>ERZ827450.1-NODE-1-length-430420-cov-8.307567_pt1 | contig 430420 bp, 277 predicted proteins | sample MGYA00519773_ERZ827450 | MGnify/ENA primary metagenome ERZ827450 (study PRJEB31778, sample SAMEA3449306) | human gut metagenome | biome: human gut; feature: human-associated habitat; material: faeces | place: United Kingdom | collected 2010/2012 ...
GTTAAATATCTGATTTCTGATTGAACTTGTTGTGCCATGATTAATCCTCCTTTTTGTTTGATTTAACACTTCTTCTTTTAGCAGCATATTCTGCAGCATACTTATCCATCTTAAAAGTCAAGAAACGGATAACGCGTTCATCACGACGGAAATTAACTTCCAACTTGTCAATTACAGTAGGATCTGCATTGAACTCAATCAGTTGATAAAAACCTGTAGACTTTTTCTGAATTGGATAAGCCAATTTCTTCAGTCCCCAGTTTTCTTCATTGATAATCTCAGCACCTTCAGTTTGAAGAATACCTTTGAATTTGTCTACCGCTTCCTTCATCTGAACATCAGACAAAACGGGAGTTAAAATGAAAACGGTTTCGTATTGATTCATACTTGTTTAATTAATGAATTAATAATTCGTTTAAAAATTTGCGGTGCAAAGGTAGGGATTTTATTTTGATCTACAAACATTTAATGTTTTTTTGTGCCTGAAGGTAGGATTTATCATAGAAGTGACTTACCTTTGCAAAGTTGTTTAAACAATAATTTCATGATCGAGCAATTTAACTTTGACATCCGGCTGATTTTTGCCATCCTGAATGGTAAAGTTTCCGCCGCAATCAACCGAAAACTGTCCCGTAACTTCCGCCAGAACGGTTTGGAGATTACTCCGGAACAATGGACTGTCCTCATCTTTTTGTGGGAAAAAGACGGAGTGACACAACAAGAGTTGTGCAATGCAACTTTTAAAGACAAGCCCAGTATGACACGCCTGATTGATAACATGGAACGCCAACATCTGGTAGTCCGTATCTCGGATAAAAAAGACCGCCGCACCAATCTTATCCACCTCACCAAAGATGGAAAAGAACTGGAAGAACGCGCACGGGTAATCGCTAACCAAACTTTAAAAGAAGCATTACGCGGCATTACCGTAGAAGAACTGAGCATAAGCCAGGAAGTATTGAGAAAAATATTTTTCAATACGAAAGACTGAAATTCAGTGATCAGCGATTAGGGTTTAGTGATTAATAATCTTCGTTTTTCATTCGTCATTCTTCATTCTTTATTAAAATATGGTTTTTTTGCAAAAATAATTTCGCTTGTTAAAGAATTATGCTTTTCTTTGTGACAAGAATATAATAATCTATTAAAATACACACACATGAAAGGTTTATTAAAAAATCTGGGCTTGATATTAGTCTTGGTGGGAGCTGTAATCTTGGTTGCATGTTCCTTTACCGGTAATGTAAACAACAATACCATTTTAGGTACTTCAGCTGTTTTGATGGTACTGGGATTGATTACATACATTATCATCAATAAGAAATTGGCAGACTAATCGTCAGAAAAAGAATAAAAAAGGCGGTTGCTTTGGTAGCAACCGCCTTTTTTATTTTTATGCAAGGAGTCTATCAAGACTCCGGTTCCGGTGTAATCAACTTATATCCCTTTCCGTGGATGTTGATGATTTCAATGGAAGGATCTTCTTTCAGATGCTTACGCAACTTCGTGATATACACATCCATGCTACGTGCATTGAAGTAGTTATCATCAATCCAGATGGTCTTCAGAGCAAAGTCACGTTGCAGGATTTCGTTAGCATGAGCACAGAGCAAACCCAAGAGTTCAGACTCTTTCGTTGTCAGCTTCGTCTGCTTTTCAGGCGTTGACAAAATCTGTTTCTGTGTATCGAAAGTGAACATACCTATCTTGTAGATATTGCTCTCTTTGTTCTTCTTTCCACGTACACGTCTCAGAATTGCTTCAATTCTGAATGTCAACTCTTCCATGCTGAACGGCTTGGTGATGTAATCATCCGCACCGATTTTAAAGCCTTCCAGAATATCTTCCTTCAGTGTCTTTGCAGTCAGGAAGATGATAGGAATTTCGGCATTTGCAGCACGCACTTCCTGAGCCAAAGTGAAACCATCTTTCTTCGGCATCATCACGTCAAACACACACAAGTCATATTTATTCTTCAGAAAAGCTTTGTATCCAGCTTCACCGTCGGGATATAACTCCGCAGAATAACCTTTTGCCTGTAAATATTCTCTTAAAAGCATGCCAAGATTTTCATCATCTTCGCACAATAAAATACGCAGTTTCTCGTCCATATCATTAATTTTTAAGTAAAGGTAATGCAATAATAAATTTAGTTCCAACGTTTAGTTCACTCTCTGCCCGGATAGTTCCCTTATGGTCTGTAATAATCTTCTTCACATAAGACAATCCCAATCCAAAGCCTTTCACATCGTGCAGATTACCTGTATGCACGCGGTAGAACTTTTCAAATATCTTTTTCAAATTTTCTTTCTTAATACCTATTCCGTTATCCTGAATAGAAATCATCAGCTTGCCCGGTTCATTCCAGGTCTTCACTTTCAATTCCAAATCGGCATCCGGTCTCTTATACTTCACCGCATTATCCATCAGATTGAAAATCACATTCGTAAGATGCATTTCATCTGCAAAGATATTCGGGTCTGTTGCGTTCAGTTCCGACTCTATATTACCGTTATAACGTTCTACCTTCAGGGTGAATGTATTGATAACACCAGTAATCAACTCATTGGCATCCAGTTCCTTCATTTTTAAGGTAGCTTTCTGTTTGTCGAACATCGACATCTGGAGTACCTTCTCCACCTGGAACCTCAACCGTTTCGTCTCATCATTGATGACCGTCGATATATGCTGGAACATGGCAGGCGACTTACCCACTGCAGGGTCTTTCAACATCTGCGCCGCCAGCGAAATAGTCGATATCGGCGTTTTAAACTCATGCGTCATATTGTTGATAAAGTCATTCTTCATCTCCGTCAGTTTCTTTTGGCGGAACACGATATAAATCGTGAAGATAAACGTAATCAGCAACACAAAGGTGAATATCATCGACGGTATCATAAAGTTGATCGAGTCGAAAATATAATCTCTTTTGCCCGGAAAATGTATCTTTACGATACTCATACGGGCAGGTGGATCATTCAGGAACAAAGGCTGGGAGTAAGAATACTCGCTACCTTCATCGACATAGTCCGAACAACGGTATACTTCCCGTCCATCCCGGTCAATCACCTTAAAGTGATATCCCAGATCAATGCCGTTATCTACCAAGCCCGACTTTAAGTACTGATCCAGGTTCTTAAAGTTAATGCGTTCCTCAATCGGCTTGCTACTTGCCGTATATAACATCTGCAAGGCAACTTCATCCAACAAGCCACGCTGGTACACATAACGTTCTTTCATTAAATCAATTTGTGTACGAGCTGTTTTAGGAATCGTCTTAGCGCCATGCTTACGCGAAATCATCGCTCTCGGCAGCTCTGACGGCTTATTTGTGATCGTCTGAAGTTCCATGGCCGAATACTTGGAACCATCCGGCGACGTCACCGTAAACCGTTGTGTCTGCACCAATGCCTGTCCTTGCTCAGTCAATTCCCACGCTCTCTTTTCTGCCTCAGAGATGTCTTCCCGCAACCAACGGGCAACCTCAGCGGACTCCACTTCTTTAGAAGCAGCCATCAGTCCACGCTTCACAGATTCATCAAATTGCTCGTTACGCATCTTTACCATCTTCTCTATGTAGCTGATTTGCAGATACAAGAGGCTGAGGAAAGATAACCCCATAACGATGCCTAATATCCATATTGTTGACTTCTTCATAGTCACAAAATTAACACTCCCTAATTAACACTCCTAACCTATTAACCTGATTTAACCGCAAGTTCTCGTAAATTAACCGAAAAGAGTTTTTTAAGTTGCATTACGAGCATTATAACAAATCAGCGTGTGTTTGGTTTGCAAATTTAATAAAAAATTAATCATTCCCGTTCACATTTACGCATGTTCTTAATCAGTGTTAATAAAAAAGCCATTACCCCTCGTTCTGAGGGAGTAACGGCTTTAACAAATTATAAAAACAGACGAAGTGAAGTCTTTTATTCTTCAGCTTGCTTAGCTTCGAACTCCTTAACCAACTTATCTTGTACATCACTTGGAACAAGTTCATAGCTGGCAAATTTCATGATGAACGAAGCACGTCCTCCTGTCAAAGAACTCAAGGCTGTGGAGTAAGATGCCATTTCCTTCAAAGGTACTTTAGCACTCAGCTTTTCATAACCGGCTTCACTACTCATACCCATAATCATGGCACGGCGTCCCTGCAAGTCACCCATCACATCACCCATTCTATCCGACGGAACAAATACTTCCACATCATAGATAGGTTCAAGGATCTTCGGTCCTGCATTCTTGAATGCTTCACTAAATGCATTACGGCCAGCCAACATGAAGGAAATTTCATTGGAGTCTACCGGGTGCATCTTACCATCATACACGATAACACGTACATCACGAGCATACGAACCGGTCAACGGACCTTGTTCCATACGAGACATGATACCTTTCAGGATAGCCGGCATGAAACGCGCGTCAATAGAACCACCTACGATACTATTAATAAATACCAATTTACCGCCCCATTCCAATGGGATTTCTTCGGTACCTTTCACGTTCATCTTAAACTCCTGCGCACCAAACTTATAAGTATCAGGCAGCGGCATACCTTCGTAATAAGGTTCTACAATCAGATGCACCTCACCAAACTGGCCTGCACCACCCGATTGTTTCTTATGGCGATAGTCTGCACGAGCCGCCTTCGTAATGGTTTCACGATACGGAATTCTCGGTTCCTCATATTTGATTTGCAACTTTTCATTATTCTCCAAACGCCATTTCAACGTACGCAAGTGGAATTCACCCTGTCCGTGAACAATAGTCTGGCGCAATTCCTTGGATTGCTCTATCACCCAAGTCGGATCTTCCTCGCGCATACGATTCAATATGGCCATCATCTTTTCTGTATCGGCCTCATTCACGGGTTTGATAGCACGGGAATATTTTGAATTGGGATATTTGACAAAATTGAAACGGTTTTCAGTACCCTTACCATTCAGAGTATTACCTGTATGCACATCTTTTAATTTCACAGTACAACCGATATCACCGGCCACCATTTCTTCCACCTTAATACGGTTGGCACCTGCACAGGCATAAATCTGGGCGATACGTTCTTTTGAACCACGGTCAGCATTCGTAAAGTCTTCACCTTCGTGCACTTTACCGCTCATAACCTTGAAGTACTGAACATCACCGATATGAGGTTCAACAGCGGTCTTGAAGAAATAGAGAGAAGTAGGTCCATTCGGATTCGGTTCCACAACCTCGCCACGAGTATTGTGTACGGGCGGCATCTCGTTTACAAACGGAACCACATTACCCAGGAATTCCATCAAACGACGCACACCCATATCTTTACCTGCACAAACACAGAATACAGGGAACATGCCACGTGAAGCCAGTCCCTTACGGATACCTTCACGCATTTCATCTTCCGTCAGAGATTCTTGTTCAAAGAATTTCTCCATCAGGCTTTCATCGTGTTCAGCAGCTGCTTCCACCAGCGCTTTATGCAGTTCGGTTGCCTTTTCCAATTCCTCTGCAGGAACATCTTCAATGGTGGGTGCACCACCTTCGGGACCCCACGAATATTTTTTCATCAAAAGTACATCAATCAACGAATTGAAGTTCGGTCCGGTAGCCAACGGATATTGCACGGGAACTACCTTCGAACCATAAGCAGACCTCAACTGCTCCAGTACCATATCATAATCACACTTCTCATGGTCAAGCTGATTCACCAGGAAAATCACCGGTTTACCTAACTTTTCTGTATATCGGAAATGATTTTGGGTACCCACTTCAGGACCATATTGGCCATTCAGAAGTAATATTGCAGTATCAGTAACATTGAGTGCTGTCATGGCAGCTCCAACAAAGTCATCACTTCCCGGACAGTCTATAATATTAAGTTTCTTGCCGTTCCACTCCACATGGAAAACGGTGGAAAACACAGAATAGCCATATTCTTGCTCCACCGGGAAGTAATCGCTGACTGTATTCTTGGCAGTAATTCTGCCGCGACGTTTTATAATACCACTCTCAAAGAGCAGCGCTTCCGTGAGAGTGGTTTTACCCGAGCCGTCATTGCCAAGGAGGGCAATGTTCTTAATTTCATTCGTCTGATATACTTTCATGATATATAAGATTTAAAATGAATAACTCAGTATGCCTTCGCATACCCTTAATTTTTGTGAGGCGCAAATTATGAATTTATCAAAAGAAAAGCAATAAATCGATAGTGTTACTAAACTATGTTATGTAACACATCACGACTAACAGAAAGATTTTCTTAACTTTACAGCATAAATCACTAATCTTTAAACTTACAATGAAAGCACTGCTATCCGCCACCACGCTGTTGATTCTTCTATTGTTCAGCGGATGCCAATCCAATGGTGCCTCGCACAGGCAACGGCCATTGATCGGCATATCCTGCTCCCACCCCAATGATTATTCGACTGCCCGAATGACTTACACAGAATCTGTGATACAAGCCGGTGGCACTCCGATGCTCATCCCTATCACAACGGACAGTACGGTTTTGGCGGATATCGTCAGCCGGCTGGATGCAATTATATTAATAGGAGGGGCTGACATTCACCCTTCTTATTATAATGAAGAACCTATCGAGCAACTGGGGGAGGTTGATTCGCTGCGCGATGTTTACGACATCGCCCTGATTCGTCTTGCAGCACAGCGCAATGTACCGATGTTAGGTATCTGTAGGGGTGAGCAATTGATAAATGTAGCGTTCGGCGGGACACTCTATCAGGACATACCGGCACAATACCCGGACACTACCGTACGACATAATCAAAAAGAACCGAGTAGTGTGCCCACACATACGATTCATCTCCTGCAAGGCTCCGCAATAGCTCAGATTACGGGGCAAACGGAGCTTCTCACAAATACGCATCATCACCAGGCGGTGAAGCAGGCAGCACCCGGTTTCCGGATTACGGCATGGGCCACGGACAGCATTCCCGAAGCCATTGAAAATATCAATGGAAAGCCCATTTGGGGAGTACAGTTCCACCCGGAAGCATTAACAGTAGCAGGCGACAGTATATCTGCCAGATTCTTCCACTTTCTGGTTGATAAAGCAACGGCATTCCGAAGGAGTAAATAAACCCGGTGCCTACTCATCTCGAAAGGCATAGGCAAGTCACTTTTGTTTCTCAGTTAAGGCACTCTTGTTTCTCAGGCAAGAAACTTTTATTTCAAAGGGAAGAAACTTTTGTTTCTTAGGCAAGGCACTCTTGTTTCAGTGGGAAGAAACAAAATGGGACAAACAAGAGCCTGACAAAGCTAAAGTATCTCTCCTCCTAATCACAAGAAAGGGCGCAATCTTACGACTACACCCTTACTTTTATCAATAGACTTATTTTCATAAGATGAGGCTATTATTATAATATAGGTACGCGCGTGTATCACATATAATCCAACTTAATCACGATCACCCTTATATCCTGATCTTCCTTATCCGTAGCTATCTTTGCAATATGCCAGTCGGACGGGAAGAACAAGAAAAACTCACCGGGAACAGAGTCGATAAAGGTAGTTTTTTCCGGATCAAAATCATAGTGAATAACATCTTTCTTCTCACTATATTCGCAATTAGCCTTTGAAGACTCATGATCCAGCAATGCAAAACGTTCCGTTCCTTTCACCACATACTGCAAATCTATATGTTTCCGGTGTGATTCGGATGTCCGCTTCTCTAACGGTTCATTCTTACTATCTTCAACAGAAACCACAAGTGATGTTCCTTCTACCGGATGTTTTCCCTTCTCGATAGTAGTCAGGTCGTGCGACGCCAACCAGCGAAAAGCCGCCTTCCATTGTTCCGGATTCGCTTCGTACTGCGCTTTGAATTCCGCTAAATTCGTAGAAGAATGGGGCTTCGCCTTCAAACCTTCACTCCAGACTTTCGATTTTACCCATTTTTCAGGCGAGATACTTTTTACTTTCTTGCCACTTTGAGCAGAGACAGACAGACAAACCGCAAGCATACAGGCAGTTGCCAATAACCATTGTAAGTGTTTCATGTTAATGTTTTCTATAATTTCGTTTACTGACTACAAAGATATAAATTATAAATCGTATTAAATTGAAACATCTGTCTACCTATATTGAATTATTTGTGGAACATTAAATGATAAGTCGTTCTTATCTTTGCAACAGAAATTAATTCGTAAACTAACAATAAACCATTCAAATCATGAGAAACATTTTCTGGAGTATGACATTAGTTGTTGCCTGTTTGTTTGGAGCTGCTACAGCGCAAGCCCAAAAACAGGTAACCACCAACAATGCCATCGTGCCGGGTGAAGTATGGAACGACACCGACGGTAACCCCATCAATGCACATGGCGGCGGTATCCTCTACCATGAAGGAACGTACTACTGGTACGGTGAGTACAAAAAAGGTAAAACCATCCTGCCCGAATGGGCTACATGGGAGTGTTACCGCACGGATGTAACCGGCGTGAGCTGCTATTCATCCAAAGACCTGCTGAACTGGAAGTTCGAAGGCATCGTACTTCCCGCAGTGAAGGACGACCAAGGCCACGACCTGCACACCAGCAAGGTACTGGAACGTCCGAAGGTGATTTATAACCCAAAAACCAAGAAATTCGTGATGTGGGCACACGTGGAAAGTGCCGACTACAGCAAGGCATGCGCCGGAGTAGCCATCAGTGACTCCCCTACCGGAGAATTCACCTATCTGGGCAGTTTCCGCCCCAACGGTGCCATGAGCCGCGACCAAACCGTATTCGTAGACGATGATGGCCGTGCCTACCACTTTTATTCGTCAGAAAACAATGCAACGCTGTACATCAGCGAATTGACTGACGATTATCAAAGACCGAGCGGACGCTATACCCGTAACTTCGTCAAGGAAAGCCGCGAAGCTCCCGCCGTCTTCAAGCGTAACGGAAAATACTACATGCTCTCTTCCGGCTGTACCGGTTGGGATCCCAATCAGGCTGAACTGGCAGTAGCAGACTCCATTATGGGTGAATGGAAAACAATCGGTAACCCTTGTACCGGAACAGATGCCGACAAGACATTCTATGCTCAAAGCACTTACGTGCAGAAAGTTATGGGCAAGAAAGACATGTACATTGCCATGTTCGACCGCTGGAATAAGAAAGACCTGGAAAACTCACGTTATGTATGGCTTCCATTCTCCTTCGAAGGTGATAAAATCACCATTCCCTGGCGTGACAAATGGAACTTCGACAGCTTTGCCGACCAAGGTCGTTTTGAAGCCGGCAAAGGAACTTTCCTGCTGAATGGCAAACCATTTGTGGTTAAAGCCGCCGAACTGCACTACCCACGCATCCCGAAACCTTATTGGGACCAACGCATCAAGTTGTGCAAAGCACTGGGTATGAATACCGTCTGCCTCTATGTATTCTGGAACTCTCACGAACCGCAACCCGGCGTATATGACTTTACGGAGCAAAACGACCTAGCCGAGTTCTGTCGTCTGTGCCAGCAAAATGATATGTATGTCATCCTTCGCCCCGGACCGTATGTTTGTGCCGAGTGGGAAATGGGTGGTCTGCCATGGTGGCTGCTTAAGAAAAAGGATGTCCGCCTGCGCGAATCCGATCCTTACTTCATTGAGCGTGTAGCTCTGTTCGAAGAAGCCGTAGCCAAGCAAGTGAAAGACCTGACGATTGCCAATGGCGGTCCCATCATCATGGTACAGGTGGAAAACGAATATGGATCTTACGGAGAAGATAAGGGTTATGTATCCCAAATCAGAGACATCGTACGTGCCAACTTCGGAAATGACATCGCCTTGTTCCAATGCGACTGGGCCTCTAACTTCACCTTGAACGGACTTGATGATCTGATCTGGACCATGAACTTCGGTACAGGTGCCAACGTCGACCAGCAATTTGCCAAATTGAAAAAACTTCGTCCCAACAGCCCGCTGATGTGTTCTGAATTCTGGAGCGGTTGGTTCGACAAATGGGGTGCCAACCACGAAACCCGTCCTGCTGCTGATATGATCAAAGGTATCGACGATATGTTATCGAGAGGCATTTCATTCAGCCTGTATATGACACATGGAGGTACGAACTGGGGACACTGGGCAGGCGCCAACTCTCCCGGCTTTGCTCCCGATGTGACGTCTTACGATTATGATGCACCTATCAGTGAATCCGGTCAGACAACTCCTAAGTATTGGGCGTTGAGAGAAGCCATGGCGAAATACATGGATGGTGAGAAACAGACGAAAGTACCTGCACTGATCAAACCTATCAGCATCCCTGCTTTCAGATTCACAGAAATGGCACCATTGTTCGAGAACCTGCCCGCAGCAAAGAAGGATGAAAACATCCGCACCATGGAAGAATACAACCAGGGCTTCGGAAGCATCCTCTACCGCACTACCCTGCCTGAATTGAAATCGCCCGCTACCCTCACAGTGAACGATGCGCACGACTATGCTCAGGTATTCGTAGACGGGAAGTACATCGGCAAACTCGACAGAAGAAACGGTGAAAAGCAATTGGTACTCCCCGCCTGCGTCAAAGGTTCCAGACTTGATATTCTGGTAGAGGCCATGGGTCGCATCAACTTCGGTCGTGCCATCAAAGATTTCAAAGGAATCACGAAAAACGTAGAACTTTCTATGGACATCAACGGATATCCTTTCGTTTGCGACCTGAAGAACTGGGAAGTTTTCAATATTGAAGATACCTATGAATTCTATCAGAGCATGAAGTTCCAGCCGATAGAGTCATTGACAGACCGTCTCGGACAACGTATTCCGGGTGTTTACCGTGCTAAATTCCAGGTGAAGAAACCGAGCGATACTTTCCTGAACTTCGAAACATGGGGCAAAGGACTGGTTTATGTGAACGGTTATGCACTAGGCCGTATCTGGGAGATCGGTCCTCAGCAAACTCTTTATGTACCGGGATGCTGGTTGAAGAAAGGTGAGAATGAAATCGTAGTTTTCGATATTGTAGGCCCTAAAGAAGCTAAGTCCGAAGGTTTAAGTGAACCGCTCCTTGACCAGCTGCTTGTACAGAAACCCTTGACACATCGCAATGAAGGCGAGAACTTGAACTTGTCAGGTGAAAAGCCTGTATTCACGGGAAGTTTCAAACCAGGTAACGGCTGGCAGGAAGTTAAATTCAACAAACCTGTTACCGGACGCTATGTTTGCATTGAAGCATTAAACTCACAAGATGGAAAAGACCTGGCTTGTATTGCCGAAATGTATTTCTTGGACAAGGATGGTAGCCGTCTGTCCCGCGAGCCTTGGATTGTGAAGTATGCCGACAGCGAAGACGTGGCTCACGTCAACCGCTCTGCCGACAAGACTTTCGACCTTCAGGAATCCACCTATTGGAGCACAGAAAAAGGTAGTCCTTATCCGCATACGATTGTAATCGATCTGGGCGCCAGTCATGCATTGACAGGTTTCCAATGCTTACCCCGAATGGAAAGCGAAGTACCGGGGGGCATCAAGGATTTCAAGATTTATGTGAAGGGGGAAAACTTCAAATACTAATCTGATTCACCACAGAGTAACACAGAGTCCCACAGAGTTCTATTGATTTAAAATCAAATGAATGAACTCCATGGGACTCTGTGCTACTCTGTGGTGAGATCTTAATAAAGTATCACCTGATCCAGCACCACTCCTTCATCCAAAGCCGTAATAACCAACTTATGAGAAGCCTGTTTATTAATCGGTAAAGTCACTTTCCGAATAGCCTGATTACGCAAAATATTCTCTTTCCATTCTTCACTGCGTCCTTTCGTCTCATAAGATACCGTTTGAGGAACGGCCTCATCTACAGATATAGCGAAACGAAGCTGTTTCTCATCCAGTGGATGACTTGGCAATAGCCTGATCTCAACTTCAACAGAATCTTTTCCATAATCATCAAAAGCGAAGGTCAGAGAGGAACCTTTACGGATACCCGCCGCTTTTCTTTCATATCCTAAGCCCTCGTACGGAACAGGTTTCCCATACGTACATTCCATAGCATTCCATTTGCAGAGCATTTTCCGGTCTGTCACCATAGGCTCGGTAGCGGTAGTATGCTCTACACGCTTGAATACCGGCAACTTACGGGGTTGAAAATCCATCATACGGTTCCATTTGCCATTCTGCAATGAATTATACTGCTGCGTCAAGGATGCGATGCTGTCAAAGGCAGCATCACTTTGTTTCCAGTCAGCCTTAGAGTGACGGGCAAGCTGGGCAGTCAGAATTTTCCGGTTCATTTGTGCAGCGGCCTGCACCGGATATTTCACAAGCTGGAAGTAAGCATCCTGCCTGTCCGCCGGAATGTTACTCTCCATTCTCTCGACAACATCGGACAAGGCGGTATAAGATCTCAGACGCTCACTAATGGTCTGCTCGCTCCAAGGCAGATCTTTAATCACCTTGTATTTCGGATCGCGCTCTTCTTCACGCGTATTTCCCATAAATTCGGGCTTACGGATGTAGGATAGCTGGTAATGTGCTTCCATGGCAGGCAACAGTTCCTCGGCACAATTACTTCCAAATTCCCGCCCCAACCAGGATTTCAGATGGGCAGTGACTCCTATTTCGTTCACTTCATCGATGTTCCACGCCATATCCAGGAAAAGTTCTATCTGATATTCCGCAGGTTTGATATCACCCACATTCAACACCCACATCTTCTGAATGCCACGGTCGTAAGCCAACTTCATTTGCTGATGGAGCAGATAAGGGCTGAAAGTTCCCAACCAAAGATAATCGTGAGGACGGCCCCAGTAAGATACATGGTAATAGATACCGTTGCCTCCTTTGCGGGCACGCTCTTCCGCCGTCGGGAAGTGACGGATATACCCGTAATTATCATCACACCAGATCAACGTTACATCATCAGGCACCTGTAAACCGGCATTATAAATATCCAACACCTCTTTATAAGGAATAAATGCTTGCGGAATAGCTGTAACATCTTTATTGACATACTTCTGCAAGAGTCCGCGCTGGTCTTTAAGCACACGCTCCAATACCGCTTTCTGTTCTGCTACGGTTTTGGCTCCCTGCATCTGTCCGTCGTGCACGCCACGCATACCCAAAGTATAGATATTACCTTGTTGAGCAACCTCTTTTACCCGATCTTCCCAGAATTTATAAACAGACGCACTATTATTCACATAGTCATAATCACCCTGACCGCGACGGCGCCACTCACCGGCAGCGCTACACACCATCGGTTCACAATGCGATGAACCTATAAAAATACCATATTCTTCCGCAACTTTCCTGTTGCCTTCCGTCAGGAAGAAAGGCAAAGTACATTCGTGCATTGCAGGCCAATAGGTATTGGCACGTAAACGCAGCAACAATTCAAAGATACGTGCATTCGTCTTCGGACCGATATGTCCTTTTATATCCGACGATTCATACGTCTGACTACTCCAAGGCATCAATCCCCAGTCTTCGTCATTGATAAATATACCCCGATATTCCACGGAAGGAGATTGCAATGTCTGATACTCTGCCGACAGCACAAAAGAAGTCTTCTTCTCCGGTGTTACATCCGCCCACCATTCCCAGGGAGATACACCTATCAGACGGGATAATTCCATGATACCATAAGCTGTACCATGCGAATCACTACCTGCTACCAGCAATTTTCCATCCGGCAGAACCTGCAAAAGGAAAGCCTGTTTCTTGCCTGCCAAAGCACTTACGTCCGCACTCACAGCTTTCAGCAACGGGCTTTTTCCAACCGTACCTACTATGATATTCCCTTGCCGGGCATCTACGGCGGCAGATGCAGAAAATACCGATTGATAATCACGTATGAACAGTTTCAATGCGGTTTGCACTACCTTCTCTTCCGCATTATCACAAGCCAACTTGATCGGTTGGTCGGAGCGCAGACTAAACTGTGCACAACAAATCTGTGTCACCCAAAGAAAAACTAAACCTATAAATCCCTTCTTCATATATTTCAATTTATTTTTCAAAGCTATATTCTATACATTTCTTCAAAAACTGATTTTAATGCTTCCTCCATAAGGGTTAAAATCAAATATCATTTTATCGTCCTGCTCCCGGACAGACAGTTCTTTCCCATTCTGCAAAACTTTTACTCCACTCTTTCCTTTCTTATCAACCACCATTGTCAAAGGTTCGCCAAATAACTCCTGATTCAATGCCAAACGTGGGCTGACCATCCAATGGGATTTTTTCTTCGTCACATCTAGTTGGATATTATTCCGTTCCTTAACGTAGGCAGCCACTTCACGGAAAGTGCCCACCCATATATCATCTTCCTGTGCCTTCACCCGTTTGAAATGTTCCCACAATATATCCGGAGAAGTAAAAGCATCATAACCCACCGAAATACCATGAATCATCGTGACTCCCCAGTCGCCTGCAATGATAAGTTCCTTCACCCATTTATCCAGTGACTCAACTGTTGATTTTGATTTTTCACCACCTATAGCATATTGCTTCGTACGTGTACCTATTCTATCTTTTGAAGCAATCCGCAACACATCTTCATTATAAGAATTAAACGGATAACAGAAAGTCAGCGGTCTTTCACCTATTTCTGCCTGAAGAATACTATCATTCCGGTCAACTTCCACTTGCACTTCTTTCAGACTCATATTTTTCAGATTGGCATGCGACCAACTGTGACTGGATATTTCATGCCCTTTACAGGCCATTTCCTTCATTTGTACCCAAGTCATACGTGGCTTACCTTGCTGTTCCGCCACATTCCCTATCCCTTTTCCCCATATCCAGAAAGTACCCTTGAAACCTACTTTTTCCATTTCCGGGAAAACAAGCGTATAGTGTTCTTCTAGACCGTCATCGTAAGTATAGCTGATAGCACATTTCTTATTATCCTTATAATCGGCCACATACACTTCAGGATCATAGTGCCGGACATAAGGTTTCAGTGCCGGAACAATCTTAGCAACAGCTTCCATAGCAATGCCTGCCACTACCTTTCCACCATAAATATTCAGATGCGTATTGTCTATTTTCCCTTTCGGACAAAAATCATAAATCCCCGCAGGTACCCACATAAAGAGGCTTTTTGATTTTTCTACGCCCAGATCGACTACCAGATCATGCGTCAGTTTATTTAGATCGACAAAAGGCACGTCCATTTCTTCAGCTACCCGGCGGGGAGAATTCAGATACTCTCCGTGTGTATCCACAAGCACATTTCCTTCCACCCCATAACTTCCTTTAGGCTCTGTCACTCCTTCGGGAGGGAAATTTCTCCGTACAATGGAATTAAACAGTACAGGATAAGCCCCCTTTTCGCGGGTTTCTCTTACGAAACGACGCAGGTTATCATCGAAGGTAGTTCCCGGATCGGTATGCAGTTTTTCGGAAGCTTTCTCATCATTATGTCCGAACTGAATAAACACATAATCTCCCTTTTTCAATTTGGCAAGCACCGCATCCCAACGCCCTTCATTGATGAAACTCAATGAACTCCGTCCATTCATGGCATGATTGTCCACTGCGACATCCTCCGTCAGAAAACAGGGAAGCATCTGCCCCCAACCACGTTCCAGGTTACCGTCCTTCAGGCTTTTGTTAGCCATGGTAGAATCGCCTATCATAAAGATGGTGATAACGTCTTTCTTTTCCGTTATAAAGGCTGAAAAGAGTAATATCGCACAGAGTGCAAACAGTAGTTTTATTTTCAGATTTTTCATACTAAGAAATTTTCAGTAAAAATAAGTAAGTTCATAGATACGGCGTATGGAGCTACGTACAATTAGATGTATTATCGTACATAAAGAAGTACATTTTTTCTATAATCCCTTATTGACCAACAAATAATACATTTAATGTCCAATCTTGGTCATTAGCTTAAAAGAGTATAATATAGAAAGAAAAAAACACCAAGCAGCATTATACTCATGCTGCTTGATTTTAAATTAGATGTTTCCATAGATTTACTAATTCAATTGATACATTTCTATCTGATCAATCACTACTCCTTCATCAAGTGCTTTTATAGTCAAATTGTGCTTCTTCCTCTTTTTAACCGGAAGAACCACTCGTCTGATAGCCTGATTGCGCAAAACATTCTCTTTCCATTCCTCACTACGTCCCTGAGTTTCGTAAGAAACTGTCTGAGCATTCTTTTTATCTATCGAAACAGAAAAGCGTAACTGTCCTCCATGTATAGGATGATTTGGCAATAACCGGATTTCAACTTCTACAGAATCACCGGGACATTCGCCAAAATCAAAAGACAATTCTTTGTTCTTTTCAAGCATGACAGCCTTTTCTTCATAACCAAGCCCCTCACAAGACACTGCATCACCTGCCGAATATTCTGCTCCATTCCATTTATATAAACCCGGGGAATCCTCTAACATAGGTGTTTCGACCGATGATCTGTCTACCGGCTCAAATACTGGCAATCTACGCGGCTGATGATCCATCATACGGTGCCACTTAGCATTATTACGTATACCTATATTATATATGCGGGTCAGCGAAGCAATACTATCATAAGCAGCATCACTTTTATTCCAGTTCATCTCCCCATGACGGGCAAACTGTGCATAAAGCATTTTCTTATTCATTTCAGCAGTAGCCTGTACCGGGTATTTTATCAATTGGAAATAAGCATCCTGTCTATCCTGTTGAATTCGTGAAGCCAACTTTTCTACTTTGTCCGAAATGACTTGGTAATCTTCAAGACGCTTATTGATGTACGACCTACTCCAAGGCATATCTTTCACAATCCGATATGCATTCGTATGGTATTCTTCTTCACGGGTATTTCCCATAAATTCCGGTTTACGGATATAGGACAAACGATAATGTTCCATCATAACCGGCAATAGGTCTTCACCTATAGCTTCTCCAAACTCACGCTTCAGAAAATTACATAAATGACCAGACACACCTTCTTCGATAACCTGATCGATATTCCATGCCATATCCAAGAATAGCTCTGTCTGATACTCTATCGGCTTGATATCTCCTACATTCAATATCCATATTTTTTGTATGCCACGATCATAAGCCTCTTTCATCTGTTGATATAGCAAAGCCGGACTAAACGTTCCTAACCAAAGGTAATCGTGTGGACGCCCCCAATATGAAACATGATAATAAACTCCATTTCCTCCTTTACGAGTACGCTCTACTTCCGTCGGAAAATGCTTTATATAGCCATAATTATCATCACACCACATGAGTGTCACATCCTCAAGAACTTCCAGTCCGGCACGATAAATATCGAGCACTTCTTTATAAGGGATAAAAACTTGTGGAATAGCCTCAACATCTTTATTCACATATTTTCGTAATAAATCACGTTGATCTTTCAACACACGTTCCAACACAGCTTTCTGTTCTTCCACTGTTTTAGCACCTTGCATCTGTCCATCATGCACACCACGCATGCCAACCGTATATAAAATTTCCTGCCCCGAAACTTCCTTAAGCCGTTCTTCCCAAAAATGACATACCGAACTACTATTTTTCACATAGTCGTAATCACCTTTTCCTCTTCGGCTCCACTCACCGGCAGTACTACAAGCCATAGGTTCACAATGAGACCCACCTATATAAATACCAAACTTTTCTGCAGCTTCCCTGTTTCCGGGAGTGAGGAAAAATGGAACCGAACATTCGTGCATGGCAGGCCAGTATGTATTAGCCCGCAGACGGAGCAACAATTCAAAAATACGTTCATTTGTTTGTGGGCCTATGCGTCCGGGTTTATACCACGGTTCATAATTCAAACTACTCCAAGGCATCAATCCCCAATCTTCATCATTAATAAAGATACCACGGTATTCTACCGAAGGAGACTGCACCATCTTATAATCGGCAGCTAAGTGAAAAGCCTCTTTCTTCTCAGGTGTTACGTCTGCCCACCATTCCCAAGGAGATACTCCTATCAAACGGGACAATTCCATTATACCATAGGCAGTGCCATGTGAATCACTTCCTGCAACCAACAACCTTCCACCCGGCAATACTGATATGAGAAAAGCCTGATTCTTACTCTTTAAATCTGATATATCTACTCCGGTAGCGGCTATTAAAGGACTTTTATCAACTGTACCTACAATAATTCCGCCATGGTTAACACTAATAGTAGCAGGAGCAGAAAATACAGTTTCATAATCACGTGCAAACAACTGTAAAGCAGTTTGTACCACCTTCTCTTCCGTATTATCACAAGCCACTGTTACCGATTGACCAGAACGGAGACTGAATTGTGCACTACAAATCTGCGTAACCCCAAGAAACAATAAGCCTAAAATACCTATCTTCATATATTGTATTTTTTTCAAAAGTAATAAATATCATCTATAGTCACAAAAGTATTGTCACTTCCATAGATTGTTTTTGATTTATCCGTCCACACAGGTTTTATACCTGTTACTTCAACCAACAATGTATAATTACCTTTCTCCATTTCCGGTGTCATAATACGGATTGCCTTTTCTGAATATTTGCTATAAAAATCCACCAACGAAGAATATACTGTATCCTTCTTCGCATTCAATACACTCACCCGGGCATATCCGCTATGGCTATCAGATTTCCCGACAACTGCTACATGAGTCCCTCTGAAAGGTACAGCTAATACACTGCCTTTTGCATTTGAGACAAAACATCCTCTGTTTTCAGTCCAGCCCACAGCAGGTTTTATGTTTTTCATAGATACCTGCTTACCTTTACGAAGTATATCCACCGGCTTCAAGGTATTAAGGTCCCAACACTGCCAATATTCAGGAATAGATAACTTTGTCCCATTAACTTGCATCGGCATCCAAACGTATGTAGCGGCTGAAGCTTGATGAGGATATGACCATCTATCTCCCATAAACATAGGTACGATATCATTCCCCCGCTTCAAGGGAAAAACGAAAGTACTCTGAGAATTATAAGTCAAAGTTCCTTCCGGACAGAACAAGCCTTGCTTTGTCCAAGGCCCTTCTATTTTCGGGGCCGTGAAATAAAAGTTATCATTCTTCTCCCAACTGGTCAGATTAGAATAAAGCATATAATAAATGCCGTCTTTCTTGAACATAGCAGGTGATTCACCTGAGCCTTTCACATGTGCAACTTCCATCTCTATTGATTGGTAATCATCACTCAACCGATATATCGGTCCATGATGAATCAACAAATATCCTTTGCCATCCGTATCTTGAAAAGTTCCCATATCCCAACGCTGAACAGGCTTTCCCTGATAAAGTAACGGTCCCTGCAACTGATATTCGCCATTAATGGTTTTACAGGTGGCATACCCGATATAAGGGTCTTTGTATCCCATATCATCAGCATGCATAAACATTACAAACTCACCGGTAGAAGGGCATTTCATTACTTTCACACGTTCACCTACACGATTAGGTCCTAATATGCCATCCGGTTGCACGGTCAGGACTACCCGCTCGAACTTCCAGTTAACCAAGTCATCCGAAGAGTAGCAGGAAAATCCCGGAAAAGCATTGCTTTCATCTGATTTCCATTCACCAAACAGATAATACCTCCCCTTTTCTTCTACAATGCAAGCACCATGCGCATTGACAATATTGCCATGATCATCAAACCATGGCATGCCATTTCGAATAACCTTCTCCACATTTTGGGCAGAGCAATATATCCCCTCTCCTATTCCTCCAATGAGGAGCCACACTAATAATACATATTTCATATACCTTATCAATTTCTTAAAAAATAAAAACTAATATCTATTCACGCCATTACACAAGTTGAAATCAAACAGAGTTTCATCATCAGTCTGCTTTACCAACCAATCTACTTCTGTTACATAAAGAATGTATAAATAAGAGGGAATATAGAAACTCCCTCTTAAATTATATGGAAAAACAATCTTACTTGTCTGTCATTTACTTTTCTGCTGCCATATCCGCAGTTGTAGGCCAATATGGATTCTGATAAATCGGAGAAGTTTCAATATTCTTACCATCAGTGGATGTTATTTGGAACTGATCAATACGAATCGGATCAAGATAATGAGCCATTTTCCAAACAAAACCCTCATAAGCTAACTGGTTAGCAGTTTTACGATATGGAAGCAGATATTCGCTATCGTTGGGTGAAGACACATTTGCTTTGTCAGTGCCATAGACAAGTGTAGTATTACCTTTTGAGTCATCATACCAACGTTCCATAGGTGTATTCCAAAGATGCATACCTTCGGGAAGATAAGGCGTAACCGTCATCTGATCCATTGCTCTCCACCGACATAAGTCCATCCAGCGAAGACCTTCTGATATATATTCGCAGCGACGTTCACGGCGAATATTATACAAAGTTTTATCTGTTAAAATCTTCCCTGCCGAATAAACTCCCCAATCATTCTCAGCTTCCTTATTCAAATCAGTAGCAGCAATAGTAGCATCAATATTATCACTAACTAAAGCACGGCGACGAAGAAGTTGCCAATATTCACGGGCTGTATTATCTAAAGTCTGATTACGTTCATAGCTGGCTTCCATATAATTCAATAAGGCTTCAGAAGCACGATAGATAGGGATACCCAGGAAACACTTGTTCTGAACCAGATATTTACTATCCCAAGCTCCACCTTTACGCAGTGCATAACCGGTAGTATAAGCATACTGCACAGCACCGTCCGTAATTTTCGGATAAGGCTCGTCCAGCCAAATATTAGTAAGTCCTGAAACACTCTCTATTAACACATTCTTCTGTCCCGGCTCTTTCAGGAAGACAGTCAAACGACTATCACGGTTGGTGCGTACATCAGCAATTGTCTTATCACCCATATAATAACCATCACCGTCCGCATATGTACCATGTGCATAAACCGGCAAACCATCTGCCATTAGGAAGTTCTGTACAAAGCCACGAGTTACACCGACACCCCAGTTACCTTCATCTGCAGCTAAAGCTACATCATGTCCGCTTCCCAATCCTTGTACATATTGTCGCCACATCAAAACCTCTTTCACACCCGACAAATCTTCCTGGCCAAACATCGCAAAGTAAGGATTCTCTGTTGTTGCCAGATCTTGCTTCACAATACCCGTATTTTTAGTCAGGCTCGATTTATACTTTTCAGCCACCTCTTTAGAAGCAGTCATAGCCTCTTCCAAAAACCAGTTGATTTCATTGTCAATGCTTCCACTCGGATACTGATAATTGGCATTATATTCTTTCGTTTTCCCCGGCCAGCCTTCACCGTTGGGAACAAATGCCGAACCTTTGAAATATTTCAGCCAAGTAGCCTCGAACAATGCCACGCGCGATTTGAGTAGTAAAGCCACATCACGATTGATACGTGTAGTCTGGAAATCTTTTCCATCCATCAGAGTCGCTGCCTTATCCAAGTCAGAGAGAATGAAACGTGCAACTTCATTACGCGGAGAACGTTTGGCAGCATCAGTCAGTATTTCCATATTATCCGTTAATGGCTCGGTAACAATAGGATAATCACCAAATGCCTGATAACGTTTAAAATACTCCAAAGCACGTAATGTATACATCTCACCAATATAATGGCGAATACTCTTCAGTTCACCCGTAATCGTATTTCCCGATCCGTTCAAATCTTCACCAAATCGTGGCAAAACACTGGCAAAAAAGAAGTTCAAATGATAGATAGTAGTGAAAGACCAGTCGCCAGAAGCATTAGGAACTTTCCACTCTCCGGTACAGAAATAACTGGGAGCATTTGCCGCAATCTGATTATCTGTTCCCTGATCATTCGCATAAATACCATAGGAGTTACCGGAATTACCAGGCAGAACACTGGAATAATACTTATCCGCATAAGCCTGTAAGTGTGAGGCATCCGTAAAAAATGTCTCAGGTGCAAGTTGTGAAGTAGGTTCTCTATCAAGGAAATCATCACATGATACCATCACCCCGCTCAAAGCCGTAGCTATCAATGCTAAAAATATATTTCTTGTTTTCATGATTTGCTATCAAATTAAAAGGTTACACTTAAACCGAATGACCAAGTCGAAGACAAAGGGTAAGCATTACCACCCCAACCGCCAACACAAGTCTCAGGATCGAATATGGAAGATAAAGAGGTGAACGTTAACAAGTTCTCACCCGATACAAAAACACGACAATTGGAAATACCCACCTTCTCTACCACAGACTTCGGTAACGAATAGCCTAACTGTAAATTCTTCAGACGCATATATCCTGCATTCTGCATATAGCGGCTTTGAGTCTGCTGATTCTTTGCACCAAAGCTTGAACCACCGGAATCAGGTGAAGTGATAGGGCGTGGATAATAAGAATCCAGATTAACCGGTAACTCATAACCTGCCAATCCTATCGGCTGATCCCGGAAATAATTGTTATGCTGTTCCAAACCAATGGTATACCATTTGGAATAACCACCACGAACACCCCAGAAATAAGATGAGCCGCCCGGCCAGAAGTCATGTTTCAAAACACCTTGCAGAAAACAACGGAAATCAAATCCTTTATAGTTGGCTGTCAAGTCAATGCCATAAAAGTAGTGAGGATTGCTATCACCCAAAATCTTTAAATCACCATGATCATCCCATGTACTTGCACCTTTACTTATTTTACCATCACCATTCAGATCCTTATACATGATGTCACCTGCTGCCCACTGCGAACCAATGGCGTCTTGTCCGCCTTTAGGCAATGAAGCAATATGGTTATCCATCTCTTCCTGAGTTTTGGCAATGCCTACTGTTTCAAACCCCCAAATAAGTCCTGTCTTTTTGCCAGCCATGTATGTGCTGATAGAACCAGTCTTGTTACCGGGATAACTGTCAATATAGGTAACCTGATCGGAAAGTGACACAGTTACACCATAATTCAACCCATTATTCAAACGGTCCTTCCAAGAAAGGGAAACTTCCCAACCTCTGGTCTGAAGATCACAATTGTTTGTATTAGGAACCTCAATGCCCAATGTATTAGGCATCTGGTTAGCCGGTCCCACCATATTCTTGGTGTAGCGGACAAAATAATCAGCAGAACCTGTCAAACGATTATTAAGTAATCCCCAATCCAAACCAATGTCCCATGTGCGAACGGTTTCCCAAGTCAGAGCCTCACTAATCAAGCCACCCACCGAAGCAGTATTAGGTTGCATGCCATTCTGTATCCAAGCACCATTTGCAGCACCTAAAGACATCACACGATAAGTAGGATAATATGAGCTTGTATTCTGGTTACCCAACTGACCGTAAGAGAAACGTAACTTCAACTGATCAACAATACTGGTAGCCGGAGCGAAGAACTTCTCTTGTGCAATATTCCAACCTGCCGAGAAAGAAGGGGATAGTTGCCAGCGACTGCCGCGGCGGAAGCGGGAAGTACCATCATAACGCATATTAACTTCCAACAGATAGCGGCCCATAAAATCATAATTTAAACGACCAAAGAAACCGGCTGTGGCCCATTCTCTTGAATAACCATTCACCCCTGTCGTCTTCTCTTCACCTTTACCGCTCAACCCAGATGTCAGATCGAACTCCCAGAAGTCTTCATCCTCTACATACAATCCGTATTTGGTAACGTCGAAATAATGCAGTTTGAACTCTTCCGCCTGGAAACCACCCATGAACTTGAAGTTATGTTTATCTGCGAAAGTATGAGTATACGAGCTATAAACATTCAGATTCAGATAATTTTCTTTCTGATCGTTTTCTTTTAAACTTGAATCTTTGTTCGTTACTATTTTATCCCCCTTCGGGTCATAATTGTAAGCAGGAAGTGTAGCCGCTTTAGTACTCTCTTCTTTAATACTATAATTGAATTCTACATTTGTAATCCAGTTTTTGACAGGTTCTATGATAAAGGCAGCCTGATGATAATGACGATCCGTCTGTTGAGTTCTTTGTCCACCTTCTGCCAGCGCACGAGGATTGTCATGATTGAGGTGACCGTTCTGGTCATAAATAGGCATGTTTGGCCAGTTAGTACGTCCCAAACCATCGAAATAACTATCCGTAAGACTCGTTGGTCTACAAATATCATTGCGGGTAAAGCGGGTAGAATAGTTGAATTTCAACCACTTTGTCAATGTTCCATTAATTTTTGCTGTCGTATTGAAACGCTGCAAATTTTCTTTTCCGAAGTTGAGAAGTCCTCCCTGGTCCAGATAATTGAACGAAGCGTAATAAGACATCTTTTCGCTACCACCTGTGACACTGATATTGTGTTCCTGAGAAAACACATGATCTTTATACATGGCATCCCAGATATCTGTATTAGCATATCCCTGAGTCCAACGGTCTTGCCAGGCAGTCTCACTTTTAGCATCCAATCCGACTTCTCCATTCGTAAACTTTCCATTCTGGAAATCAATCATCTTCTGCATCGTTTCATCCGAATATGAGCCTTTGATACCACGATTGGCATCTGCATAGTTCATCATGACGGCAAACGAATAAGAGTCCATTGACTTCGGCATATTGATAGGACTGGAGACACGGAAGCTATTATTATAGTTAACAGACACTTTACCTTCCTTTCCTCTCTTAGTAGTAACCAAAATTACACCGAACGGTGCACGCGAACCATAAATACTGGAAGCGGCAGCATCTTTCAATACAGAAATATTCTCTATATCCTGCGGATTGACAGTATTAATATCTCCCACCATACCATCAATTAAAATTAATGGAGAGCTATTGGAACCAGAACCGATAGTACCTGTACCACGAACAGATATATTCATATCCTTTTCCAACTGTCCGGAACTAGTGGTAATCTTCAGGCCCGGTACTAAACCCTGCAAAGCCTGAGTTGCAGAAGTTACCGGACGCGATTCTATTTCTTTGGCAGTAGCAATACCTACGGAACCGGTCAGGTTCACCTTCTTCTGCGTACCGAAACCTACTACTACAACTTCTTCCAGCATCTCGGTATCTTCTTTCAGGGTAACATCCAGTATTTTCCCTGCCACAACCGGAATTTCCTGAGTTTTAAAACCAATATAAGAGATAACAAGCGTGGCACCCTGATTTACGGAAAGCGAGAAATTACCATTAACATCAGTAATAATTCCGTTTGAGGTTCCTTTCTCCTGAATGCTGGCACCGATAACAGGTTCGCCCATTGCATCTTTCACCACACCTGAAACTTTGATTTGTTGTTGAGCCACTTCCAGATTAGTCTCATTGCCCTCAGCCATCACTGCCAACGGACACCCGGTAATGAAACTACTACAAAGTAGCAAGGCTGCCAGTGCCTTCCGATTGTTTCTAAATGAATCTGATTTCATTGTTTTTCGTTTTAATATGAATATAAGGTTAATAATCCCTGCGTTACTTTTTTGAAAAGATAACGATGCAAATGTAAGAGTGATATATTAAAAAGGAAGGGGTAGACTTGTCAAATAGGAGGGGAGATTGTTCACTGAACTATTTCCCCGGCTTCTTTGCCCTATTTGCCCAATATCCTACTTCAACCTTCATGATTCTCTAGACACGAATATACAAGAGAATCTTAAGAAAATTTGAAAGATGCCCAATTTACCCTCATTAAATGCACAATCTCCCTCTATTTAAACACTCCAGACATCTCTATCTTTGCAATCAAATATTTAATTATTAAAAGTATCATTTACTAATTTAAAATATAACTATTATGAAAAAGCACTATGTGGTATATCATTTATACCTTGTAAGTTTTGTATGTCTCCTGTTTATTTCCTGTAGCTCTCCAAAGGTATCTTACAATGAAATTAAAGTGGCTGCCCCTTTCCCCATGGAACCGATCAAAGAATGTATCTTTCCTGAGAAAGATTACTCCATAGCGGATTACGGTGCCATCGAAGGAGGGAAACATATAAACACAGAAGCTATCAGTAAAGCCATCGAAGCTTGCAATAAAGCCGGTGGAGGGCGTGTGGTCATTCCTGCCGGTGAATGGCTGACAGGTCCCATACATTTCAAAAGCAATGTAAACCTCCACCTGGAAAAAGATGCAGTAGTTCGCTTCACGGATAATCCGGAAGATTACCTGCCGGCAGTAATGACCTCATGGGAAGGGATGGAATGTTACAACTACTCACCACTCGTCTATGCCTTTGAATGTGAAAATATAGCCATCACCGGAGAAGGAATGCTAAAGCCCCACATGGATTTGTGGAAAGTATGGTTCAAACGTCCTCAACCCCACATGAATGCCTTGAAAGAACTTTATACAATGGCATCTACCGACGTACCGGTAGAACAACGTCAAATGGCCCAGGGAGAAAACCATCTGCGTCCGCACCTTATCCACTTCAACCGTTGCAAGAATATACTGCTCGACAGTTTCATGATTCGCGAAAGCCCCTTCTGGACTATCCACATGTATATGTGCGATGGTGGCATTGCCCGCAACCTGAATGTGAAAGCCCATGGCCACAACAGTGACGGTATCGACTTAGAAATGACCCGCAACTTCCTGATAGAGAATTGTACATTCAATCAAGGAGATGATGCCGTTGTTATAAAAGCCGGAAGAAACCGCGATGCATGGCGTCTGAATACTCCTACTGAGAATATCGTGATACGCAATTGCATCATTCAGGATGGACAAACATTACTTGGAGTCGGCAGCGAAATATCCGGCGGTATCCGTAATATCTACATGCACGACTGTACTGCTCCAAACTCTGTCCACCGGCTTTTCTTTATAAAGACCAACCATCGCCGGGGTGCCTTTGTAGAGAACATTTATATGGAGAACATAAAGACGGGAGGTACGCTGAGAGTTTTTGAAATAGATACGGATGTTCTGTATCAATGGAGAGATCTGGTTCCCACCTATGAAGAACGCATCACTCGTATCGAAGGTATCCACATGAATAACATCACTTGCGAATCTGCAAAGATGATTTATGAAATGAGAGGAGATAAAAAACTACCGGTAAAAGACATCGAACTCAAAAACATACATGTGGGTTGCATTGCCGACAGCGTAAACCGGGTGGAAAATATTGAGAATATAATCACGGAAAATATCACCTACGACAGTATAGATACTACCTTACTGAAGGAACTGGACAGATACATTACTAATAAATAATTCTCTCAAAGTTACCCCTATTAAAGAGGTGTTACCCGTCGCCAGGTAACACCTTTTTAATTACTCTCTATTCTCAATACAACTTTATTCTTCCATAAGCTGAAGTTCAGCCACATGTCCGGCGCCATCCCATCTGGACTCCAAACGAATCACATTACCTGTTCCAGGTTTAAGTTCGGCAGTAACTTCCACATACTGATACGTATCCCACGAACCGGTAGAAGGCAATCGGAGGCGTTTCTGCACTCCATTCACTATCAGGTTGGGAGTAGCGACTTGCGACTTCCCATTGGCATAACGCAATCTGATAGTTTTCTGTCCTCCATTCTTTCCATCCACATCTTTCCAGATAGCATATCCACCTGCCAACGGAAAGTTCAGATAACCAGCTCCGGTGAAACCGATGCAATTTTCCGCATCAGCTTCCAACACCACACCCCCACCAAACTCCATGTGCTCCGCAGGACAAACCACAGATGGCATCGGTTGCGCAGCACGAACCAAACGAACAGTTTGACAAATTCCCGCATCCAACGTAACAATGTGTTTCCGCTTATCCGTCTGGAAATCAACAGTACCTTCGTCCACCCAATTATTATGAGCGTCAAAGTATCCCTTACTTGCAGATAGGATATTCAGAGAATCAGGCCAGGAGAAAACTCCACCCTTAGAAGTAGCCAGCACTATCTCACTACCGCTACGAAGGATGCTAACCGCCTGTGAGTTAATATATCCCGGAGTAAAGGAGATACCTTCGACTCCTACGGTAGGCATCAGCGAATCACCTTTCCAGTTATGCACAAAAAGACCGTATCTGCTGGCATTCACCGCTATATCTACCATGACACTATTCAGCATTTTATTAACCAACTTCACATCTTCCAGATAGATACCACGAGGTGCGAAACCGTCTTTCTCATCCTGTACAAAAATTCCCAAGTCGTCCGAGCCGCACAATTCATAATAATCAAAAGCATTATTACCGGACAAAGCAGCAAGGTGCAACTGAGCTATATTGGGTACACGAGCCCCTATTTCCATAATCATACGAAAATTCTTTCCCATATAAGGTACATTGGTACGTGTACTTTCCGCAAAACTGTCTTCCGTCTGGAAATGGTGGCGGTACGTATCGATACCTACAAAGTCTATATAAGTACCGGTTGTTGAACGCATTTGTTCATTCGTATAAAGTATGGAGTGGAGATCGACATACGTACAGTTCATTCGTGTCCATACCGAGTAAGGGGATTCTTTTACAGCCCGCCCCAATTCGCTCATATATTCTATAATAGTGGATGACGGAAAGCTACGTACTTCATTGTTTAGTTGCACACCGATCAAGGTATGTCTGGCTCCGTTCTCCGCATCCCAGCGGGCGATATGCTCCATGACTTTTCCTAAAACATAGGCCTCACGGGCACATAGCTTCTTATCATTCAAGTCTAAGGTATAGTCTGAGATATCACGCCGGATTGTAAATTCACTGGTAGTTTCTTTAGAACTACCTGCCGTAGAGAAAGACTGGAAATCACCGGCTTTCGGAGAGTGCATCACATAATCGGGAGTTCGCAATTGGTCGGGCTTCAGCCATTGTACATGTCCACCGCTGTTCTGCCCGAACCAAAGCATTTCTACCTTAAAATTATATTTCTGTGCCAGTCCCATGTAGAGATCCAGGGTGGTCCAGTCGAATTTGTCTTTAGCCGGTTCCACTTCCACCCAATGAATAGGGATGGAAAGGGTATTGAATCCCAGTGCGGCAGTTTCTTTAATTAATCTTTCGCAGGTGGCTATATCCCAATTCCAACGGTAGCGCAATTTGTCGAAACGCACCTGTACATTGGTCATATAGAAAGGTTTGTCGTCCACTCTCAGCACATACTTCTGTGAACCGTTGAGTGAAGTGTCTACATAAGAAATTACTTTCTTCTGAGAGTTTTTCCCCTTGCCTGCAATGGCAGAAGGAAGTAAGAGCGCCATACATAATAAAATAACAGACTTCATACAAATTGTAGTTCTGTTTACGAAAAGGTTCGTTTTCATGATACTTCTACTGATTTTAAATGATAAAAGACTTATTAAATTACAATACTCCCATACCAAAAGGAGACAGACAAAAGTACGGGTTTGACTTCGGAACAAGCAGTGAGATATCGGGAGAAGAGAAGGGTGAAAATGGTCAATATACAATCAAGTTGTCCCATGTTAATGAAAAAGTTCTCTTCTCTTCATCAGAAAGTTCCTAATAATGCAAAGGAAAGTTTGCGGCATCGAATAAAAAGTTATAAATTGCAGCTTCATTTATATATTCGTAATCTACAAATATGAATTCGTAAATTACATTTTTATATTCGCAAACTATGAATATACTTTTTTATTAACTTTGACAGGTTTTGTATAAAGAGAAAATAAGTTTTGTACGAATAGAGAGCAGGTTTCTTCCCTATACGGAGCAAACAGGAAACATATAACCACTAAATAAATCTATATTATGGCTGAATATGAAATGCAGGAGATGAACCTGCCGAACAAAGACGGGAAACGCATACTTTATCCCCGCCTCGTACAATCCGGACAAGCAAGTACGGACTACATTGCAAAGATACTGTCCGAAAAGAGTTCATTTACCAGAGGTGACATCAAAGGTCTGCTACAGGAACTGGCCGATGAACTGGCTTACCAAATGGGACAAGGGAAATCGGTAAAGTTGGATGGAATAGGAACCTTTGTTCCCTCACTGGCTCTGCGCATAGACAAAGAACGGGAAACCGGAGAAACAGATAGCACCCGACGAAATGCAAGAAGCATCGTAGTAGGCAGCATCAACTTCAGAGCAGAGAAATCATTGATTCACAATACCAATTATAACTGTGATCTGGAACGTTCGCAACAGAAATTCCGCCGTTCCTCGCAGAAGTACACACCGGAAGAACGCCTGGAACGGGCAAAGCAATATCTTACCGGACATCCTTATATGACGGTCAGGAATTATGTCCAGCTAACAGGGTTGCGGCCCACTACCGCCTCTGTAGAGTTAAGGAAATGGGCAGAGAATCCGGAAAGTGGCATTACAACTTCCGGACGAGGCACACATAAGGTGTATATACAAAGGTAAATTCGTCAAACAGCAGGGACAGATTGGGCAAAACAACTGTTTGAGATAGCTGCAACACGAATTTATTGTATTTTTGTTGCAAAGACAAATTCATAAGCCAAATGATTATGCAACGACATTCATCCCTATTGATTCTGTTGGTTTTGCTGCTTTTTACAACAAGCAGCACGGCGCAGCCTTACATATTACAACACTTAAGTATAGAAGATGGGCTATCGAATAATTATGTCCAAGACATTGCGCAAGATAAACGGGGATGTATCTGGATTGCAACCGTACTGGGGCTGAACCGGTTCGACGGGCTTAAGTTCACTACTTACAAAAGTACCAATTCTAAATTAGGGAATGATGCGCTGAATGCGTTACTCTACGATGAAGAAGAAGATGAACTATGGATAGGAAGTAATAGCGGCCTGTATATACTCGATTGCTCTACAGAGCAAATCAGAAGATGCACGCCCTCAGAAGGGATAGCAATCAACAATGTTTCATACCTAACTCCCGCTTCTAACGACGGAATATGGATTGTTGCCCACACAGGACAGATAGTACACTATAACAAAAAGGATGAGAAATACACCTTATTATCAGATCAAATCAAAGGAGAACTGAAACCGTCAAGCTGGTGCGCTTTCGATGATGAAGACGGGCATCTGTACATAGGGCATGCACAAGGTGGATTGAGCATCATTGATCTGGAAAACAAAACAATCCGCACTCTCTCCAACATTCCCGAGAATCCCAACAGCCTGCCCGGAAACAGCGTTTATACAATCTATAAAGACCATCTGGAGAATATCTGGGTGGGCACAAATCAAGGGCTCGGGCTGCTCAATCCTAAGACAGATGAATTTACCATCTTCAAACATGAGTCCAATAATCCACATTCATTGATAGCCGACCATATATATGACATAAAGGAAATGGAAGACGGCACCTTATGGATAGCCAGTGACATCGGCGGAATCAGTATACTCGATTTGCATAACATCACTTTCAAATCTCCCCAAAACGTACAGTTCTATAACATCACTGCAACGATGGATAAACATGGACTTTCATCAGGAAATATACGAAGCCTGTTGCAAGACAAGTTTGGCAATATATGGATAGGTAATTATAGCAGCGGAGTGGACTTTATCAGTCATACCCAACCTATATTCCATGTACTTCCCTACACCACCCAAGGCAAAGATAAACAGAAAAACAAACCGGTTTGGGGACTATTTCAAGATAGCGAAGGAGAGATATGGCTGGGTGGAGAAAATGAGGCGGTTGTATTTAAAGACAATAAACAACTGAAAAGTTTCGACATCACGAAATATTTATCCAGACCTTACGGACAAGTATTTTCCCTCCATGAAATGACTCCCGGCACTTTTCTGCTTGGAATATACGATGACGGGCTGCTGAAACTCGATACAAAAAGCAATCGAATAGAACGTATAAAGCTCGACATGAGCAACATAGACATTCTTTCCTTTTTCAAAGACAACGACGGAACCATGTGGATAGGTGCCGAATACGGCATATACACCTATAAAGACGGAGTCATACGGAAAGAGGAAGATATTATCCGGGAACTGTCCGATAAATCGATATATGGCATTTTACGCGACCGGCAAGGAAGGTTATGGATGGGATCTTATGGTGGCAGAATAACAATATTCGACAAAGATTATAAAGTGGTTACGCGGTTAGATCACAGCAATGGGTTCAAAACCAACGGAATCAATGATCTCTTTATGGACTCGCAAGGTGGTGTGTGGGCAGCAACCCGCAATGGAATTGGTTATATAAAAGATACCAGTAAACCGGAAGAGTTTGAACTCTATGGTTACAGCCACGGGCTTGAAGATACTTTCGTACGCAGCATCCAGGAAGATTTACAAGGAAATATCTGGATCAGTACCAACAATGGCATTTCTTTATGGAACAAGCAAAAACAGCAATTTGAAAACTATGATTACCGGGACGGGATACCGATGGGAAATTTCATAGAAGGTTCAGCCTGCTGCACACCGGACGGTACTCTCTACTTCGCCTCACTGAACGGTGTCTGTTACTTCAATCCGCAAAGCCTGACTACGGACCGCCAAGTAGCCCCTGTACAGATCATGGAATGCAGGCACCTCAATAACCAGATAGAAAGTCGCCGGGCGGAAGCATTGATTCCAATTACAAACGGGCACATTGACTTACCATATGACCAAAATTCTTTCCGGATCACATTTTCCATATCGGATTATTCACAAAGTGGACAGGTAGAGTATGCATATCTGATAGAAGGCTTGGAGAATACATGGACCAATACTTTAGGCGAGAGCCAGATTACATTCCGCAACATTTCTCCCGGTGAATATACCTTTAAGGTAAAGGCGCGTTTGAGAAATCAGGAATGGGACGACAATCATGTGGCAACATTGAAAGTATACATCCATCCGCCACTATGGTTGACGTGGTATGCAAAGATTTTCTATATCCTGCTGGTATTGCTGGGCATCTACAGTTGGTTCCGTTTCTACAAACGCAAGTTGCTGTTGGAAAGCTCACTCGAACTGGAGAAGAAGAAGAGCCAGAACGAACAGGAGCTCAATAACGAACGCCTGCGCTTCTATACCAATATCACGCATGAGCTACGCACACCGCTGACATTGATACTCGGCCCGTTGGAGGACCTGATTAATGATCCGAAAATACCGGCTTTTTACGGTAATAAGATTAAGGTCATTCACAGCAGTGCACTACGATTGTTGAACCTTATCAATCAGATACTGGAATTCCGCAAAACAGAAACGCAAAACAGAAAACTGACCGTAGCGAAAGGGAACCTGAGTAGCCTGGTGACAGAAACAGGACTGCGCTATAAAGAACTGAACAGGAATGAGAAAGTGAAGTTCCGCATCAATATTGCAGCAAAAGACGCAAAGATTTATTTCGATACCGATGTCATTTCCACCATATTGAACAATCTGCTGAGTAATGCGATAAAATATACCTCAGAGGGAGAAATCAACCTGATCCTGCGTTCAGCCGATGATGGAGGAAATCAGTATACGGAAATCATCGTAAGCGATACCGGATATGGCATAGATGCTGAGGCACTTCCTCATATCTTCGATCGTTACTATCAGGCAAAGGGGAAACATCAGGCATCCGGTACGGGCATAGGACTTGCTTTAGTAAAGTCGCTTGCCGACCTGCACGAAGGAACACTCCAAGTGGAAAGTGAAATAGGTAAAGGAACTACTTTCACTTTCCGTCTTCTGACTGAAAACACGTACCCGAATGCGCTGCACAGAGAGGAAAAGGAAACGCTCGCACAGGAAGAGACAGAAATTGCGGAAACGGTGGAAGAAGAAAAAGAAGAGGCTGATACCCGCCCTGTAGTACTGGTAGTGGAAGATAATGACGATATACGCGAATATATTGCCACTTCTTTCAGCAGCAACTACCGCATTTTGACAGCAACGAACGGTAAGGAGGGCTTAGAGCAAGCGCAGAAATATATTCCGGACATCATCATCAGCGACATCATGATGCCGGAAATGGACGGCATCGAACTCTGCAAGCTGGTGAAAGAAGATATACGCACCAGCCATATCCCCGTCATCCTGCTCACAGCCAAAGATTCCATCCAAGATAAAGAAGAAGGATACGAAAGTGGTGCAGACTCCTATCTGACCAAACCCTTTAGTGCCAAACTGTTGAACAGCCGTGTACACAACCTACTGGAATCCCGCAAAAAGCTGGCACTTATAGTAGCCAATCGCACCAAAGAGTTGAAACCGGAACAACAGGAAGAAACCATCAAACTAAATAAGCTGGATGAAGAATTCCTGACTAAATTCACCACCATCGTAGAGGAGAATATAGACATGGAAAAGATGGACATGTCCTTCATGATGGAGAAAATGAACATGAGCCATTCCACACTCTACCGGAAGATCAAGAGCCTGACCGGAATGTCAGGCAATGAACTCATCCGGAAAATCAGACTGAAAAACAGTTTGCGGTTACTGATGGAAGAAGGGCATAATATTTCAGAAGCAGCCTATGCAAGCGGCTTCAATGACCTTGGATATTTCCGCTCCTGCTTCAGGGAGGAATATGGAATGGCACCATCGGAATATATCAGATTACGGAAATCGTAAGACTAACGCCCCGTAGCCTGCAAATATTCGCACTTCTTCACCTCATACCGGGCATAAGACTCCACATAGCGGTCCTTACTTTGCTGGAAAAGCGTCTGAGCATCCAGTAAGTCATTCATCGTACAGGTTCCGGCCTTGTAGTAGTCCGTATTCAGGCGAAGATTCTCCGTGGCCTGTTCAATGGATCGCATGGATATTTGCATCTGTTTGTAAGCATCCGTCAGGTCGTTCCAATTCTGCTGCATACGGAGGATAAGCAGTTCGCTCTGGTCCGTAAGCTGATTCTCGGCATTGCGTACCTGGAGTTCCTGTTTCCGCACGTCATGCGAGCCGCCCCACCAACCGGATAAAGGGATTGAAACTGTGGCAAAACCCATCCAGAAAGGGTGGTCTTTATCCATCAGATTGTCATACATATATCCACCGCCAATGGCAACGGTAGGCAAATATTTGCCAACGGTTATGCGGCGTTGCAGCTTATTGGCTTTGAGGTTTTGCTGCAACAAGTGATATTCATTAGTCAGAACCAGGGAGGACTCAGGGTTCCGGTAAAGTCCCTGCGGATGTTCCGGCAAGACTTCGCCAACGACAGGAGGAACATCCACAATTCCGGAATCTTCTCCTATATACTGTGCCAGCACTTGTTGTGAAAGCGTCAACGCATTCTCAATCTGGCTGCGACTGCTCTCTATCTCGTTCTGCCGCAACTGTACCTGAAGCAGGTCATTACGCGTTGTCACTCCAGCATTTACCGAAGCTTCGACATCTTTCAGCAGATTAGCCAACTGTGCCTCGACCACGGTAATGGTCTGCAACTTCTCTTTCAACATCACAACCTGCCAGTAATAGTTTTCAGTAGTAAGTTTCACTTCATTTTCCGATTGGTTATATTGCAACCGGTTAACCTGAATGTTTACCTTCGCCAACTTATTACCGTTTACAATCTGCCCTCCCGTGAAAAGCGGCATCGAGGCCGATACGCCCCCTACCACTCCTTTCTTCATAAGTGACATTTGCATTCCAGGTCCTATGTCCAACTGGAGTAATCCTTTATCAGCCATAAATCCCGTACCAGTCGCACTTAAAGAAGGGAAATACTTGGTGAATGCTTCCTGACTGCCTTGTTTGGCTATTTCCAGATTATTTCCGGCATTCTTTATCCGCACATTGTTTTCAAGAGCCCGTTGCAGGCATTCGTCCAGAGTATACACACGCTGGGCAGAAACCGGAACCAACTGTGTGAAACCTACTAACAAAAGAAATATATATCGATTCAATCCCTGTTTCATAATGCTGTATCTATTGATTGTTTTACTCATTTTCCATTTTCTCCATAGCTATGCGCTTACGTGTAGAGCCACTGAACATGAACCAATAGCAGACCGGAAGCACTGTAAGCAAAAATACCATTGTGATGAGTGTGCCGTAACAGATAACGGTTCCCATTGGCATCCACAGTCCGCTGCCTCCCAGTATCATTGGGATGACACCCATGGATGCAGCTGCCGAAGTAAGGAAGATGGGACGCATACGACGACGGGCCGAATGATAAATGGCATCGCGCACACCTAACTTTTCCGTTTTCCGTAATTCTTCAGCGTAGTCTATCATGATAATACCGTTACGTACAATGATACCCATCAGGCTAACAACGCCCAGAATACTGGTTACGCCGAAGTCCACGCCCTGCACAAGTACTCCTACAGCCGTTCCAAACACGCAAAGGGCCATACAGGCAAAGATAAGCAAGGCAATATTGACATTACGGAAATGGATCAGCAAGATAAAGTAGATAATAGCGGCAGCAATCAGCAATCCGGCCAGAATGGGAGGCAGTTTCTCTTCACTATCTTCCAGGTCACCACCATAAGTCAGGGTTACATCAGGAGAAAATGAAAGATTCGCTACTGCTTTCTGCACTTTGCCGGTTACGTCCATACCATTCTCACCGCGCTGAAGGTCTGCCATGACAGTAATCGTATAAATGCCGTTGCGACGTACAATCTGACCGTTCTCCCATGCCGGAACCACATCGGCCACTTGCCGCAAAGGTACATTCGCCAGTCCTCCGGCAACAGGTATGAGTTCGTCTTCCAAATCACAACTGTTGGCCGAATCTGCCTGGGAGTTCTTCAACTTGACAGAAATATCGTAATCACCTTCCCAAACGGTTGCCACGGGGATACCACTGCCGTAACGCATGGCAAGGGTGGTTTCCAGCATTACATTACTGATGCCCAACCGGGTGGCTTCATCTTCTTTCAGTACGACGCGGGTAGTGGCAAGCGGATCATTAAAGTTAGTGCTTACCAATACCAGTTCGGGCATGGAGCGCAACAGTGCCGTCACCTTTTCGGCTTCACGACGTAATGTGTCGATATTCTCACCGCTGAGGCGTACTTCAACAGGGTACGTCGCTTCGTTATAGCTCAGTTGCTTAAAGCGCACCAAGGCTTCCGGGAAGTAGTCGGTATACTTAGGTGCATATTCATCCAGTAGGTCTTCCGTCGCTTGGTTGCTTACCGTATTGACAATGAATTGTGCAAAATTAGTCCCGGCTATCTGCGGAGCGTAGGCTGTCTGGAAACGTGGAGAAGCACAACCCACAAAGGATGCCACAGACACTACACGCGGATCATCGCGCAGGATATGCTCCAGGCTGTCGGCTATTTGGCCGGTCTTCTCTACAGCGGTTCCCGTAGGCAGGGAAATTTCCACAGCAAACTGGTTGCGTTCTGCTATCGGCATCAATCTTTGCGGCAATTTACCCATCAGGACGATGCCTATGATAATAGAAAGAAGGCCTAAAGCCATCGTCATACGGGGCCAGGTGAAACAGAGATCCAGTAATTTATTATAGTATTTCTGCAAGGCATCGAGGAAGGAAAACTTCTTTTTCCCATTCTTATTTGTTGCGCTCTCCATCGGTTTGCGAATGAAATAGAATTGCATGAACGGCACCAGCAATGCAGCCACTAACAAGGATACTCCCAACACGATGCTGATGGCCCAAGGGAAACTAACCAGAAAATCCTGTATTTGCCCTGTTGTTGTGATAAGGAAGGGGAAAAAGGTGATGCTGATGGCACACGTCGCCGAGAATATCGATTTAAAGAAATGCGTGGCACTCTGTATCGAAGCATACCAGCGCGACACACCTTCACCCAACTTTTCCAGATAGCTATCGATAATGACGATTGAGTTATCCACAATCATCCCCAAGGTTACAATAAGAGCCGCCAAAGTCACGGTATTCAGTTCGATATCAAAGGCATGAAACAATCCCAATGATATGAATATTGTAATAGGTATAGTGGAAGCGGCTACTAGTGCCACACGCATAGGCAACAGGAGCATCACCACTATAATCACCGCTATAATGGCAACCAACAGTTCGTGCAGGAAATTATCCACACTATCTCCTACTACCTGGCTCTGATCGGTGATACAGAAAAGGTTGACATCCGACGGTAATGACGGTTGGAACTCTGCAATCGTCCGGTTTATCTCCTCTCCCATTTGAACGATGTTCTTGCCCTTCTTCATCTCTATACTTAGCAAAAGGCATTTTTTACCATTGTTAGTGATATAGCTGTCGGGAGCAGGATATTCTTTTATCACACGAGCCACGTCCTTCAGGCGAATGTTATTTCCCATCGGATCAGTATAAACGATTTGTTCCTGCACATCGCGCACCGTATTCAATGACTTAGCCACATAGACAGGCTGAACATATACAGGATTCTTCACCCGACCGCCCGAAGTAGTGAAACCTTTCGTAAAAAGGGTAACGGCGAGTGTTTGTTCAGTCAGCCCGTATTGCGAAAGTTTATGGGTATCCAGATATATGGAGATCTGTTCCTTTTGCATTCCGCTTACCGTCATACGGCCGATGCTGTTGATACGGCGCAGGCGGTCTTGCAGGGCGTCCATATAGTCGTCCAGTTCACGATAGGTCTTGTCCACACTTTCCATAGTGATGAGCAAAGCGGAAGTATCGCCAAAATCATCCATCACCTGTACAGCCAGTACATTCTTGGGCAATTGCGCCTTGAAAGTGGAAACACCATGCTTGAACTTGCTCCAGAATTCATCTTTGTTATTCAGCTCGTCATTGAGTTGTACCTGAATATAGACAATGCCATCGCGACTCATGGAGAAAGTCTTATCTTTCTTCACTTCTTTATAGCTGAAAATATAATTTTCCAAGGGTTTGGCTACCTGTTCCACCATTTCCTCTGCCGTGTTGCCCGGAGCTACTGCCACTACAATACCCTGACGGATTGTGAAGTCCGGGAATTCATTCTTGCGCATATTCGGCAAACTGTAAATTCCAAAAGCAACAAGGCAACACACAACGAGAATTATAATCTGGCGATAGTGCATCGCCCATTCTACTGCGTTACGTTTCTTATTCATTATCTTATATTTTGTCGGTGATGTGACTAATATTTTGATTGTTCCTCATTTAGTTATAAAACCACGGATGTATTCTCACATACCTTCTGCTGTCCTTCCACAATGATTTCCTCACTCTCCTCCAAACCGGACAGCACAACGACTCCTTCACTTGTAAATCCTCCGCATTGGATAATGCGTTTACTGGCTTTTCCTCCGGCATTCACCCAGACGAAGGAACGGTTCTGTTCGTCCAGTTGGACAATGTGGGCAGGAATAACATGAAGTGTTCCCATCCCCGTACCGGACAAGACCGCTTCCACCACCATACCCGGCATCAACTCTTTATCAACATCATCCACCCGTATCTTGACATCGTATGAGCGTGAAAGCGGATTGGCTACAATTCCTTTCTCTGTTACTGTTCCCGCGAAGGCACGCCCGTTCAAGGCAGAGACTGTAATCGTTGCTTTTTGTCCCGTGGCAATGGCGGCAATCTCTGTCTCCGGAACGGCAATCTTCACTTTCAGCTGATTGGCTGTCACTAATTTGACCACCGGTAAGCCCGGCATTATATTCTGCCCTACCTCTGCCATCTTTTCCGATATGATTCCACTGAAGGGCGCATAGAGTTTGCAATCATCCAAATTCTTGCGCGCCACTTCTTCCATTGACTTTGCCTGTTGCAACTTACTCTGCACTTCCACCCACTTTATCTCGGGAAGGCTTCCTTTATCATACAATTCCTTCATTCTCCGATAGGCATCTTCTGCTTGTTCCAGTGAGGCTTTGGCAGCATCATAGCTGCTCTGCATGGAAAGCGGATCGACCGTAGCAATAAGTTGGCCTTTCGCTACCCGGTCACCCAAACCCACATGTACCGTTTTTACCGTTCCCATAATCGAAAAGCTAAGCGAAGTGCTGTTCGCTTCTTCCACCGTACCGGAAAAACGTTCCGTTCCATCTATCTCAGAAGAAAAAACTCGTAAAACTTTCACCTTTACCGGACTCATAGTAGTCTGTTTGTCTCCATTATTCTGGCAACTCGTCAGGCCAAATAATAGCAATAGCACCGTTACATTACAAAGTTGTCTCATACTTTTTTCCATTTTTAGTTCATTATTTCCGGTGCAAAGGAAAATGATTTATCGAAAGGGCTTAATTTCCATATTACCACAGAAGTGTTCTATTTTTCAAAACAAATATCAAATAAGCTAAATAGGACACTATTCTGGAAATATCTATCATCTACATCTACCGGATATTCTGTTTATTTGCAACCAAAAAGAAATATAGTGTATGGAGGCAAAACTGAGATCAGGATGTTTGGATGATGTCTTGGTAAAAAAGATATCTGTATATAATGACAGCCGCATAGCTATCATTGATGAATTGCAAAGTTTAAATATAGAACAGGCTGTAAAAGTTGAGGCATACATCATCTTGTTGTGCGTAAAAGGAAAAGGTTCGCTCTATATCAATGGAGAATCGCGAATGATACACGTGAACGATTTGTTCATTTGCCATCCGAATATCATATTGGAAAATAGTATGATAAGTATTGATTTTGAATGCCGTTGCATCTGTCTGTCATCGGAGTACATGAAGCAATTACTTCTCATAGCGGGCGAAAGCTGGGACTTGAAAATGTTCATTGAGAAAATCCCCATTCTTTCACTGAATGCAGAAGAGGCAGAGTTGTTTTGCCAATACTATTCCCTGTTGCGTTCTAAAATGCTGGGCACTCCATGCAAACATCAAAAGGAACTGATCGACTCTCTGATCCAGGCATTTCTTTATGAGTTTCACGATGCACTGGAACGCTTCATCAAGCTGAAACCGCCAACATTCACCTCGGGCGAAAACTTATTTAAGGAGTTCATCAGTCTCTTGTCTTCATCATACCCCAAAGAACGCATGATTGGATTCTACGCTAACCAACTGTATGTTACTCCTAAGTATTTATCGGCAGTCTGCAAAGAAGTCAGTGGACAGACGGCTTCCGAACTCATCACTCAATACATGGTGAAAGATATTTTGTATCTGTTGAGAAACTCTCAGAAGAGTATTAAAGAAATAGCCAATGAACTGAATTTCCCTAATCTGTCTTTTTTTGGAAAGTACGTAAAACAGCATTTGGGTATGTCGCCTAAACAGTATAGGGAATCTTCATATGGTTAATATAAAAGGACAATCTTCTTGATTCGAAGATTGCCCTCTCTTATAAATACTACCTACTGAAAACTGTGACTTAAAAAACTACCCTTTGTTTATTAATACCAATCTTATGTTAATCTATAACCTATTGTCGATGTTGCAAAGATAGGGTGAAATTTCTATTCAGTAGTAGCACAATTGTTTCATAAAAGGTGATAAATCAGTCAAAATACACTTTTTCCATGCATCAAAGTAGTCTATACCCACTAGTTACAAAAAAACTTCTATATTTAGTTTCTTTCCCTCTGCGTCAATACGCAGTTCTTGTTTTGCAGCATCATACTTCCATGAAACAGAATTCTTCACCTTCTTCACAGATGGCATATTCTTTAAAATAAGAGTATATTTCTGTGATGTGATACTGTGGACTTGCAGTTTGCCTTTCTGTTCATCGTAAGTCACCAAACAATCTTCATACTCAATGCCATCTCCGCATGGTAGATGTAACAGACGGGTAGTGACCCCATTCGGATAAATCATAACAGTTCTACGCCCTGCCATTGAAGCATCTCCCAGTCCGGTTAGTCCATTGGTTACATTCAGTGGCAGAATAGCCCCTGCTTTTACAAACAAGGGAAAGCGCTCTAATGGATATGCTTCCTCAATCAGACTGCCCGGAGCATATTTCTTCCCATCATAGAAATTAATCCATTCTCCTTCGGAAGGAAGATGAAACGATGCATGGTTATCATCTGACGTAATAGCCTTGGTAAACAAATAATCTCCTACCTGATGACTTTCTTCTTCATAAGAAGCATTCTTTATCAAAGAACCACCATGCAAATGTGCATCCACAACGGTTGAAAAAAGATAAGGGATCAGTTCATTGTGTAATACGACACAATAACGATAGATATCTTCCACATCTTTTCCATGCCACCAAGGCAAATGATTGCTGAAAGCACCATTTTCACCACCATTAATCATACAGGCAGTCATACAACCAAATTGTGCATACCTCACAAACTGCTCTTTATTGGAACGCTTCATGAAAAAGCCTGCAACCTCACACCCCGGTGAACCATAACCACGTTTTGCAGACTGATAAATATTCTGAATTTGCAGTTTCAAACCTTTCCAGTCACCGGAGAAGTCTCCACACCAACCCATATTCATCTTTTCTACACTCGCTGCATAACCTCCCTGATGAGAATAAGGACGAGCGATGATGATGCCTTGCGGATTTTTCTTCACCGTATAATCATACATCGCATCATAATAATAAGGACGGAACAGTTCATTACTCATCTGCCCGATAGAAGTGTCGAGAATATCGCCAAACCAGAATTCTCCCTGGTCAACCTTCCAACCGTAAACTCCGTCGATAAAAACTTTATCCAGCTGCTTATACCACCAGTCCACCGCCTCCTTATTGGTAAAATCAATATGTACGCCTTCTCCTTTCCACCAGGTATGTGGCTCACTCTTATTTATGCCATATCCCTTGGAAACGACTTCGTCGTACGTATCGCTTTTCTGAAAACGGGTATCCTTACACTTTATATTAACCGCTCCCGTAAGCCAGAGAAGTACCTTCACATCTTTACTTTTAAAATAATGAATCATCTCCTTCGGGTCTGAATAGCGTTGCGTGTCCCAATTAAAATCATTATAAGTCGTACTCCAAGGGCTATCAATTATAACGGCCCCTACCGGAATTTCACGTTGCAAATACCCCTCAACCAAAGCTTTAGCGCCTTCTGTTGTATTAATGCTATCTTCCCATGCTATATGTTCAAAGGCCCACGCCGGAGTAATCGGCGGATTTTGAGCTTTGATAGACACACCTATTAGAATCGAAATTGCAAGTAATAAAATTTTCTTCATATTGTTTTGTTTTTTTATATTATTGTGCATAACCTTCATTTTGCCTGAACTCTATATTCAGAACTTTATAACTATTAATGGTAGACAAAGGCACCGGACGATTAATGTGATAGGGTTTAATTCCTATACCGTTTGCGCCATTATCCGGATTCGTGTCGGGATTCTTTTCCTTAATCCATTGGCAAAAGGCATCTTTATCCAATGCACGCTTCAGCATCTGCCATCTAAAAAGTTCTCCTCCCAGTTCACGGGCACCTTCATCCAGAATAAATGGTATATCTATATCTTCCGGATTCACAGTCAATGCCTCTTCATGACCAGGTATCAAAGCCCGTTGGCGAAGCTCCGTTATTACTTGTGCAGCTTCATCCTCTCTGCCCAAACGAATATAAGCTTCCGCCAGCGTAATATAAACTTCTCCCAACCGAATCAGTATGGCATCCTTATAAGCATATTCCTGTTTTGCAGTTGAGCGACTGGTATCCAACCATTTTATCACATTATTGGCACAACTGCGTACATTGGAATTACTCAAGACTGCTCCCGTCTGAGTATCATAGATATCGGCTATATCATCACAGATAATTCCCCTACTCTCATAAGCCGCCTTAACTTCCTGAGGAAGAACATCGAGTGCACGAATCAATAAAGTGTCTGAGAAATCGGGTAGTTCGTTCCAATCGTCCGTACGGCAATAGCCTGATATGAAAGTCGCATCCCGACGTTTATCATATTTATTGAATACATTGATAAAATAATAGGTAGGCATCACTGCACGATATTCACGTCCGTAGAATACGCTATGCGCCTGCAAGCCATTGATTGTTTTAGAATAAGACCGTACCGAACGATTTACCTGTGAGACCCAATAACGGTGGATAAAATTGTTCTGAGCATCAAATGTTGTGTTACCATATTGTATGGACCAGATTATCTCACCATTTTCAGTATTATCCGGTGAAAAGATACGGCTGAAATCATTTTCTAATTTATACCCGTAGTTATTCTTTAATTCTGTAGCCACGCTCACCGCTTCTTCATAACAGTGCCTTTTGCTTTGCATTCCAACTTCACCGATCAATGCCTCGTCATAAGCCGCCAAAGACATCAGGGCACGCATACGAATAGCCTTGGCAATGCCCTGATCCATTCGTCCGAAGCTTGACGACCGCACTTCAGAAGGAGATTTCAAACTCTGATCTGCAATCTCCAAATCAGCTAAAATACGCTTATAAAAAGTAGCAATCCCCGGCTGAGTCCCTTCTATCTCTTCCGGACTGGTAATAGGTGTCTCGGCATAATATGCTGCGGGTCCATAGATTTCAACTATCTGATGCAAATAGAAAGCACGCAGGGCATGGGCTTCTGAAAGAAGTTCACTTCGTTTGCTTTCTGAATGAAAGTCTGCAGCATTAATTGAATTAATACTCGTATTGATAGTGGAAAGTGCCACATACAACCATTTCCAAAGACCTTCATTACTGCCATTATCAATCATGTATGTATCGGTATAAGTAATCAGCCCTTTCCAATAGTCACGTACATTACCCCCATAAGCCATCAGGTCATTTCCCAGTTCTCCTACCATGAACCACTGTTCCAGAAGTTCAGTATTAATCTGGTACAATGAAAGTAACTCAGCCTCAGCACCTTTTTCCGTCTGTGCATACGTATCATTAATAGATCCTTTCGGAGTTTCTTCCAGAAAGTTGTCACATCCACAGAATGTCATTAATAAGGACAGACAAACTGAATATAATTTATAATTGAGTTTCATATCGTTCTGATTTTAAAAAGTTAGATTCACACCAAAATTAATACTCTTCGGTACTGTCAGTTCTATAGAGGGAGATTCAGGAATCACATCTTCCTTAGCTGCCCTGTACAGATAGAAAGCATTACGCAACTGTACATAAAAACGTGCTTTGCTCACCGGGATATATCGCTTTAGCAATGAATGAAAATCATACCCCAATGTCATATCCTGCATTTTAATATAGTCACCTTTCATATAACCACACAACTCGCGGTGATCGGCCCAGGTTGCATCGGCTCTCGGATAGTCGTTTGAAGGATTATCCGGCGTCCAGTAGTTTACATCGGGTACCCATCTGGTACCAGTCAGGATCACGTGCCATCCATACGCATCATCATAGAACACATAATCCCACCTGCTTGAAAGATTGAAGGAGAAATCTAAATTCTTCCACTTGAACGAACTGCCTAATGAAACAATATACTTCGGATCAGTAGAGCCCAAGATCTTCTTATCATCAGCTGTAATCTGTCCATCTTGCTTCAGATCTCTGATTTTCACGTCTCCCGGCTTACAACCATATTTAGCTGCTTCTTCTGCCTCATTGGTTTGCCAGATACCTGCTTTTTCATAATCATAAATTACATTAATGGGCTTACCGATGAACCATTTGTTTGAGATGTCATCCTGATCATTCGTCAAGCTTATGATTTTATTCTCATTGACAGACATATTTAGGTTCATATCCCACTGGATATCTTTTGTGTCCACCAATATGCCATTCAAAGAAAGCTCAATACCTTTGTTCTGTGTTTTACCAATATTTTGCCAAATACGGGAAAAGCCGGTGGTCAAAGGAATACTACGCTGCATCAGTAGATCTTTGGTACGGGTATCGTAAAACTCAATATAACCGGAAATCCGGTTGTTGAACAATCCGAAGTCCAAACCTATATTATTGGTATTAGTGATTTCCCAACCCAATTTCTTGTTTACCAATTTATCGGGGCGATAAGCATAAATGCCTTTTCCTCCTTCTCCGAACTGATAACCATAACTTCCCAAGCCAGCCAAGGTAGAATAAGGATCAATGGCTTGATTACCTACTGTTCCATAGGCATAACGTAACTTCAGGTTAGAAATCCAGCTAATGTCTTTCATGAACGGTTCTTCTGAAATTCTCCACGCCAGACCTCCTGAGAAGAATGTAGCCCATTGGTTGCCTTTAGCCAAACGAGACGATCCATCAGAACGAACTGAGATATTAGCCAAATACTTTCCCTGATAATCGTAACGCACACGTCCCATAAATGAAGCTAATGCCCAATTACTGTAACCGCTGCCTATCTTTTGATTTTCAGTATTAGTACCCAAATTGTGATAAAGCAACTGCTCCACATCCAAATTCCTGCCCTCAGCCGACATTTCATCATATTGATAATTCTGTATTTCAGTTATGGCATCCAAAGTGATATGATGCTCATTAAAGGTATTATCATAGGTTAGCGTATTATTCCAAGTCATCGTATATGAATTCTGACCGCTTTTACCTGAGCGGTTCAACCCACCATTTGCCTGAAAAGATTCACTCCCATAAAAGAATCCTTTTTTCGTATCACTATATGTATATCCGAAATTACTATGCAAGGACAGATTGCGTAACGGATGGACATTTGCAGAGAAAACCATATTCATGCTTGTATTCTCCGTATCATTGGCATACTGTCCGTCCACATAATCTGCAAGAATACTTACACTGGATTCCTGCGGATTAGGATACATGATCAGATCTCCATTCTCGTCATAAGGTTTTGATAAAGGTGTTCCATAAAATAATGCCTGTCCATAAGTAGCGAAGCCACTACTGTTGCGCTTACGCAACCGCATCGTTGCACCCAGATCGAGCCATGAAGTAAGTTTATGGTCAACGGTAGAGGTGAAATAAAACTTCTTTGCTTCACTGTTCTGATTGTAACCCTTGTCCTTTTCGTAAGCAAAACTCAAACTGAATTTTGTTTTTTCGTTGCCTGAAGATACAGACAGGTTATGCTTTTGTGTAACACCATCGCGAAATACCAAATCCTGCCAGTCATAATATTCTCCATCATGAATCATCTGAAGTTCTTCGTTAGAGAAGATTTTTTCGTCACTCACTTCCTGTCCCCATAAGTTATTGGCAATTTTATATGAGTCCCTACGCATTTGCACGAATTTCTCTCCTTGCATCATATCCATAAAATGTGGCTTGCTGATTCCATAGAAAGCATCATAGCTGACAGTTGTCTTACCCGTCTTTCCACGCTTGGTCGTAATAATAATTACACCGTTAGCACCACGGGAACCATAAATAGCCGCACTGGATGCATCTTTTAAGACCTCGATAGATGCCACTTCATTCATGTTCACCACATCCAGTGAAGCAGGTACTCCATCCACAATTACCAACGGAGTATTACTGGCATTCAGTGAACGTGAACCACGTATGCGAATACCACGGTCATCACCTTCATAACGCGATGCCTGAATATCCATACCCGGCACCTTACCTTGCAAAGCATCGGTAATGCTGGTAGATGCCGAAGCTGCAATAACATCTCCTTTCACAGAAGCCACGGAAGCTGTCAGATCACTTTTCTTGGTCGTACCATAACCTATTACTACCACATCATCAAGTGTTGTAGCATCTTCTATCAATACAATATTTATATGCTTATTTCCACCGACTGAAACCTCTTGCTTTACATAACCGATGAAAGAAACTTCCAAGACTCCTCCAACCGGTACTCCCAAAGAGAAATTACCATCGATATCAGTAATCGTACCATTATTAGTGGTGCCTTTAACCAATATATTTGCACCGATAATCGGTTCACCAGCTACATCCTTTACCGTACCCGTTATTGCATTCTGCGCATGCACACAAAAAGTGGTAATACATAGCATCAGACAAGCTATCCAAAGCCTCCTGAATAAACATAACATTTGACTGTGTCGTTTCATAAATATTAATTTAAATTGTACCTAAAAGAAGTACTGATATGCCGGCTTATATCAGTTACCGACAACAAAATTAAGCATGAAAAGACACAAAAGCATACGAAATACAGGCTATTATATTCCGTTCATTCGTATGAAACATTATTCAAATTAAATCATTAATTTTCAGAACTTTGCAAATTACACAACACGATTGCAAACAATCGTATGCAATAAAAGTAACCACTGAAAAAGGGAAAAAGGAAGTGTATTACCATTATCTGCCCGTTGATTCTACTTGCTGCATATATTCATTAGGAGTAATACCGGTAGTTTCTTTAAAAGCACGGAAAAAAGTAGTATATGAACTAAAACCACATAATCCAGCCAATGCTTTCAAAGTATAACGATCCTTTTCATTAGAACTGACCAGACGCTTAAATTCATCAATACGATACTCATTGACAAAATCATAATAGCGTGTTTTAAGGTTTACATTAAAAATTTGAGAAAGTGTTTGAGTAGAAGTACCTACGGCGTCCGCTACATGGGCTAATTTAAGTTCCGGGTTCAAAAAAGCCCGTTCCTTTTCCATATAATTTTTCAATTTACTAATTAAGACCTGCGCTTCTTCGTCACTTATCTTTTTATTAAAGCGGTACTTCTCTTCTTCATTATGAAGTGGCTTCACCTGAATAGTCTTTTTTCCCCGCCGTTTCTTTTCAATAGTATAAATAACACCAGCTATTAAAACTCCACCCAAGGCAAATCCTAACCACAGCCATGCAGATAAAGAAGATCGGATTCTAATTTGGAAACTCTGCATACTATTCTCATCCATTTGCTTACGCACTTTAAAGGTATACTCTCCGGGGGATAAGTTAGAAAACTTGATCGAGTTTATACCTCTCAATATTTTCCACTCTTTATCATATCCCTCTAATTGATATTCATATATCATCAAGTCTGGAACATCATAAGTAAGCGTGGCAAAAGTAATATCCAGAGTATTCTGGTCTTCAGGTAAGGCAATAACCCCTCTCTTTTCTATCAGTTCTCCATATTCAGCCAACACAGATACACCATTTACCAGAAAATCAGAGATAACAGTAGGGGCAGACTGAGGTACAGAATGAATATCAGCAAAAACAATACCTTTTGCAGTAGCCAGCCAGATAGTATCACCGCATAATTGTCCATCATTTGAATAAGGTTCCGGCAATCCTTCAGTAGAAGAAAATAAGGTGAAATGATTGAGGGCACTATCTCCTTTTACAACCCCACGTGATCCAACAAGCCAATAGTTATTAGCTTTATCTTGTAAAACCTCGCGTATAGAATACCCCAGATAACCAGCATCTTCGGGAGTACACACATAGCGTAAATGATTAAAAGTGCTATCACAAATAAACACCCGGTTTTTATTAAAACAAAACAAAAAGTTCCCCTGACGATCTTCTGTCATATAAGTTACCGGCGGTAACTCATGTAATTCGGCTGGCAAACTTTCGTCTGAGAAAATACCCTCTTTAGTATTCAAGAATTGTAATCCTTTATCTGTAGCTACCCAGCACCTTTCCTTAGTATCTATATACAAGTAATTCACCTTATCATCGACCAAGGTAGAATTCAAGTTTGTATATACTTTCTCTATCTTTAAATTCTTATTATAACAATAGAGCCCATTCAATGTTGTAATCCATAAATATCCTTGATTGTCAATTGCAAAGGAATTCACATCTAGGTTAGTCTCAGTAAACTTAGATAACTGCAAAGTGTGCCTGTCCAACTTATAAGCCCCTCCACCCCTTGTTCCAATTAAAATATCATCATTATATTTGATGAAAGCGGAAGTATATCCGAAACTGTTTTTTTCCAGAGAAGAAGGGAAATATTCAATCTGCGACTTTGATGCACAAATATAATAAAATCCATTCGGAGTTCCTAAAAGTTTTATACCATCAACAAAATACAAACTATTAAACACCTTGTTGCGTAGTTCTTGATTTCCAAATCTATAAGGGTAAAAAGGTTTATTACGGAATTGCAGATAATCTACTCCCATATAACTGGTACTCCCTATCCACAACACATTCATATTATCCAGCAACAGACAAGATATCATATCTGAAGTCAGATATTCATCATTATCATTGGGCATTGCAGATATAGAATGAATAATTTGTTGTTCAGGCAGAGAAATAAAAAAGACGCCACTCCCTAAAGTCCCACAACATAATATTCCGTCACGCAAAGAAAGGGCTGAAACATGATTATTACCTACCGACGGAAGAAAAGATGAATACTCTCCCGAAAGCATATCAAATATCACTACTCCATGAGTAACGGTACCGATATAAAGCAATTTGTCGTTACCAACTACACATGATAATTTAGATGTGAACTTAACATCCTTACCATAAACACGGATACCTCCAGTTGATAATGTGTAAGCAATAATCCCTTCAGGAGAGAGGAACCAAATATCTTTAGCTGTAGCATATGCACCTATAATCTGATTGTATGCAGAAATTTCATCGGTAATCCGAAGATGTTCCAGTTTTTGCTCTTTGTCAATAATATATATGCCATTAGAAGTTCCCACATATACCTTGCCATTTATATAACACAAAGAACGAACCGGAAAATTTATCTCGGGAAATATACGAAGAAGGATTTCGGATTTGGCTTCATATTTCCATAGTCCTTTATTGGTTCCTATTAAAAAATCAGAATTCTCTATCTCTTTAATTACAAAAACTTTCTCTACCTGTTCTGGAAAATAAAAGCACTTAAATTGTACGCCATCAAAACGTTGGATCGTATTTAAAGTACCAAACCAAACAAATCCTTTTGAGTCTTTCATGATGCAACTTACTTTCGGATCTTGCAGACCACTTCCATTATCTAAATTCCGTACGGCTGTTAGATTTGCTTGCAAAGGAAAAACGTGACATACCAAAAGTATCACAAAAACCAGAATTTCTGCGGATTTCAGTTCTTTTCTTTTATGTGTCTTCATATTTTCAGGTCACTTAGATTCTTCATGGCAAAATTAAGAATAAATCTGCTATTTCCATGATTTCCGAAATTCTTTTCATAACACTACTCATGATTGTGTTATGATTGTACCTGACCATATTTTATCTGAGGATTATCCTCTCAAATAGGAACATGTAATCTCTTTACAACTAATTTATCCCCCGACAAATCGACTTTAAACAGGTGCGGAATACGAATATATCGCCCGTTCACATCTTTATGACTATGAACCGACATCATCCACTCACCATCCAAAGTACGGAACAACATTCCATGTCCGAAGTTAGGTGGAGTGATCGGTTCTTTCTCTTGTATCCAAGGTCCATCCAGAGTTCCGCTTTCGGAATAGGCAACGCCTTGTGTATAGTCCTGGAATACCCAGCTTGTCCATATCATACCTAACCGGCCCGTACCTGTGCGGAAAAGCCATGGTCCGTCGGTTACACGGTTGGGCAAAACTTTGTCCCCCATCTTCTCACGGTTCCAGGGAGAGTCACTGGCACGGAAAAGAATCTTTCCTTTGCCGATGGAACCGCTTAAATCGGGCTTTAATTCAATCTTTTCCATTGTACCGTTCCAGTTTTGCAGCCATTCGTGGCAATAGATCATATAAGGTTTGCCGTCACTGTCCACCCAGAATGTGCCATCAAGGGTAGGCATATTCTCGGGCAGGTAAGTGGGGTCTTTCATAGGTTTATAAGGGCCATCCGGTTTATTACTGACCAGAATGTGACTGGCGCGACGGGGGATAACGTTTCCTTTTACGGTATCAATCTTGATGGCGTTATTCGTAAAAGTGGCGAAATAGTAATATTTTCCATTGTATTCATGCAATTCGGCTGCCCAAATTTCGGGTTTAGGGCCCATCCAGGAGTCAGGATCAGTTTCAGCTACACGATAAGGGCCTTCCCAACGGGCAAGGTCTTTGCTTTTCCAGAGGAGGCCGCCGGTACCGGTCATGTAATAAGTGGAGGTTCTCTTATCGGCCAGTATGCATGGGTCACTCAGGTGGATGGAATCGAGAGGGATGTTGGTACGGAAACGGTTTGGGACTTTCTGCTGGGCAGATGCAAGGACAGAACACAAGGAGAATAAAAGGAGTAATAGTTCTCTTTTCTTCATGCTATAATAATAATGAGTATAATAAAGAGTATCTCAATTCCCCTCCTCCTGGGAGGAGGAAAATTGAGATAGATTTACTTATTCAATTTCTATACCGTGTTGTACCGGAGTAAGAATGAACGTAAATTCATAGTCACCATAAGGCAACTGATATTGTGGCAACGGCCATGCGCCCCAACTGTTCACACATCCTAAGCCCATCTGAGCCTTGTCGATGCAGAGATTTGTCAGGTTAGCCTCTTTCACTTCGGGAGAGTGGTTCTGGGCTTTCTCCCAACCATCGTCCAAAGACTCGATAGTATAGTGCAGGGCTGATGCAGAGAACGGAGCGTCAGCTACAATCCGCAAACCGCGTCCGGCATCGTTCAGTTGCTTCCACCAGCGGATATCGGTCTTCGTACCTGTTTCCTGCGGACGGATATAAGAATAGAATTGTTCATCTACACTCTGGCGATACAATCCCAGATCTGTACAATGATTGCGGTCACTGTAGTTCTCTACCGGGCCACGGCCATAGTATTCTACAGTTTCAAAAGTCTTGGGCATCTGCATCTGCATACCGAAACGGAACATATGAGATACTTTAGCCTGCGGATCGGCAGTCATCTTCTGAGTCACCTTTACAGCACCCTTGTTATTGATTACATAAGTAAGATCCAGTTTGGCAGAAACATTCTTCATTTCGTATTCTGCACGTACCACAGTCTGATTGTCTACTGTTTCCCATTTGAAGGAAGTCAGCTTCAGACCCGGGTTCTTCCAGGCAGCGAATTTCTGTTGCAAACCTGCACCAAAATCATTGTCTGTAGGTGCACGCCAGAAGTTAGGTACCAGTTCGGCATCTTCGTTCATCAATTCCGTGCCTGCTACGTTGTAGCGATTCAGGTAACCGGTATGTTTGTTGAATTCCAAACGGAAGTTATCACCGTTGATAATCAGATAACGCCAATCGTTTTCCTGAATTTGAGGAGCAACGGTGGGGATATTCACAACTTCCACATTCTTCAAGTCCATGGCAGGAGCCTTGTAGGGGTTCAGTACAAGTTGGTCTTTGGCTACGGCATATCCGGCAGGGAGTAAGCCTTCGCGGTTCTTCAGGCGATAAGTTACATTCAGCAACCATTCTTTACATTCGCAGGTTTTGCCGATGTTCAATTTCACTTTGGCAGTCTGCTGCGGAGCTACGTTGAGGTCTTCGACACGACCGGTACGAATTACTTTACCGTTAGCAAGCAATTGCCAATCCAGATAGTAAGCGGAAAGGTCACGGAAGAAGTTTTCGTTGTACACGTTCACTTCGCCGTTCTTCAGGTCAGCGGGAGTTGTCCAGATGTTCTGGTAATAGTAACCCACTTCGTACATGTGCGGATTGGGAACACGGTCGGGACTGATCAGACCATTATCACAGAAGTTCTTGTCGGAACCGTCGTAACGGTTGAAGTCACCGCCATAAGCGTAGATAGTTACACCGTCTTTACCTTTCCAACGAACGGACTGGTCAACGAAGTCCCAGATAAAACCGCCTTGCAGGTTGGGATATTTACGGATTAGGTCCCAATATTCTTTGAAACCACCCTGTGAGTTACCCATAGCGTGGGCATATTCACACTGGATAAGAGGCTTCTTGGCATCTGTACGTTGGCCATATTTTTCCATGTGCTTGTAATCAGCATACATAGGGCAGTCGATGTCGGTAAATTCGTTTCCGTGTGCCTGTTCGTATTGTACGGCACGGCTGGAATCTTCGTTCTTGATCCAACGGTAGCAAGCTTCAAAATTAGGTCCAAAGCCGGCTTCGTTACCCAATGACCAGAAAATGATGCTGGGATGGTTGAAGCCGCGTTGTACGTTGCGCTGGTTACGTTCCATGTGAGCTTTGGCATAGTCGGTGCGTTTAGCCAGTGTCTTTTCACGATAACCCATACCGTGTGATTCGATATTAGCCTCAGCCACTACATACAGACCATATTGGTCGCAAAGGTCGTACCACAGGTTATCATCAGGATAGTGACAGGTACGCACAGCGTTGATATTGAATTTCTTCATGACCTGGATATCCTGGATCATGCGTTCGGGAGATACGACATAACCACCATCCGGATCAATTTCATGACGGTCGGCACCTTTGAAGAGAACAGCTTGGCCGTTTACTAATATCTGGTCACCTTTCAATTCGATCTTACGGAAGCCTACCTTTACGGGGATTACTTCGTTGCTGCCTTGCAAAGTGGCACGCAGTGTATAGAGGTAAGGAGTTTCAGCTGTCCATTTATGCGGATTTTCCACATTCATCAAAATAGTGCCGCTACCTTTGGCTGTTTCCGTAGCTACTGCTTTGCCGGCAGCATCAAGTAATTCCAGGTTCACATTACCGCTGCCTTTCAGGTCAAGCGTCACACGCAGGGAACCATTTTTGTATGCCTCGTCCAGATCCGGAGTGATACGGATGTCCTGGATACGTTTCTTGTTGCGGGCATAGAGGTAGCAATCACGTCCCACACCACTGTAACGGAAGAAGTCCTGGTCTTCCAGGTAGGTTCCATCACACCAGCGGAATACCTGGAAAGCGATGAGATTCGTTTGTCCGGGCTTCAAATAAGGAGTCAGGTCGAATTCGGCTTCGAGCTTGCTATCTTCGCTATAGCCTACATAACGGCCGTTTACCCAGAGATACATATTGGAGGTTACAGAACCGAAATGAGCGATAATGTCTTTCCCTTTCCAGTCGGCAGGAACAATGATTTCACGACGGTAAGAACCTACATGATTGTTCTCTATAGGAACTTCAGGAGGGTTGTTCTGGAACTGATTACGCCAAGCATAACCGGTGTTTACATAAATAGGATCGCCATAACCATTCAATTCCCACACTGCGGGAACTTGCAAATTATTCCAACCTTTGTCATTGAAGCCCACTTTCCAGAAGTCGGTAGGACGCTGGTCGGCATTGCGTACCCAAAAGAATTTCCAGGTACCGTTCAAAGTCATGTAATTAGTAGATTGGGCTTTCTTGCCTTGCATGGCGGCATCTGCCGATTCATAGGCAAAGTAATTAGTGTGCATGGGAGCACGGTTCACGGCATTGATTTCCGGATCAAGCCACTCTTTAAAGGACTGTGCATTTGCAGTCAGAGCCAGGGCTGCAAAGAGTCCGGTAATAAGATGTTTCTTCATGGATATAAAATTATTATGTTTGTAGCGGTACGAAGAATATTTTCTGCATACCGCTACAAAGATAGGGTGAATGAACTTTTTTTAGGGTGAATAATAGTTCAAAAAAGGGGGAATAGAGTTCAATCAGCTACAAGCTACTGTAATCTATACACTCCAAACGAACGTGGTTCAAGTTTCAGTTTCAGAGATTGCCCTTCTACCTGCACCGGACGTACACGAGGAACAATCGCTTCCTGGTCCAGCGTATTTACTGTGCGCCAATTGTCATTCTGTAAGTAAGTGCAGGAACCGGCAACCAACTGACGTTTCTTCAAACCATTGAAATCGATCTGAACATCGGCAGGCTTACTGCTTGCATTCACCAGTTTCAGAATGATTTCTCCGGTAGGTGCATTCAGTGCAGCTGTTGCATAGAGGCTATCCTGCCCCGCTACTGCTTTGCCATCCATCTTCAGGCTGAGCACATCGGTACCGGCATTCATGCCGTACATCTGCTGAACGTAATAGTTCGGTGTGCGCATCATGCGCAGGTTATCGAACCAGATCAAGTCCGGATTCCACTGCCAAGCGTCTACGTGAGCAAACAACGGCGCATAAGTAGCCAGATGAACAACATCCGCATTCCGTTCCAATCCCGTCATAAAGGCAGCTTCGGAAAGGGCGGCGAGGAAGTTGTTATCCTTCTTCGTGGAATGATCGTGTGAAGCATATTCTCCGGCGAAAACCTTCGGACCTTTGCGGTCGTAATTGTCATAGCGTGACGCATTGCCAAAGAACCAATCAGGATTCATGTAGTAGTGTTCGTCCACCAGGTCTACACCGATACGCTTCATTTCGGGCCAGAGATAATCGAATTTATCACCGTTGGCACTCGGACCGGAGCTACCTACAACCTTCACATTAGGGTATTTCGCACGGATGGCTTTTGTGAAAGCTTCGAGGCGTTCTACATAAACCTTGTCCCACTGTTCATTACCGATACCGATCATCTTCAAATTGAAGGGTTCGGGATGTCCCATATCGGCACGCACCTTTCCCCACTTGGAAGTAACAGGGCCGTTGGCAAATTCAATCAGGTCGAGTGCATCCTGTATGTACGGATCGAGTTCATCCATCGGAACCACTTCATTGCTTTCGTACTGACAGGAGAGTCCGCAGCTGATTACCGGAAGAGGTTCTGCACCGAGGTCTTCGCTCAACAGGAAGTATTCGAAGTAGCCAAGTCCCAAAGTCTGGAAATAGTCAGGGAAGGCTTTATGTTTGAAGGTGTAGTTCCAGCGGTTTTCATTCAGAGGGCGGTTTTCAACAGGACCTACGGAATTCTTCCACTGGTAACGGGTTTCAAGACTGTTACCCTCGATGATACAACCACCGGGGAAACGGAATACGCCCGGGTTAAGGTCATAAAGGGCTTGTGCGAGGTCGGCACGCAGGCCATTCTCACGTCCTTTCCAAGTATTCACAGGGAACAGGGAGATATGATCCATATCCACCGTACCCTGCGTTTCGAGAACGATACGCAGGCGGGCATGAGCGTCTGTGAAAGGAGATTTCAGCACCGCCGTCAGCTTTTGCCAGCTATTGCCGCTGACTTCGATTTCTTTCTTCAACAGATTCTGTGCATTGGAGTTGACGAGCTCGATGGAGAGCTTCATCGGCTTCGCATCCGGTGTGCGGGCATAAACGGAGAAACGGTATTCTTCGCCTTGCTTCACACCGATACCGCGATAACCTTCATTATCCAGTCCGGCACGCAGCAAGCGGCCGTCATTCACTACGCGCACATAATGAGGATTGCGGTCAAAACAAGGATTTGCATCCTGAACGGTTACATTACCGAAAGGTACCCAACCCACGAAAGGTTGTGGAAATTCAAACGAGCGGTTTTTTACCAGTTCAGCATACAGACCGCCATCGGCACCGAAGTTGATATCTTCGAAAAAGATGCCATACATTTCAGGTTGTATCTTTGCCGTCGGTTTAGAAACGTCGACGGTCATCACATGTTGTTGTGCCTGCATGCTCAAAGCAAGAGACAAAGCAAAAAGGGCAGTTAACTTTCTCATTATTATATCTTATTTTTTCTTTTCAATATTCTGATGAATACGTATCACTGTAAACGAATAAGCAGGCATTGAGTAAGAAAAGTCATTTCCTTCTACCTTGAAATCAGAAGAAGCGGGTTTAGCTCCTCTGTCTTTCGGATCACCTGTCAATATCGTTTTTGTAGCCGAAGGATTTACCAAAGTAGCTCCGTCCAACTTCACCTGGGAAGAAACTTCCACCGGAAGCATATTCACTAACTTCACGATATAATCTCCGGTATTAACGTCTTTCACGACTGATACTCCGACACGTTTCTTCACGGCATCCCAACCATTATTCAGTTTTACCGTAGAAGACAGGTATTCGGTACCAGCATTTTGGCCATACATCTGTTGAGTATAGTAGCCTACTGTGGGTCGCACTTCCGTATTATTGAAATAGATCAAGTCCGGATTCCATTGTGTATGACCATCTTTAGCCAACAACGGAGCATAGGAAGTCATTTCTACCACATCACCGTTACGTTCCACGGCAGTCAGGTAGAGAGCTTCGGCAAGCGCAGTTTCTACATTATTGGGGCGTCCCGGCAAGTGGGCGGCGTATTCGCCCAAGTAAACTTTCGCTTTGCTACGGTCGTAATGATCGTAATATTCCTGGTTGTGAATCATCCAACCCGGTTCTACGTAGTAATGCTCGTCTACCATCGGTACACCCAATTCGGTAGCAAGGTCCCAACCTACTTCATAATCCGTACCTTCGTAGAACGGACCGGTAGTACCAATCACGGTAACTTCAGGATGTTTTGCTTTTACGGCATCGAATATCATCTTAAAGCGTTCCACGAAGACAGGTGTAATCATGTCCTCATTACCGATACCGATGAACTTCAGATTGAACGGTTTCGGATGTCCGGCTTCCGCACGCTTCTTACCCCACACGGTTTTGCGGGCATCTCCGTTGGCATATTCTATCAGGTCGAGAACATCTTGGATGTATTGATCCATTTCTTCCATCGGCACGCCACCCTGCTGCCCCATGCAAGTCAGTTCACCCTTGGAATGGTGAGCGCAGGTACCAGAGTTCTGACAAGGTACACCGGCTGCAAGTACAGGTACGGGTTCCGCACCCATATCTTCACAGAACAAGAAGTATTCGTGGTATCCCAGACCGCGTGTCTGATGGTATCCCCAAAGATTACGAAGCGGCTTGCGGGCTTCCAACGGACCGATAGAGCCTTTCCAATCATAAATATTATCTATTCCATCGCCATGAGCCACACAACCACCGGGGAAGCGTACGAAACGGGGATGCAAGTCAGCAAGCGTTTGTGCCAAATCGGCACGAAGTCCGTTCTTACGACCTTTGAAGGTCTTTTGCGGGAAGAGGGAAATCATATCCAGCGCATACTTGCTGACAGCCTGGGGAACAATGGACAGAGATGCAGCCGCCGCATCGCTTGTGGCTGTCAGGACTGCTTTCTGTTGTTTCCAATCTTTAGATGTTACATTTACGGCAGTTTGTCCTATAATAGTTCCATCTTTATCAACCAAGTTCACAAGTACCTTACCTCCTTTACCCTCAAGTACTTTACCAAAGAGTGAGAAGTCATATTTCTCGCCTTTCTTCAAGGCTATGCCATCGAAACCAGCATTCATCAATGCAGTTTGTTCAGCTGCATTCACATCGAAGACGGCATAATGGGGATTATTAGGATGAATAGGATTCTCCGTTGCAATGCTCAATGTAGCATCACTGCCCTGAACACTCCAGGAATGAGTACTATTCCAGTTCTGATCGTTACCACGGTCGGTCGGGGTATATTCAAAGTCGCGATTCTGAATTAGTTCAGCATACAAGCCGCCGTCAGCTCCATAGTTGATATCCTCAAAGAAAATACCAATCAGATGCTTGCTGATTTCTTTCGCCTGACCTGCATTCACCTGGATAGTAGCCTCTACAGGCTTGAGGTTGGCAAAACGTACAGGGTCTTGCTCGGTACGTTCGGCATTCAGTGACTGGCGGTATTTCTTATGTTCGGCATAGCGGATGATCTGCTGCACGGTAGTATAGGGAACTTCCTGCACCCAGCCTTCTTCTTCGGAACCATTCACCAATACCTTCTTCTGAGTGGTGGGGTACACATCTTTGGGTTCATACTTGCTACGTTCTTCGGGAGAGAAATAACTCTGTGCTTCCCACTTCTGCAAGTCGGGAGAGGTTACATAGGCAAGTGCCTGACCAGTATTCGTAGCTTCCCAGATGCAATGCCATTTGCCATCGGCACGGGTTTGCATCAAATGGGGCTTGAACATAGTCTTTGCCCGTCCCCACGGACCGAAGTCGGAATTCACATAGGCAAATCCATCGGCCACGCTAAACCATTTCTCTCCGTCGGGACTCCAGGCAAACTTCAGGCCGCTGCGTCCGTCACGGTTCGAATAGGAAAAGAGGTACACCTGATTCGGTTCATTCGTCACGCCCTCCACCTTTGCCTGCACAGGGAAGACAAAAGACAGAAGTAAACATACACTTAAAAATCTAATCAATCTGTTCATGGTATTATTTATCGGGTTATTTGTTTTTCCAATACTTTCTCAGCTTCTCAGCCTCTTTCTTAGTGATATGGATTACTGCTCCATGTTTCGGTGAAGAAAAGTTAGTCGCCTTCATCACACCCTCGTTGAAACGTCCCAGATCTTTGAAGTTCACAAAGTCAGTGGTTTCACTGAAACCGAAATTATGAGGATTGATACCATAGATGTCATACATTACCACCCATTTGTCTTCGCCAATGCGCTTCCACATGTTAGGAGCTTCGCAGGCTTTCGGTTCCGGGTCTACCCATTCCGGCAGATAAGTATATCCACGGTTGATATATTTCGATACAGCTTGTTTGATACCCGGTGTTCCGTCGTGAGCTACGTAGAACATGTGATACTTATCACCTACTTTCGTGATATCAGCATCGATAGCTGATTTGGTAGCATCAGGATATTGGAACAATAAGCGGGGTTCTGTTTCCAGACCGTCGAAGTCTTCGTTTACATAAGCATAGTACAGCATATTCCGTGCATTGCCCATACGCATGGTGAAGTAGATCATTATTCTGCCTGCATGTTCATCGTAGACCAGTTCAGGTGCCCAGGCACAACCGATCTCATCATATCCGGGGAAAGTCTTGTCAATACGAACCACATGGTGTGTCCAGTTTACAAGGTCTTTTGATTTCATCAGGACAAAACCACGGTTGTTGCCCCAGCCATATTTGGCTCCGTCACGCTCCCACTCGGTGTTGCGCAGACCTTTCTGCTGGGCAAAGATATGCAGGTCGGTCATGGCAATATAGAAAGTACCATCCGGTGCACGATAGATATGCGGGTCACGGATACCTTTCTGTTCGGCAATCGTATCACCGGCGATAATGGGCTGACCGTTATTTACATCCGTAAATGTATATCCGTCATCGCTGACTGCGAAATATAAACTATGTGTATCGTCTTTGAAATAGGTAAACAGATAAGCCCCCATTTCCTTCTCATTCGTTTTCCAGTCCTGAACCAGTACGGCGCCACCTTGCGGTTGGAGGGTCAATTGAAGTTTGCCGTCAGCTTTCAGTTTCAAAGTTTGCAACTGGGGTTGCAGTTCTTTATCATCATTATAGAATGAGAGAGTCTCTCCTGCCAGCATAGGTAATTCAAGTTTCAACTTCAGCACTTCCTTTGTACCGTTAACGGCAGCCACATACCATTGCTTGCCGTGACGACGTGCAACGACTGCATATTTTCCGGGATAACCATCAATAAAACGTGTTTCATCCCACGTAGTCGGCACCTGCTTCATAAAGTCCAAGCAAACTTGCGGGGCATCTGTCAGGTTATTGGGTGCCAAAGCATAATTCTGAATAGGGTTCTGGAACAACACAGCCGTTGACAACTGGAATACATCCGTCGTGCGACGGGTAGTTCCACCATTGTTCCCCCGGTTCAAACGCTTGTTCAGGAAAGTACCGCCAAATTCCATACAGCCTACCGAATTACGGATAAAAGGATGCAGACAGGCATTGAAAGCCTCTTCGTCACAGTAGTGCTGGTTGAAAATCAGATTCTCGGAAGCCAGTACCGCTTCGCTGCCTACATAGTTGGGATACATCCGCTCCCATCCGCGAGGCACTGTACAGCCGTGGAAGATTACCATCAGACCATGATCGTCAGCATCACTCAGAATACCTTCGTACAAACGCATGGTTTCCTGTTTGTCTCCACCGAAGAAGTCGACTTTGATACCTTTCACACCCTGCTCCTGAAGCCATTTCATTTCACGCTTGCGGATAATCGGATCATCCATCATGTTGACGGGCCCTTGCTCGATATCATTCCAGTAGCCGCTTGAACTGTACCACAAGAATACATCCACTCCTTTACCTTGTGCATAGTCGATGAGGGATTCCATACGCTTATGGCCGATCTTCGTATCCCACCAGTTATCAATCAATACATATTCATAGCCCATTGCAGCAGCCAGATCAACATAACGCACCTGGTCATCATAATTGATACTACCGTCCTGCCAGAGTATCCAGCTCCAGGTACCACGTCCCATCTGATAATCATGTTCCGTCTCATACAACGGTTCCACAACATCCCAGATAACAGTGGTTTCTACAATAGGTTTCAATGTTTCACCTACCGTAATCGTACGCCAAGGTGTAGAACCCGGTAAAGCGAAAGCGGGGGCAACTGTTCCGTTACCATTATTCTCTTCAGCCATCGGGAAAGCTACCGTATACAGATTTCCTTCTGTCACATCGCTCAGGCGCGAACCGCAATAGCGACTGTCTACTCCCGTCTCACTGACAAGCACCCAGCCATTATCTCCTACGCGGAACAGGCAGGGGAAAGTATATCCGTGGCCGTATTGTGAACGGACATCCATCGGGGCATCTGCCTTATATTCTTCTTCATAACTCGGTTTTGTCCGCTTCCAGCCTATCATGGCGTCACTTTGTGGACACATGAAGGTAGTAGTCTGTTCAGGAAAACGGAAACCGGTTGCCTCACTGTTCACAACAAGGCTTCCCCGTTCGCCCTGGCGGGGCAACGTATAGCGGAAAGCAACGTCATTATTGCTCACACGAAAGATTACGTCCATCTTCTGCCCTTTTGCATTGGCAAAAGCACATACCAATTCATTGGCCTGATAGTGTATCTTGGAAGTTTTGATACGCGATTGCGTGTAAACGGTATCAATTTTCCTTTCTTTATGCCCGGTCAGTTTCATTGCTTTCGCGAAATCTCCCACATTGGTCTCCAGACCCAACGGAGATGATTCCAACATCTGTTTCCCGTTATAGGTGAGAGAATACGATGCTTCCTTCCCTTCCGGACACGAAACTGTTAGTTGTAATTTACCGTCAGGTCCGCTGACGGTTACATTCTGTGCTGTCAGCGGCAAGGCTACCGCCATACATAAAAAAGCTAATCCCTTCAGTTTGTTTCTCATGATCAAATAATGTTTCTCTGGTATTTTAATAGTCATATAATTAAAGGGTTGGCACTACCGGCTTAATGGTTCCGTCCGCATTGAATTCCATGCGATCAATGCACACCTCGCGGTGCACGCCCGGACCATCTTTCAGGAAGTTCTTATTAATACGATGGTAAACGATATACCACTCATCCGTACCCGGAATTTGTAGCACTGCATTGTGTGCAGGACCGTAGATTTGTTTCTCCGGATTCTGAATCAGTACAATCGGATCTTTAGCTACCTCGATAGGTCCCAGCGGCGATTTAGATGTACCGTAAGCCACATGATAGTTGGGTGAACCGGTATCATCTACCGACCACATAAAATAATAAAGTCCGTTACGGTAAAATACATAAGGAGCTTCGCGGAATGCATAATCCTGCAAGGTTCCTCCTTCGGGAGTCATTACCGTAAGTGTTTTCTTCTTGATGGAAATCATATCTTTATTCAGTTCGGCGCCGGCCATGTAGCCATTACCCCAATACAGATAGGGTTTACCGGATACGGGATCGGTAAAGACATCCACGTCTATCTGCTGTCCGTGTCCTACAGGGGAGTCTGTAATGATAGGCTGTCCCAGATCGGTAAACGGTCCGGTAGGTGAGTCGGCCATTGCTACGCCGATTTGCTTTCCTCCGCCTTTGGCAGGATTGCCGCTATAATAAAAGAAGTACTTGTATTCTCCCTTGATGAGTTTTTCTTCAATACACGGTGCCCAGGCATTTCCATTCGCCCAAGGTACCTGTTCGGATTTCAAATCCAGCATAACGCCTTCATAGTTCCAGTTCTTCAGGTCGGTTGAAGAAAAAACAGTGAAGTACCATCCGCCCCAGCCGGGTTGTCCGTCTGTTGTGGAATAGATATAATATTTCTTTGTCTTGTTTGAGTATAAGATTTCAGGGTCGGCATGGAAGCCGGGCAGTACAGGATTATTCGGTATTGCACCCAATTCGGCAGGCTTGCCCCATTTATCCGTGATACGGATCAATTCATCGCGCGTGATAGGAATAATCGTTCCGTGGCGGGGATGGAAGTTCATCTTCACTTCACTGTCTATCACTTTGAAGTTCTTCAGATCGGTGGTTTCCGTAAACTGATATTTGCCTTTCATATATACATCATACATTAATATATACTTATCCTGGTTTATCAGTTTAAATGTGCCAGCTCCTTCTACAGCGTCCTTTGTTTGCTGCTTATAGTCCGGTTCTTCTTCCCATTGGCCGGAAGTCAGTGAACGGGTGGTTGCCACTTTAATGCCGTTTCCATGTCCTTCTGTCTTATAGAACAGGTGGAAAACACCGTCTTTATAGACAATATCCCCGTCGATACATGATTTCTTATTCTCCGGAATGAAGAGTGGCTTCGGTTCACCAATCAGATCTGTAAAGTCATCATTGGCGTATGCATAGTAGATGATATCGGCTCCACCGGCATACTGCATAGACCAGTACACCATATATTTTCCGGCTTCAGGATCAAAAACCGTCTGCGGTGCCCAAACACGTTTCAGCTTTTCCTGTCCTTTATAACGCTTCTGCATATTGATGATGGAATGCGTCCAGTTTACAAGGTCATTAGACTTCAGCAGCACCATTGCACGGTTCGAATCCCAACCATTGTCAGATACCATATCTGTCACCACCATATAAAAGGTATGACCGTCCTGGCTTCTCAGGATATGCGGGTCGCGCACACCACCGGTCGAACTGATTACTTTTGAATCAAGAACGGGCTTGCCGTCATTCAGTGCCCAATATGTATATCCGTCCATACTTACGGCATAACATACAGCTTCTTCACTGATGTGGTTACCTGTAAAGTAGGTAAACAAATAAGCCACATAATCTTTTTCAACGATAGGATGTTGTTGGGAAAAAGAAGGCAATGTCATTGCCAACATTAAACTAATAGCAACTGCAAAATGTCTCATAGTGTTCCTCATAAAATTCACGTTAGTTATTGGGTGTCAAAAATACACATAAAATAAGAGATATACTACCACGAATCATGCAAAAAGGGAATAATTTTGTGTCATTTCATTAAAAAACAAAGTTTTACCCAGGTTATTAAACCAAAATGGAGCTTGCCAATGCCGACAAACTCCATTTTGTATCTTCTGGAAAAAATAGAATAATCAATTCAGGAATCGTACCATTTCGCAAGCCGCCAGTAAGAAAGCCCCTACTCCAAAGTTAGCTGTTGAATTGGCATCTACCACTTGTCCCGGAATGGCCTTCTCACCGATAGGCTGCACATAGCCAATGCGTCCATCCGGCTGCAAAGCAACAGTCGTCAGGTACTTCCAGGCTTTTTCTACTACAGGCTGATAAGTAGCCTTATCCAAAAAGCCATTATTCATACCCCACAGCAGACCATAAGTAAAGAAAGCAGTGCCACTGGTTTCCGGTCCGGGTGCATGTTCCGGATCAAGTAAACTCCGTGTCCAGTATCCTTCCGGCTGCTGACAGGCTGCCACAGCTTTTGCCATCGCGCGGTAACGGTCTATATATTCCTGACGGTATTTATCTGTTTCAGGCAAATCTTTCAGGACTTTAGCCAAAGCAGCTAAAACCCATCCATCTCCACGAGCCCAAAAATCTTTCTTACCATTCACACTTTTATGTTTAGGATAGAGATATTTTCCGTCACGATAATAAAGCGCATCTTCCGGATCGTACATCAGACTGTCGGCAAATGCCCAGTACTCATGCAGTTTCTCCAGATAAAGCGGATTGCCGGTAATCTTATATAGTTTAGTCATCACAGGCATCACCATGTAAAGACCGTCAGCCCACCACCAATAATCATTCTTATCCGTACTCATCTGATATTCCATCACTTCGCGGGCACGAGCTATTTTTTGAGTATCCGGTTCTATATTGTATAAATCGGCATACGTCTGGAAACAAATCTGGTAATCACCAAAAAGCACATAATCGTCACTCTCGCCATAGCTGTATTTCCATTCGGCTTTATTATCCGACTTAGCACCTTTCCATTGATTATGTTCAGCCCAAGCCTTGGAGTAGTTCATGAAATCGGAATCACCGGTCAGAAAGAACGCTTCCATGTTACCACTATGGTAAGCTGCATTGTCCCAGAAAGAGCGTCCGTGCTCAGGATTCTGAGTTTGCCAGTAGTTATTCACTTTATAAATAATATCCACAATCTCTTTGGCCTCATCCTTGGGAGATGCACAAGCGGACATTCCACTCCAGCAGAAAACCCCAATCAGGATGTTTACTAAATACTTATTCATACTCTTGCTATTCTTTTATTTACTATACTAATTGTCTGAGCGTTTAATGTTCCATTCTGTTTCTCTCTATTGAAACAATATTTCCAACATGGCGGAACCAATGTTTCATCGTGCTGAAACGATTGTTTCTCCTTTGTGAAAATAGAGTTTCATCACGTTGAAAACAGAATCATCTTATGTAAGGCTTTCAATCGCCCTTAGGCTTTACAACTTCCAGCACATATACCGGTTGAGGGGCAAACTCTACCCTACGTTCTCCGTCACCTTGTTTGGTGTGCTGCACAAAGAGATGAAGACGACGTTTTTGCTTCCACAATTCCGTATCGTGAGACGGTTCCCAAGCATCTACCGGGAAGTTGGTCAGATCGGTAAACGTCCACTTACCTACTCCTACAGCCGCAGCGTGCGCCAGCGATACCCGGCTTCCCCGTTCCTCATCACGGAAAATATAAAATATCTCGCCACCATCCACTACGATACGCGGGCGGGCGATAGGAATCATCTTCGTACCACCCCCTTTCAGAGAAAAGGGAGTATGGCGGTTCGAAACCTGGCGATTGTGCCACATCTGTCCGTCATGCCACACAATACGGTATTGCGGTACTTCGCTGTCAGGATCACGCCAATACGTGGCAATGTACGGGTTACCGCTTGCATCGGCACTCATACTGGTCTGATTGATCAGTTCTGAGTTTTGCGGGATGCGGCAGGCATATTCCGCATTATTGTACCGGATAGGTAAATCGTATTTCTTGCCATTTGCTTTGTACCAGGTCACACCATTATCGTAAGAACGGGCATAACAAAGATCATGATTTGTCTCCACGTGCCACGTTTCGCGCCACACCCAAGATAGGTGAATCGTGCCTTGTTCATCCACATAGAGTTGCCAGTAGGCATTCCGTTGGTCTTCACCATCTATCAGCACATCTTGTACACGATTCCACTTCTTCTCCTTTACAGAATAATGATTCATCACCAGATTCCCCCGTCCGGAAGAGCCGGAGCGATAAACAAACAGCAAATCTCCCCCATTCAACGGATAGAACTCCGGATAAGTCACATTACCTTCATCCACACCGGTCATCGGTTCCTTATCTCCAAGTTCCAGCGTATAAGGGGCGGTGCTACGGCAATAATTCAGTTTATGCCCATGGTGGTCGAATGAGAGATGCAAATACCCCTCGCCATCCAGCATCATGCTAATTATGTTATGGGCATCTTTCACATTTCCCTTGTATTGTGTCCGCTTCAGTGTCCATTGGTCAGAGTCCAACTTCCGTTTACCGAGCACCAGATAGCCGTCGCCGTCATAGTAACTGATATACTGTTCGTCTCCCTGCGTCACAAGTGAATTGTTTCTGAAGACAGTAGTGTTGACCGATGTCTGGCTATACCCATTCCCCACTTCCACGAGCCGGGACTGTTGTGCCCGGAGCGTGGTAAGTGTCGAGAGAATCAGAAAGAAAAAGAGAATGTATCTGTTCATGATAACTTATTTCTTAATAAGCGTGATCTTTCGGGAAGTCTTCTCCACCCCACGCCTTCTTTGATGTCCACGGTTGCGGGGCATCCGTCCAGAAAGGAGCGTCAGCGGGCAATCCTAACGGCAGGAAAGCAAGTGAGGCCAAATATAGGCTGCCATTATTGGTATACCAATCCGATATATTAGGTTGGGAACCGTTGAAACCTAATGTCAGATAGCCTTCCGCATTGAAGTTGCGATTATCACCGAACATACGCTGAATGACAGCGGTCATTGCCGCACGTACCTGTCCGGCAGGCAATTCTTTTGGTAACCAACCACGCAATGACAGCAAGGCAAGCGGTTGCAGTACGCCGGTACGGTAAGTAATCGAACGGCCAAATACCGGGAAAGTGCCTTCGGGAGAAACAAAACGTTCCAATATCATGCCGAAACGCTGCATACGCTTCAAGGCATTCGGAAAGTTTCCGCCTTTCACATTCCAGATATTCTGCTTTCCGCCATTTGTCATCACTTCAAGGCATTCCACATACATGGGATGAATCACAAAACTATTGTAATAATCGAAGGCGAAATCCTCTCCGTCACTGTACCAGCCATCTCCTACATACCATTCATCGACTTTACGCAAAGCTGAGGTGATACGGTAATAATCCGTCTGGGCACCTGCCTTTTTCAGGAAGCACTCAACAGTTGAAGAGAATAATAACCAATTCGTATAGGGTGGATCCACCCGACGCAGTTGCTGGAATTCAGCAATATAACGCTGTTTTGTCAAATCATCCAATGGAACCCACAAAGCGTCATATCCGCGCAAAAAACTTTCAGCTATATAGGCGGCATCCACCAAGGGTTGTCCCTCTTTCCGCCACAACAGATAATCTTTACTTTCCGGATCTACAGATTGAGCATAGCTCTTTAATGCCCATTCACGCAATTGTTTGCGTTGTTTTCCTTCTGCCGTATCATCATCGGGCAGTGACAGCCACGGAGCCAGTCCGGCCATCAACCGTCCGAAGCATTCCATATAAGTCACCCGCTTATCACGACCGTCCCATGTAGGACTCAACTCTACCAGCATATTTTCCTGCAACTTGCCTTCGCTCATATTACTGAGTACAGGCGCTGCCATCTGGTACAGAATTCCCGCCCAGAGTTCACGATCAGACTTTACTTTTTCCGTTTTCTTTTTTGCCGAAACATTGAGGGGAACCAACAACGCTACAATCAACAGTAGCCACAAATATTTCCACGTTTTCATGATATTCAATTATAAGTTGTTTTTCATCGTTGCAAATATATTCGTTTTCAGATAAACCGAACTGCTAAAATTATTTCAAAAAGGGTACATAATCGACCATTCTATAGGAAAATGGCCGATTTTCACTCCACACTCACCACTTATCCACCCACTCTATAAATGGAATTCCTTTCCCATTAAAACGAACAGGCAGCCAAATATACCTAGAATCCGACAAGCTTTTCGGACGCCACACATCTGCCATAAACATGTATCCACCATCCTTTAGTGGCAGTATGTAGGTACTTTGTCCTCCAAAAGTAATTTTCGCATCTTTACCTACACAAGGATTGGGTAATTGCGACCATTCTCCCAGAATTGAAGAAGCAGTCATCAAACGGGCTTCATTCGGTTCCCATCCTGTACATCCCGAAGCTATCATCCAATAAGTTCCATCCTTCTTAAATATAGCCGGCGCTTCATTATGTCCTCCGGGAAATATACGAATGTACTTTCCGGTATGGCTCAGATAATCATCAGACAATTCTGCGATATGGAGTGTCAGGTTCTCTTCCGAGGAATAAATATGGTAGGCTGTGCCGTCATCATCCACAAACAAAGTCATATCACGGGACATCTGTCCGTCACCTTCCAGGTCACGTTTCACAAACATTCCCTTATTGACAGCCTCACGCCACTCCGGAGTCCACCATTCATAATCTTCCGGATTCCAGGTAAGCTTCTGCTCCTCCCGTGTCATATTTAGCGGATAGACACCGGGATTCACGCGCCCTGAACGGATAAACCGATAAGGTCCCGCCGGGGTATCGCTTACTGCAACTCCGGCACGGGAAGGACCATATCCTCTTCCTTTAAGTTCCAAATGGAACCACATTACATATTTTCCTGTTTTCTGATTATAAATAACTTTAGGGCGTTCTATGATACATCCTTTCTCTATATCACTTCCCGCTTCGTCAGATACAGCCAAAGCTACACCTTCGTACTTCCAGTTACGCAAATCGGTTGATGAATAACATGTCACTCCCACCTGTGTTGTAAAACCGGAAGAAGGCCGGTGCTCTCCAAACCAGTAGTATTTCCCGTTGTTGAAGAGGATACCGCCGCCATGGGCGTTAATAACATTACCGTCTGTATCTTTCCAGACTTCACCGGAAACAATGTCCTTCTGATGAGCGACATTTATCTGTCCCCATAAAGAAGTTAACAAGAAGAAATCCAGAAGTAAAAAGCATCCTACTATTTTCAAACATTTATTCATGACTATCTTTCCTGTTAGAAAAAAGGCGGAGCAAACTTTCAAGAGAAAAGGTTACCCCGCCTTAATCAAAATATAAGACCTATCAAAAACTATTATTCACACGTTGCACCTGCCGTAATTGGCCATCCCGGATTCTGATAAATCGGAGACTGTGAAACGGTTGAACCATCGGGGGATGTAATCATAAAATGTTGAACTGCAATCGGGTCCAAATAATGAGCTTCATAAAAATAAAGTCCATTATAATATTGATTGGTAGAAGTTACCTGGTTCGGACGAAGATAATCACTTAACGATGGAGAAGAAACATTATTATTCTTCTCATCCGCCTGGTCATACTTCAAGTTATCACCGAAAATCGATTTCATCGGACCAAAAATTTTAGCTCCTTCCAACTGATAACCGTTCAATTGATCTAAAGCTCTCCAACGAATTAAGTCCATGTAACGGAATCCCTCTCCGATAAATTCGCAACGGCGTTCACGGCGAATATTATACAGCGTAGCATCAACCAATGCACCATGCGAATAAGCATCCCAACCATTCAAAGCTTCTTTCGACATATCTGTGGCATTAATAGTCTTCTGATAATCAGTATCTACACCCGCACGGGCACGAAGCGCTTTCCAGTATTTATCTGCCGTAGCATCAATATTACCATTTTTTAAATAAGAAGCTTCTATATAGTTCAGATAAGCTTCACTTGCACGATATACCACAAATGCCGTCTGATCCTTACCAAGCAATTGGTCATTATAGTCCAACGAATAGCCCTTGCCTTGAATATAGCCTGTAGAAGTTGCATTCTTAGCATCAGATACATAGAGGCGCGGAGCTTCCGGGAAGTATTCTACCGTTGCAATATTATCAACAGCTTTAGCTTCTTTCGGAGCTTTCATAAACAAACGCCAACGCCAGTCACGGTCAATCTTAGTATCAGTAATATAATCATCACCGGCATAACCACTACCTGCCGCATAGACCGGCAGCCCGTTTTCCATTAAGAATACTTGCTCAAATTGGTGTGTATAGCCTGTGTTACCGCCACTATACAAGTAGTGATTAAAGTGATGGCTATTGTTCAGACTCAAGTCATAACCACGATACATGATCACTTCACTATATCCACTCGGATCATGCGAAGCAAACATATCATAATATGGATTTTTACCCTTCGATGCCTGATCGCGAATAATCTGATTATTCTCTGTCAATTGCACAGCATCAGCTACCTGAGATGCAGCACTCATCGCTTCAGTCAGGAAAAACTCGATTTCTTTTTCTATGCTTCCACTCGGGAACTGATAGCCCGCATTATAATCTTTTCCCGCTCCGGGCCAACCTGTGCCATTGGGAACAAGAGCCGTACCAGCATGATATTTTTCCCAGGTAGCTTCAAACAAGGCTACACGAGATTTCAGCAGCAGGGCTGCATTCTTGGAAAGACGGGTCTTCTTCACATTATTATTCATTAAGCTGATAGCCTGATCCAAATCGGAGAGAATAAAACGAGCCACTTCATTACGCGGACTACGTTTAGAAGCCTCCGTCAATGCTTCCTGTTCATCCGGTAACACTGTTTTTACAATCGGAAAATCCCCCAATCGCTGTAAACGGAAGAAATACTCTAGAGCACGAAGGAAATAACCTTCGCCGACCAGATGTTTCAAATTGCTTTCAGTACCGGTCAATTCTCCATTCTCTAAACGAGGCACCACTGTCTGCAAATAATAGTTCAGAGCATTGATATTGGTAAAATTCCACTTGCCACCGCTCTGGGCAACAGTCCAGGTATCCTTAAGATATCGTCCATTGGTGCCTTGTTGATTGTCTGTAGCATTATCATCCTTATAAGTAGAACCATTTTCTGAACCCCAGAAGCTCGGGATCATCCCCCCTTTATCATCAGAATCACTTTTCCAGTTGTCATAGTCAGCATAATATTTATTCACATATGCCTCCAACTGAGACTCGTTCAACAAATATTTTTCGGGAGAAACTTCCGATTGCGGTTCTTCGTCCAAGAAATCGTCGCATGCCGGCAGAATTGCCAATGAACAACTCAGCAATAAAACTTTTGCTATATTGATATATTTCATTTTTTTCATTGTTCTAGTCTATTTAAAAGTTAACACTTAAACCAAACGAGTAAACGCGTGACAGTGGATAAACCGTACCACCCTGTTTACCAATACCTGCCGTTTCAGGGTCCATTGTATCACTAAGACCGGTAATAGTCAGCAGATTCTCTCCAGATACATAAACACGCACATTCTGCAATCCTATCTTATTAATCAAGCTCTTCGGAAGTGTATAACCTAATTGTAAGTTCTTCAAACGCATGTAAGCTGCATTCTGCAAATAAGCAGTCTGTGTCTTATGATTCTTATTGTTAAACAACGGACGAGGATAGTAAGCATTTACATTCGCACCCAGTGGAGAAGCAGTATCTTCGGCACGGAAATAATCCATATGATCCTTGAAAGAAGTAGACCACCACTGACCGCTTCCAGTAGTACCCCAGAATACCATGGAATTCTCACCCGGATCGAAATCACGCTTCAATACACCTTGCCAGAACATGGAGAAGTCGAAGCCTTTCCACTGTGCATCAAGCGTGATACCTGTACGGAAACGAGGCGTATTGTTACCAATCTTCTTTAAGTCACCCATATCATCCAGTGTATTGGAACCGTTATCTATCTTGCCATCACCATTAATATCAGCATACATAATGTCACCGGCTTCCCACTTGGAACCAATTGCTGTTTGTCCACCCTTAGGTAAAGAAGCAATATGTGCATCCATTTCTTCCTGTGTCTTGGCAATGCCAATGGTAGTATAGCCGTAGATATCTCCTGTCAACTCACCAGCCATATACTTGGATAGAGAATTCGTCGGATTCGGATACTTGTCAATACGAGTCTGGTTGTCGGAGATGTTCAACTTCACGCCGTAGCCCAATTCACCCACTTTATCTCTCCATCCGATTGATAATTCCCAGCCGAAAGTAGTCAAGTCCGTATTATTAGTGGAGGGTACAGTAGCTCCTAAAATAGCGGGCAGTTCAACACCAGGACCTACCATATTCTTAGTTTTACGCCAGAAGTAATCGAATGAACCGGTCAGACGGTTATTCAAAGCACCGAAGTCAAAACCGATATTGGTATTCTTAATCTTTTCCCAACTCAAGGAGGTAGAGATTAGGCCGGGTACAGATGCCACACTAGTCAACGCACCATTTTGTAACCACTTTCCACCATTTGTAGTGACACCCAATGTCTGATAAGTAGGATACCAACTTGTTGTGTTCTGATTAGCCAATTCACCATAGGAAACACGAAGTTTGAACACTTCAACAACATCCGCTAATTTTTCCCAGAAATTCTCACGCGCCACATTCCAGCCCAAAGAGAAGGAAGGAGTCAGAATCCAACGGTTTCCACGACGAAAACGGGAAGAACCGTCATAACGAAGGTTACCTTCTACCAGATATTTACCGTTATAATCATAGTTGATACGTCCGAAGAAACCGGCGTTCTTCCAATTCTTATATAAGCCTTTCAGTGTGTAACTATCAGCATCTGTAGTCAGATTGAGCACCGGCAAATCAGTTGTAACCAAGCCCGTACGAGCACCTTCCATATCACGATATTTCATAATTTCTGCTTGGAAACCACCCAATACCGTGAAATTATGCTTCTCTTTCAAAGAGAAATTATAATTCGAATAAACCGTAGGGTTCAGATAAGTCGTCTTCAGTGAGTATTCAGATACTTGATCCTTATTGGCACTGGTCAAAGCAGTATAAGTATTTTCCGGATTATCCTTGTAGTGGGAATATACAACAAACTGTTCCCAATGGTTCCAGTTATTATCAGTCTTGATATTCATCTCACCAATGATATTCCAATTCTTCAAAGGAGTGACAGTAATCTTCAACTGTTGAGCCATTGCATCTTTCTGCTCATTATGACGACCACCATCGCGCATTACACCGATATAGTTAATATCCGACATCAGATAACCATTCGGATCATAAACGGCACGCACCGGACGCGCACGACGCAGAATATGATTATAGAAATCATCATTCATATAAGTAGGACGCTCATAATCAGTACGAACCCAACGGTTAGAGTAATCTACCTTCAATGCCTTAGTCAGTTGGGCACTGATTTTAGCTGTAATAGTATAGCGGTCATAATCTTCTGTTCCATAACGCATGAAACCTTCTTGCGTCATATAGTTAGCAGAAAGATAATAAGTCATCTTATCACTACCACCACTCACGCTGACGTTATGTTCCTGTGAGGGAGCCGTATTACGATAATACTCTTTCAACCAGTTTACATTATTGGCGGAATAGTCGTAGTTCCACTTACCACCACTACCATTACCCCAAATATAGTCATCACTTTCTCCTGTCATGAAGTCATATACAAACTGACGGTACTCATCAGTATAAAGATGCTTGCCACTACCATTGTACTCAGCGTCATCAAACAAGTTCACAAATTCATAGGAGTTAGCCATGTCGGGCATCTTTATCGGTGTACTGTAGCGCATATTCATATTATAGTTGATCTGCGCACGACCAGACTTACCACTTTTCGTAGTCACCAATACAACACCAAACGGGGCACGAGAACCATAAATAGAAGAAGCGGCAGCATCCTTCAATACAGAGATACTCTCAATGTCCTGTGGATTGATTGAATTAAGATCGCCTTCCATACCGTCAATAAGAATCAAGGGAGAACCACTGGAGAAAGCATTTCCACTTGCATCCTTACCTACTGTACCCGTACCACGCACATCGATAGATTTAGTTGCATTCAACTCACCACCGTTGCCGCTATTGCTAATGTTAAGTCCCGGAATGACTCCCTGCAAAGCCTGAACAGCATTGGCAACCGGACGAGCTTCAATGTCTTTTGCCGTAGCCGTACCAACAGAACCCGTCAAATTGACCTTCTTCTGTGTGGCAAAACCTACAACCACCACTTCCTCAAGCATCTCGTTATCCTCTTTCAAGTCGATAGTGAAGAACGTTTTTCCCGCAACAGGGATTTCTTGAGCTTTATACCCCACAAAACTTACGATTAACGTACTATTAGAAGATACATTCAGAGAAAAATTACCATCTATATCAGTAATTGTTCCATTTCCGGTGTTACCTTTTTCCACAATGCTGGCACCGATAACGGGTCCCATTGCATCATTCACCACACCTTTCACTTTAATTGTTGAATTCTGAGCGCCCAAGGAAGGGGCATTCAACAGAAGAGCCATACAAACCGCTAAAGTGACACACACTTTTAGCCTGAGTTCTTCAAAGAATCTCTGTTTTTTCATTGCATAAACTTTAAGATTAAACATTCAATAAACACTTTACACTTTTAGAGCGCCTGAAATCAAAGAATATATATCTTCTTTCAGTTCGCACCGCAAATGTAAGTGCTATTAAAATAACTGTCTGAGAGACAGGTTTCAAAGAAGTGTAATTATGGTGCATGAAACAATCTTATGTATAACTTGCACCATACTTAAACCAAAAGCGGACCAATCGTACTACATATCATCTTCCACAGTTCCCCCCGTAGTGAACTTTTCCATGTACTCGGAAGGCTGCATCCCGATTTCTTTCTTGAAGCAGACACTAAAATAACGCGGATCATTGTATCCTACAGCATAAGCCAATTCGGAAACCCGCACCCGTTTCTTCTCTTCCATAATACGACAGGCAGCCTTCATACGGATATTACGAATAAAGGAAGAATAGTTCAGTCCCGTCAAAGATTTCAACTTACGGAAAAAGGTGGATTTAGTAGTGTGCATCTCTTCCAAAAATTGTGTCTGGTCAAATTCCGCATCATCAAGATGACGATTCACACACTCGATAGCACGTTGCAGGAACTCCTCATCCAAGCTGGTAAAATCCAGTTCTTTCGCTTCAAAGACCAATTGTTTCTTGAAATCCTTCATCGCCCGCTGACGACTGCGAAGCAAGTTACTGATACGGGCATGAAGCACACTCAGATTGAAAGGCTTACTAATGAAACCATCAGCACCCGATTCATAAGCTTCTACACGATCTTCTTCCTTATTCTTGGCGGTCAATAATATAATAGGTATATGGCTGGTTTCAATATTTTCTTTGATGCGACGGCAAAGTTCAATACCATCCATTTCAGGCATCATCACATCAGAGACAATCAAATCGATGTCTTCTACCTCAACCACTTCAATAGCTTCTCTTCCGTTAGTTGCCGTATAGATGACGTAGTCCGTACCCAAAAGCTTCACCATCAGATTCAATAAATCTTCGCTATCTTCTACTATCAACAACGAACGGGAAGGAGTGGTATCGGCCCCCTCTTCTTCTTTTTCTACTGCATCAGCCTCTACAATTTCTTCCACATCCGGAATAACTCCCGACAGATTCGAATCAATCTCTTCTTCGGCATAAGCCGTACGCAAGACGGGGAACGTGACTGTAAATTCCGTACCTTGTCCTTCCTCGCTCTCTGCCGTAATTGTGCCATGATGCAATACGACCAAATCACGTACTAACGACAATCCGATACCAGTTCCAATTGTTTTAAACTTCCGGTAATCTCCTTCGTAAAAACGTTTAAAAAGGTTTTTCTGAGCTTCCTTTGCAATACCGGGACCATTGTCTTTCACAACCAGACAGGCAAGGTTCTCTTCCATGCAGGTCAACCTGATGCTTATCATTCCTCCGTGACGGCTATATTTAGAAGCGTTGGACAGCAAGTTATACAGTATCTTATCCAGCTTATCCGGATCAAAATAAGCATTGAAAGGTTCCGGAGAACAAGAAATACTAAACTGCATATCTTGCTTTTTCATCAAAGGTCGGAAACTGTCGAAACTACGCCGTACGAACTGCGCCAGGTCTCCCTGCGACACTCGTAACTTCAGATTTCCAGTTTCCGCCTTACGAAATTCAAGAATCTGCTGTAATAAACGTATCAACCGATTGATATTGTTCGTCATAACCCGATACTGTTCCTTATAACCGGGAGCCGCCTGCATCAACTCATCCACTGAAGCGGAAATAATCGTCAACGGAGTTAATAACTCATGAGTAATATTTGTGAAGAACTGCAACTTGGCATGATTTATCTCTTCCGCTTTAGCCTGTTCCATCTCACGCATATGAAGCGCATTACGCAAACGGATACGGTTGCGAATCACCCGGTAAGCATACCAGGCAGAGCCAAGAATCAATAATATATATAAGGTATAAGCCCACCAGGTCTTCCAGGGCGGTGGTAGGATAATGACTTTTACAGTCTGTACATCCTGGTTCCAAATACCATTTGAATTGGAAGACTTCAGATAGAAAGTATACGTCCCAGCCTTTAAGTTATTATAATAAGCAAAACGTTTAGAAGCATCTGTATATTGCCATCCGGAATCAAATCCTTCCAATCGGTAGGCATATTGGTTTCTCTCGGGGTTGGCATATTCCAATGCAGAAAATTCAATGCTAAAGTTATTATGTTTATAATCCAACCTGATTTCATTCATAAAGCCCGGGGATAAATCGGACATTGCCGCCCGTTCCTTTTCAGTGAGCGATGCCCATGTCTGATTAAAGACTTTAATGTTGGTAATTATCACAGGAAAAGAGAATACTTGTTCTTCCTGTTGATCAGGATAAAAACTATTATACCCCCGGTGTCCACCAAAAAACATTTCGCCATCGGAGGCTACACATGACGCTCCCCGATTGAATATATTATCTTGTAAACCATCAGCAGTAGTATACAAACGATATGTCACATTCTGTAAATCATCCGGAACCGTAAGCCTCAGCAATCCAATATTAGTCCCTAACCAAAGCTCCCCTTGCTTATCACTCTGAATACTGGCTATCGCATCTCCGGGCAAATTCCACAATACATGTACCGGTAAGAAAGTATCATTCGCAGCATCATATAAATTCAATCCACTGCCACCGGTCCCTACCCAAATTCGTCCTTGGGCATCTTTATAGACGCAATCAGCATAATTACTATTCAACTTATCATTCGCCAGTGAATAGCCGGAGACCGTATATTCTTTCAAAGAATTCCCACTTCCCTGAATACGGATTACACCATTTGTGCTGGATGTCACCCACATATCACCATTATTACCCTCTACTATTTGCATAGCTACCACATCATACATCATAGTATCGCCTACCTTCAAAGAATCAATCCGCACAGGAGTCCCATCGGCAGTACGCATAGACACCCCACCCCGAGTAGCGAACCACATATTCTGTTTAGAGTCTTCATAAATACTATAAATACAGGAATTGCACATCCAGGGCACATTCGAAGGCGAATAATATTTCACACGCTTCCCTACAGGAGCCGACTTGTCTATTTCAAACGCCCCACCATTATAGACTCCCACCCAAATATGTCCGGTAGAAGGAGACTGTATAATAGACATCACAGTGGACATTCTACTATAATTTTTAAAATCAAGCATTTGAGTATAATGAGTAAATTTCCCAGTCGCCCGGTCTTTCACTCCAAAGCCATAAGTACTCATACCCATCCAAAGTAGCCCTTCATCATCCAACAGAATACTACGAACAGAATTGCTCTTGAGCATCCGTTTTGCCTCGGACAGACGATCCATATTGAATTTAGCCTTACGGTTATTCACCATATTGATGCCGCCACCAATCATACCTACCCACATAATACCCTGCCGGTCACGCAATAAAGAAGCCACTTCGCTACTGGTAATAGAATTCTCCGATTCTCCCGAATAACAATTCTCAAATTCAAGGTGTCCTGTCTTTATATCCATCAATGAAAGTATACTTAGACCACTACGAGTCCCCACCCATAAAGAATTCGTATTGAGATCCTCGGAAATAGCATAAATCAGATTATCGGAAATTGTACCCGACCTATTTTCATCATGGGTGAATGTTGTCCAAGTGGTTTTCTCCGGATTATAAGCATCATGCAGCAAATGTAATCCTGCTCCCCAGGTTCCTACCCATATATTTTTATGGCTATCCTGAAAGACAACATGAGCTGAGTTACCAGAGTTCATTTGCGGGTACTTCCGGTATTTACCGGTTCTCTTTTCATAGCGGAACAATCCCTGACTCCATGTACCAATCCATATATCCCCCCGATCATCTTCAAACAAAGACTTTACAGTTGTTTTTGGGAAAACGCCATCGGTATTATCCTGATTAAAAGCTAAAAAACGATTGCTATCTTCCAGATATTCAAGCAATCCCCCTTCTGTAGCAAATAAAATGCGATTGTCACTTGTCACCAATATTTGAGATATGCCAATACCATTTATTTCCGGGTCATCTATTTTCCGAATCTGTCCTGTTTGCTTATCCAGCACATTCAGTCCGCTGTAAGTACCAATCCATAGCCGATGTTGCGCATCCTCTGCCACACAATAAATATTGTTATTCGTTAATAAATCCGGGCAATACAGATTGGATTTATAGGTAGTAATGGAATAGCCATCATACTGAAAAAGTCCGTTGCGGGTAGATATCCAAATATAACCATCCCGGTCCTGATACACCGACTGCACGTCTTTATTTGGTAAGCTATTCAGAACAGATGAAGATTTGAATACCAAAGAATTAGGTCCGGGCGCTACCATAGCTTGACATACTATAGGAAACAATACCCCCAAGATAAAGAAGAAACTCCTGATCTTTTCTTTCATAGTTGTTAGTTAGCAAATATTATTAATCAACTCCGGCAAATATACATAAAAAGTTCTAAAACTATCTTATTTGTTCGATAGGATTATTTTCAGGAGTGCTACACTATCACACCAACCAATCACTGATTCAGACTGTGGCATGTATGTAAATGAATATAGATGAGGAATTAACAAAATGACAAATTGATAATCCTACCCTGTCACATTCTTTTCTTTCCGTACCGACCACGGCATCATACGGAAAAACGCAAGGATTCTTTATCAGGTAAATTCAAAAGAATACGGACAGAAAGAAATACCAGACAATTAGACAATGATAAGTTCGAAGTTAAAACACTATAGAAGACATTATTGACAATATCTAAAAAAATGCTTCTTTCAGTCCATTTCCTATTTCCACCGAAATAGAGAAAATATTGCCTGTAAAAAGCAAGGCTACACCCTTTATGCCGGATGGTATCGCCCTTCAGTCAACAAGACTACACCCTTTTGGACCTATGGTGTAGCCCTTCGGAAAAAAGAATAAGTCTTTTGGGAAATTACATGGTATGTTTTAGAGTAAAAGACCGCTTGTTGGAAGGTAAAAGACCGTCTGTTTTTCCTAAACAGACGGTCTGAATTGAGGGAAAAGACAGGTAGAATCTTCCAGAAGGCTCTATTCCACGGAAAGACTCGTTGTTAATAACAGACAAAAACACACATTACGTCATTGAAATCAACTATTCAGCATCATAGTGACAATTCAATAAACTTAGATTCACCCGTCTTAAACTATTTCTGATATACCCGAACGTAATCTATTTCATAACGCATAGGAATACCTTTATCATCAATTTCGCCACCATTTATGCCACCAAGAGCCAAGTTCAGCAAAAGATATTGTGGCATGCGGAAGGGGTTCGTTCCTTTTCCGATGGTACCGTTAACAGTTTCGCTCAAAAGAATTTCATTCAGTAATTCATCATCCAGATAGATTTTAATGGCCGTTTCATCCCAATCCATACGCCAGATGTGAAACTTATCCGCCCACGCCGGGTCTTTATCTGTAAAATGAGTAAAAGGAATCGCTTTACTATTCCATCTTGCATTCCACTGCCAGTCAGTTCCCCAGGCAGCATTTGCCAGAATACGTGGTTCACCTTTGATACGATAGTATTCCATTATGTCAATTTCACCACACGAAGGCCATTCCATACCACTGCCCAAAGCCCAAATAGCCGGCCATGCCCCTCCGCTCACGGGAATCTTGGCACGAACCTCGAATCTGCCATACAGGAACTCTTTCTTGCCGGCCGTAGTGATGCATGAAGAAGTGTACTCAATAAACTCCCGCTTCTTCCTCCAGTCATTACTTCCGACCTCATACCAAGGATTTTTACGTCCTTTTTCTTTCCGTGCTTCAATAATCAGCTTTCCATCTTTGCAGTAAGCGTTGCCTTTCTGATACCACTGGGCTTCCTCATTGCGTGCAAAGCCATTATCATAACTCCAAACAGTCGTATCCGGAAGACCGTCTGTATTAAATTCATCACTCCATACCAATTTCCACTCCGATTGAGCGGACAGATTTACCTCGTCCGTCCACTCAATAAACGGAACACCCTGTTCATCAAACTGTATAGGCAGCCAAATATGCCCGGAATACATCAGACTCTTCGGTTTCCAGACATCAGCCATAAATATAAAGCGGTTCTCCGGCAACTCCAATACGAACGTACTTTGTCCACCAAAGGTTTTCTCACTGTTCTGTCCGCGGCATGGATTAGGATGTTGCTTCCACGGTCCCCAAATGGAAGACGCTGAAAACATACGGGCTTCATTAGGATCCCAACCGGTACATCCGGAAGTAATCATCCAATACATATTATCTTTCTTGAATAGGGCCGGTGCTTCGTTATGTCCACCGGGAAAGATACGAATATAGCGCCCTGAATGCTGCAAATAATCATCTGCCAGTTCTGCAATATGCAGAGTCAGGTTCTCTTCTGAAGAATAAATGTGATAAGCTTTACCATCGTCATCCACAAATAAAGTCATATCACGAGACATTTGTCCGCCTTCTATATCGCGTTTCACAAACAGTCCCTGGTTAACGGCCTTGTACCACTCCGGAGTCCACCACTTTTTATATTTCTTCATGTTCCATGTCAGCTTCCGGCCTGCCTCAGGCATATTCTCCGGATAGATTCCGGGGTTCACCCGTCCGGAACGAACAAAGCGATAAGGTCCCTCCGGTTTGTCACTGACGGCCACAGCCGCGCGGGCGGGGCCATAACCTTGACCTTTCAGTTCCAGATGGAACCACATTACAAACTTCCCGGTCTTCTTATTGTATATCACTTTAGGGCGCTCCATGATGCAACCACGTTCAATATCGCTACCGGGTTCTTCGGATACGGCAAGCGCTACACCCTTGTGAGTCCAGTTCTGTAAATCGGAAGATGCGTAACAGTTCACTCCCACTTCGGTAGTGAAGCCGTTTTCAGGGCGATGTTCGCCAAACCAGTAATATAATCCGTTATGAAATAAAACGCCGCCACCATGGGCGTTGATATATTCATTATTAACATCTTTCCACCGTTCTTTAGTCTGCGATAATAGAGGAAGACAAATAATTGTCAATAATAAGAATCCTCCCAAATACTTTATATATTTCATATACTATTACCTATTTTACAAATATTCCGTACTGCCCCAATGTTCTGTTAGGTTCATAGGGACAATACGGAATACAAAATTAAAGATTTTATTTATTTTTTCTGATAAACTCGTACATAGTCTACCCGATATTCAAGTGGGAATGTCGCTTCTATAGGTCTTCCATTAACCCCACCAATAGCCAAATTTAACATCATAAGCTGACCAAAACCTTCCAAATCATTGGAGTAAGGGTTAATATAACCACCCTCTCCGGCACCATGGTCACCTTTATTATAGGTTGTACTCAGGTCGGTTTCATTCAGAAGCACATCATCCAGATAGATGCGAATGTATTTTTCATCCCAATCCATCATCCAAACATGATATTTTTCCGCCCACTTCGCATCTTTGGACGTGAAATCAGTAATAGGATAATTTGCAGAATTCCATGAACCATCCCAACGTTTATTTCCACCCCAGCAAAGGTTAGCATGAATCTTGTTCTTATAGAATTCCAGAAAATCGATCTCACCACCCAGCGGCCACTCATACCAGTTACCGGTAGACCATATCGCAGGCCATCCACCTTGCTCAATAGGTATCTTAGCGCGTACAACCAGTTTCCCATATTTGAAAGCATACTTGTTTTGGGCTACCACGCAAGCGGAAGTATATTCCGCATATTCACGAGTCTGTTTCCAAGAATTACCACCTGTTGCATTCGGATTGTAGTTCGGATTCTTCACACGTTCCTGCTTGGCTGTAAAGACCAATGCATTTTCTTTCATCTCTGCATTATCCTTTTTATACCACTGATCTTCTTCATTACGCTGGAATCCTTCTTCAAATCTCCACATGTCAGTATTAGGTGCACCTGTTCCATTAAATTCATCATGCCAGACCAATCTATATCCGCCTTCCAATTCATGATCATCAGGCACACCTTCTCCGTCAGCAATGTATTCAGGTGATACATAGGTCACATCAAAGAAAAACATAATCGTGTTTGTCTTATCATTTATGCCATAAGAAGTTGAATTCTGAATCTGTACAGGTAGCACAAATGTAACGCTCTTTCCACGTTCATTTTGTACCCATTTTATCAGTTGGCTGCAATCAACATTCAGTTCCACTTCTTCAGATTGCTTTTCACCAGCATTCAGTGTCACTTTGTTTGCAGAGAAATTGTAATATCCTTCCGGTAGAAGTTCAACATCTTTATATATAGCATAAGCAGAAGACATACCAGCCATAGCAATAGCTTTATTCAAAGAATCTGACGCTATTGCCAAGTCTACAGTGGCATCCTTTGTAGCCTGCCGGTTCTGATACAGTGTCAAGCTCAACCGATAATTAAATTCATCTACCTTTTGTTCTTCTCCTACTAAAGGTTGCTTAATACTCGTAGTTACATTACATTTCGTTCCATCCCACAAATCACGAGCCTGTTTGATACTTAATAAGTTTAAATCCAAATTTCCTTTGTAACTAAAGTCTTTATCATCATCACAAGCGGCAAAAATGACAGAACAAGCAATCATACAAAGAACTGCCCAATTTTTTATCTTAGTTTTCATATTCTTATCCCTCTATTAAAATTAATCCAAAGGAGCTGTTTCCGGGTCATAGACTTCAACTTCTACATCATAGAATTTAAACTCTGCCATATTAAAATATTTAGTATTACTCGAAGTCGCAATTACATTAAAACGAAAATAGGTAAAACTCTTTCCAGGCATTACAAATTCTGATGTATATTCATCACCGTGACCTGTAGGCAGACCCGAAAGGGTTGTCAATGTTTCCCACGACTCTCCATCATTACTAATCTGAAGTTCTACAGAAGATGGACGTGCAGCGGTAGTCCACGTATCATCACCCCTTGTACGATAATAGACAGAGAAATTCTCATGTGCTTCTTTAAAGTCTATCTGAATATAATGTGGCAAATCTATCTGTGGAGAACTCCAACGAGTATGAAAAAAATTATTCACATTTCCATCTACCAGATTAGAAATAGGTCCTTCACTAGGCTCTTGGGCATTTGTGCTCAATTGGCTGGCAGATAATGCAAACTCTTTTCTTGATTTCTCTTGAACTGTAATAGGAGCAGCTCCAGACTTAGCTTTTATTTCCGTAACTTCACTACCTTGGTTTTTTACATTAAAAGTCTGGAAATAAAAAGAGTAATCACCGAAACGAGCAAGAGTGTTATCAATTGTCAGCTCTGTAGTATATTTAGAAGCAATCTCACAAATCTCTTCTTGTGTCCATGGGTCTCTATATTTTACCTGTAAATATTCATAAGCATTTTCTGCAGGAGCGTCCCATACCAACTTTATCTGCCCTGGTAATGCTTCAGAATCAACAGATGAACTTGCAATAGCAGTGGGAGCATTTGCTCCCACTGATGTTTCGTATGTTTCTAGTTTATCATCACAACCTGTAATACAAGCTAATAAACCTGTTGTAATCCATATATATTTTAGTTTCATAATCTTCTATTTTTGAAATTTACATACCTTATTTATCCCAGCCTGGATTCTGTTTTAAATTCGGATTTTTCCGAATTTCACTATCCGGTATCGGATAGAAATACATTTTATCATCCCAAACCAATGCCTTGATACTGCGAGTATAGGTAAATGAATCATCAGAATTCTTAGTGATTAGCATTCTGCCGATACTAGTAAAACCACCTTCTTTCCAACGGCGTACATCCCAAAAGCGATGACCTTCAAAAGCTAATTCTACCATACGCTCATTTTTATATCGACTCCAGAAATCACTGGAGCTCATACCTTCGGGAAAATCAGGCATATCTACCCCAGTACGTTTACGAACCTTATTCACAGCCTCACGTGCAGTCATTGTCAATTCCGCATCCTTAATATCAGCAGAACCAAAATACTTAAAGGTAGCTTCTGCATAATTCAATAAGAATTCTCCAAGGCGGAAAGTTATCCAACTGTGACGTTTGCCACCAGAACTCGTACTAGCACTAATATCTGTAGCACCATCCACGTACTTCTTCACATAATAACCAGTAGGCGTTGCATAAGGCACCGGAGCAGCGTCTCTTCCACCTGTGTAGATCTCTAACGGATTGGGATTTGTATTGGGCCATTTATCACCATTCACCGCAATTGTCATAGCAAAACGAGGATCTCTTCCAGTATAGGGATCTTTCTGATTAGGTTCACCTCCATTTTTCATTTCATAGGCATCCACCAAGGTCTGAGTAGGACAATTGCCTGATTTAGCGTTTTCCATGCCAATAGGAAAATTTGTCCGTTCCGGATCGTCAGTATCGCCAACACGACGCACAAAAATCATCTCTGAGGCCTTCCAATTATCAGCCCCCCACAGATCCGTATATTTACCTAAAGTTATATTATTCTCCCCACAGTAATTAATGACATCCAAACTGGCTGTTGCAGCCCTTTTGTATAAGTCCCGATTTTCACTGTCATTGAATAATTTACTAGCGCAATACAGTGATGCACGCGCTTTCAGCGCTAATGCAGCACCGCGCGTCACACGCCCTGCTTCAGGGTTAGTACCACCTGCGGCATCATTATCCAGTTTGGAATAATCAACAGGTAATTGGGGTGCTACTGCATCACATTCACTTATGATAAAGTCAAAGACCTGTGACGCCGGCGTGCGTTCCAAACTGTTGGCTTCCGCCTCTGTCAGTACTTTCGTTGTAAAAGGAACATCGCCATAGGCACGTACTAATAAAAAATAGTAGTATGCACGCAACAAACGTACTTCATATTGATAACGTCCATAGCGCTTCATCTGCGCCTCATAATCCTGATTAAGTATCAAGTCGGAGAATTCCAAATTCAAACCATTCTCCAAGAAGTAATTAGCTGCACGAATCGGAGTGTAATAATTCCATTGAGATTTAGGATTGAGAGCAGTCCAATTACCATTTGTATAATCAAGTACATTAGAATAGTTTAATGCCATTTCTGCTTCATCGCAAGCAGAAGCCAATGAAGTTGTTCCCAGCAGATCATAATCCAAATAGGAATAAATGTTATTCACAAATGCAGCTGTACGTCCGAAGTCGGAAAATACATACTCCTTACCGTAGTTGGTATATTCGTGATAGTCCATCTTATCTGTACATCCGACCAATGCTACTGTACAAACAATACCGAAACATATATTCTTTAATTTCATATTGTAATTCTTTTTATATAAATTCTGTTATTTAGATACCTAACGATAAACCAATGTGTATAGAACGGGTAGCAGGCCAAACATCTCCAATCGCTTCCGGATCTGTAATATCAACTTTATCAATACTAAATAGATCAGTACCTCTCACATAAATCTTTGCCGTTCTCATTTTAATCTTATCCAGCCAAGAAGACGGTAAATTATAATATACCTCACAGTTACGTAACTTCAAAAAAGAACGGTCCTGCAACCATACAGAACTGGTTTGAGTATTATTCTCTACAGCCTCAGTTGTCAGACGCGGAAAACGAGCTGAAGGATTCTCTGGTGTCCAACGGTTGTCATACGCATATTGTGATATGGATGTATTGTTTATCAACGGACGATAAATACTGGAATTCAATAAAGCAGTATAGTTGCTTACACCTTGAAAATAAGCATTGAAACCAATCCCTCTCCATTCTAAACCGACATTAAAACCATAATAAATCTCGGGCCAAGCAGTACTATATCCCATAGGTATCATATCATTAGAGTTGATAACACCATCATTATTCACATCTTTATATTTGATATCTCCCGGTTTCACCGGACCAAATTGCTGAGGTGTACTATTATCAATGTCTGCCTGATCTACAAAATGTCCAATAGCTTGTAATCCCCAAATCTGTCCAAGAGGTTTCCCTTTTGCACTTAAATAATCATAGGCTTTGGGCTCTTCCAGATTTTCAATAATCTCACTACGGTTGAATGAGAATGTACCTCCTAAACGTAATTTAAAATCACCTAATTTCTTACTATAATCTACACCTAATTCCGTGCCCCAACTATCAACAATACCGGCATTCTTATAAGGGCTTGTGATACCCAACACAGCAGAATTCTGGCCGCCTGCACTTACCCAAATATCTGAACGTCTTTCATAAAATCCATCAATAGTAAATGTCAAGCCTCTCAATAACGACACATCCAAACCGACATTATATTTATAGGCCTTCTCCAGGGTACCATTCAAGGAAGGCAATGCACCTTCACTCCACCCGCTGTCACCACCAAAGTTATTGTTCACAGGATATCCACCTGCACTGCTACTCATTTTATCATACCAATAACCTTGATATGGAGTGTTATCTGTATTAATAATACCAAACGAAGCACGTAATTTCATGAAATCTATCACACTCTGATTTTTCATAAAATCTTCATTGGAAATAATCCATGACAATCCAACTGTAGGAGCCGGTAACCAACGGCTATTAGGATCCAGATTATTAGAGGCAGAGAACATCAATGTAAAATCTGCAAAATATCGATTATTATATCCATAATGAGTATACCAACCGGCACTTTGCGTATACAATGTCACATTGGTCCCATTTCTATCATCAAATTTATACGTGTATAACAACATACTATAAAGATCATGCTTGTCAAAACGACGTTTCCAATCCACATTCATCTGGAAATTGAAAGAACGATATTGCCAGTCCAGTTTAGAAGAACCGGAAGCATTGCTAACCGCACCTCCCGTAACATCAACTAAATCTACAGGTACGCCATCTTCCCAACGTGATACAGTCTGCATTCCCCATTTTTCTCCTCTGCGATAATCCTCCCAGTAAGAAGCTAAATTATCATAACCGATACGCATTGAAGCTCCCAATCCCTTTGTCACAGCAGATAAATCCTGACTTAATTTCATATCTGCATATAACGCACGGGTATGTCCCTTCGTATATCCATGTCCCTGTGCCAGATAAACAGGATTATAATCTCCGCTCCAAGTGTTATTACCACCCCACAGACCTTGTTCTGATTTAACAGGAAATGCAGCGGAAGGAACTGTATAAAGTTTACCAATCAAATTATCACCAGCAGAACTCGGTCTGCTGAACTCATTCAATACACCGGAAATATTCGCCTGCAAACGAGTTTTAGGTGCCAAATCAATATCCAAATTTGAACGAAAGTTTGCTCTGGAATATTTAGCCTGAGTAGAATATCCATCATTAGAATCTGCATTCTTGATAAAACCACGATTATTCTGCAGATTCAGCATCGTAAAATAACGCATCTTAGTAGAACCACCACGGAAAGTCAAAGTAGCGATATCAGTAGTTCCCTGATCACGGAACACCTCATCTGCCCAATTTACATTAGGATACAGATATGGATACTGCCCACTCTTAAAGGCATTCAGTTCATTCTGTGAGTAACGTGCAGACTTACCATCATTAGCCAAAGCCTCATTCATAGCATTGGCATAGGTAAAAGCATCTGCCATTTCAGGTATACGGGTCTGATAGTTAAACCCATGATCATAAGAGAAATTAATCTCACGAGTCTTGTATTTACCACGTTTAGTAACAATATTAACAACCCCATTTGCTCCACGAAAACCATAAAGAGCTACAGCCGCCGCATCACGCAAAATACTTACAGATTCCACCTCTTCCGGTGAAATATAATTTAATGCCTGATAAGCATTATCACGTTCCAATCCATCTACAACCAACAAAACGCCTTGATTGCTCAATGTTTTCGAACCACGGATAGCCATAGATGATATCTGTTCCCATACATCGCCCGTTTTTTGCATTGTATAAAGTCCGGTTACATTACCATATAAGGCATTACCCACATTAAAAGTGGAACGATTATCTATTTGGTCAGCATATACCGTAGAAACAGCTCCTGTGCTTTCAGCATTAGTCTGGCTCAGTCCAAAACCATAATTTACTTTTTCAGCAGAGAAATCCATAACAATCGTCATTTCCTTTCCATCTGCTACAGGTACTATTTTCACATCATCCTTTCCTGTACGTACCTTTAAAAGATTGTCCTTATCAGCAGTAATTACAAACTGACCTTTGCGATCGGTCGTAACCTGTACAAGCGAATTGTTTTCAACAGAAATCAATGCACCTTCTACCGGATTACCTAATTTGTCAATCACTTTACCGACAACATTTCCTTCCTCTTGCGCCCAGCCTTTCAGAGAAACGCAAGCAAATATTGCTAAAATTACTATTTTATACTTTTTCATGTTGTTCTTTTCTAATTTAACGGTTGTTCTTTATTTCTGTTACCAACCCGGATTTTGTGTCAGTCCATACCCCTTATTGATTTCTGCAACAGGGAATGCAGACAAGTACCATTTAGGGCTAAAGTTAGTCCACCAAGAACGTGCACTAAGAACAAAAGGCTCATAAGTAAATTCTGTAGGCCATGGGTATTGGGCAGAGTTACCATCCGAACCTGACCACGGTTTTTTGCCACTTCCATCATTACGATAAACTTTTAATCCATGAAGTTTTTTCTGAAATAAGTCAGCGCGTTTATAACGAATCATATCGAAAAGACGCACATCTTCAAAACCTAATTCACATGCACGTTCACGCAAGATTTCCTCTAACAAAGCATCCGAATTAGAAGTTAAATGCTTGTCAGGATTACACTCAGCCAAGCCTCCCAAGCCAACACGTCCACGTACAATATCCACCTGCGCGATTGCTCCCACCAAGTCATTCTTAGCTTTCAAGATAGCCTCAGCATAGATCAAATATAACTCAGATAAACGTAAATAAGGCCACTCTAAATAAGTACCATTAAAACTTCCTTTTCCTTCTTTCCAGAATTTATAGAGACGGAAACCTGTTGCAGTTTTATTAGTTTCCTTTTCTGTATCAGTCAGATTATCGCGTCCGCCTAACCACAATTCAGCACCGCGGCTATCATAAGAAGCACCATTCACCAACATAGTCTCGTACAAACGAGGATCACGTACAGGTTTATTCCGATCATTATTCTCAAAGAAAGGATCAGCTCCATCTGCAAGCATAACCTCTGGATCAAAAGCTTTACCGTCACTCATCGGGAACATTTCCATAAACTCTAAAGTCGGAGTATATCCACGATTGTTAGGCCAACCTTCTTCTGAGTCATTATTAGTTCCCCAATAGTGCCACCACTCACCACCATATTTACCTGTTACTCTGGTCGAAATCAATAATTCAGTGTTGTTTTCACGAATGAAATAGGCTTTATTAAAGGCCTCGCGATAATCAGTACCCGATGTCCCTTTAGCCTGTATCAAAGAATAGGCATTTCCCTGTTTCGCATTTTCTTCAAAGAAATTATAGCAAGCTTGCCAACACTGTTGCCACAAATCAGCATTATAGCCACCATACCAGACTTGTAAATTAGTTACTGCCTCTTGGGGAGGCTCTGTACAGTAGGGTTCATTATCATTGAACAGAGGACTTGCAGCAAACAGTAATATTTTACATTTCAATCCCATCGCAGCCGCTTTTGTAAAACGCCCCTGCCAATTATCCTCCTCAGTACCTAAGCTCCAGGGCATTGCAGAAGAAGCTTCATCCAACAGTCCTACCATAAACTTAACCGTCTCATCAACAGTACCTCTTGGTATTTCATATTCAGCTTCCACCCCATAAGTACCTCTTATAATAGGGAGTCCACCAAAATGACGGAACAAGTCAAAATAACGGGAAGCAATAATGCATTTAGCCTCAGCCTTCAACCGCTCTTTCTCGTCTGTTTCCATATCGGGAACGCGGTCTACATTCTCTATAAACATCCATGAAGAGCGGATTGCAGGCCAGCAATCCTGTTTTAAATATCCAAAACGAGTATCACTACCTGTTTCATTGGCAGCAGTATATGAACCAGGATAATAATGTCGATTCACTCCATCCCATCCATTATGGCTTTGATAACAATCTGATAATGCTTCAAATACCCCGGTATTCATTTTAGAGGTCACATCGCCCCAATTATAAGGTAAACCGAAATACATTTTGCTATAAGTATTCCAAAGAAAAGCACGAGCATAATCAGCTTTTCCAAAGATTGAGTCTTGATTCAAATCACTTGTCGTAGGTGGTTTCTCAAGAAAACTATCACCAAACTTTATTTGATCTACGCATGATGCAAAGAGTATAGATACTCCTACAAATGCCATTATAAACCATTTAGTTAAATATTTCATATCTTAAATCTCTATTAAAAGTTATTGGATTTAGAAACCTACTTTCAAACCGATATTAAATACACGAGTCAACGGATAATTAGGACGGTCGCTCTGACGAGATTCCGGATCCCCCCAATCAAACCCTGTAATTGTCAACAAGTTATACCCATTAATATATAAGCGACAGTTATCCAATTTCATTTTTTTCATAAATGGAAAATCAAAATTATATCCGATTTCCACATTCTTCAGACGGAGATAACTTGCATTAATCAAGTAAAGGTCGGTTCCTCTATAGTTATTGGACGCATGTGAGTTTGAAGCACGTGGGAATTTAGCCGTAAATGTATCCTCCGAAGAACGCCACGTTGTTTCATATTGATAAAGCAACAAAGCTTTACTGTTGGTATCACCCAGCGGGCGTCTGAATTCACTTAACATACGATCCACATTCCAAGCCCCTGTCCATTGCATAGAGAAATCAAAATTCTTCCAAGAAAATCCTAAATTCAATCCGGCAGTATATTCTGGAATATCAGTGAAGCCGATATCTCGGGTTGCATCATCACCATTCAAAACCCCATCACCATTCAAATCTACGAAAACAGCATCACCAGGTGCTAATGTCATTCCGTGATCAGCAATAGGTCTTCCATATTCTGTTTGATAACGTTTATCAGCCGTTTCATCGTAAAAACCCCAAAACTTATACATAGAACGCGAACCTATACGACGTCCGGTTTCATACATCCATTCCTCATTCTGCGCCACTTCATTTTTGAAAATGATCTTATTGCGAGCAAATGACAAATTGAAATTAGCCCAATAGCGGAAATCATCATTCAGTTTATCGTTCCATTTTGCCTGTATTTCAAAACCTCTGTTTTCAGTCTTTCCTACATTAACAACAGGCAGTGTCATACCCAAAATGCCCGGTAAGTAATCAGGTGAAACAAGAATATCACGACGTTTTTCGATAAAATAATCAGCAGAAACGCTCAAACGCTCATTTAAGATATTAAAATCAATACCATAGTTTTGTTTTACAGCGGTCTCCCATTTTGCATCAGGATTACTCTGACTGGCCTCCCATGCACCTGGCTTCTTATTATTTACGTTCGTTCCAAAATAATATCCATCACCACTTCCATAAGAATATTTACCCGGCAAATACAAAAAACGATTGCTCCCCATCCTGTCATTACCAACCATACCGACTGCGGCACGAACTTTAAAATAGCCAACGACTTTCTTTAAAGGTGCAAAAAATTGCTCCTCACTTAATACCCAACCAATAGAACCGGCAGGAAAGAAACCGTAACGATTCTCCGGGGCAAAGTTCTCCGAACCATTATAGCCGGCATTAAATTCTGCCATATAACGAGATTTCCAGTCATAAGTAATACGCCCTACAAGCCCCACATAACCAGAAGGTATATAATCATAAGTACCGCCCGGATAATATCTTTTAGATTGATTATAAAGTAATAATCCACTTACATTATGATCACCAAACTTACGGCTATAGTTCAGAGCCAATTCCATATACCAGTCGCGTGCCTTACTGTATCCGCCTTCACTATAGCTGGTTTGAGTATCAGAGCCTTCTTTACGATACGCAATGCCATTTTCCGTAATTACCGGAGTATATTTTGCTTTGGATGAGCTTGCAACTTTAGTTGTCCCATAACTAGAATTATAAGATCCTTTTAATTTAAGGGAAAGTCCTTTAGTTACAAAATCCAATTTCTGATCAAGGATCATATCCAGATTCAAAGTGTTAGTCGTCGTATTACGAAAACCCTTACCATAATATGATTCCAAGCCATCCACCATATTCAAAGAAATATACTCTTGATTAGTGACAATACGTTTACCATCTACAATACCTGCCCCAGCAAAAGGAACTGCCCAGTAAAGTTTACGAAACAGCTGATTTTGGTCTTCACCAGACTCCGGCGTACGCTTTGTATCTACACGTCCCCCAATATTGACAGACAATGTAGTAGATTTCGTTACGTCAAAATCAAGATTGGCGCGATAATTATAGCGCTTATAATCAAAATTCGCATTGTTATCCGCACCCAGTTTCTTGAACATACCACCTTGTGTAAACAAACCTGTAGAAACAAAATAGCGCATATTATTTGTTCCACCGGAAATATTCACATTATGCTGTGACTGAAATGAAGCTTTGTTCATACAATAATCAATCCAATTTATATCTGGATACATAATCGGATCAGTATGATCTCTGAAAGCAACCAATTGCTCATCTGTGAAAGTCGGCTGTTCTCCATCATTAATCTTCATCATATTATAATAGTCCGCATATTGATAGGAATTCGCAAAATCCAATTCTTTCGTACGGACATTGACACCAGCGGAAGTTGTAAATGATATTTTAGCTTTACCTTCGGCACCACGTTTAGTAGTAATCAAAATAACACCATTTGCACCACGTACACCGAACACGGCTGTGGCAGAAGCGTCTTTCAAAACAGTAATACTTTCTATTTCGTTCGGGTCTATTTGCGACATATCACGCTCTACACCATCTACTTGAATCAGCGGAGAGGCATCTTGCCACGTAGCTACACCACGAACATAAATATCTGCCGCATCAGCACCTGGTTCACCAGAGTATTGTACTGAAGAAATACCCGTCACCTGACCAGAAAGAATATTAGAAATTGAACCGGCTGGCGTTTTTAATAAATCATCCCCCTTCATTGAAGAAATAGCACCTGTTATTGATACTTTTTTCTGAGCACCATAAGCTACAACCTCTACCTCGCCTAACATTTGCGAGTCTTCTTCCAATACTATATTTAGACTAATACCTTTTTTAATAGGAACTACCTGTTCCTTATACCCAATAAAACTAAATTGTAATTTACCCCCAACAGGAACCTCCAACATGAAATTACCATCAATATCGGTAATGACACCAGTGGCTGTGCCTACCACCATCACATTAGCACCAATAATTGGCTCACCGTTAGTATCCTTGACTGTACCAGTCACTTTTACTGTATTTTGCTGCATGCCTTCTGAAGAGAAAGCTTCGTTACTATATCCCTTAAGAGGGACAGATAAAAACAAAAACAATAAAATTGCAACTGGAAATAATCGACATAATTTTTGAGCCTGTCGTTTACAGAAATTTTCTTGCTTTTCCATTAGCAACAATTTTAAGATTAAACATATATTTAATTATTAAGTCTCATTATATAGCCCTTACTGGACAGAACGGCTAGGGAAAAAGATAATAGTATCAATTATCTCTCCTGTTTTCTTACTTACGAATTCAAAAAAGACCGGAACAGGATAAGCAACCTTAAACTCATAAAATCCAGTATTAATTTCTTCATAATAGTATGGAGTTGTACCTATTTGAGAGAATTGTACATTAACATTTTCCAATACCTCACTCCCAACAAAGAATAATGTAGTAGCATCCGGATATATATTCTGCGTATAATCAGTATACTCTGATATTTCCGGAGTTACTCTGCCATTCGGCAAAGTATAAGAATACTGTTTCCACCACCCATTCCTTATGCGTTTCTTTAACTCTGCATCACTATATTCAGTTGCAGCTAATAAACTAAAGTTACTGATTGAATCTGATTCGATCAACTCATCTGTAACAGCCCTTGTGTCGGATGCCAATTCAGGCAATGCACCTTCATCCAATCCAGTAATTGTAGCATCGTCACTACACCCTGTAAAAAGACTAACAGACATTGCAGCAACAAAAAGTACTGTAATCAATTTGCCTCTTTTGTTTTTCATGTTTCTCATTAATTTTAAGATTAAACATTGGTTTGTTATTTACAACAAGAACTAAAAAAAACTCTATCATTTTCATTCTTGATTGCGACACAAAAGTATGGGGGCAAAAAGCAATATGCCTTCTACAACAGCCCAAACAGATGCTAATTTGTCTCATGACACAATTTTCTACATGAAATGAAACATTATTCTACATAAGTTTTCAAATGTGAGAGAGTTTTAAAAGAAATGTATAAAACGAATAAACGGGTAAGTAACACAATAAGACTGCAAGAACAACATTCCATTTTCCGGAAGTTGTTCTTGCAGTATAAAAGACAAGATGGTTAATAAATATATGCTCTATGTTTCCGGAACATCATCTTCCACTGTGCCATTCGAAGTAAAGCGCTCCATATATTCGGAAGGTTGCATACCAAACTCTTTCTTAAAACTATTACTGAAATAACGCGGATCATTATAACCCACAGCATACGCCAATTCTGAAATACGAATATTCTTCTTCTCTTCCATTATACGACAGGCTGCTTTCATACGAATATTCCGGATAAAGGAAACATAAGTAAGACCAGTCAATGACTTCAACTTCCTGAAGAAAGTCGATTTAGCCATATACATCTCCTCCAACAGCTTCGCCTGATCAAAATCCGGATCATCCAAATGACGATGCACACAATCAATAGCCCGTTGCAGGAAACCCTCATCAACACTGGTGTAATTCAATTCTTTAGCTTCAAATACCAACTGTTTCTTGAAGTCCTTTCCCATACGTTCACGGCTCCGAAGCAAGTTGGAGATACGTGCATGGAGAACACTCAGATTGAAAGGTTTACTGATAAAGCCATCAGCACCGGACTCATAAGCCTCAACCCGGTCTTCCTCCTTATTCTTAGCCGCCAGCAAAACTACAGGAATATGGGATGTTTCAAACTTATTTTTAATATACTGGCAGAATTCAATGCCATCCATCTCAGGCATCATTACGTCAGAAACAATCAGATCGATCTCTTCCTGCTCTACCACATCTATAGCTTCCTTACCGTTATTAGCTGTGTAAACCATATAATCCGCACCCAACAATTTCGTCATTAACTGCAATAACTCTTCATTGTCCTCAACAATCAGTAAAGAGTACGAAGACCGGATAGCAGTCGGCTCGGCTTGTTCCTCACTATCATCATCAGAGACATTTTCGCCAAACTCATCTGATAACAGTTCTTTCTTTGCTTCTTCCGCATCTGTCGGCAGACTTTCTTCTATTTCTTCCTCCGCATACGAATTACGAAGAACCGGGAAGTTTACAATAAACAATGTACCTTTCCCTTCTTCACTTTCTACCGTAATAGTGCCATGATGCAGCACTACCAAATCGCGAACCAATGACAAACCGATGCCGGTTCCAATAGTCTTGAACTTCCGGTAATCTCCTTCATAAAAGCGTTTGAAAAGGTTCTTCTGGGCTTCTGCTGATATACCGGGGCCATTGTCTTTCACCACTAATCGTGCTGTTCGGTCTTCATTTTCAGACAGTTCCACACTGACCAGACCACCGGCACGATTATATTTAGAAGCATTAGACAGTAAATTATAGAGTATCTTATCAAGTTTGTCCGGATCAAAATAAGCGTTGAAAGGATCGGGTGAACATGAAATCTGAAACTGAATATCTTTCTTCTTCATCAACGGGCGGAAGCTATCCAGACTGCGATGTACAAATTGCGTAAGGTCACCTTCGGAAACCCGCAGCTTAAGATTTCCTGTCTCCGACTTACGAAATTCAAGGATTTGTTGCAGCAAACGTATCAGGCGATTGATATTGTTATTCATCACTCTATATTGCTCCTTATACGTGGGTGCGGTCCGTCTCAGCTCATCCACCGAAGCAGAAAGAATGGTTAACGGAGTCAGTAGCTCGTGAGTAATATTAGTAAAGAATTGTAATTTAGCATGATTAACCTCTTCTGCCTTAGCTTGTTCCATCTCACGCAAATGCAGAGCATTTCGCAAACGGATTCGATTACGTATCACCCGGAAAGTATAATAGATAATAGCACAAACACATATAATATATAAGGTGTAAGCCCACCATGTTTTCCAGGGAGGCGGTAAAATAACGACTTCCATCCGGAGCATCTCATCATCCCAAATGCCATTGGCATTAGAAGCTTTCAATTGGAAAGTATAAGTTCCGGGCTTCAGGTTATTATAATAAGCAAAACGCTTGGCCCCACCCGTATATTGCCAGTCAGAATCGAAACCTGCCAACTGATAAGCATACTGGTTTCTCTCCGGATTAGCATACTCCAATGCCGAAAATTCGATGCTGAAATTATTATGCCAATGGTCCAGCTGTATCTCATCTGCAAAAGCGGGTGAAAGTTCTGAAATCTCCATTCGCTCTTTAGCTGGCAGATTTCCCCATGACTGATTGAAAATCTTAATGTCAGTCACTATCACAGAAGAAGAAAAAGGCTGCTCCTGCTGATTCTCAGGATAAAAGCTATTATATCCCCGGTGTCCGCCGAAGAACATTTCACCGTCAGCTGCAACCGCCTGGGCACTACGAATAAATATATTGTCCTGCAAACCATCTACTGTGGTATACAAACGGAATGTCGCACTTTCCAAGTTATCCGATAGGGCAAGTTTTATCAATCCGGCATTCGTACCCAACCATAAATCACCCTCTTTATCACTCCTGATACTGACAACCGCATCTCCCGGAAGATTCCATTTCGCATGTACCAGAAGAAAAGTGTCGGTTGCTTCATCATACAGATTCAGTCCACTGCCTCCTGTTCCTACCCAAATGCGTCCTTTGGCATCTGTGTAAAGACAATCGGCATACACACTGTTGAGCTTTCCATTCGTAGCAGAATAACATGAAACGGTATAGCTCCCTTTTTCATCACAATGAAGCCGAAAAACTCCATGTGTATTGGAAGCCACCCACATATCTCCGTCATTTCCTTCGGTCATATACATAGTCGGAACGTTTCTCATCTGGCTATTTCCTACTTGCAAAGTATCCAGCCGCACCGCTTCTCCATTCATTGTACGCATTGAAACTCCATTACGCGTAGCAAACCAAAGGTTGTGCTTTGAGTCTTCATAGATATGAAAAACACAGGAACCTGCCAACCACGGCGCATCCTGAGCATAATAATTCCTCACCCTCTGTGCCACAGGCGCCTTCTTATCTACCTCATAAACTCCTCCGTCATAAGCTGCAATCCAAATATGTCCCGTTACGGAATGTTGCATCATAGACATAACCGTAGAAATACCACGATAACGGTCGAATTCAGGCATTTGAGTATAATAAGTGAATTTCCCGGTTTGACGATTCTTCACCCCTAATCCATAAGTTCCTATTCCCAGCCAAAGTAATCCTTCATCATCCAGCAAAATACTGCGAACCGAAGTAGTCTTCAGCATTCGTTTGACTTCCAACAACTGATCCCAATAGAAATCAGCTTTTCGAGTACTCACTTTGTTTACACCTCCACCAATCATACCTACCCACATCAGTCCCTGACGATCACGCAAAAGGGAAGCCACTTCGTCACTGGCTATAGAACTATCCGATTCACTGGGATAATAATTACTGAAAGTCTCAGTACCCGTGTAATTCCCTGTCAACGGAAGTACACTGAGTCCTTTACGGGTTCCTACCCATAAAGAATGAGTATTAAGATCTTCGGATAACGCATAGATAATATCATCCGAGATACCGGCAAGGTTCTTTTCATCATACCGATAAGTAATCCAAGTGGTCTTATCCGGCTGGTAGGCATCTTTCAACAAAACCAAACCGCCACGCCAAGTACCTACCCAAATATTCTTCTGACTGTCCTGAAATACATAATGAGCAGAGTTTTGTTCATTCAACCGCGGGTATCTGAAATATTTCCCGGTTTTCTTCTCATAACGATACAACCCTGCATCCCATGTTCCAATCCAAATATCTCCTCGGTCATCTTCAAACAGAGATTTGATGGCAGTCCTGGGCATCACATTCCCTGTATTTTCGCCACCATGGCATAAGAAATCATCTTTATCTTCCTGATACTCATACACTCCCCAATCTGTTGCAAACAGAATACGTTCATCACTGGTTATCAGGACTTGAGGGATACTATTACCATTCATCTCCGGATGATCTATTTTCCGTATCGCACCCGTTTTCTTGTCCAAAACATTCAGACCACTGTAAGTACCAATCCAAAGACGGTGTTTTGCATCCTCTGCCACACAGAAAACATTATTATTGGTCAGCAAATCAGTGCGAAAAAGATTGGATTTATAAGTAGTAAGAGAATAACCATCATATTGGAAAAGTCCATTACGGGTAGATATCCAGATATATCCGTCGCGATCCTGATAGACAGATTGCACATCTTTACTGGGCAAACTGTTCAATATGGATGAAGACTTAAACACCAGAGTATTTGGCTTAGGTGTTGCGATGGCCTGACATACCAAAGGGAAAAATATTCCAAAGCAAAATACAAAACTCCAGATTTTTTCTTTCATTGTAAACATTACCTTCATGGTTAACTCGGTTTAGAATATAATTAATAAAGCCCGACAAATATACGTAAATATATCTAAAAGTATCTTATCCATTGGTAATATTATATTTCAATAATTCTATATCGGGACGTACCCGGGATGTACTTGCTCCGTACCAAGTCCGTAGTTTCTCCGTCCAGAGGTACTTCTGACCGAAGAACGTACGGAGCAAGTACGGTCCAGATACGATTCGGATAAGGAGCTGATAAGCCCCAAAAGACAATATTGATCTAAATTTCACCCTTTTTGGCACTAAAGTAGCCGTTTACATTGCAGAGAATACCTTTTCTTTGCAGAGAAAAATAAATAAGAATATTCTTACCATGTAATACACACGCAATGATGAAAATTGTATTCTCAAAAATGACCGGAGGATTATTACTATTTACTTTATTAGTTTCATTAAAAGTAAATGCCTCCCTGCCACAGGCTAAAAATGATTCCGTATTTCATTTAGTACAACCGGACTACAAGTTGAGTCCTCTCACCGGTATGACTCGCCAACATTGGCTTGATGCTGCAACCTATTTATTGGACGGAGCATTCAGCTACATCCACACACCGGACGATCCGATGCATTTCCCGAAACAGCCGGGAAAGAGTTATCCAACAGATGGAAAACCTAATAAAACGGAGAATTTGGAGGGACTTTGCCGCACTATGTTCGTAGCAATTCCGCTACTAAAAGAAAATCCGGATCTGGTACTGAATGGAATCAAAGTCGGAGATTATTACCGGCAACAGTTGCGCAACATGAGTGATCCGTCTAAGCCCGGATATATTCAACATCTCAAAGGTGGGCCAAGCCAGACGCTTGTAGAATTCGGAGCACTCTCCCTGTCACTTACTGTAATGCCTGAAATTATTTGGGAACCATTGACACAAAAGGAGAAAGATGATCTTGCCGCATTGATGCTTAGTTATGGCAACGGGCCTACAATCGGTTCTAACTGGCGTTTTTTTAATATATTCGTCATGTCTTTCTTCAAAGATCAGGGTTATGAGGTCAAAGACGGTTATATGGATGAATTGCTGCAAAAATCACTGGCACAATATCGTGGATATGGATGGTATAATGATAGTCCGGCCTATGATTATTATAGTATGTGGGCTTTTCAGATGTATGGTATGATTTGGGCGCATTACTACGGTGAGAAGTTCAATCCGGAAGCCGGACGACAGTTTGTCAGCAACTTCCGTGACCTGGTCCCTAATTATCCCTACATGTTTGCCGAAGATGGAAAAATGAATATGTATGGACGCAGTATTACGTACCGTATAGCTGCCGCTGTGCCCTTCCCGCTGATGGGGTGGCTCAATGATCCGTCTATCAACTATGGCTGGATGCGCCGCATTGCCTCTTCCACCTTGCTCCAATTCCTTGAAAATCCTGCATTAATGGAAGACCGGGTACCAACACTGGGGTTTTATGGGGCTTTTGAGCCTGCCGTACAGATTTATAGCTGCCGTGGCAGCGTTTACTGGATGGGAAAAGCGTTCCTTGGATTATTATTGCCTGCTGATAATCCGTTCTGGACGGCTATCGAGAATAACGGAGCTTGGGAAAAAGAACTTCAATCCGGCAAAGTATACAATAAGTTCATGGAAGGTTCCAACACTTTAGTGACCAACTATCCCAATAGCAGTACTTCGGAAATACGTGCATGGTGCCATGAAACAGTTGCCAAAGACTGGCAGAAATTCCGTTCTACCGAAAATTATAATAAACTGTCTTATAACACTGCATTCCCCTGGATGGCAGACAGCCCAGATGGTAAAGTGTCCATGAACTATGCTGTACTGAATGACAAACAAGAATGGGAAGTATTGCGCCTCTATACATTCAAAAAGTTTGAAGACGGAATTTACTACCGGGATGCAGAACTTGAAACAAACCCGGAAATCAAATTCCGCCTGGCAGATATTCCGCTTCCTAACGGTATTCTGCGTGTAGACAAAGTTTCTTTCCCGCTTACGACAGAATTACGTTACGGACACTATTCATTACCGGAATTAGAAAGTCACATTGTTACAAAGGAACAAAAGGCCGGAGGATACACTGCCTACTGCATGGATAATGGTGCCTATCAAACAGCGCTTATCAATCTCCAGGGTTGGTCGGAAGTGGAATTTGTACAGACTGAAGGACTACATCCGGTAAGTAATAAATGTTCTGTAATCAATGCAGCCACAACTCATTCCGGTGATAAAGTCTTTATCACACTACAATTATGGAAAAAGAGTGGCAAGCCATTTACTAAAAAGGAACTGACACCTGTAAAGTCCTTTAAACAGACCGGAGACACTATAACCATTTATTTCTCTGACGGGACAGTAAAGACGGTTTCTCTCTCCTGATATAAGTTTCGGAAGGAATAGTTATCTTTGCCGCCAAAGTAAGAGCTACGAAAGCTCTTCTACAGAAACAATATAATTATGGCAGGCATCTACATACATATCCCCTTCTGCAAGACACGTTGCATTTATTGCGATTTCTATTCCACTACACGTTCGGAATTGAAATCGCAATATATCCGTGCCCTTTGCCGGGAGTTGACGGAACGCAAGGAATATCTGAAAAGGGAAGCTGTTGAAACCATTTATTTCGGTGGAGGTACACCGTCACAGTTATCGGAGGAAGACTTTAAGGAGGTTTTCAAAACGATTGAACAGGTTTACGGAATGAGGGAAGCAACAGAAATAACGCTTGAAGCAAATCCCGATGACCTTACGGAAGAATATATCGGAATGTTGCACACTCTACCGTTCAACCGCATCAGCATGGGAATACAAACTTTTGATGATGCAACACTGCAATTATTGAACAGACGGCACAATGCCACACAAGCCATAGAAGCAGTAAAACGCTGTCGGCAAGCAGGTTTTCAGAATATCAGCATCGATTTAATTTATGGTTTGCCCGGAGAGACTGAACAACGTTGGGCACAGGATTTACAGCAGGCTGTCAGTCTTGATGTAGAGCATATTTCAGCCTACCATCTGATTTACGAAGAAGGTACACCACTTTACAAAATGCTGCAACAGCACTCTGTATCTCAAGTAGATGAGGACAGTAGCCTGAACTTCTTCTCCACATTGATAGACACCCTTTCTGCCGCTGGATACGAACACTACGAAATATCCAATTTCTGTAAACCCGGAATGTACTCCCGACACAATACTTCTTATTGGCAAGGTATCCCTTATCTGGGATGCGGCCCGTCCGCACATTCCTTTGATGGAGGCTCGCGCGAATGGAACGTAGCCTCACTAAATCAGTATCTTTCATCCATAGAACAAGGGCAACGCCAACACGAAACAGAACAACTGGACACACAAACCCGCTACAATGAATACATCATCACAGGTCTGCGCACAATGTGGGGAATACCCACTGAAGAGCTGAAAAAGAAGTTTGGCGACCGACTTTGGAAATATTGTTTGGAACAAGCCAAACCTTATCTGGGAAATGGAAAATTAGAGTTGCATAACGATCGGTTAAAGCTAACCAGAGAGGGTATTTTCATCTCAGACGGTATCATGAGCGACCTCTTGGACATAGAATAATTGCGAATTTCAACTACGCTACAAGAAAGTGAAGTTAGGATGTCAATAAAATGATGGATATTTAATTTGAAACTCTTACCTTTGTCCGCTGATTACATGAAACGACAATATGACAGAACAGGAAGTCAGAAGGTATCTACGGAAAATGAGCGAGCAGGATTCGCAAACTGCTTTCCGGGATTTTTATGATATGACGTATGACCGTCTGTTCCGTATTGCTTATTACTACACTCACCACGAAGAATGGTCGCAAGAGATTGTGCTCGATGTTTTCATGAAACTCTGGGAACACCGTAAGCAATTATTAGAAATTACCAATATCGAAGATTACTGTTTCATACTCGTAAAGAATGCTTCTCTCAACTATATAGAAAAAGAGGAGCGCCGCCCCACCCTATCAACAGAAACCCTACATGAACACTCCGATCAAGCAGTATCACCTGAAGATACTCTGATCAGCGAGGAGCTTTTTTCCCGCTATGTAAAAGCTCTCGACCGGCTACCGGAACGTTGCCGTGAAGTCTTCATCCGCATCCGCGAAGAAAAACAAACCTATGCACAAGTAGCAGAAGAGTTGGGCATCAGTACAAAAACGGTGGATGCGCAATTGCAGAAAGCAACCATTCGATTGAAAGAAATACTGCTCTAATAAGTAACACATTCTTTTTATAACTCTCTATGCTCCCCAACCTCGTTTGAATGTTTCCCTATATATTCACTGGGTGTCATTCCGTATAATTCTTTGAAAGACCTGGAGAAAAGAGTAATACTGGAAAAGCCAGTCAATGAAGCAACCTCTGTTACACTATAGCGTTTATAAATCAACAAATTAGCTGCTTGTTTCAATCTTACATTACGTATTAAATCACGTGTACTTTGATTGGTCAATTCTTTCAATTTACGATGTAGATGCACACGGCTGATCCCAATTTCTTTAGCTATCATTTCTACCGTAAGTTCCGGATTGCTAATATTTCGGTTGATAATATTCATTACCTTATCTAATAGTTTATTGTCTGTAGATTGCATATCAACCATCTGATTCTTAACCTCTTGTTTCTGGCTCCCACCAAAACAATTACGCAACATCTCCCTCCCTTTCACTATATTTATAACCGTCTTTCTTAGAATATCAATATTGAATGGCTTGATAATATAGGCATCAGCTCCCATATCCAGTCCTTCCATATTATCTTCTTCACGTGTTTTCGCAGTCAGCAATATGACAGGTATATGATTAATATTAACATTTTGTTTAATCTTATGACACAAAGTCAATCCATCCATTTCCTGCATCATAATATCACTGATAACCAGATCAGGAGTTTGCCTTAATACTATGGATAAGGCTTCTCTGCCATTAGTACTCTCCATCATATGAAAATCCGAAGCTAGTTCCCGACAAATATATTTACGGATTTCTTCATCATCATCCACTATCAAAACCTTATATTTGCTTTTTGATTTTAGCTTTACTTCCTCATCCGTACTTATAGTATCAGACAAAATGAGCATTTCCTTAGAAGGAGATAAAGCAGACTTCTCATTCTCATCTATTTCTTTCGAATTTAGATGCTTATTTCCAAGTGGTAAACGAACAATAAACCTACTACCTTTACCATTTTCATTATTTTCAACCCGTATTGTTCCATGATGCAACTTGACCAATGAATGTACCAAATGCAACCCAATACCAGTGCCTATGTTAGAGTTATTCAGATGATTCCTGATCTGATAAAAACGTTCGAAAATTTGATTCATCTCACTTTCATCAATACCAATGCCTGTGTCCGCCACAACAAACTCAAAATAATGCTGCAATGGAACGGGGGCTTCCATATCTTCTCCCGTTCGCAGGTATATATCAATTTGCCCTTGCTCGGGTGTAAACTTGAAAGCGTTTGACAATAAATTCAGAATGATCTTATCAAAGTTCTTAGGATCTACCCATACATTAAGCCTTTCCTGCTGTACATGAAAATTGAGAGAGATATGTTTTGCATTAACCTGATATTCAAAAGTAGATTGAAGGTCTCTGATAAACTCTACAATCTCTATCTCTTGAAATTTCAGAAGCATTTGTCCTTTATCGATCTTCCGGATATCCATCAATTGGTTAACCAGATCAAGAATACGTTTCGAATTTCGGAACATGATACTATAAGACCTCTGCCGATCAGCATCGCTATCTGTCATCATTAGCTTCTGTAGTGGACTGATTATAAGAGACATCGGTGTGCGTATTTCATGAGATATATTGATGAAGAATTGGAGTTTTGCCTCATTAATCTCCTCTGCACGAGCATGTTCAATCATTTGTTGACGGATCTGATAGCGATTACGAATCTGCATAAGAATCAGATAAATGGCTAATGCCAATAAAATGACATAACATAATTTTGCCCAATTCGATGCATACCATGCCGGAGATATCAGGATTGTAATCTCTTTAATATTCGAAAGCATATTATGATCCCCGGCCCGTACTCTAAGATTATAAGTACCAGGAGGAAGATCGTTGAATGAAATACGATTTATATCATTACGCAGCACCACCCAGTCACTATAATTCATGGAATACATATATATAAGCCGTTCGGGACTATTCAATTCCATAGTGGCAAATTCGATGCTGAATGCATTGTCCTTATGAGCCAAATGAAACTTTTGCGCTTCAAATACCGGCCGATCAATAATTTCATATCTACCTGATTTCATCCCTTTTCTCACGGGAGTATTATGAATATAGAAATCAGTAATACGAATATTCCATTTTTTTGCAGGATCAGTAATTTCTTGCGGATTAAAGTAAGTAACTCCATTCACTCCTCCAAACCAGAGAGTACCATCAGCATCTTTGAATGAGGCATTTTTACTGAACTCATTACCTTGTAATCCATCACTTACATAATAGTTAATAAATTTATGATTATGCTTATTGAATTGAGAAATACCGGCATCCGTACTAATCCATAAGAAACCTTGATTATCTTCTTGAACAGCATACACTACATCACTGGGAAGCCCGTCTTGTGCAGTGTAAAGCGTCAGTTTATCGGTTTGTGGAGAATAGTTATATATTCCTTCTGATGTACCCGCCCAGATCACTCCTTCCTTATCCCGATGCAAGCAATGTACTATGACTTTAGGTGATATATAGGAAATATTAAATGGACTTGTATTCAAATCAACACATATCAGACCATCATAACTTCCGATATAAAGTTTATTGTCTTTGGAATATAATACGCTACTTAACCACAAGTAAGAATCAGGAGGAGTAACCTGTTCTGTTTTTCCACTCTTCAAATCGTGGCATAACAACCCTGCCCCCATTGTAGCTATCCATAATCGTTTCCTATTATCCTCGGCAAATGCATATACACGTTGTACATGTTTACCATTAGCATCAACCAGATTATCAAGATATGTACATCGGCCTGTATTACGGTCTATTTTCCCCATGCCGTTGGTAAAAGAACCGAACCAAAGATTGTGTTCCGAATCTTCATACAACGTAATGATGATGGCAGGAACAGAGCTCGAAGTGTTTTCATGTACAAAATGTTCTTTTTGCTCTAATTCGGGAGTGATTACATAAATGCCGTCATTGTCAGTACTTACCCATAAATCATTATTATGATCACGAAGCAGGCTGGTAACACAATATGATCCTATTATATTACTATTCACATCTTTAGATCCTATATACTTGAACCCATTTTGCACAGTGGGAATCATCACCACTCCTTTTTGATAAATAGCGAGCCAGAAGTTGCCTGCATAGTCTTTAAGAAGAGAGTGTACCTTAGCGTTTGTAACATCAAAACAACTATTGCTGAATTGAGCATCTGTAATCTCGTTGGTTCTACTATTATAGACTTTAACTCCTTCTCCATCTGTTCCCAAATAGAGTATATCCTGAGAACTCTGATATATTGTTTTGATAAACAGATTATATTGTCCTTTATAAGGTATGGGAATAAAACTATCATGAGTGCGGTCATACCTAAAAAGTCCATTGCCCATACTTATCGCATAGATATTACCTTTATAATCTTCACATACATCAATTATTGGAGTTCCTTTTTTTTGTATCAAATATTGTTTTCCCTTTCCAGCAGGAGTCAAACGATAAATACCATTTTCACCCGCAGTCATCCATATCTCTCCTGTAGTAGTTTCTATAACAGCCCCAGTCATGGAAGTCGGAATATCCAGCAATAATGGCTTTACAATCAGTTCATCATCTTCAATAAAGAGTTGACAGAGTTCATTGCCGGACACCCAGATATCTCCATTTTTTCGTTGCAGAAGAGCGGATATATTACTATTAAAGACTTCTCCATTTTCGCGTCGGGCGGGGAGAGTGAAGCTATCACGGGCTGCATCATATATTTGTAACCCGTTACATGTTCCGACAAAAAGCCGTCCTTTGGCATCCTCAAATAAAGTTCGTACGTAATTATGAGACAAAGAATGGGGATCATTGGAATCATGTTTGTATATAGTTACTTTCGCTCCATCATATCGATTAAGGCCGTTTTCTGTGGCAATCCAAATAAATCCGTTTCTATCTTGATATAGTTTATTGATTAAGCTGTTTGAGAGTTCCCCATCTGTGGTAAAAACTTTGCCAGATTGTCCATAACCAACTATGGATATCCACAGGCACAAAATACAGAGTATATTTTTGATCTTCATAGTAGTGCAATAAGATTTGCAAAGATAATAAATATCACCTAAAATTTATATTTACCAAATGTAAAAATAGAATAAGACAACTCTGGCTGCCACTTTACCCACAATACAAATTTATAAAATTCGGGACAGACCTTTTGCCTGCCCCGAACTGATAAAAATACCTATTGAAAACAATTCCAATTCTATAAACTACCTTAGTTCATATTCATTCACAAGAATCAGTTCATATCATTACCTTTCAGATTGGAATTATTACTCAGTTCTTCTTCAGGGAAGGGATAATACATAGCCTTTTCACTCCACCCCAATGCCTTCAATGAGTCAAGCCATTTAGAATCAGCCAGCCCCCAACGAAGAAGATCAAAATAACGGAGATATTCACCACAGAGTTCTACAAAACGTTCATGAACAATGATATTTTTAATCGTATTCATCGGAACGCCGTTGATAACTTTATCGCTGGCCAACAGTTCATCTACATTGGGAATATATCCCGGTTCATGCTGATACCACAGATGTGGCTGTTCTGAAGGAACAATCTTATTAGCACGGTCGCGAACCTGCTGAATATAATACTTCGGTCCTGTAGGATCAGTTATTGACTTATTATCATTGCCTGCTTCGCTCAGACATTCAGCATACATCAACAGTACATCCGAATAGCGCATCAGGCGGGTATTAATTTCATTATCAGCATCAGCAATCTGATAATCCGGACATTCTTTACGGGTCCCGTACAGGTGTTTATCCGAAGATAGGTGTGCATACATATAATCCCAATCGGCCACAGTACCATCAAGCTGAGTGTAATAAGCACCCCCCGGACACCACATCGTCATAAATTTACGCGGGTCACCCTCTTCAAATTCATCATATGTACGTTGGTTTGGAGCAAGATTCCACCAAGAGCCACCGGTTCCGTCAGGCACACCAATTTCCTGCCATCTCCAGGAATCAGACTTGTCGCCTCCCAGCCAATCAGGGCCATTGAACATCTGTATCTCAAACACAGACTCTATATTATTCTCATAATCTGTACCCCACATAGAGTTCTCACGATAATTATCCACCAGTTTATATTCCCCGCTGTCTATTACCTTTTTCAACTCAGCTTCCGCTTTTCCAAATTCCGCAGCCTGTCCGCGTTCCAGAATGGGGCGATACAAATAGGCTTTTGCCAAGTAAGCTTGTGCAGTTCCCTTAGTAGCACGCCCTTTATTGGCAGCATCGGCATAAAGCGTACTTCTCAATGGCAGTAATTCAGCTGCCTTTGCAAAATCAGCAATAATCAATGCATAAATCTGTCCTTTTTCCGCATTGCCTGGATAATACTCTGATGCATCGGATACAGGATGATCCCAATAAGGAACCGTTTCGCCAAATAACTGAACCAAATGCATATAATGTAAAGCTCTTAAAAAATAAGCTTCACCTAACAGGCGATCTTTTTTGGCCTCATCTATTGTTCCTTCAAAGTGTGTAATTTTCTCAATAGCTATGTTAGAAGCAAATACGCCATTAAAAAGATCTTGCCAGGAGCTTTTCAGCAGTCCTTCATTAGCCGGAGTTGAGTAAGTATCCTGATACAGGTTAGGCCACTTGAATGTTTTATCAAAATCATCACCAGGAGCCAATAAATTGTAATACAAAGCTCGTGCATAGCCACCTTGATTCTGTCCTATCAAAGCTTCATAAGCCGGGATAATGGATGCTTCAAGTTGAGCTTCGGTAGTATAATAAGTGTCTACTGAAAGCTGTTCCGGATTGTTCAAATCCATGTTGGGCACGCAGCTGCTTACAATGGAGACAGCAGACAGTGCAACGCAAGTACGTAATGTATTTTTAAGTGAAGTCATATCTTTCTATTATTTAAAAAGTCAATTGTAAACCCATGTAAAACTCACGCGTATTAGGGAAAGTCGGATCCCAGAGAGACATACCATCAACACCTCTTGTCAGATTTTTGCCGCTGTATCTATCCTGATCACCTACTTCCGGGTCATATCCCTTATATGAGGTGATAGTAAGCAGATTCTTAGCACCTACGTAAAGTCTCAGATGCTCAATGCCAAATCGACTCAGAAAAACCTTCGGAAAAGTATAACCCAATGTCAAGGCTTTCAAACGAAGATATGAACCGTCTTCTACATAACGATCAGAAAGTTTACGATTCTGATTGGGATCACCGATCACTGCACGAGGAATATCCGTATCCGTATTCTTCGGGTAGAATGTCGTAACACCTGAAATAGGATTGACGAAAGTGAGATCTTCTGCCCGGTAACGGTTCAGAACTTCTTTGGTGTTATTATAATAATGGTGCATACCTTCATTGTCTACACGACTATAGTTAAAGATGTCATTACCTTGTGATCCTTGCCAAATCATGGAGAAATCAACATCACCAAACCCTGTCTTATATCTTGCATCCAAACTTAATCCGTAAGTAAAATCAGGAATAGGATTACCGATGTAGTCCTTGTCTTCATCAGTCAACTCACCATCTTTATCCAAATCCTTAAAACGTACATCTCCCAACTGCGCATTCGGAGCAAACTTCTTATCCTCATCCAACTGTGCCTGAGTTCTATACAATCCATCTGTTACATATCCCCAGAATTGCCCGATAGACTTTCCTACAGCCGTCTTCGTCACACTGTTGGCAGCAAAAATAGCATTGTTAGTCCCCAAGTCAAGCACTTTGTTTTTAACGGTAGACAGATTTCCCGTAACCGAATAATCAAAATCTCCGATATGATCACGGTAAGTGAGAGCAAATTCCCAACCCTTGTTTTCAATGCTACCGGCATTCAACGTCGGGAAATTACCCATATATCCGGCAGAGAAAGAAATAGGAACCTGAATCAACATATCCTTTGTTTTCTTATAATAATAATCTACTGTAAACAACAGACGGCTATCCAGAACTGACAAATCGAGTCCCAAGTCAGTAGAATATTGCGTTTCCCATTTTACGTCCGGATTTGCAGGTGTAGTAGGCAATGCTCCCGTCACCTTGCTATCATTCAAATAATACCACATCTGAGCGAAATTCACTGTACTTTGATATTGATAAGGACTAATATTGGAATTACCCAACATACCCCAGCTACCACGCAGTTTCAGATCACTGATCCAAGTCAGGTTCTTCATAAATTTCTCTTGACTGATGCGCCATGCAGCAGAGAAAGAAGGGAAATTACCATAACGATTATTTTTGCTAAAGTTAGAAGAACCATCACGACGGAAATTGAAAGTCAGCATATATTTACTATCATAGCTATAGTTTACACGACCCAACAAAGAGAACATAGACGAACGGCTAACGGAAGAGCCAACCACTTTCGACGCATCATCTTGTGTGGAACCCAGAATCAGAATATCAGGACTGGGCATAGCACGTGCCCCACCATTGTGTCCAAGACCTTTTGTCTCTTCTGAAGTGACACCAATCAAAGCGTTGATGCTATGTTTACCAAAAGTTTTATCATACGACAAAGTGTTTTCATATAAGAAACGATTAGTCTTCGTACTGGACATTTTGTACTCGTCCGGTGTATGGTTTTCATAGCCAATAGAATAATCAGCAATATAATTCTGTACCATATAGCGATACATATCCACTCCCATATTGAACTTGTACTTCAGCCCCGGGATGATTTCGTAAGTAGCCCAGATATTACCATTGATAGTTGTACCTTCACCCTTATTCCAGTTCATATAAGATTCTGCCACCGGATTTCCGCAGTCTGTACCATTACCGGCACCAGCAAAACCAGTAGGATGACTATCGTCATAAATAGGCAATGTAGAAGACCACTTTTGAGCACCCAATATCTTACAATCGCTCCAATCGTGCAAGTTACGGTTGATCGTTACGGTTTCTCCCAACTTCAGCTTTCCCTTTGTAAAATCAGAGATGAACTGTATACCGTAATTCTTGTAATCTTCACGAATGAACACCGGCTGGTCTGTAGAGTAAGTGGTATTGATACGAAAATTAGCCTTATCCGACCCACCGCTAACAGCAAGATTATGCTTCTGATAAAAAGCCGTACGCTTTAAAATATCCATCATATTGTAACCTTCACCAATCGCGGCCGGATCAGAGAGAGCTGTCAGATAGTCAGTACGGTTAGGATCGGCATTATACATTTCTTCATTAATAAGCTCAGCTAACTCCTGCCCGTTCAACATCTCTACATCGTGTGAAAGTCCTTTCCAACCCACATAACCGTCATAATCTACCTTCACATCACCGCTGGTACCCCGTTTAGTCGTAATCATAATCACACCATTAGCACCACGGGCACCATAAATGGCACAGGATGCAGCATCTTTTAAAACCTGAATACTGGCAATATTACTTTCATCGGGTACAACTCCTCCAATCATACCGTCTACTACATAAAGCGGATCAGTGTTATTAATAGAACCCACACCACGAATACGAACCCTACCATTCGTAACTTGTACACCGGCCACAGAACTCTGGAGTCCGGCAGACAAACCTCCCGGCACTTTGCTCAGTTCTTTGGTATCCAATACAGCAATAGACGATGACAGGTCCGCTTTCTTCTGAGTACCATACCCGATAACAACCACATCATCCAGCATTTGTGTATCTTCTTTCAGCAATACATTAATAGAAGTATTACCACTCAAAGCAATTTCTTGCGTAACATATCCAACAAACGAAATCACCAATGTAGAATTGGCATCTGCCGAAAGAGTAAAATTACCATCAAAATCAGTAATTGTACCATTCGTCGTTCCTTTTACTACAACAGATGCACCGATAACCGGTTCATTGTCAGTAGTAGACGTGACTTTACCACTAATACTCTTACTTTGCCCCCATGCGGTAGACACACAAAGAAAGAGAAGCAACATAAACAATAATTTTGTTTTCATACACTTTTCATTTAAGATTAAATACATATATAATTTTACTGTATACAACATAATATAAATCAGAGAAAAACATCCTTCAGCCTTCTTTATATATAACCGGGAGTATTTTTCATCACTTTCTCCAGAACTACAAGCAGGCAAAACAATATTGAAACTGCAATTCTCATTTTCGGACACTTTTCTTTTCATTTTCAGCTAACAACTTATGTTTTCACATAGTATTAAATCAATTATTATATCATGATTCTTTGCTGCAAATATAGAAAATAGACTTTTATTGAATCTCACTTTATTGTAACACAAGCTTTATCATTCGTTACATCCTTTTTCAAGCATTTCCCAAGCATTCAACGCCACGTTACCATTAGCAACACAACATACTATAAAACAAATATTTATCCTCAATAAAATGTAACACAAATCTTCATTTTTAATATCCATTATTCCTTTTTTTGATCTCATTTCATCATCTAAAAAACACTTATTCCATCTCCCCGAAACTCCCCGAAAATACATGTAACGGACAGAAAAATTTATGTAATAAAACAATCTTCCACCTAATTAATTAACACTTTTTATTTCTATCGCCATAGGGAATTTCTTTTTTGCTCCTGTCTTTACTCATGAACTATATAAACTAAACTAAATTAAAACGACATGAAAAGATTTTGCAAACAAATGGCAGGAACCGCAGGGCTTCTCTTTATCCTTGCCGCATGCAGTAACAACAGTTCCAGTTATCCCGAAGAGTATGTAGGTTTTGAGAAAGCCACCAAAAACTATTCGTTCGACAAAAACAAAGACACAGAAGAGTTCGACGTAAAGATTATTGCCGCTGAAAAGAAAAATGAGGATAGGGAAGTTCTCATTAATGGCATAAACATGCCGGGTAAAGCAGCTATTTTCAGTATTGAGAACAAGACGGTCATTATCCCTGCCAAGAAGAAATCAGCCAATCTACGAGTGAAGATCTATCCGAAGAGAGTGACAGACAAAGCTGAATTCCGCATCGTCTGTACCCCGAAGGATAAAGAAGGCAAAAAGACACAGATCACTATCCATCTAAGTCCCCAATAATGGGAACTACAACTCCATTCTGTTTCATCCTATCACTAGCTTTTTCTCACGTGAGCTTGGTACATAAATGCCTTAAGGCCGTATGAAAACTAAGCTTTGCTTTATTGTTTTTGTCCTTTTGCCCGTAACAAAACTTCGTCCCACAGTTGCGGGCTCTATGTTTTCCAATTGAGGGCTGTCGGTCCCACAACTGCGGGCTACACAGCCCTCAACTGAAAAACGAGGTTTTGCTTATAGCATAATGACATTAACATTAAGGCTTTAGGAGAAAAAGGAAGGAGCATATCAAGTTTCTCCTCTATCATTCAGCTTTCTATATAATGGGATTATGAAGCCTGACTCCTCAATTCTTACGAAGTGATAACTTCTGCGATGAAAATTCAGTTTAAAAGGAGATATTTGCATGAATACAGGCAAAGTTTGTATAATACATATTAAGGACTTGTGAATTAGTGAATTACAAACATAAAAACGCTCTTTTTTTCTGTTTTTCGGTGTAGGATGCAACTTTCCTACACCTTCCTACACCACTTCCCACGCCACCTATCTATTTGATAACCAGATAAAAATGATAGCGGGTGTAGGATGTAGGAAAAAAAAGTAATTTCGGCATAGGGAGTTTTTCCGTTTTACCTGTCTTTATAGAAAAGAAGAAGAACATGGAACAAGAATTTGAAAGAATACTCGATAAACTCGCAACCTCCACCCGTTCGCCGAGAGGAAGATTCTCGAAAGCCAATAGCTGGATACTTCTTGAGAAACGGTTGCCGCATCTGCAACGCCGCATCCTTTCATTGCACACAATGGCTGGTGCAGCCGCTGTCGCCGTGCTTTGTGTACTGGGCTGGTGGGCATATTATATGTTCGCCCCGGTACCATTGCAAACCGTATCCACATTGGCAGAAACACGTACCGTAACACTGCCCGACCAAACAGAAATTGTACTGAACCGCTATTCTTCTCTGACTTATCCCGAACGTTTCAGAGGAAAAGACCGGAAAGTACAGTTACAAGGAGAAGCTTATTTCGAAGTCAGCAAAGATGCAGCACATCCTTTCAAAGTAGAAGCCGGAGCAATTATAGTACAGGTTTTAGGTACACATTTCAATGTCGAAGCCTATCCCGAAGATACACAAGTGAAAACAACCTTGTTGGAAGGTTCCGTTTCTGTCAGCCTCATCGGTAAAGCAGAAGAAAGCCTGATACTTTCACCCAATGAAAGCGCTATATATAATAAGGATAAGAAAAGTCTGACTCTACATACCGAAAATAATGCATCCGAAGAGATTATCTGGAGAAACGGAACACTGCTTTTCAAAAGCATTCCTTTACAAGAGATTGTCCGACAACTTTCTAACGCTTTCCACACAGACATTCGTATTGAAGACGCTGACTTACAGAACTATCGCATGACGGCTACTTTCTCTGATGGCGAAACGCTGGAAGAAATTCTTTCGCTGCTTTGCCGCAATCAAAAGTTTGAATACACAAAAACTAATGACATAATAACAATCACACAAAAATTAAACTAGAATGAAATCCTCTATCTGTTCACCCCGCACCATCAGGAAATTTTTCCTGGTGGGAGCGGTTCTCCTATCAACCTGTACACTACAAAGTACGATTGTATTTGCCACCTGCGTTCTACAGAAGACCAATCCTTCACAAACGCGTTTCAGCATCAAACTGCAAAATGCGACACTGGAGGAGTTTGTGAAACAAGTGGAACAAAAAACCGGGTACAGTTTCATATACGGAGAAGAAGTACGTCTGAATGGACGCATCACACTGGCCGTCCGAGACCTTACTATTAACGAAATTCTCCGGAAAGCTTTTGAAAACCAACCGATAGGTTTCGAAATCTCCGGAAAACATATTTTGCTAAACAAGCGGCCCGTGCCGCAGAAAACCGTAAGCCGTCGGTTCACTATCAGCGGATACGTGACAGACGGGGCGTCTTCCGAGACGCTGATTGGTGCCAATATCCTCGATAGTCGTCAGCGTGTGGGCACTGCCACCAATCCTTTCGGTTTCTATACTCTTACTTTGCCGGAAGGAGATGCGGAATTGATTTTTTCGTATTTAGGGTACGAAACCCGGCACAGTTCGTTCCCGCTAAACAAAGACACCGTGCTCAATATCCGCTTGGACAGCAATAATGAACTGGCGGAAGTGATTGTCCTTTCGGACAAGAAAGAAGCCGGCATCCAAGCCACCGCCATGGGAGCGTATGAAATTCCGATGGCACAAATTCAACATACTCCAGCCGTACTTGGAGAAGCTGATATATTGAAAACCATTCAGTTAATGCCAGGTGTACAAGCTGGAACGGAAGGCTTTTCAGGTTTATATGTACGCGGAGGAGGACCGGACCAGAACCTGATATTGCTAGACGGTATTCCGGTATATAATGCAGATCATCTTCTGGGGGTGTTCTCCGTATTTACTCCCGAAGCTATAAAAAACACTACACTCTACAAGAGTTCCTTTCCCGCCCGTTACGGCGGTCGGCTTTCCTCTATTGTCGATATACGCACCAACGACGGAGATATGCACCATTACCACGGTGCACTCAGTGTAGGTACACTTACCGACAAACTGCATTTTGAAGGACCTATCTGGAAAGGACACACTTCTTTCAGTCTTAGTGCACGTGCCACGCACACCGCCTTCTTCAAAAACCTCATAGTGGATAAAGATGATTATTACGCCGATAAATACAACTACTACTTTTACGACATCAATGCCAAGGTGAACCATAAATTCAATGACCGCAGCCGCCTCTTTGTCGGTTTCTATAAAGGAAAGGACCACTACCACTTTGACACCACCGACAGCAACAACTACTATCAGAACAACGACGACACTAAAGTCTATTATAAAGATGACAGCCACCTGAACTGGGGAAACACGATAGCCTATGGCCGCTGGAATTATGTATTCAATAGTAAGTTGTTCTGCAACACCACTATTTCCTACAATAACTATCTGATGAAATTGAATCAGGATGTGGAAGATACACGCACCTACCGGGGGCAAATATTAGATCGCTATAGCTATTTATCCCAATTCCGTTCGGGCATCAGTGACTGGAGTGCGCGCATGGACTTCGATTTTACACCCGCTCCGGAACATCACATCAAGTTTGGAGCAGAATATATCCACCATACTTTCCGCCCGGGCATCTCCACTTCCAAGACTCAGGAAGTGGAAAACGGGGAGCAACAGGAAGAAACAATTTATGCCGCCAGCAATAATCATGTACTACGAGGACAAGAGGTATCACTCTATGCTGAAGATAATTTCAACCTGAACAGTCATCTCAGCCTAAATGCCGGTATAAGGGCATCTCTGTTCTCTACACAAGGAAAGAACTACTGTTCGATTCAACCACGCCTCTCTACACGCTACAACTTCGGACAGGGATTCTCCGCCAAGGCATCCTATACATGCATGGCACAATATGTACACTTGCTTTCATCCACTCCCTTCTCTATGCCTACGGATCTTTGGGTACCAATTACCAAAAACATACGCCCCATGTACGCCAATCAATACTCTCTTGGAGGCTATTATACCGGTCTGGCTGGCTGGGAGTTCTCTATAGAGGGATATTATAAGCAGATGCGTCACATACTGGAATATCAGGATGGCGTTTCCTTTTTCGGCACTTCCACTAATTGGGAGGAAAAGGTAGAAATGGGTGAAGGACGTTCCTTTGGTCTGGAAATGATGGTACAAAAGACTTTGGGAAAGACTACCGGTTGGCTGGCATATACGCTGGCAAAGACCGATCACCGTTTCAAAGATGGTGCCATCAGCCAGGGTAAATGGTTTCCTTATAAATATGACCGCCGCCACACCATCAGTCTGTGTTTGAATCATAAATTCAGTGAACGTATCGATGTCGGAGCTTCGTGGATATTCAATACCGGGGGATGCATCACAGTACCTGAACGGGAGACCATTATCATCCGTCCCGAAGGCAATATAGAATCTGCTCCTTATATTTCCCGGCGCAACAACTACCGCCTGCCAGCCAGTCATCGCCTAAACCTGGGTATCAACTTCAACAAGAAAACCAAGCATGGCATGCGTACCTGGAACATCAGCCTTTATAATGCCTACAATGCTATGAACCCCAACCTGGTTTACAGCAAATGGGAACAAGGTTACAATCTGATTTACAATGACTTTTACAACAGCATATATCAAGGAAACGGTGATCAATACAACTCAGAGAAAAAGTCGAAGACTGTTATCAAGAAACTGACGATATTACCCTGCATACCCTCTGTGACTTATACCTATAAATTTTAAAAGCCATACCAGATTATGAAAACAAGAATTAAATTACACCTTATTATATATATAGCTTTCGCCGGGCTCTTTATGGCTTGTGAAAATGAAATCCCATATAATCCCGGACAACAAAATCCGCAGCTTATCATGAATGCCCTGCTCAACGCCGGACAAACAGAGAATCTCGTTTATCTGCATCTTAGTGAAGGAAACAGCATCGGCCGCATCAATGAAGCAACGCTTTCCCTCTGCGTAAACGATAAGCAGGTTGAATCCCCTCAAGCCATATCTCCCGAAGAATACTATGGAAATATGCAAAATCAGCTTGACAAGGGGCAATATGAAGCATTACTAAAAAGTATGCGCTTTAAAATATTCCGTCTCACCGCCCGCTTACAACCCGGAGATAACATTCGCCTGGAAGCCACAGCGGAAGGCGGAAAGTATCATGTCAGTTCGCAAGTAACTGTTCCCCGTCCCCTACAAAGCCTGCAAGTGGACACCTGTACCGCCCTCATCCGCCAATGGGGTAGCATGAGAGCCCATCGTCAATACCGCATCACCTTAGAGGATCTCCCTAACGAAAAGAACTATTACCGTCTGGAGATAGTGAATAACAAAGACTTCCGCTGCGTTATCTACACGCCCAACGAAGACGAGAACGGAGACTATATAAAGGATGAAAATGGAGATTACATTTACACCATAACGAAAGACACAGTTGTCAACTATAGATATACCGAACTTATCAACCGTGAAGACGTGATCCTGACCGACGGACATGTCACCAGCTCGGATGATGATGAAAATGCAATGTTTCCCACCAACATTGAAAACAAATACAGTATCTTCACAGATAATCGTTTCACCAATTCATCTGCCACGCTGAAAGTTTACACCCCACTTTACGATGACAACTATGATATTCTCCAATCATTGAATTATACTCGTTGCTACCTGAAACAAAATATCACCGTGCGCGTGCTCAGTTTGCCTGAAACATATTATCGCTACCTGAAAGCTTTAAACTGCATGGATGACGAAGATTATGACGAAGCCCTGATGGAACCTATCAGCCTGCCCAGCAATGTAGAAGGCGGATTGGGCTTTGTAGGTATTTCATCTGAAATTCAATACACCATAGATATGCCGGATAAAAAATGGGGATGGTGGTAAAATCCGGATAAATACTATCATTATGATCACCCGTGTTCGATAACTATATTACATTCATATTACAAATAAGGTCTTAAACAAGCAAAATAATACCATATAATTGATCTATATCAAGAAATGCTCCCTTAAACTGCACTTTCCTTCTTCTTTGTTTTTATGTTATAAAACATATTTCTATATTTGCATAGGTAAAAAGAAAAAGCTAAGCGCTTAGAGCTGTTTTCAATAGGTATTAGATTTTTAGAGTTAGAATTGTTTTTAGGTATAACAAATTAAAAGTAGGTATTATGAAACGTTTAGGATTAACATTAATAACAGCAGTCTGTCTGACTGCTACGACATTTGCAGCAGGAAATCAACCTACAACTGCAAAATGGGATGGTAACATCAACGTAACCAAGTTGAGTAAATATTTAAAATTGTCGGCTGGCCAGCATGAAGAAGTAGCAAACATCTGCGAATACTTCTCTACACAGATGGGACGTGCCACAACTGCAAAGAAGGACCAGGAAAAGAAACTCCACAATGCAGTGTACGGAAACTTGAAGTTGATGAAGAAAACGCTTACTGACAAGCAATACGCTGATTATGCGAAAGTATTGAATGTCACTTTGCAGAATAAAGGTATCGAAGTGAAATAATAAGAGAGGGCACTGAACATCACGTTTTGTGCCCTCTTTCCTTTATCAACACTATTCAAGTGTCGACTCCCTAACCAATATATATATTTCATTTACAAACAATATCTGTCTTGTAGCTCCTTTTTATATTTCTTAGAGACCAGCAGCTCATCTACATTCTCAAATGGCGGATACAACACACATTTACCATCCTTGATAATCATCAGATAATCAATATTGATTATGAAAGACTGATGAATCTGCACAAAACAAGGAGCATATCTCACTATCTGATCGGCCGTGGTACTCTTCTTCAGAGGTAACGGCGTTTGTCCACTCAACACCGCCTCCCACTGTTTCCGTTCAGAGCAATACCGGAAATATCCAATTTCGGCAGGCCGTAATGCCCGCATGTCATTTGTCGGAGTAAACACCATAAATGTCTGACTAGTGTTTGCTAATGCCGCAGGAAAAAATGCAGCTTTCCGTTCTAATTCTATTCTTTCCATAAATCGGGAAATTATAAGTTCCAGATCTTTGTCCTCAAAAGGTTTCAACAAATAATCAAAAGCAGATTGACGAATGGCTGACATCATGTATTTATCGTATGCAGTATAAAAAACGACTTTCATGCCCCAAGTCAGAGATTCGCGAATACTGTCCAGCAAATCCATCCCCCTCATATCAGGTAGCTCTACATCTAAAAAGAGCAAATCGGGACGCACTTTAGCTATCAGTTTCTTCCCGGATACTCCATTGCGTGCAGTACCTTCTAAATGAAAGTTTTCAAATTTCTGTAACCCGAATACCAGATTATCCAAGGACAACTCATCGTCATCTACTATTGCAACCTTATACCTGTCCATACCTCTCTTGTTTCTGCGAAATTAAAGAACTGAAAGCAATTTAAAAAATCAGAATATGTCATTTTCAGGATATTCGATCAAAACAACGGATATCCAATCAAAATTGAGGATTATTCGAAAATCATTAAACTGAATAATCATAATTCAACGGTAAATGAAAACTTACTTCACATCCGGTCTCGCCATCCGGCAAAGGAATATTGTGTACCGAAGTTTCAATCATTTCCTTATTCTTAGCATTCAAAATCTGAATAGTTTGCATGATTACCTTCATTCCGGTCCCTGTCCCTCTGTTAGCACTGTTCAGTTTGAATCCGCCCCCGTTATCCGTAATCCGGACACAAATATAAGTACCGGAACGATGAACATCAATCCAAAGGCGCCGTTCACCTTCTTTACCCCGAAGAGCGTGCTTGATGGCATTCTCCACCGGTATCTGTATTAACATGGAAGGCAGAAGCAACTGATTGGTGTCTACATCTTCACCAACTTCAATAGTCACCTTAAATTCCGGTCCCAAAGAACGGCGTTGAAGATCAATGTAGGTTTGCACAAAACCTAATTCTTCTTTTAAGGTAACACACATTTGCTCAGCTAATTCCAAATTCCGTCGCATTAGTTTCACCAATGAGGAGAGCTCTTTTTTATTCTCCCCTTCCCGACTGCCCATTTCCTGGTTCAGCACATTAAAAATAAAATGCGGTGACATTCTGTTACGTATATTCTCCAAACGTAAAGAAGATATGGTACGCTGACTTTGCGCGAGCAGAAGAGCCCGTCTTTTCTTTTCATACAGATAGATGAAACAAGCAATAACCAATACCAAAACGCAAACTCCAATCCAGAAGAAACGTCCCTCGTGCAACTTTAACATCTCTACCTTCTGCTGCTCAATCAATATGTTCTTTGCCAACAGTGTAGAGTCCTGTTGATATCTCAATGACATATCGGCTGTACGCATTCTTACATGTTCATTACGGATAGAATCGTCCAGCCGGCTGTTTTCTTTCTGATAAAAGAAAGCATTTTTATAATCTGCCGTCTTCTCGTAAAACTCCTGCAAATACTTATTACGAATATGCAGCATGTCCGGCTCTATATGATTCGGATTGGTAGCCTTACTTAGCAGATTCCTTACGGTTGCCATATCATTTCGCTCCAGAGCCAGACCGATGCGTTGGGTATCAATATAATAAAGCGCTCCTGCCGCCCCTATTTTCCGAAAAAAGGGTTGGCATTCATTGATATATTTAGCCGCTGAGTCAGGTTCATTCATTTGCAGATAGACATCCCCCAGATTCACCATGCACAGGTTTTTCTCAAAGCCCATATCGGGATGAGAAACCGCCAGCGAGGAACCTCTCTTGAAATATTTTAAAGCTTCCGGATAATCCTCACGATAATAATATGAATTACCACGATTATTCAAATAGATATATTTCTCGTAAGGAAGCATTTTATCATAAAACATCCCTGCCAGATTATAGTAATAGTCGCACTGATCAAAATCGTGTAAAGCCATATACACCTGAGCCAGCCCATAATAAACAGGATGACGACGCCCCTCCGATATTCCTAAAGAATCTCCGATTTGCAGCGCTTTACGATACCAAAATGCACTTACGTCATATTTTCCCTGCCGGCTGCATGCATCAGCCAGATTGATAAGAATATCCGGAACTGATTCTGTCTTCATTCCCTGCAAACGTTGTTTGTAAGAATCTGTAAAGCAGACAATAGCCGAATCCATAGCGCCTACACGCACATAAATATTACCTTTTGTATTCAGATATTCCGAGCGTAAATCAGCAAGATAGGGTGAAGATTGTTCACGGGCACAAAAGTCTTCTATCCGTTTTATTAAATAGCGGGCTGAGTCCACATCCGAAGTGAACATATACGTTTTTAATACTATAGCAGAGTAGTAATACCATTCCAGACTATCAGTCGACATCTCCATCTTTTGCTTTGCCAGCGCACGTATCTGTTGTGGATGAGTGGTCAAAGAGTCTGTAACCGAACGATAAAAAGAGTCGTATTTTTTTTCCCAAGAGGAATGTTGCTCAGACTGTTTACACGAAACAGCTAAGAATAGTAGTAAGAGAACCGGAAGAGAAGTTCTCCACAGAATTTTGCCATATATCGTGTTCATAGCTATTGACATTTATATAAAGAATAAAGATATCCTTCATGCATTGCTACAAATATAATAGTTTTTCCCATTTAGTACAATTTTAAGACCACTTATCCGCTAAGATATTTATTTATCCTGTTTTTACTTATTATATAATTTGGGTATCACAAATACTTATTTTAACTTTGCATAAACAAATTGAAGTAATCATTAACAGTAACCCACAAATTACGAGACACAATGAGAAAGCTTATACTTTTGGGGATTTGTATCTCCTTTCTTCTCCCCACCGCTATGCAGGCGCAATACTTGCGTTCATCCTATTTTATGGAAGGTAGCAGTACCCGCATTCAGTTAAATCCGGCGTTGCAACCCAAACGTGGTTATGTCAATCTCCCCGGCATCGGTTCCGTGAATGCCGAAGTAGCCACTAACTCACTTGGTATACAAGATGTCATCGACGTTTTCGATTCCGACGGTGAATTTTATAACAACGACAAGTTCTACAATCGCCTGAAAGGAATGAATGAAGTGAATATCAGTGCAAATACAGATGTTATATCTTTTGGATTCTATAAAGGAAAAGGTTTCTGGTCATTCAATGTAGGGGCACGGGCTGATGTAGACGCCACTATTCCTAAAACCATGTTCGACTACCTGCGCGCAACAGACGCTGATAATTTCAGCTGGAGCGGTGAGAGTTTTGATATCCGCAATGAAAAACTACGTTTGAACGCTTACATAGAAGTCGGAGCAGGATATTCACGTGCCATCAACGAGCGCTTAACCGTAGGCGGTAAAGCCAAATTACTATTAGGTGCAGGAAACATAAACCTGAATATCAACCAGCTCTACATGTATGGGAAGGATGCTGGCATTGACTCGGAATTCCAACTAAAAACGGATGCATATCTGGAAGCTTCTGCAAAAGGACTTGATCTGGAAGAAGAAAACGGATACATCACTGACCTGGATTACAATAGTTTTGGCATCAGTGGTTATGGAGCAGGTATCGATTTAGGAGCAAGCTATCAGGTGATGAAGAATCTGACTGTTTCTGCCGCCATTCTTGACTTGGGATTCATTTCCTGGGGCAAATCAAGTACTCAAATAGCTGAATCAGATAAGAATACTACTATTGATAAAAATAACTATAGCGAATCATCCGATGTGCTGGACTTTGATTTATTCGGTTTGAAGAAGAAGGAAAACAAATCGCGCACCACCTCCTTATCACCGACTATGGTTATCGGAGGGGAATACGGATTACTGAACAACAAACTGGGATTAGGATTATTATCAACAACCCGTTTCGGCCAGTTAAAAACGTATTCTGAATTGACATTCTCCGCCAATTATCGTCCCAATACTTTGATTAATACTACGTTGAGCTATTCCATGTTACAAGGTGGCGAAACATTCGGTATTGCTTTCAAGATAGGTCCTTTGATGCTGGGTACTGACTATATGTATTTTGGAAATAACTCCAAACATGTGAATGCCTTTATCGGACTTTCTATTCCTTTGGGAAAGAAAATATAATAGCTAGGAGTTACAGGCTACAAGCTACGAGTGCTATGCAGAATAATAGCGCAGCAACTTGTAGCTTGTAGCTTTTGTAGCTTGTAACTATTTTATCGTTATCATCGTTGCCCCGAAACCATATTCCTGGAAAGAGGCATCCTGATGCCGGAAAGTAGGATATTTACGTTTCAGTTCATCCAGCAACGCTTTACGAAGTACACCGTCACCTTTTCCGTGGATAAAGACAATACGCTGTTCACGTTTATTCTTATACTGTTCCAGCACTTCACGGAATTTATCCAGCTGATAATTCAGTATCTCGCTGTTGCTCATTCCATGAGTATCATCCAGCAATTCACCAATATGAAGGTCTATCTCAATAATGCCACTTTGTCCGCCACGTTTCACAATCGGCTGAGATTTGGGTTTGTCTACCACCGTTTTCTTAAGCAAAGCTGATTGCAATTCTTCAGCAGAAACATACACTTGTTTAGTGGGAACATCATCCTTTACTATATCGTAAATCAATGCAGGCGTTTCAAAGAACTCCGACTCCTGAAATGTATGCAATTTATAGAACTTCACCGTATCAATACGGAGTTCCACGCTTACTGCCGACTTCATAGCAAACGAACGCCCTTCCTTAAAAGCAATAAATTGCACAGCTACGTGTTCACGATCATTCAATTCTGCTTTTTCAAATTCTTCCAGCAAGAATTTTGTATTCGGCTCTACTACTCCATTGGAACGGACCTCCCATGCTTTTCCTTCAGCACAGAGATAGGTATAATACAAATAATAGTTACTGTCATTCACCAGATAAGCTTCAAAAGGAGTCGTGCTGACTGCTTTGATATCTTCCGGAACGAAAGCCAGAAAAACATTCAGCACATCCCCACCACGCATTTCCGGCTGACGAAAAGCAGAAACTTGAGGCTTAGACAAATGTCCCATTTCTTTTTCTTCATGTACAGGATGGGAAATAGAAGATCGCACCGGCTTCTCTTCTACTTTCTTCGGAGTAGCTTTCGGCACCGGTCTCGTCATATTATAATCATCCGTATCAATCACCACACACTCACGTATGGGCATCGGGATATCAAATCCATCGGCATCTTCTACCAGCACAATATCCTTTCCCCGAAATCCCGTCACAATACCACCCCCGATCTCATTCAGGAAGCGTACTTTATCACCTATTTTCATCTTCTTTCTATTTAAGTATTTGACGAATTAGAATTTACGATTGAAGTTCGAAAGCCCAATCGCTCTACAAAGATACGGCAACTCAATAAAAAAAGATAGAAAAAAGAGAATAAATATCCGTACCTTTGCAGCCCGTAAAGAAGTTTATCATGAAAGAAGATCCAAAACATATCCGTATCAGTGAATTTAACTATCCGTTACCGGATGAACGTATCGCAAAATTCCCTCTACCAGTGCGCGATCAGTCCAAACTCCTGGTCTACCGCCATGGTGAAGTATCCGAAGACCGCTTTACTTCACTTCCATCCTATCTCCCGACGGGAAGTCTGATGATATTCAATAATACAAAAGTGATACAGGCACGCCTGCACTTCCGTAAAGAAACCGGCGCTCTCATTGAAGTCTTTTGTCTGGAACCGATTGAGCCGAACGATTATGTGCTTAATTTCCAGCAAACCGAACATGCCGCCTGGCTTTGTATGATCGGTAATCTGAAGAAATGGAAAGAAGGTACGCTGAAACGGGAAATGACTGTAAAAGAGCAACCGATTACTTTGACTGCTACCCGTGGTGAATGCCACGGCACCAGCCATTGGGTAAATTTCCGCTGGGATAATCCGGAGATAACTTTTGCTGATATCCTCGAAGTATTCGGTGAACTTCCCATTCCGCCTTATCTGAATCGGGATACACAAGAAAGTGATAAGGAAACTTATCAGACTGTCTATTCTAAAATAAAAGGTTCAGTAGCCGCTCCGACCGCCGGGTTGCACTTTACTCCCCGTGTATTGAACGCATTAAAAGAAAAAGGAGTAGATTTGGAGGAATTGACATTGCACGTAGGCGCAGGAACTTTCAAACCTGTAAAGAGCGCAGAAATCGAAGGACATGAGATGCATACCGAATATATATCTGTTTCTCGCAGGACAATTGAAAATCTGATTGCCCACAACGGAAAAGCAATTGCCGTAGGCACTACCTCCGTACGAACACTGGAAAGTCTCTATCATATCGGTGTCACCCTTCTGAAAAATCCGAATGCAACAGAAGAAGAACTTCATGTTCATCAATGGCAGCCTTATGAGACAGCTGAAGAGACTGCAAGTATCACATCTGTAAAAGCGTTGCAGGCCATTCTCGATTACTTGAACCGCCATGATATGGAAGCGTTGCACACCAGTACGCAAATTATTATTGCACCGGGCTACGACTACAAGATTGTAAATACCATGGTCACTAATTTCCATCAACCACAAAGCACCTTACTATTACTCGTCTCCGCCTTTGTAAAAGGCAATTGGCGGAAAATATATGACTTTGCATTAAACCATGATTTCCGTTTTCTAAGTTATGGGGATTCTTCATTATTAATACCGTAACCTGTATATACAAATTAAAATACCTAATCATGAACGACGAACTAATATTAATTGAAAATAAGATATACGAAGTGCGTGGCACCAAAGTCATGTTGGACTTTGACTTAGCAGAACTCTATGGAATAGAAACAAGAACATTAAAACAGGCAGTAAGACGAAATATTGAAAGATTTCCTGAGGATTTTATGTTTATGCTCACCAAAGAAGAAGCTAACAATCTGATACACATAGGGGTATCACAAAATGTGATATCCCCTGATTATAATGTTGGCTCTACAAACATATTTGCTTTTACAGAAAATGGTGTATCAATGCTTTCATCTGTTCTGCGTAGCCCGCTTGCCATTCAAATCAATATCAATATAATGCGAACATTTACGCGGATGCGCCAACTTGTTTTCGCATGCAAAGAAAGCAGTCTTTCCGTAAAGGATGAATTAGAACAAATAAAAGTACAACTATCCGAAATAGCCGAAGATTTGGACAGTAACGAACAAGATCATGAAAGCCTTTTCAATGCCATTGCAGAAATATCTCTCAAACTACAACTTAACCAATCCAATCCCGGACGTGTTACCGTGAAAGGATTCACCAAAAATGATTTATGATAATGAATAGCGATAATAACCAGGAAATGTTTCCTCTTGTCGATGAACAGGGAAATATTACAGGCGTCGCTACCCGTGGCGAATGTCACAATGGCAGCAAACTATTGCATCCGGTAATTCACCTTCATGTTTTCAATTCCAAAGGTGAATTGTATATGCAGAAACGTCCCGAATGGAAAGATATCCAACCGGGGAAGTGGGATACATCCGTAGGAGGACATGTGGATTTGGGCGAAAGCGTAGAGATGGCTCTGAAGCGCGAAGTGCGCGAAGAACTGGGTATCACGGACTTTACGCCTGAAACGGTTACGCATTATGTATTCGAGTCCGCACGCGAAAAAGAACTCGTCTTTGTGCACAAGACCATATACGATGGTGAGATAGTCCCCAGTGATGAGCTGGATGGCGGACGTTTCTGGACGATAGAAGAAATTAAAAAGAATTTAGGCAAAGGGATATTCACTCCAAACTTTGAAGGGGAAATTGACAAAGTACTCTCATTAAAATAAAAAGACCGCCCTTGCGGAAACGGATGATGTGCCTGGGGTAAACAGACCATCTGTTCCTGAAACACAAATGGGAGGCTTTGGCCTCCCATTTGTTGAATATTTATAAATCTGCTCTTGACAGCTTTTACTTCGCCAGATCTTCAATTACCTTCATAATCTTCTGCCCGATTTCTTCTGCTTCTTCCGGTGTGGAAGCTTCGCTATACACGCGAATAATCGGTTCGGTGTTGCTCTTGCGCAAGTGTACCCACTTATCAGCAAAATCTATTTTCACTCCATCGATGTCATTGATTTCTTCATCCTTATAAAGCTCTTTCACTTTAGCCAGAATAGCATCCACATCCGTTTCAGGAGTCAGGTCTACGCGGTTCTTTGCCATGAAGTAAGACGGGTAAGTTGCACGAAGTTCACTCACTTTCTTACCCTCATGTGCCAGATGGCTCAGGAACAAAGCAATACCCACCAATGCATCGCGACCGTAATGACTTTCCGGATAAATAACTCCACCATTGCCTTCACCACCGATTACAGCGCCTACTTCCTTCATTTTAGTGGTTACATTCACTTCGCCCACAGCAGAAGCAAAGTATTCCTTACCATACTTACGGGTTACATCGCGCAACGCACGTGTAGAACTCAAGTTAGAAACCGTATTGCCCGGAGTATGCTTCAACACATAGTCAGCCACACTTACCAGCGTATATTCTTCACCATACATCTTTCCATCTTCGCAAATCATTGCCAGACGGTCCACGTCAGGGTCAACAACAAAAGCCACATCCGCTTTACCACCCTTCATCAGGTTCATTATGTCACCCAGGTTCTTTTCAAGCGGTTCAGGATTGTGTTGGAAGTCACCTGTCGGCTCACAGTAGAGCTTCTCTATATGCTGCACACCCAGTTGTTTCAACAATTCCGGCAGAATAATACCACCCACCGAGTTTACACAGTCAATAGCCACGCGGAAATTCGCTTTTCTGATAGCTTCTACATCTACCAGGTTGAGCGCCAACACACTATCTATATGTTTTTGATTATAAGTCAGGTCCTTGCGATACGAGCCCAGATGGTCTACATCAGCAAATTCAAATTCTTCTGCCTCAGCAATACGAAGTACTTCATTGCCTTCGGCTGCATTCAGAAATTCGCCACGTTCATTCAGCAATTTCAGAGCGTTCCATTGTTTGGGGTTGTGCGATGCTGTCAGGATAATACCGCCACTGGCACCTTCCATGGTTACAGCCAATTCAGTAGTTGGAGTAGAAGCCAAATCAATGTCGATTACATCCCAGCCCATACCCATCAGAGTACCTACTACTACATTCTTCACCATTTCACCCGAAATACGGGCGTCGCGTCCTACTACAATTTTGTTGCTTTTTACCGTGCACGTTTTGCGAATAAGTGTGGCATACGCTGATGTGAATTTCACAATGTCAAGCGGATTCAAGCCCACACCCGCTCCTCCGCCAATGGTTCCGCGGATTCCAGAGATAGATTTGATTAGAGTCATTAGGTTAATGATTTAAAGATTGTTGGTTATACTATAATTATTTATAGATTTGATATTTCTGAATATAGTAATAATAAGGGTATACAGATTGCATAGCCGAGCTATGTCCCATTTTAGAAGGAACAATCAGTTTAACGCATGCGCCATCACGCACATACGCCAACGGCACCAACCAACCGGCAGGCACAGAAGTTCCATAATAAGAGAGCATAAATCCTTGTGTAAACTGACCGGCAATAGAAGAACTTGTTACTCTATAGTTAAATTCATCGACTACTTCTGCATAATCCAGATTGGACACAGTTACCACTTTATCCATAAGGCTATATTCCGAGAAGCGAACCAGAATCTGATCATTCGCCTTTACCGTATCGGCCAAATTAGTGGACCCCTTATTTATGATCTGCATATATACACCACTGGCAAGCTGTACATATTCATTCTTGTTCACATCCGTAGTCGAGTCGTTTCTGTAAAATTCAGTCTGAGATATAACAGTGATACTACTGTCCCGTATAAATGCCTTTATAGCATCTTTTTCGTCCTCCAGCATTTCTGCATAAGTCTTGGTATTATCACAAGCCTGGAAAGCCAATCCACATGCCAGCAAGGACAAAAAGAATAATGTAAGTTTCTTCATTATCTGTTATTTAGTAATTCCGTACAAAAGTATTCGATTTCGTTGAAAGTTGAAAGCTCTACGAGGAAAGTTCGTATCTTTTAACCTTTGTGCCCCTCTTTTTTTATCCTTTCGCATTCAGTAAAGGCTTAAACTTCTCTAAAGCACGCTCCAAAACTTTCTTTGCTTCATCCATTGTACCATAGAATTCACCACCGGAAGCATTCAAGTGTCCACCTCCATTGAAGAATTCGGCAGCCAATTGATTACAGGGAAATGTACCTACCGAACGCAACGAAACTTTAATCATTGGCTTCTCCGTATCTTCACGTAAGAAACAGGAAAATACCACATCCTTTATACTCAGAGGAATATTTACAAATCCTTCACTGTCACCCCGGATATAATCAAAGCGTCCCTGTTCGTTTCTGGTCAACGAAATCAAGGCTGCATGATAATCAGGATACACCTTCATTTGCGAAAGCACATATCCCATCAACCGCAAACGACTCTCAGAGTAAGTATTATAGACTTTCCTGTAAATATCATCTTTATCGATGCCCTTGGAAAGCAACTCGCTGATGATAAAATAGATTTCCCGGTTATTGGAATTATAGGTAAAGCCACCCGTATCGGTCATCATACCGGTATAAATACACTCTGCTCCCGCTTTGGTAATTTCATTGAAATAACCCATACGGCATATCAGACGGAACACCAGTTCGGAAGTGGAAGATATATTAGGATGTGAAATTGTAATATCACAAAATTCTTCGGGATACAGATGATGGTCTATCAATATTTTTTTCCCTTTTGCAGCCTTTACGGCATCTGACATTGCATCAATACGACTCAAAGCGTTGAAATCCAGACAACAGATTATTTCGGCCTCAGATATCAGCTTATCGGCAAATTCTTTGTAGTGATCGTAAAGTAACACATCTTTGCTGCCCGGCATCCATCTCAGAAAATCGGGGAAGGCATTCGGCACAATGACATTTACCGTTTTATCTTGTGAATTCAGGAAGTGCCACAATCCCAATGAAGAACCTATGGCATCGCCATCCGGCGCTACATGGGCTACAATTACTATTCTCTCCGCATGCCCCATCCACCTGGCAAAACGGTCTATCTTAGCTTGTTCGATTACTTTAGTCAACATACGCTTAATCTATGATTTACAAACAGACGGCTGGAGTGCCCCCATTCATCTATAACAATTTGAAGCGACAAAAGTACGAAAAAGTTCGAGAGTTGAGGGAAAGTAGTGCAGGTTTTATTTAGTCCTTGCCCACAGCCTTATTTCCCGGAGCTTTTTTCATGCTCTTCATAACCGGCAAGATTGTATAGAACAGGGATAGTACTGTTTCCAACACGATAGATACCGAATTTAAAGTAATAACCTTCTTCGTCATTGCGCCCTATTAATATCTCTTCCTTATTTACAATATGCTTCTTAACTTCTTTTCCAGCCTGCTGATAGGACATAATCACATCCAGAAGACCGGGCTTCAGAATGGTTTCTTTCTCTTTCCCGTACAGAGTCCAGTCAATATCCACCCGGAAGGTTATCCAACAATCTTTCGGAAAGGAATCAAACGGCATTTTGTAAGCTATTGTCGAAGCTTTATAAGTGGAGGTTACGGGCTTCATAATCTCTGCCTTGTCCGGGTTTACATTACAACGGTCGGTTTTATCGGTCAGCCATTTGCGGTCCGAGTTAGCTTTAATATAGAAATAACCTTGTGAAAAGCCGAAAGCAAGAGGTGGATAGCCACCTTGCTCAATCAGCCAGCCATTAGGTTTTCCGGCTTTATAGATTGTATCTCCTTTAGAATTGATTTTAGTTATTTTGTCATGGGCTATATTCTTCTTGAAAATCATCCTCTTTTCCAACTCAAGGAATTCTTCAACGCTAAGTCTCATCACTTTACCGTCAGGGTCGGAAACAAGTGTACGACTCGGCATACCATGCCATTGTGCAAAGATGGTAGACACTTCCTTATCCAAAGTCCGCGGAATGTAAACAGAGAATGTATAACTCATGGATGAGCCTTGCGGACAACTTCCTTTACCGTAATGGTATACAGTCTTCATTTTCTGTGCATTAAGGTATTCAGTTGCCGGATAGTTACGGAAATCATTGGCAACAGCATAACAATAACACAATTCGGCACGACCTTTGGTTTCTCCCTGGGCATAGCCTTCCAAAGTATTGTCTTCCTGTTTCAGCTCGAAGCGATAAGAAGGTTTGCCTTGGAAAGGACGGGAATAATCCAACTGAATGGTATGGGGTTTATTTGTACCGACGGCCACCCAACGCCCATCAATAATCTGATTTGTACGGGCTGAATCAGCCTGCACATTTACGCGTTCTTTCAGGGGTGTTAAGTTATCTGACTGTGCACGGACCGGACTTACTGTTACCAAAGACAAAAGACAAAGGGGGATTAATACTGCGGTTCTCATTCTTTAATTGATATTTAATAATGTATACGAATCAAGAGTTAGATGGAGCTTATTTGAAGGAGTTATCAGCCTGCAAGCAGACTGATAACTCCTTCAACTCCTAATTAGGTAGAGGTACCATTGCCCTGCGGCCATAGTTTAATTTCAAACCTTTCTTGTAGGCTTCGGGGCCATGTAGATCTTTAATATCCATTTCACCCAGGTTTACAAGGATACCACGCGCCATAAGTCCGGCATCTTCATTTTCAAGACGCGGTAAATTTTCAGCGGCTTCTTTCAGTTCAGACAAAAACGGACGGATATAGTCGCGCATTTCAGGGTCTAAAGATAAACATTCCAAAGAGGAGTAACCTATTTTCCTGTCCTTTTCTTGAGCCGGAGTAATAAGGCGGGCAATACCTTCCTGTGCTTTACCCAGATAAACAACCGCATAAGCTGCCTCGGAAGCTATATAAGGATTCTCGTCTTGCAAGAGTGCCAATAATGCTTGCGGACAAGTATTAATTTGCTTCTCTCTGGCAAGATTTGCATATCCTACTACCCCCCAGAATCTCATCTCCGGCAGAGGGCTGGCAATAGCTTTCTCCAACATGGGAAGAGAAGCTATAGTTGCCGTTCCCGCAATTTCGACAAGCCCATAAAGCTCATCCAAGGGATATTTCTCTTTGCGTACTTTCTCATAAAGTATATGTCCGGTACGTGAATTTGGGAGGAAAAAGCCCAAATCATGGGTAGTACGAATGTGGTCGGATAATGCTTGACGCATTTTATATAAGGTTTCCGCATACTCAGGAATAGCGGATAAATCATGCAATTCATCCGGATCTTTTTCAAGGTCAAACAGCATTTCCGCCGGATGAGGCTCAAAAGTCTGCTTCCAGTCCGGATTGGTATTGTGACCTCCCAGCACCAGTTTGTCCCAAGCTTTATTGGATGGCATTCCCCATTGATAATAATTACGCAGAGCAAACTGACGATAAGGAATATAACTACGGATATACTTGAAGCGACCATCCGTAACAGCGCGTACCGGCATGAAATGATGCAGTTGGTTGGCTGCTAATGCAAACTGTACTTCACGCTTTTCTTTACTGGCGAACTTGCCGTAAAGCGCCTTTCCTTGCATGTTCTTGGGAGGCTTTACACCTGCTAAACTAAGTACAGTAGGTCCCAGATCGGTGAAGTTCACCAAACCATTTTCTTTACCTTTTGCTCCATTTGCCAGGTGCCGCCATTTAGGAGGAAAGTAGGCTATCATAGGAACTTTCAGTCCGCTTTCGTACAGATAACCTTTACCACGCGCCACGCAACCGCCATGGTCACTGAAAAAGAAAATGATGGTATTGTCTTCCAATCCTCTAGTCTCTAAATCTTTCAGGAAGATTCCCAACCAAGTATCCACATCCTGTACCGCTTCCAGATGACCTGCATAATCCGACCGCACTTCCGGCAAATCGGGCACATAGGAAGGTAAAGTAAGTTGTTGTGGGAAAATACCCTCTTGAGTATAATCCCTGCGTCCATCAGTGTGGAAAGTACGGATACGTCCCATGTGTGAAGTTACTGTGTTATATACAGCGAAGAAAGGCTGATCCTTTCCACGTTTGGTACTATTGTAAGAAGCTTTATTGTTACATTCGTCCCAACAGCTTTTGTTATCTGTAGTAGAGTTATAATGTGTTTTGCTATTGTTTGTGCAGTAATACCCGGCTTCACGCAATCTTTGAGGAAAGAATATATCAGCCGGAGTATCATAAGGAACCGGGTGTATATCCATTCCGTAAGTTGATGAATAACATCCGGTGATAAGAGATGAACGAGCTGCCGAACTTTGTGGTGCCACAGACCATGCATTCATAAATTGTATGCCACGAGCTGCCAAGCTGTCTGCGTTAGGCGTATGTACATCGCCATTGCCATAGCAACCAAATTCATAAGCACTGGTATCTTCGAAGGTTAGCCAAAGGATATTGGGCCTTTCGTTTTTTTTGTCAGCTGCCTCGGTTTGTGAGGAATATAAACCACAAAAAGCAGTACACATAAATAAAGGTAAGTGTCTCATAAAATAGTATGTATTAAGGATAATAAATTCTTGAGGCTAAAGTAGGGTGTTTATGAATAACAAGCGTTTTCTTATGTCGAAAAGAGTGCTAATATTGTTTCAATAAGCTATATTTCGACAATATTAGCAGTGATTCAACAAAATTACGGTTAGTCATAGACGAATGTGGATAAGATATTATATAAAAGAGGTGAAAAGACTGGAGGCGAAACTTTACTTTTGAAATAATAATCTAATCAAAAAAAACATGAGAAGCTTAATCTTAGTACTATTACTGTTAAATGCATTATTCTTATCTGCCCAAGAGGCTACCAACAACAATCTGTCATTCGATAATTCTTTACGCACTGAATCAGAAAAGTTATTAACGGAGTGGATGGACACATTCCTGACTTATCAATGCGACAATTTACATCCGTCTCTCAATGGTGGTGTGCTGTGCCCTGCCTGTGCCCGCATGCATGGGCGCATCGGAGATGCCGTACTCCCCTTAATGTATTTGGCTGATAAAACACACAAAGAGAAATACCTTCTTGCTGCCAAACGCCTGATGGCCTGGATGGAAAACGTGCATCTTCCCAATGGCTCGTGGATGAACGATGTACATGTCTCCGACTGGAACGGTACAACAGTCTTCGCTTCCATAGCTCTTTATGAAGCATTACATTACCATGGGCATTTATTAGACGATTCTACCCGGAACCATTGGAAGCAAAGACTGATAGAAGCCGGTGAGTTCATGCTGGCAACTCCTTTTATATACAGCCGCAAACGGGAAGGTATGCGGAATATGAATGTGAACTATTCAGCCTCAGCCACCTATGCATTGTATGCCATTGGAGAGATGTGCAACCGGCCTGATTTTCAAAAAGAAGCCCGTCAGATAGCTGCCGATCTAAAAAACTTTTTCACTGAAAACGATACTTTTCTATATGGTGAAGGTCCCAATATAGGTTCAAAGACAAAAAACGGCTGTCTTCCGGTAGACCTGCTTTATAATGTAGAAGAATCCTTGCCGAATATGGTATATTACGCCCTTATGGCGAAAGACACTGATTTACTGACTCTCGTTGACCGTTCAATGGCTACTCACCTGGAGTTTATGTTACCCGATGGTGCCTGGGACAATAGTTGGGGAACCCGTAGTTTTAAATGGACTTATTGGGGCGGACGCACCAGTGATGGTTTTATGGGAGGCTATTATGCAATGGCTGCCCAACATCCGGAATATTTAGAAGCAATCCATCGTAATATACAATTACTGAAAAAGGCTACTTCCGAAGGTCTGCTTTATGGTGGCATGCATTATCGGGTTTCCGGAATTGCCCCATGTATTCACCATACATTCGGTCACGCCAAGGCAATCACTTCTTTTTTAGAACTTCCTCCCCTGAATATCACTTCTTCCCAAGAGCTTCCGCGTGATAAAACCTATGGTCTGAAATATTTCAAGGATATCCATACCTGGCTTATCTCTCAAGGCCCCTGGCGTGCTACATTCACCGGATATGATGCAGAATATAAAATTAAAGGTACTCATCCGATGGGAGGCGCACTCGCTATGCTATGGCATACACAGGCAGGACCTGTTTTTGCCGCTACAATGAACCAATACCAGTTGATTGAAGCGCCTAATATGCAGAGTAATAACCGTAAGTATATCATGGGAGGTACACCACGGATCGAGTTTATGCAAAATGGGACCATATATAGCAATTTGGATGACCTGAATACAGATATCATCTGTGATACAGAAAAGAACGGCTATCGGTTTACCGTGAATACTCATTTGGTCGATATAAATCAAAACGCACCTGTCCAAGGAGAGATTCCTGTCACAATTTACTATACCTACACCCGGCAAGGTCTTGAAATAAACGTAGAAAACTGCTATGACGCTACATATCTGATGCTGCCAGTCATCGCATCACCCGCAGAAGAGGTAAAAGTAACTCCCCAAAAAGCATCTATAAACAAGGATGGAGGCACTTTATCCATCACCTGTACAGCTGGACATATAGAAGTAGCGTCAACCGATAAAGATGGACGAATATTCAATCCGGTTCCTGGATTTTCTTTTGTACCTTTGCGAATAATTCCTAATAGTTCGGAAAAGAAAATTCGTATAAATATTCTTTTTCGCTAATCTATTTTGTTAATTTGCCTCGTAATTGGATACGACTATGAAAATAATACAAACTTTGTTAGTACTTTTAGGAGGGTTATTTCCATTTATACTGAATGCCGGAACAACGGAGGATATTTACTTCTCTCACATCGGTATGGAAGATGGATTATCACACAGTACCATATTCGCAATTAATCAGGATAAAGAAGGGAATTTATGGTTCGCCACGTACGACGGTGTGAATAAGTACGATGGTTACAATTTCACTGTATACCGCCATGAATATGCAAACCCCAATAGTATTGCCAGTGACATAACCCGGTGCATAGCCATCGATGATTCGGATCAGATATGGGTGGGTACCCGTGAAGGCCTATCCTTTTATAATCGTCGTAAAAACTCATTCTCCAATTACTACTATAAGAAGAATGGCATCAATGTCCCCATCAACAGCATTGCTCCCATTAAAGAGAACTGGCTGATGCTGGGTACGGCAGAAGGTATTTTACTTTTCGATATCAAGAAAGAATGCTTCTTAAACGATACTTTACCTTCCCTGCATTTGTTGAAACCAACCGTTTTAGTACGCCAGGGCGAATACATTTATATAGGTGCCGAAGATGGAGTATATACTTACACATTATCGGGAGGTAAATTGGAAAGATTAGTAAGTATGCCCGCAGGGATACGCATACATGCCATTTTGTGTCAGATGTTCAGCCGAATATGGATGGCAACCGAAGGGGATGGACTATTTATGTACGATGCCAAAACCAAGGAGTTGAAAAACTATCGTTATGAAAGTGAGCAGTCCGGTTTAAATTCCAATTATGTACGCTCATTGGAGCTGGATACGGAAAATCGTTTATGGGTAGGGACTTATAGCGGACTGAATATCTATAAAGAAGCTACCGACAATTTCTCTTCTATAAAAAGTTCCGAGATACAGGAAGGAAGTCTGTCACAAAATTCTGTCAGAAGTATTTTTAAAGATTCTCAAGGCGGCATGTGGTTAGGAACTTATTGGGGCGGGTTGAACTATTACCATCCTCTTTGTAATCGCTTCCAGCGTATCAAGCATGTTCCTTTTCTGAATTCACTTAGTAATAATGTGGTCAGTTGTATTGTAGAAGACAGTGAACATAACCTGTGGATTGGAACAAGTGATGGCGGATTGAACTTCTATGATTCCACCTCAAAATTATACAAGAACTACCTGTTTAAATCAGGATCATTGGATGTACCTTTCAAGGATATTAAAACAGTGTATGTAGACGAGGAACATGATAAAGTATATGTGGGAGCCCATGCCGGAGGCATGATGGCCCTCCAGCGCAAATCGGGACGGGTAGAATACTTCAATCGCCAGAACAGTAACTTACCCAGTAATAATATCTATTCTATCATCTCCGATGAGAACGGAGGATTATGGGTCGCTTCACTGGAACATCTCCTGCATTTCGATATAGACAAGCGCAATTTTACAATTGTAGACAAAGATCAGAATGGGCGTAAATTACAACAATATAACCGTTTGTTGTTTCGCGATTCCAGGAGACGTATATGGGTAGGAGGTGAAATGGGGGTATCTGTTTATAATCAGATAGGAACAGATTTCCTGGCCAATACAGATTTCCATATAGACCCGATACTACAGCAGGCATTTGTGAATTGCTTTTATGAATCTACATCGGGATATATCTGGATCGGGACACGTAGCGGACTTTTCGCTATGAAAGAAGGAAGTAAAGAGCTATTGCAGTATACCACGGCAGATGGTTTGCCGAGTAATGTTATTTATGGCATCATGGAAGATGCTTACGCTCGTTTGTGGATAAGTACCAATCAAGGTTTGAGTTGCCTGAATCCGGAAAATGGAAAGTTCCGTAACTTTACTATATTGGACGGTTTACAGGGAAATCAGTTTAATGCCGGATCTTATTGTCGTCAAGATAACGGTTACATGTTGTTCGGGGGTGTCAACGGCATTACATTATTCCGTCCGGAAACACTGATTGACAATCCTTATGCTCCTAAACCGGTAATCAACAAGCTGTTTGTTTACAATAAAGAAGTCCTTCCCAACGACGAAACGGGAATATTGAGTGAAACGATTGAATATGCAGATCATATCACCCTATCCTCTTCTCAGAATTCATTCGCCATATCTTTTGTAGTGTCCAACTATATCGCCGGCAAACACAACACTTTTGCTTATAAACTGGAAGGGTATAATGACGAGTGGTACAGACAGAACGATACCAGTCCGGTTTCGTACTCTAATTTGCCGGCAGGTGACTATACTTTTTATATAAAAGCAGCGAACAATGACGGTAAATGGAATGAAGAACCGACTGTACTTCATATTCGCGTCCTGCCTGTTTGGTACTGTACCTGGTGGGCACTTTCATTGTTTGCTCTGTCTTTCATGTTGGTGGTATTTGGCATTGTCCGCTATTTCTGGTTGCGTAAAAGTATGCAGGCTGAAATTCTTATGGAAAGACTGGACAAGGAGAAACAGGAAGAAATCAGCCAGATGAAAATCCGTTTTTACGTTAATATATCACACGAATTACGTACTCCGCTCACCCTGATTGTAGCACCACTGCAAGAATTGCTAAGTCGCATATCCGGACATTGGGAACATGAACAGTTACTGTATATACAAAGAAATACCAACCGCTTGCTGCATCTCGTCAATCAGTTAATGGATTACCGACGGGCAGAGTTGGGAATCTTTGAACTAAGACTGGTAAGTGCCAATGCCTACAAAAGAGTTTTGAATAGTTTCATGAACTATGAAAGTTTGTCGAAGAAAAAAGATATAGACTATAATTTCTATACGGAATTGCAGGACAAAGAACTGTTATTCGATGAAAACTATTTGGATCTTATTGTTAACAACTTACTGTCGAACGCTTTTAAATATACCGAAGAAGGTGAAAGTATTACGGTAAAACTGTATCAGGAAGCAGGTGATCTTGTACTGCAAGTTACAGATACAGGTATCGGTATTCCCAAAGAAAAACAGGAGAAGATTTTTGAGCGGTTCTATCAAGTGGAAAGCGGACGTGAAGGAAGCGGTATTGGTCTTTCCCTGGTACAACGGCTGGTTGAATTGCACCATGGAAGAATTGAGTTGGAGAGTGAACCCGGAAAAGGTTCTACTTTCTCCATTTACCTTCCGCAAGATAAATCTGTATATAGCCGTGAAGAACTGCTTGGAGGGGAAGAGAACGCAGACAATCAACGGGTATACTCTACGAATGCGCACGACGTATATATCGGTGATGAAGAAGAAGCCGATACAGAAAGCGAAGAAGATGAGAATACAAATAAACGAGGAACACTCCTTGTGGTGGAAGACAATAAAGAATTAAGGCAATATCTGGTCAATGGATTGTCCGGCTTATTCAATATGCTGGAAGCTGAAAATGGGCAAAAGGCATTAGACATTCTGAAAGAGAAGGAAGTTGACCTGATTGTAACGGATGTCATGATGCCCGTAATGGATGGTGCCAAATTATGTAAGTTGGTAAAACAAAACTTACGCACCTGTCATATTCCAATATATATGCTGTCTGCCAAAGCAGATATTAAATATCAATTGGAAGGTTTACAGGTAGGAGCAGATGATTACATAGCCAAACCTTTCTCGATGGCAATATTGAAAGCAAAGATTATGAACATGCTGCGTACACGCCACCGCATCTTCGAACACTATTCCAATACCACCGAAATAGAACCGGAGAAACTTACCAATAACACGATGGATGAAGAACTGCTCAGAAAAGCGATTGCAGTGATTGAAAGGAACATGGACAATGTAGAATTTTCTACAGAGCAATTTGCGCGTGAGATGAATATGAGCCGTTCTAATCTACATCTGAAATTAAAAGCAATAACAGGAAAGTCAGCTATCGACTTTATCCACAAGATACGCTTTAACCGCGCATGTCAGCTTTTGCAGGAAGGAAAATACAATGTTTCAGAAATCAGTTTTATGGTAGGCTACAATACTCCTTCTTATTTTGCAGCACGCTTCAAGAAGTATATAGGTTGTCTGCCTACCGAATATGGAAAGAAATAAGATATGAGAAAATATAAGATGTGGACACTACTCATTGTTCTGTCCTTGTTAGCAGCATGTAAACAACCCCAATCATTAACCCCTTCTGTCAGTGAAGTCGCACAAATTAAGGCAAATGGTACATCCATCCGGCTTTTCTGTTTGACAAACAGGAATGGAATGACAATCAAAGTCACCAACTTTGCCGCCTCGCTAACGTCCGTTTCCGTACCCGACAAAAAGGGGAACTTCGAACAAGTAGTACTGGGCTTCGATAGTTTAGAAAGTTACTTGGGAAAGCATCCTAAATTTGGTGCCACTGTAGGCAGATTTGCCAATAGAATCAAGCATGGCGAGTTTTGCCTGGATAACCAGATCTTTCAACTTGAAAAGAACAGTAAAGGAAATTCTGTTCATGGCGGAAGCCGGGGATTCAATACTCAAGTATTCGAAACGGATACCTTTTATGTAGTGAAAGACACGGCAATAGTTGTCTTTTCTTATAAAAGCGCTCACCTTGAAGGAGGATTTCCCGGCAATCTGAATCTGTCAATCGCTTATAAACTGACTGATCGCAATGAAGTAATCCTGGATTATACGGCAACCACGGATCAGCCTACTGTTGTAAATTTCACCAATCACAGCTACTTCAATCTGACCGGCTGTAAAGAGCCTGTACTGAACCATCTTTATACATTGCATGCGGACTCAATTACCCCGGTAGATTCAACAGGAGTCCCTACCGGAGAGCTGAAGGCAGTTACAGGAACGGAGTATGACTTCAGAACTCCACGAACAGCCGAAAAACAAATCCGACGGATGATGGGAAAAACTTATGATATCAATTATAAACTAAATAAACACCCGGATTCTTTGGAATTAGTAGCTACAGTCACCGAACCTGTATCTGGAAGAATACTAAAAGCATACACCACTGAACCCGGGATGCAATTTTATATTCCAAGTTCCAACATGGATTATCTGAATGGGCATGGCAATAGAAAGTACGGTAAATACTATGGATTCTGCCTCGAAATGCAGCATTTCCCAGACTCCCCCAATAAGCCCCAATTTCCTTCTACAGTATTGCGACCTGGCGAAATCTACCGGCAGACAACAATCTATAAATTTGAAAATTCACCAGCAACGAAATGCCACCTCCGTATCAAGTCAGTACCTCCTCCGTACTGAGTCCGTATCTATGAGTATGGAGATACTACGGAGAAGATACGGAGATGGTACGGAGATACTACGGAGGAGGTACGAACATGATACGGAGATACCTCAATGGTCTTTCAGCAATCAATCCTGCATATTATTTCTTTATTGAATAAAGGCCCCCCTTCCATAGGGCTCTGTGGCGCACATTTTACACAAAAACATTCTAAGGTGAACAATATTAGCATGCAAAAAGCATAAAATTGGGAGTATCAAAAACAATACTTTCTCACTTTTTTTTGCGCTTGCAGTAAGTTTGCCGTCACAAAATGATCTCTAAAGTTAAACCTTAGATTTATTTATTATGTTCAAATTAAAAGAATCTATTTTATTGTTTTTCCTCGCTTTCGTCAGTACGATTGCATACGCGCAAAGTCTGACAGTTACTGGTAAGGTAGTCGATAGCGAAGGTTATGAAGTTATTGGAGGTAGCGTTATTATTAAGGGTGCTGCCGGTATTGGAACTGTTACTGACATAGATGGTCACTATTCGCTGAAAGTGAATGATGCATCTAAAGATGTATTAGTTTTTTCGTATGTGGGAATGACTCCCCAGGAAGTGAAAGTCAACAATCAGAGTGTTATTAATGTAACGTTGCAGGCAGATGCCGTACTGCTGGACGAAGTTGTAGCCATCGGTTATGCAACTGTAAAACGTAAGGACCTGACCGGTTCTGTTGCTTCGGTTAATAGCAAAGAACTTTCGAAAGTTCCTACCAGTGATATCACACAAGCCCTTGCCGGCCGCATGGCAGGTGTGCAGGTTATGCAGAGTGAAGGTGCTCCCGGAGCTTCCATTTCTGTTCGGGTTCGTGGTGGTATTTCCATTACTCAAAGTAACGAACCTTTGTATATCATCGACGGTTTCCCCAGCGAAGACGGTATGTCTACCCTTGACCCGGCGGAAATTGAAACAATCGACATCCTGAAAGATGCTTCTGCTACAGCTATCTACGGTGCCCGTGGTGCTAATGGTGTAGTCGTTATTACTACCAAGAGCGGTGGTAAAGACGGAAAAGCGACTGTTACATTTGACAGTTATGTAGGTTTCAAGAAAATAGCCAAGAAGCTGGATGTACTTTCTACTTATGAATTTACGATGTTGGATTATGAACGTCGCGTTTACGACGCTACCACTCCGGATGACTGGGAGAAAGACATCAAAAAGTTCACCGAAATCTACGGCAACTACAGTGACCTTGAAAAAAACTATGGCAATCGTAAAGGGTTGGACTGGCAAGATGAAACATTGGGACGCACGGCAATTACACAAAACTATCGTGTAGGCGTTTCCGGTGGTACTGATAAATTAAATTATAACCTGGCATATTCTTATTATGACGAAGAGGGTGCCATGGTATATAGCGGCAACAACAAGCACAACATTTCATTCAACATGAATCATAAAGTGAATGACCGCTTGGACATCACCGCCCGTATCAGCTACGACCAAATGAAAATTACCGGTATGGGTACTTCTGAAGGAGGCGACCGTTTCAATAAGATGCAGCACATTTTGCAGTACCGCCCCACAGTAGGTATCAACGGAACCGATGACCTGTTATTGGGAGATGAAGACCCTATTTTCCTGGATGATTCGGGTAACGTAATGCAGAACCCCTTACTTTCTGCAGCAGAAGAGACGAATGATCGTGAATATCGTACATTCCAGGCTAACGGTGGCTTTACTTTGAAACTTTTCAAAGGTCTCTCTTTCCGTAATACCACAGGTATGCGTTACCAGACACGACGCAATGATGTTTTCTACGGAGACAAGTCAATCACAGCAAAACGTTCAAGCATCAATGGTAGTATTCAAAATCTGGAGACCGGTAGCTTCCAGACTTCAAACGTATTGAACTATAACTGGTCGGGTAAAGGTCATGACGTGACTGCCATGGTAGGTCAGGAATATGTAGACCGTTGGAACCGTAATTTCAAAGCAGCAGCATCTAACTTCCCGAATGACGATATAGGTTTGGCTGACCTCTCACTGGGTCTTCCGACAGCAGTTCAGTCTGCCGAAAACTATGATGATAAATTGCTCTCTTTCTTCGCCCGTTTCAACTACGGTTTCAAAGATAAATACTTGTTTACCGCTTCGGTTCGTGCCGATGGTTCTTCCAAATTCGGTAAGAATAACAAATGGGGCTATTTTCCTGCATTTTCAGCAGCTTGGCGCCTGGGAGAAGAAGAGTTTATCAAGAACTTGAATATCTTCTCTGACTTAAAAGTTCGTTTGGGCTATGGTATGGCGGGTAACAACCGTATCGACAGTTACCTTAGTCTGGCTGTATTGGGATCTGTTACTTATCCCAATGGAGACTCCACCCAGCCCGGTTATGTTTCCAAGCAGATTCCTAACCCTGACTTGAAGTGGGAAGCTAACAAAACCTTCAACTTTGGTCTTGACTTCGGTTTCTTCAATCAGCGTTTAACCATTTCTCCTGAATTTTACATAAACCGCAGTAGCAATTTGTTGCTAAACGCCAAACTGCCTACTTCATCCGGTTACAACAGCATGGTTATCAATGCCGGTGAAACAGAAAACAAAGGTATTGACTTAACCATCAACTCAACCAATATCACGAATAAGAATTTTACCTGGAACACATCCATCACTCTGTCACACAATAAGAATTCTGTAAAGAAACTGACGGGAGAAGATGTGCAGTTGTGGGAGGCTAACTTCGGTTACAGCCAGAATACGCACATTATCGGTGTGAACCAACCTTTGGGACAGATGTACGGATACGTAACAGATGGTCTGTACCAAGTATCTGACTTTGATTACGATGCAGCAACTAAAACTTACACACTGAAAGACGGTGTTCCGTATGCAGGCGAAAAAGGTAATGTAAAACCGGGTATGTGGAAGTTTAAGAATATAGATGGCAGCAAAGACAATAAAATTACAGAAGCTGACAAAACAGTCATTGGTAACGCTTATCCGAAAATTTACGGTGGTATCAATAACACTTTCACTTACAAAGATTTCGATTTGAGTATATTCCTTACCTATAGCATCGGTAACGATGTATTCAATGCAACCAAACTGACCAATACCAAAACTGCTTTGCAGAACAAAAACGTTTTGGCAGTAGCTGACTCTAAGCACCGTTGGGTATTGGTTAATAAGGCAGGTGACTTGATTACAGATCCCCAGGAGATGGCAGACATCAACAAGGGCAAGACTGTAGCCGCCATTTATGATAACGAAGCAGGTGATACTTACATTCACTCTTGGGCTGTAGAAGACGGTTCTTTCCTGAAACTGAGTAACATTACTTTAGGTTACACATTCCCGAAGAAGATGATCAGAAAAGTCGGATTGAGCAAATTACGTCTTTATGCCACAGGCTCTAACCTGCTGACCTGGACCAAATATTCCGGCTTCGATCCTGAAGTTTCTACTATGGGAAATGGTCTGACACCGGGCGTTGACTTTGGTGCTTATCCCAGAAGCCGCGCGTTTGTTTTCGGTATTAATTTAGCTTTCTAATGAACTTCAAATGGAGAATACAATGAAAAAATATAAAGTGATTGCGCTAAGCGCACTGATTGCAGCAGGATTCACCTCTTGCGAACTGACAGAAAAACCTACTTCTTACTACGAGAAGGACACTTATTTTGAAACTATGGACCAGGCAAAAATGTCAGTAGTAGGTATTTACGATTGTCTGGCTATAGACAAGCATTACGGACAATATGAAATGGCGATGCCTGCTTCGGACGATACCTATTATATTCAAGGAACAGGTACGGATAACACACGTCGTGATATTGCCCACTACATGGTGAAACCGACCAATACTTGGATTGCATCCATATGGGAATACAAATACCTGGGTATTGACCGCGCTAATTTTTCCATTGCCGGTATTGAGCAGATGACAGGTTACGAAGAAGATTCCAATTTAAAGGAGTTAGTGGCTCAGGCACGTTTCCTCCGCGCATTTCTGGCTTTCGATTTAATTAAATACTGGGGAGATGTTCCGTTCAAAACCACTTATACTGCCGGATATGAAGAAGCTTTCAAAGGTCGTGTAAGTCGTGAAGAAATCTATGACCAGATTATAGTTGACCTGAATTTCGCTAAAGAGAACCTGCAAAAAGACAATGCTTCACTTTCACCGGAAGTTCCTTCACAAGGTGCTGCCCACGCATTGCTGATGCGTGTTTATCTGCAACGTGCCGGGTACAGCTTGCAGCAAGACGGTACATTGACCCGCCCGGACGAAACTAAAAGAAAAGAATACTTTAACGCTGTAATTGCCGAATGGACCGCCTTCCAGAACAAAGGCAACCATGGTTTTTATACAGGTGGTTTTGAACAGTTATTCAGAGGTTATTCAGAAGGCATCTTGAATTCCCAAGAGAGTTTGTGGGAAATTGCTTTCAATCCTACAGGAGCCGGCTACAAGGACAATGCAGGTACTTGGGCTACTTATAACGGACCAGCGGTAGAGGCACCGGGAAAAAATGCTCCTGCTGATGCATGGGGACGTGCCAATGCTTTCTTCCGTGTACTGCCGGCCTGGAAAAACTTCTTTGAAGAAGGCGATGAACGCAGAGATGTAATGGTATGTACCTATCAATACAAATGGAATGCAAATGCCGGCAAACATGATAAGGTTGAAAACGCAAAACTGACTGACTGGTATCCCGGCAAATGGCGCAGAGAGTGGATGCCCGGAGGTTTTGTAGATCCCAACAACACAGGAGTGAACTATTGTCCGCTTCGCTTCGCCGACGTTGTATTGATGGCAGCCGAAGCTTATAATGAAACAGGCAACACCCCGGAAGCCTGGAAACTGCTGAATATGGTACGTGAACGCGCAAAAGCTACTCCGATAACCGATGCCAACTACAGCAGCCTGATGAAAGCTCCACAAGTTTATGATCTCCCATATATTCAGGATGGAGACGCTGCCGGCAAGTTCCGCACAGCTCTTTACTGGGAACGTGGTTTCGAGTTAGCTTTCGAAGGTCAGCGCAAATACGACCTGTTGCGCTGGGGTATCTTGGGCGACGCACTGAAGTTCTTCCAAGGAAATATGGACAAAACACTGAAAGGCAAGTATGTAGCCGGTGATAAATTCGTCAAAGGCCAGCATGAACTTTTCCCGATACCACTGGGAGAATTACAGGCTAATCCGGCTTTGAATAACCAGAATAATCCGGGTTACGAATAAATCCGGGAAATATAAAATTGGCAATTGTGATGGAGAGAGAATCTGTTTCATACTCTCTCCATCTGCTTTACTTATAAAATGTATTGTATGAAAAGATTTTTATTATTTTGTTGTGCGGTTGCTACATTACAAGGTTTCTCCAGCTGTTCATCCAGTCAGCCTAATACAGAGTATGGCTGGTTGAAAAATGCAATAGACACCTCTGTACAGCAATTGGAAGAAACAGTGGCCGATGTAGGTGATTCAGTCTTATTACCCCGTTCCATCTGGACAGGATATGATATGGATTTTCTCTGTCGGCAATTGCAAAGAGATCCTGCAACCTTTAAGGATTCTTTGCGGATTAAGCCAGTGAAGGATGCCATAGGAACCCGTCGCTATTGCTCTTCCATCTATGATTGGACAAGTGGTTTTTTCCCCGGAAACTTGTGGTATGCGTATCAGCTGACCGGTATTGAAGGTTTAAAAAACGATGCCATGAAATTCACGAATTATTTGTATCCCGTAAAAGACTATAAAGGTACACACGACATCGGATTTATGATGAATTGCAGTTATGGCAATGCATATCGCTTGGCTCCCGCCGACAGCGTTCGTCAGGCATTGGTGCAAACAGCTGATAACTTATGCAGCCGTTTTGATCCGACCATAGGTTCTATTCGTTCCTGGGATTTCGGGAAGTGGAATTTCCCTGTAATCATTGATAACATGATGAACCTGGACCTGCTGTTTTACGTAAGCCATCTTACCAATGATTCCAAATATAAGGAAATCGCATTGAAACATGCCGAGACAACATTGAAGAATCATTTCAGAACAGATCATTCATCCTATCATGTAGTCAGTTACAATAATGATGGCAGCGTAGAAATGAAATGTACCCATCAGGGAAAAAATGACGATTCATCATGGGCACGCGGACAAGCCTGGGGAGTATATGGATATACCTCTTGCTACCGTGAATCCAAAGATACAGCCTTCTTGCAGCAAGCCAAAGATATTGCAACGTTGATTATGACTCGCGTAAAGACTGAAGATGCGATACCCTTGTGGGATTATGATGCACCGGATAGCCCGGAAACACCCCGTGATGCATCTGCCGCCTCTGTTACAGCTTCTGCTTTGATAGAACTCAGCACGTTGGTAGAAGACGGACAAGTATATTTTGATTATGCAGAAAAGCTACTAAAATCTCTTTCTTCCGATGCTTATTTAGCAAAGGTTGGTACGAATCAGGGATTTATCCTGATGCACTCTACAGGTTCGTTGCCCAATGGCTCCGAAATTGATACTCCTATCAATTATGCCGATTATTATTACCTGGAAGCATTGGCCCGGTATATGCAGGTAAAAGGACTCGATTATAAATCGCTTTAAACGAAATTAATATACCATGAAAATAGCAAAGTATTTTTTATGTCTGGCTCTTTTGCTGGTCGCCATAAGTGCGGAAGCGCAGCAATTGCGGAAGGAAGCTTTTGATTTACTGAACCTGGATTATCCGGGTTTGGAGAAAGTAAAGGCCGCATACACCCAACAACAATGGGATAAAGCGGCTCAGGCTTTATTGGACTATTACCGCCAACGCACCGGCATAGGACATCCTGATATTAATCTGAAGAATATCAAGATATCAAAGGAAGAACAAAAATGGGCGGATGATGCCTTGGAACATACATTTTTTGTGCACAAAGGATATCAGCCTTCCTATAATTACGGTAAAGACATCAACTGGCAATATTGGCCGGTACAGGACAATGAGTTGCGCTGGCAGTTGCATCGCCATAAATGGTTCACCCCGATGGGAAAAGCATATAGAATCTCAGGGGATGAGAAATATGCCAAAGAATGGGCATACCAATATATGGACTGGATTAAGAAGAATCCTCTGACAACCGTAGAGAAAGAAGAATACGAACTTGTCAGTGCAGGTGAAGTAAAAGGAAATGCTGAGAATGTACGCTTTGCATGGCGTCCGCTGGAAGTGAGTAACCGTTTGCAGGATCAGACACTGCAATTTCTATTGTTTATTCCCTCACAGGCTTTTACTCCGGAGTTCCTGACCGAGTTCCTCATTAATTACCATCGGCATGCCTTACACATTCTGGGCAATTACTCCGATCAAGGCAACCATCTGTTGTTCGAAGCACAGCGTATGGTGTATGCAGGCGCATTTTTCCCTGAATTTAAAGAGGCAACCGGATGGAGAGAGAGTGGGATAAGCATTTTGAACCGTGAAATAAAAAAACAGGTTTACCCGGACGGCGGTCAATATGAACTGGACCCGCACTATCATTTGGCGGCAATCAATATCTTCTGCAAGGCCCTGCGTATGGCAGACGTCAATGGTTTCCGTCAGGAATTTCCTGTCGAATACGTGAATACTGTGAAAAATATGATTGAGTTCTACTCTAATATCTGTTTCCCGGATTACAGTAATCCTTGTTTCAGTGATGCGAAACTTGGAGACCGCCCGGCAGAAGTCCGCAATTATCAAGACTGGCTCAAACTGTTTCCGGATTGCGACTGGATTCGTTATTATGCTACTGAAGGTCGTGAAGGTTCCCCCCTACCCAACCTTTCTCACGGAGCCTTGACTTCCGGTTTCTTTACTTTCAGAAATGGCTGGAAACAAGATGCTACTGTAATGGTAGTAAAGGCCGGTCCCAAAGGTGAGTGGCACTGTCAACCGGATAACGGAACTTTTGAACTTTGGTTCAATGGTCGGAATCTCTTTCCGGATAGCGGTTCATACGTCTATGCCGGTGATGATGAAGTGATGAAACTTCGCAACTGGTTCCGCCGGACAAGTTCACATAATACCCTGACACTGGATGAGAAAAACTTGCAAACCACACAATCTGTTACTAAACTTTGGCAACCCGAAGGTAATGAACAAATCCTGGTGACAGAGAATCCTCATTATGAGGGTTTGAAGCACAGACGTTCTGTCTTCTTTGTAGACCAATCTTATTTTGTCATTGTCGATGAGGCTGTGGGAGATGCAAAAGGAACAGTGAATCTGAACTATCATTTATGTGAAGGTACTGTGAATGTGGATGGAAAAAAACATATTCTGACCACCGCTTACGACGGACCAAGCAATATGAAGCTACAATGCTTTGCCGAAAAGAAAGCTTCGATAAGAGAAAAAGAAGGATGGCGTTCAACTGCTTATCGCGTACGTGTACCCCGTACTTCGGTTTCTTTTGATGTGGACAAAAAGGATTCGGAAGCTGTACGCTACATAACCATTATCTATCCTTCGAAAAATGCAGCTTCTTTTCCTGCATTCAAGGCTAAATTCCTGAATAAGAAGTTTGATGAGAATGGAGTGAAGATAGAAATATCTGTTGATGGAAAGAAACGTCAATTGGAGTATAAACTATAAGAAGACTTTTATTATGAATCGCTTATCATACTTATTTTTGCCTCTCACTGCCATCGGAGTCTCCGCTTGCAGCTCCAATAAGGCCAAAGAAGAGGTGAAACGTCCGAACATTATCTTTATGATGACAGACGACCATACTACGCAGGCTATGTCATGCTACGGTGGACGCCTCTTGCAAACTCCCAATATGGATCGGATTGCCAATGAAGGTATTCGTATGGACAATTGCTATGCGGTCAATGCTTTATCCGGTCCGTCAAGAGCTTGTATCTTGACGGGCAAATTCAGCCACATCAATGGATTCACTGATAATGCCAGTACTTTCGACAGCAACCAACAGACCTTTCCCAAATTATTACAGTCGGCAGGCTACCAAACTTCGATTATCGGTAAATGGCATCTGATTACTGAACCTCAGGGATTTGATTATTGGTGCATCTTGACCGGACAACATGAACAAGGGGATTATTATAATCCCGATTTCAATGAGAACGGAAAGCAGATTGTAGAACAGGGTTATGCTACCGATATTATCACGGATAAGGCCATTGAGTATCTGGAACACAGAGATAAAAGTAAGCCTTTCTGCATGATGTACCATCAGAAAGCTCCGCATCGTAACTGGATGCCTGCCCCCCGCCACTTGGGTATGTTCAATAATACCGTTTTTCCTGAACCGGCCACACTCTTCGATACGTATGAGGGAAGAGGTTCCGCTGCCAGGGAACAGGATATGTCTATTGAACATACATTGACCAATGATTGGGACCTGAAACTGCTGACTCGTGAAGAAATGTTGAAAGATACGACCAATCGCCTCTATCAGGTCTACAAACGTATGCCGGCTGATGTGCAGAATAAATGGGATTCAGTATATGCCCAGCGCATTGCCGAGTATCGCAGTGGTAAACTGGAAGGTAAAGAGTTGATCAGTTGGAAGTATCAGCAATATATGCGGGATTACCTGGCAACAATTGTTGCTGTGGATGAAAATATAGGGCGGTTACTCAGTTATCTGGAAAAAATCGGTGAGTTGGACAATACAATCATTATCTACACTTCGGATCAGGGTTTCTTCCTGGGCGAACATGGTTGGTTCGATAAACGCTTCATGTATGAGGAATGTCAGCGTATGCCACTGGTCATCCGCTACCCGAAGGCTATCAAGAGCGGAAGTGTTTCGAATGCCATTGCCATGAATGTGGATTTTGCTCCCACCTTGCTGGATTTTGCCGGAGTAGACATTCCCGCCGATATTCAAGGCCAGTCGCTCAAACCGATTCTGGACAATGAGGGAAAAGTACCGGCAGACTGGAGAAAAGCCGCCTATTACCACTATTATGAGTATCCGGCGGAACATTCGGTTAAAAGACATTATGGTATTCGTACAGCTGATTTTAAACTGATTCACTTCTATAATGATGTGGACGAATGGGAAATGTACGATTTGAAGAATGATCCGAATGAATTGAATAATGTGTTTGACAAACCAGAGTATGCCGACAAGCGGACAGAGCTGATGTCACTGCTGAAAGAAACCCAAAAGCAGTATAAGGATGATGATCCGGATGAAAAGGTAAATGAGCTGTTCAAAGGTGACAGACGATTGATGAAAAATAGATAATCTAAATGAATACCATGAATAGAAGAAGTTTTTTAAAAAATACAAGCTGGTCCTTCCTCGGATTAGCAGTTTCCGGTAGCTTATTGTCCGCATGCCAACGCGGAACTGCCGCAGGAAAGAAAATTATGCCCTCTGCCAGTAATCTGAAATATTTCTGGGGAGACTTGCATAACCACTGCAACATAACCTACGGTCATGGCGACATGCGTTCTGCGTTCGAAGCCGCCAAGGGGCAATTGGATTTTGTATCTGTCACTCCACATGCCATGTGGCCTGACATACCCGGGGCAGATGATCCTCGCCTGAAGTGGGTGATTGATTATCATACCGGTGCTTTCAAGCGTTTGCGCGAGGGAGGCTATGAGAAATACGTAGCCATGACCAATGAGTACAATAAGGAAGGAGAATTTCTTGCCTTTGTAGGTTATGAGGCACACAGCATGGAACATGGAGATCATGTGGCCCTGAACTATGACCTGGATGCGCCGTTGGTGGAATGTACCTCCATTGAAGACTGGAAACAAAAAGCCCGCGGACATAAAGTATTTATAACTCCGCATCACATGGGTTACCAGACGGGCTATCGCGGATATAACTGGAACTTCTTTACGGAAGGAGACCAGACTCCGTTCGTAGAGATGTATTCCCGCCACGGATTGGCTGAGAGCGATCAGGGGGATTATAATTATCTGCACGATATGGGACCTCGCCAATGGGAAGGTACAATTCAGTGTGGATTGGAGCAAGGCAAGAAATTCGGTATTATGGGCTCTACAGATCAGCACGCCGGATATCCGGGCAGTTATGGCGATGGGCGTATAGGTGTACTGGCAGAGTCATTGACCCGTGATAAGATCTGGGATGCAATGAAGAACCGTCACGTTTGTTGCGCTACCGGTGATAAGATCAATATAGATTTTCGTCTGAACGACGCTTTTCCGGGCGATGTGGTACGGGGTAACAGTCGCCGTATTTATTTGAATGTGGAAGGCGGCAGTTGCATCGATTACATAGACATTGTCAAGAATCGGAAATGCATAGCCCGTTTAAGTGGTCCGTTGTTGCCCGAAATGCCGGAAGGAGACATGGTACGTTGTAAGGTAAAGATTGATTTTGGATGGAACCGTGAAGAGCAGTATGTACATTGGCAAGGTAAACTATCTATCAGCAAAGGAACTATCAATGCTGTGGAACCTTGCTTCCGTGGCGCTGCCTTCACTTCTCCGCAACCGGGAGAACCCGAGTTTGAGACAAAGGTGAACCGTATTGTGTCTGTTACGGACAAAAATACGGAGTTGGACATGTACAGTTCCAAGAATCCGAATACCACCACTCCCGCCATGCAGGCCGTCATTCTGGATGTCACTATGCCTAAAGACGGTATGATTACGGCAGAGTTCAACGGCAAGAAGTTTGAACATTCACTGGGCGAACTTCTGGAAGGTTCCCGCTCCCATTTCATGATCGGATGGCTTAGTGAAGCTATCCTATTCAACCGTGCAATGCCGGAAAGTTGCTTTATGGTTGAACATTATATGGAAGACACTGAACCCGAAAGAGATACGGACTATTACTATATCAGAGTTCGCCAGCGTGACCAGCAATGGGCATGGAGCTCTCCTATATGGGTGGAAAGAACATAATGTTTCCTTATTTGATGTAATAAATTATGGAATACGCAATTGGCATTGATTTAGGTGGTACATCTATAAAATATGCTTTGGTAGATAAAGCGGGTAATTCTTTCTTTGAGGGAAAATTACCCTCTTTTGCTTCTGTCTCAGCTGCAAAAGTGATGGAACAGCTGATAAAGGCTGCCACCTTGTTGAAAGATGAAGCCGCAAAACAGAACTGGACCGTACTGGGCATAGGGCTCGGTACACCGGGAATTGTAGATGAAACAAATCGTATCGTACTGGGAGGTGCGGAAAATATTGTCGGCTGGGAAAACATAGATGTAGCCTCCCTTATGGAGAAACAGATGAGTTTACCGGTAGTTGTTGGAAATGATGCCAATCTGATGGGACTGGGAGAAACGAAATATGGTGCAGGAAGAGGTTGCACTCATGTGGTGTTTCTGACTGTAGGAACCGGTATCGGCGGAGCTGTCATCATTGATGGTAAATTGTTCAATGGATATGCTAACCGGGGTACGGAGTTGGGGCATGTACCGTTGATTGCCAACGGTGAACGTTGTGCCTGCGGGGCAATCGGCTGCCTGGAACATTATGCTTCGACTGCCGCCTTGACAAGACGCTTTAGTGCATTGGCGAAAGAGCAGAATTTAAGTTTTGATACGGAGATAAACGGGGAATTGATTGTTCGCCTGTATCATGAAAATTTCCCGCTCGCTGTCGAGTGCATGAACGAACACTTTTACTATTTGGGCAGAGGAATTGCCGGCTTTATCAATATCTTCAGTCCCCAACGGATTGTGATAGGAGGAGGTGTTGCAGAATCCGGCAGTTTCTATTTAGAGAAAATAAGGGCGGTAGTCAAAAAACACGTAATAGCAGACTGTGCCCTGAATACCAAGATTGTAGCAGCCGAATTGGGCAATAAAGCCGGTCTTATCGGTGCAGCATCACTAATTCTATAAACAAACGAATTATTATGAAAAATAACAAGAAATGGGGTATGCTGGCATTGATCATGATGTTCTGGTTTACCATTTCATTCATTACAAACATTCTCGGACCGTTAATTCCTGACATTATCCATAACTTTGAGCTGAAGGATCTGGCAATGGCGGGATTTATCCCGACTTCCTTCTTCCTGGCTTATGCCATCATGTCGATACCGGCAGGCATATTGATAGATAAATATGGAGAAAAGCCGGTGCTGTTTACCGGTTTCCTTATGCCATTTATCGGAACCGTCTTGTTTGCATGCTTCCCATTCTATTTGATATTACTGGTGTCTTCCTTTATTATCGGCTTGGGAATGGCCATGTTACAGACCGTAATTAACCCTTTGCAGCGTGTTGTCGGTGGAGAAGAGAACTATGCATTCATAGCCGAATTGGCACAGTTTGTTTTTGGAGTAGCATCGTTTATCAGTCCTTTGGTTTATACTTGGTTAATACATGCGCTGGCACCGGGAGTCTATCAGCCGGGAAAGAATTTCCTGCTTGATATTTTGGCGGACATCACTCCGGTCACTCTTCCCTGGGTTTCCCTTTATTGGGTATTCACAGTGTTATTGCTGATTATGCTGCTCATTGTGTCGTTGGTCCACTTCCCGCGCATTGAACTGAAAGATGATGAACGCAGCGGTTCTTCGGCTTCCTACAAGAAATTGTTCCGTCAAAGATACGTATGGCTTTTCTTCCTGGGAATCTTTTGTTATGTCAGTACGGAGCAGGGAGTTTCTATTTTTATGAGTACTTTTCTGGAGCAGTATCATGGCATTGATCCGAAGACCGTGGGTGCGCAAAGCATCAGTTATTTCTGGGGTTCAATGACTGTCGGATGTTTGTTTGGCATGTTCCTGCTGAAGTTGATAGACAGTAAGCGTTTGCTGCAAATATCGGGCATACTTTCCATGAGTTTGCTGTTAATTGCATTATTCGGCTCCGCGGAAATAGCGGTGTGGGCTTTTCCTGCAATAGGCTTTTGTATCTCCATGATGTACTCCATAGTATTTTCACTTGCCCTGAATACAGTAACCCAGAATCACGGTTCTTTTGCAGGCATCCTTTGTTCCGGAATAGTGGGAGGTGCAGGTGGTCCGCTGCTCGTCAGCCTGGTATCCGACGCCACTTCGTTGCGAACAGGAATGTTGCTTATTCTGATTTTCATGGGATACATTACGTTTATCGGCTTCTGGGCACATCCTTTGGTTAATAATAAGACAGTTAGCTTGAAAGAGCTGGTTACCTTCAAAAAACAAAAATAAGATTCTGAGATGAAAAAGATAGTATTGGGCTTATCGGCCCTCTGCCTGTTAATGGCATGTGGCAGTTCCGAGCAACCTGCCGTGATAAAGGTTTCCGAAGAAACATTGATGCATGAAGTCCGCGCAACTCCCTCTCCTGCCGATGGCACATACGTCAAGGTGAATCCACCGCGTTTCATGTGGCCGGACAAATTCCCTCATTTAGGTCCGGTGCTGGATGGAGTTCCGGGACAAGTAGATGAAAAGCCAAAAGTAGTTTACCGGATTCGTATCTCCCAAGACAAGAATTTCCGGAAAGATGTCCTTACCGGTGAACGTGCCTGGGCTTTCTTCAATCCTTTCCAGTGCCTAGCACAAGGGAAATGGTATTGGCAACATGCTTATGTTACCCCCGAAGGTACCGAAGAATGGTCGCCGGTTTACCAATTCTATATAGATAAAGATACACCGGAATTCAATCCGCCGACTTTGGAAAAAGTCCTGGCAGAATATCCTTCCCATCACCCGCGTGTGTTGCTGGATGCAGCTGACTGGGAAAAGATTATAGCGAAAAATAAAAATAATCCGGAAGCCCGGGCTTATATGGACAAGGCTTCCCAATGCATTTCCCGTCCGTTGAAGCATCTTCAGGAAGAGATAGATACAACGAATGTAGTTACGTTGACCAACATTGTGCAACGTAAATCAGCCCTCATCCGCGAGAGCCGTAAGATTGTAGACAGAGAAGAGGCCAACGTGGAAGCATTGGTCCGTGCTTATTTGCTGACAAAAGACGAGAAGTATTATCGGGAAGGCATTAACCGCCTGAGTGAAATTCTTTCCTGGCAAAAAAGCAAATACTTTGCAGGCGACTTTAACCTGTCCACCCTATTATCGATGAGTACATCCGCGTATGACGGATTTTATAATTTACTGTCACCGGAAGAGAAACAACTGCTGTTGGATAACATCCGCCGAATTGGAGACAAGTTCTATAATGAATACGTGAACCACCTGGAGAACCGTATTGCAGACAACCATGTGTGGCAGATGACTTTCCGTATCCTGACGATGGCGGCATTCGCTACGGTCGGTGAAATACCGGAAGCGTCCGTATGGACAGATTACTGTTATAATGAATGGATTTCACGCCTTCCGGGCCTGCATAAGGATGGTGGCTGGCACAATGGAGATGCCTATTTCCATGTAAATATACGTACCTTGATAGAAGTGCCGGCCTTTTTCTCACGCATATCCGGCTTCAACTTCTTTGCAGATCCGTGGTATAACAACAATGCCTTATATGTTATCTATCAGCAACCTCCCTTCTCCAAATCCGGAGGTCATGGCAACTCACATGAAGGACAACGCAGCCCGAACGGAGGGCGCGTAGGATATGCCGATGCCCTGGCACGCGAATGTAACAATCCGTGGGCAGCTGCTTATGTACACGAAATTATGCAGGAAGACCCTGACATCCTGTCGAAGGCTTTCGAAGCCAAACCGGCAGATTTGACCTGGTATCGCTGCACAACCCCGAAGGAAAGGCCTGCTTATAGCAAACATCTGTCGGAACTACCGGAAGCCAAAGTCTTCAAACAAGCAGGTACTGCCCTGATGAATACCGATATAGGGCATCATGCCAACAATGCCATGCTTTCTTTCCGAAGCAGCCCTTATGGTTCCACATCCCATGCCCTGGCCAATCAAAATGCTTTCAACACCTTCTTTGGGGGTAAGGCTATCTTTTATAGCAGCGGGCATCGTACCGGATTTACAGATGATCATTGTATGTATGCCTACCGGAATACCCGTGCCCATAACTCCATATTAGTAAACGGTATGGGTCAGAAGATAGGGACAGAAGGCTATGGTTGGATTCCCCGCTACTATGAAGGTGAAGAAATCTCTTACGTTGTAGGCGATGCCTCCAACGCCTATGGGAAAGTAGTCTCTCCGTTGTGGCTGGAACGCGGACGTTTATCCGGCACTCAATTTACACCGGAGAAAGGTTGGGATGAAAATAAGCTGGAATTCTTCCGAAGACATATCGTTCAGCTCGGACGCTCGGGTTTGTTTGTTGTTTACGATGAACTGGCCGGTAAAGAACCGGTAGAATGGAACTATCTGCTACATACGGTGGAACTGCCTATGGAGGTGGGTAAGGAAGAAGGAGGATTGCGCATCCTGGGTAAGAATAAAGCGGATGGAATATCGATAGCTCATTTATATTCTTCACAGGAGATGACTTATGCACAAACGGATACATTCTTTGTAGCCGCCCTTGACTGGAAAAAGCGTCTTGGCAAGGCTCTTGCTAATCATTATCATTTTACGGCAACGACAACTCCTTGTAATAAAGTGTTTTTTCTCAATATAATCGATGTACATGGAAACAACCGTGCCGATGCCGTGATAAATCATCAGGGAAATCGCATTACAGTAGAAGGATGGGTTATTGAATGTAATCTGGATAGTGAAGGCAAAGCGTTCCTGCACATAGAAAATACGCAGAACGGTGCTTCACTGGACTTCAACTATAATTCGAATAAGGGTGCTACGACTATCGTCGATCAGGTAGGCGGAAAGAGAATAGAGAAAAGACTGGTTGATTCCTTACCGAAACCTGAAATATAAAACCGAATATTAAATCATGAAAGTTACTAATATGGTTAAACAAATTCCAATGAAGCATCTGGCATTTTTTTCTTTGCTATGCTCTTCTGCGGCTTCTGCAGCCGAACGTCCCAATATCATCTATATATTCACGGATCAACAGACAGCCAGCGCCATGAGTTGTGCCGGAAATCCGGACCTGCACACTCCTAATCTCGACCGATTGGCAGCTGCCGGTGTAATGTTCAATAATGCTTATTGCACCGCTCCGCTCAGCGGTCCTTCACGTGGAGCCATGTTTACGGGGCATTATCCGGATGCAGTAGAACTGTCAGTCAATGGTTCACCGATACCCGACTCGCTCAGGACACAGACATTAGGCACCTTAATAAAGAATGCCGGATATGATTGTGCTTATGGCGGTAAATGGCATCTTCCTCTTCTTGATGTCCCCGACAAAGAATACGGCTTCGACAACATTTACAAACATAGTGACGACGGACTGGCGGAAGCTTGCGCCGAATACCTCTCACGCAAACATAAAAAGCCTTTTTTCCTGGTAGCTTCTTATGACAATCCACACAATATCTGCGAATACGCACGGAGCCAAAACTTCCCTTATGGAAATATCGATACGCCTGATATACGGGACTGCCCGGGAGTACCTGCCAATTTCGCCAAGAATCCTTACGATGCCGATGTCATTGAAAGCGAAAGGGCAAACAATTATAATGTATATCCGACTGCCGGTTTTACTCCCGAAGACTGGCGTATGTACCGTTATACCTATTATCGTTTGGTAGAAAAAGTAGATAAGGAGATCGGAAAAATTATTGATGCCATTGATAAGAACGATCTTTGGAAGAATACAGTAGTGATCTTCTCCAGTGACCACGGAGATGGTATAGGGGCTCACCATTGGAACCAGAAATCTGCTTTATATGAAGAAGTTATCAACATTCCTCTTATCGTAACCCTGCCCGGCAAGAAGAATGCAGGCAAAGTATTGCCTCAACTTATCAGCAACGGTATAGATTTCTTTGCTTCCGTATGCGACTGGGCAGGTGCCAAGATGCCGGAAGGGGCAGCCGGAAAGTCTTTCCGGAAAGTTGTGGAAGAAGGTAATCCACAGGCCTTGCATCAGGAATACATCATCACCGAAACACGGTTTGACGGCAGCAAGACAAGAGGCTGGGTAGTACGCACTGAGCGCTACAAATATGTGCTTTATGATAAAGGAAAATATCGTGAGCAACTGTTTGATATGCAGCATGACAGAGGAGAAATGAGAAACCTGATCATGGAAAATGCCTATAGCCAGGAACTGCAAAAACTTCGTGAAATCCTTGAAAAGTGGATGAATACCTATAATATACGTCCAACCCGTCCGAAGCTGCACGATGTTCCCGGAAAGAAACTCAAAAGCACAACCCGATATCAGACAGCTTATAAATAGATTAAGAAATGATAGCCCGCCTTATTATCTTTAAAGTGCGATAGGCGGCAATTAGTTTCCCGGCGTGAAACTGACAGTTTCATTACTTGAAACCAGTAGTTTCACACCGAGAAACTGACGGTTTCATCCCTTGAAACTAATAGTTCCTCCGCAGGAAACTTTTTCTTCCTTTATAGTACTAAGTAACGTTTTAAAAATAACTTGGTACATAAATGATAATTTAGCGGCGAGGGAATGGGTACGCGGACTACGCGGATAAGGCGGACGAACGCGGACTTTAATCTTTTAGACGCGGATGACACGGATGACGCGGATTTTTAAAGCTGCGCTATACATACCGGCATATCACACCGAAGGAAAAAAGAATCCGCGTCATCCGTGTCATCCGTGTCTGAAAGATTACTTGCACGCCGAAGGAGAACCTTGCTCCAGCGCTACGCTGGTAAATTATCATTTATAAGCCGACTCGCTGCACTTGCTTATGTACCAAGTTATTTTTTAAGCATTACTAAAAGAGTACAGTGTAGGATGATTTCACAAAAAATAAATATTAAGGCTAAAGCTGAATTCAACTTTTAAGTGCGACACGTCTTTTAGAGTATTTGCAAACCTCTTTCCTCTTCAAACTAAATACCGGCAGGAAGAAGAAAATGCCGATAATAGACATCACCAATCCGCCAATAGTACCCGCAGCCAACGGAAACCAGAAAGCTTCCTTATCCGTCCCCACCATAAACGGGATAAAACCCAGAATGGTGGAAACTACCGTAAGAAAAATAGGCAGTATCTTTGCATTCCACGCCTTTGTATATGCCCGGAGCATAGAAAGCCGGGGAAAGCGGCTACGGATACTGTTATACTCATTCAGAATATAGATGCTGGCATTTACCGTAATACCACAAAGCAGCACAAACGAAGCAAAGCCTCCCTGGTCGAAATTCAAGCGGAACCAATAGAATGTAAGGAACACTCCTATATAAGATACCGGAATAACAAAGATAATAGCCAAAGGCTGTTTCAGAGAATTAAACAGAATACTCGTTGTAAAGAAGATAATGGCAATCACAACCAGCAACAACAGGTATTGCTTGTTATCTTTCTTACCCCATGACCACGATTGACTATCCGATTCAGCAGTATACCCCATCGGAAGCAATTTATTAAACTCTTCCAAATCCCGCTTCTGTATTTTATTGCCTTGCTCGTACGAACCGATATACTCATATTGCAGACAAAGACGATATTGCTGATTCTCTTTGGCTATCTGTTGCGGCATCTGCCCCTTCTCTACCGTAGCCAACTCGGAAAGTTTATAATGCTTTCCGCCATCCACCCCGTAAGGAAAAAACTGCATAGCCCATACATCATAGTCGTGAGACTGTCGGGAAGAAAGTCGAATACTTTCCGTACCGCTTTCCGTCACCACCGAACCCACCTGCATATTCTTGCCGAATATCGGCTGGATAGCGGAGAACAAATGCTGGGCATTAATCCCCTCCTGAGCCATACGCTCCTTATTCAGATTGAAGTAAAACTCTTGATAATCGTCTTTCCACCAGGAAAATTCCGACTTGATAAACACTTCCTTGATGCGACGGTGCGAAAGCAATACCTCCTTCAGCTTTTCGGCCCATGCATAGAGCTCGTCATAATTGTAGCCATACATCTTGATGCGATAAGAACCTGCGCTCTCACGAACATCATTACTGAAGCCTTGATCTTGCAAGCCATATACATCCCAGCTACCACCTCCTAACTCAGATACTTTACCAATCAGATTCGCCTTTAACGTATAAGGGAAACCGCTATGCTGATACTCTTTCTTGAAATAAATCTGAAGATTGGCCCTGCGTGCATTATAGACAGAAGCATGAAACTGCTTAATCTCCTTGAAGCCGCTAAGATAAGTTTCCACACGTTTCACCAGCGTATTCATCTGTTCCAGCGTACTTCCATTCGGTAAGTTCGCATTCGCATAGAGCACCACTTCTTCATTGCGACTAAAATAACTGCCTTCGTACACTTTCTGCACAAACAAACGAAGACTACCACCTAAAGCCTTATCCACCACGGGTTTCACTTTCTCTTTATAAGTAGAGGAGCCCAACGTCTTGTTATACCGTTCTATCCATTTGCCTTCACCCTCCAACTTCTCAGGAAGAAGGAAAACAGGCAACCCGAAACCAAGCAGGAGCAAAATGCACACCGCCACCCTCCAGCGCAGAAGAAAGCGGATGAGCAACTGATAGAAATGCGTGAAGTAAACAGTCAGCCTGCGAATACGTATATGACTCCGCACCCAGCGTTTCACGCTCTGCCTCTTGACAAGCTTTATTCTATCAATCATGGCCGGAACAAAAAAGAGAGCCACGAAAAGAGATACCGCCAGATTAATAATCACCACAGCTGCGAAGTCTTGCAGATTCAGCCGGATTTTCTCATCCAGAAAGAAGATAATAACCAAAGCCCCCATTGTGGTCAAGGTAGCCGCCAGTACGGACATAAAAGCTTTCAGATTACGCCTGTGCAAAATGTGGTCCGTCATCACAATGGTACTGTCTATCACAAGATTCAAGGACACAGTAATCCCTGCCAATGAATACAGTTGCATCTCCAGCCCGAAAAGATAATAGAAAATAACCGCCACGGAAATGTTGATAGCCAAGCTGGTAACAATCAGCAACAGATACTTCAGATTCAACGTAATAATCCAGACGAATACCAGCAGGATCAGTACTGTCAGCCCCGTACGGAAATAAATTTTATTCAGTTCCTCGCGAATATACTCCGTGGCATCATAGCTGGTATGCACCTCGTAGCCGGGCGGCAAAGTCAGACGTATTGCTTCCATTTCCTGCATCACTTCATTGCTCAGTTGCAATTGGTTAGCAGTCTCTACGGCCGTGACAGACATATAAATGGAATTCAGACCATTGATACGGTAATAGCTTTGGGGGGCTTCTTCCATACGCGCTACAGTCACCAACTCGTCCAAGCGGATAATCTTGCCGTCCGAAGCAGTCACCGTGATGTCCGAAGGAATAAATTGCCCGCTGACTCCATCCGGTATCAAGACCAGACGTATCCACTGCTTACCACCGGCCGTATCCATGTTGTGCGTTCCCAGAAACTCTTTATTATAATGTAACTGGATGGCCCGTTGAATATCAGAAATGCTGATTCCCAGCGTCCGCAATTGTTCACTGTCGTATTCCAACCGCCATTCCATCGGGGTAGCACCACTTAAATCTATCTTATAAATGCCTTGCAACTTAGCCAGACGCGGCTTGATATGTTCTTCTGCATACTGCTGTATCAGTATAGGCGTGGACGGTGCATTCAGTGTGAACGATAAGAACGGACGGGCTGTATTCGCATCGGGCACCTTCATGTCAATATACGGATAACTGACTCCGGAAGGCAGTTGCGACCACGTCTGCCGGATAATAGTAGAAGCCTCAAAACGTACCGCATCCACATCAGCGTGTTTATCCAGATCTACCGTAATGGAACCGTAGCCATTGCTTGAAGTAGAGTACATTCCCTTTACCCCTTTGATGCGGGCCAGCATGGACTCCAGTTTGCTTGTCGCCTCCATCTCTACCACCCGCGACGAAGTGCCCGGCATGCTAAAGCGCACCGTAAAGCCCGGCAATGTGCGCGACGGATTCAGCTTGACCGGAAGCATCGGAACCAAGGCCAAACCCACCAGTGCCAGACAGACAAAGGTGACGATGAGGGTAAAAGGGGAAAGGCGATTCATAGTGATTGACTATTAGTGATTAGTGACTATAATCGAATTTGTCAGAAAGAGAGAAGCCGCTGGCAAAATCGTGCAGGGTCAGCTTGCGGATTTTATAATAGTTCAGCCAATAGTTTTTCAGGGCTGAGATATAGTTGCGCTGGGCTTCTTGCTGACGGTTCAATGACAAGGTAAGGCTACTGATATCCGCCTTACCGATGATGAAGCGTTGGCGGGTTTCATTGTATGCCAGGATGGAAAGGTCGAGGGCTTCCTCGGCACTTGTCACCAAGTCTTGCTGGACATTGAAATCACTTACGGTCATAATGACTTCTTCTTCAATGCTGATTTCGTTCTGACGGGAAGAGGTCTTTACTACATTCAGATTGTTACGGGCCATATTATATTTTCCCTTACGCACTCCCCAGTCCACTAAAGGAATGGAGACACTGACAGATACCATTTCCTGCTGCATAGGGCGGTTGTAGGCTTCGCCAAATTTCTCCGCCACCTGGTTGAAACCGACACTGGCGTTGATACTGGCGTTGAAGCGGGATTCTTTCTTGGTTTTGTCTACATTCCGTTCTGCTTCCAATATGTCCTGGCGTAATCCAAGGAAGTTCGGGTTGTTGGAACGGGCGGCATCCAAGGCAGCATCTACAGGGATGTTTAGTTCTCTGGGACGACTGGGGAGAAGAAGCCGTATCTCTGTATTCTTTTCCAGATTGAGGAAAGAAGCCAGCGAGAACATGGCACGTTTCAATGAACTTTCAGCATTCTGCAAAGTGTTACGGGCATTCACCACGTCCAGCTTCAGCGTCAGAAGATCGGCACGACTGATAGAGGCTATCTTCAGACGTTGCATACCAATACGATAAAGCGTATCGGAAGAAACGACATTCTCCTTTGCCAAGTCATACTCAGCCTGCGCCATGGCAAGTGCAAAGAAATAGGTAGTGGCCTGCTCGGATACCTGCTCAGCATTGTAGATATATTCTTTCTTTACTTTCTCGTATTTCAACGGTTCAATCTTTCGTTCCCAGCGGAAAGGATTATAACCTACCAGACTTTGCGAATAACCTAAACGAACGGGAACACTGGTATACTGCGTGTAGGGATTGGAACCGAAACTACGCATATAGCCCAACTCAGTATCCAGATAAAAAGTACCACCCGTCAGGTCAAAGTTTTGCCTGACTGCCAGGTTGCCATAGGCATAGAAAGACTGTTGGCTACGGTAAATATCCAAATCCTGTTCGGAGTCATAACGCTTCGTAATGTCACGGTTATACTGTGCAGGAGTCATATTCAGCGTCAGGCTCGGCAAGCGATTTGCCTTATAGGTACGATATTCCCAATAGCCTGAAAGATACATATTTTTAGTACGGAAAGCTTCCAGCGAACTGTCGTTCGCCATCTTAATCGTCTGCTGCAAGTCCAGCGTTACCTGCTGTTGCTGCGCGACGGACGGAAGCGCCTGAGAAAGTCCTAAAAGAATAATTAAACCAAGTTTCTTCATTATATCAAGCTTTTTTATCCCGGTAAATAAACCAATATATCAACGGAATGATGAACAGACTGACCAATGTGCCGATGAACATCGCCCCAATCATGGCAATGGAAAGCGGCTTCTGCAATTCCGATCCCATATCGAAAGAGAACAATAACGGTACCATGGCAAAGATGGTGGTGAGCGAAGTCATGATAATGGGACGCAACCTGCGCCGCCCCGCCTCATGGATAGCTTCCAGAAGCGGCATCCCCGTCTTACGTAATTCATTAATCGCATCCAGTTTCAGGATGGAGTCATTGATGATAATACCACACGTAACGATCAGACCGATGGCAGACATCAGATTCAGCGTATGTCCGCATATCCACAACAGTACCAGGGCAAATGCTACGTCTATCGGTATCTCCAACAACACTACAAGCGGTTGCACAAAACTCTCGAACTGTGCCGCCAGAATGAAGTACATCAACAGAATGGAAATAAACAGAATAACCACCAGTTCATCCAGCATCTTCCGGTTAGAGAAGAAACTTCCTGAAAAAGCGGTATCCCAATCACCGGTAGCATCCACCACTTCCTTCACTTGCTCCATAAGCGGTTCCGCCTCTTTTACTTCATAAAAACGGAACGGAACATATTCTCCGTTACGTCCTGCGGTAATCGCTTTCAGATCTTCCGCCGGCGCCACTGATACCAGCTCACGCAAAGGCAGATATTCAACACCATATTGATCCGCCCGTGTCGGAACGAGTGTTTCCTGTAAGATGTTGTTGACCGTTTGTTCCTCTCCCACAATGCTGATAGGCAGATATTGCTGGTAAGAATGAAGAGTAGCTATGCTGTTTTCTTTGAAAGCCGTTTTCAGTATGCGATACAACTCGTCATACGAAACATTATAAAGTAGCAATTTTTCTTTATTGATACGAATATTCAGTTGATTTTCAAAGGCAATACCCGTGGGAGCATATCCTGTACGGGTAGCAAACTCAGCTTCCAGATTACGTAATTCATCCGCTGTCGGCACTTTTTCCTTGTTGCGGGAATAAAGTTCAGCCACAACATCGGCTTCTCCCGTCACAAACAGTTTCTCAAATACCGTCTCGGGTGGCGAAAAAGAAATCACGGCCAACGGATACTCCGTTTTGAGGGTACGGTAAACCTTTTCCTGCAAAGGGACTATCTCAGAGGGATTCTTTGTCTTGAAATAAAGTTCTGCTTCCGAAGAAGAAAGAGCCTGCTCCCGGTTCAGGAGATAGTCTTGTTGTCCGACGGCGGCAGTCTGTTCGATAGTCTCTGTCTTAAACAACTCAAATAAATCATCTACCCTGCGACGATTCTCGTCCACATGGATATTCTCATTCCATTCCACACGGGCTATCAGCTCGTTCTGATCTATTTCCGGCATACGCTCTTTTCCTATGAAATAGAACATGAATACACACAATGGCACGGAAACTATGCAGAACAATACGCTTGCCGTTTTATGAGCAAATATAAAATCAATCCCGGCATCATAGAAACGATCAAGTGTATGATCCTTTATAGGATTATTGATTCGGATACGCGAGAACCATGATTTGCGCAGTCCCGTCCGGTAAACCAGCATATAGAGCACCGGCAGCAACATGATGCCCGTGAAGTAAGAAACCATCAATCCAACGGTTACCGAGAAAGCCTGATCGTAGAAAATGGCTCCGGCAATACCACTCATAAAGATCAGTGGTACAAACACCGCAATGGTAGTCAACGAGGAACTGAGCATCGGAGTAACCACCTCACTGGTACCCGTAATACAGGCACGTTTCAGCGAGTATCCTCTTTCCCGATATTGAGAAATATTTTCAGTTACGATGATGGAACTATCGATCATCATACCCAATGCAAGAATCAATCCGGACAGGGATATGATGTTCAGTGACATCTTGAACAAATAGAAAAAGAGAAAACAGATCACAATGGAAACGACCATACTCAGTCCGATGATGAAAGGAGATTTGACATCCCCCAGAAAGAGTACGGCTACGATACAGATAAATAGAAAGCCCAACGAAAGGTTTTGTTGCAAGTTGGAGATAGTATAATCCAAAAGCTCTGTCTGGTTTCGGCTAACGCTGAATTCAATGTCAGGATATACACTCTGAAAATAATTCATGGTGCCGCCAATGGCTTGCTTCATGTCATCCATATTCTCGTCCGCCTGCTTGATAATAGCCAATGTCACTGCCCGTTTACCATTGCTCATGGATACGCCTTTTTCCCTGACGGGAACAATACCTATCCGGCAGAACTCTTCCAGACGGATGATGCGTCCGTTTTTGTTAATAAGAATATTCTTCACATCCTCTTCCGTACGCAACAGAGTGGAAAACTTGATATTGTATTCATAATATCCATCACGTACGGTCATACTTCCCGGTTCCACATTATTTTGGGCAAGAGCAGATTCTACATCCTGTATGGAAAGTCCCAGTACGGCAAGCTTATTTTCATCGGGAACAATCTGCAACTGGCGCTCCACCAATCCTGTGATATCCACCATGGCTACCTCTGTCAGCTGCTCGATACGCCGTTTGATAACGCTTTCGGCAAATTCACACAGATCGAGGAAAGCACGTTCGTCCGTTTGTCCGTAAGCGCTGTCATTCTTCAGGGTGAGGCTGAGATAGAATACCGGAATATCGGTAGCACTTGCTTTTACTACTTTAGGACGGTCTGTATCCTTAGGCAGGTAGTTCATGGCGGCGTCAATCTTCTCATTCACTTCGATAAAAGCAAGATCCGTATTGGTGCCGAAGTCGAAATTCAGCCGGATAAGACCTGCCCCATCATGCGCCTCGCTATCCATACCTTTCAGACGAGCCACCTGGATAAGTTGTTGGCGCAATGGTTTCACCACCGTATTCTCCAACTCACGCGCAGAAGTATTCTGTGCCGAGATTTGTACTGTAATCTCCGGGATGGCAATATCCGGCAGCAGAGATACCGGCAACGTGAAATACGTTACCATACCGACAATAAAACATGCGGTAAACGCCATCAATACGGCAATGGGCCGCTGTATCAAGAACTTAACCACCCCTTTTATTTTTTATTTTCAATAACTTTCACCGGTGCCTCATGAGCCAGGTTCACATTGCCTGTCACAATCACCACATCTCCTTCTTGCACTTCATCTTCCACAATCGTGTATTCATCGGAATTTTCCAGTACGGTCTGCACGTAGTTCCATTTCGCTTTATTATCTTTCAGTGTAAAAATCACCTGCTTACCGGAACGCAACACCACTGAACTCTTCGGAACAACCAACTGTTCACCTAGCGAACGATGTACATTAACCCGTATGTTCATGCCATTAAAGAGCTTGCCCTGTCCGTTGACAACGGCCTTCACTTTCACCATGCCTTTATCGTCCACCAGCGGATTGATTTCGGAGATACGTCCTTCGTATTTGGCAGAAGGATCTGCATAAGGGGTAACAACCACTTTATCGCCACCTTTAATAAGGGGGAGTTCACTCTCCAATACAGTAAAGTCAGCTTCCATGCCCTGTGAACCGATAATTGTACAGAAAGCATCTGAACTGCTGGGAGCATTATAGGGTTTGGAAAAGAGATTAGCCACCACCCCGTCAAAAGGAGCAATCAGAGTGGCATGTTCTTCTTCATATTTAGCCAGTTCATATTGAGAAAGGGTCTGATCATAGCCGCTTTTCACCCGTGCCAGTTGCATGATATCATCGGGTACATTGGCAGTATCATCCGCTGCATACCCCTGCCCTATCAATACATCCTGCAATTCCAACTTAGCTTTCTCCAAAGCATCTTTGGACTGTGCGGTCTTATTTTTTAAACGAAATTTATCCAGCTCTGCCAGTTTTTGTCCTTTGTGTACCCGGTCACCGTTCTTCACATAAATCTGCGCCACGATACCCGAACTTTCAAAACGCAAATCTGCCATTCCTCCGGCCACTATCTTGCCATTACTTACCAACTCGTGATTGAATATCTGCCGCTTCAAAGGCAACACGGTCACTTCATTCTTCTCATCCGGCAATACGGTAGCTACTCCTTCATCGGCGGCTTCTTCTTTTTTCGCACCGGAACATGCTGCCAACGCAAATAGTGCCAGACAGATCAAAAACCGGTAGTTCTGTGTCTTTATCATTCTATATTAGTTTTTCCGTTTATACTTAGTGTATGCAAAAATAGTCGTTTTCCCTTTACGAGCCGCCATATATATATGGACAAAACGAGACTGGATACAAACTGTTATTTTTCTAATTATCAAACAAGTATATTCTTGTCCATTCCCAAACAGGTGGACAAGAATATATCTCCTTCCTTATTTAGGGACTGTAATAATCACTACCGGATTAGAATCATCCGTCAATTCTTTCAGTGCCGAAAGTTTTTCATTTTCTGCCGCTTCAGGATTTTCTTCCAACCAGGTCATCACTTCTCCAGCATCAATAATCATTCCATATTCTCCCTGTGCACTGCATGCCTTGGGACGGAAAGCCATAAAGCCAGTCAGGTCATCTTTTATACCTTCCTTTTCGGCATACATCCGGGTAGTATTTGCCTTCCGGTCGTAGATTCCGTTAAACGTTTCCGGTTCATCTGTATAAAGTCCCCGGATACACTGAAAGAAAACAGTATGATCCGTCTCAAAAATACATCCCACCAACAAGCGTTTTTCGTTATCTTTGGATTCAGTACGTGCCTCGGCGCCCCAATGCCATTTACCGGTGGAGAATGCGATATAAGGTGTCAGCTCATTTCCACTCACTGTATAAATGGTATCATTGAAATTCTCTTTGTAACGTATCTTATTATCACTCTTCCACAGGAAAGGAATACCCGCTACACTTGCCGAGGCATCTCCACTTTTAAATGTAGTCAGAATAATACCTGCATTTCCCTGCTTTTTGACGCTGATACTGTTTATGTCATCTACTCCTCTATTAGGCAAAACCGGAAGTAGACTGGGCACCGTATCTATCTGTTCTCCCGCTTCATTAAATAACAGCAAAGCGCGCCCGTTATCACCTACAATATTACCGTAACGACCTATTATCACGGAATCCGTAAAACAGAAATCACTCGGTGAATCCGGAGGGGTAGGTATCGTTACACCACCACGGTAATTACCTTGCAAATCATATTTCTGTAACTTACCGGGTCTGCGCATAAAATAAAGCAGACCGTTTACATCATTATAAGTAGGCGCCGCAGTTGAATAAGCTTCCGGATCATCGCCCAAATGTCCCACTTTGCTTAAAAACTTACCGCTCTCTTTATCAAAGACAAAACAGGTTTGACGTGAAAAGACAACAATCTCTTTATCCAGTAACAGAATATTCGGGCTTCCACCTACCAGACACGAATCGGTTGTTTCTAATGGAACATAGCGTACATCGCTTCCTAATTCCGAAAGTTTCAATTCGGCAGGCTTTTCCATAGCTCCCGCCACATCAATAGAACATAGTTCATCGTCAGCCGACGATTGCGGAGTACCGGTACAAGCCGACACCAGGCAAACCAGACCTACTGCATACAACCATTCTTTTTTCATAACTTCTTGTGTGTTTTTAGATTTAATATTCATAACATCTCCGCAAATAAACTAATATTTTTAGTTTTAGAACTATATTTCATCGTTAAAGAAGTAAAAAGAGGTATTTAAAGACATATTTCTAAATAGACTTTCCTTTATATTATAGTCTCAAAAATTCCATTATAAATCAGAAGATGACTTAGCACTGACAACCACACAATACTACAATTAAATTTAGCACACACATTTATCTTCATCTTACAATATCTCACGTATACTTCACATTTTTAAAAACATTCTTTTCCATTCGATATTTTTTGTTTCTTTTCTTCTTGTAAACCAAACAAAAGCTACTTTTCCTACAATAAAGGATCTTGGTAAAACACCCCAATATCTAGAATCCACAGAAACCGGTAGATTATCTCCAGCAACGAAATAATAATCTTCCATAAAACAATAAGCATTGATTAAACTATCACCCAAATAAACCTTATTCAGCTTCAAATGCATTTTTTTCTTTTGTTCCCATTCAATTAATGCTTTATACACTATCCACGAAGCAGAATCAATTACCACAGTCATATTTTTGGCAGGAACCCATAAAGGACCGAACTCTCTTACACTCCAAAACTTATTTTTTGCCTGAAAGACAGATATTTGATTATTATTATTATTATACATCACCGTATCAATGCCCTTAGACACCAATTTTTGCTGTTTCATATTCCCTAAAAGACCCTTATAACCATGTACACGAAAGAAGCCACCCTTTATTTCAAACGTATCATTTGGTAAAGCGATACAACGTTTCACAAGATATTGGTCTGAACAAAACACAATACTATCAAACGGCTCCTTTAGAAAAGGCATATTAAATACTATAACATCATTGTGCACAATGTCTCCAGTAATAAAGTTGGTCACCAATACTCTATCTCCAGGAAACAATGTCGGCTCCATTGAGGTCGTAGGAATCCTAAAAAAAGAGTAATTGTTAAAAAACAGTTCACCTAATACAATTACAAATATAATTATATATAACAAACGAATCCAAACACTATATCGCCATTTTACATTTGGTTTCATTAAAATATTTTTTTAATATCCAATGCATATATTGTTGCGTCAAAATTGGTGCTTCTTTTAGTGGTATATACATACTATTTATTCTACTAGTATATTCTGTTAATACAAAGAAATAAGGTAATCCCAAATCTGCAAATTCCAAATTAACTTCTTGAGTTAAATTATAAATGGGAAATTTTATTCGATTAGCTTTCTTAAATCTCTTCAAATACAAAATATTATCATACGTAGTAAAAAGCAAGATGTTATCTACTCCAATCGAATCGACATATAAATTCAGTATGTCAATTTGCTCTTCAATACATGTATTGCAATTTAACTCCGAATACCGCAAAACCAATTTATTTCCTCGTATCAAATCAGTCAAAAAGCACTTCTCTCCAGTTATACTTATTACCTTGCAACTGTCAGAATAATATTTTCCATTATATTCAATTTCATAATTCCTATTCTGATTAAAAGTTTCTAACCCGATTAATTTATATGAATTTTCTTTCAACTCATTTAATAAGTCATTTATAAAATTGTCCCGTTTATGAATCTCGTAATAGAAATAGATTCCACAACCAATTATGATTAGAGCATACAAGAATATGCTTAACTGTTTTTTCCTCATAAATTCACTCTTATTTATTTTTCAAGGTAAAAATCCCAATGATAGGATTATCTTCTTCACTTGTTTGCTCATATATTTTCTGTAAGTCTTTCTTACCCTCACTGCGAATAAAAGTACGATTAGAATAACGTTCTTTCCACGACGAAAGAAAAGCACCACCAGAGTCTGCTACAATAAGCTTACCATCATCAGAGAAAGAGTATTCCCACATGTACAAATCGCCCCATTTACCTAATTTAAGCACATTAGCAACCGTATGCTCATCGGTTCGTTTGTCATACAGTATACTACGCATTATGTAGTCACCATATTGCGCTATAAAGTATCCATCTAAATTCAATATAGAGCTAAGCCCTTTAATATAACGTTTCTCCATAGCAGTCATCATGATTGTTGTCCCATCTTTCTGACGTAAATCCTCGGGTAGCTCTCGCTTTGAAAAATGAACTGCATATTTTGCTGAAGTACCATCTTTAGTTGATTGATAAATAGTATCATTATTGGAACAGATAATCAACAAGCTATCTTTGTATTGACTGATATTAGAAAAAAGCCCCCAATGAGAGTGCTGTTTCGCCAAGTTTTCTGAAAAAGGGAGATAGCAATCCATCTCATTAGTCGCCATACCAAGCTTCAATAAATTATAACACCCGTATAAATAAGAAGAATTATTATTAGCTACTAAGTACAAGTTGTCTCCTTGCAAATAGAAATCATCATAAGAAAGATTCTCATCAATATCCATAAGCCTACCAACAGAACTTTTTAAGTCATAAACATAAAGTTTCCATGGTGAAGCATCATCCTTTATATAGAGATAGTTACCAACAACTTGGAATTTTCCTAAACGAACATATTCTCCAGGGCCTTGACCTTTAACTCCTATTTTCTTTAAAAAAGATCCACTGTCATTAAAGATATACACAGATTGAGATAATTCATCTGCAATATAAATTTTACCATCAACATAGCTTATTTGTTTCATCTCTGAAATCAGACAACTATCCGTCGTTTCCAATTTAATGAATTTCGCCTCATCGTTAAGAAAAAGTGAAAAGTCTAATTCATCAATGACATCATCTACATCAACATAAACATCTGTTACTTCACTATTAGCCCTTTCTTTTACTAAATTTGAAGTGCAACTATATATTAAAACCAAGAAGCACATAAAAAAAATAGATTTTACCATAACTTTTAAATTTAAATTAATTCCACTTGCGCTTCCATTCGCTATCAGGCAGATAACCTCCTATATTCAGTTCCACCGCGGCCTTCATCACCGCTTTCACACTATCCAGACGGTCATCTTCATAACCGCCATGCCCAGGCATATTTCTTATAAGAAAGCGGGTGGCTTCTAACTTCAAACTATCATTTTGGTAGTAGTTCAGCACTTTTTCCAGTTCTATCCTGTTTTTTCCGGCCTGTTCGAGTGCAAAATCCAAACGTTTATCTCCCGCACTTTCGCATGATACAAAAAATACAATTGACAGAGACCATATTATTGTCATCTGTACTCTATTCATAGTATTATAATTAAATTATTATAGTAGTTCTTCTCTTAATAATCTTTTACTTGGAGACCTAATGCTACCATTAGACAGATGCAAATGTAGAGAGCTGAGGTTAATTAATAGCGGCATACAGACTTAATTGAGGATTAATAAACGGTTAATTCCATGTAAATACAGAATTCAAACTAATTTAACTGAAGTTTTACATGCAAAGTGATAAAGAATCCTCCTTCTTTCTTCATCCCCATCAGACAAGATAAGCCCGTGACATACAACCATCCTTTTCTCATAATTCTTTGTATGTTTTCTGATTCAACATTTATAACATCTCCGCAAACTATTATTTTTTTAGTTTTAAAAACTAAGGTTTATCGTTAAAGAAGTAAAAAGGCTTATTTAAAACGCGACTTTTCATACAATTCCTTCTTATTGATTATGAACAGTGATTGATTATTCTCTATATTTTCACAATCTTCCAACGCCATTATAACTTTATCCTTATCTACTTTGAGAAAAGAAGCTAAACGATATTTTCCTCCATTCACTTCTGCCGGTAGAATATAAGTAGTTGTATTATGAGTTTCCTTATTATACAGAGCCAACCTTACCGAGTCCTCACAAGAGAAAACAAAATAAAGATAGTTCTCTTCTTCATAAACATACCTGATAAGCGTTGCCAACTTTTTGTTTTCAGGCTTATTTACATAATCAATTAAGTCATAAACATCTTTATTGAGGCGCTCCACTGCCGGAATAGCATATTCCCCGAAGTTTACGAAATATTTAGGCTGAACCATACAATCATTTACTACCGTATAGATTGTATCACTCAAAGCTTCCCAATAAGTGATGAAACCACCATTATCATCACAATTCATAAAATCAAATAGTAGAAATCCGGTGTGAAGCGAATGGCCCTCCAGTGTCTGAGTTATCGTATATTTTTCATCCAACAATGAAAGGGCCGGCGTCACATACCCTGGAGTTCCATTAAAGCTATTCTTTGCTATATATTTATTTTTCCCATAAGGACGGATAAGCTGAGGAGCACATTCTACATCCGAATTTTTTACAGCCTTTTCCGTACGCAAATAACGACTGGAAGGAGCAAAAAACAATACTCGACCCTGATTAAAATCATAAATACATAATTCTTCATTCTTAATAAAGAAAGAAGATAAATTCACATACTCCTTATTACCTTGTCCTATTCCGGATATGTTATATAAGTAATTACCCTCCGTATCAAACGTCAATATTTTATTTCTGGACCGTATAAAGTATTTGTCCTTAACCTGATCTATCGACACGATGTCATACAACAAAGAAGAGTCCGATGTCTCAAGCGGGATTATTCTGCCTCGCTGTAAAGGCAGTTCTACACTCTGCTCTACATCAACAAATATTTCGTTACTAAAATCAGAAGATGATTTAGTAGCGGTACAACTATATAGCAATACTGTTATGCATAAAGTTAACATAATATTTTTACTCATATCAAAACATTTTCATGAAATAAAATCATATATCGAAACTTCAGAATTCAAAATTCTGGCGTAAAATACCTTTCTTTGATTTGTTTCAAATAGGTATCTGTATATTTCCCATAATTCCTATCGGGTATGAACAAATGCTCTATTTTATTGTCAACAATTACAAAAAAGCAAACAAGGCTGGTATTATCTAAAGATATACCAAGCTTCTTCCTACCTATATTTATAGTATTCCCTTCTTTAAATTTTTCATTTATCGAATAATCAGATGCCAGATATAGAATCGCAGAAGCCTCCTCAGACTTGGAGAAATTCTCTTTTATACACTTCTTTGCATAATTAAGACATGCATCACATGATTGAGAAGAGTAATAGCAGATAAGCCGTGGTTCACTTAATTTAAGTTCCTTCACACCAATAGAATTATCACTACAAATAATCGAAGCCGTTATATTATCCTGTATATACATTTCTTCAATAAAATGTTCATTTTCCCAGTCTGAGATCGACTTTTCTAATGACATTTTGTAGAGTATAACAGATGAAACAATTAAAATACTAAGAAGCAAAACAAACTGTAAGGAAATAATCACCTTTTTCATGATTTCTAATTTATTTAAAAACATATTTTATAACAACAGGATTATCGTCATCTTTTATACTATCAAACACTTTACGAGTATCAGCATCCAAATCTTCCGCATTTAGTATATTAAGACCATAATTGGGATCTGCTCCTATCAAATAAACTCCACTTTCATCAACAAATGAAGGGATGCATTCATGACCTTCTTTAAAGGCATTAAATACTACAGGCTCCTTACTTTGTTTATCATAAATAAGAGTCCAATATTTATTATCATAAGCAAAATCGGTAATATAATATCGTGAATTCTCACCATATGAAACAAAAATATTCGCATATTTAGCTCCAACTGTACGAGCATATTTAAAGTAATATTCCATAGGTTCATCCTTCAAGTCTGAAATTTCAAAATTCTGTTCCCCAAAATCCCAATGATATTTGGGAATCAACGAATTATTTTCGAAGGTGAAAACATCTCCATTATAGGATTGTACAAAATGTACTTTACCTTCACAAACATAAAATGGCGAATACGTATGATGATAAAAAGTATTAAAGAGAAGAAATTTTGGTAAATCATACAACTCTGAGATAATCTTGCGTTGAACAATATTATATACCACCATTTTATTCCCTTCACGAGAATCGCTAAAAAGTAAATATGTATCCTTGTCTAGTGCAATAAATTGATGTACAGCAGGTACAGTCAATGGAAGAGGGATCTTCTCTTTAAAATTTTGCCCAAGACTATCATATCGAAGAATACCTCCCATAGGAGACAAAAGGTCTAAATCACCCGTAAAAGGATTAAAATAAAAGCTATATAATTCTGTATATTCTCCCGGACCATTACCATGTTTATTTATATCATATAAAAAATTACCATTTTCATCAAATACTAATATTTTTTTTTGAGGCGTATCAAGTATATAATATTTACTATTATGATAAATGCGTTCACCTACATATTTTATCAATGAGTTCTCAGATGTTTCCAAAGGAATTATTTCAACTCTTGAGAAATAATCGTAAAAAGAAGGTGAAATTGTTTTTTTTAAGTCAATCTTACATACTGTAATATCTCTATTAATAATTTGTTGATTGCATGATGTCATTAACAACATACCCCAAATAATAACAATAATAATTCTCATATCACATATACTTTTTTATTATTTATAATAGGATGGCCAACATATCAATACATTAGCCACCCCATAGCATTCGTACAATTATCTGTGATTTATACAATAATCAATAACACCCATCCAGAATGAGCTACAGTAGTCTTTAGGAACACCTGTTGCTTCACAATAAACTCGGCAGCGATGGAGATCTATTGTTTCTGTACGCTTTTGATAGCAATCTCCACTTCCTCCTGTACTACATTTAATCTCAACCCCTCCGATTTCTCCACCATCAATAGGATCATCTTCCCCACTGATAGCCTCAATCGTCGATGTATTCATATCGTAAGAGCGATCAGAACTCAATACAGTTCTCACATTCAATGCAGTAATAGCAATAACCACAACTGCAAACATTACAATCTTAATCTTTTTCATTTTTGATTTTTTAATTGTTAATTCAAATTTATAGAAAGCTTTCTAATTTCATTTCTCATTTCATTGATTGCACTTGAAAAGACTTTAGGCTCTTTTGTTAGAACAATAATGCTCATCTTCTCAAACTTTTCTTTATTAAAGTAAGCAGAATCTGTATAAAGTTTAGCCAACATATAATAAGGATAAATACGAATAGGTAATCTATGAGTAGAAGCAATAAAACACGATTCAGCCTTCTCATACAAACCTAATTGTAAATAACATTTTCCTTCTGCATTGAGTACAGCTACATCACTGGAAACTTTCTCTGTACGCTCCAACACCTCAATAGCCTGACTATACTGCTTCTGTTCCATCAGCACATGTGCATATCGAAAAAGAAGTTTCGGACTGTGCATAATCTTCTCATAAACTGATTCGTATGCAGACGCAGCTTCCTGATACGCATTTTCCGAGTAAAGCATGTGAGCAAATAACACCCTCTCTTTATAGTGCTTAATATCCTTCAACTGATAAATACAAGATACAGAAACAACAAGTAAGAGAATGGATACAATATACGCAACAATACTTCCGGAAAAACAACGACGTTCTTCTTCCTTGCTGTTAGAAACACATAAGGAGGCAAGTAATATACCAACTACCCCAAATGGAAACACCTGGAGCGGATAAGCCGAAAATGCAAAAACACATAAAGATAACAGCCCGCCACATATACCATATTGCCTCGTTCGATAGCCTTTCCGAAAAGTATAGTAGATGAAAGCACAAGCTAAAAGGAGCAAGACGACTCCTCCTTCAACCGTCAATTGCAGATACTCATTAAAAGCATATACAGGAGAACCGGCCACTCTCTCTTCCCATTCCGAGTAATCGCCTTGAGAAAAATAAGCGGATTGTTCCTGACCGTAAACTTTCGGAAAACTCCCAGGCCCATATCCCGAAATAGGACTTTGGGCAATAACAGCAAGTGTCTGTTTCCAGATAAATAAGCGTCCGCAAACAGAATCGGACCTCATCGAAATCAATAAGCCTGCAATAGTTCCACCTAATATCAGGAACAAAACCATACAAAGCACCGTCGCCTTAAAGTGCGATACAAAATATTTTCTTAACTCCCCCACCCATTGAAAATGGAGAGACAATACAAAAAGACTACTAACAATCAATGCTCCCCAAGCCGAACGACTCATCCCTGCCGGAATCATAGAAAATAACAACACGGCTAAAATCGCCCAGACATATTTATCCCGCTTCTGAGCATTAAGCATCTCTCCTAAACAAATGGGGAAAATTACCGCCAAATAACCTGTATATGGTCCGGGATTATAAAACGATCCCGTCACAGCAAACATCTTATGATAAGAGCCTGTAAAACCGTATATTTGCAATATGCCCCATATGGTTTGTATGCATCCCAGCAAGGCCAAAGCATAAAATACTGTCTTCTTACATACAGGACAACAGGATAAAATAAAGCGCAATACAAACCAGAATACACACAGCAAAACAGCGTAAATTATTTTCCAGTTAGCTAATTGTTCTTGATAATCGTATCTTATTAAATACCATCCAATCAAAACAATAAACAGCATATCGGAGATTGCAAAATAAAATCTTACTTTACTTACAAACAGCACAATGCACGACACGAAAGCCACTACTCCTACAGCGCAGGCAATAGGAAAAAGCTGGAAATAGTTATCCACTATTTCATAAGGAACAAAGGTACTGACCGGCACAAGGCAGAGTACTATTGTAAAAAACAGAGATATGATAATATTATTTTTCATTTCAATATCGATATAAGTATACCTCTTCAATCACAAAGAAAATCTCACAACTTTTTAAATATTCTATTCCATCGAATCTGTCCGGTTTCCAAAACTTTTGAAAACCAGATGAATTGCCCTACTCCCAAGATGAAGTCATCCGGCAGTAATCCCCAATTACGAGAATCGTACGAATAGTTCACATTATCCCCTAGCATGAAATAATAATCATGTTTGAAGTGATATTCAGTCAATAAAGTATCCGCTAAATAAACCAATCCCATCTCTAATTTCAGCGATTGTCCGGTTTCATATTCTATACAGTGTCGGTAGTGGTTGTAGTTACAGGAATCAATTGGCAATATATCTCCAACTTTAGGAAGATACACTTTTTCCAGACTCTCGCGAGCAAACCACTGATACGTATCACCAGGTAGTGCCACACAACGTTTACAAAAAAACAATTTTGCACTCAGTATCATCTTTTCTTTATCTTCAGAATATGGATAATTAAACACCACTACATCATTCTTTCGCACCTGTCTGATACCTTCCAGCCTATGCACCAACTTACGTTCGTCCCATGACTCATCTTCTTCTATAATTCTACGCCCCGGAATTTGCAAAGATGCCAAAATATAATCTCCACCCAACAGAGTAGGAGACATGGAATAAGTAGGTATAACGCAAAATGTGAACCAATATATCCTGACAGATAGATATATCTGATACAAGGAGAACAATACAAAAGATGTATATCCTACCCTTTTCCATACTCGTTTTATTTTTCCTTTCATATCTCAAAATACTATATCAACTCCTAAATTCTTATCGGTTCAATCATACAATTATCACCTATTCATACCCTACAAACTTCTGCTCCCCATCTTCCACATAGAATACCTGCTCTTCCTTCCCGCGCGTCAAATTACGCAGCCACAATAAGGCGCCTTCAGGAATATTCCGATAGACTAATTCATTAGTAGTAGCAGTCTGTACTCCCAAAGAAATCCATCCTTTCACACCAGACTGATAGAACAACTCATACACATTGCCCGGAGTGATAAAATTATCATCATTGCGAGGAACAAACAGTACCTTCTTTATAGTACTAGCACGTTGCAGGTCAAATACGATGGAATCCCGCGGCCCTGACGAATAATAGAATGTCAGCCAATCATCATCACACGCCTTGTCTATGTCGTGCGCGGGATTCTCATCCACCGGACCACCACCGTATATAGCTTTTGAAGGAAGATGTTCTTCACTGTCCACACTATCAAAGAATGCCAGTTCCGCAATTTCCGCCCTACAATCTGCTGTGGGATAGGCAGGAGGCGGTGGAGTGAAACGCACATAACGATAAGGGCGTGAAATCTTCGGATAATAATAATTGAGGTTAGTGCGAGGAGTATCGGTCAAGCAACAAAGCAGCTCACTCGTACGGAAATACCGGTCATTACCCACTTCAATCTCAGCACCTGTCATGGCCGCCATATAACCATAAAGGTATTGTCTTAATGGGTATTTTCTCCTTATATGGGCAGTGACCGCCTTCGACATATTCGGTTCAAAATAGCGTACATTTCCGTCTACTACCATAAAAGGACATCCGGCAGGAGAACGCGTTCCGTTCTCAGAGGTCAAAGGTTGGAAAATAACGCCCGGTTCTATATTGTTCACCCGTGCTTTGCCGCGTCGTAATGGAACTGCATCCACTGTGACATATCCGGAAGGACTGAACATTCCCAGCAGAATACTATTTCCTCCTATATTGTCATTAACCTTTACCTTGAACTCATTCTCACCAAAGTATTCTGCCGTCACATCCTGATAAAAAGGTCCAAACAATGAAGCTGTCTTACTATCGTGCGCTTCAAAAGTATTTCTGTAAACTTTACCTTTCTTTCTGCCGTCCGTAGACCCACGTTTCACCACAAAGTCGGACGAATCCATATACCAGAATGGGATAAATCCTCCGTCCGAATCCTTCAGTACGTTCCACATATGGTCGTGTTGATTAGAAGGAGAATACCAATATTTATCTATATTTACCGGAAAGCCCAATGCCCGGAAAACGTATACAGCATGATCAGTTATTTCGCGACATGTACCTACCAGATATTCCGATAAGAAACGGGCACCTAAATGTGGCATGCGATATTCGGTAGTGAGGACAAATAAGTTAGTTCGCTTGAAGTGGCGTGCCAGTACATTCACAGCTTCCACCATATCATTACCGGTATACAGCGAATCAAGAAGAGGTTTATAACGGTCATAATACATTTTCCGCCAATTGTCCAATGGCTCATCTCCTATACGATAGGGCAATACCCATTCACAAAAGTCGTCAAATGAATAATTCTTTGCCCACGGACATTCTTCCCAGACCTTGAAGGATTGTTCGATATTTTCTATCAGATAATCGGCAGACATGTATTCAATATCCGGACGTTTCGGCAATGTTCTGTAGTTAAAGCCAATCCACTTGCGCTTCCATTCGCTATCAGGCAGATAACCTCCTATATTCAGTTCCACCGCGGCCTTCATCACCGCTTTCACACTATCCAGACGGTCATCTTCATAACCGCCATGCCCAGGCATATTTCTTATAAGAAAGCGGGTGGCTTCTAACTTCAAACTATCATTTTGGTAGTAGTTCAGCACTTTTTCCAGTTCTATCCTGTTTTTTCCGGCCTGTTCGAGTGCAAAATCCAAACGTTTATCTCCCGCACTTTCGCATGATACAAAAAATACAATTGACAGAGACCATATTATTGTCATCTGTACTCTATTCATAGTATTATAATTAAATTATTATAGTAGTTCTTCTCTTAATAATCTTTTACTTGGAGACCTAATGCTACCATTAGACAGATGCAAATGTAGAGAGCTGAGGTTAATTAATAGCGGCATACAGACTTAATTGAGGATTAATAAACGGTTAATTCCATGTAAATACAGAATTCAAACTAATTTAACTGAAGTTTTACATGCAAAGTGATAAAGAATCCTCCTTCTTTCTTCATCCTCCGTGTCTCCGTATTCAATCCTGTCATTTTAAAAAAGACTCTTACTCTTTCTTTTCAAAAGCATTGCCCTTTCTTTACTTTTACATAGCACTTTGGTTATATGCATATTCTTTATTTTGCTATGACCACAAATGTGAAGCACGTACTTTACAACCGTGAAGCAGTAGTACCACAATTGTGAAGCACGTGATCAACAATTATAGAAAGTACTATAACACTGGTTATCAACAGAATAAACATAGAACATCAACATAATAAACATAGGCAATTAATATAAGCAAACCATACTCTGAGCATCATCGCAAAGCGGGAATTCTCTCATCGAAATGGCACGAACGATTGTTATCCTCCATATTCGACGTATTTATGATGAAAAAAAGTCGAAAAGCGGGGGGTACTGAAACAGTTTATTCATGTGCAAAAAGCATGTAATAAACAGATTTACAGCAGCATACTCCCATTTTGTGTTAGTGTAGGTAACTCTACCTACACGCTAATTCTACTTGCTTCCACCACTGCTTATTGCCGATGAATAGGGCGATACAGAGCATAAGTGCAAGCGTGTAGGTAAAAGCGATCATAAACTCTCAGTAAAACCTGAGCCATTTATTAATGTAACGAACAAATACTTTTCTTAAAATAAGACTATATGATACTTTCAAGATGGTATAGGCATCCGAAGTAAAAGGTGTAGCCATCTATTCAAAAGGGTGTAGCCATCCGACCAAAAGGGTGTAGCCTTTTATACCCTCGCCAACAAGCCTCGCAGAAAGGATACAAACCTACTATATCCATAGTAACAAAAGTAGAACTCATAAAGAAAGGACATATTATTTCAATTCCATTTTGGCAATTATCGGATTGTCATCAGGCTCAACATGTCGCCCTAAAACTTCATCCGAGGATATTTTATCTGATGGCACCAAACTATAAAGAGCATTGTTATGAGCCATAAGAGGCATAAAGAATGCAAGTTCATCTATATCATTTACTATAGGATTTTTTGCATAAGCAGAAGCTTCAATATAGGAATCGGCTTGTTTGTGATCAATTATTCCCCAATAGAAATTTGAATTCAAGGTATAGCCTACAAAAGAAAATGAAGGGGTGTCCAAAAATCTCAGTAGCAAGGGAACATCCTTCATTAATGTATGAATCTGGTCTATAGCAACACTTTCAACTGCTATTTTCTCCTTATAAGCCTCTTGAGCTTTTATATACTTTTCATCAAATTGCATTATATATTTTTTCTCCAAGTTTGAAGGAGAGGACGTTTGATAAATTACATTATCCAAAGCCAATATCAAATAGCCGTCACATAAAAAATTAAAAGGATTTACTATAATGCCGGAGTTATCTATATTCTTATTAAAGAATAAATCTGAAACCGTTTGACTGTTATCAACATTAATGAACAACACATTCGGACATAATTCCTTTTGAGTATATTCTTTATTAGGTTTATAATCTCCACAGAAAGCAATCCACGAATCATCTAAAACAAAAAAGGAATCTGCAGAATAATTCGTTTTTATCTCTCTCACAAAACATCCGTCGGAAGAAAAGATAAATATTTTCTTCAACGAGCAATCCCATATATAAATTTTATCCTCATACACATTGACATCTGTTATACTTACATATTCGTTAGTCCCCATTCCTCGATTACCATATTTGCGAACAAATCGTCCAGATTTGTCGAAACGCAAAACAGACTGCGTTTTTTCCCTATCAACTACATAGTAAGCATCATCTGTTACAAGAATCTTATCGACAGAACCTATCAGACATTCATCTTTCGTCTCAAGAGGAATATACGAGATAGAATCAACGAATGAAGACAGCTTCACTTCATGTTCATTAGTCCGCAAAGGAACATCAATCACCATTGCCTCTTGCTTGTCAGTCTTTCCCGGATTTGAACATCCGACTAATGTTACAAAGAAAAACAGTAAAAATTTTAGCTTCATAATTATTATCTATATATGTATTAATATTTATCACATTCTTTACGATTTTCGATTATTGGCAAAACAGAAGTTTATCTTCTGTTCATTTATTATTTCAATTCCATTTTGACTATTATCGGATTGTCATCAGGCTCGATATGTCTTCCAGAAATCTCGTCGGAAGTTATTCTCTCCGGTGATCTATAACTATAAACCGTATTTTTATAAGTCGCCAATGGAACAAAAACAGCTATATCATCCATATCATTTACAATATTCATTTTTTTATAGCCGGAAGCCTCAATGTACGCATCAGACTCCTTATGATTAATGATACCCAAATAGTAATAATCCTCCCAATTATATTTTAAGAAAGCATAAGAAGGAGTGTCCAAAAAGGTATAGACATAAGGTATTTTCTTCATAAATTCAATACCTTGATACACATCAACTGTTTCCGTTTTCAATTTTTCAATATAATCTCTCTGAGCTTTCTGATACTGCTCTCCAAACTGTAAGACATACCTCTTTTTCAAAACAGCAGAGGGCAAAGCTTGATAAATAGTATCACTTAAAGGAGTTACAAAATTAGCGTTGCTGACGAAATTGAAAGGAGATGATATAATACTAGAATAGCACATTCGAGAATCAAAAAACAAATCAGATTTAGTCTCTCCATTATCAACATTAACAAACAGCAAATTAGGATATAAGTTACTTCGCTCATATTTTTTATTCGCCTTATAATCACCATAAAAAACAATCCAAGAATCATCTAAAACAGCAAATGATTCTGCCATATAATCAAATTTCTTCTCTTCCAAGAAATGACCGTCATGGTCAAAAATAAATAACTTCTGCAATGAACAATCCCAAAGATAAACTTTATCTTTATACACATTAACATCAGTTATTTGCATATATTCACCTGACGCAGGTCCCCGACTACCTAATTTACAAATAAACTTTCCGGATATGTCAAAACACAAAACAGAGCATGCTTTCGTCTCATCAACTATATAATAAAAATCATCCGTTACAATAATTTCATCAATACACCCTATCAGACATTCATCTTTCGTCTCAAGAGGAATATACGAAATAGAATTAACAAACGAGGACATCATTATCTGATGATCATCACCCTTCAAAGGAACGTCAATCACTCTAAAATCTTGATTACTCTTTTGATTGGGTGCTGAACATCCGGTCAATACCAGAAAGGCTATAAATATTTCTTTTAGTCTCATCGTCTTTATTTTTACCATTAAACAGATGCAAATGTAAAGAAGTGCAATTAAGAGACTGAAACAAATGGGCTTAATTTGTCATTAAAAAAGGATTAAGTTGAAGTTTATAGGTACATTTCCCTAATTTCTTTCTCTAAAGAAATAAAAACATAAATTATTTTCCGTTTACCGTCTGATAAAAAGCAAAGGCAGACACCCAACAGCATAGCAAACAATATCCCACCATGAAAATGACGTACCCAATACTACCCTTGCCAGCGTACAATTTTGCAACCCCAATAAAGTAACCAATTGCAGATACTGTAACGTTTCAATACAACAAGCAAACAGGAATATCCATAGTGGCAGCCATCGCAATGGGCGGGTAATAAACATACGCACAAAGCAATATACGAGTATTACCACCAATACATCTCCCATATAGGGACGTATGAATGCGTCACGCACAAAAAGGGCTATTAACGTTTCGACCACAAACAACCCTGCAAAACAAATTGCATAAAACCAACGGCTACCAATAAATGTATCATTTCTATTATCCATAAATCGCTTTTATTACATATTTGGAAAATTAAAATCTATTATAAATGGGAAACTTCAAAATCTCAGCAACAACAATATCGGATTATCATCTTCTGATAAATTACTTAATACCTCACAAGTTTCATTTCTTAAACTCATAATATATAATAATCGGATTTGAATCTTCCGTCAAGGTCTGCAATTTATCGGCCCCTTCTATACGAGGATTTATTCCGCCTTTCTTCATATTCTCAAAAAAGATATCCTTGGTGAAACCGTCATTCATGCCGATGCAATATACCCGGTTCTCATCAAATGAATACAGTTTGGAAACTAACAATGTACCTGCTTTATCCGTATAAAGCAAATCGTCAGTTATACCTGACATAACATAAGCTTTATTCTCTTCTTTCTTATAAAGTATGGAATAACCATAGTGACCTACATGATAGCCGAAATGAATATATTTAGCGGTTTCCCAATAATCAAATACATTATATATCTTATCGCTTTTCATTAATCTATCGTATATTTTTGACACTCTTGCAGATTTCGACATATCATTCTCTGCTATCAAAGTTTCCAAATATTCCTTTGTCACAAGCTTTTTACTTTGCAAAGTAATATACGGTTTTATTCCTTTGGGAGTTATTTCAAATATTGTATCCATGAAGATCTGCATAAATTTGGGATTTCCGGTAGGACCGGAGATAAAAGTATGTTGATCAGTACTGAATAGTTCATTCCAGCCTTTATTATACTGAGAAGCCTCAAATTGAAAAGAAATTCTTTTCCCATTAGTAACGTCCACTTTACTCAAGAGAAATCGTTTCCCGGATTTATCAAATGTATACAGATTCGTATACAACGCATTCTTAAAAGGTTGAATAAAAGTAGATCTTGTTCCTTTATTTTCCAATTTAAACGAACTTTCAAAAGTTCCATTACCACTATACTTCAATACATTCTGAGTTTGGGAGTCCAGTACATATATTTTCTTATTTTCCCTGTCGATACTTATATCATCCGGATCAATGTATTCACCGGGTCCTTTCCCCTGACGCCCTATCATCTTTATAAATTTGCCTTGCTTATTAAACAGAAAAAGACCTCTGCCCTTTTCCAATACATACAAATTATTATCACAGACTTCTAACTTATCAACTTTTCCTAATAATGATTCATCCGTATCTTCCAATACAATGATTCCCGCCTTGCTGAATAAAGAAGAATAAGTCATCTTCTCCAACTTCTCAGCACGATCTAAATTAATCACATAGCCATTTTCCTTTGCTAAGCTGCTATTCTCTTCACCAGGAACAGTCAATAATCCCAGCATTAATGCCATTAACATTGTCAGTATTCTCATTGTATGTTACATTTTCTTTCTCTTACATTACCAATTACAAAAATAATCATCAAAACAAGATAGTGAAAGGAATAGTCACTATACTTAGTAAACTTCAATAATATATTTTCTACAGATGGATACAAAACGCTCCTCTCTCCTTCAAAGCTATACAAGGAATAGCTAAACGGTAACAATCATTTTTAAGGATATCGCTACGATAGTCTGAGAGAGAAACATCCAAAACAACGGTTCGGATGCGGAACAAAGAAGTCAATTCTTCAATACGACCATTGTAGCCTTTGGAAATGTATAAATAATCGATCTGTAAAGGGTGCTTTGAAATCTTATTTTTCCAGCGGGCATCATGGAGCAGGCAAACCCGCCTGCCCGCATAGGAAACAATGTGATTATGAAAAGCCAGACCGGAAGTAGAATAATCAGCAGGCAAAGCATTGGGAATAGAGAGATGATGACGATTCCAATAAGGTACGAGTGCACGGTGCAAACGGAAAGTATCCGGCACACTATCAGCATAAGCCAACCAGGATTCTCCACTATTAGCAACGCAATGGACGGCAGGACAGCCACGGACATTATAAAAAGCAATGCCGCGCTGAGGAGAAGACAGGCTGACGGAAATCGTATGATAAGTGATCAGCAACAACAGGCAGCAAAGCGGAAAGGATATGCTGCGAGCAGTTCGGATAGCCAAACTCCGAAACAAAAACAATAGAAAAAGATAAAACAGCATAATCTCCCAATGATCTATCCAAAGCCGATCTATAGAGGACATTGGCAGTTCTTCTATCCAGCAGAGAACTTTGTTCTGAGCACTTAGCAGAGCATCGACCCCTAAAGCACAGCCAGATTGAAGGAAAGAAAAAGGAGTCAGGACAAGCATAAGAACCGCAGAATACAAAATCAACGTCACCATAGGAATCACCCATAAATTTGTCAGCAGAAAATGAGTAGAGAAACGGGAGAAATAGAATATAACTAAAGGAGCCGTACCGATTTGCGCAGCAACGGAAACCGTCAGCAATCCCCAAACATAACGAGGAATGCAACGCCTGACAGAGAGCAGGCTGTAAAGTTTGGGCTGTATCAACAAAATAGAAACTACCGCTACAAAAGACAATTGAAACCCCACATCAAAAAGCCAAAGTGGATTATAAAGTAACATTAAAAAGGCAGTAGCCGCCAGTGTATTCAACGATAACAATTTCTCAGATTGTAAACGGGATACAACCAGCAGAGAGAACATGATTACGGATCGTACCACAGAAGAAGATAATCCCGTAAGAAAAGCGAATGCCCACAAAAAGAGAATAACCAGAAAAAATCCCAAGGGTTTAAAAGCCGCCCACCGCTTCCACAAAAAGGAGAAGAAAAACAAAAATAAAGTAGAAAGCAAGCCTATATGAAGTCCTGAAAGTGCCAGTACATGACTGGCGCCGGCAATTGAATAAGTTTCCCGCATATCCTCGCTCAAATTCTCCTTATCTCCCACCGTAAGAGCCGAAAGTACTGCAAGATTATCTCCCTGAAAACCTAAACGATGATATAGTTCCACCACTTTTTCCCGATAGTCCAAAGCTATTTGCCGAAGAGAACGAGAAGTATCATGACCTATTATCCGCCAATGTCCGGCAGAGATATACGCTGTGCCGGTACCAACTTTACGAGTAAGATAACGTACATAATCAAATTCGTCAGGATTCCCATTATTGACAGGAGGGGTAATACGGGTATGTACCCATAATCTATCTCCCCTCTTTAATGCAACAGTAGCGGAATTTCTCGGAAAATAGAATAAAAATGTACGTCCATATTCACTTTTCTGCAAATCCTCATCATTCACTTTTCCCTCTAATTGGGCATAACATAACACGCTTCGTTCTTTCATTTCCGGTTTTTCCAGAAGAATCACCTGATAGACTGCCGCCTCATCGGAAAAAGGAAAATCCGTACGATGCAAATATTCTTCCGTCATACCGGCGCCTAATCCGAAACAACTGAGAAAGACGGAAACTCCATACAGCCAATGAATACGATATTTATCAGAAAGGAAATAAGTCAGAAACAGTAACATGAAACCTGCCAGACAAATCCAAACAGGAAAAAGATTGGAAACCGGACAAGATGTCTCTGCCGGAATATTTAAGGAAAGTTCCGCCCGCTGCCGGAAGAAATGCGCATCTCCACATACAATACCGCCTGCAAACGGCATCAGAAGTCGTAGAAACGGATGTCGTTGCAGGCTGTTAATTATCAATGGAGGAAGAATTAGAGATCCTTCAGCGAATGTATCATACCTTCAGGATCAGGAGCTGCAAACACGGCACTACCTGCAACCAATGCATCTGCACCGGCAGCTATCAGGCGGGCACCTGTCTCCAAATTCACACCACCATCCACTTCTATCAATGCTTTCGAACCGGTACTGTCTATCAAAGCACGCAATTCCCGTACTTTTTCAACTGTATGTTCGATAAATTTTTGTCCGCCAAAACCAGGATTCACACTCATCAGCAACACCATATATACATCCTGAATAATATCTTTCAACATTGCCACAGGGGTAGCCGGATTCAGTGTAACGGCGGGCTGCATACCCGCTTCACGTATTTGTTGAACCACCCGATGCAAATGCGGGCAAGCTTCGAAATGCACATTCATGGTGTGCGCACCCAATGCTTTCACCTCATTAATGAATTTCTCGGGTTGCACAATCATCAGATGTACATCCAAAGGCTTCTTTGACAGTTTTGCCACATACTTCAATACCGGGAAACCGAAAGATATATTAGGAACGAACACACCGTCCATAACGTCAATGTGGACCCAGTCGGCTTCACTGCGGTTCACCATTTCCAAGTCCTTTGCCAGATAAGCGAAATCTGCGGACAGGATAGAGGGAGCTATGATTGGTTTCATAATACACTACATTTTACAGGTTATATACAGATATAACGTACAAATGTAGACAAAAGATTTCATTCATCCTAATATTATACCCTGCAAGCCTTGCGGAAGCTGAGGCACTGTACGATAATTACGGGCAAGATTACGAAGAAAATCCAAAGTTTTCCCGGAAGGCTGCGGATGTCCATCCGGCAATGCATTATCAGCACTTCTCGGTTTCACGGATGAAGAAGAAAAAGAAGGAGTAGTTTTTTTATCCATAGGCTTATTGAACTGAGAATTAATAATTAATTAGTTAAAGCTACGGGCTGCAAAAAAGAAGCAGGAGGTACTTTATATACTAAGAACGGAAGAAGAAGAGATATAGTATACAAGAAGTTATAAAAAAACATGAGAGATGTAAATAAATCAGCCCAGGTTAGTGCCAACACACCATACCTGGGCCAACATCTGGTTGAGATGAAAATATTTATTTCGCTTTGGCTAAGTCAAATGAGAAAGTAGTCACGGGAAGTTCGAAAGGTTCATTATTCACTTTCACACCAGTTACCTGAAGCTTGAAAGCTAATTTATCACCAGCATAGGCAAAACTACCTGCTTCAGGTGCTGCAATTGTCACCTCCACTTTCAAGTCCGGGGTTTCACCTTCTCCTTCACCCTCACCTTCAGTAGGTTCTGTCGGGAAATTGATTTCAAGAATTAGTGGTTCAGGAGTGAACGCCATGCTAATAACTGTCTTATCGTCATTGAAAGTAGGTGTATACTTCACTTTATAACTTACATCACCTACGGCTTCAATAATTCCGGGAGCTGCCTCCCCCATAATGGCTGTAATCAAATCCGCTACCGGGAACTTTTCAAAAGACACATTTTCATTGGTTACTTCTGCGCTCACATCCGTACCTTGAGGTTCTTCACCCTCTTCTGCAAGAGGAGACACAGATGTAGTTTGCATTTTTCCAGCATAATTACCTACCACGTCAGTCAATGCGGGAACATTAGGTTTAGGTTCATCGTCATCATCACAAGATGTGAAAGTAGTTACCAGGCCCAAGGCCATTACAAGAAACACGAAACGCTTTAAACAATGTACTTTTTCCATTACTTTAATAAGTTTAGTCTAGTAAATAATAAAATTAATAAAATCACATAATTAAGGTTGTACGTACATTAGGTTAAATGGCCTTATTTGTGAAATACTGCATTTGGAAAAAGAAAAATTTTATTAAAGGATGTATCATTTAGTCCATCGTCAGCACGATTCCATGCTTCTCCGCCATCCGGCGCAGGTTCAAAATAGCATAACGCATCCGTCCTAAAGAGGTATTGATGCTGACTCCTGTCATTTCTGCTATCTCCTTGAAACTGAGGTCTTGATAAAAGCGCATATGTACTACTTCCCGTTGTTCGTCCGGCAGATGTTTCATCAGGCGACGTACATCCGAAAGAATCTGGTGGTTCACTATTTCAGCTTCAACCGTTCCTTCAGACAGACGGATATTATTCAGTAAATTCCGTTCTTCTTCATCACAAGACACCAGGTTTTCCTGCTTTTCCTGACGGAAACAGTCGATTATAAGATTATGTGCGATACGAGTCAACCAAGCCGGGAACTTACCGTTTTCATTGTAGCGTCCCTGCTGAATGGTGACAATGGCTTTTGTGAAAGTCTCCTGAAAGATGTCTTCCGCCAGTTCTTCATTGCGCACCGTATAATAGATGTACGCATAAAGACGATCTTTATAACGGTTCAACAAAATATCGAATGCCTCGTTATTGCCTTGTGCATAAAGGGCCACCAACGTTTCGTCAGCAGCATTTGTTTGTACTTTCATTACGTGTGTTTTTAGATTTCAGCGTAATGTATTCCGATAGGCATTCTATATTTGGTAGTTAATAATATGCAAAGAAAAGAAATTTTCAGGAAAGAAACAATATTAGAAGCAATTATTAAGTTACGAGCTACGAGCTACAAGTTACGAGTACTATGCAGAGTGACAGCGCAGCAACTTGTAGCTTGTAGCTCGTAACTCGTAACTATTTCACTCTGAATTCTTCCGTCAACCGGAATCCACGCAAAAGTTCATCTGTCTTCAAGCGTTTCTTACCGGGAAGTTGCAAAGCACGTATACCGATAAATCCATCAGCAGCGGCTACATGGATATAAGTCTTACCATCCGTCAGCAAAGTTCCGGGAGTCAACTGGTGAGATTGGATTATTTTTTCTGTCTCAAATATCTTCATAACTACCGTCTCTCCATCAGGTTGAACTAATTCCGACCAGGCAGCAGGATAAGGAGACAGACCACGAATAAAATCATAAATACGTTTCACTGGCTGATTCCAATCGATACGACAGGTATCTTTAAAAATCTTCGGTGCAGGGCGCAATTCGCCTACAACTGCCATTTCTTCCTGTGGAATAGGTTTCACTGCATCATTCAGAATCGCATCTACCGTTTCAGTCACCAGTTTTCCACCAAGCATCATCAGCTTATCATGCACAATACCCACATCATCCGTATCTGCGATAGGAATACGAACTTGCTGAATCACTTCCCCCGTATCGATTTCATGACGCAGGAAGAAAGTTGTGATACCTGTTTCCGTATCACCATTAATTACCGCCCAGTTAATAGGAGCGGCTCCCCGGTATTGAGGCAAAAGAGAAGCATGAAGATTGAAGGTTCCCAAACGTGGCATATTCCATACCACTTCGGGCAGCATACGAAAAGCAACTACTATCTGCAAATCGGCCTTCCACTCACGCAGAGCCTCAACAAAAACCTCATCTTTCAACTTTTCCGGTTGCAACAAAGGAAGACTATGTTCCAGCGCATACTGTTTCACTGGAGAAAACTGAAGTTTATGTCCCCGCCCTGCCGGTTTATCAGGCATGGTGATGACACCTACTACATTATATCCACCTTCTACTAAACACCGCAAAGACTCCACAGCAAAATCCGGAGTCCCCATATAAACTATTCGCAAATCTTCTTTCTTCATCATATAACAACTTTATTAATCTTCAGAGAAATGCACCAGTACCTGACGGTATGAATTGAATATCTTCGACTTGGAAACAAATCCCAGATAGTGCCCTTCTTCATCTACCACAGGAAGGTTCCATGCTTTCGTATCATCAAACGTGCGCATCACCTGTTCCATACTATCCGTGTCATAGAGGCGTGCCGGAATAGCCGTCATCAGCTTGCCTACCGTAAAACGATGATACAACTCCTGCCGGAACATGATATTCCGGATATCGTCTAAGGTAACAATACCAATCAGTATTCCGCTCTTATCTGTCACCGGGAATATATTACGCCGTGAGGCTGAAATCGCTTTCACCAATTCACCCAAGTCCATCTCCGGATGAACCACTACAAAATCTTTCTCCACCACATTTTCCACCTTCATCAGAGTAAGTACTGCTTTATCTTTATGGTGAGTCAGCAATTCTCCCTTTTTAGCCAAACGCATAGAGTAAATACTATGAGGTTCGAAAACAATAATTGTCAGATAAGAGCTGGCTGCTACAATCATCAGCGGGAGGAAAAGGTCATATCCGCCCGTCAGTTCGGCTATCAGAAAGACTCCGGTCAACGGGGCATGCATGACACCACTCATCACACCTGCCATCCCCATCAGGGCAAAATTCTTTTCGGGTAGGTAGTAAGAGAAATCAAACTTATTACTAAAAAAAGCGAAGACAAAACCGGCTATACATCCCAAATACAAAGAAGGCGCAAAGATACCACCACAACCGCCACCACCATTTGTCGCGCTAGATGCAAATACCTTGAACAAGATAATGAGCATCAAATAGAGTAATAGCAAATTCCCATGTCCGTAGAAAAAAGAGTTGTTCATCACTGTATCCCAATCGGCATTGGAAGTACCGTTCAGCAACAGTTCAATAGTATCGTAGCCTTCACCGTAAAGCGGTGGAAAAAGAAATATCAAGATACTCAACATGACACCACCCAAAGCCAACTTCTGGTAAGGGCCTTTCAACTTGCCAAACAAACCTTCCACAGAGTTCATTGCACGGGTAAAATAAAGCGAAACCAGTCCGCAAAAAATCCCCAGCATGATAACGTAAGGAATACGTTCCATCTCAAATGCCTGGTCAAGGTGGAATTTAAACATTGCTTCTGTTCCGGTAGTAATATAGGACACTGTAGCAGCCGTCACTGCAGAAATCAACAACGGAAGCAGAGAAGTCATAGTCAGGTCTATCATCAGTACTTCCAGTGTGAATACCAGTCCTGCAATAGGCGCCTTGAAGATACCAGCAATAGCACCGGCAGCACCACAGCCTACTAAAAGCATCAGTGTGCGGTGCTCCATCTTAAAAACACTTCCCAGATTGGAACCAATAGCGGAACCTGTCAATACGATAGGCGCCTCTGCTCCTACCGAGCCACCGAAACCAATGGTTATGGAACTGGCAATCACAGACGACCATGTATTGTGCCGCTTAATCCGTCCTTGTCGGCGGGAAATCGCATAGAGAATTTTAGTAACCCCATGACTGATATCATCCTTCACCACATAGCGTACAAACAATCCAGCCAGAAAAATACCCACTACCGGATAAACCAGATAAAGGTAATTGGCTTCCGTTGTATTGAAATTATTCGTCAGGAAATTCTGTATCCAGTGTATCAGCATCTTCAGTATCAAAGCCGTAATAGCCGTAAAGATACCTACCAGAAAGCTGAGTATCAAGATAAACTGTTTTTCCTTAATATTCTTTTCACGCCATAAAAGGAAACGCTGAAACAAACTTCTCTTCTCTTTTTCCATATACCTATATTTACCAATCTAAACGAAATAAAGAATTTACTCTCGTATCCATATAAATAAGAGAGAAAATCCTTCGACAAACTCAGGGCATACCCGAGCTTACAGAAATTAAAAATAACGATACCTTTTTTAGTCCGTTATTTTATTTCCGGATAATTTTTATAACACCACCCTTATCCAGTTTTATGATGCTGGATGGTTTCGGATGTCCCATTTCTTCCCGTCGATAGCCCACTACGTAATCGACCATGGACTTAAGTTCTTCTGTGATCTCACTGTAATTTGCCGGCGAAGGTTGCCCGCTGATATTGGCCGACGTAGAAACAATCGCCTTACGAAACTGTTGACAAAGCCGTTTTGAGAACCCTTCATTCGTTACCCGGATGCCCACACTACCATCTTCGGCAATCAGATTAGGTGCCAGGTTTCGCGCACCGGAGTAGATGATTGTCAACGGTTTGTCCGCCACTTCAATCAAGTCCCATGCCACTTCAGGCACATCCTGCACATAGAAGTCCACCTTTACAGGAGAATCTACCAACACAAGCATCGCCTTACTGTCCGAGCGCTGCTTAATCTCATACACACGCCGCACAGCTTCTTCGTTGGTGGCGTCACAACCTATTCCCCAAATGGTGTCGGTGGGGTACAGAATGACTCCGCCTTCGTTCATCACTTGACAGGCTTTTTTAATATCTTCTATCATTTCTTGGTGTATAAATACAGTGATTAACACGCAAAAGTACTATTTTTGCACGGATTAATAGAAAAGTTTAAGAGAAAACAATGGAAGAAATTCAATTTAACCACACCCTGCCCATACAACTACGATTTAATGATGTCGATAAGTTCGGCCACGTAAACAATACGGTTTATTTCTCTTTCTATGATTTGGGAAAAACCGAGTATTTTGCCTCCGTATGCCCGGACGTCGATTGGGAGAAAGACGGCATTGTCGTTGTACACATAGAAGCGAACTTCCTTGCACAGATTTATGGCTCGGATCATATCGCTGTACAAACCGCCGTTACTGAAATCGGTACCAAGAGTTTTCACCTCGCACAGCGGGTGATTGATACGGAAACACAGGAGATCAAGTGCATATGTACCTCTGTGATGGTAACTTTTGATTTAGAAAAACATGAATCTAAACCTCTGGAAGAAGAATGGATTCAGGCAATCTGTAAATACGAAGGAAGGGATTTGAGAAAGAAGAAATAAGTGATTTCCCTTCTATTTCACCCGGTGAATCTTTCGATATTCAGCGGGTGTATATTTTTTCCATAACTTAAACTGACGAGCTAAATTTTTATAATCGGACAACCCCACCGACATAGCTATATCTGCAATAGGCTCGCTACTTTCCAATAGCAACTGTGAAAAGCGTTCCATGCGTAGATTAAAGATATACTGATAAATGGAACTTCCTGTAACCTGTTTAAAATGGATTTCTAATAACCTTCTGGATAAAGGAACCTGCCGGACAACATCTTCCACTGTTATTTTAGTTGCCAGATTCTGATGAATATACTTCAGTGCAACCAAAATATAAGGATCACCTGTAGAATAAATATCTGTTGAAAGCCGGTTTGTGATAGTCGTGGGATGTATGACAACATCCTCACAAGAGGCTTCTTTATCCCGCATTAACCTTTCTATTAATTGGGCTGCTTCATATCCTCCCTTCACAATATTCAGATTTACGCTGGATAAAGGCGGATCAGACAAGCTACAAATAATTTCATCATTATCTACTCCAAGAACGGCAATTTCTTCAGGAATCTTGATCCCCAATACCCGGCAAACCTCCATTATTTTATTCCCTTGTGTATCATCGCAAGCCATTAATGCCAACGGGTGCGGCAATGACTTTATCCAACTGGCTAACGGTTCTGATTCATAATACCACAAATTCTCCAAAGGCTGTTTCTGGTATTCAAAGAAATTGTCCCCAAAGCCTTTCTCAATTATTCTATCCCGGAAGCCCATGCAGCGCTCCTCCGACCAAACAACATTCTCATAACCATAAAATGCAAAGTTTCGGAATCCTTTTTGCAAAAAGAAATCAGCTGCCATTTGTCCAGTCAACTTATATTCACTCGTAATGTTAGGGATAACCGAAAAACGCGATTTAAAGTCCTGAGCCAATGCTATTATTCCATTTTCCCGGAACAATTCGACTTCATCATCATCATCAAACTGAGCGATAATAGCATCTGCCTGCCACTTTTTAGCCCACTTCAGTACTCCAGGTATACCATGAGATTGTTTATAAGAAGGGGGCATCCGGCATACCACCCAAGGTTCCCGTTCCTTGGAATATTCCAAAATCCCCCTCAACAAATTGTGAGCAAAAGCTTCGGTAAAATCTGTTAAAAGAATTAGCCTTATCATAATAGCCGCAAGTTACTCACTTATTTCATGCCATCCAAAAAGAGCTTTATTTTTTTCTCAGGCACATTCCATCCAGAAACTGTCAAAGTCACAGATTCTACTTCAGCAACCTGTTGCGGTACAACGCATTTCAAAGTCCGTTTTTCTCCGGGTATCAAAGATAAATAATTATCTTCCCAAAATACCGGATAAAGTAATTCGTCTTTTTCATCTTTCAAAGACAAACGAATAAAAAAAGCTAATGCATTCGGATCATTCTCAAGTGCAACCTCTACTATTACATCATTTTCTTCTTGTTCAACTGTGGCACTCACCTCACAATTTACCTGAGATAAATTTGCTAAACCGGTAAAATCAGCCGACTTCTTAATCGGAGTGCGTACCCAATCAGTATTTGCCCAATCGTTTACATCAGGAGCAACAGCGAGCCAATAGAAATTATCGACAACATATGCTCCTTTTTCATCATTCAATTTCAAATATAAAAAGGTATTCTCTTTTACTGCCGGAACATCAAAGGCCTTTACCACTGTATAAGGAGCTATTTCCAATGTTGTGGTTTGTTGAGTCACAACTCTACTATTACAATCATACAAAGACATAACCCCTTGCATCTGAACCGTTCCTGCGCTCTCATTCACCGCATAAACTGCATTTTTACCGTAATGGTATATCAATTGCTGCGGCATATTAGATTTCTTCACAGAATAGTATGCAGCTGTCGGAATCAGATAATAGTCATACAACTGCCAATACAATGAAGGCCAGGCAGAATTAAGCATCCACTGTACAATACCTGTAGTACGAGGAATATTCACACGGAATGCCTCAAACATAGTACGTGTACCTTCATAATTCAACCAATCTGCTTTCCGTAGAAAATCATCCAAATCCTTAGCCTCGCCATAACGAGTTGCCATATTTTCTTTCAGAACTTCCAAAGAATTCATTGCCGCATCTGAAACAGTGCAATGATAATCCCATTCTTTACCCACCGGCCAAAGTTTATCAGTCGGAATCATTCTTCGTATGGACTCAATTACAGGTAATTGTGCACCAATTCCCGTCTCTGTATTAAATCCAAATGCTCCGCCCGGTGCTTTTTCCGAATACCAATAATTAGGAGCAACATAATCATACGGTCCTTCCATTTTCATACCCGTAGGTCCGGTTACTGTACTGGTGAGTTCTTTAGCAGCACCTATATAAGGGCGATCATCTATCTGAGAAAGACAAGCTTTATACCGTTTCTCCAGTTCAGGGCGGGGAATCATATCACTTCCTACAAACCATGCAATAATGGCCGGATGATTGCGCAACCAAAGTACCTGATCGTTTAACGAACGAGCTATCAGAGTCATATCTTTTTCAGACTTAATGCCTCCAAACTCATCACATGAAGAACCGAGATAATTATCCCACTCCCAATGACAGCTCCATCCCACTAATACCAATAACCCGTAGCGATCACACAAATCATACACATTCTGCGAAGTTCCCCAAATATTTTCAAATCGAATAGAGTTCAGATTCATATCACGCACATACTGTACCTGTATTTCATTTGAAGCAGGAGTATCCCGCAAGAAAATATCATCTGTCCAACCGGCACTTCTTACCAATACTTTCTTACCATTCAATAGGAAACCTCGATACCCCTCTTCCGTGAAATAATCCCTAACCTCACGTACACCGAAGTTTATAGTTTCTTTATCCGATACCTTACCATCAATCTCGAAAGCCAAGTCCATACCGTACATTTCCGGTTTACCCATATTATGGCACCACCAAAGACGGGGATTCTTCAAATGCAATACATCAGCTTCCTTTGAAGTCACCCTTACTATTTTTGATTCTCCGACAGCGAGTGATACCGGAATACTAAACGTCTTACCTTCCAGTGTCCCAATCAGCTGACCTTTCACCGCTTGTTCGGATTCATTTGTCAGTTGAGTTTCCACTGTCAGCCAAGCCTCATCCAAGGTCTCCGTATTTACTTTAGAATGAACAGCGGAATTTTCCATACTCACCTCATCATTCATCACCACACGTACTTCACGAAAGATCCCCATACTCTCATCAGCCGGGCGTGGATTCCAATCTACAAAACCAATATTCGGTTCACCGGGTTGAGCCCGAAAAACTTCGACAGCCAGTATGTTTTTTTCCCGGACGATCTTCGTTATATCCAATTTATGTCGACGAAAGGTACCATATACAGAATCACGAGTAACTACCTTTTTTCCATTTAGCCAAATATTAGCAGCATAACTAATGCCGTCAAAAATTAAGGCAACATGCTGCCCTTTTGTCAAAGACGGCAATTCAAATTCCTTTCGATACCACCATGTAGTGTCGAAAAGTGATTTATCAATGTTCTCATAATTTGTTCCTTCCAATACATCCGTATATATTCCATTCCGGATTAATGTCCCCATCACAGTAGAAGGCACTACTGCATCATACCACTCTTTTTCTTCTATTTGAGAGTTCGAAACTTCTTCACCCGGTAAGGATATCTTAGCCGAAGATTGTACTTTCCAACCATCCGAAAGTAGTAAACCACCTGCAGGTAATTCTTTTCTTTCACACGAAACTATTGTCATTGCAAGACAGCCGGACAATATTAACGATTTAATTAAATTATTTTTCATAAGCTCTTGCTCTAAATTATTTTCAATGTTTTCCCACCAAAGCAGATGCTCCCAACAATGCTACATCTTCTATTTCTGTAACAAAAATTTTCACCCGCTTCACTGTTTCCGTATAAGGAAAAGCCTGCATAGCTTGATACATGGAATGCTTATAATAAGTAAATGCGGATGAGATTCCTCCACCTATCACAATCACCTCAGGATCATACGTAAACAACACAGCCTTCATCAATTCACCTATGTGAGACCCAAACACACTCCAAATTTCCATAGTCTTCGCATCTCCCGTCGCAGCTTTTTCTGCCGCTTCCTTCCCTGTCAGATTATAATATCTGACAAAAAATCCACTACTACAATAATGTTCAAAATCATGAGAAAGGTAAGGCAATGATCCTATTTCGCCTGCACCAGTATTCTGCCCACTGTAAAGTTCACCATTTATAATAATCCCCGTCCCAACACCTGTACCGATAGTCATACCCACCAAATTCCGGTATTTTCGTCCTTCACCAAAAAGTTTTACTCCCAATGCAAAGCAATTAGAGTCATTATTGATATAAACCGGCACTGAGAAACGTTCCTGCAATAATCTCTTTAACAGAACTTCCGTCCAAGAAGGAATATTCGCTACATTATATACGATACCTTCTTCCGAATCTACCACCGAAGGAACACCCACGCCTATGCCTGCTACTTCCGGACACATCACCCTATCTATCAAGCCCTCTAACCGACCTAATACTTCTTCATACGTTGCTTTAGAGGGACAAGTAACAACTTCTTTCCTAACTAAAGAACCATTTTCCACTAAACCAACACGTATATTGGTTCCACCTAAATCTATACCTATTTTCATTTCCGATAATTTATACTCAAGAAAGGCAGGCAGAGAACATCAAAGGGGGGAGTTCCCTGCCTTTCACCTGTCTTACTGTGCGTGTTAAAGTTATTTTTTTCTAAGGCACCAGAAGGTGGCATCAGTCCATGCTTCAGCATCAGAAGGATTCCAACACAGTACCATTGTATCATCCGTCAATTCCAGAATCTCAAATGTAGTAATTATATTGGAATCATCATAAAAGGCATGTCCACTTAGCACTGATACACCTGTCAACTTTAGCTGACCGATAGACCATTGTTCACCATTATCCGGATTATTCTTAACAGCCGACATATCAAAGGCAAACCGCCCTTTTTCCAGGATATTCCCATCTGCATCGATCTTAGTCAGATTCGGACCACCATTCAGATCGAAAATCAATTCACAGTCCAAATCCTCCAACTCCTCAACAGGTGTTACGTCCCAACTCGGTTCAAGTTCTGTCAACCAACCACCTGTACCATATACTGCATCGTAGTCTTCCAAATTCCAGACCCACGCTTTACCATTAGTTCCGGAACCGGCCAAAAGTCCCCATTCTTCAGCTACAGGATGGTCGATTTGTTTAATAGTCACTGTCCGGGTAGCAATCACTTGCCCTCCATCACAAAAGCCAATGAACTTAATAGTTTGTTCACCCAGAAAGGGTAATGCCGCCGTAGCGGTCTGCTGAGTAGATATACCTGTAATATGATCCCAATAGCTACCTACACCAGGTGTATTATTGGTCATGATGATCTCATTTCCACCATCTGTAGTAGCATGCACATCCAGTTTCAATTCACTTTCACTAACAATACCTCCCATTTCCTTATTATCAACCACCGGATCGCATGCTGCCAGCAGCCATATCGATAAAATTCCTATCGCTATATTCTTCATATCCGAAAATTTTAAAATCATTAATTCATATTACTCTCATTTCCCCAGCCCGGATTTTGTTCCAATATACCGGCAGACAAGTCAATCTGTGTCTTAGGCAATGGCATCAATCCCTTGGTAGCTTGAAGTCTTTGTGCTATATCTCCCATATCCATACGGGTCTCGACCATATTATCCAGTACTTTCACTCCATTTTGCTGACTTAAAACTTCTGCCGCAATACCCCAACGAAGCAAATCATAATACCGTAAACCCTCAAAAGCAAGTTCCCAATGCCGTTCATCACGTAATGCTTCATCCGAATAGGTAACAGGATCTAATCCTACTCTCGCACGCACACGATTCATCGGAGCTGCATCCCGTTTCAGTTCAGCAGCCATCAACAATACATCAGCAAAACGGATAATTACCAAATCCTGCGTATTATTCAACTGATAATCCGAATCAATTTCCGGATAGAGAATACGGCTATAGTTTACACTCTCTCCATCTTCATTATAAGCATTGACAGCCATATACTTTTTCTGCCAATAACCGGTTTCATTCATCTGCTTATCACATCCCCAGCCATAGTCGGGCATTTCCTTTTCCACACTCAAAATAGATGCCTCACGACGAATATCCTTCGAAGGCCATGATTCCCATAATCTTGAGTTCACCGTTCCTATTCCCCAACCAATTCCAAAGGGAAAAATATCATCCAAATTTGCCGGCTCTCGGGGAGATGAATAAAGACAAACCTCATTGTTATACCAAGGGTTATCCCAAGTGGCCTTTGCTGAATAGCGAATAGCAAAAACAGTTTCCACATTGGCCCCATCTTCCCCTATCCAGTTCAAATCATTATCTTGTGCATATTTATAATCTTTCTTGGTATAAATATTACTATAAGGCCACAAATTTCTGAAATCACCTATCAAGTCATGTCCACTGTTGTTAATGCAATCATCCAAATACGTGATGACATCGGTTCTGGATAAAGTACTGTTATCCAGCAATGGCATACTTTCCTGCTGATAATAACCGGTATAGAACAAATAAGCACGCGCCAGTAATGCTTCAGCCGCCCATTTGGTAGCCCGTCCCAACTCAGAATTATTGGCAGCACCATATTTAACAGAAGGTAATTTTTCTATAGCTGTTTTCAAATCAAATGCAATCTGTGCATACAACTCTTCCGCAGTAGCGCGAGGCACATTCTCAGGTTCAGAAGTTGTAAGTAAAGGAACAGTACCAAACAGCCGACATAAATCGAAGTAAAAATAAGCACGCAAAAAATGTGCTTGCCCCTCAATCTTATTACGGGTTTCCTGGCTCTCCCAACTAATACCATCCAATGAATTCAATAACATATTACTACGATAAATAGCCCGATAATCTTGTTTCCAAACATCAGAAAACATGTTTTCATCAACTTTCTTCAACCGATCCACAGCATGCATGCGTCTGTCATCCGGACCACCACCACCGAAACGATCGTCAGAAAGTAATTCAGCTGTCAGAAAGAAACCTTGTCCATCCTCACCCGGAGTCATTTCACGAAGTAATGCATATATACCTGTCAATGCAGTTTCTGCATCTCCCGAAGTTTTAGGAAAATTGGAGTTGTCCTTTTTGGTCAGATTCTCAGTATCAAGAAAACCCTCACAGCCCATAAAGAAAAGGGCTACTATCGAAAATATCCATATTTTTTTCATACTACTTCTCTTTTAAAATTTAATATTTGCCCCTACCATATAGGTTCGCGGACTTGGATAAAAACCTAAGTCAATCCCAGACACCCAATTTTGATAACCACCATAACCCACTTCAGGATCCATACCCGAGTAACCGGTTATAGTAAACAAGTTCTGTGCTGCCACATACAAACGAAGTTGTTTCAACGGCAGATTTTTAAATAATTTCTTGAAGTCATAACCTATTGTCAGATTCTGCATCCGGAAATAATCTCCATCTTCCATATAGAGATCCGAAACATACTGCCAGTTAGAATGAGTACCCGACGTCAGACGAGGTAATCTATTGGATGTACCTTCACCATGCCAACGGCCAAATATATCAGATGTATAGTTCTGGCGTGTGTAATCTACATAAGAACGATAAGATTTCATTATTTGATTTCCAAATACACCATTCATGGTCATACTTATATCAAAACCTTTATAGGATGCGGTCAAGCTCAATCCCAGATTATAATCAGGATTGGGATCGCCTATCATACCCTGATCCCCATCATCAATCACACCATTATGATCGCGGTCTACCCAGATTACATCCCCCGGTTTTGTCCCATCCAATTTAGCACCTTTATAGTTAGCAATCTGTTCTTCCGATTGGAACACTCCATCTGTAGAATAGCCATAGAAATATCCAATGGGATAGCCTACTTGCGCACGATACATTTCTGTAGTTTGGTTACTCAATACATCCGGGTCCCCATGAATAATACCTTCCGCATTGGCAATGCGCGTTACCTCATTTTTATTGTGTGCCAAATTAAGAGTAGCACTATATTCAAAGTCCGAAATATGATCATTCCAATTCAGTGATATTTCGTACCCCTGGTTGCGCACATCACCACCATTCACAAACGGGGCTCCTGTACCAAAAGAATCCAGCATCGGTGCAACAAGTAGCCAGTCTTTCGTATCTTTAATATAATAATCAAAATTCAGTCCCAGACGATTATTCAGAAAACGCGCATCCAGCCCAAAGTCCAACTGCTCGGAAGTCTCCCAGGTAACATCCGGATTAGCCAAAATATCAGGATAGCCTCCGGGTGTCAGAATCGACTTATCCGGTCCGAAAGTATAATCCGCGCCCCCAAACGCAATCGTTGAAAGATATTGAAAGCCGTCAATCTCCTGATTACCATTCTGTCCCCAACTGGCACGTATTTTCAGAAAATCCATCCAAGACTTGGCAGACTCCATGAACGCCTCTTCCGAAATGGCCCAACCAGCAGATACGGACGGGAAATATCCCCACCGATGTCCACGGGCAAACTTAGAAGATCCATCAATACGTAACACCGCAGTCGCCATATACTTGTTAGCATAATCATAATTCACTCTGCCAAAAAAAGAAGCCAGCGCTTCCTTGCCCCAGGGATATCCATAAAGGCTGGTACGATTAGTGATAGTGGGCGTATTACTCAGGTAGGCATGCTTGAAGTCGTCAAAGATAGAGTTGATGTTACTTCCACCCAACGTATCACCCAAGCCATGCTTTTCTATAGATTGACCTATCAATACACCGAAACTGTGATTATCCAACTTGAAATCATACGTTACCGTATTTTCCCACATAAGGTTGCCACCCATAGTCATCTCTTGGCTTACACTATTATTATCATTGAAAGTATTGCTTGCCAGCTTATAGACAGGGGTAAAATTACGACTGTTATCCGCATAAAACGTATAGCCAAAATTTGATTTAAGTTTTAATCCGGTTATCGGTTGAATAGTCAGAAAAATATTCCCTTGTAATGCGTGAGATTTGCTTATATTCTGCCCATTTGCATAATACATCTGTCCAATGGGATTAGCTTCACGTATTTCCCATGGAATGGCATAATGATAATTACCATTTTCATCCTTGTTCGGTAAAAAAGGATTAGCATGCAACATATTACGAATGTCATTACTCCAAGTATCATCAATGGCAATACCGTTTCTTTCAGAATACGAGTAGGTCAGATTTTCACCTACCTTAATGATATCCAGTTTTCCTTTACGATACAAGGTATGTTCGGAATTGATACGTGCTGTATATCGGGTATATTCAGGTTGTGACGGTGCTCCAAGAATACCTTCCTGATTAGTATATGCCAATCCGATAGAATAAACAGATTGTTCCGTACCTCCGGTAATATTCAGGGCATGATTCTGTATCGGTGCATTCTCATTCCGTGATTCATCCAACCAATTGGTCCCTTTCCAAGTTCCATTCTTTATAGCTTCCCAATCAGGAACCAGCGACGCATAATCATAATCAGGTAAGCCATCCATCATACGTGCCTCACTCATAATCATTGCAAATTCCTGTGCATTCAATACATCAGGCATACGATAGACATTCTGCACACCATAATATCCATCATAAGATATTTCCGCTTTACCGGTATGTCCTTGTTTCGTAGTCACCAGAATCACGCCATTGGCAGCACGTGAACCATAAATGGCAGCCGAAGCAGCATCTTTCAGCACATCAATAGATTCTATATCGGTAGGGTTCAGGTTATTAATATCTCCTCCCGGCATACCATCTATAATATAAAGAGGTGAAGCTGAACCTGTTGTTCCCAAACCACGGATAGTTACTTTAAAACCTTCACCGGGCATCCCCGAACTCTGCGTTATATTCACACCTGGAGTTTGGCTTTGAAGAGCCCCCAAAGCATTCACTGTGTTCAGTTTGGCTATATTATCACCTTTTACCTGAACAGTAGCTCCTGTCACTAATTTCTTTTTCTGTACTCCATAACCAACCACTACCACTTCATCCAGCATTTCACTGTCCTCCTCTAATGCAATTTTCAAAGGAGTCGTGGCAGAGCTTACTTTAACAGATTGCCCTAAATATCCCACATAAGTGATAGAGAGTTCACATGGCAAAGGAACAGATAGAGTAAAATTTCCATCTATATCCGTAACTATCCCGTTAGTCGTCCCTTTTTGAAGAACATTTACGCCGATCAGCGGCTCACTGTCTTTAGCAGCAACCACCGTACCTGAGATTTTGTAATTTGTTTGTGCCGTAACGCCCATACAAACCAAGAGCAACAAAAAACATACAGATAAAAAAGGTACCCGAACAGATACATTTTCCTGCAAATCAGATTGGTTCTTTTTCCATTGCATAAGATACAAATTTAGTGATTCATAATATTATTCCGGTTGGTTAGCCCGGAGACTTATATAAGTCTGATGTCTTTCACATTGACAAATGTAGGCAAGTACACACGATTTCTGTACTCCTTTTACGTAGGAAAGTCTTCATTTTGCGCAAACCTGTTTTTATAAGTTAGATGATTGTTTAATTAAGGTTTGATCCCCTATTCTTTTTTAATTATGAAATAAAAAATACGGTTCACACAAATAAGTCATATACTTATTCATGTAAACCGCATCTTCTTCTTTTTACCTTTAATCAGTTACTTACTCAACTATATACCAGTATTATGCTCTCTTAATAGTAATCTTGAGTATGTGAATACTTACATATTCAACAGAACTATCTTATTGGCAGATTCTTCTTTCCCCAATTTTTATTAGGATTGGGTCCCATCCACAATTCCAATACCCCACCTTTAGCAAACACTTCATGTGAAAACCAAAATGTATCTAGTTTTTTTCCATTCAAGTGAGCCTTGTTTATATACATATTCTGATCTGAATTATTATATGTCCGAATTATAAACTTACCAGAGCTGCTATCAGGATAATAGCGTTTATCCAGATGAATAGTTATCTCATTGAAAACCGGTGAGGTAATCTCATAGATCGGTTCTGCAGCAGCAGTTCCACAAGCACTGAAAAGCCCTATAGACATCAATGCACTAACGCCTCCCATCTGTCCCTGGTCTTCATCATGTCCTCCATAACCTCGGTCAGGTGTAATTGCACCATAAGCCTGTTCATTGACCCTACGTACCCAGTATTGAGTAAGCCATGGTTTCCCACCCCAACTAAATGCATGTGCATTGGAACATCCAGGTTGATTAGCATAACTTACATATCCGGTTCCATAACCAAAAACAAAATCCTGTGGTGCGGCTTGTTCAAAAGCATGGTTAAGCTTATTACAGAATTCATTTTCTCCTCCCATCAAATCAGTAAGTTCCGGTAAAGCATGCGAGATTCCAAAAGTAGCCTGCCACGCATTTGCTTCAATATACCCATCTCCTTTTAACGGATCCTCATGAAGCCATTCACCTTTATCATTTTTTGGAAAAATCAATTTCTGCTCCGAGTGATATAACTTTTTCCATCCTTTAGAACGAGACCGAAAATATTCAGCCTCATTATTAAGCCCAAGACGAATAGCCATTTGCGATAAGGCCCAGTCTTGAAAGTTAGACTCTATCGTCATCCCTGCATTACCCGGTTGATAACCATTCTCAAGATAATAGTCTCCTATCCCCATCATACCACCTGGCATATGATTACGTTGCATAGTCTTGAAAGCATGCATAGGATCGCATTTAGTCATCAACCCTTTATTATATGTAGATACAATCAAAGGGGTAGCCGGGCAGCCTGACATTATATAAGTATAGCCTCCGGCACAAGGTCCACGCGGAATAAGTCCTCCATTATCAGCATAACGGATAAGTGAAGCTGACATTTCATCCATCATCTCAGGCCATCCCAATCCCCACAATATATTGAGATTCCATTGAGTAAGCCAAAAAGCATCGGAATTATACATATGATGCAAAACTTTACCATCTTCACCACGTGGGAGTGTTCTTGTTTTCGGATGAATATTACGAGTATAAGAGTAGTAACGTTCCCCTTCGGTCAAATCGGGATATTCTCCATTGACATCATCTATTTTATGTCGTCCAAGCAGTACATGCCATAAATCCGTATAGAATTTGGTACGTTGTTTTTGCGAACCGCCTTTGACTTCGATTCGTCCCAACCATTTATTCCATTCATCCTGAGATATTTTCTTTACTAAATCAAAATCCCAAGTAACGGCATCGTTCTCCAAATTTTCCCTCGCATTGTCCACGCTTACATATGATATAGCTGTACGGACACATATTTTGTCCCCTGTTTTTACTCTGTAGTGTGCCGAAACACCGGAAGTTGGTGAATCTAGATAACTCAACTCTTCTTTCGGGTGCCTTCTAGTTATAATGGACGATCCCTGAAGTGTGTCTATATCACTATAACGCTCTTTGTCTCGCCATCCATCCAATCTCTCAAAATCTTTATCAAAGCGTATCACAAAATGTACCTTCACATTCTCCGGACCTCCCCAATGCCGTCCGTATGTATCAAAACTACCTTCTATTTCATTGTTGGAGACTTTCTTCACATCAGCATTACGCATAGTGGTAGAAGCAATATAACCACCCAAGTTTACAAGAATATCCGCGTCCGAGTCCTGAGTAAATGTAAGCCGATACATACCAGTTCTGTCCGTCGCTGTTTGCTCTACCCAAATCCCGTAATCTTTAAGATACATTCTATGATATCCCGGTTGCGCAATTTCTTCTTCATGCATGAATGAGGACTTCCAGTTTTCTTCCCCGAGCGTAGGATCTACATTTCCTGTCGTAGGCATAAGCGTAAGCCCGGCAAGCACCCAACAATGAATTTGAGGGAACCCTAGAACTTCTGTGGAATTATAATTATATCCGCCGCCAAATTGATTGCGGTTGCGTGTCATTGGGGCTGCTCCGATCATACCAAAAGGCTGATTACCTGTTATAAAAAAGAAATATCGTCCTTTTGTAGTTTCGATAAACGGATCTACCTGTGAAACAAAGTCTTCGCATGCTTCCGCCGGTGGATAAACTTCAATTTCTGACAGGCCAATATAAGAGCCAACAGCATCATTGGCTACAAATTTCACCCAGCGAACCTTTTTCGGTTCAAACTCTACAACTTTCGGAGTACCATCATTAGGAATCCCCACCACTCCGATTCTGCTGCCGTCGCTAAAATACAAATCTCCTCCGGCTGTATGAGCATCTTTATTCGGACGATCATACAATATGATTCGTGAAATCGTAACTTCTTCTTCCCAATCAAGCTGTATCCATGGAAAAGGTAATTGCTGCCAGTGAGGCATGATTGCACCAGAAACCCATTCTCCTGCATTATCCAAATGTATAAATCCATCAATCGCCTTAGACGGGCCACTGTCCGAGTCTCGGGACGACGAAGCTGTTGCAGTCGCCCGAATGGCAATATTACCTGTACCTGCAAATACCGGTAATGCCATCCAAACGATACAAAGAATACTAATGATCTTTTTTTTCATATGTCATTTATTATAATATTATTTTTTAGCGTTTCGCATTCGAAGTTTTAAGGACCTTCAAAATACAAGGAAGTACAAGTTCTTTTTGCGCCGTAAGATTAGGATGAATGCCATCCGGCACATAATTACGGAATTCTTTCTCCCCTTTGCTGAGAAGTTTCATCCAATATCCATAATGATCTATCAAACTAATATTTAATTTTTTAGCTTCTTTCCGATACATATCATAATAAAGCTCAATATCCGGTCTTTGCGCCTTATGCTCTGCTATTGGCATATTCATCACTTGAATCAGAATCGAACATTCAGGATATAACTCCCGGATTCTGTACACCATATATTCAAGATTTAGTCTTGCAGCCTCTATGGAAGTGGTATACGGCAAATAGGCATCATTCATTGCAAATTCAATGATTACCATATCAGGCTTATATTCTAAAACCCTCTCACGCAGATTTTCGACTCCCCAAGTAGACCACATCGCAGCTTGTGCACTATTAATGACTTCAACAGTTCCGGGATAGAGCATATTCAAACTATCCTCTAACATTGCCGGCCATCCTTCCTTGGATGCAGAAAGGCTCGTACCATATATGACAATTCTCTGATTCTCGCCGTCTACAAGCTTTTTAATGACTTTGTCTTGAGCTGATAGTGGCAATGATGCCACTATCAAAACAATTATCACAGAAAGATACTTAATGTATTTTTTCATTTTCCTACCCACACCTCTTTCACATCAGTAAAATTATAACGTTTTATACTGCTAAACGATTTTGATGTACGGGCTCCGAAACGAAGGAAATAAGGCCGTTTGTAAGAACCGTCAATCTTTTGAGGATCTCCTGTTCCACCATTCCATCCATTAGGGTAACCGGTCCGAATTGTCAGGATATCTCCGAGAGTATAATTCCGCAAATCGGCCTGTGTTAAATTGGTAGATAATTTTGTACTATATGCCCCTGGAGCATTGCTCACATAATCTATCTGGCTAACAAACAACCATGCTTCCTCAAGAGGCTGCTGATAATCCGGATTATCAGTACCCCGGGTTATTTTCACCTGAACCTCAAAGGTTCCATCATCTTTCAATACAGGTTCTCCCACCCATTGTACCCGGAGCAGCGGTTCTACAAAATAATTCTTTTTCACCACTCCTTCAAGGTCTATGATTTCTTCGGGCAGTGGAACAAAAGGCCCCTCTGGAATGATCCCATAAGTCCCCTTGAAGATCTTAGTATTATTGAAAGTACCATCACGTTTCGCAAAAAAATCATAAGGAACAGGATTGTCACTCCAACTGTATTCCATAAGACGGATACGGATACCACCATGTTCTATAGCCGTACTTGCAGCTGTTTGAATTGGCTCATTTGTATCTTTATCTATAAATGCACCTTGAAAAGTTTCTGCCGGAGCGTCATAATTATCATTTCCACATGAAGTGAAAATGAAGATAGCTGCTAATGTCCAAAAATAATATATAATCTTTTTCATAATTCTGTTGTATTTAGTAGGATACCACAATCCAATTAATAACCCTGATTCTGTCTACAGTTAGAATTTCTCGTAATTTCAGCCGGATCAATTTTCTGATAATATTGTCGTGGTTCAAAAGAGAAAATATAGGGTTCCATCGTCACACCGTTTTGGCTTCTTGGCTCGGTATACTTCACATCAAGAAAATAGGCATCATCTTCCACCGAGAAGAAAGGACATAGGATGCGATACTTGCGGTCTTTTTGTTCAGCTTCCGTATCTATTATCCTCCATCTTTTCAGATCCCAATATGTCTTATTCTCAAAAGCTAATTCTTTGCGACGCTCTGTGCGAATTATATCACGACTTTTTTCATCGGCCAAAAGAGTCGAGGATAGTTCCGTTGCTCCAGCTCTTTTTCTTATGGAATTGATAGCTTCTGTTGCAATAGAGAGATAGCTTTCCCCCTTCGCATCAGCAACTTCTCCTAAAGAAACAAGTTCCCATGCCGCTTCTGCACGATTCAGAAGGACTTCCGCATAACGAATCTCTATCCATGGTTGAGATGAATAATTTCCTCCATTAAGAGCCTTGGGATCGGGATTCATATATTTTCTCAAATAGAAACCACTAAGGTTACCATAATCCCAATTGGAAACCGGTCCACTTGCGCCGGAACGTCTCATTTTTCCAGCGTATATATCTTTCTTATCCGGATATCTGTCAGCAAGGTCATTCCAATATTTCGAACCACTTTTCAACTGGACAAGATAAGAATCATCATTATTTTGGCTGAATGAATTGACTAATTTCACTGTGTTTTCATCAACTGCCACATTATAATTTGAAGAATAATTATCAGATTCTTTCAAGAGAGCCCCCATCGTGTTGACAGATTTACCTGTCAATATACCTCTCCGGAGTTCAATAGTTTCACCCTTGAATTCAGACATTGGAAGAATTACCGTCGCAGCCAAACGCGGCTCACAATTCTCAAAAGCATCTAACGGTGACTCATAAAGTTTATAGTGTCCATTATCATCAAAGTTCTCAAATTTCCCATTGATATCTTTATTGTCAAACTCAAACATTTCCACGAAATCCAAAGTTGGGCACACCTCTGAATTGTTATCTCCATTAGATGTCTGCATCGGTTGAGCAGAATTATCGAACTGATGCAAAAATTCAGGATCAATATAGTATCTTCCAAAGATAGTTTCATAAGTATCCTCCAGGAATATTGCTGTGAAATTATCTATTTGAGCTTGCCTGTTATTTCCGGACCATTTATCCATATATAGACGATATCCTCCCTCATCTACTATTTGAGATGCTTCATATGCTGCCTTGAAGTAACCGACTGCCTTCTCTTGAGGAATTCCGCATACACGTACTCCATTAACCGGAGCATAATTTACAGTATTATACTTAGCAATAGAACCGGCATGAAGCATTATGCGTGACTTAAGAGCTGCCGCTGCATATTTGTTGGCACGTCCTTTTTGATTGCTTTCCGGAAGTAATTCTATAGCTTTATCAAGATCTGCCCCAATAAAGTCCCAGGTATCCTCTTCAGAAGCTCTGAAAAGCTTTGTATCCTCAAACGATACTGACGCCGGATAATCTATGACTTTATCAACAACCGGTACACCACCATAGCGTTTCACAAGAGAATAATATACCATAGACCGTATGAAATAGGCCTCTCCAAGAAAACTGTTAGCCTGGGCTTCCGTATAGTTTGATGCATATTTAGGTAAAACCTCCAATAATAAGTTAGCTGCCCTTATATAAGAATAAGCCTGATTCCAATACCCCACAGCCTCGTATTCATTACCGGCAGCATCTCTGCCAATAGCCTCGCCTGTACGACATGAAGGCTGAGCATAAATCGTCCACGCATAATTAAAGGGTGGATTACCTTCGTAAGCATAACGGAAATCTTCTAATGGAAGATTCATGTACATACCGGAAATATAACTAAGCGTTCCTGCCTCATTGGCAAAAAGATCCTCCTCGTTCACAACATTCACAGGAGACATGTCCAAGTCCGTGCATGAAAACATGACACTGGCACACATTATTGATACTATTGTTTTCAGTTTCATATTAATTTTATTTAGAATTTAAAGTTAAGACCAAGCGTAAATGTTTTACTAATCGGGTAAGAATAAGCCGTATCTGCACTATATTCAGGATCCAAATATTTCAAGCTCGTAAATGTCAGCAGGTTATATCCACTGAAATATACTCTTATACCTTGTACATTTATATTTTGCAACCATTTCTTAGGCAGACTATAACCGATTTCAAGATTCTTCAGACGAATGTATGAGGCATTCTGAAGATGGAAATCAGAACTCTGATCAGGAAGCGTTCCTGTATATGCGTAATGCCCCTTAACCCAATTTGTTGAAGGATCATACGGATTTGCAAGAGGATCTTCCGGATGCCAGCGATCCATATATTGAGCAACAGCGCCATCTCCCCAAAGAGGCTGATACAGAATACCTTGTGGAGAAACATACGTTTTACCTGCTCCTTGAAACAACATTGAAATATCGATTCCCTTCCATTGAGCAGAGAAAGTTAAACCAAAGTTAAGAAGCGGAACAGAACTTGAATTAACAAGAGGATGTTTATCCAGTTCAGAGAATACACCATCCCCATTCCAGTCAAGGTATTCGTAATCTCCCAATATAGAGCCCCTTGCTATAAAGATAGGATTATGCCAGATTTCATCCCAGCTTTCCAATCGTCCGGCTCCCTCTATACCCCAGGTTATATTATTATAACGATTGCTGGTATTATTTTTCCAGTTTTCATACGAGTTACCGGCACGGCTCGTTTCTACATGCGTATTTTTAGTTCTTGTATAAGCAATGTTTCCTTTAATTTGATAATAGAAATCGTTGACATGGTGTCTGTGAGTAAGTTCTATTTCAAAACCTTGGGTCAAGTCGCCATTAAGATTTTCCTGAGGAAGTGTTGCTCCAACAACACCCGGAAGAGAACCGGCACGTGTAGTCAAAAGTCCACTTCGTCTTCTATTAAAGTATTCTGCTGTTACGCCAAGAAGTCCATTCCAGGCCTCCGCATCTATTCCGACATTGAACGTTCTTGACTCATACCAAGTAATTGCTTTATTGGGAATACCGGTGCTTGTGGAAGTACTGATATATTGCCCATCAAAAACCGAACCACCATCTGATGGATATTTATATCCGGTAATATGTTGATAACGAGCTGCGCTATCATCTCCCAGTACTCCCCATGAAGTTCTTATCTTGAAATTATTAATAAAATTAAGTGGAGATTCTTTCCAGAATTTTTCTTCAGAGATTCGATAACCAGCTGATACAGAAGGGAAAAATCCCCAACGGGTCTCCTTTGGGAAAAGAGAGGAAGCTTCGTGGCGAAAAGCAAATTCAGCAATATACTTCCCGGCGTAATCATAATTCAAACGTCCTACCAAAGCTCTATTAGCATTGTCATAAAGAACGGACTGATCAGCATTTTGATTAAATTCCTGGTTGGTAGTAATACCTGCAAAAACTTTATCCATGTCCAAAGCAACCTGTCGACTTCCATAGAAATTATCGCCAACTTTGTGTTGATTCTCTATAAGGATCAATGCTCCCACATTGTGCTTGCCAAAATTATTGTCATAGCTGAGGCGCGCCTGCCATAAATTATTCTGTTTAGAATAGAAATAACGGGAAATCTTATTAGGAGCTGCCGTTTGTGCACCTTTCACAATGGCATTCCCTGATGTATCATAAAGATTATATGCTTTACGATATTCATCATCATTATTAGCAATATAGTCATAACTATACATTCCGCTAACAGAAAGTCCCTTAACCCATGGAATATCCCATGTAAGAGATGCATTAGACTGAAACCATTTACTCTGATAAGTACAATGTCCGGTCAGATCGGTATCCATCAAAGCAGCAGGATTGTAGCCTGCCGGATTAAAGCGACTTGCATACATACCTTTTTCCTCATCATACCATACCGGTTCAAGAGGTGATGACAGCCATCCTTCATAAATAATCGCACCTGAATTAGCTGGAGAAGATTCTCTCTCATCCATCATTCCTGAGATGTTAAGATCAAACTTCAAATTGTTAGTCACATTAGCAGAAATGTTACTTCTAAGATTGAATTTTTCATAGTTGATAGCATTGGAACGCAAGTAGCTCTCCTGATATTGATACCCGGCACTTGCAAAGTACGTCACTTTATCTCCCCCACCTGAAATATTTATACTGTGCTGAGTTTGCGGAGCTGAGTTTCTGAAAAGTTCATTTTTCCAATTCGTTCCCCGCTTGACACCATTGCGATAATCAGCTATCTCCTCAAGAGAATATGTCCTGTTGGCACTTTCATCCACATTGTGGATCACCTTCTCGTTGACAAGAGTCATAATATCAGCTGCTTCTACAAGATCAGGAAAGTTCGTCGGCACCTGCCATGTCATATTTCCGGAATAAGACACATTCGCATGTCCTTTAGTTCCTTTCTTTGTCGTTATAAGGATCACCCCATTAGCGGCTCGCACTCCATAAACAGCAGCAGAAGCATCCTTCAGTACTGAAATACTCTCAATATCTTCTGCATCTATTTTAGCCATATTATCTCTCGGCACGCCATCAATAATAACAAGAGGAGTTCCAAAACCACGAATATCCATCTTATTGGTGAATTGCCCGGGTTCAGAAGTATTTTGTACAATACGTAAACCAGGAATCTTACCGGTAAGCATATTCTGAAGATTCTCATTTTTCGTAGTTACTATTTCCTTATTCTGTATAGCAGATACCGCTCCGGTCATAGTCACTTTTTTCTGTACACCATAACCCACAACAACCACCTCTTCAAGCTCTACATTATCTTCTTGCAGCACAATTTTATACTTTTGAGGTTGGGCAAGTACAGTGAATTGATACTCCCGATAACCAATACTGGAAACCTTCAGTACTTTCCCCACAGCCGCTTGCATTGTAAAGTCTCCATCCACATTAGAAATACAACCATTTGATGTATTGGCAGGATCAATAACGACAGCACCGATTACAGGTATTCCGGCAGTATCAACAATAGTACCGGAAACCGTCATTGTAGTCCCATTTTGTGCATGAATCTCTATCGCTGATGCGATAAAAGCCACGCAAATAAAAACCTTTAAAAGGTTAGACAAATGTTTTTTAAGTTTCATAAATACGTTATTATAAGGTTAAACATCATTTTTAGTTAATAATAAATATCTAAACTCATTCAAATTCTTTCCATCCCGATAAATATTCATAAGAGTATCTACCGTTCTACACGAAATGTAGCAGACGATCTAATATCATCAGAAGCAGTACCTACAAGAATCTGAAATTTACCCGGCTCCACAACCCATTCATGGCGTTCAGGAGTATAGAAACTCAGTGCTTCTTTTCCAATTGTAAAATTCACTTTTACAGTTTCTCCCGGAGCAAGATTCACCTTTTTGAATCCCTTGAGTTCTTTAAGCGGACGAGGTAATGATGACTCCATATCCATAATATACAATTGCACAACTTCTGCCCCCTCTCTATTTCCCGAATTAGTTATCGGGATTGTGACAGTTATATTGTCAGTACTTTTTATAGTTTTTTTATCAAGTGCAATTTTGCCATAATCAAATGAAGTATAGCTGAGTCCATGCCCGAAAGCGAACAAGGGTTTAATTTTCTCTTTCTCAAACCACCTGTATCCCACGAATATACCTTCTTTATATTCCACAGTCTCACCATCACCCGGATATGCATTAAATGCATGAGCTGCATTATCTTCTATTTTCACGGGAAATGAGAAAGGCAATTTTCCGGACGGATTGACTTCACCGAACAAAACATCCGCTATTGCATTACCGGCTTCTGTACCTCCATACCACGCCTGAACTATAGCCGGGACTTTCTTATGCCAAGGCATAGCATAAGCATTTCCACAAACCATCACTGCCACTAAAGACGGATTTACTACACTCAGGTCGGCTATCAACGCATCCTGTTCATATGGAAGGTTATAAGATTCTCTATCCACTCCCTCACAATCCATATGCAGATTCTTGTTCATTCCACCTATATACAAAACAATATCTGCTCCTTTGGCCGCCTTCACCGCCTCTGTATGCAAACTATCGTTTACTGATTTTGAAGCAGTTGACGAATACCCCGGTTGATAGTCTACCTCGATCCTATCAGCAACATATTTGCGAATCCCTTCAAGAGGTACGACCTCATATTTTGATTTCGCTTCTGAAGATCCGCCATCCCGGCTCATCATTTTCACAGCATTCTCACCGACCACAAGTATCCTATTTAAAGATCCAATATTTACCGGTAGAATTTTATTGTTGTTTTTCAAAAGAACAATCCCCTCCTCAGCAATTTTGCGTGCAGCCATTGCATGTTCCTCCGAAGCAAGAGTTCCCCATGGACGTCCTTCCGACATATTAGTCCGATACATCATCCGTAAAACTCGTCTAACTTTTTCATTCAAGACCTTTTCACTTGTCTCATTTTGTTTCAGCAATTTTAAGTAGGGCTTGCCGAGGCGGTAATTCTGAAATGCCTCCAGCGAACCAAGATCCGTTCCGAACTCCATATCTAATCCATTATCTATAGCCTCCTGAGTATCATGAGTACCACCAAAATCTGAAACAACTACTCCATCGAATCCCCATTCCCCACGTAATACATCGTTTAGAAGATAAGAATTATGGCAGCAATATTGACCATTAAATTTGTTGTAAGCTCCCATAACGGCCCACACACCAGCTTCCTGTACGGCAGCTTTAAAAGCCGGAAAGTAGATTTCGTGCAATGTACGTTCATCCACAATAGTATTTATCGTCGTACGCTTGGTTTCCTGATTATTAACTGCAAAATGTTTTACACAAGCTGATACATGGTTTTCCTGTACACCTTTAATATATGAAACAGCCATCTTTGATGTGAGATACGGATCCTCACCCATATATTCAAAGTTGCGACCATTCATTGGGGTTCTGAAGATATTCACAGCAGGTCCGAGAAGCATATTTTTATCTCTGTACAGAGCCTCTTCACCAAGACTTTTTCCGAAAAGATGTCCCATCTCTGGATTCCATGTTGCAGCAAGACATACGAGAGCGGGGAACGCCGTACATGAATCACTGGACATCCCGGCATGAATCCATGTTTGCCATACCATTTCGGGCCGTAATCCCGACGGACCATCCGACAAATTATTTTCCGGAATGCCTAATCTTGGAACACCTGCCGAACCGTAGCTCCTGTCAGCATGAAGCAATCCGACTTTTTCTTCCAGAGTCATACGAGACAAAGCATCATCAATGCGTTCTTCTATCGGCTTTGAAGCATCTCTATATATAGGTATCTCTTGAGCCCGAAGACTAACAGGAAGAGTTGCTATCGCAACAAGCATACTAATCTTTCTTATTGAAAATTTCATCTGTTTTGGGTTAATATTCATAATTCACACTTTATTTTAGATATTCATATATTTTCCTGCAGTTATAATATATTTGATATTTAATTCCTACCAGACATACCCACTTTGACCTGGGATACATAAACTCACTTTCATTCAGCAAACCAAAGTTTCCATACATATGTTCATACATATATATGCAGCAAAGATAAATAATAAATTTAAAAAGCAAAAATAAAACAAAGATTTTATATCTAAAAAATAAAGAAAGCTCAAAAGAAAATGATAACAGAATCAAAATACATCTGTTATCAGAAAATAACAAAGAAGGCACAAACAGGAATCAACTAACTAATTATCAACAATATAAACAAAACAATTTGATAACAAAAGACAGACATAATATACCTACAAAGAAATAAATCCAAAAAGTTATCTTATATAAAGTAGCAGTTACGCACCCCACATTAATGTTCATACATTAATATACAAAGCAAAATCATTTAATTGATAACCTAAACTTAAAAAACAATGAATAACAAGCAAAAAATAAGCGCCTCTATCGAAGAGACGCTTATAAAAATTAAAATGGTGAGACTTATATAAACAACATAAGGTATGCTAATCAAACTTTTGCCGGTATTTTTATACCAAAAGCACAATACGTCAGATACAGTACGCAAACCAAAGTAACTGTCACTCCACCTATTATTCCCACAGTACCAATAGCGAAACCAATAACCGGAGTCACAACCCCTCCACCGGCAACGGCAGTAATCATTAAACCGGAAATCTGATTTGCTTTCTCTGGACGAGCCTGCAATGCCATCGAATAAATAATAGCAAATACGGACGAAGCAAAAAAGCCAACCGCACCTATACATATCAGATTTACAACATCATTATCTACCCCCATCAATATCAATAATGAAACAATACAAGCTACAATATTAACTCGGAAATATCTCATCTCGGCAATATGAGCTAACAAAAAAGCTCCCAGCAATGCACCAACCGTACGACTAAGAAAATAAACCTGAGGAGCAAACTTCACCTGCTCATCAGCCCACCCAAAACGAATAGACATCAATTTGGAGCTAATAAAATTTGTTGCCACATCTACTCCCACAATGAAGAATATACCTAAAAACAGCAAGAGGATCGTTCGGTCCTTCAACAATGCAAATGTATCCTCTATAGAAAGTCCCTTATCTGATACAATATTTTTCTCCCGTTCAATAGGAGTTGCCATAAGCCAAACAGCCGACAGCAATGTTATAAAACCAAGTATTGGGAAACAATAATACCATTTATCCGCTCCGAAGTAATTCACCGCCAAGAGCACAATCTCCGGTCCAACCAAAGAAGAAACCGCCTTTATAACTTGTCCAGCCGTTAAACTACTCGTCAAAAAGGCCTTGTTAGTAACCACGTTATTAAGCAATGGATTCAGTGAAACCTGCAAAATAGCATTTCCTATGCCCAGTAAAGCATAAGCTGTCATACAAGTAATACTGTCATAAGCCAACAATGGTAGAATCATACCTATAATTGTAATACCCATACTGATGAGCACGGTATTCTTACGTCCCCATTTATTCATCTGATTCCCAATAGGAATACTTAAAAAAAGGAACCAAATAAAGACCATTGAAGGCACAAAACCAGTCATTACGGGCGACCAATTAAAGCTGCGCTGTACATAGTCAGAAGAAATACCAACAATATCACAAAAACCCATCACAAAGAAACCAAAAAGCACCGGGAGAGTTGTCAATATAGAGTTTTGTTTTTTCATATTCACAGTTATTTATATAAAACACATTATTTTTTAGCCTACATTCATTAATGAGTCAGTCTTTTATTAGGAAAACTATCTAATTTCAATGTTAACCTCCCTCCTTTCACAACCTCCTCAAACGGCAACAATACAGTTTCCTGCTGTTTACCATTCAAAGAGACATCTTGCAAATAACAGTCATCAACAGAATGTCTTTTTACTTCAATCACAAACTCTTTTCCTGAATAGTATTCCCTATTCAGGTTAATAGTCACCTTATCAAACAAAGGGGCACCTATCTGAAATTTCGGATTAATCTCTGTCAGTCCTTTCACATCAAACAACCCCAATGCAGAAATCACATACCAGGCACCTAACTGCCCCTGGTCCTCATCCTGGCCATAACCATAGCCATGAATTCCTTCTAAACCATAAAATTCATCCAAGATAGCCCGTACCCACTTTTGAGACAAATAGGGCTTACCTGAAAAATTAAACAACCAGGAAATATGCAGATTGGGCTGATTTCCATGATTATAAACCGTTTTCAGTCCGGCAAATGCATCAACTTCCGTTCCACCACCAAAAATACTCTTCTGTGAAAGCATGAAAATACTGTCGAGACGAGTATTGAAAATCTCCGGCCCTACCAAATCTATTAATTCATCTATATGATGAGGAACATAAAATGTGTATTGTATAGCATTACCTTCCTGAAATCCCTTCCATGGTGAAAGCGGATTAAAATCCTCTAGAAAGCGCCCCTGGCTATCTTTAGGGCGAATCAGGCGAGTTTCCTTGTCATAAAGTTTTTTCCAGCCATTAGAAAGTTGGGAAAGCCTTTCGTAATCTGCCTCTCTCCCCAGCTGTTTGGCAAACTGCGCAATCGCAAAACAACTAAAACTATACTCCATAGTATGCGAAGCACCAAAACCTGAGCCTCCCTCACGAGTCACCATATCAAACTGCTTCTCATAAGGAGAATAACCGAGCTCCACAAACGGACGCACATCCATTTTTCCGGCACCTTCAGGCCTTCCCCGCCATTCCACCTCATTCTTCAATGCAGCCTCATAGCCCAATTGTATATCAAAATCACGAATACCACAGTTATAAGCTGCCGCAATAGCCAGACCTGTAAAATTTGTCCCTACTCCCGACACATATTTGCTACACGCGATTCCATCTCCCAGCCAACCGGCATCCCGGTAAACCAGCAGCTGACTCTTTATCCAGTCAGAATAATATTCAGGATAAGCCAATGCCCATAACTGTGTCAGGTTCCAGAACCCACCCCAAATAGCATCTGTATTATAATGCTGATGCACCGGGTTTCCTTTTTCATCCAGCGTGATACGTCCTACAGAACCGTCATTCCTTGGATAATACCCATTGACATCACTTGCCAATCCACGCCCCAGAAGCGCATGAAACAGTCCGGTATAAAACTTCACTTTATCTTCCTCCTTACCTCCTTCCACGTAGATTCTACTCAATGACTCATTCCACGCTTTCGTTGCATTCTTCCTTGCCTGATCAAAAGTAACGTCCTTAGCTTCCACCTCTCTATTAAAACGAGCGTTTTCTATGGACGTATATGAAAGACCTACTTTTACTTCTACCGACTCCTGCTCTTCCGTAGAGAAAGTCAAATAAAGACCGGCACCGGGCCCTTTTGCCTGATATTTACCAGACACAACCTTATCCTTCACGAACGTTCCCACCTCTATTGGTTGTTTATTTAAAACCGCCGAAAAATACATACGAACATCCGCACCTTTCTGATAAATATCCACATATACAGGAGAAGTCACAACATAACCTTCTACCCTACCATCATCAAAGTATTGCACTTCGGCATCTTTTACTTCACCGCTTTCTCCTTGTTTGTTACCAATATCAAATATGAGGTTCGCCTGTTCCGACTTTGGATAAGTATAACGATGGAATCCCACCCGCTGCGTGGCAGTCAATTCGGCCTTTACTCCATAATCTTTCAGAATAACAGAATAATATCCAGGAACCGCAATCTCATCTTTCTTATCAAAACGCGAACGATAACCACTATCCGGATCATCCAGTTCACCCGGAACAGTCTGCAACCCACCTACAGTCGGCGCAAAAACAATACCGCCTACCTGAAACTCATGAAAGTTAGCAAAACCTTCGATGGAGGTATGACGAAAGTCATACCCCACCGCTTGCCAACCACCGGAATTTCCCAAATGCGCATCAGTAGAAGGAGCCAACTTCGCCATACCGAATGGGACTGCCGCCGGCGTATAAAAGAACCAGCGACAATGCGCAGTTCCAATATTCGGGTCTACATAGTCCACCAAAGTTTTAGTGCCCCTGGTATCCGTAGAGCATCCCAAAGCCACACTAATCCATATGACTAATAAACCGAGTTTTTTCATGATATAAATTCATTAACGCGTTAAATCCTCATCTATTTACACCAACCGGACACGAATAAATACCCCATGATTCATTTGGCTTATCTCCCATCTCCAAAATCAATTCTCCACCTTTCAACAATTCCGAAGCTGGGAAGAAGAAACAATCCAGCTTCTTACCATTCAACGTAGCGCTTTGAACATATTTATTCTTTCGAGATACGTTCTTTGCCTCAATCGTAAATGTCTCACCACGACCATAGCGCTTACCCAAATCAATAACTACTTTTTCATAAAGCGGGCTGGCTATTTCATAGATCGGATCAATGCGGCAACCACCGTCTGTCTGAAATAATCCTAAAGCGGCCATAACAAACCAAGCACTCATTTGCCCCTGATCTTCATCACCCAAATAAGCATTGGCTACACCATAACCATAATACTTATCAATGATAGAACGAGACCATTTCTGTGTCAGCCAAGGCTTTTTAGCCCAATTAAACAAGAAAGCAAAATGCATAGACTGCTGATTGCCCTGAACTACTGGATAATCCCAGTACTGATCATTCGGAGCATTATATCTCCAAGGTTCGCTCACAACGAAGCCCCAATTCAAGCGGTCAACAAATGCCTTCTCACCCATTATATTAATCAAAGCCGGCACATCCTGAGGTACAAAGTAGCTAAGCTGCCAGGAGTTACCTTCTACATAGTGATGATTGCGCCCGGTTTGGAAAGCATCAAAGTCCGCTACAAAGTTACCGGCTGAATCACGCATATGCGCATAGCCGTTTTCCGGATTTACAGCATTCTTCCACCAATATCCACGATCATTAAACGTACCATACTCCGTATATTTACCCAATGCCTTAGCCATCTGTCCCACAGTCCAATCATCATAAGAGTACTCTAATGTATTGGAAAAACGCCCCAATTCAATAGGAACATATTTATACTTCAAATAAGGAAGTAAATCACGATTGCCTGCAAATCCACCTGCTACATGTGTAGCCGGAGTTGTCTGCATCTTTTTCATGGCTTCAAAAGCCTTTTCCGCATCATAATCGCGAATCCCCATCTGATAGGCAGATACCATCAAAGGGATTTCATGTTCAGCTACCATCACCGGAATATATTCCATCCCCGCAGGTCCCTTTGCCAACCATCCATTTGCATCATACAACGCCAACTGAGAATTTACCCATTTGGAGCTCCATTCCGGTGTTACCAAGTTCCAGAATTGATTCAGATTCCAAAAAGTATTCCAGAAAGCATCACAACCCAGAGCCACATGATCCGGATTCGTAAATTTACGTACCTTCTCATCAGGTGACATCCATTCTCCATTCACGTCACTCCACAGATTACGGCAGAGAGCACGGTATACATTTGTATAGAAGCGTACTTTTTCCATACGGTCATTCGTTCTGATATCCAAGCGATTGAGTATACCATTCCATACGTTTTTCTGATTCTGAACAACAGCTTCGAAATCCCAACCGAACTTATCTGAAATCTCCTTTTGCAGATTTTCCGAAGCATTTGCTACACTTACCAACGAAATGCCTGTACGCACCTGAATCACCGACTGCTTCTGCGTATCAAATTCCACATAAAGCCCTGCATCTTTCAGATCTTTACCGGAAATATGCGCTTCATTCAATATCTGGTCATCCTTCCAGCCACCTACCTTTTTAATCGGTGCATCAAATTCAATAACGAAATTTACGACATACTCCTGATCAGCATCATCACTCCATACATGTGGACGAGGGGATATCTGATGAGAACGTCCCTCAATTCTGTAATCACTCACTTTCCTGACATCCACATCCAACAGATTATAGTCATATTCAGCCTGAATATGCAAATCGATCATCACACGTCCATCCTTATCCTTAGGAAATGTATATTTCTGAAAACTTGCTCTTTCAGTAGCCGTCACCTCCGCTAAAATCTCCGTATCAGTCAGGAAAACTTTATAATATCCCAATGGAGCTTCTTCAGTCTTCTTGTCAATACGCGAACGGTATCCTTCATCCGGACGGAACTGATCTCCTACCTTCGTAAACAGTTTACCATTGGTTGGCATCATACCCAATCCCCCCATTGTCCATTCATGAATATGACTAAAGCATCCTAATGTCTCAAATGTAGGCTGATAACCGGCCTGCCAACCTTTATTCTGATTATCCGGACTCAATTTTACCATACTGAAAGGCATCCAAGGCCCCGGTGCAATCATCCAGCGAGAATGTGCCGTACCTATCTTTGTATCTACATAATCAGCAAAAGACTGCAATTTCTGCGGAGAGCGTAAAATCGTACCTCTTTCCAATAGCTGTTCATTGACAAAGACCTGATATTCACTCTTTTTCTTTTTATTCACAGCAGGCATCGGAACTTCAAACACATAACGAGCCGTATCCATCTTTGCAGTAAAAATCCTTGTTCCATCCAGTTTCACACTCAGTTCCGGGTTTCCGGATAAATGTTCCACATCAACCAGCAAAGGTTGTACATTTACTCCGTCCAATTCTATTTCGTACCCGGCGGGAGAAACATCACGCAGAAAAGCATATTCATTATTCTGTTCCAAAACAAGTCCATCCGAACCTTCCAAACGAATTTGATCGAATACAATCCACCCACCTTCAAGTACAGAAACAGTCACAATGTTTCCTCCTTTTTTTAAGTCTGCAGCCGAAATGGGAAATTCCAAGACTTGCTCTCTGGCATTTTGCAGGTTACCTTCCAGTACTTCCATAGCGTGCCCCTTAATCTCAAATTTCTTTTCAACTGAATTTACCACTACCTTAACAATCGAACGGTTCGGGTTAGCATCTACCAAATCCACCACCAACTTCCATTCCCCACGTTTCGGCAGTTTTTCAACTCCAAATAAGATATTAGCATCATGGGTTCTCCAACCGGAAGTACCCCACGTACCACCCCAAGTATCATCAGGCCCGGGTAATACATATGGAAAATCAGTCTTGTCAACAGAAGTCCCTATCAAAAAATAACGGTCTTCATAGCCAAAGTCATGAGCCAGAAAACTCTTATACTCAGAAGGGCCTAAAGCCAGTTCCGCTCCGGAATTATCCGCAGCGCCTATCTGCCATACCACTTTTGCAGCCATCGTATATAGCGCACAGCAGGCAACGATAAAAAAGGATATCAGTTTTTTCTTATTCATAATGAGTATTGAATTTTTAAATCTAAGCATCTAATTCTATATTCTTTCCAAACCTTATCACAAAAAGGCTTATTTTGTTATCTCTGAAACAATCTTATTTACTTCTAAAAATCAAACTAACCCTTATATTTCCTGTCTATCTGTTGCAATGCAAAAGCATAGGCTCCTAAAGCAATCGCTTTACTTGCTCCCAAAGTTGAAATCGCTACTCCGATACGCTTTGTATGGTTATAAAGAATTTCTCTTTTGGTAAAAGGCACCTGAACCCAAGTACTTGTATTCTCTAAGAATCTCTTATGGTCGTCCGCCTCCATCAGATTGCAAACCTCCATCTGCAAACAATCAAAGTCTCTTCCAGAAAAAGTAGAAATGGAACGACGCATTTCACGCATCATACCCGGTAGGATATATTTCGCTGCGCCGGACACTCCTCCGCCTATCACAACCATACCATCTACAATATGAAGTGCACTGACAATAGCAGCACCGGCTATCTCCCCCAATTCGTCAAAACTCTTCAAAGCCGCCTCCCGATTACCTGTACGAGTACCTTCAGCTATATCATAAATGTCTTTGGGCATTAGATTTTCTATAGTTTCTCCACTCAGTTCCCCATACACACGCCGTACTGCACGAATACTAACACTTTCTTCCGCAATCAGATCCGTATATTTCTTGTTACGCATAATCCATACATCGCCACCACAACCATTATCACCGGTCAACAAACAGTTGTCAATCACTACGCCTGCACCAAAACCCGTTCCCAACGTAATTCCCAGCAAATTTCTATAACGCTTCGGATTACCGGCAGCTTCAAGTTCTTCATTGACAGAGGGTAAAATTCCTGCCAGTGCTTCACCATAGGCAAACAGGTTACCATCATTATTAATAAATACAGGAATTCCAAATTTCTCTTTCAGAAAAGGTCCCAAAGCCACTCCACCACGGAAAGCCGGAAAATTGGGCAAATCGCCTATTATACCATTCTTATAGTCTGCCGGACCGGGAAAGGCAAAACTAATAGCTACCGGTTCATCTTCCAACTGCTCTTTCACCTGAGAAAATCCCCGATGCAGAACAGTCAGGCATTCCTCCAAATTATCCGACACTGCCGGATAACAAATAGGTGTTACAATGTCCTGATTTCCACAAATAGCTGAAAAAACAAAGTTTGTACCCCCTGCATCCAAGGTCATCACCGTACGTTGGTCATGTTTATACATATTATATCAGATTTTATTAATACTACTCTCCGGTCAATATCTCACATAAGCTTTGATTGTCCCACATTCTTGCCCCACAGACTTACCATAAGGAGCAATCGTATATTCACCTACACTTGCCGGGATAATAAAAGTTTCTGCATAATGCACTACAAAGGGCTTGAAAGCATTTATCGGACTTTCTATAACAGCCTCTTCACCTTCCACCAAATTCAGCACGTTCACACTGTTATTGGTATGATGCGTAACAGGCTTGGAGAACCAGTGACGATGCGTCTCGATAAACTCATTCGGGTGCAGTCCCGTACATTCTTCTCTCCAGCCATCACCCTCCGCCACTTGCGTAAAGCGATTAGCCAAATGCTTATTCACATATTCCGTATCACGTTTCCAGTCTATCACATCCTTCCCCCTTTCTACATTAATAGGACGAGGCTTTCCATCCAGTCCCAAACGCTGCCAATCCCAAAGTTTAAAAGTGAACAAGTTCGGAGTTGAACTAATTTCCAGTACCAGCGCTTCAGAACCCGAACAGTGTACTGTTCCGCCGGGAATCAGATAATGGTCGTGTTTTTTAGCCGGCAACCTGTTCACATACCTCTCCGTATCGAACACAACTTCTCCCTTCTGCGCTTCGCGTAGATCATGAATCATTTCATTTTTATCTATACCAGTCTTCAAACCCAGATAAACCGAAGCACCTTCTTTGGCATCCAACAAATAGTAACTTTCATCCTGAGTATAGTACATGCCAAAGTTCTCACGAATAAACTGTGTAGTAGGATGCACCTGCACGCTCAAGTTTCCTCCGCCCACCGTATCCAGAAAATCGAAACGAATTGGGAAATCCTTACCAAAGCGTGCCTCTACCGGTTCACCCAGCAATTCTCTCGATTTTAACAACACCAAATCCACCGACGGCAATTCAAAGCGTACACCGTTCACTTCAAAATAAAGACTGTTTTCCTCGGGAACACAATCGAAACACCAACCATAATTCTCCTTTTCAGGATTCAGCCCGCACACCTCTTTCATCCATTGTCCACCCCAAGGAGCCGGATCAAAGAAAGGAACCACACGGAAAGGAGTCTTAACCGTTTCTTCTATACCCTTGAAAAAAGTTTCCTTATCAATCAACCTCGGTTCATTGGCAATATGAGTATCCAGCCAGAAGTCTACCCTGCCGAACAAACTTTCTTTATACCTATCAAGTATTCTCCAATCGTTGAAATAGCCTCTCTTATATTGCAAAGATACAGCATCTTCACGATTATCCACTCCTAAAGCCTTCACTTCATGTACTCGAAAACGCTGTTGTATCTCCCAGCGAGCCATATCCACATAAACCACCGTAGCCTCAGCCGGAGCCACCATAGCAGCACCTGACCCTACAATAATTACTCTTCCGGTTGCATCCGCCACTTGCTTTCTAGCCTGTTCCAGCTTTTCCGCATCAAAATAATCATTCAAAGTCAGGTTCGTTACATAGCCAAAAAGAACATCATCCGTCATGAAACGCTCTGTCATCGCTTTAATCTCGTCCTGTGGCTTCATCAAATTGCGCGTATTAATAAATAAGGTAGGAGACAACAACTCCAACTCACCCGCAACTTCTTCCTCACGCACACCCGCATAGAAATCAACAGCCACAACTTTCTTAACCTTGAAACACTCCACCAGCAATGTATGAACAGCATCCCATCCCTGAAGAATTGTTCCCGTAATCTTAGTAGAAGGAAATCTGTCGTAATTCACTTTTCTCATAATTATATATACTTTATTTTATCTATATGTATGAACATATATGTATTTTGTGCAAATATATACTCTTTAAAAATAAAATAAAAGAATCTACGGGTATTTTTTTAAGAAAAAAAAGAATTATCTTTGTAGCATCAAAAAAATAAAGAAAACAATTATGCCCATAAAGTTAGACCCCAATTCGGAGAAACCTCTTCATATTCAAGCAGAAGAAGTACTTAGAAAGCTCATTGAATCAGAGGAGTACAAGAACGGAAAACTACTTCCAAATGAAGTTCTATTGTCTGAACAATTGAATATATCCAGGAACACTCTCCGTCAAGCTATCAACAAGCTCGTATTTGAAGGACTGCTGGTCAGAAAAAAAGGTCATGGTACAAAAGTTGTGCGCAAAGGTATCATTGGCGGAGTGAAAAATTGGCTAAGTTTCTCACAAGAAATGAAAATGCTGGGTATTGAAATCAAGAATTTCGAACTCCACGTCAGTTTCAAGAAACCATCTGAAGAAATATGCACCTTCTTCAATATAGACCCGGAAAAAGGAACCAAATGTATGGTACTGGAAAGGGTACGGGGTAATAAAGAATATCCGTTTGTTTCATTTATCTCCTATTTCAATCCGAATATACCATTAACCGGTGATGAGGATTTCACCCAACCTCTTTACGGAGTACTCGAAAATAAATATAACATTATTGTGAAAACCAGTAAAGAGGAAGTATCCGCACGTCTGGCAGGAGAATTCATTGCGGAAAAACTGGATATAAAGTCAAGTGATCCTATCTTAATAAGGAAAAGATTCGTTTACGATATCAACCAAGTGCCTATTGAATACAATATCGGATACTATCGGGCAGACAGCTTCACCTACACGATAGAAGCTGAAAGATAAGCAAGCAAATTCGGGTCTGGAATATACCCGAGATGTAGTTGCTCCGTACCTTCTCCGGTACTTCTTCGTTCAGAAGTACTTTTCAGTGAAGAATGTACGGAGCAACTACATCTCAGATACAATCCAGGTAAGAAGCGAACACATTCTGAATCATCTTATCAAACTGATACCTTATATCATATTTTGCAAGACAAGAAATCCATTTTCCTCATTATTGCTAACAGACACTTCGATCAAAGCTATGCTTCCAGAATATTACAACCACTGTTTTGAAGATTTACATCATCTATCCAGAGCAAACAGATAGTTCATTTATCCTAAACCGACCATCTATTCAGACCAATCGCACGGTCTTTCTTCCCTAAAAAAGTAAGTCTCATTTGCCAAGGCTACACCCTTTGCTCCAAAAGGTGACACCATAATAACTAAAGGGTGACGCCATCACTCACAAAGGGCGTCACCCTTCTAAAAAACACATGATATTTATTCTATTTCGAAGAGAAACGACCACTAAGGGAAAATAACATTTATAAAGAATATCCAGTAAACAGGTTTCAGAAAACCTCCCATATAAGGATTTGATCATCTTAAAATCTCATTTTTCCATCAATTACTATCATTTCACATCTCCCCATCAAATATTCTCTGCATCTTTTCGTCCACCACAGCAATTGGTACGAAAAGAAAAGATTCTAAGACGTTAGGATTTACATTTTGTCATTCTGCTAATCATTCCAAATATTGTACAGATCAAATCCGTTATGTTTTTACTGACTTCATACCAGACAAATCTGCCTCTTTTTTCATAAATTTGCCCCCATTATGGAACAGCAACAATCATCTTTCAAAGAAAAGGAACGTACAGATCTACGCGAACCGCAACACTTCAAGGTGATCATCTATAACGATGACTTCACCACGATGGAGTTTGTCGTCAAGATACTTACTACCATATTCTTTAAATCGACAGCAGAAGCAGAAACGCTGATGTTACAGGTACACAAGAGTCAATCGGCAGTGGTAGGCATCTATACATACGACATTGCACAATCGAAAGTACAGAAAGCCACCCGTATGGCACGCGAAGAGAATTTTCCACTCCGGCTCACCGTTGTGCCGGAAGAAGAATAAGAATTAGGAGAAGATTATGGATATACAAAATACAGTGCATGTGAACAGCGCATTCACCTATGCACAAAAAAAGGCAATATCTTATCGCCATGAATTTATCACACCTGAGCATTTGCTGAGTGCATTTCTGGAACAGAGTCCCTTTGCCAATGCTTTAAATATGTGTTTCTGTGATGCCCAAGAACTTGCTTTCTCTTTAGAGAATTATTTCACGGAAGAACTGGAAAGCGTTCCCGCAGACATGGATTATGAACTGGAAGTTTCAACCCAGCTCAACGAACTGATACAACATGCCTATCTGATGATAGACTATTCAAGTGCTGAAGCATTGAACGTCCCCCATTTAGTGCAAAGCATGCTCCAGCTCAAGGACTCCTGGGCATGCCATATTCTGAAAGAAGCTCTTGAAGAAGAACTACCCGAATTTATCAGCCAACTCATCTCCCGATATGAAGAAGTGGAGGAAGAAGACAATCTGCAAACCTCTCCACAGGAAAAAAGCGAACCCTGGCGAAACTTTGTAACTTGTCTGAATGACTGTCTGCAAGACCACAATCCACTCATCGGACGGGAAGCTGAACTGGAACGAACCATTCAGGTGCTCTGTCGCAAAGAGAAAAACAATCCGTTGCATGTAGGCGAACCGGGCGTTGGCAAAACCTCCCTCGCTTACGGACTCGCTGCCCGCATCGAAGCACGTGAGGTCCCCGAACGACTCCTCGACTGCCGTATCTACGAACTGGATTTAGGTACTCTACTGGCAGGTACGCAATACCGGGGTGACTTTGAAAAACGCCTGAAAACCATTATGGAAGGTGTTCGTAATGAAGGACGTGCCATCATCTATATCGACGAGATACACAATCTGATAGGTGCCGGACGTACAGGAGACGGCTCCATGGATGCATCCAACATGCTGAAACCTTATCTGGAAGGCGGAGACATCCGTTTCATCGGCTCTACCACTTACGAAGAATACAACCGTTACTTTGCCCGCAGCAAAGGGTTGGTGCGCCGTTTCCAACAAATAGATATACTTGAACCGAGCATTGAGGAAACCATCCATATCGTAGAAGGCCTGAAAGAAAAATATGAAGAATTTCATGGGGTAACCTACCAGCCTGATGTAATCCCCTACGCCGTCAAAGCGAGTGTCCGCTACATCAGCGACCGCTTTCTGCCCGACAAGGCTATCGACCTGGTGGATGAAGCAGGAGCTTACCGCGAAATTCACCCTATACCTTCCGGAGAGCAAATTGTAGACAAGACATTGATAACCGATGTACTCGCCCGTATCTGCAAAGTAGATGCACTAGCCATGAAAGAAGAAGATACCACCTCACTGGAAACTTTGCATGCACGTATCAGTGCCAAAATTTACGGCCAGGAAGAGGCAGTGCGCCAAGTGGTGGAAGCCGTACAAATGTCCAAAGCCGGACTGCTGGATGAAAACAAACCGCTGGCAAGCCTGCTCTTCGTCGGTCCTACCGGAGTAGGTAAAACCGAAGTAGCCAAAGTGCTGGCCTCCGAACTGGGTATTTCCCTGCAACGTTTCGATATGAGCGAATATACCGAAAAGCATACCGTAGCCAAATTAATCGGTTCACCCGCCGGATATGTAGGCTATGAAGACGGTGGTTTATTAACCGATGCCATTCGCAAAACTCCCAACTGCGTACTGCTGCTTGATGAAATTGAGAAAGCCCATCCCGATGTATTCAATATTCTGCTACAAGTAATGGACTATGCTGTTCTTACGGATAATAAAGGACGAAAAGCCGACTGCCGCCACGTTGTACTTATCATGACTTCAAATGCCGGTGCACAATTTGCCCGTCAGGCATCTATCGGATTCAGCAGTCAGATTACAGCCGGGGAAGCCATGTTGAAACAGGTCAAGAAGACCTTCAAGCCGGAGTTTATCAACCGTCTGTCCGCTACTGTCGTTTTCCACGATATGAGTCGGGAAATGGCCTCACTTATCCTCGACAAGAAGCTTGGGGAACTGAGCAGCAAGCTTGCCGCACGCCAGATAGAGATGGAACTGAGCCCGGAAGCCCGCAACTGGTTATTGCAACGTGGATTCCTGCCCGAATATGGCGCCCGCGAAATGGATCGTGTGATAGCTTCGCATCTGAAACCACTCCTGATGTGCGAAATCTTATTCGGTTCCTTAAAATCCGGTGGTAAAACTTGCATACAGGTAGACAAAGATCAGTTAGTCTTACAACTTTCAACAAAGTGATACTATGGTCTTTGCACTAACTGACGAAATTACATTTCCCGATCCACACTACGGCGATCCGGACGGATTGCTAGCAGTAGGTGGTGACCTGTCGACCGACCGCCTCATCCTGGCTTACTCCAACGGGATATTCCCCTGGTACACTTTTCAGGAGGGAATGATACAATGGTGGTGCCCACTGGAACGCTTCGTCATTTTCCCCGACGAAATCCATATCTCCCACTCCATGCGGACGCTCATAAACAAAGGGAAGTACGATGTCACTATCAATCAGGCTTTCGATGAAGTCATCCGTAAGTGCGGAGAACTGAGGATGGACATGGAAGGTGCCTGGCTCGGTCCGGAGATGATAGAGGCTTACACACTTCTGCATGAACAGGGTTTTGCCGCCAGCGTGGAAATATGGGAAGGGGAACAATTAGTAGGCGGACTCTATGGAGTCACCTTGGGGCGCTGCTTTTTCGGTGAAAGTATGTTTTCACTGGTTCCCAGTGCATCCAAGTTAGCCCTCATCCACTTGGCACAATTCTTCGGAGAGCATGGCGGCGTACTGATAGACTGCCAGTTCGAAACTCCCCATCTGAAATCAATGGGAGGAAGATATATCAGCTACGAAGAATATATGGAGCTTTTGCAATCATAACTACCTTCGCTGGTCACACCAGCGTAAATTGCAAATGTTCATCCGTACTGCGTCCTTCATCGTATGCGAAGCCCTCCCACGTAAACGCTTTCAAGTCTTCGGGATTTTCAATGCGATTTTTAATAATATAGCGTAGCATTTCTCCGCGGCACATCTTGGCATATATCACAATTGTCTTTAGCTGCCCGCCTTTCCATACCTGGAATTCGGGAGTAATGACACGGACTTCTTCTTCTACTCGCTTCCAATCGAACAGATCTCTCATCTCACCACTGGCAAGATTAACGAGTATGCCACCCTGACGTTTGATATCCGCTATAAAATAATCCGTCAGCAAAGGTTTCCAGTAATCAAACATAGTCATCCCTCCCCTTTCGGGCAGGCGTATATCTCCTTCCATACGATAAGGCTTTATCCCGTCCAACGGACGAAGCAGTCCGTACAGAAAGGAAGTGATGCGCATGTGTTCTTGAGCGTAGCGAAAATCATCTTCGGAAAAATCTTTCGGTACTATACGTTTGAACACCGCACCGGTATAGGCACAGATAGCGGGCATTGCAGAATTTGCCTCCGAAAAGAAATCCTGATAGCGCAGATAATTCTCAGCGGCAATCTTGGAATTTATACGTAACAGACGTTCCAGGTCAGCAGCTGAAAATTGCCCCATATCCAAGGCATTCTGTACTGCTTCCGCCTGAAAGTACGGAACAGTTATTTCAGGGACTCCTACAGATGTGCGTGCCGTCATCGTTTTGGCACAAGAGATGAATGTCAACATATCACGTTCAAAGTTTTTTAGGAAACAAAGATAATACAAATCGAATGTAGAACTTTCATGCTCGCATGAAAAAGTTTTGCGCAAAGTTTTTCCGCATAACCTTCCTCTGTTTCCATACTTTTTCGTACTTTTACGCCTTGTTGGAAAAATACAGGCTTTTCCCGAGAGAAACGAAACCTCTTCCAACCACGAGACTGAAAAAAGGAAAAAACAATATATAAAATGACTCACAAATGGAATTATCAACCCATTACACCCGAACAGGCAGAGACAAGCCAAAAGTTGGCCCAAGAATTAGGGATTAGCCCGATTCTTGGCGGATTATTGGTGCAGCGGGGAATAACGAAGGCACAGGATGCCAAGAAGTTTTTCCGCCCGCAGTTGCCCGACTTGCACGACCCATTCCTGATGAAAGACATGGATGTGGCCGTGGAGCGCCTTAATAAGGCAATGGGAAAGAAAGAGCGTATTCTGATTTATGGTGATTATGATGTAGACGGCACTACCGCAGTGGCACTGGTCTACAAGTTTATTCAACAGTTCTATTCGAACATTGACTATTACATCCCCGACCGCTACAACGAAGGTTACGGGGTATCTACCAAAGGGGTAGACTATGCCGCAGAAACCGGTGTAGGATTGATTATCGTACTGGATTGCGGCATCAAAGCTGTAGAGGAGATAACCTATGCCAAAGAAAAAGGCATTGACTTTATCATCTGCGACCACCATGTGCCCGACGATGTACTTCCACCTGCCGCCGCTATCCTGAACGCCAAGCGTTTAGATAATACGTATCCTTACGAGCACCTTTCCGGTTGCGGCGTAGGCTTCAAATTCATGCAGGCATTTGCCATCAGTAATGGCATCGAGTTCCATCACCTCATTCCACTGCTCGACCTGGTTGCCGTAAGTATCGCTTCGGACATTGTTCCCATCATGGGAGAAAACCGGATACTTGCTTTCCACGGATTGAAACAGTTGAACAGTAATCCCAGCGTAGGTTTGAAAGCGATTATCGACGTATGCGGATTGACAGAAAAGGATATTACCGTCAGCGACATCGTGTTCAAGATAGGCCCGCGCATCAATGCCTCCGGACGTATTCAGAACGGAAAAGAAGCCGTCGATCTGCTGACTGAGAAGGATTTCTCCATAGCTTTGGAAAAAGCCAATCAAATCAATCAATACAACGAAACCCGGAAAGATCTCGATAAGACCATGACCGAGGAAGCCAACCAGATTGTAGCTGATCTGGAAGGACTTGCCGAACGCCGTTCTATCGTGTTGTATAACGAAGATTGGCACAAAGGTGTTATCGGTATTGTTGCCTCCCGCCTGACGGAAATTTATTATCGCCCCGCAGTAGTGCTGACCCGTACGGACGATATGGCAACAGGTTCCGCCCGTTCCGTATCCGGCTTTGACGTGTATAAGGCGATTGAATATTGCCGTGATCTGCTGGAAAATTTCGGTGGTCATACCTATGCAGCCGGCCTTTCGATGAAAGTGGAGAATGTTCCCGCCTTTACCAAACGCTTCGAGGAATTCGTTTCACAGAACATCCTACCGGAACAGACAAGTGCAGTCATAAATATCGATGCAGAGATAGATTTCAGGGATATTTCTCCGAAATTCTTTAATGACCTGAAGAAATTCAATCCTTATGGTCCGGATAATCCGAAACCGATATTCTGTACGCATAATGTCTATGATTACGGTACCAGTAAAGTAGTGGGGCGTGATCAGGAGCATATCAAGTTGGAACTGGTAGACAACAAATCGAATAATGTAATGAACGGCATCGCCTTCGGACAAAGTTCGCATGTACGTTTCATCAAAACCAAGCGTTCGTTTGATATCTGCTACACCATTGAAGAGAATACCCATAAACGGGGCGAGGTACAGTTGCAGATAGAGGATATTCAACCTAATTAATAAATTGGAAGTTGAGAGTTAAGTTATGTAACATAACTCTCAACTTCCAATTCTTCGTATTATGACTGCGCAGCTCAACTCCCAACCTTCAACTCCCTACTCTCAACTTCTCAAAGAGTACTGGGGATATGATAACTTCCGGGGCATACAGGAAGATATCATCAATAGCATTGGCGAAGGCAAAGACACCCTGGGGCTGATGCCTACGGGCGGCGGAAAGTCCATCACATTTCAAGTGCCTACACTTGCCAAAGAGGGGCTTTGCATAGTTATTACTCCCCTGATTTCTCTGATGAAAGACCAAGTACAGAACTTGAAAAAAAGAGGAATCAAAGCACTTGCCATCTACTCCGGAATGTCCAGGCAAGAGATTATCGTCACACTGGAAAACTGTATTTTCGGCAATTATAAATTCCTGTATATATCGCCCGAACGGTTGGATACGGAAATCTTCCGCACCAAGCTACGGAAAATGAACGTCAGCATGATAACCGTTGACGAAAGCCATTGCATTTCACAATGGGGATATGATTTCCGTCCTGCCTATCTGAAGATAGCCGAAATACGTGATCTCCTACCCGGTGTCCCTGTGCTGGCACTGACTGCAACCGCTACTCCGGAAGTCGTGAAGGACATCCAGGCGCGGCTGTGCTTCCGGCAGGAAAATGTTTTCCGCATGAGTTTTGAACGGAAGAACCTTGCCTACATAGTCCGCAAAACAGAAAATAAGACCGGAGAACTTCTTCACATCCTACGCCGTATGCCGGGTAGTGCCATTATTTACGTACGTAATCGTCGGCGAACCAAAGAAATCACCGAACTTTTAATTAACGAAGAGATTACCGCCGACTTCTACCATGCCGGTCTGGATGATGCCACCAAGGATATACGTCAGCATCGCTGGCAGACAGGAGAAAGCCGTGTAATGGTTGCCACCAATGCTTTCGGCATGGGTATCGACAAACCCGATGTACGTATCGTAATCCACCTCGATTTGCCGGACTCTCCCGAAGCTTATTTCCAGGAAGCAGGACGTGCAGGACGTGACGGCAACAAAGCGTATGCCGTAATACTCTATGCCAAATCGGACAAAGTCACCCTTCATAAACGTATCCCGGACACCTTTCCGGAGAAAGACTACATCAAACAGGTGTACGAACATCTGCAATATTATTACCAGATGGCAATGGGAGACGGTTTGGGATGTGTCAGAGAGTTCAATCTGGAAGACTTTTGCCGGAAGTTCAAATACTTCCCTGTACCTGCAGACAGTGCATTGAAGATTCTGACGCAAGCAGGATATCTGGAATATACCGACGAACAGGACAATGCCTCCCGTCTTTACTTCACCGTCCGCCGTGATGAACTGTATAAATTACGCGAACTGGGAGAGGACATGGACAAACTTATTCAAATCGTTCTGCGCTCTTACACCGGAGTATTCACGGATTACACCTTTATCAACGAGAATTCACTTGCAGTACGTAGCGGATTAACGCGACAACGGGTGTACGACTTGCTGATACGTCTATCCAAGATGCGTGTCATCGACTATATTCCACATAAAAAGACACCTTATATCATATACACACGCGAACGCGTAGACAGGCAACATCTGCAAATCTCCCGCAGCATATACGAGGAGCGTAAGGAACGTTATGAAGCCCGCATTCAGGCAATGGTAGATTATGTAACGACCGAAACCGTTTGTCGCAGCCGTATGCTTCTACGCTATTTCGGAGAGAAGAATGAACATAACTGTGGAATATGCGATGTCTGCCTCAGCCACCGTGCCGAGACTCCCGAGCTTTCCTCCCAACAAATAAAAGAAGAAATTAAAGAATTGCTTCGCAAGCAACCTCTGACACCTGCCGATATTGCCTCACAAATAGAAGCAGATAAAGAAATCATCTCTCAATGCATCCGCGAATTGCTGGAAGATGAAGATCTGAAAGCGGAGAACGGCATCATAAGCCTGAAGGCATAAGAAAGGGCGTACAGTGAATTGCACGCCCTTCTCCTTATTATATCAATAAGAATTATTCCGTTACTGCCGGCTTCTCAATACCTTCGCTGGTTGCACGTTCTTCCATACGCTGGATACGGGCATCCAAATCAGGATGAGTAGAGAACAGTTGATTCAGCTTACTACTTTTCTGTGCACCGGCTTCTTCCTGCAATTTCTTCAGCTTTTGGAAAGATAAAGCCATTGCCCAGGGATTCTTACCATGACTTTTCAGGAATTCATATCCATAGTCATCAGCACTTCTCTCCTGCTTCTGTGAATATGTAGAGTTTACCAGAGCCTCACCCAGGTCACCCAACTGAGAATCAGACAACTTAGCAGCCGTACCACCTTGTGAAGAAATACCATCCTTCAAAGCTGAAGTCAGCAATGCCGTACGAAACCCATTCTTAGAATCCTTGTGTGCCACGTGACCTACTTCATGTCCGATTACACCCAGCAATTCATCATCCGTCATGATATCCATCAAAGACGAGAAAATGCGCACACTACCGTCAGCACAAGCAAATGCATTGACATCTATCACATAATAAACTTTGAAGTTCAAAGGAATTCCCTCTACATCCGTCAAGCCTTCAGTCAGCTTTTTCAGACGAATTGTATACTCATTATCGTCGGCACATACCTGATTATGTGTATCCATCCAGTCGATATACTCTTTTACATATTCTGCCATCTGAGCATCAGTCAGAGTAACAGCTTTAACAGCTTTAGCCGCACCTTTCAGTGCTTTTACATTAAACTGAGCCATTGCAGGCATTGTCACGGCCATACATAACATAAAGAAGGCCCACTTCATGAAAATCTTTTTCATTCTTGTGTTTTTAATTTAGAAACGATGATTAATTAATATAATTGGTAAATGTATCGCAAAAGAACAAATTTTAAATGATACCATCAATAATAACACGAATGTTTTTTCTTTTTAGACCGAGTTCTTGGTATGGAAACAAGATTTTTCAGTAAAACTGTATAAAGAATATACCTCTTTGAAATCAAGAGAGTTAGAAGAATTACCTCATATTGGGGTAATGACTTGGCAACCGTTCATGTTGCTGCGGTCTGCATCGCTTTGCTTGTTTCGGATAACTCTTTGTATGCAAAGGTATGACTTTGTTTCATATAAAACAAAAGTATCTTAGAATTTCGGCTTTTATTATTGTTAAAATCATTATTTTTGCAATCAAAGAAATAACAATGAAAATTAATGGAAGATTTGAATCAACTTAAAATAGTTTTGGCAAAGAAAAAACGTACTAATAAATGGTTGGCAGAACAACTTGGAGTAAACCAAACAACGGTATCTAAATGGTGTACAAATACAACACAACCAGATTTACAAACATTGAAACGTATAACAGAACTGTTAGAAGTGAACATTCAAGACTTAATAAACTTCTCGTGAAATAAAACATAGTGCAATGAATGAAATAACAATATCATCAATGCTGCCTGCTGTTAGGAATACAGCGCTCATGCATGGTAAAACGTACATCGGAATCGATTTTGGTACATCAACAACGGTGGTATCTATCGCTTCCTATGATGAGTACGACCATAAAATCCATACGAAGTCTTTCCGATTGCCGCAAATGCTTCCTGACGGGACTTTATACAAGTCAGAGATAGTGCCTACGGTAATAGCGTGGCTGAATGGACGTATTTTGGTTGGAGAAGGTGCATCGCAGATGAAATACCAACTGAAAAAGGGAAAGAATATCTGGTATTCATTCAAAATGGAGTTAGGCGAGGATTTAGGAGCAAAGTATTACGATAGTGAGCTGCGTGAGGTTGACCCTTTTCGGATAAAGAATCCTGTGGATGCTGCACGGGTATTCTTTGCCTATCTGAAATACCTCATCATTAAATACTGTACCGAAAATAATATCAGTACAGATATTTTGTATGCAGTAAGCATCCCTGCATCATTTGAAGCCAATCAGCGTAAAGATTTACTTGACGCACTAATGGCGAATGATATGAAAGTGTCAAAGCAAGCTCTTATAGACGAGCCGAATGCGGCTTTTATCAGCTATGCTGTATCACGGGCAGCAGAAGACCGCCCCATGTTCATAAGCCCAGATTATAATTCGAAAGTATTAGTCTTTGATTTCGGAGGAGGTACATGCGATATATCTATACTCGAAATAGGACAGAGTGCTAATGGATTTTTTTCTAAGAATATTGCCATTTCAAAATTTACGAAGTTAGGTGGTGACGACATAGACAGGTACATAACGTACCATTATCTCATGCCACGCTTTTTGGAAGCTAATGGAAAGAAAAAAGAACAGTTTCGGACGAATGAACATAAACAAATAGCATCTGCACTTTATAAAGTCGCAGAACGACTGAAAATATTAGTGAACAAAACATTAGCAACGCTTACCTCTGATTTTGTAATACCTGATGTGAAATTGAGCGATTCAAAGACTGAAATAGAGTCTGAAGTTGAAATCATCACCAATAAAGGTACGCTCAAACAGAACAAGTTCTACCTGACGAATAAGGAGCTTACAGAAACAATGGCTGTGTTCTTAAAACAAGGATTTGGTAAGACGACTCGCATAAAAGGAGAAGATGAATACAACAGTATATTTTCTCCTATAGAAAGTGCCATTAAGAAATCTAAAACTCTCAAAGAAGAGATTGATTATGTTTTGCTTATTGGAGGAAGCAGCAAAAGTCCATACATCCAAGAAGCCTTACATTCCTATTTTGAGGATTCGGAGATATTGGTTCCGATGGACCTGCAAACCCACGTTTCACAAGGAGCAGCCATTCACAGCTTATTGTTCAATGGTATGAATAAATGCCTGATACAACCTATCACGAGTGAACCGATTTTAATCATCACTAAGGACGATCGACCTAAAATCATTCTCCCTGCAGGAACAGAGATACCCTGTAACACTATAGGGATTGATGACTTGGTAACAAGCCGGGATGGGCAAAAAATTGTCGAGTTACCTATTTGTGTTGGTAATACAACAAAAATGCTTTTCAATTTGAAGATAGAATCTTCCATGCCCAATGGTTTTCCTATCAATACTCCAATCCAATTGATAATTGAAGTCAATGCGGATAAGATGCTGATTATCCATGCTACTTGCATGGGAACAATATGCCATGTGGAACCACTTAGTCCATTTGCAAATAAAGAATTGACAACCGAAGAAAGGGCTGCCCTAAAAGCAGAAAGACAAGCTAACCTTGAAGCCGAACAAAATGGCGGTGTACCTTCGAAAGAAACACTGATTACACTCAAACAGGCTTATCTGAAGATTGGAAATGATTTCAAGGCAGCAGAAACACTTGAACTTCAAAACGAATTATATCCAAATGTAGAAAACCTAAATTCGATAGGTGTACTCTATCATAATTCAGGGAATAATGAAAAGGCTGCAGAATTCTTTGAACAAGCTATTCAGCAAAATCCGAATAATGAGTATGCACATTTCAACTTAGGCAATACAATGAAGTTTATCAACAAAGATGTGTACAAAAGGGAGGTGCGTAAAGCATACGAACTCAATCCTAATTATGACATAGCATTGATTGAAGCAGGACTTATAGATAAGGCAGAAGGCAAAACTGAAGATAGCAGTAATAAATTCCATCGTGCTTATGACCATATGCTCCAACAATGGAAAACAAATACCTTAAAGGATAGTGCAAGTTTGGGATGGTTAGCAGCTGTAGCACACGAACTAGGAGAAAATGACATTGCGAATCAAGTGATGGCCTCTGCCAAGAAACTTGAAAATGACTCTTATTATAATAAAGAAAACCTGTCTAAAATTAGGGATAATGTATTAACAAATAATTAAATAGCTGCGATTATGGCTTGGATAATAGAAGAGAATAAACTTGATGCTCAACAACGTAATTTTCTTGACAATGTGGACATAAACCGCAAGAATGTTTGGATTAAAGGATTTGCAGGTTCTGGAAAATCTATTTTACTTGCATATACAGCAAAAAAAGTCCGTGCAAAATCGCCCTCTGCAAGCATTTTATTGATTGTATTCACACAATCATTGGTTGAAATGTTTAAATCCGCATTTAAGGAAATCGGATTGAATATTACCATAGAAACTTACTATAGGTTTATGAGAGGAAATAGCCATTATGACTATATTCTGTGCGATGAGGTTCAAGATTTAACACCACGTATTCTTCAAGAGATGAATAACCGTGGTACGCACATTGTTGTAGCAGGTGACTCCAATCAGTCGATATTTGACCATGACCCTCAATGGCAAGAAGCAACCGTAACTCCGTCAGAAATAGGACGACTAATCAATGGAGACGCTTTTGAATTAGGAATCATTCATCGCCTATCACGGTCTATCATTGATGCAGTGCAACGCTTCCTACCACGAATGAACATATTTTCTGCAAAAAGAGATATGACAAAAAGCGATACACAAATACGTTTGTGCGAAGCTACTTCCGAAGAAAAAGAAGTAGCTTACGTAATAGAACAGGCAACGAAAGCTGTGAATGTTGGTGATACAGCCGCTATTTTGATTCCATCTGCTCAAAAAATTATCCATTTCGTAAATTTAGCCCTTAGCCATGCCGGAAAACCAGCATGGGAAGGAGCAACCAACCAGTATGGAAAAACTGATTTTGGCGTAATGAATGCATTTCTCAAAGCGAATGGTATAAAAATGCAATATGTGGGTAATGGTTACGGTAACTTTTCTGAAAATGACCGTCGTATTATCCTCATGACATATCACAGCGCAAAGGGATTGGATTTTGATAATGTTTTCATCCCATTTGCTAATAACAATTTGTATATCAGCTCGGATGAAAGTATGGCTAAGACCTTGTTTATGGTAGCAATGACCAGAGCAAGGAAAAATTTGTATATTTCCCATTATGGCTATCCAAATGATTATCTGGATGCTTTCAAGTCAAACTGTTCGCACATAGATATTTCCACATCGGTGGCAAGCCAATCAACAACTAATAACAATAATAACAACCCTTGGGGATTTTAAATTGTAGATACAATGGATTATTTAGCAATTATACGTAAGGCGGATTTCGTAGATTTATTCAAGTATGGTAAATTGAATGTTTATTCGGCAATCGATTTTGACGGAAATATCAAGGCTCATGCTAATGATGATGATTTGTTTGAGAAGTTAACAAAGAGCATGAACTTATTCGAATACTCTTTTGAGTATATGGTGATACACTTTGTTAGCAATAATGGGAATGAGTATCCCTATCCCATAAACATTGAAGATGTAAGGGGGCTTTATACTTTTGATGAGGAAGCCAAAAAGGAAATGAACGTATCGTTTGATTCTCGAATTAGGCTTCACGTGTCACCTTGGGGTGAGAAATTTAAAGCTTTACACAATAATCAGTTAATGTCGCAATCAAAACGAGGTATTGATAATTTATGGGCGATATTTGATTTGTCAGAAACTGATAGAAAGATATGTGAATCTATTATTACCGATGATATCGTTTTCGAAGTATTTGATGAATTGTTTTCATATAAACACCCGACAGGAGAACAATCTATATGGACGTATCTTCTACGATATGAACGCCATAGCTTTTATCCTAAAAATACGAAAGGGTATTTTTGTGATTATATCCATGTAGCTTGCAATTGGATGGCAAAAAAAGAAATGCAGAACGATGTTGCCATCGAAACAACATTATATAATTTGATAAAAGAAAGTCCAGCAACGGATTTCAAGCCACTTTCACAAATAGCAATAAATTCAAATTTACCTTCTCGAACAGATGAAGTTGCAAAATGTCAATTTGCAGTAGCGGCTCCATTATTCTTGCTTATGAAAGACAAATTTGGCAGTGGATTTTCCATTGATTTTAAAACTATTAATTATGCCAAGACATTTGGGTTTGAATGTTCCGTTGCGGTATATCTTTTAGGACTAACTCTTGGGTATGACAAAACTTATGATGCGTATTACGATTTTGTAAAATTACCTATATTTGAATTACGAACTGAAAATCAAGAAGCTAATAAGTTAGATTATGTGCAAGAATCTAACGAAAAAGAAATCTGTTCGGAAAACAGAAACGAAAATGCAGCAGTAGATTTATCTTCTGAAGATACGATAAAAAGTAAAGACATATCCACCACGGACACAAATTTCCCAACAATAGAACAAGAAACTTCGCTCGTTCAGCAAGGACAACTATTTGTCATGGAAAGTGTCAATAAAAAGCAACCAATAGCTTGGCTTAGACTAAAAAATAAAAACGATAATGATTTTAAACCAGCATTTAACGATAAGGAAGTTTCGACTTTGATAAGTAAGGGCTATAAAATCGCTAAAAGATTCAGCAAGGAAGAAAAGTCGTATATTATTTCACAAGGTTACGAAGTTTCATAATTCATTTATCTTTAAAATATCAACAGAAGGATTGCAAGCGGTTTTGGTCTGTCCAAAACACAAACTTGCTATCCTCTCGTTGGCATTGTTTATAATCCCATGCCCTTGCCTTTTCTATACGGCTCAACTGTCCTCCTAATGGATGAAAACAGCCTGTTGAACTGTTCCTTGAACCATTCGCCAATCAGTTGCCCATTTATGGCAAGTACAAGTTTGGACTTGTCTCTTGGGTCTTTCACCACTTGAAAACCTGCTCTTTCAGTCTTGAACTTCCGCTTGTGTTCCTCCGAATAGAGTTCACCCTCATAGAACAGCGGCTTGCCGCTGATGAGCGTGGCAGTCTGTCTTTCGTTGAAGCCGACTTTAAGGCAGAACTTCTCCATGTGCACCAGTTCTTGGAACATCGGAAACCATGTTTGGGCTTTTGAAATGATGGATTTCAAAAATGACACCTTTTTTTGGTGTTCTGCTTCCTTGTCCGCCATTTCCCTGCGGTGCTTGGCTTGCATCTCCATCAACTGCCGGTGGTGTTCTTCCTGCTGCCGCTGCATCTGTTGCTGCAACAGTTCTATGCTCTCGTCACGGGCTGTAACCTTGCTTTGCAGAGCATGGTTGTCGGCTTCCAACTCCTTGAGCTTGCCGCTGCCCAAAAGAGAACCGACCTTTGCCACAAGTGCGGTCTTGGCTTCCGTCTTGGCAGCTTCCAGCTTCTCCGACTTGATTTCCTGCCTCACTTCATTTAACTGTTGTTCTGCCTGTCGTTGTTCGGTCTGCAACTGCTGTACGTTAGCTTCCAGTTTCCCCGTCTGCCTTTTCAAATCACGGTAGTATTGGGCGGTGGTGGTGTGCCTTGCTTCCGAGCCACGCACGCCACGCTGCAAACCATATTTCGCCATTGCTTTTGCATAGCTGTCGTGATAAGCGACCAGCTTCTCACGTGTCAGCACGTCATCGGCACACAGACGCACGGTATCGGATTTCTTGCGGTAGGAGCGTTTACCCTCCGTCTGCATCTTCTTGGCTTTCCTGCGTTCTCCCGTTACTATCGGTACGACTGTGGCATGAATGTGCGGTGTGTGTTCGTCCATGTGAAGCACTGCCGATACGGTGTTCTCCTTTCCGAATGTACGATGCAGCCATTGCAGGTTATCATCGCACCATTCATCCAATCTGCCCTCGTCCTGTACTCTCACCATGTCCTCGTGTGTACCCGAAAGCACGATGCGGATTGCCCTCACTTGGTCGGGGGTAATCTTGCGTTTGATGCCTGCCGTGCGGATGCGGTGGCTTATCGCTTCGGTACGGTCTGTCACCCCATCGGGAAATTGAACCAGCTCACGGTTGAGGTGGGTGCGTGTCGGGTCGGCATTCTTAGGAATGCTTTTGCGTTCTATGTGGTCGGATGCGCCTGTGTCAGCCGAACCTTTCGCCTTGTTGATTTGGATGCTGATATATCCCATGTTCGTTTCTTGTTTTTTTAAGTTTTACAAATTGGCTTGTCGGTATCCGTCTGTCTGCGGTCATTGCCGCATGGCAAACGGGGGTGTCCAGAGGGGTGTAACCCCGTTGGCTCATTGGGGCATTTTTAGCGGTGCTTGCACTGCGGGAAGAAAATGCCCTAATAAGCTATGGCTTTTCTGTTCCTAAAAGCCTGCGTAAGCATCGGCAGTTGTCAGTTGCCTTTTTCTTTTCGCCGATATGATATACCTCCACTTGTCGGCTGGTCGGATGTCCGACCGACCTGCTTGCGGATGGCAATATTCACTTCTGTTTTTTTTTCGTCAGACTTGTTGAAGTTGAAAAAGCGTTGAATAGTTGAATTAAAGAGTCATTAATCTGATATACAGCATAATATATCTTCAACCACTTCTCAACAAATGTGTATTGCCCAACAAACGGATACGAAAAGAAAAGGCAAGAGTGGAACAGTGTGCCGTTGTTTCTTCTTTTCATCAGCCGTTGGGCATTGTTGGCGGTTTGTTGAAATTGCATGTTATTATATATCAATACTTTATTATCTATATTCAACAATTCAACAGAATATCAAAGCTTTTCCAGCAATTCTTTCGTGACGGTATAATACCTGCCTACACTTCTTCGGGTTTGGTAACGGTCTATGCCACCGTATTGGTAGGCGGTATAAGTAAGACCGTTGGGCGCAGGTGTCAGCTTCCAGCATTCCAGTACCACTTTCCGAACTTGCGACTTCTCCACCTTGACTTGCGAGCAAACGAGCAAGGAAATGATGTCGTTCAAACAAAAAGACACTGTTTCCACTTCCATCTTCGCCATGATGTCAAGCAGCAGTTCCGCCATTTCTATTTCCAGCCTGTTACGGTTGCTTCGGATTATCTTCCGTAGAGCTTCCGTTTGCAGCAGCTTCGGGTTAAACCACATACGGCTCTCCTTTTCGGTGGATAGCTGTCTGTATTGCAGGAAATGGAGAAAAGCGGGTATTTCCGCTTTCAGCTTTTGCAGGAAGTCAGTGTCATCACTCTGCAACGGCACAATCTTGCGTACCCAATAGCGTGTTTCCCCAGCGTCTATGATAACGGGCAAATGCTCGTTATTGGAGCAAAGCACGAACTTGGCGAAAAAGCCTATCTCATCACGGTCTTTTCCTTTGGCTTCCACCTTGTAGGAAAGTGTAGTGCTGAGATTTTTCAACCGCTCACTGTCCTCCCTACGGTTAAGCAGTACTTCGTCCACCATGATAAGCAGCTTGCCTGCCCAGTCGGAATTGAACTGGCTGCGGAAGTCCTCGTTGGTGTTGAACGTAACATTGTTTTGGAAGATAACTTTCAAAAAGTTCAGAAACGTACTTTTACCCGTATTTCGCTCTTCGGACACAAGCAAAAGAATTGGTAGTTTCTGAATGGGATAAAGATAGAGCAGTTGCAGGTAGTCCATGCCCAACTCGTACTGTTCGCCAAAGATGTGTTCCATCAATGAGCGGATGCAGGGGAAGTCCCCTTGTTCGGGAGCATGGCTTATCGGCTCGTAGAGGTTGAGAAACTTGCCGATTACGGACTTGTAGTCCACATGGTCGGGGACTGTGCAGAAGCCATCATATTTCGGTACGCTTGCCATGTAGTCCTTGCCGTAGTCCTGCCGCAAGGTCTCAGTGTTCCATGCGATACGTTTCTTCACATAGCCTCCGTCAAGACGGGGCTGGTTTACAATCTTGTAGAGCGTTGTGCCTACTCGGATGAATTCTTCTTTCTTTTCCATGTTCTTAATACAGGTTTTAGTGCCGCCAATATCATATCGGCTGCGGATTAAACATGGTTGCAAAGCTACGGCAGGACAGCTAAAACCTTGATACGTAAAACCATGCAGAACGGTGCAAAAGAAACTGACAGACAAGAAAATGCAGCATAATAGATAATGTCAGTCTTAAAAAGGCGAAAAGAAAAAGCCCGAAGAAGCGGAATCACACTTCTTCGGGCAAATGGGTTGCCGCAAATATTCATCGGCAAATGGATATGCTGGTTTATAGGTTTACTGATGCCATTACGACATTACATCAGGTTAATCGGCTAATAAACAGACTATAAAAGTTTCCAAAGCGCTCAATCTAACATCTGCATGAGGGTCTGTTTCCCATTGAAACCAACAAAAATTGCCTTTCTTTTCGCAAGCACAACCTTTCCAATAAAGCCTTACGCACCATTTCCGCATTTGAAGTATTAATACGAAATGCAAGTGCCACTACCATTGGCAAGGCATACACATCCGCATAATAACCGTTGGGCAGTTTGATACGTTCTTCAGTTTCGTAAGGTTTCAATACACCACTCTTATACACGGCTCGAATGGCGACACGGAGTGTCGGGGCGATTACCCCAAACAACTCTGCCAGTTCCATTTCATTCATCCATACATTGCTTGCATCGGACGGCATGGTAATCCTGTCATATCCGTCCATTGTGATTATTTCCCTTTTCATATCCCTGCCATTTTTACGTTTCCGAATGATTTGCTTAATTTGTCGCCCAGCATCGTAAGGTCATTATCCAATTTCTGTACGGTTATCTTCGCATAAATTTGGGTGGTTTCGATGTTCGTATGTCCCAAAATGCGGCTGACGCTCTCAATCGGTATTCCCTTGCTGAGAGCCAGAGTTGCAAATCCATGACGTGAGCAATGAAAGCTGATTTTCTTGGTAATACCGCATTCTTTTATCATTTTACCCATACGTTTACATATTGACCAATAGTTGAGATTGGGAAATACGAGGTTGTTTTCTTGGAAAGGCTTGTAGCGTTCGATTATCTGCAAAGGAATGTCCAGCAACTTCACTTGGAACGGTACGCCTGTCTTGTGTCGTTTGGAGATAATCCATTTCTCCCCGTTTACTTCCACGATTTGGTCGTTATTCAGTTCCTTGATGTCCACAAATGACAAGGCAGTGAAACTGGCAAAGACAAAAATATCACGGAAATAGGAGTTCTTGGGGTCTTTGAACTGAAATTCCATCAATGTTTTCAGTTCATTCTCCGTCAGATACTCACGCTCTTTCGTGTTCGGGCTTATGTGGAACTGGGCAAACAGATTTCTCGGTATGTATCCGTTGAAATGTGCCCTCATTACCACACCTTTCAACCACATACAGTTTTCCCATATCGAACCATTGTGCAGTCCGGCTTCGTTGGAAAGGAATACGGCAAATTCCTTGATGAAGTCGGGAGTAAGTTCCGGCATGGATATGTCGCTCCGCTTGTAACGTGACTTGATGAATGCCGCCACATAGTTTCTTCCCCGTACTCTTGCCATATAGGTAGCCCTGACCCTGTCTTTTCCGACACGCTTCTTGAACACTTCGTTTTCCTTGTCGAAAGCACCGAGCAATGTTTCATACTCACCGCCCAAACCTTGATAGGCATTGCGTACCATTTCAGCCGTGACATACGCTTCACGGTCAGAAATACGTTGGTAGTGCTTGATGATTTGAGCCTTGATGTTGTCAAGTGCAAGATTGGTTTCCCTCGCTTCCACGCTCTTGCCTTTTGCCTTGTTGCCTTTGGCATCCCATAATTCTTTCGGGATAGTCCGCTTGCAACTGAACTGCGCCACCGTCCCGTTAATCGTTACCCGTCCCATGATAGGGACAATTCCGTTCTTTTCCTTACTGCCGTTCACGTAGAACAACACCTTGAATGTACTTCTTGCCATACTCGTTTCTTTTTGGTTGCAAAACTATAAATCAACGAGTTACCTATTGATAAGCAAACCGAAGCAGAACGGTGCAAACGGGACGGACTCTGTTAAATCTGCATTTCCATTGGGTAATGATTTGAAAACCATTCTGCTGCTTTAATCTGCTCAGAAACGGTTTTCAGCCCTCTGTCCAACTTCTGCGATTTTCTCCTAACTTCCTAATTTTCAAATTCTATTGCGCTAATCTGCGCTTTTTTCGAGGTTATTCCACAGAATTTATGTAAGTTTGCAAAAAGAATAAAAACAAAACACCTAAGAAATACAGATTATGGGATTCTTTAAATCTTTCTTCTCCGGCAAACAAGAGAAACCGGAAACTGAAAAACAGAAAAACGATCAAAAGAACTTCGAGATATTCAAGTATGACGGCATGCGTGCACAACGCATGGGGCGTCCCGATTATGCAATCAAATGCTTCACAGAAGCCCTCGCCCTTCAGGAAGACTTTGAAACCATGAGCTATCTGAGCCAAGTTTACATTCAAACCAATGCCCTCAGCGAAGCACATGAACTGCTGGAACGCATGGCAAAACAGGAACCGGACCATACCTCCACTTTCCTCACCCTTGCCAACGTATGCTACCTGCAAGAAGACTATCAGGCAATGGCAGACGCCGCACAAAAAGCTATTGAAATAGAAGAAGGAAATGCCATGGCATACTATCTTCTGGGCAGAGCCAAGCAAGGTATGGACGACGGTATCATGAGCATCGCCCATCTCACCAAAGCCATTGTACTGAAAGACGACTTCACCGAAGCCCGCCTGCTGCGTGCTGAAGCCTTAATCAAGATGCAACAATACAAGGAAGCTACCGAAGATATCGACGCTATACTCTCCCAAGATCCCGATGAAGAAGCTGCATTACTGCTCCGCGGTAAAGTGAAAGAAGCAGCAGGACAGCAGGAAGAAGCCGAAACCGATTATCGCTATGTAACAGAATTGAATCCATTCAACGAACAGGCTTTTCTTTGCCTGGGACAACTTTATATCGTCCAGAAGAAGTATCCCGAAGCTATCGCACTCTTTGACGAAGCCATCGAACTGAACCCTAATTTCGCACAAGCCTATCATGAACGCGGTCGCGCCAAGTTGCTGAATGGTGACACGGCAGGCTCTGCAGAAGATATGAAGAAAGGATTGGAGTTGAACCCTAAAGAAATCCAAGGAATCAGCGGACAATACGACAATCAGCCAAGACAAACGGACGTTTTAGGATTGTAGTGCCATGAAAAGCGGCCTCTTTATACTCATTGTATGCCTTCTTTTTCCTGCCTACGTCTGTGCGGACACTTCTAAACATGCTTTAGAAGAAAACAGGAAATTGCTTCACTCTTTAGATAGCCTGCTGGAACAGCAGGATCTATTTGTCAGAGTAAAAGAGGAGCGCATCAAGCAATTGAAAATGCAGTATAGCCGGGTCAAAGATGTAAAGGAACTCTATGCCATGAATAGAATGGTCTATTTGGAGTATCGGGTTTATGATGCGGATTCCGCCCTGCATTACATCAACAAGAACATACAACTGGCACAACAGACCAACAACCGTACCTGGGAAGTGGTCTCTTTGCTCGAACAATCATTTGTCCTCACCTCCTCCGGGCTACTGACCGAAGCCTTAAAAGCCGTCAGTGATATTCAACCGGAAGAATTACCCCAAAATCTCCGTTCCGAGTATTTTGGCAGGTTATGTACACTCTATTCCCGCCTGCGGGATTACTCCAGTGAGAACTCCCAACTGTCGGAACATTACAATAATCTCCAAAAGGCTTTCCGCGACTCGGTATACCTCACAGCCACTCCCGACGAATTGCGCTACTGGAACTGCCGGGCATGGCTCTACCTGGGAACCCCGGAAATTGAACCCGTCAAACAGGCATTTGAGGAAAACAAGCAAACATTGTCTAACGACAGCCGCAAGTATTCCATAGCTACCTATAATCTCTCCGCCATTTACCGGAGTGAAAACAACGAGAGCAAATATCTGGAGAACCTCATTCTTTCGGCTATGGCAGACATCCGGTCTGTCAACGGAGATATCGGCTCTTTGCAGGAAATAGCGGAATACCTATTTAAGCATGGAGAAATAGACCGCGCCTATAACTACATCCTCTATTGTTCCCAAAAAGCCATGCTTTTCCACAACCGGGTACGAATAGTCAAAATGTCTCATTTGCAAAACCAAATCTACAAAGCATACCAGGAACAGAGCCGCACACAGCAAAAGCGCCTTCAAGCCTCCCTGATTGCCGTCAGTTTCTTATTCCTCGTACTGATCGGCGCCCTCCTGTTCATCCGCAAACAAATGCGCCGGCTAAAAGAAGCCAACTTGAAGTTAGACAATACAAACCAGAAGTTGTCCGTCAATATGGATGCCCTCTCTACAGCACATCAACGCCTGGAAGAAGTAAACATGCAGCTGAAAGACCTGAATACGCAATTACAGGAAGTCAACGACCAGTTGCGGGAATCTAATTACGTAAAGGAAGAATATATCGGCTATGTATTCAACATCTGTTCCACCTACATCAGTAAGCTGGAAGAGTTTCGCAAGAACATCAACCGGAAACTGAAAGTAGGCCAGATAGAAGATGTAAAAGCAATGACGGACTCTTCCGCAACAGCCTCCAACGAACTGAAAGAGTTCTACCAGAATTTCGATACCATCTTCCTGCATCTCTATCCCGATTTTGTAGGTGACTTCAACGCCTTACTACTACCCGAAGAGCGCATTGAACTGAAAGAAGGCGAACTACTTAATACCGAACTACGCATACATGCCTTGATAAGACTCGGCATCACAGACAGCGTGAAGATAGCGGACTTCCTCCATTGTTCCGCACAAACGGTTTATAACAACCGGCTTCGCACCCGGAATAAATCCATTATCCCGAAAGAAGATTTTATAAATGCAGTGAAAAAGCTCGGAAAATACAAAGCGTAAGCCCTGCTCTCTACTACCGATTCCACTTAAAGAGTTTACTTCCGAGCCTCTTATTTTCAGAAAACAACACTAATAATCAAACACTTATCAGTTTTAACAGTTTACTTCGCCTGTTTACCTCGCAGAGTAAGCAACCCTTATTGCGCATACCTTTGCCACAGAGATCCAAACTAAAAACTTATGTTAACTATTAAACGAATCATGAAGAACAAAAGAAAAGAAAAACGCTCATGCAGACTCATTCTTACCTGCTGCGCTTTGTTACTGTTCATTTCGGTAAATGCATTTGCACAACAGCAAGTCACAGTCACCGGAAACGTGAAAGATGAAAAGGGAGAACCCATCATCGGAGCTAATGTCATTGTAAAAGGCACTGGTACAGGAAGTGTCACCAATGTAGAAGGAGACTTTTCATTGGCGAATGTACAGAATGGCGCCATTCTTGAAATCTCTTTTATCGGCTATCTGAACCAGGATGTGAAAGTCAACGGCACGAAACCCGTCAGCATTATCCTGAAGGAAGACACTAAGATGCTGGATGAGGTAGTAGTGGTAGGTTATGGTGTGCAGCGCAAGTCGGATATGACGGGTGCAGTTGCTTCCGTAAATACCAAAACACTGGAGAATCGCCCGCAGACCAACATCATCCAATCTTTGCAAGGTGCTGTACCGGGCCTGAATATCTCAGTGACCGGAACCAATGCGGAAGGCTCTTCCACCAAGACCCGCATCCGCGGCGAGAACTCCATCACGGCAGACAACAAACCACTGGTTATTCTGGACGGTATCCCCTTTGATGGTCCCTGGTCCGAAATCAATCCGAACGACATCGAATCCATTGAAGTATTGAAAGACGCTTCTTCGGCTGCCATCTACGGTGCCCGCGGTTCGAACGGTGTCATCCTCATCAGCTCCAAGAGAGGTGAAAAAGGCAAACTGACCGTATCCTACGACACCTACATCACCATTGACAATCCCATCAACTTCCCCAACCTCATGAATGGAGCTGAATTCTGGAAGTATAAGACGGAAGCATTGAAAGATGCCAATACCACCCCGCCCACTGAAAGCAATCCCGAACCGTGGATGGGATCTATGACCGCCACAGAATTGCGTATGCACGAAGCCGGCATGGATACCGACTGGCTGGATCTGGCAACCCGCACCGGTTTCAAGCAGCAGCACAATATCTCTTTCCGTGGTGGCGTCAACAAGACCAACTATTTTGTCTCACTGAACTATACCGATGTGAAAGGTACTGCCGTAGGCAACCAATTCAAACGCTACAACATCCGTTTCAACCTTGATCAGGAGTTCACTTCCTGGTTTAAGTTCTCTACCAGCACCCAGTTGGGACGCTACGACCGAAGTGGCAGCAGTGCTTCTTTCTCCAGAGCATTCCGCATGAATCCCCTGGCAGAAGCTTATGACGAAGAAGGCAACATCCGTTCCGCCGCCTGGGAAGATTCCAGCGAAGCTTTCTCTGTAAACCCCTTAAGTAGCCTCAACAACAAGAGCAACGACATACGCTCTAAAGTCATCACCAACAACGTGGTAGAAATAAAGTTGCCGTTCGTCCCCGGACTCAGCTATAAACTCAATACCGGCTATACGTACCAGAACAGCAGCTGGAAACAGTACCAGGGAATGGATACTTACTACGGCGCACGCTCCAACGGTATTCTGAACACCGACGACTGGCATTCACAAGAGTGGATTCTGGAAAACATCATCACTTTCACCCGTGAATTCGGTAAGCACCGCATCTTCTTCACCGGTCTGTATTCTGCACAGAGCTACGAGAAGGAAGGCAACGGAATGGAAGGCAAAGACTTTCCGAACGATGTGATGTACTATTACCAGATATCCAAAGCCGCCACCATGTCCGGCAGTTCCAGCTATACCAAGCAAAACCACATCTCTCAGATGGCACGTCTGAACTACTCATACGACAGCCGTTACTTGTTGACACTGACTGCACGCCGTGACGGTTACTCCGCATTCGGCAGCCAATCCAAGTTCGGTGTATTCCCCTCCATGGCTATCGGTTGGAACATTTCCAATGAACATTTCTTCCAGGCAAGCCCGTTGGCAAAAGTGGTGAGCAACCTGAAATACCGCCTGTCATGGGGTAAGAATGGTAACGAAGCGGTAGGCGCCTACACTACATTGCCTGACCTTTCCACCTTCAATTATCTGAAAGACGATCATACCCCAAACTACGGTTTCTATCCTTCCAAGCTGGCTTCTCCTTCGCTGGGATGGGAAACTACACAATCCATCAATACCGGTATCGACTTCCAACTGTGGAACGGACGTATCCAGGGAACATTCGACATGTACTGGTCGAAGACAAGCGACCTGTTGCTGAACCGCTCCATCCCCACCATCAACGGTACGGGAAACATTACCGAGAATATAGGTGAGACCAAGAACCGCGGTTTAGAGTTGCAGATTACTTCCAACAACATTGCCAAGAAAGATTTCGACTGGTCCACTACCTTCAACCTGTCGCACTACAAGACAAAGATCGTGAATGTAGGTCTCTACGATGCCAACGGCAACCCTGTGGATGACATCGGTTCCAGGTGGTTCATCGGCCAGCCCATCAGCGTGAACTACGACTACCGCTTCATTGGTATCTGGCAGATCACCGACCCGTCTAATCCGAACGGACAGCAAGACCCGAACTATCGCTACTCCATCCCCGGATATATGAAGTACCATGACAAGGACGGTGTGAACGACATCACCCCGGCAGACAAGGAAATCATCGGCTCGGCAATCCCTAAAGTAACAATGGGTATGACGAATACTTTCCGCTACAAGAATGTCAGTCTGAGCGTATTCCTCAATGCCCAACTGGGACAGACAGCCAATAACTGGCTTTACGACGTATCTCACAACTCTTATCGCCAGAATCGCCTCATGGTAGACTTCTGGACACCGGAGAACCCTACCAACAAGTACCCGAAAAACTCACTGGATACTTCTGTAAACCCGATGAGTGCAGGTTTCTACGAAAAGACTGACTTCCTCCGTGTGCAGGATGTCACACTGGCCTACCGTGTTCCCCAGCGTTGGTTGAAGAAGATTTCCCTGAACCGCCTCGAAGTATATATGAATATCAAGAACCTGGCAACCTGGACAAGCTGGACCGGCCTCGACCCGGAATTTATCAGCGACCAACAGTCCACTCCGCAGGTACGTTCATTCACATTCGGTCTGAAACTTGATTTATAAACCGCTAAAACAAAGAGAAACAGTATGAAAAAGCTAAAATATACACTGATAGCACTACTCGTGCTCTGCATGACCGGATGCAATGAATCCAGCTTCCTGGAAGAAGATCCGCGTGCTTCACTCTACCCTGAAAATCTGTTAGTAGATTACAGCGGGTTCCAATCCATGGTAACCAGCCTCTACGGAATGATGCGTAACGAATACCGCCGTGCCGATGCACTCGGTGGCGGTCTGCCGCTCGTTCTGCACTCTGCATGGGGTTGCGGTGTGGACAATTCATGGAGTAATAATTCACACAGCGACTTTAAATACATGTACTATCCGTCGCAAATCAACCAGACGGACTTACAGATATTCCAAAACATCTTCCAATGGTGTTACCGCATCATCAACACGGCAAACATGGTGATTTCACGTGCCGAAGGCAGTGGCATCGACTGGAAAGGAACCGAAACCGAAGCTGCCGCCCACAAGAATAAGATCATCGCACAGGCCCGCTTCTTCCGCGCATGGGCTTACCGCCATCTGACGTATTCATTCGGTGCCGTACCTTTGTCCACCGAAGAAATTACAGGTATGAACTACCGTAACGACTGGGAGCGCAACTCCGTAGAATCCATCCGTGAAGTCATGGAGCAGGACTTTGCTTTCGCCATGAACAATTTACCGTTGCGTGAAGAAAGCAACAGCAAGATTTCAGGAGCCATGGCACGCCATTATCTGGGTGAACTATATCTAGCAATGGACCAACCCTCCAAGGCAGTCGAAGTTTTGAAGCCACTGGCAGAAGGTTCCGAATACAGTTTGATAACCAACCGTTTCGGCAAGAACTCCGCCAATCCGGGCTGTCCGTTCATCGACGTATTCCGCACACCGATGTATGCGGACGGAAACACGGAGGTTTTATACGCTTTTGTCAACACAGAACCGGAAAACAGTGCTTTCGGTACAGCCGAGGTTTATATGAAGAGTACATATAAGAACTATTACTCCAACGACGGTGTCATCAACAAGAGCAACAAGTACGATCCCGACTATACAAGCGGTGCAGCCACCTGGCCTCAGGTGTTCTGGATAAACAACGGTGGTAAAGGTGCCGGACGTTGCGTGCCTTCAAGAGGTGCTTTCCGTCTCTACAACTATAAAGATCAGGGAACTCAGGACGACCGTGTATCCGATTATGCAGTGGTATGGACTATTAACGAGAAGGGTGCCGACGGCAAGATTACGGAATTCCTTAACAACGGTAAGATGGTGGTAGATACCACTGTAACCGCCGCTATGCTGGATGATAATAAGACAACCATCAAGAAGTATAACTGGCCCACTACCCGCAAATGGGATTACGTGGCACCGTTGCTGGCAAATGGTGACAAGGATGGATGTTATCAGGATATTGTTTATCTCCGCCTCGCCGACACGTACTTGCTTTATGCGGAAGCCCTGCTGAAAAACAACCAGGCAGGTGAAGCCATCAAATGGATTAACAAGGTACGCAATCGTTCCAATGCAGTCAGCATCACAGAAGCTGAACTCACCGCAGGAGGCGTAGATTTCATTCTGGACGAACGTAGCCGTGAACTTCTTTCCGAAGAAGAACGCCGCCACACCCTGATTCGCGTAAGTCAGGAGAAAGGTGGAGATGAACGTGATGTGAACAATTACTTCAAACGCCGTATGCGGCAGTTGAATGAGATTGCAGGACGCGAGGCACGAGGCATGAATTCGTATGATACGCCTGTGTTGTTCCCGATTCCGCAAGAGTTCATAGATTCCAATACAGGTCGCCAGTTGGAGAATAATCCAGGGTACTTATAAGACAGTAGAACAATGATTAAATAGTGCTATCCCAATTCTCCTCCTTTTGAGAGGAGGAGAATTGAGACACTTCATTTAATTCATTCCTGTCCCATCCCCGATCACTCTTCAAAAAACAATTTATAATCCAGAACCAATCAGATTATGTCAGTCGTAGCCTTCCTCCTCTGTATATTGGTGACCACCGTCACCGCTATTTACCTCTACCGGAAACTGAACCCGCAAGGAGTTTTGATGCTGGCCGGACTTGTAATGTTGACATTCGCCCTCATTCTCAATGTCCAACCCATCATTCCGGATAAATCCACCGGCAGCGTTGTTTTCGATTTGGTGAAAGTGGTAGAAGAAACATTCATCGGCAACCTGTCCCGCGCAGGACTGATGATTATGACCATCGGCGGCTATGTAGCCTTTATGAATCACATAAAAGCCACCAATGCCCTGGTGCACATCTCCATGAAACCGTTGGGTTTCTTTCGCCGTTATCCCTACCTGGCAGCTACCGTCACCATTCCCATCGGCCAGTTGCTCTTTATCACTACCCCCTCGGCAGCCGGATTAGGACTCTTGCTTGTCGCTTCCATTTACCCCGTCCTCATCGGATTGGGAGTAAGCCGCCTCACCGCATTATCCGTCATTGCCGCCGCAACGCTGTTCGACCAGGGCCCCGGCTCGGCAAACACAGCCCTTGCCGCCGAACTTATCGACCAGACCAACGTAGCTTATTTCATTACCCACCAACTCCCGTTGGTTATCCCTACCACCTTGGTAGTCATGACCCTGTTTTACTTCAACAATAGGTATTTCGATAAAAAAGAAGCCGCCAAGCAGAGTATGGAAAATAGTGAAACAACAGAAGTCCCGCAGACCTCTGCCAAACCGGATATTCCATTAATATTCGCCATGCTTCCCATACTTCCGCTTGCGCTTCTCATTGTATTTTCGCCCTATGTGGGCCTGTTCCAGCCTCCCATAACGCTCAATACAACGACCGCCATGCTATTTTCCCTCTTTGTCTCACTCGTATTCGTAGGTTACCACACACGCAATATACGGAAAACCTTTGACGCCTTCTCCAGCTTCTGGAAAGGGATGGGAAATGTCTTCGGAAGTGTCGTGACACTGATTGTTGCCTCCGAGATATTCTCCAAAGGACTGATTAGCCTCGGCTTCATCGACTCACTGGTAGATTACTCCACGCATATAGGACTTTCCGGCATTGCCATCGCAGCAGTCTTCGCCCTGATAATCTTCTGTGCGGCCATGCTGATGGGAAGCGGAAACGCGGCTTTCTTCTCGTTCGGCCCGTTACTGCCCGGAATTGCCGGACAGTTGGGTATGCCTGCCTATTCCCTCGTGCTTCCCTTGCAGTTATCCGCCAGCATGGGGCGTGCCGCATCCCCCATAGCGGGAATCATTGTCGCCATTGCCGGTGTGGCGGGTGTATCGCCCATTGAACTGGCAAAGAGAAACACCCTGCCCCTTATAGGCAGCATCCTGTTCCTGATAGCTTATCATTTCATAACACTATAAAACAACTCCGAATCATGTTCACACTCATTAAAAATGCAAACTTATACTCTCCGGAGCATCTCGGCATGAACGACGTTCTACTGGCAGATGACAAAATAGCCCTCATAGACCGGAAGATAGAATTGACCGGTATTCCATTGGATACCATAGACGCCGGCGGATGTGCCGTCACCCCCGGTTTTATCGACCAGCACGTCCACATCACCGGTGGCGGCGGACAAACCGGCTATGCTTCCTTAGTTCCCGACGTCTCCATGAGCGAACTGGTGGCTTGCGGAACCACCACCGTGATAGGGCTACTCGGCACGGACGGTTTCGTAAAAGAACTGACCACCCTTTACGCCAAAACCAAAGCCCTGGAAGACGACGGCCTCAGTGCCTACATGCTTACCAGTTTCTACGGATTACCTCCCAAAACACTGATGTCCTGCGTAGCCGACGATCTCATCTTCATCGACAAAGTGATCGGTTGCAAACTCGCCATGAGTGACGACCGCAGCGCTTTCCCCACCGAACTGGAGATACTGCGCCTCATCAACCAGGTACGCCTCGGCGGTTTCACTTCCGGCAAAGGAGGTATTCTGCATATTCATCTGGGAGCCTTGCCCGATGGTATCACTCCGTTACTGGATATCGCCCGCAAGTACCCCACGCTGATTTCCTACCTCTCGCCCACCCACCTGATACGCACGGAAGCCTTATTCCGGCAAGCCGTAGAATTTGCCTGCATGGGTGGCATGGTAGATTTCTCCACCGGAGGAACCAAATTCGACACTCCCCACCGCTGCGTCATGAAAGCCCTCGAAGCCCACGTGCCCCTCGACCGCATCACCTTCTCCAGTGACGGCCGTGGCGGAGTACGCCGCACCAATCCCGAAACAGGAGAAACGACCTATCGCCCCGCTCCCCTGCACCTCAACTTGCAGGAGATGACATTGCTCGTAAAAGAAGGCCTTCTGCCTCTGGAACAGACACTGCCCCTTATCACCAGCAATCCGGCACGCAACCTCAAACTGCGCACCAAAGGCAGAATAGCCGCCGGTTTCGATGCCGACCTTTGTTTCCTTGATTCCGAACTTCAACTGACGCACGTCATAGCACGCGGCAAACTCGTCCTAAAAGACAAGGAAGTCATTAAAAAAGGGAGGTATGAAGAATGAAAAGATTAATTCTACTTCTTGCTATTGTTTTTCTGGGCACCGGACTCCGTGCCGCCTCCGTGCTTCCCGTAGGTGAAGGCAAGTTCACCTACAAAGACTATCCCCCCTTTGCCAACCGTCCGGTAGATGTGCACTACTACATTCCGGCTTCGGGCGATGTGCGCCGTATGCCCATTGTTTTTGTCTTTGAAGGTGCCGACCGCGGTTACACTTATCTACTCAAAGCCTGGAAGCAGGAGGCAGAGAAGCATAAATTCATGGTCTTCATTCCTCACTTCGATTTGGAAAGGTTTCCTTTACCCGATTATCAGGAAATCGGTGTCATGGACGACAAGGATCATACGATACGTCCGGCTGAAAAGCGAACTCCGGCACTGGTTGATAAAATCTTCGAGTACGTCCGCCAATCTTCAGGTAGTGAACGGAAAGGATATATGATTTACGGTCACTCAGCCGGAGGGCAGTTTGTGCAGCGTTTCATGCTTTTCCATGACAGCCCGTATGTGGAGAAAGCTGTTATCGGCAGTCCGGGATGGTACACTTTCCCCGATGCTTCGCAAGATTTTCCCTACGGAGTACGCAACATTCCGTATGTCACCCCCGAAACAATCAGGAAGTATCTCGCCAAACCGATTATCCTCCAACTGGCTACGGGAGATACCATCCGTGAATCATATTTAAGGAAGACTCCCGAAGCCGAAGCACAGGGATGCAACCGTTACGAGCGCGGCAATCAGTTCTACCAATACCTCCACCGGATAGCAGCCGAACACAACTGGCCTTGCAACTGGCAGAAAATAGAAGAACAAGGCATCGGACACCACTCCACCGGAATGGGTAGACGTGCCGTTCCTGTCATGTTGGGAGACTCTCTCCGTGCGCTGTTCATAGGTAACAGCTACACACAATACAACCGTTTAGTCCGACAAGTGCAGGCCCTTGCCGCCTCCACCGGCCACAAGCTTTCTGTAAAATTAGTGGAACACGGCGGCTGGACATTGAAGAAACATGCCGCCAACCCTGAAACCCTGGATGCCATTCGTGAAGGAAACTGGGATTTCGTCATCCTGCAAGACCAAAGTAAAGCGCCTGCCCGTGAAAAGGAATGGGTGCGGGAAAATGTGTACAAGCCTGCCCACTCCCTCGACAGCCTACGCCGCCTCTACAATCCGAAAGGAAAAACCGTCTTCTACATGACCTGGGGACACGAGATCGACACGTATGCCGAAATGCAACAACGACTGGCTGAAAGTTATTTGGAGATGACCGCACAACTGAATGCCTGGTGTGCCCCCGTCGGCATCGCCTGGAAACGTGTCCGCACGGAAAATCCAAGCATCACGCTTTACAATAACGATCACAGCCACCCTTCCCGACAGGGTTCTTATCTTGTCGCCAATGTATTCTGTAGCGTATTTTTTCAGAAACCCTATACAGGTACTTATTATGCCGGACTACCCGAAGAGGAAGCACTCTATCTGCAACGCATTGCACAAGAAACCGTATTCAGCAACCCTTCTCTCTGGAATATCCAGCCCACGGTGCAGTCGGAAGAGGTAACCCGCCGTTTCTATCCCGAACCGGAGCAGCAATATTCCACTCCCACCCTCGGCAAACCGCTTGAAGAAGGTCTCGCTTCCTTGTTCGAGATAAACAGGTATTTGAAGGATTTAGCCGACAGGCATCCTGATAAGGTTACGCTGTCCAATATAGGAAAGACTCCACAGGGCAGGGATATCCCCGTGCTCTATTTCGGAACCCCCAACGATAAAAAGAAAATAAGAGTCTGGATACAGGCAGGACTGCACGGCAACGAACCTGCCGGGCCGGAAGCAGCCTGTATGCTTGCCGATTATTTACTGAATACGCCTGAAGGTGCCGAACGATTGAAAAAGGTGTCTCTTGCGCTTGTACCCATAGCCAATACGGATGGTTATGCCATGCAAAGCCGTAAATCGGGCAGTGGGTATGATTTGAACCGGGATCAAAGTAAACTTGCCGATCCGGTGACTCTTCTTCTTAAAAAAGCGTACAAGGAATGGAATCCCGAAATAGCGCTGGACATCCACGAATTCAATCCTTTCCGCAAGGAGTTTGAATTGCTGCGGGGTACTAAAGCAGCTACGGCCGCCGATGTCCTTTTCCTACCCAGCGGGCATTTGAACATCCCTGCCGGAATACGTACACTTTCCAACGGCTTATTCCGTGAAGAAGCAGAGAAAGCATTGGAGGCTAACGGTTATCATTCAGGCTTTTACTTTACACCCAGTGTCAGGAATGATAGTTTGTATGCAATGAAAGATGCCAAGAGTCCGCAATCCAGTTCCACGTTTCAGGGGCTTACCAATGCGGTATCTCTATTCATAGAAATCCGTGGAATAGGATTGGGAAGAGCGTGTTTTGCCCGTCGTGCAGAATGTGGTTTTCTGGTATCCCGCAGTCTTTTAGAAACAGCGGCTCTTTATTCAAAAGAAGTAAGAAGTGAGATACGAAAAGCCATAAAAGAGACTTACAGCGGAAAGAGTGATATATCCGTCACTTTTCAATCCGCACGGACAGAGTTTCCCGTTACATTTATAGATCTTACTAAGAACGAACGCTTTACGGAGTCTCTGCCTACTTTCGATGCGCTTCAACTGAAAGCTGAGTTAGTACGCAAACGTCCCAAAGCATATATTCTGCCGGATACCTGCCGGATGCAAGCAGAAAAATTGCGGGCTTTAGGAATAGAGGTAGAAGAGATAGGAAAACCCTTCACTGCCACCGTAGAGAAGTATATGGTTACCGGATACAAGAAAGCTACCAAAGAATGGGAAAAGATTTATCCGGTTACAGTATCTACACGGATGATAAAAGAAAAGAAGAGCTTCCCGGCAGGTTATTTCATCATTCGTCTTTCACAGAAGAATGCGAACCTTGCTGTAACGCTGTTAGAACCGGAGTCCGTAAATGGCTTTGTCAATTTCGAGGTGGTTCATACGGAGTTAGGGAAAGAGCTGCCGATATACAGGAAAAACTAAAGAGTTACTGATAGACAGGGAAAGCTCCTGACCCCGTATTCTTTTATAAGACCGGAAAAATCCGGCATACCCGCTCCCCGATTTCCAGGAACTTTTCCTATCTTTGTAGTGTTGTTGCATTTATCCCGACAATTATGATGTATATGGAAGAAGTTAAACGAATACCTTACGGTGTGTCCAACTTTGTGGATGTCATTGAACAGAACCAGTATTATGTGGACAAGACGATGTACCTGCCTTTGTTGGAGGATCAGCCCAGTAACTTGTTCCTCATCCGTCCCCGGCGCTTCGGCAAGAGTATCTTCTTGAGCATGATGAGTGCATACTATGACATTGCGAGGAAGAATGATTTCGAACATCTTTTCGGCAACCTTTGGATAGGTAGTCACCCCACCCGCCTGCAAGGTACATTCCAGATTATGTCGTTCGACTTCTCACGAGTAGGAGGTAGCAGGGAACAATTGGAAGTGAATTTTCAGATTTACTGCACCGGAGAGCTGAACATCTTTATGAACAAATACCATGACTTCTATTCCGATCACATCCGGACTCAGTTCGAAGCAGCTCCCACCTTCGAGGCCAAGCTGCAAGTGATACTGGGAGAAGCCCACCTACGCAATTATCCCCTCTATCTTATCGTCGATGAGTACGACAACTTCACCAATGTGGTACTGAACGAGCATGGCGAAAACGTTTATCACACCCTCACCCATGCCGACGGTTTTTACCGTAATGCTTTCAAAAAGTTCAAGGGTACTTTCGACCGCATCCTTATGATGGGCGTTAGCCCCGTCACACTGGACGACCTGACAAGCGGCTTCAATATTGGCTGGAACATTAGTACCAAACAGCAATTCAACACCATGCTGGGATTCTCTGAGACGGATGTACGCCAGATGTTCCAATATTACAAGGATTGCGAACAACTAAAGGGTGACATCGACGAAATGATAACTGAGATAAAGCCGTGGTATGACAATTATTGCTTCTCTGAAGAGAGCCTGAACCGTGACCCGAAGATGTTCAACTGCGACATGGTGCTTTATTATCTGAGGCAGAAAATAGACTTGGGATACTCTCCCAAGCAGATGATTGATCCCAATACCCGCACGGACTACAGCAAAATGAAGAAACTCCTCAACCTCGACCATCTGGACGGTGACCGTAAAGGCGTCATCCGCCGTATCGCGGAAGAAGGACAGATTATAGCAGACTTAGCTCTCTCCTTTCCCGCCAAGGACCTGGTTAATCCGGAACTGTTCACCAGCCTACTGTTCTACTACGGTATGCTTACCATCATCGGTACCCGTGGCGACCGTCTTATTCTGGGCATCCCTAATAATAATGTACGTAAACAATACTACGATTATATGCTGGAGCAATATCAGAATAAGGAGCGCATCAGCCTGAACGACCTGAAGAACCTGTACGATAACATGGCCTTCGATGGTGACTGGCGTCCTGCCATGGAGAAGATTGCCTACGATTACAAAGAGAATTCCTCCGTACGCAGTCTAATTGAAGGCGAGCGTAACATTCAGGGCTTCTTCCAAGCCTATCTCAGCATCAATTCCTATTATCTTACTGCGCCCGAAGTAGAGTTGAACCACGGCTTTTGTGATTTGTTCCTGATGCCTGACCTACAACGCTATCCCGAAGTGGAACACAGCTACATTCTGGAGTTAAAATATCTTCCTGCCAAGGACTATGACGCCAAAGGCGAAGCCCAGTGGAAGGATGCCGTAGCACAAATTCACCGCTATGCCGAAGGCCCTAAGGTACAGTTGATGTGCCAAGGGACAACGCTGCATTGCATCGTGATGCAGTTCTCCGGCTGGGAGTTGGCACGAGTAGAAGAGGTGTGACTATGTAGTGAATTATTTCAGTCCTTCCAATGTCTCACCAACCACACCAAATCCCTTATTGTCTCTTGAATCCTCCACCACATTACTTTCAGCCTTGGAGGTCGGTGCATTGGCAAATACAGTCTCCACAAACCACTTTCCAGATCAAGGATAAAATACACTTTCCCGCGGCACATCACATAAAGAAAATCACCTTTCACAAAGGCACTGTACACGGAATCAAGCGGTAATTTACATCCGCATTTTTCTTCCGGAAAGTCTTTACAGGGAGGTTCCAGCTTGATGCTGGCATAGTCGGAGTCGAGCGTAAAACCATATTTTATACTTAATGGGTAGAGCACTTCCCATATCTCGTGTTTCCTCTGTTCTACCATGCAGTGGATGGCCTCTGTTATCATCTCATCCTTCGGGGTATTCATGTCTTCTTTGGATTTTAAATATTTAAAATCGCCCTCATCCCCCTTATACAAAAAGAAGTCGGACGTATAGTTCATATTTATCCAAGGAGAGGTACTGGTATACCCACAGAACCAATAAATACGCTTGCACGCCCGACCCTATATGGTCTGCGTGAAACATCTTTATTGAAGTTCTGTTTCTTGACTTAAATAAAATTACCAGTTTTCTCCTTGTCAAAAATAGCTTCAACACGCCGCATTTCTCTTCGGCTAATGCAAAGATAGATGAATTGCAGGGAATAGCCAAAAGGAAGAATGCTTTTTTATGGGATCAGAAAAAGAATAATACATTAACAGAATTCTTCCCTTGTTTAAATTCGTAATAGCCACTCCGCACTTGCAACAATATCTCAAACTTTTGAGACAGAACTAATAAAGCCCTTTCCATCGAACAGCTAATTTTGTACATAATAACCAAGTAAAATCAAACCCAAAACATCATATCATGAAAAACCTCACCTATCTCGGATTATTATCCGTTCCCTTCTGCCTTGGACAACATGCCCATGCACAGTCATCCCCTCACCCCGACACACAACCCCAGCAAAAGCCGAACATCATTTTCATCCTCGCCGACGACATGGGCTATGGAGATGTCTCCGCCTACAACAAAAACTCGCATATCCCAACCCGCCACATCGACCAGATGGCCGCCAACGGCGTAATGTTCACCGATGCTCATTCCTGTTCAGCCGTCAGCACCCCCACCCGCTATGGCATCCTCACAGGGCGCTACAACTGGCGTTCCAGCCTCAAAAGCGGTGTACTCTATGGCTACTCCCACCCTATCATCCCCTCCACCCGCAGTACCATGGCATCCATGCTGAAAGCAAATGGATATACCACCGCCTGCATTGGCAAATGGCATTTGGGCTGGAACTGGGGCACGAAACCGGGACATGAGAAACCCGACGCCAACGCCCTCAACGACGAAGACGTGGACTACTCTAAACCCATCACCAACGGTCCTGTCGACTTAGGCTTCGACTACTTCTACGGCTTCTGCGGTTCCCTCGACATGGCTCCCTATGTATATATAGAAAACCGCCAGCCCACCACCACGCAAATAGGCACCGTACCCGCAGGAAAGAAACCGGGCTTCTGGCGTGCAGGCGCCATAGCCAACGACTTCAACCACCAGGACTGTCTGCCCAACCTGACCCACCGCGCAGTAGACTACATCAACCGCCACGCACAAGACGAACGCCCCTTCTTCCTCTATCTGCCCCTGCCCGCCCCGCATACCCCCATCCTGCCCACCGAAGCCTTCAAAGGAAAAACCGGACTGGGTGATTACGGTGACTTCGTCCTGATGGTGGACAATGTAGTGGGACAAGTGCGCGAAGCCCTGCGACGCAACGGTATAGACTCCAATACCATCGTAGTCTTCACCACCGACAACGGTTGCTCTCCCGCCGGAGGTATCCCCGAAATGGCAGCTAAGGGGCATCATGCCAACTACATCTGGCGAGGCATGAAAGCCGACCTCTTCGACGGCGGTCACCGCGTACCCACCATCGTGGAATGGGGCAACGGTGCAGGTCGAGGCACCTGTACGCAAACCGTCTGCCTCAACGACTTCTACGCTTCTTTTGCCGCCCTCAACCATTATCCCCTGAAAGATAACGAAGCGGAAGACAGCTACAACATTCTTCCCCTCATCCGGAATCCGCACCACATGCCAACCATCCGTGAAGCCACCGTGCACCACTCCATCCGCGGAGAGTTTGCCATCCGTAAAGGAGACTGGAAACTGTTGTGTTCCCCCAGTTCCGGCGGTTGGAGTTACCCCAAACCGGGTGTGGACAAGGAAGCCATTGCCCAGCTCCCCCCGATACAACTCTATAATATGAAAGACGATCCCACCGAAAGCAAAAATGTCTATCAGGAACATCCCGAAATAGTCAGCGAGCTGAAAGACCTGTTGCAAAAGTACATCCGCGAAGGCCGGAGCACTCCGGGAAAAGCACAGTCCAACGATGCCGTGAACAAATGGGAGCAAATCAAGGGAATCATGCACGACGATTGATGGATTTCCGGCAGAAAAAGACAACCGGAAGCACTCGTCTGAAAGCTAATTTTGAAGAAGAAATAAAAAAAATATCATTTTTTGCTTGCATATAAGAGAAAAGTATTACTTTTGCCACGAAATTAAAAACAAAAAGAAAACGAAAGTATGAATTTGTTTACTTATACATATTACTTCTTTTTTTACTTTTACTTTAGCCAGAAAGTAGAGCGGGAGTTTGTATGTGTCAAGTGACAGTGATGCTTAAGAACTGAATAGAGAACTAAAGTAATATACTTAATCCCGCTCCATTGTATGGAAGCGGGATTTTTTATTTTAAAGAAACAGTATGAAAAGAATAGCCATTCAAGGAACATTAGGGTCGTATCACGACATTGCCGCACACAAGTACTTCGAAGGAGAAGAAATAGAGTTAATCTGTTGCGCTACTTTTGAGGACGTGTTTGCAGCCGTGAAGAAGGACAGCAAGACCATAGGAATGTTGGCAATAGAGAATACCATTGCAGGTAGCCTGTTGCACAACAACGAGTTGCTGCGGCAGAGCGGAACACAAATCATAGGCGAATACAAACTACGCATTTCACACAGCTTTGTCTGCCTGCCCGATGAGGACTGGAACGATCTGACGGAAGTCAACTCCCACCCCATCGCACTGATGCAATGCCGCGAGTTCCTTGCCCAGCACCCGAAAATGAAAGTAGTGGAAGCGGAAGACACCGCCCTCAGCGCCGAAATCATCAAGCGGGAAAATCTGAAAGGACACGCCGCCATCTGTTCCAAGTCCGCTGCCGAGCGTTACGGCATGAAGGTGTTGCAGGAAGGCATCGAAACAAACAAGCACAACTTCACCCGTTTTCTGGTAGTTGCCGATCCCTGGCAAGTAGACGAAATACGCCGCCATCCACACCCGGAAACCAACAAGGCAAGCATGGTATTCACACTGCCCCACACGGAAGGGAGCCTCTCGCAAGTACTGTCCATTCTTTCGTTCTACAGCATCAACCTGACCAAAATACAGTCACTGCCCATCATCGGGCGGGAATGGGAATACCAATTTTACGTAGACGTTGTTTTCGACAACCTACTGAGATATAAACAATCCATCGCGGCCATCACACCGCTAACCAAAGAACTTAAAATATTAGGCGAATATGCAGACGGAAAATCAAACATCTAAGATCAAGCCCGCCGACCGGTTGGCCAGCGTGAGCGAATACTACTTCTCCAAGAAGTTGAAAGAGGTGGCACAAATGAATGCCGAAGGAAAAGACGTAATCAGCCTCGGAATCGGCAGCCCCGACATGCCTCCCTCGGAAGCAACCATACAGACCCTGTGCCGCGAAGCACAAAATCCTGACGGACACGGTTATATGCCTTATGTCGGTATCCCCGAACTTCGCCGCAGCTTTGCCGCCTGGTATAAGAAATGGTACGGCGTGGAGCTGAATCCTAATACTGAGATACAGCCGCTCATCGGCTCGAAAGAAGGTATCCTGCACGTCACACTGGCCTTCGTCAATCCGGGCGAACAGGTATTGGTTCCCAATCCGGGCTATCCCACTTATACCTCATTGAGCAAGATACTGGGCGCGGAAGTCATCAACTACAACCTGAAAGAGGAAAACGGCTGGATGCCCGACTTCGACGAACTGGAAAAGATGGACATGAGCCGCGTAAAGCTGATGTGGACCAACTATCCGAACATGCCGACCGGAGCTAACGCCACCCCGGAACTTTATGCAAAACTGGTGGACTTTGCACGCCGCAAGGACATTGTGATTGTAAACGATAACCCGTACAGCTTCATCCTGAACGACCACCCCCTCAGCATCCTCAGTGTGCCGGGCGCCAAAGAGTGTTGCATCGAGTTCAACTCCATGAGCAAGAGCCACAATATGCCGGGTTGGCGTATCGGTATGCTGGCAAGCAACGCCGACTTTGTGCAATGGATCCTGAAAGTGAAGAGCAACATCGACAGCGGTATGTTCCGCGCCATGCAACTGGCAGCCGCCAACGCCTTGGAAGCCGAACAGGAATGGTACGACGGAAATAACAAGAACTACCGCAACCGCCGCCATCTGGCAGGGGAAATCATGCATGCACTGGGATGTACATACGATGAAAAACAGGTAGGTATGTTCCTCTGGGGAAAAATTCCCGATAGCTGCGCCGATGTAGAAGAATTGACCGAAAAGGTATTGCACAACGCACGCGTGTTCATCACGCCGGGATTTATCTTCGGAAGTAACGGAAAACGGTATATCCGCATCTCGCTTTGCTGCAAAGACCATAAATTGGAAGAGGCATTGAAGCGCATCAGGGAGATGAAGTAATATATTTACAAAAAAGAGCTCCTGTTACACAAGTCACTCACCGTTTTAAAAAACGTGCCCGACGTTTTTAAAGAATAAGGGCAACGTTTTTAAAAAACGAGGCCTGTATTTATTAACACGTTCGAAAGGCTTTATCGACGGGGGTTACAGAGGATTCAGAAGACACTGAGAAATATCTATACAATAAAAATATAATTGAACAAAAATAAAAGAATATGGAACTTGAATTAGAATCGATTTTGCTGCCGGGTATTGAGGACAAACGTCCTATGGTAATTGCAGGTCCTTGCAGCGCCGAAACAGAAGAACAAGTAATGTGCACCGCCAAGCAACTGGCCGAAAAGGGAATGAAGATATTCCGTGCCGGAATCTGGAAACCGCGTACCAAACCGGGTGGTTTCGAAGGTGTAGGCGTAGACGGTCTGGCATGGCTGAAAGAGGTGAAGAAAGAAACCGGAATGTACGTTTCTACCGAAGTAGCCACCTCAAAGCATGTATACGAGTGTCTGAAAGCAGGTATCGATATCCTTTGGATTGGCGCACGCACCACTGCCAACCCGTTTGCCGTGCAGGAAATTGCCGATGCACTGAAGGGTGTGGATATTCCTGTGTTTGTGAAGAACCCGGTAAACCCGGATCTGGAACTCTGGATCGGTGCCCTGGAACGTATCAACAATGCCGGTCTGAAACGTCTGGCAGCCATCCACCGCGGTTTCAGCAGTTACGACAAGAAGTTGTACCGCAATCTGCCGCAATGGCATATCCCCATCGAGTTGCGTCGTCGCATCCCGAACCTACCGATCATCTGCGATCCCAGCCATATCGGTGGTAAGCGCGAACTCATCGCACCGCTTTGCCAACAGGCTATGGACCTCGGTTTCAACGGTCTGATTATCGAAAGCCACTGCAACCCCGACTGTGCATGGAGTGATGCTTCGCAGCAAGTAACTCCGGACGTACTGGATTACATCCTGAACCTACTCGTCATCCGTAAAGAGACACAGACCACAGAAAACCTCAGCGAACTGCGCAAGCAGATTGATGAGTGCGACAACAACCTGATGCAGGAACTTGCCAAGCGTATGCGTGTGGCACGTGAAATCGGTACGTTCAAGAAAGAGCACGATATGACGATTCTGCAAACGGGACGTTACAATGAAATTCTGGATAAACGCGGTTCTCAAGGTGTGCTTCTGGGCGTGGATTCGGAATTTATCAAGAAGGTATTCGAGCTGATACACGAGGAGAGTGTGAGGCAACAAATGGAAATTATAAACAAGTGATTAGCGACTGGTGATAAGTGATTAATGGCTACGCTATCTTTCACTTATCACTAATCATTAATACCTAAACACTAAATTTATGCGTATTTTAATACTCGGAGCCGGCAAGATGGGCTCTTTCTTTACAGATATTCTAAGTTTCCAACATGAAACGGCAGTGTTCGACGTGAATCCGCACCAGTTGCGTTTTGTCTATAACACGTATCGTTTCACCACGTTGGAAGAGATAAAGGACTTCGAACCGGAGTTGGTAATCAATGCCGCCACGGTGAGATATACGCTGGACGCATTCCGCAAGGTGCTGCCTGTGCTGCCCAAGGATTGTATCATCAGTGATATCGCCTCGGTGAAGACGGGATTGAAGAAATTCTATGAGGAAAGTGGCTTTCGTTATGTATCGTCGCATCCGATGTTTGGCCCTACGTTTGCCAGCCTCAGCAATCTGAGCAGCGAGAATGCTATCATCATCAGTGAAGGTGACCACCTGGGAAAAATTTTCTTCAAAGACCTTTACCAGACGCTCCGCCTCAATATCTTCGAATATACTTTCGACGAACATGATGAGACGGTAGCTTATTCTCTGTCTATTCCTTTTGTCTCTACGTTTGTTTTTGCAGCGGTGATGAAGCACCAGGAGGCTCCGGGTACTACGTTCAAGAAGCATATGGCTATTGCCAAGGGTTTGCTGAGTGAGGATGATTACTTGCTTCAGGAAATTCTCTTTAATCCGCGCACTCCCTCGCAAGTGGAAAATATTCGTCTGGAGCTAAAAAATTTGCTGGAAATTATCAGTACGAAGGATGCGGAAGGGATGAAGCAGTATCTGACGAAGATTAGGGAGAAGATAAAATAGATCAGAATTCCATCAACAATTAATGAGTTCTTTGGCTCGTTTCCGCTATTGTTTTTATCTGGGGATAGTTTGTCCCCAGATAAAAATAATAATATTCCTCCTCAGTATTCCTTCCTTTCACACTACATAAGAAATCCAAGAGTTGCGATTCGCTATCATTTTAGTATCTTTGCATTCGCAAAAACAATTATCCAATGATAGACCAACCTACCATAGACAGAATTCTGGATGCCGCACAGATTGTAGACATTGTATCGGACTTCGTTACGTTGCGCAAGCGAGGTGTGAATTATGTAGGCTTGTGTCCGTTCCATGATGACAAGACGCCATCTTTCTACGTATCGCCTTCCAAAGGGTTGTGCAAATGCTTTTCCTGCGGTAAGGGTGGCAATGCGGTGCACTTCATTATGGAGCACGAGCAGATGAGCTACCCTGAAGCTCTGAAATATCTGGCAAAGAAATACGGTATCGAAATCAAGGAGCGCGAACTGTCTAGTGAAGAGAAGCTGATGCAGAGCGAACGTGAAAGTTTGTTCATTGTGAATAACTTTGCACGTGATTACTTCCAAAATATACTTAAAAACCATGTGGACGGACGTAGCATTGGTATGGCATACTTTCGCAATCGTGGTTTCCGGGATGATATCATCGAAAAGTTCCAGTTAGGCTATTGCACCGAAAGTCACGATGCCATGGCCCAAGAAGCCATCAAGAAGGGATTCAAGAAAGAATATCTTGTCAAGACAGGGCTTTGCTACGAAACGGACGACCACCGCTTGCGTGACCGCTTTTGGGGACGTGTTATTTTTCCGGTGCACACACTTTCCGGTAAGGTGGTCGCTTTCGGCGGGCGCGTGCTTAGCAGTGCGACGAAGGGAGTCAAAGTTAAATATGTCAATTCTCCCGAATCGGAAATCTATCATAAGAGTAGTGAGCTGTATGGCATTTATTTTGCCAAACAAGCGATTGTGAAACAAGACCGTTGCTTCCTGGTGGAAGGATACACGGATGTTATTTCCATGCACCAGTCAGGTGTGGAGAATGTGGTAGCTTCTTCGGGTACGGCACTGACTCCGGGACAAATTAAGCTCATTCACCGCTTCACCAATAACATTACGGTACTCTATGACGGTGACGTGGCAGGTATCAAGGCTTCTCTCCGTGGTATCGACATGCTGCTGGAAGAAGGAATGAATATCAAAGTTTGCCTGCTTCCCGACGGGGAAGACCCGGACTCCTTCGCCCGCAAGCACAACGCTACGGAATTCCAGAAATTCATACAAGATAATGAAACAGACTTTATACGCTTCAAAACCAATCTTCTGCTGGAAGATGCAGGAAAAGATCCCATTAAGCGTGCTGAGTTAATTGGTAATCTTGTACAAAGTATATCTATTATTCCTGAAGCAATTGTCCGTGATGTATATATTAAAGAATGTAGCCAGCTGCTTCGTATAGAAGACAAGCTATTGGTTTCGGAAGTTGCCAAACGACGCGAAACGCAGGCTGAGAAGCAGGCGGAACAAAGAAACCGGGAAACAAGAAAGAATAATGCATCCCGCGACGCTGCACAAGCACCGCTTCCCGACGGAATGCCCCCCCCCTACCCTGAAGACATGCCTCCTTATCCCATGGATGGAGAAATGCCTGACGGTGGTGCACCGCTTCCACCGGAAGCTGCCGAATACGTATCTTATATCCCACAGGAAGGAAAAGAAGGACAGGAATTCTACAAATACGAGCGCCTTATCCTGCAAATGGTAGTACGCTACGGAGAGAAAGTATTGTGCAACGTTCCCGATGAGGAAGGGAAAGAAATTCCCATCACGGTAACGGAATACGTAGTCAATGACTTGAAGGAGGATGAACTGGCTTTCCACAATCCGCTGCACAGGCAGATGTTGACGGAAGCGGCAGAGCACATACATAATGAAGGATTCACCGCAGAACGGTATTTCCTGGCACATCCCGACCCAATTATCAGTAAGCTAAGTACAGAGTTGATTGCCGACCGCTACCAACTGAGCAAATATCACTCCAAAGCCCAAAGGTTGGTGACCGACGAGGAACGCCTATTTGAATTGGTGCCTACGCTCATGATTAATTTCAAGTTCGCCATCATCAGTGAAGAAATGAAACACATGATGTATGCCTTGCAAGATCCTGCCGTAGCCAATGATGAAGAACAATGCACCTCTATCATGAAACGCTACTCAGAACTGCGTGAGATCAAAAGTATTATGGCCAAACGGTTGGGAGACCGGGTCGTACTCGGTTAAATCACCTTACTCTTAATGAGAACGATAATTTCCTCATGCAGAAACGACAGTTTCCCCTAATGAGAACGACGGTTTCTCCTAAAGGGAACGCGCGTTTCCTTTAATGGGATGATGTGTACTGGATTTAGTTGACAACTTCGCTTGTTATAACTGAATAAGTTTACTCAATATAATTTTATTCCTAAATAGGTTTACTAGTGTTTTTTTAGTTCCTATATAAGTTGTCATTTAGTGATTTTACAAACATATTGATATTTCTCCATTTGCGCAAGCATATGGAACAAAAATCTCTTGGCACACCAATTTAACTCATCGGTCGGGGAGCGCCTGAGCGGCAAGGGGCGGGACCACCCGTCCCGACGAGCGGGTGTTTTACTGACAAGCCGGACTCCCTTTTGACCATCTCCATAGGCGTTTTCATGTTTATCCCTTGATGTGGTCTCACATAATTATAAGCATATACAGCCTCTTGAACCCGTTTGCTCACTTGCTCAAAGCTCTCATGTTTGCAGTCAAACAGCCACCCGTTTTTGATCGTGTTATTCATCCGTTCAGCCATTGCATTATGCAAAGGGTCACCACATTGCGTCATACTTATGTTGATTTGATTCTCCTTAAGTTTTTCCACATATTTGTTTGAGCAATATTGAATTCCGCGATCGGAGTGGTGGATAAGAGTGCTCTTGTCTATGCCATACCGGTCATAGAAGGCTATGGCCATATCCAAGGCTTTCAAGGGACCTTCCGTTTCAAGTGTCCTATGGAACGCATAACCTACGATGGCACGGCTTGAGGCATCAGTAAGCAGGGAGAGATAAGCCCATCCCTCACAGGTGGCCACATAAGTGATATCCCCCACTACCATCGATCCAAATTCCGTGGCGACAAATTTGGGTGTTACATTCAACAAATCAGGGTAGATATAAAAATGGTGGTTTGAGTTCGTCGTTCTGGGGCGCTTGCGATTGGTACGTTGGCACAGACCATTGGCACGAAGAATAGCATAGCACCGATCTCGTCCGATAACCATCTTTTCTCCAAACTTACGTACGCAACAAACGTATAGTTCACGCATGCCGGCCTTAGGCAGTATTTTGAGCAGTTCGCTACAATACAGAACGATACTTGTGGCAAGTATGTCAATCTCCACTTCACAGTTGACATGCTTGTAATAACCTTGTCGGGTTATGCCGAAGTAATCACAGAGGAACTTCACGCAGCCATGCTTGCCGTCAAGAGAGTTCCGCTGTGACAAGGTGTCGATTACTTGGCATCGGAGTTTTTTCGCACCTTGATATGATAGGTGGATTCTGCTAAATTGATCAGTTCCTCACAAGCTTCATGACGTAAACTCTCATCCGCAAGCGCACGCTGGAGTTTACGATTCTCAGACCGCAATAAAGATAACTCTTTTTGCAGTTCGGCAACGGTAGAATCCACTGTACTGGGGGCGATACGTTTATTGGGTGTCACCATATATTTATCGTCAATTTGATACTTTTTAAGCCAGTAGTCAAATAACCTTGGGCAAAAACCGCTGCGCTTACAAAACTGATATTTACTCTCTGGACTGGAAAGATACTCACGAATATAAGACATTCGTTCTGATTCATTGTAATGATTGTACTTCTTTTTTAAATCTTTCATCTTCATTGTAGATTTAAGAAGTGTCAACTTATTCAGTACACTACAGGAACAACAATTTCCCTTCATGGAACTGTAGTTTCCTTTCATGAAATAACGTACGGGACTGTTATGTAAATGAATTCTGGCGAATGAGGTTCATAAACTCTTCACGAGTCTTTGCCTGATTGAAAGCACCTGTAAAATCGGAAGTGGTCGTTATGGAATTTTGCTTTTCAACCCCACGCATCTGCATACACATGTGCTTGGCTTCCACAACCACCATTACACCCAGAGGATTCAGTGTTTCCTGGATGCATTCTTTAATCTGGAGCGTCATGCGTTCCTGCACCTGAAGGCGATGGGAAAAGATATCCACTACACGGGCAATCTTGCTCAGCCCTGTAATGTAACCGTTGGGGATATAAGCCACGTGTGCTTTTCCGTAGAATGGAAGCATGTGATGTTCACAAAGTGAGAAGAAATCAATGTCTTTCACAATCACCATCTGGCTGTATTCTTCCTTGAACTTGGCAGAGCGGAGCACTTCGTGCGGGTCCATGAAATAGCCTTTTGTCAAACTCAGCATAGCCTTTGCTACACGTTCGGGGGTTTTCAGTAGTCCTTCGCGTTCGGCATCTTCGCCCAATAAAGTTATAATACGCTGATAGTGTTCTTTCAGTTCATCCAGTGCAGGAGATACGATTTCTTCTTTTCCTAACATGAGTAAGTTTTTATAAGGGGATGTTTATCTGCTCTTTCACAATAGAAACTTCTTTGAATACGCCTGTAGCACGCAACTGGCGCATCATGGCATCTGCTTCTTCAATACTGCGGAAGTCTCCTACACGGCACAGCCAGCGGGGAGAGTTGAAAGAGGTATAAACAGAAAGTTCCGGGAAATATTCTTTGATTCGTGAGCCCACAGCGTGAGCTTCGTTCTTGGCTCTACTGGTATTGTTTCCGGCATACACCTGTACACGGAAACCCTGACTTTTAAGCACTCTGTTCTCCGTTCCGTTGGGGATATATTCCTGACCTATCAAGGCCTCGATGCGGGCATCCTGATGGATGGTTACCTTACCCTGTCCCGGCACATTGCGTTCCAAACTCCTCACAATGTTATTCTGCGCCGAAGCAAAAGCGGCGAAAGCAAAGCATGCAATTAAAAGTAAACCAAGCTTCTTCATAATGAATAATAAAATAATAAACGGTTGATAATATGATTATAGAGACTGATAACCGACAACCGGCACTTCACCGGTTATCAATTATCAGTCTTCCATTATCTATTAATTAAAAGCATCAATGATACCTTTGAAGTCTGCTACCTTCAGAGCTGCACCACCGATCAAGCCGCCATCAACGTCAGGATTAGCGAACAATTCCTTAGCGTTAGACGGTTTAGCGCTACCACCGTAAAGGATAGAGCAGTTGTCAGCAACTTCCTTACCGTACTTGTCAGCAACTAATGAACGGATGAAAGCGTGGATTTCCTGAGCCTGGTCGGGAGTAGCAGTTTTACCTGTACCGATAGCCCAAACCGGTTCGTAAGCCAATACGATCTTAGAGAAATCTTCAGCAGACAGAGAGAATACAGAAGCCAACTGAGCAGCAACTACTTCATTCTGCTTGTTAGCTTCGCGTTCTTCCAGTACTTCACCGACACAGAAGATCGGAGTCAGGCCGTTAGCCAAAGCCAATTTAACTTTTTCTTCCAGGATGGCAACTGTTTCGCCATAGTAAGCACGACGTTCTGAGTGACCCAGGATTACATATTTAGCACCTGTAGAAGCAACCATAGCAGCTGAAACTTCACCAGTGTAAGCACCTGATTCTTTATCAGCACAGTTTTCAGCACCTACGCCAATCTTAGCAGGGTCTACCAACGGAGTAACCGATGCCAGGTGGATAAAAGGAGTACAGATGATTACATCACAGTTAGGCTTTTCGTTAGCCAATACTTCATTCAGTTCTTTTGCAAGAGCAATACCCTCCTGAAGGGTTTTGTTCATTTTCCAGTTTCCTGCAACAATGTTTTTTCTCATTTTGTTTTTTATTTATTAAAAGGGTTAATGTATTTTTGATTTATAATTTGTGATTTATGGCTGAGGGAGCTCTTGCTTATCACTTATCACTCCATCGCTAATCACTTTATTTTTCGCTCTCTTCCTTTCCCTGCGCTTCACAACCAGGATATCCACGCCAATAACCATCAGCAACGGAATAATAAACCACAAAAGAACGTAACCAATCGTACGCAAATCACTTTCTTGTTTCTGCTGACCGAGTTCCAGTTTATCCAGACTATCCGTCAGCACGTATTCATCCGGCAAGCTGTTATCACTCCACTTATTCAGAATGACACCATCCTTTATCAGCATCAGTCCGGGATTAGAACGAATAATGGTCTTCAAAGTGATGTCGTCCATCTGGCAGAAAGGATATTCTGCACCGGTCTTGTCACGCCACAACTCTATTTGTTCCTCCGGCGAAGAAGTCAGGGCATAAAAGCCGTAACCATGTTCCACACTATAATCATAGATCTCGTTAATAAGGTCTATATTGCTATCGTCAGCATTTTCAATACGATGAGCTACTAACAGGAATGTATATCTCTTATCTGATAAAATGCTATCGGTCAAATCCTCTCCGGTTTCCAGACTTACAATAGAGAAGTCGTGAATCGGAGGCTCGTATCCTTTTTCCTTCAACACCGTACGTGTTTCAACAAACGTCCATGTGCTATCCGGGTAATTATCCAGTGTAAATTCCTGCTTTTTTCCGTCCTTCTCCAGAATGAACTTGCTCTCAAACACACTGGGTTTTGCTCCTTCGGGTATTTCCATGCCTTCTTTGATATTCTTTCCGATTTTGTAAGGACGGAAATCAAGGATGGGCAGATTGTCCAGACAATAGAACGAAAGCACAAATACGAAAAAGAACGTATACATAGAAACCATCCATGCCATCTTTGCCGTAATAAAGCGGATGATTTGTTTTCCACCTTTGAAGACAGATACGGCAGCAATAAACAATACTACATTCTTGCCGAACGTTTCCCAGTTTGTCAACACCCATGCATCACCGAAACAACCGCAATCGGACACCGGATTCGCTAATGCCAGATACAGTGTCAGCGGTGTCATCACGATCATCAACAACAATGCCAGAGTCGTAGCAAACCGCCGCCGTATACCAAAGAACAGAAATACTCCCACGGAGAATTCCAACGCCGACAATACGATGGCAAACAGTAGCTGCAAATATGTAGGAAACCACGCGGCCATTCCGAAAGCCGTCAGATAATCCTGAATCTTATAAAAAGAGCCTAACGGATCGACTGCCTTCACAAAGCCGGAAAAGATGAATACCGCCGCCAATAAAAAACGGCAAACATTCACCCAGCTCTTCCAGATTATATGTTTCTGCTTAGTCTCCAAATTCAATCTTAATCAAACCGAATACGGAATAATTAATCATGTCCATATAATTAGCATCCACTCCTTCCGAAACCAAAGTCTGTCCTGACAGGCTTTCAATCTGTTTCGTACGGTAGATTTTCATCAATATCAGATCAGTGTATGAACTGACACGCATGCTGCGCCATGCCTCATCGTAATCATGATTCTTAGCAAGCATCAGATCCAATGAAGTTTTAGCATATTTGTCATACAACGCCATTGCTTCTTCATTCGTGATATCGGCTGATTCCGCATATCCCAGTTCCAACTGTATCAATCCGACAATACCATAGTTGACTATCGCAATGAACTCGGAACGTATTCCTTCGTCCACCAACGTCACTCCTTTGGTTTCAATACTCCTGATACGATTGGCTTTAATGAATATCTGGTCAGTCACGGAAGCCGGACGGAGAATACGCCATGCCGGACCGTAATCATGTAGTTTCTTGGAGAACAAATCACGACAGATGGCAATGACATGCTCAAATTGTTGTTTGGTATCTTTCATTTCCTTACAAATTGGTTGCAAAGGTAGGAATAATTAAAGAAAAAAGAAAAGAGGGCACTCTAAATTATATTAAAGTGCCCTCTTCTTTATGGGTTTATTGATATCTTACGAACAACGTAATACCTGTCCCGGACGTAAGATTGTTTTCCGTGTAATGCGATTCAACTGACAGAGCTTGTCAATAGATACTCCCTGACGGGATGCAATCTTAGACAATGTATCACCACTCTTCACTTTATAGAACAAACCTTCACCGGAAGCCATGCTGCGAGCAGTTCCTTTTGAAGTCTTGGTCTTAGTGAAAGTATAATGATCAGCAACAACGTCTTGCTTTTCAAAGTCGAACATTAAAGCGGGGTCGATAGGAATTCCCAGGAAACGGGTTTCAAAGTGAAGATGCGAACCGGTAGAACGTCCCGTATTACCACCTAAAGCGATAGGTTCTCCGGCTTTAACCAATTGATTAATTTCTACGATCTGTTTGGACAAGTGTCCGTAAACAGTTTCCAGCCCATTGTCATGACGAATAACGATATACTTACCATAGCCACGGCGTCCCTGATTCTTTACTACGCGTACTTTACCATCGAAAGCAGCTCGAATCGTATCACCGATGAATACTTTAACATCCAAGCCATAGTGCATTCTGCGTCTTCTGGGGCGATAACCGAATACATCGGTAATCTTCGTATGCGTGGTAGGCATACAGAAACCTGTCAGGTCCACTTTATAGCTTTCAGGAACGATAGCATCGCCATAAGCTTGTACATACTCATTGTTCCAAGTCGGATATAGACTTAGACCTGGATAAGCAGATTGTTCAGCACGTATCTGTTTCTGTAAAGCCAACGAGTCAACGCTCTTTAGTTTCCTGTCGATGGGGGCTTGTCGGGCAATCAAATCCTGAGAAAAAGAATTCAGGCTGACCATTGCCGTCGCAGCTATTAGGATCGTTTTAATGCAATTGAAATTCATTCCGTTTCGTCATTCTTTTAAAAAATTCTCCCAAAGGTAGTATTTCTTCTCTAAATGAAAAGGCTGTTCTTAACTATTTTTTCGGTAAGGGACTAAAAGGCACATATCAAATCACCTCCTAACTCCCTGTATATCGGCAAGATAAGGACTTATATGTTTTACAACATAAAAATGCAAATAAAGTGTATGTTTAACCGTTATTCAACTAATGGAAGCCCAGTTAACGTTAGTTTTCCGAAGTGCCTTTAGCTGGCGCCACAGGATTTCATTCTCCGGACGAATACCGGTAGGATCAGCATCCACCACTTCTTCAGCAACATTGCGCACATATTGCAGCAGCTGTCCGTCACGTGCTATATCGGCAATTTTCAGGTCGAAGGCAATACCACTTTGCTGTGTGCCTTCCAAATCACCGGGACCTCGTAGCTTCAGATCGGCTTCAGCTATTTCAAAGCCGTCATTTGTCCGTACCATAATTTCCAGGCGCTTGCGGGTTTCCTCGACCAACTTGTATCCGGTCACTAAAATACAATAAGACTGTTCTGCCCCACGACCTACACGACCACGCAACTGATGGAGCTGTGACAAACCGAAGCGCTCTGCATTCTCAATAATCATCACGGAAGCATTCGGTACATTTACGCCTACTTCAATCACAGTAGTCGCTACCATTATCTGTGCTTCGCCCGAAACAAAAAGCTGCATCTGCGCATCCTTCTCAGCTGCTTTCATCTTGCCATGCACTTTGCAGACTTTACAATCCGGAAATTCCTCACAAATATGAAGGTAGCCTTCTTCCAGATTCTTCAAGTCGATTTTCTCACTTTCCTTAATCAAAGGATATACAATATATACCTGTCTGCCCTCTGCAATCTGCCTATGGACGGATTGGTACAAGCTTACACGGTGCGCATCATATTTATGAATGGTCACAATAGGTTTACGTCCCGGCGGCAGTTCATCAATAACAGAGACATCCAGATCACCATATAACGTCATAGCCAGAGTACGCGGAATAGGGGTAGCTGTCATTACCAAAATATGGGGTGGCTGAACATTCTTACTCCATAAACGTGCGCGTTGCGCCACACCGAAACGGTGTTGTTCATCTATCACGACCAGACCCAGTGAAGAGAAATTCACGGTATCTTCTATCACGGCATGCGTACCGATCAGTATTCGTACATCTCCTGTCAACAGACCGGTGAGAATGGCTTCCCGCTTTTTTCCTTTCACAGAACCGGTTAGCAATTCCACACGTATATCCATTCCGTACAACAACTCGCGGATTGTTTCAAAATGCTGGTTAGCCAGAATCTCGGTAGGCGCCATCATACAAGCCTGGTAACCGTTATCCAACGCTATCAGCATACTCATCAGTGCCACCAACGTTTTTCCACTACCTACATCCCCTTGCAACAGACGGTTCATTTGCTTACCGCTCCCCACATCCCGGCGTATTTCTTTCAGTACACGCTTCTGGGCGCCGGTCAGTTCGAAAGGCAGATTCTTGGCATAGAAAGTATTGAATATCTCTCCTACCGTTTCAAATACATATCCACGATATTTCCGTTGCCTGTCTTTGGCATAGCGGAGAATATTCAACTGTACATAAAAAAGTTCTTCAAACTTCAAGCGATATTGCGCTTTACGAAGCAATTCCGGATTTGCCGGAAAATGAATATTCATCAAAGCTTCCGTCAGCGGCATCAAATGATGTTCTGTCAATATAGCGGGAGAAAGCGTTTCGGGCAGCGGTTCGCGGAGTTGCTGCACTACGGCGCTCATCATCTTCTCTATTGCATGAGAATTGAGGGAACTCCGCTTCATTTTCTCCGTTGTATTATAATAAGGTTGCAATCCCATTGTCGAGAGCTTCAGTTCCGAAGCATTATCGATATCCGGATGAGCAATGTTAATCCGTCCGTTGAAGACGCTGGGTTTACCAAATACAATAAATTCCTGATGTACCTTATACTTACCGACGAGAAATTTAATTCCCTGAAACCAGACTAAATCCACAATCCCCGTACCATCCGAGAAATGGGCAATCAGACGGCGTTGCCTACCTTCTCCAATCGTCTCAAAGCCCAGGATTTCGCCTTTCAACTGGATATAAGGCATCGTACCGTCTATCTCATGGATATAATAGATACGGCTACGGTCTACATATTTATAGGGGAAATAATACAATAAGTCGTGAAGGGAATAGATATTCAATTCCTTATTGAGTACTGAGGCACGTTGCGGCCCTACACCCGACAGGTATTTTATGTCACGAGAAGCTAAATCAAACATGAATCCAACAAAGCAGCGGCTATTTTCAAATCAAAGGGAGTCGTAATTTTAATGTTTTCCCGATTACCTGCCGCGAGGTATACAGATACTCCCATCGCTTCCACTACCGAAGCGTCGTCCGTAAAGAAAGAAGTATAAGGTTGTTCATAGGCCTGTTTCAGTAAATCGGCATCAAACACCTGGGGGGTCTGTACCAATTTATACTCATCCCGGCTGACGGTCACACTTTCTTCTCCTTTAAGATGGCGTACAGTCTCTACCACATCTATCACGGGAATCACCGCCTTTTTTTCGGCAGCCAATTCATAACAACGGGCTATGACTTCCCGGGAAACAAACGGGCGTACCCCATCATGGACACCAACCAATCCCGGAGTAGTAACATAAGCCAATCCATTCTTTACCGAATGGAAGCGAGTTTCACCTCCGTCCGCCACTGTATGCGGCAAAGAAAAAGAATGCTCCGCACATAGCTCTGTCCAATAAGACTGCTGGCTATGCGGGAGCACTAATATTATATGTATCTCCGGATTGTAGGCATAAAAGGCTTCCAAAGTACGCATCAAAACAGGTTTTCCACCTATAGGCAGAAACTGTTTGGGAAGTTCGCCTCCCATGCGCAACCCTTTACCACCGGCAACTATCAGAGCATACTCCATCAATTAAAAATTAAAAATGAAAGTTAGATGACGCACATTGCCTCTTTCAATTCCTGTACCTTCTCTTTTCCGAGCATCATATCTACAACCGTCAGAGCAAATTCCATCGCAGCACCCGGTCCTTTTCCGGTAATGATGTTACCGTCTCTTTCCACCGGAGCACCTGTACATTCAGCACCTTCCAGGTATTGCTCGAAGCCGGGATAGCAAGTTGCCTTGCGGCCTTTCAGCAAGCCAAGCTTACCCAATATCATAGGAGCGGCACAAATGGCAGCAATCGGTTTATTCTTTTCAGCAAAATCCAAGACCAGTTTCCGAAGTTCCGGGCACTTCTCCAAAGTAGCAGCTCCGGGCATTCCACCGGGTAAAAGAACTAAATCTGCGTCATAGAAATCACAGTTCACTACATTCTTATCGCAAAGCACCGGTACATCATGTGCACCTGTTACTATCTCATCGGGAGTCACCGTTATCATTTCCACGTTCAGCCCTGCACGTCTCATTACATCCACAGAGGTGAAAGCTTCCACTTCTTCAAATCCGTCTGCAAAAAAAACATAAACTGTACCCATAATTGTTCTCCTTATTATTTTAGTTTAAAGTAATATGTTATCGTTCCTGTCTGGTTATTCAAACCGCTTACAGCATTGAAACGCGCTTTCTTAGCAGCATCTTCAGCCGCCTTCCGCAAGGCAGAATTAATGGTATTGGTCTTCCGGTCAATACTGGTAGCAATAACATGTCCTGCCGGATTTACAGTAATAGAAACCACCACAATCCCTTCATCCTGCACATTATATGCCGGACGCGGCAAACCACCTTGTCCTATAGAACGTCCGCCGAGGTCAAAAGTTCCATAACCTCCCGTTCCGCTCGACGCACCTTCCGGCGCATTTCCGGTGGGACTTCCCTGGATACCTGTTCCCTCAGTCGTACCTTTGCTTCCCATTTGTGCTCCTTTTCCGAAGGCACCTGCCACCCTCTTACGGGCAGCCTCTTCCGCCTCCCTGCGTTCCCGCTCGGCTTTAGCTTCCGCCAACTTCCGGGCTTCTTCCGCTTTCTCGGCTTCCGTCTTCTCCGGTTTTTCCGGCTTCTTCTTTACTTCTTCCTTTTTAGGTTCCGCTTTAGGCTTGATAACAACGGTTTCTTCATCCTCCTGGGTAAGCATCTCCTGTTCTACCGTCTCCTGCACTTTAGGGGCAACGGTCTCAGGCATCACATCCACTTTCACCAGGGAGGGATCAGCACTTCCAAATGCATTGGGCACTTCACCCAGCATTACCGGCATACCGTCTTCATCCTGCTGCTCCGGCAAAGCGAAGCCAACCAGTATCAACAGGAGAATGAACGCTACATGTACCAGCAGCGCACCTACCATTCCTATATATTTGCCTTTCTTCTTCGGATCCACCATTGCCATTTACTATTTAACCATTTACAATGTACAATTTACCCATCGTACATTTATTTCCCTTCAGGCGGGCGTGTAGCCAGCACCATCTTGAACTTATTCTCATTGGCAATATTCAGCACTTTCACGATTTCCCGGTAAGGCACAGCTTCATCAGCATAAAGCGCCACATACATTTCCGGTTCTTTCGCAGCGCACGATTGCAGGAAAGGAGTCAATTCTTCCAAAGAAATCGCCTGCTCCTTATCATTTCCAAACGCCGCATAAAAATTCAGGTCCTTATCGATAATCACTCGCGTCAAGGGCTTAGCCGACGTCTGCTGTTTTCCCTGCGGAAGCAACACCTTGATAGCGTTCGGCGAAACAACCGTAGACGTGATCATAAAAAAGATCAGCAACAGAAAGATGACGTCCGTCATGGATGCCATACTGAAATTGGGCGATATTTTAGCTCTACGTTGTAGCACGCTCTAATTTTTAATTATTAGTTATTAATTTATTATGCGGGTTCATTCAAGAGATCCATGAATGCCATGGTTTTAGCCTCCATCTTATTCACCACGCCGTCTACCAGAGTCACGAGGTAGTTATAGGCAAACATCGCAATAATACCCACGATCAAACCACCTACCGTAGTGATCATAGCCTCGTAGATACCGCCCGAAAGCAATGTGATATCGATGTTGTTACCTGCATTGGCCATTTCGTAGAAAGCACGCACCATACCGGTCACCGTACCGAGGAAACCAATCATCGGCGCACCTCCGGAGACGGTTGCCATAATCGTCAATCCTTTTTCCAGTTTCGCTACCTCAATGTTTCCCACATTCTCAATCGCAGCCTGCACATCATTCACCGGACGTCCCAAACGGCTGATACCTTTCTCAATCATACGGGCAGCCGGAGTATTTACGCTGCGGCAATAAGCTATGGCGGCTTTTATTTCTCCATCCAGGATATAATCCTTTATCTTATCCATGAACATCGGGTCCTCTTTGCCGGCTTTCCTGATCACATAGTTGCGTTCGAACAAAATGTAGAAACAAAGGATGGACAGCAATCCAAGAACGATCATAATCCAACCACCCTTGACAGCCATGCTCCATAAGTTCATCTCTTCAGGACCAGCTACCGGAGTTAATACCGGATTGGCGCCCGCAATAGAATCGGTCAGCGCCGGAGCCACTTGGGCTAATAACAACATTGCATTCATCAACGAAGACAGTTTTTATATTCCTGAATGGTACGTTCCAATCCCAGATACAGAGCATCGCTTATCAGCGAGTGTCCGATAGAGACTTCATCCATCCATGGAATGTTTTGATATAAATAATTCAGATTCACCAAACTCAGGTCATGTCCGGCATTCAGACCCAGCCCCAGACTACGTGCCACTTTGGCGGCTTCTACAAAAGGCGCAACGGCAGCTTCCTTATTCTGCGGATAAGCGGTCGCATAGGGTTCGGTATAGAGTTCCACCCGGTCGGCACCAGCTTTGGCAGCATACTCTATCATCTCCGCATCCGCCGATACAAATACGGAAGTACGGATGCCTGCATCATTAAATGTTTCGAGTACTTCGGTCAGAAATTCCAGATTCTGCTTGGTATCCCAGCCTGCATTAGAAGTCAGCTGAGTCGGACTATCCGGAACCAGAGTCACCTGATGCGGCTTCACTTTCAATACCAGATCAATAAATTCGGGGGCAGGATATCCTTCGATATTAAATTCAGTACGAAGCAACGGGCGAAGATCATACACATCCCTCTGGCGTATATGACGTTCATCAGGGCGTGGATGTACGGTAATTCCTTCCGCACCAAAGCTTTCACAATCCAGTGCTACTTTCACCACATTAGGGACATCCCCTCCACGCGCATTACGCAACGTCGCAATCTTGTTTATGTTTACACTTAATCTAGTCATAATTCGGATCATAGTTTGCCGCAAATGTACAAATAATAGCGATACATTGGCAGCGTTCTGAGAAAAAAACACCATATTTGCATTTCATTAAGAAAGTACAGACGATGAAATTTGCCATATTTGGAAATACTTACCAAGCAAAAAAATCAACACATGCGGAAACTTTATTCCGCTTGTTGGAGCGGCGTAATGCCCAGCTTTGCATTTGCAGGGAGTTCTATAACTTCCTGACTTCCGACCTGCACATGACTATCGCTTCCGCCGAACTCTTTGACGGGGACGATTTTACAGCAGATATGGTCATCAGTATCGGGGGCGACGGTACGTTCCTGAAAGCAGCCAGTCGGGTAGGCAAAAAGAACATCCCCATTCTGGGTATCAATACTGGCCGCCTCGGTTTCCTGGCAGACATTTCTCCGGAAGAGATGGAAGAGACTTTCGACGAGATTTATAATAACCACTACAAGGTGGAAGAACGTAGCGTGTTGCAATTACATTGTGATGACAAAAAATTGATGGAATCGCCTTATGCACTCAATGAAATTGCTGTATTGAAACGCGATAGTTCTTCAATGATCAGCATTCATACTGCTATCAACGGTGCCCATCTCACCACTTATCAGGCTGACGGGTTGGTGGTATCCACCCCTACCGGTTCCACGGCTTATTCGCTGAGTGTCGGTGGTCCGGTTATCGTGCCCCATAGCAAAACGATTGCTATCACTCCGGTGGCTCCGCATAGTCTGAATGTCCGACCTATCGTTATTTGTGATGATTGGGAAATCACTCTTGATGTAGAAAGCCGTAGCCACAGTTTCCTGGTTGCCATCGACGGTCGTAGTGAATCCTGCAAAGAAACAACCCGTCTGCGAATCTCACGGGCTGATTATAGCATTAAGGTAATCAAGCGCTTCAATCATGTTTTCTTTGATACGCTTCGCAATAAATTGATGTGGGGAGCGGATGTAAGATAAAAAAGAGCCGCTATCCGAACTTCAACTTCTCGGATAACGGCTTCTCTTCGTCTATCAACTATACTTAAAATGTCATAGCCTGCCCTCCAATCACACCTGCGATGGCAGTAGCAACGGCAATAATCACTTTAAAAATCACCTTCCAATTCGTTTTCTTCATAGCGATTCTTTTGATTTTCATTCTCAACTTTTACTTTTCAGCTCTCCTTATCCAAGTGGATTCTCATCCAGCCCTCCATCGCCCGAGTTATCTCCCGATCCACCGTCCGAGCCGCCTCCCGCAGGAACGTTTGATAGACCTTTCAGATAATCGTCCAAACTGACCAGATCCAACTTTTCACCGGCACGCGTAGCAGTCTTGGTTATCTTCAACTCTTTATTGGCTTGAAAGAATATGCGAACGCTGTCCACGCTCTTGGCAGTCACATCTTCTGCCTTTTCCTCTCCTTTCGACTTAGCAGCCAGCAAAAACACACCCAACCCGGCAATATTCACTGTCTTACCTTCCAACAACTGCTCTTTCAATTTCTCCACAAAGTTCTGCATGGTACTCTTGATATCACCAATAGAGAGTGAAGAACGATCCTGCATCTTCTGCGCAATAAATGCCAAATCTACAGTCTGTCCTAAAGTTATTAACTGCGGAAAATACTTTTTGGGAGAATTCTCAACCCGAGGGTCGGACGGTCTCTCCACCGTTCTAAAAATTACACTCATACTTTTTTCATTTAGAGATTTAAATTCTGTTTTTATTCACTTCGCTGATCAACGATGATGCAAAGATGAGGATTAAATCTCTAATAAAAGAAAGAAAAAAGACATCGAGAGCAGTTTTTCTGAGAAAAGTTGTAAGTAGCAATAAATCAATCAGTAATCATATAGATTCTTAGTTTCAGCTTCAATTTCTATAGTCCATTATTACCAAAACAGCCGGAACCACTCCTTTTATAGAGCAATCCCGGCTGCCGCCTAAAACAAAGTAACCGCTGTTACCTGTCATTTTTCTTCTCTTCAACCTTCTTCTTACGGACCATTGAGGGAGCTCCTAGTTCTTCTCTTTCCAACACTTCCAGCCATCCTCTTTGCTCCAACTCAAACAGAGCAGGATATACCCTTAATTTATCGGCACCGGAGTGCAAAATGATATCATCCACCGAAACTCCATTAGCAAACGTCCCTATATAGTCAATGATACGCTGCGTATCTATTTCTTTATAATTCATATCAATAAGCATTCTTTTCTCCACGGAACATATTCACCACTGTCATCACCATAATACGAAGGTCCAGCAAGAAAGTCCAATTCTCAATGTACCAAAGATCACGTTTCACACGTCCTTCCATCTGAGATACCTTTTTAGTCTCTCCGCGAAAGCCTGTCACTTGTGCCCAGCCCGTAATGCCGGGTTTCACCAAATGACGCATCATATATTTATCCACCAGCTGGGAATATTCTTCTGTATGCTTCAACATATGGGGACGAGGACCTACAAGAGACATTTCCCCTTTAAAGACATTGATAAATTGGGGCATCTCATCCAGATTACTCTTTCTTAAGAAGTTACCGAATTTTGTCTTGCGCGGATCATTCTTCGTAGCCTGAATCTTATCAGAATCCTTGTTCACTTTCATCGAGCGGAACTTATAACACTGAAAAATCTCCCCATTTTCACCGTTACGGTCCTGCTTGAAAAAGATAGGTCCCGGAGAAGTGATTTTAATGATCGTTCCCACAACAATATATAATATCGGAAAGACAGTTATCAGAAACAAAGAAGAACATAGTAAATCAAAACACCGTTTCATCCAACGGTTCATAGGTTTCTGCAAAGGCTCACATCGAATAGACAACACAGGCACATCCCCCAGTAAAGTCAACTGTAACTGTCGTTTCACATAATTGCGTAGAGAAGGCACACTATAAAAGCGGATCAGATTATTTTCACAATAACGAATAATGGATAAAATATCATCCTTGTACACAGCAGAAAGACCACAATATAATTCCTGAACTTCATTCTCAGAAAGCCATTCCTTCAACCTTTGCATTTCTGCTCGACAGAAAGATTCAGACAATGTGTCTCCCTCTACCCCATCCTTCGCAAAAAAGACTTTCTTTACTCTATACCCATAAGTCACATCACTTAGTACCTGATAAAGTTCGGCCATATTATCACCTCCACCTACCAGTACAACCGTGCGTACATTTTTTCCATGTTTGCGAACAAGTTTCACTATATGTCTTAGAGTCAATCTCCAGCCGACGAGTAAAGGCAGGAACAACAGATAAAAAGACAAAAGATAAATACGGGAAAAATTCCCAACTTTTATTAAAGCTAGCGCTGTTAAAAACACTACAATATGCAAAGTCACAGTTCCTAGCAAACGACCTACAATTTGTTCAGGACGAACAATCCGATAATGCAAAATCACTTTGAAAATTGAAATACAAGGCACGTAACACAGATTTGACACTACCAAATAAGTTTTAAATGGAAAAGCAACAGCTGGCACATTTACCATTTTCAATAGAAAATATACTGCCAGCATCGAGAAGTTTAACAGCAGAAAGTCACCAAGTATGGCGACGTCGCGGATAGATTCTGCCCGATCAGAAGTCAGCGGTTTCATAGTAAGTACGTTTTTATTAAGAAAGTGAGGATATTATCCTACGTTAGTTTTATACGGTCTTTACGTGTTGCTTAATTGCCTGATGATTATTCATCATTTGTATAAATTTGTATTGTAATCAAAGGGAGAATCATATTCAGCCAACAGAGGATGCTTCAAATCTTTTTCACTCAGAATAACCTTGTTGGTCGGTATTCGCCAATCAATGCCCAAACTTCCATCAATCAGCTGAATACCACCATCCGCCTGAGGAGCATAAAAATTATCACACTTGTACTGGAAAACGGCTATTTCCGTGAGTACAGAAAAGCCATGTGCAAAGCCACGAGGTATAAAAAACTGACGATGATTATCCTCAGATAATTCCACAGCCACATGCTGCCCGTAGGTCGGACTTCCTTTGCGGATATCCACTGCTACATCCAAAACTGCGCCTTTTACACATCGTACCAATTTACTCTGAGTGTAAGGCATCTTCTGAAAATGAAGCCCGCGCATCACACCATAACTGGACATACTCTCATTATCTTGTACAAAGTTTATGGGCATAACTTTCTCATCAAATTCTAGTTGTGAGAATGATTCGAAAAAATAGCCTCTCTCGTCACAAAAAATACGGGGTTCAATAATCACCACACCGTCTATCTCTGTTTTTATTATTTCCATTCTTCTATATTGATTTTTTCGACTTAATCCAGATATCATTATCCCATATTCTCCAACCACTTCCAATCTAAATATTTTCACACAAATTCAACATTAATCAAAAGTAAGAAACGAGAAGGTTAGCAAACGATTTATACATTAAGACAAGAGCGACAAATTATTTATTTCCAGTAATAAGAGTCATAACAACAATCATATTACATCATTATTTTCATAAAAATGATGATTGAATTTATAGAATTAATTTATAGGTGATAAGAGTACAAAGAATCAATTCACAGACAATAAATATATTAGCAATTGTTCAAGTTTCATTTTTATGAAAAATATCGCCATTAAATACGACTCTTACAATAAATCGTTTCTGTCACTTATACTTTACTATACTAATATTTATTTTAAATGAATCTTGAAAATAATACCACACGAAAAATATTTCATTTTATTCAATTCACCTACAAAAGTTATATGTTCTCTCCAAATTGAGTAGCCCAAGCCAATGTTTACTTGATATTTTGTTCCTTTAGGATCAAAGGTCAAATCCTCTCTCACATCTGTATACCCAGGAACAATTTCCGACATAATATTCACCCCATTTAGCAATTTATGAAATAACGAACTATCGTCCAATAATTCAAACCGAAAATTTGCACCCGCAGCAGGGTCATTCAATTTATTATCAAGACGCTTACTATATATCCATGCAAAATGTACGCCTAAAGTACCAACATTTAAATAAGTAAAATGCTTGGTTATGGCTAGATAATAACGATTCAAAAATCCATTGCTATAAATAGCCTCTGAAGTATATGTCAGAGATCCCCCATTCCATGAATCACCGATTGCATCATTCGCTCCTAATACGATTTGTGGTGTCCACTTTTTCCACCATCCTTCCTTCCATGCCCGTAAACGAAAATGAAAAGAGCGATCTTGATTAATAAACCTTCCATAAGTAGATGGTACCCAATAACCAGAACGATTACCATAGTCTGTCGGCACAGCTTTATGCCCGGTACACAAATAGCCAACCTCAAACCAAGGAAATATAGTTATATTTACATAATAATTCCAAGTATCATACCACCACCGAGGTACCGTAGCATGCTTATTCAGCCAATTACCACCAAACATTAACGTTTTATCCTTTTGCATTTCCGCCGTAGGCATATTCAACAAGCCAGTAGTACCATAAGATAGTTGAGCACCAGCCTCTATTCTACACAATACAATCAATACAAGTAATGATAATAGTTTCTTTATATGCATCACATTCTATCTTATATAGTCCTCACGGATAATCAAAAATATTTCAACACCTTCTCCACAATATTATGCATATCATAATATTTATATTCAGCTAATCTGCCGCCAAATATCACATTATCTTCCTTATCTGCTAATTTCTTATATTGAATGTAAAGAGTTGAATTCTTCTCATCATTCACCGGATAATATGGTTCCATCCCAGGTTGCCACTCTGTGCTATACTCTTTTGAAACCACAGTTTTAGAACATTTATCTATCTCTGTGCCAAACATTTCAAAATGCTTGTGTTCAATAATGCGAGTGTATGGCACTTCTGCTTCTGTATAATTTACTACTGCATTCCCTTGATAATTACTACAATCGTGCACTTCTTCCTCGAAACGAACTGTGCGATACTCCAACTTACCAAAACAATAATTATAATATTCATCTATCTTACCTGTAAATACAATCTTATCCGCTATTCTTTCCCAACAAGCCCGTTCTTCAAAAAAGTTTGTATTCACCATTGTTCTCACTCCCGTAAGCAATCCTTTTATCAACTTATTATAACCCCCAATAGGAATACCTTGATATTTATCATTAAAATAATTATTATCAAAAATTAAACGAACAGGCAAACGTTTAATAATAAAAGCAGGTAATTCTGTACACTTCCTCCCCCACTGCTTCTCAGTATATCCTTTTATCAATCGTTCATAGATATCCCTACCTACCAGCAATAATGCTTGTTCCTCTAAATTTTGAGGTTCTTTCCCATTCAATAATGTAACAGCTTCATTCTTTTGTCTTTCTATTATTTCCATGGCATCAGAGGGAGTAGTCACCCCCCACATTTGGTAAAATGTATTCATATTGAAAGGCAAATTATAAAGTTTACCTTTATAATTTGCTATAGGAGAATTAGTATATCGGTTAAATTCCACAATAGAATTAACAAAATCCCAAACTTGCTTATTAGAGGTATGAAAGATATGTGCTCCATACTTATGCACATTAATACCTTCTATTTCTTCACAAAAAATGTTACCCCCTAAATGTGAACGCTTATCAATCACCAAACATTTTTTACCCTGCTGTGTAGCTTTATAAGCAAATACAGAACCAAAAAGGCCTGAACCAACAATCAAATAATCATACTGTTTCATACTATTTACATACAGAGTTATAAAAATCAATATATTTTTTTCTCATTTGATGCGTATTGTATATGTTCAACACATCCTCATAAGCCTTCTGAGAAAGAGCAGTAGGAAATGATGCCATCGCCTGTTTTATTCGTGCAGCATAGTCTTCTGCTTCATCACATAAGTATCCATTCATTCCGTCTACTATCACACTTTTATTTCCCATCACATTACTTACAAGACAGAGTTTCTTAATAAACATATTTTCAATGAGACTCATGGCTATAGCTTCTCCCAATGAACACAACACATAAACATCAGCGCCCTTGGCCATGGCTAATGCTTCTTTTCGTGGTTTCCAACCTGTTATTTCAACATTTGGAGCCGTTAAGCAATTAGCCAATTCACCACCACCAATCCAAACAAACCTTGCCTCTGGTACAAGTTCTGCAATGCGATTGAACAGTTCTGGTTGCTTTTGTACACAAATCCTCCCTAGTGTATAAACTGTAAACTTCTCATGCTTTATCGGTTTAATTCCATCCAATGAATTAGAGAGATCTTCCAAATTAACACCGGTTTCCACATATGCAGTACGTTTGCTTACAGTCTTTGCCACCTCATCTTCACTCTCACAACAAGTTAAAGTAATGCTATTTCCCTTACCAAGCATCTTTTCTATCCATTTGTACATACGCATCTTCAGGGAATCTTTTCCCATCAATACAAACGAATAGCCATGCGGTGTATAAACGACAGTGTTCTCTTTGCCTTTAAAGGCGATACGACCTATACCTCCAGCTATAGACGAATGTAAATGAATCACATCAGGTTTCACATTGCGTTCAATATGTCGCAACTCTTTAATAAGTTTAATATCAGTAACAAGATTTTTAAGATGCCCAAAGTTTTTCACTTCTATTAAATGTACTCTTACATCTAAAGTATCTTTATAATTTGGAGGAGTTTGAGGACGGAGTGCATAAGCCAAATAGACTTCAAACTCCTCACACATATCGTTACACAACTGAGATACGTATGCAAAAACACCGCCTCCGAATGCTTCGCAGACCATCAAAATTTTTTTCATAAGTATTATTAGGGATTTATTTTAAGACATTGATTATTCCAGTAGAAGAATATATGTTTAAGTTGGACATATAAATATTTTAATTTATTTTTTTTCTAAATTCAGCACTTTTTATTCGAACCAAAAAATAGCATAAAGAGTAAAAATTCGCTTTCAAACTCCAAACAAAAATTCTTTCTTGTATGGTTAGTAAATTCATATCAACCATCATCAATGCATCTTTATACGGATTCTTTTTTATCAGACTTCGTACCTGATTAATTTTCTCACGATACGGCAATCTATTCTTATCATGAAAAAAATAAAGACGCATACAAGTATATAATCTGGTACATATCCGGCATTTCAAATATTTATCTACTTTATCCTGCAATTTATGTTTTCGCATTATACCTTCTAAAGTTTCTAGTTCTATTGAAGTTAATTGAGGAATATTTAAATCGAATTTATTAGTACGAGAATTCTCCCAACACCTATAATGATAAATCATACTGTTTATATAGTAAATATGATTTGTTAAATTCAAAACATCAGCATTAAAAAGCCTATCTTGTCCTTTTTTTGCCTCAGGAATGAACCAAATATCATTATCTCTTAAGAAATTTGTTTTATAAGCTTTGTTCCATAATGCAATAACAGAATATGGATTCAATTTTCCATTCTGGATTAATTTATAGAATGTAGATCGTCTACATACTTCCAAATCTGTATTCTCAATCATTCCGCTTTGGTCAGAAAAAGATTCCCTAACACTACTGCCTTTAAACTCTCTAACATAGTCATACATAACAACATCAACATTCAATTCTTCGTTTTCCAATATTTTATACAATGTTGATATATAATCACTTTCAACCCAGTCATCAGCATCTACAAATGTTAACCACTTAGTCTCAGTTTGTTTTATTCCATTATTTCTCGCTATTGAAACACCTTGATTCTTTTGGTGTATAACAGTAATAATAGAAGTCTTCTGTGCATATTCATCACATATAACTCCACAATTGTCAGGTGAACCATCGTCAACCAAAATGATTTTATAACCATTTTCACTTTGACTTATTAAACTTTCTATACATCTACGCAAAAAAAGTTCTTCTATTTTATAAATTGGTACAATAATAGTCAACAAGTATTTTACCATCTTACACATCTAAATACTTTCACAAATAAAATTCAACACAATAAAACACTAATCAAAAATTTATTCAATATTTATTAGTTAGGCGCACATATACTTTTTTTGCAATACCATAAATTCCAATTTTATAGCACAATAATCTCAAAATATGCTCAATTTGGTTCTTACAAGTTTGTGGAAAATATTTTTTAAATAAAGCATCAGATTCCATATATTCTGCATCGTGCATAAATTCTTCCCGCTTCTGATTGTATTGTACAGACCTTTTCATTTCGGCTGTTCCTGCAATCAGTTTTTCAATTTTAACTTCTTCGAAATAAAGAAGTTTACTAACCTGTGAAAATATATATCTTCCTTTCTGCGTATGTATCAGCACCCTTGTTACCCCTTTATCACTATCTATTTTTTTCGTAAAACGTCCTACATCAAAACAATCCCAAATCGTAAAATCACTAACACGGTACTGCTTCTTGAATTTACAATCATAACAAGAAGGTCTATTACACATACCAGAAAAGAAAGCCCTCAACCAAAGGTCACTCTCTACCCCTTGATGATAATTACCGTTATTCTTATCTGTAATAATATTCATTGTAGAATATTTGTATCCATAGTATTTATCTCGGAATCGTACTTTCCGTATTTTTTCCTTTAAGTGACTTTGTTTTAGTTCTATATATTTCTTAAATACAAAAGGAGAAGGCACCGCTCTACAGACTACATCAACTAAAACTAGATTTTCATAATCTTTCTTCAGATAATGTTTTAATCCTTCAATTTGACAAGGAGTACCACTAAAACATACTAACCTTCCTTGATTTAAAAATAATTTTACCGTATCGTATATATTTTTCCCCAGAAAACTCTGTATATATTTACTATTTCTGAATAATTGCAAATCTTCCTCTTTATCTACGTATGTATGATAAGCCATCAAAGTATCACTTAATGCAACTCCAAATACAAGTCCATCTTTATCAATCACATATTTGGATATTGCAGAAAAAGCACCACCAGCAGTACTTTCTTTCAATATTTGTAAATTCTTATGTTGTACTACATAACCTTTTTGTTCAAAAGGCCTCTCCTCATAAAGATTTATAATAGGACAAGTCTTATCACATAAACCGCAATTAATGCACGATTTCATTTCAATATCAGGATACGCAAAACCTTCACTGTCCCTTTTCATTTCAATACATCCTTTAGGACATATAGCAGCACACGCTCCGCATCCACAACATTCTTTTTTATCTTTTATCTCTATCATCTGTTAAATCTCGCCACCTAATTAGACCTACATCAAATTAGAATTATTCCATAACGCTTTTTTCAAATACGAGTATGAATATTCACGCAAAGCATCCAATAAACCATGCACTTTTTCATAATCAATATACATACACAAACAAACATTAACATCTTCATCTCCATTTAGTATACGACCTTTTATATTGAGTAAATCAAATAAAGTATCAAGTCGGCTATTAGTAGATTGCTTTGTCAACTGTGTATAGCGTCTAAATACATAAAAATTCTTTGAATATAATATAGAAAAAACAGAACAATGAAATGAATCAGTACAAATATGTGTTGCATTTTTTATTAGCCTAACAAAATCCATGGGACCTACATTATAAGGAGTAACATCAGCATACCCTTCATCACATTTTACATAGTGATCAACATGTGTTAAGGCAACAACTTTCAATTTGGTTTCCATTCTTAATCTCTTTACAAATTCCCTATGTACAGTAGTTTTCCCTATAAAATAACAAAATATATAAGGTTCTCTTTCCACAGAGCTTTGCTCTTGCACTTCCAACCATTCATCGCCTGTAAGAAGTAAAGTAGGATCACACACAACCGGAACTTTCCGGCCAGTAATTTGTTCAATCAATGCTTGTCCAGATTGCTCCCTCACACTCACATGTTTAATTCTTGGCATAAATTTCCGCACCATCTCGGCCGTATCCCTAGGAAGGGATGATACACCAAAACTTGTTGCATAAGCAATAGAGTTCACACTTTCAGGCACAAAGTTTAATGTATAATAATTAGCTGCAATATTTGCTGGAAGCCAAAGTTGATCACTGCCAATCAATACTGCCTCATATTTTTCTTCACATTTTTTAGATAGACTATCTATGGATGAATATTCTTCCGAGAGACGAATATATTTCTGTTTGAATTCATCAAATTTCAAATCTCTATATTTAATACTCTTTGTATATTCATTTGACAGAAATCGTTTTTCTAATAAGTTCTTAGCCTTCCCTAAACGAGTACGAAAAATGTCCGAAGTAATGCCTGATTTCAAAATATATAAATATTGTGAACGACGGAGATCTTTTAAAAAGCCAGTGACATTAACCGTTTCATTTTCCACATTAAGCTTATCTAACACCTTCTGCGTAGCATAAGCCTGCAACATGCTACCATAATTATGTATAAAATAGCATGATACTATCGCTGTTTTTTTCATAAATAAATTGTTTAAAAGACATTTTGCCCCACATTATTTACCATTACTAACAAATCATAAATATTAGGAACATATCATACGAATCAGCACCTCAAAGCAAATAATTATTTAATCCCTTCTAAAAATATCCCTTGTATACACTTTCTCGTTAACATCATCAAGACAAGCTTCATATCTGTTTGCAATAATTGCATGACTTCTTTGTTTAAATACATCTAGATTATTTACCACCTTACTACCGAAAAAGGTACTACCATCTTCCAATGTAGGTTCATAGATGATAACCACTGCACCTTTAGCTTTCACACGTTTCATGATACCTTGAATAGATGATTGGCGAAAATTATCCGAATTAGATTTCATTGTTAACCGATATACACCAATCACACAATTTTTCTCCTCATTGGGTTTGTAATCACCGCGATTGTAATAATCGTAATAGCCAGCTTTGCAAAGAACACGGTCAGCAATAAAATCTTTTCGGGTAGAATTTGAATCAACAATTGCTTGTATCAAATTCTCAGGGACATCAGCATAGTTAGCAAGGAGTTGTTTAGTATCTTTAGGTAAACAATAACCACCATAACCAAATGATGGATTATTATAATGCATGCCAATACGTGGATCAAGACTCACACCATTAATAATTGCTTGCGCATCCAAACCCTTCATTTCAGCATAAGTATCCAACTCATTAAAATAAGACACGCGAAGAGCGAGGTAAGTATTCGCAAAAAGTTTTACAGCCTCCGCCTCAGTCAACCCCATAAACAATGTATCAATATTCTCTTTAAGAGCCCCCTCTTGCAACAAAGCCGCAAAAGTTTGCGCAGCTTCTTCCAATCGTTTGTTGCCATTAGGCCTACCTACAATAATACGACTAGGATAGAGATTATCATAAAGAGCCTTACTCTCACGTAAAAATTCTGGTGAAAAAAGGATATTTTCCGTATTCATTTTTTTACACACACATTCCGTATAGCCTACAGGTATAGTACTTTTAATCACCATAATAGCATTTGGATTAACTCTCTTCACCAATTCAATCACTTCTTCTACATGACTTGTATCAAAGTAGTTTTTCACAGGATCATAATTAGTTGGAGCGGCAATGACTACAAAATCAGCGTTCCTATAAGCAGCTTCACCATCCAATGTAGCATATAGATTCAATTTTCTCTGAGCTAAATATTCCTCAATATATTTATCTTGTATTGGAGATAGCCGATTATTTATAAGATCCACTTTTTCAGGTATTACATCAACAGCTGTTACTTGATGATGTTGACTTAACAAAGTGGCTATACTCAACCCTACATAGCCTGTTCCAGCTACTGCAATCTTAATATCCTTTTCCATTATCTACATATTTATTTAAAAATCATTTAAAACTAAATGAGAATTAGTTTATTACTCATAATAAATCTAGTATACATTTCAATTACTTACAGAATTTATTATACATTATAATATAGATGGAGTATCAATATAACCTCTTGCACTATTTACAATCTCTTCCAGACAGTTCATCCAGTAGAATTCTATGAGATAAAATCAAATGCTTATATACAAACATCTGCCGCTTTCTGTTACTAATCTTAATACTATTAGTCGCCCGATCTTCCTTATGATATATCTTCAAAGTTGGTAGATATACAGACTTAAGTCCACATTTTTTGAGTCTTAAAAAAAGAAGCTCTTCTTCATGGTATAAGAATGTGCGAGCATTTATTCCATCAAACTGCTCAATATAATTAGGAGAAAAAATCCAAAAGCATCCATGCAACTGTACATTTTCGACTCTTTTGTTTATTTCTTTAGCTTTTGTAGAAGATTTCTTGTGGGTAATTCTGCACATAATACTTCTGATACACATATCTACCCCCAACCAATTCATCAAAGCATATATACAATATCTCACTATTTGCCTTCGGCAATACCCCTTAGAAGGTAATTGATTTCTGCCAGGATTACTATCATATGGAGGCGTTGGTGTTATTACCATTGGACCAAGTACAGCAAAATGACTCAACTTATACTCATTTTCAACTTGATAACAAAATGAATTATCAAGTAGTAATGTATCATTATTTAGCATAACAATAAAATCCGCTCCACGTTCCTTCGCATATTTAAATCCAACATTATTGCCTCGCGCAAACCCCAAATTTTCCGAATTCATTAGTACCTGTACTTCGTCATCCTCTGCATATTTTAATTTTAACAACGATCCCGAACTATCAGGAGAACAATTATCTACTACAATAATATCCCTAGACCTAGCCGATATATACTTTTTAATTGAATCAATACACTCAATTGTATCAGTAAAGGTATTATAATGGAGTATAACAAAAGAAAATTTTGTCATGATTGATTAAAAATAAATTCTTTGTAAAATTCTTCATATTGTTTTACTATTGGCACCCAATTCATTTTTTTTCGCCAAATAGATTCTATATTACACCTCATTAAGTTTATTTTCTGAGGATTTTTCAACCAATCATCAATTTTACATGTAAGAGCATTAACATCACATGGCGGAATAATAGCTCCTGTTACTCCATCAGTTACAGCATCAGGTAGCGCTCCTACATCAGTTGCAATAACAGGTACATTAAGAGAAAAAGCCGTCTGGATTACCCCACTCTGGGTAGCATCTTTATAAGGACATACAGCAAATAGACAACCTCTAAGCAATCCTACCAATTCAGGAATCCCAATATAGCAGTTACGTATTTCTATATAATCTTGTTCCTCATACAAAGATTTATCAAAATATATTTTACCACCACCCGCAACAACAAGTTTGATATTCGCATATTTTTCATGAATATATTTCATTGATTCAAGCAAAATTTCAACCCCCTTATACTGAGATATATAACCAAAAAATAAAATATAAGGTTTATCTTTTGTCTCAGACAAACATTTAACATTTCTCATATAATCGAATTCACCCATTTGGGTCACAAGAATTTTACTAAAAGGATAATTGTAATACTCGCAAAACATTCTTACATTTCGATTATTTAGCATAACTATTCTGTCAATCAAAGCAATACTTAGCCTACGGTATAATTCAAATTTGAGACTCTCTTTTCCTGAATGCGGAAACGGATCATGTAATGTTAATACAATTTTCTTTCGAAAAGCATATAATAATAACTTAATTCCCATTAAAGGCCAAGTAATGTGAATAATATTAGCACGAAAAGATTTAATATGTTTTACAAGTTTCAAATACAACAAAATTGTTTTTGGATGCAATCCTAAACTTTTAGTACTATTTACAACAAATATTTTATTAAGATCTATATAATCTTTATACATCAAGAATTCCTGATATTCTGAAGCTTTAAAAATCCCATTTTTAGGGATCTGTTCTTTTATATCAATCAAACCCGCTCTTAATCTAAAACTATTTATTTGTATATAATAATACACATCAATACCCTGTTGCTGAAAAGCTCGAATCAAAGGAAAATCATTGTCTGTAAATGGAAGTTGGCTAAAATACACTATCTTCATAATCGGCCTATTCAATCAGTATATATTTACAATAAAACATCTAACAAAATAATATATAATATTCTATTTCGTTATCCCTAAATCAATAAAGACTTGCTTCATACTTTCATTATATAATATATTATATGATTGTGCAAACAGTCTACACTTTTCATAATCAAATGACATTATCTTCCTTATGATTTCCCGAGGTGTAGGATATTGCATTTTAGTCTTGTATGCATATAAGTAATTAATTAAGCTTGCCGCTTTCAGAATATGATATGTTTTACTTGATTCTTGTTTATACTCTTTAAAGATCCCTCCCATTTTTTTAGAAACAGTTCCATATTCATCAAAACAAAAAAAGGGCGTAGAATTATGTATTGACACAACGATTGGATGCATTCTCTCTCCAATATACCCTTTTGCATATTTTATAAGTGCATACCAGTCAATTGGAGAAAGTGGTAATTCAATTCTTTTGCTAACACCAGCATCAATTAAACCTTCTGGCATAGGAAAGATTACAGGCTCAACCTCGTACCTTTCAAGTTCTTCAGCAAGTTTCTTTATGTATGATCGTTTCATATATTTACTACTAAAACTGAGCAATACATAATTAGCCTTAAGATTAAATTTTTGCAATATATCTTCTTTAGTAGGAATGCTAATATAACAATTTGTATTAAAAGAGAAAACTGGGTCAGGCGTTATTTTAACATTTCTAAATTTGGACAATTCCTCTACCATTTCTTTTGTCCATTCATCCCTCACTGTTACACTTTTATAATGATTAATTCCTTCATAAAAGTATAACCGCTCATTTTTATTTAAAAGGTAATATGGACAATTCTGTGAAGAGACAGAAAAGGCACAAATTGGAATAGATCTATGTAATTTTGTATAATAATCACAGAAAAAAGGATTTGCGTGTTTATCTTCGACTGAAAGTACTTTAATAGAAACATAAGAAAATTTCTTTTTTGAAAATCTTTTGCGACATACTTCAGGAACATATTTAAAAAGTGCATCACTTCCTGCAATGATAGCTTCAATATGATTTTCTTCTATCACTTCCAATAAATCTTCTTCAGATCTACATAATTTTGAAACAGGCAACACCTCATTCGTAAAGTTTAAATGTTCTTTAACTTGAACTTCAGGAATACGCTCAACATACATATCTTCCAAATCTTGAGGATACCAATGTAAAACAATTGGATCATGTCCCATTTTTTTTACATAACCAACAGTAGATATAGTCTGTAATTGCGCTCCAAAATTTGGGACGCAATGGTAAGTTAAGATTCCTATTTTCATTTTAATATAGCTTTATTCTTTTTTATGTTTTGGTCGAGCATATATAAAAATACAGCATAAGCCATCATACCTACAGACCATATAGCCCAGAAGTCAAATATTATCAGAAACATTTTCATTATAAAAAAGTATTTAAACCACTTATCGATAAATTTCCAATTTCTTAGAAATATATATATGTACCATACAATGGCAGAAACTCCCAAAAGACCGAATTTTGAATAATAACCAATAATACCTACGTCAGCTTGGTACAATCCATAATCCGCCAAGCGCTCAAGTTGTCCTTTAAGTAAACTACCTTCGCCTTCAAGTCCTGCTCCCCATAACGGATATAAGGGTGAATTTGAGAAATCAAAGAGAAAATATTGGGCCGAAATATAACGAATAAAGTCCTCACCTTCTCCTTGTGCCTCATTTGCACGCTCTGACATCTCTGCATAACCTGCAAAAAAAGTCTCAAAAAGAAAAAGAAGTAATAACAAAGCAATGCATACATACACATATTTCCTCTTTCCCTTAACTGTCAAGACTGAATATGCCAAGATAGCCAATGTTGCAAAAATATGCTTGCGAGATCCATAACATAGTAAACCTGCCATAAGTAAAATAGCTATAAGAACAGATTTAACCATATTCTTATTCGTCTTTTTCGTTAAATCAATGCATCGGAATAACCAATAAGAAAAAGAAATCATAACAATATCAACGCCCCATATATAAAAACGCCATATTCCCATTCGTTCATTAACACTATTATTTTGTAAAAATCTTCCAGAAAACCAAAATGTCGGATATGTAAATTGTTGACCTATCTCAAGAATAACCCATACAACACTAAGAAATGTCAGTACAGACATCAAAGCTTTAGTACTATATTGCCATTTATGTAAGACTAAAAATAGAAATAAACCATAAGATAATACAATAGAAGCCTTTACTGTTGATATGACACTCTGATTCCACTCAATATAAGCCGGAATAAAACTAATGAAGATTGTCACAATAGTCCATTTAACAATTCGAACTATACCTGTAGTATCATTTATTGAGATTTTCCTATATATAAACAAGATTACAATATATATAGCAAATAATAATCCCGCTAATTTTGGAGGAAGCCCATCTATTTTTAAATAAGGAATATAGCTCCAAAATTGCATTGATAATAATATACTAAACAATACCAATACATTCTTTGTCGTTTTTTCTCCAATACTTTTCATTCGTTGATTTGCTAATTTTATGATTATCAATAATGACTAAACTACCCATATATCAATTAGACATAAGAAAAACCAAAAAAGTTAGCCTATACAATTATAAATAAAAATCATTCCCCAAAAAACAATCGTTTTAACCATGAGCTCATCACGATAATTTTATATACAACAAGCGACAAGCTAATAGAGAAAATAGTAAGTACTGTAGCATACAGAATTTGTATTGTAACCGAAGTTATTGCATTCTGTTGAAGTATAAAACTACCGACTTGTGGCAATTGGATAACAAATGCAATATGAAGAATATAAATAGGCAAACTGTGACGTCCCAAATAGGATAGTACAGAACGCATACGCATATATATCCCATGAGAAAAAGTATAAAAAACAATAAGAGACCCTAACAATGGAAGTAAGTACCCCCCCAATTTAACACAGTATAGTGGAATTATGCCTAAATCTTCAAAATATCGACTAATAAAAAGTATAAAAAAGGAAAGTATTGCTATAGTATAAAACCATGATTGTTCTATAAATACATGAAATAGTGATTTATACTTACGCAATAATACACCCATACCAAATGGTATCAATGCACCAACAAAACGTCCCAAATCGATTCCCAATATCTTCCAAGTTGTAACACAACTGAAACGAAAAATAGCATAAATCATTAGGATAAAAACAATATCAAACAACAGCCTTCTCTTTCTATTAATCCTCTCCATTACAACCATCATAAGGAAACCTAATATAGAAAGTTCAAAAAGACACAATAGAAACCAATAACCTATTGCTCCTCTCAACACATATACAATCCAAATTGTACAAAGCCAAGGAATAAATAAACGACTTATCTTTTTTTGAGAAATGGGAAAAAATTTTGCCAATCATATATTTTGTATGATAAAAATCCAGAAACCATAAAAAACAAAGGCATATGAAAAGAATAAATTATCTGCCAAACCAGTCCACCCAATTTTATATTTGGCAACTGCTTAAAATCATAAATACAAACAGTTTTATAATCAGTATAGTTCCAAGCGATGACATGTCCCATAACCATCAAAAATATAGCAAACCCTTTAATGGAATCAATATATTCAAATCTTTCTTTCATAAAGTCATGATATTAAATAAAATGATACGGATTCCGTGGATTATATTGATAGTCTTTCTTTTCACGATAACTTATTATCTTAGCTGGTACACCTCCAACAATTGCATAAGGAGGTACATCCTTTGTAACTACAGCCCCGGAAGCAACTATTGCCCCCCGTCCGATGTTAACACCTGGCAGAATTATAGCACGAGAGCAGATCCAAGAATATGAACCAAGCACAACAGGTGCTCCTGCACCTCTAAAGTCATCAGAATTGTAGTCATGGTGCAAAGTCCATATTAAAACATGACTAGCTATTACACAGCCTTCTTCTATACATAATCCCTTTCGCGCATCAAGTATTACATGCTTCCCTATTGAGTTCTTACCTTTTATTATAAGTTTCTGAGGAGCACGTAGCTCTATATGCCGATACATATAGACATCCTTTCCCATTTTTACACCATACAAACGCGTATACACTAACCGCCGTAAATGGCGACTAAATAAAACCGGTGTCAATTCATTTAATATAAGTTCATAAAATGATTTTTTCCAAAGCATAAAATTTCACTTTAAGCACCTTAATATATCAATAACAAACATTTCAAATTCAAAATACGTTCTTTTACAAATTGTTTAATGCGAGTTCGCAAATAGTCTCTTTTAAAAGATCTATATGCTTGTTCTAAGTCCACGTGTAATACACTTTCAACTAAATCTACATAAGATAATGATTCAGGATTTTGATAGATAGTATATCTTTCTGGTGGTATAAGCCTATTAGCTGGTAAAAGTGCATCTTGAGAAAATGTCTCAGATGCAAGAACTGGCGTTAAAATAAATTCATCAGACAATAAATCAACGATTTTTTTACCTTTACCTGTATTACAGAGTAAAGAACTAATTCCATTTTTTCTATTATTTATATTGAACAGTCTTTTATACCTTGCTGCATGTCCCCAAGCATCGCCTACCGTCAAATCCCCATATCGTCCTTTGTCTCTAAATGGACAGTCATAACAAGACTCTCTAATATTGTAATTCTTACCATCACCACTATATGCAAAACTTCGATATGTCGGAGACGCTTTTGCATGCCGTTCTACATGTTTTTTTCTTCCTTCTGAATCTGTTATATCAAAATTCACAACTCCTCCCAAAGACCACGGATATATCCTTTTACTTCGAAAACGAAAATTGGAAAGTCTCCCTTGGAATTTATTCTCCCAATAAGCCACTTCAAGAGGCATTAATTTTGAACTAAATACACCATGACAGATAATATCTATAGTTAATAGATTCTCATAAGATTTCCTCAAAAAAGATTTTAACCCTGCAATCTGACATGGCGTTCCTATATAAAGAACCTGCTCTTTAGCAAGGAGCATTTTTTTCACCTCACCGTAAGTTTCACTAGCATTACTTTGTAAATATTTAGAATTTCTTGTTTTTTCTAAAGTTACCAAATCATGCACACAAACATACTTGGCCTTCCAATCTTCTTCATCAAGAACAACTCCAAAGACATACCCACCATGCAAAATATACCACTGTCCAATCCATGTACAAAGCCCAATAGTCGCACTATTTAATCCATACTCCGGACTCTTCGATGTAACCAAGTAGGATTTTTCATTCAAGTATTCATTCGCCTGATGGCTATTTGACATTACCGGACATATAACATCACATAACCCACAATGTACACATTTCTCACGATTCAAGAACGGATAGTAAAAGCCTTCTTCATCTTCTTGCATCGTCAATGCCATGTGTGAACAAATACACGCACATGCACCGCAACCCGTACAATTCTTCTTTTCTTTAGTAAAGATATAACTTTTAAATTTCATTAATTATTCATTTCAAAAAAGACCAAACTTTATTTGCGAGTTTTAAAGGTAAATATCGAAATATGAAATACTGTACTTTGGCATTGGAAGTACATTTTGTATAAGGAATAAAGCAAAGTTTCTTGACTCCACATGAAGAAAGCATACGATCAATTCGTGCATCAAATTTAAAATCATAATAAAAATTTAGTTCTGCTCTATACTGATCAACGACTCTTTTTAAACCTTCTTCCAATGATATTTTAAAAATTAAATTAGGAACAGCTGCTTTTATTTTACTATTATCAAACAAAGCATTTAAGCATCTATCCCCTAACAATTCATTTTTATATTCTGGTAAGCAATTTACTATTTTCTCTACTGGTAAATCAACTATATTAGGAGTCTGATTGAGTATTTTATAAAGTGCAAGAATTACATCTCTCCACCTATAATTATAATCACTTGTTATATGAAAGTCTTCGTTCTGTGCTTTCTCATTTAAAAAAAGACCCACAACAGCTTCCGCAAAATCTATAGTATGCGTTAAGGTGCAATAATTATTCCCTCCGTTCCAAATAAACATAGGTTTACCACTAACAATACGCTCTATAATGGTGCGATGATATTTATGAGCTGGGGCAATACCTAAAGGAATTCTAATGTCATTATAAGTAATATAAGGCCTAACTATAGTATAATAACAGCCTGAACCTCGATTAGCTGTTATAAGAATTTGTTCTGCCTCATACTTTTGTATATTATATTGCCATAAAATATTAGGTTTTCTTGTCTGTTCCGTTATGAAAGTTTTATCCTCACTGTCTCTACAATAAACACAAGCTGATGATATAAAAATATATTGTATACATTTATTAGATAACACAGAATATAATCGTTCAATATTTTCAGCAGTTCTTGAAAAAAAATCAATAATAACTTCATAACTCTTTCCTTCTAGAGTTTGAATAACTGTTTCTATATTATATAAATTCGCTTTGTGAATAGAAACCCTATTATCCACTCTTTCATTATTATTTCCTCGATTAAGTATAGATACGTCATAACCTTTTTCTAAAGAAAGTTTCATAATATCCGAACTTAACGTACCAGTACCACCTAACAATAAAATTCTCATAGAAAAACTATTTCTTTTTAAATAATTTCCTAATTTTAGATTTCACAAAAGCGCGTTCATTTGACGTACATCCTACATAATAAATCACAGTACTTGTTGATATAAAGCTTCCTACTACTACCAATACTATTCTCAAAACTCTATCTCCAACAACATTATAAATCAACATAGGAAATATACATGACAATACACTTACTATTATTATGTTCATATATACTTCTCGTATAAAATTCCTCGCCGATAAGCCTGTCTTTTTTCTGAGCATAACAATACGAATAATAAAACAACCTTGAGAAATAACAATAGCAAGAAGTATAGTGCTTTCTGGCTCAAATCCCCAATAAAGAAGTAAATATGAAAATGGAAAATTCATCATATTTAACCCACCAACAATAATACTATAATTCCGAATTTTACCCGTAGCCAACATTACCGTTATCAATGGTAATGATATAGATTCACACATTGCCAATACAAGAATTAAGCGAACAAAATTCACTGTATGTTCAGGGACTACTTTAAGCCATACAGACAGTATACAATCAGTCTCTATTATTATAGGGAGTGAAAGTAATAATAACATATAGAAAGACAACCTGGAACCTTTATATAACAACTTCATTAGATACTCGCTATCTGAAGATGCATATGACTTTGTAATCTGTGGATTAAGAGCTGTCATAAAATTACGAACAAAACTCTGAGTTGCATTATTTACTTGGACTGCAATACCACGTGCTGCATTAACAGTTGTTCCGCAAAATAAATTAATAACAATATTTACACCTTGATCTTTTAAAACTCCTGCCGAGGAACCTATTAAATTCCAACCAGCAAAACCTGCCATCTCTCTCAACACTTCTTTATCATAAATAAAGCGATAAGTACATTCTTTAAAGTGTCTCTTACAATAATAAGCATATACAAAACGTATAATAAGTGCTACAATCAACAACAGTACTGCATACACTTTCAATTTATCAAATATAACTATATACAATGCGAAAGCCACTAATAGTTTTAATACCACCTCTAAAATACTTACATAAGCAAAAGCTTTCATCCGTTCGTGTGCAATAATAGCAGCATTATAAGGTATACTTATTAAATTTATCATAAAAGTAAAAATAGAGCATTGCAGCACCCAATTAGCAGCCACTACACGCTCTACAGGTATGTTCATTTGAGTATTTAAGAACCACACACCACCAACTTCCGCCAAGATACATATCAGAAAGGCTAATATGACCTGGATAGTGACAGCCGAGGAAAATATAACTTTCAACCGGTCATATCCTTCTCTTCCCAATTCATAAGTAATAAAACGGCTAATAGCTGCGGACAAAGATCCAGATATGATAGAAAACATAGCTACAACTCCACCAACAACATTGTATATACCGAAATCCTCCACACCTAGAGTGTTCAAAATTATGCGGCTGGTGTATAAAGAAACAGCCATAGTAAGTAACATGCGAAAGTACAGCAACAATGTATTCTTCGCAATTTTTCGATTGTTGAAAGAGGTGTCTGGCATTAAAATGAAACCTTAATAAACCTAAACTAGATCAAATAACGTTCTACTTTCTCAAAATGTCAGTTTGAACTAAAAGTAGATTTTATTATTATACAAACAATATATCTTAGCCAATCAAATAGCCATTACAATTTCATATCTTTAAAATCCTCTTTTATCAAGAGAATATTACTTTCACTCTAATATTCAAAACACTACTTCTGAAACTCACATTTGTAACAAGTGCAGATATAGCATGATTTACCAAAGTAATTTGCAAATAAACGCTCACATACTTTCCATATTATTCAAATTACAGACAACAAGCCATAATGACCAACGTTCAATAACACAAGCTAACTAAACTGATATTAAAATCAAATATCAACATATACTACATAAAATTATTTCTTCTCCTCTTTCTTTTTACCATTTGTCTCATAACCATAACCGTATCCATAACCATAACCATATTTCTTACCATAACCATAGCCATACTTCTTACCATAACCATAACCATAACTATTCTTACGTTTACTCATATCAATACTATTAATAACAGTGGCAAGTTTAGAAAATTTCTTCTCATCACGAAGCGTATTGATATAGCCAAAAGCCGCCTTCGGAGTAACATCAGCACGGCAAACATAGACACACAAATCAGCAACACGACCAATTATAGCAGTATCCGTCACCAAACCAATAGGAGCCGTATCTAAAATAACATAATCATAATGTTCCTTCAAATGTTCAATAGCCTTATCAAGAGCATCACTCGCCACCAGTTCTGTTGGGTTAGGAGGAATAGGTCCCCCTGGAAGAATATCCAAATTAGGACTGATATCGCTGTGCTGAATCATATCAAACAGGTTTGCATGTTTAGGATCACTCAAATAATTAGTAATACCTTCTGCCCGGCGAGACAAGTTGAACACCTTATTCAGACCGGGCTTGCGAATATCCAAACCGGCAATAACAACCTTCTTACCCATATAGGCAAGACTGACAGCAATATTACCGGCAATAAACGATTTACCCTCACCAGGCTGACTGGAACTAACCAGAATAACCTTTTCATCACTTCCCAACATGAAAAGCATATTCGTGCGAAGGGCACGGAAAGTCTCTTCCATTATGTCATTCCTATTCTCACGAACGACAATGGCACCCTCTTCAGGCTTGGCTCCCAAAGGTATCTCACCCAGAACCGCAACATTGGTGATCTTTTCGACATCCTCACGGTTCTCAATCTTATACTTCAACAAATCATTCAGATAAATAATACCCACAGGAATACCCAAACCTAATATCAAAGCAGCAAACATAAAAACTTTTTTACGAGGTGATACAGGGTATTTACCGGATAACGGCTCTTCAATGATACGTCCGTTGTTGGCGGTAGCAGCAAGGGTAATAGCATTCTCCTCACGTTTCTGCAAAAGCATGACGTAAAGAGTAGCTTTAATCTCCTGCTGACGGGAAATGGTCATGAACTCTTTCTCCTGAAGAGGGGCATTACTAATTCGACCTTCAAATTTACGGGCTTGACGTTCAATGTCGTCACGGGTGATCTGAAGCCCCTTCAAAACACTGTTAACAGTAGTTTGAACATTATGACGCATAGCCTCAATGCCTGTATTAATATTCACTACCGCAGGATTATTTTCTGAAGACGTGCGAAGCAAACGCTTACGCTCAATCAACATAGCATTATATTGTTCAATAATTGATGCAAGATTTACGTCCTGTAGCCCTACATTAGCAGGAATAACTTCATCAATATTCTTGGGGTTATTGATATAGTCGCGCAGATAAGTCACTAAGCTGATTTGAGTAGCATTTTCTGTACGCTGTTGTTCATATTTAGAATTTTCTCGCAAAGCAAGTTGAGCATCACTCATTAAGTCTGTCAATCCCGAACGTTGCTTAAAATCAGCGAGTTCACTCTCTGTTGTTCCCAATTCACGATTGATGATACCAATACGCTCTTCAATAAATTCGGCACTTTTTTGAGCAACCTCATTTTTCTCGTCATTGGTATCCTGATTATAGAAAGCGATAAGACGATTGATAAAGTCTATTCCACGTTGCTTAATGGTACTCTGCAAACTCATTAAAGCAATTGTGGTAGTTTTAGAAGCCGGTTCAACGTTCAAATTCTCAGAATAATTCTCGGCCACTATAGTAGGACTAGCAATATAGCCGACCAAATAAATATTTTCTTCTATAGGCCGGATAGTATCATTCAGAATAGCATCATTCACTGTGAAACCAAGTATTCCAACAGGAGTAGAAAGAACAGCAGGAAGTCTATCAAAACTATGTTCTAATGTTTGTTCCTCTTCATTAAGCTTATACTCAGCTTTCACTGTTAGTTTACCATCCTTGGTATACTGTATTTTCAGTTTAACACTTGCTTCCAACTTTTCAGCCTCTTCTGGGGTCATATATACATTAACAGGTGAACTCTTGTATAAAGGAATATTATAACCCAGAGTACGTTCCTCAGAAAGACTAATATAAAGTCCCAAATCATTCACGACCTTCTTTATCAAAGTGCGCGATCTCAGAATCTCTATTTCATTATCAAAGTTATTCGTCATAGAAAACATACCCAAATCTTGCATAGTACCTAAGGGATTATTAGCTGAACTACCACTACGTTTATCATTCTCCTTAATCAATACAGCAGAACTAACATTATAAACAGGAGCTTGATAACGAAGATAAATATAGCAGCCTACTAAACAGATCAGCACACTGGCTACAAACCAGGGCCAATAGACAAAGTATTTAAAGAAGATGGCATACAGATTGATAGATTCGTCACTCTTTGATTGATCACTATCTAAATTTTGGTCGTCTCGCAACATGGGAATATTTACAATTTAACAATTTACGATTGAAATAACAATAAGGTTGATTACCGGACGATATTAACTATCAGACTGGCAATGGATACCAATATGGAAGTAGCACTGAACCAAAGGGTAGTACTACTACCAATATCTGAATTCTTGGCTTTCGTCTTATTAGGAGTGACATACAGGATATCGTTCTGACGCAAGTAATAATAGGGTGAAAGCACCAAATCGGCATTATTCAGATTCAAAGTGATTATCTCACGTTTTCCTGTGGCATCCTCGCGAATTAGCTTCACATTATCACGAATACCATAAACAGTCATATCACCGGCCATAGCAAGGGCTTCCAGAATATTTACCTTTTCATTACCAACAGTAAACGTTCCCGGACGAGCAACTTCACCCAAAACTGATATCTTGTAATTAGCCATACGTACGGTCACAATCGGACTCTCTTTCAAATAAGGTTGCAACTTCTCCCGAATAAGGTCTTCAGCCTGATTCTTAGTCAAACCACCAACTTGAAGACGCCCAATGACAGGAAAATCTATTTCACCCTTATTATTCACAAGATATTGCTGCAAAGTGGGCTGCGTAGTAGTATTGATATTGGTCAAGGCAGCATTCAACGGTGTCTGTACTGTCAAATTGAATGGAGCAGCAGCCTGAGGGTCAGTAGTATTCACGGTGATACTCAGCAAATCTTTCGGCATGATTTCAGCATCATAAAGAGGAAGAGAATTACTGCCACTATTCACAACTTCAGGGTTCTGCATGTAAGGAACACTCTTATAAGAAGTACAGCCTGCCAGTGCCAAAGGAATAGCCAATACTAAGAGAAATTTTCTGATTTTCATATTTGTTACTTGTTTTTTTAGCAAGAATAATGATGTTATAAAAATAAGTCTCTATTTCCCGAATAAGCGTGCAAAGAAACTTTTCGGTTTTTCCGGTTCAGAACCATACTCATATTTGCGTATGAGATCTTCATAGGTAAGTTTACGGTTAATCATCTCGTAGATCATTCCCCAGTCGGGAAGACCGCCAAGATTACGATCGTCAATAAATACATCCGCTTTCAACTTGCGGGAAAAATGGTTATTCAAGTTCTTCTCCTCTTCCGGATAGTCACGGTTGACGGCATAAAACTCAAGACCACGCTCACGACAAAAAGCAACCGCCTCGTCCAAAAGCTTACCCTCACGGACACTCCAGAGGATAAGCTTATGGCGTTCGGAACTCAGTTTTTTTAGGGTATCGATGGCGAAAGGAATCTCACGACCGATAGAGGGATAACGATGCTCGACTATGGTACCATCAAAATCTACTGCTATAACCAAAATAAAACAGATTGTGTTAAATTAAATATCAAAGTATACTTGACAACAAGTCAGAAAAGTAAAAGGAAAAGCATATAAATCAGCCCGAACATCATCAAAAGCCAAAAAAGAAACAGAATTCTCATGCCATTCTTCTTACTCATTCGCATACACTTGTTCATCATTATTATATATCATCCGCTGACAAAAGTTCTGACAGCAAGCCTATATTGCAATAGAAACCGGGGACGGGAACGCCTGAGGTGATTTATTGATTTATATTTATGCGTAGAGTCCAGACGCTCCAAACAAAATCCCCGGTTATTTTTTACTCATCGACATATTCCCATGGATAGGGATTCTCTTCTATATTACGAAGTTCTTCAACAGCCTCAATCTGTTCGGATGTAAGAGAAGCCTGCCCCCATCCATCCACAATCTTACGGGCAGACTGCAACAAAGCTTCTTCATAAGTCTCACCATAACAATAGGTCAACAGCCTGACTTTGAGCAAGGAGTCCGGAAGCCGTTCCAAAACATCATAAGCACGTACAAGAATCTCTTGCTTTTTCTGCTCCTTATCACCATAATTGTATATAGTGGCATTGTAACCCATCAAAAGAGCCAGACACAAGTTGGCCTCTTCTTCAATATCGGAACTTTTTGCAGCAAAAAGAGAATCGGATTTTAAGAGAACATCTTTATTCTGACGGCAAAAGTCATCAGAATAAAGAGGCTCACCATCCATGCCGAGATACATTAAAGTATGGGCGGCATGCTGAAGCTCAACAGCACGAGAAAGTAAAGAATTCATTTTATAATTGAGATGATATTATTTTATAAACTTTAGATAGGATTTGGGCACTTTGACGCTTGCGACCAAAACGCCCTTGATACGGATAACCACATAAGTTTTATTAGCTTCCGTAGCAACCTCACCTTCAATTCCACTGAAATCCCCCTTGACAACTTTCACTTTATCTCCAATAGCAAAAGGTTCGTTATCAAAGTTAACCCCATCAGGATTCAAATCCATCACAAACATGAAGTCTTCCATCTGCTTATCAGGAACAACCAACATGGAATGAGTAAATAGATCCTTCATGTAGAAAAGCTGGACATTATAAACATTGGATATGTCGCAAGCTGTTTGTTTAGTAGCACAGATGAAGATTAAATTTCGAATAACAGGAACCTCACTACGTTTACGGCGATACTTCAGCTGTGATATCACAATTCGCGTGGGAAGATAATAGTCAAGATCCAGCTTCTCTTCGGACTTAAGCTTATCTAAGGATTTTCGGACAGCAAACTCTTGCTTATCACGAGTGCGGGCAGCAAACCAATGTTTTTGATTTTCAATCACTTGCAAAAAGAGAATCGAGGATTTTACTATAGTTTCGGGTGCGCTTCGCGGTTTGAACGAGACATATTCTCTTTCAAACCGTAGCAAATAGATATTTCAACTTAATGCGTTATAAACGAAGATATTAAATTCAAAAAAGCGTTTTTTAATCGTTCGTTTAATGGGCAACATTATCATGCCTTTAAAATAAAGTTTGAAGGTATAAAAATGAAAGGATATTAAATATATATATCATTAGTATTATCGTATTGATTATTAGTAACATAAGTAACAAAATTCGAAATAATAGAAATATTTTTATTAAACATCTTGCACGTTCAAAAAATACCCCTTATCTTTGCGCCCATTAAACGAACGTTTTCTGGACACCCCCTATTTTTCGCTATACCATTCTAATTTACTGCATATTACATCTGTTCGAAAAGTATTTATTTCATTTTATTGTCTCTCCTCTATTCTGCACATCAACAATCCTTTTATCTTTGCGCCCCTATTTACAAATTAACTGTTTTTAATTAAATAATTTTTCAAAATGAGTAATTCAAAAAAAACGCTGCTAAAAGCGAAGAAACAGGGTTAGTAAAACCAAGTGAACAAAACAGACAATCCTCTGAACAAGCGGAAAATAAACCACACAGAGGCCGTCCTAAGGGTAAAAAAGTTAAAGGAATTAACAATAACCAGGAAAGCATGCTGGGAAATCTTTTGGATGAATACATCGAGGGTAATTTCTACGTTGGAAACAATGAAAAGATTCCACCCGAAAAACTCGAATTGGCCCCGCTTATAGAGCGCATAGCAGAAACCAAACTCTTCCTAAATAATGACGGAATCCCTATGTCAAAGAGTACTTTAACCAAAATGGCAGAAAAAATGTGGCAAAAGGATAAAAGAGTACGACACAATGAAAAGCATAAGGAGAAATCACCCTACAGAAAAGACAGAAATTAAAAAGATACTGTCAAAACAGCAAGACCTACCTTTGCCCTCACGTTAACAAGACCAAGTCAGACCTCAATGAGATGCCGCTTCCTCTTATGCGAAGCGACATCTTTTTTTATGCTATGGCATGAGCTTGAAAACGTAACCAACATTATTATTAATTAAATATATCGTAAGATGAAAAGACACGAGTTCAAAAATCCGGTTCCAGTCCGTGAAAGAATGGCAGAAAAATGGAAAAAACGGTTCATGTTCGAAAAGGGGTATTCTGAGGAATGTGCAGAATACATGGCACAAAGATTGATCGACCTCATTGACCACATGCAGTATGGCTATACCCTTATTGCCTTTCACAAACAAGGCACAATCTTCAAAATGGTGAAAGCAACCCTCATGCCCTATGAAAGTTTCTTTCACCGATTCTATGAAATGGAGCGCATAGAAAGTACTATAGTTTACTGGGATGTAGAGTCACAGGCTTGGAGAAGTTTCCAGTTGGAGAATTTATTGGACTGGAGCCCCGTCTGCTAATCATTAATCACTTATCGTTTAATCACTAAAGAAATGGCAATGAATTGTACAGGGGTACTGTATTTCCCTATAGCTCTAAGTCTACTCGAAGGAGTAGCAACAGAATTGATAGAAGCCCGGTTCGGGCTGAAAGGTGTAGCGGCATTCATAAAGCTACTCGGAAAAATTTATAAAGAAGAGGGATATTATCTAGTGTGGAACAAAGAGCAATGCATGCTCTTTGCCCACAAATTAGGAAACGAATTATCGGATGAGGAAATGCTGGAAATCGTAGAACTTCTGATAGCGAAAGACATATTTGACCGGAAAATGTATGAGGAACACCAGGTATTGACATCCGTACACATACAGAAAGTATGGCTGGAAGCTACCAAACGCAGAAAACGGGACTTGACTCCCCTCCCTTACTTCCTTATGGAAACCAAAGTTCCTAAAAACGGGAAAGAAGAAAATGAGGTACAGGATGTATTGTTTCCACCCGAAAATGCATGCAATTCCGAACAAAGTAAAGAAAAGCAAAGTAAAGAAAAGGAAAACACTCCCCCTCTAACTCCCCAAGGGGAGAAAGGAGGAGAAGGAACGGAGGGCCCTTCTTTCGGCATCCCGGGATATGCCTACAACAAGAAGACACACAATCTGGAAGGTTTGATGTTGGAGCTGCAACAACTTCATATCGTAGACCGAAATGAAATCAATGCCATTCTACGGCTATCCGACTATGGAAGACTAGGAGGGTATGTGTTTAAAATAATCAGTAGTACACGATGGAGTACTGTACTGGCAAAAGGAAAATACGTCATCGCCGCACTAAGAAAAGAGAAAACCGGAAACGGCTGATAATCAAGGTTAATATCAGCATTTGCCAAGGCTACACCCTTTGCCTCCTATGGCTACACCCTTTATGACAAAGGGCTACACCATACGGACGAAAGGGTGTAGCCATCCTAAAGTACCCGTCAAGGCTTACAAAATATACATCAATGTATATTTTTGAAATAATCATATACAGGTAGTACACGCACCGTTTTATCCCCAATAATAAACTTGTCATGCTGATTAAATGACAGCAATAATCCCTCAGGCAGATTAAAAAAGTTCAAGTGCAAATATAGGTATTCCATTCTAAATGGATACTCCTTTCCATTCTGAATGGACAAAAAAATAGCGGCTGACCCACAAAAGGAGTCAACCGCGAATATTAATATAAAAACGCTTTCTTGATTAGAGAGCACCTACTTCTTTCAATGCAGCGTTAGTTCCGTGAACAGCCTTAGCACTGGCAGCGAATTTTTCTTTTTCATCAGCAGTCAGTTCCAGTTCAACGATCTTTTCGATACCATTCTTGCCCAAGATAACGGGAACACCGATACAAAGATCAGATTCGCCATATTCGCCTTCCAGCAATACAGAGCAAGGAATCATCTTCTTCTGGTTGTGAATGATAGACTCAACTACATAAGCTCCTGCTGCACCCGGTGCATACCATGCAGAAGTACCCAGCAACTTAGTCAGAGTGGCACCACCTACCATAGTAGAAGCTACAACTTCGTTCAGTTTTTCTTCGCTCAACAGTGTGCTAACCGGTTGTCCTTTGTATGTAGCCAAACGAGCCAACGGAATCATAGTAGTATCACCATGACCGCCGATTACCATACCTTCTACTTCGTTTGCATTGCAACCCAAAGCTTGAGACAGGAAATATTTAAAACGAGAGCTGTCCAAAGCACCTCCCATACCGATAACACGGTTCTTAGGCAGACCCAAAGATTTCAATGCCAGATAAGTCATTGTATCCATCGGATTAGAAATAACTACAAGGATAGCGTTGGGAGAATATTTCAATGCATTTTCAGCAACTGTTTTCACGATACCGGCATTCACACCGATCAACTCTTCACGAGTCATGCCCGGCTTACGGGGAATACCTGATGTGATAACAATAACGTCAGAATTTGCAGTCTTCTCATAATCGTTGGTGCAGCCTACAATAGTGGTATCAAAACCCAACAATTGAGCTGTCTGCATCATATCCATTGCCTTACCTTCTGAAACGCCTTCCTTAACATCCAGCATTACCACTTCGTCAGCCACTTCATTAAAGGCCAACACATTAGCGCATGTAGCACCTACGTTACCTGCACCTACTACGGTTACTTTTGACATAATCTTCAATTTTTTGTTTATATGTGTAATAAAGTTGCGACAAAAGTACAACGACATTCGTAATTAAGGAAATTTTTCCGTAATAATTTTAGTTAAATGATTATTAAGTTAAGGGTTGGTGATTAGCGATTGACGATTAATGCTTATTTTTGCGGCGGAATAGACCTAACCCTATTTTACACACCTATTATATTAATGAAACAATATGGCAAATAACAAAAATAAGCTGGTGATTATTGCAGGTACTGTATTAGTATTAGCCTTGGTGGGCGTCACTGTATTATTACTCACCGAAAAGCAGACCAACAAAGAACTGGTACAGGAATTTCAACTGGAAAAGGAAGACCTGGAAAACGAATATACACGCTTTGCACAACAGTATGACGAACTGAAATTAACAGTCTCCAACGATTCCCTGTCCGTACTATTAGAACAGGAGCAACTGAAAACCCAACGTCTGTTAGAAGAACTGCGTACCGTAAAAAGCAGTAACGCCGCTGAAATACGCCGTCTGAAGAATGAACTTGCCACCTTGCGTAAAGTTATGATAGGTTATATCAACCAAATAGATTCACTGAATAGGCTTACCGCTCATCAGAAAGAGGTGATCGCACAGGTCACGCAAAAATACAACGATGCTTCCCGCCAAATCAGCAATCTGGCGGAAGAGAAAAAGAATCTGAATAAAAAAGTAACTCTTGCTGCCCAACTGGATGCGACCAACATCAACATTCAAGCCGTGAACAAACGGGATAAAGTAGCCAAGAAAGTAAAAGACGTGGTGAAATTCAAGATAGGATTTACTATCGTCAAAAACATCACAGCTGAAACAGGCGAACGTACTATCTATGTCCGCATCACCAAACCGGATAATGACGTGCTGACTAAAAACCCTTCCAATACATTCCCGTATGAAAACCGCGAGTTGGGGTATTCCATCAAAAAGTACATTGAATACAACGGTGAAGAGCAAAATATAACCGTGTACTGGAACGTAGAAGAGTATCTATATGCAGGTACCTATCGGGTAGATCTTTTCGCAGACGGAACACTTATCGGCTCGCAATCCTTTACATTGGACTAAAAAAGATTAAATTATTTTGAGGTCTCACTGAAAGCCTATACATTTGCATCGTTGTTTATGCAATTATTGTTGCATCACAAAACAACGTTTTAATCACCTTAATAATGTATAGACACGATGAGAAAGTTCTTCTGTTTCATTTGGTTGGTATGTCTGACCTTCTCTGTCGGTGCACAAGAGGTTTTGAGCCTCGATAGTTGCCGTGCATTGGCCATTGCCAATAACAAAGAACTACTGATAAGCCAGGAGAAAATTAACTCTGCACATTATCAGAGAAAAGCGGCGTTTACCAACTACCTTCCCGATATTTCCGCCACCGGTGGATATATGCGTACCCAAAAAGAGATTTCACTATTGAGCGATGCACAGAAAGGTGCATTAGGTTCAATGGGAACTCAGGTAAGCGGTGCCATGCAAAATGGTATACAAGGTATACTGACACAGCACCCTGAGTTGACACAAAATCCGCAATTCATGGCGTTGATCCAGGCGTTAGGAAGTGTGGACGTTGCCTCTCCGCTCAACGGCCTCGGAAATTCCCTCGTTGACGCATTTCGTACAGATACCCGCAACATGTATGCCGGCGCCCTGACGCTGACACAGCCTTTATATATGGGCGGCAAAATCCGTGCTTACAACAAAATCACCAAATATGCAGAAGAACTGGCACGTCAGCAACATGACAGTGGTCTGCAAGATGTAATACTTAGTACCGACCAGGCTTACTGGCAGGTAGTATCACTAGCCAGTAAAAAGAAGTTAGCCGAAGGTTACCTCAAGTTACTGCAAAAGTTGGAAAGCGATGTGGACAAGATGATCGCCGAAGGTGTTGCCACCAAAGCGGACGGTCTATCTGTAAAGGTAAGAGTGAACGAAGCGGAAATGACACTGACTAAAGTCGAAGATGGCTTGAGCCTGTCCAGAATGTTATTATGCCAGTTATGCGGTTTGGACTTGTCCTCTCCTATCACGCTGAAAGATGAACGGGAAGACGATCTCTCTCCTGATCCGGTAGCAGCAAATGGAATTGATCTGAATACGGTTTATGCTACACGGCCGGAAGTACGCAGTCTGGAACTTGCCACAGAAATCTACAAGCAGAAGGTAAACGTCACTCGCTCCGAATATCTGCCGTCACTGGCTCTGATGGGAAGCTATATGATGACCAACCCCTCCGTTTTCAATGGTTTCGAAAAGAAGTTCAAAGGTATGTGGAATGTGGGTGTGGTATTACAAGTTCCTATCTGGCATTGGGGTGAAGGCATGTACAAGGTGAAGGCAGCCAAAGCGGAAGCCCGTATCGCCCAATACCAATTGGACGATGCTAAAGAAAAGATAGAACTTCAAGTCAATCAGTCCGTCTTCAAGGTTAATGAAGCCGCTAAAAAGCTGATTATGGCAGAAAAGAATCTGGAAAAAGCAGATGAAAACCTTCGATATGCCACACTCGGATTTGAAGAAGGCGTGATAGCTGCCAGCAACGTACTCGAAGCACACACAGCCTGGCTTTCAGCCCAGTCCGAAAAGATAGATGCACAAATTGATGTGAAATTGACTGACATCTATCTGAAGAAGGCGTTGGGAGAATTAAAAATTAATAATTAAAAATTAAAAGGGTGAGAATTCATAATTCATAATTCATAATTCATAATTACCTAAATGGATACCAAATCACAAAACAGTAACATGCTATTAGCGTTTTTAACGCTGACAGGCGTCATTGCCATTGTAGCCGTAGTAGGTTTCTTCATGTTGCGTAAAGGACCGGAAATCGTACAGGGTCAGGCAGAGGTCACAGAATACCGGGTATCGAGTAAAGTACCGGGACGTATTCTGGAATTCCGTGTGAAAGAGGGACAAAGTGTGCAAGCCGGAGATACACTCGCCATACTGGAAGCTCCGGATGTATTAGCTAAACTGGAACAGGCTCGTGCTGCGGAAGCTGCTGCTCAGGCACAGAATGAGAAAGCACTGAAAGGCGCCCGTCACGAACAGGTGCAGGCCGCGTTTGAAATGTGGCAAAAGGCCAAAGCGGGACTTCAAATAGCCGAGAAATCTTACAAACGTGTGAAGAACCTTGCTGATCAGGGCGTGATGTCAGCCCAGAAGCTGGATGAGGTAACTGCACAACGTGATGCTGCCATCGCAACAGAAAAAGCCGCCAAAGCTCAATACGACATGGCAAAGAACGGTGCGGAACGAGAAGATAAAGCCGCTGCCGCCGCCTTGGTAGACCGTGCCAAAGGAGCTGTTGCAGAAGTAGAATCTTATATCAAAGAAACTTATCTTATAGCCCAAACAGCCGGAGAAGTTTCGGAAATCTTCCCCAAAGTAGGTGAATTGGTAGGAACCGGTGCACCGATCATGAACATAGCCATACTGGATGATATGTGGGTAACATTCAATGTCCGGGAAGATTTGCTGCAAGGTCTGACAATGGGAACTGAATTCGAAGCTTTCGTTCCGGCATTGGATAAAAATATCCGCCTGAAAGTGAACTACATGAAGGATCTTGGTACTTATGCAGCTTGGAAGGCTACGAAAACAACCGGGCAATTTGATCTGAAGACTTTTGAGGTAAAAGCTTTGCCACAGGAGAAAGTGGAAGGCTTGCGTCCCGGAATGTCGGTGATACTGAAAAAGTAATTAACGGTTAGTGATTAGTGATAAGTAAAGGAATGGCACGAGATAAGAAATATATAGCTTTGTGGAACGTCATGAAACGGGAAGGCCGACGGCTCGTTTCCCGTCCGCTGTACCTGTTCTGCATGGTGATAGCGCCGTTGTTCTGCTACGTGTTCTTCACAACACTGATGGATTCGGGGTTACCGGTCAATATGCCTGTAGGGGTGGTGGATCAGGATATGACATCCACTTCGCGCCAATTGATGCGAAACCTGGATGCATTTGAGCAGACCGCCATCGTAGCCCATTATCCTACTATCAACGAAGCACGTGCCGCCATGCAGAAAGGAGAAATCTACGGATTCTACTACATTCCGAAAGGTACCACCGCCAAGGCGCAATCTCAACGACAGCCTACCGTATCGTTCTATACCAACAATACGTTGCTTATCGCCGGTTCTCTGCTCTACAAAGACATGAAGATGATGAGCGAGTTGGCATCGGGAGCCGCCGCACGCACCAGTTTGTATGCTAAAGGTGCTACGGAAGACCAGGCTATGGCATTCCTGCAGCCCATCGTCATCGATACACATCCGCTGAACAATCCGTGGCTGAATTACTCCGTATATCTGTGTAACACATTTGCACCGGGTGTATTGATGCTGCTTATATTTATGATAACGGTTTACTCCATCGGTGTGGAAATAAAAGACCGTACCGCACGCGAATGGCTGCGCATGGGAAATAATTCCATCTACATCTCCCTTGCCGGAAAGCTATTGCCGCATACGGCTATTTTCTTCCTGATGGGGATATTATATAACGTATATTTATATGGCTTCCTGCACTTCCCCTGCAACAGTGGCATCATGCCGATGCTTCTTGCCACCCTCTGCCTTGTACTGGCTTCGCAAGGGATGGGTGTACTGATGATAGGTACATTGCCTACCCTGCGTCTGGGACTGAGTTTTGCATCCTTATGGGGGGTGCTTTCATTCTCTATGTGCGGACTATCATTCCCTGCTATGGCCATGCATCCGATTCTGCAAGGATTAGCCAATCTGTTCCCGCTGCGTCACTATTTCCTGATCTATGTAGATCAGGCCCTGAACGGTTATCCGATGATTTATTCATGGATAAACTATGTGGCGTTACTTATTTTTATGATGCTTCCTTTCTTTGTCGTACACCGGCTCAAAGAAGCGTTGATTTATTATAAATACGTGCCCTAATGAAACATCTGACGTTCAAACAGAAAGTAGTACAAGGTATCCACGACCTATTCTATATCTGGATACGGGAATTCCGCACGACCTTTCGCGATCAGGGTGTGCTCATCTTCTTTGTGCTTGTCCCGTTGGTGTATCCACTGATTTATGCTTTCATTTATACCAATGAAACCATACGGGAAGTACCTGCTGTGGTAGTGGATAACTCACGCAGTTCGTTAAGCCGCGAATACCTGCGCAAAGTGGACTCCAGTCCGGAAGTGAAGATTGTATCTTATTGCGCCGACATGGAAGAAGCCAAACTGATGCTGAAAGATCGTCTGGCTTATGGCATCATCTATATACCTGCTGAATTCAGTGAAGATATTGCACGGGGAAAGCAAACACAGGTCAGTCTGTATTGCGATATGAGCGGATTGCTTTATTATAAATCTCTGCTGAACACCAATACCAGCGTGTCACTGGATATGAATGCAGATATCAAAATGCAACGTGCCGGCAATACCACCAACCGCCAGGATGAGATTACCGCCTATCCGATAAAATATGAAGATGTTACCTTATTCAACCCCGCAAACGGTTTTGCGGCTTTCCTGATACCTGCGGTATTGATACTGATTATTCAGCAAACCTTACTGCTGGGTATCGGACTTTCTGCCGGAACAGCCCGCGAACAGAATCGTTTCAAAGATTTGGTTCCTATCAACCGCCACTACAACGGCACATTACGTATCGTACTGGGTAAAGGCTTAAGTTATTTCATGGTGTATGCACTTGTATCCGTATACGTGCTCTGTGTAGTGCCACGCCTGTTCAGTCTCATCCAGATAGCTCAACCGGGTGTACTGACCCTCTTTATGTTGCCTTATCTGGCAGCATGTATTTTCTTTGCCATGACAGCTTCTATTGCCATACGCAACCGTGAAACCTGCATGTTAATATTCGTCTTCACATCCGTACCCTTATTGTTCCTTTCAGGTGTTTCCTGGCCGGGAGCCGCCATGCCGGATTTCTGGAGATACTTCTCTTATATCTTCCCGTCCACTTTCGGCATCAATGGCTACGTACGCATCAATAGCATGGGAGCTACACTCAACGAAGTAGCCTTTGAATACCGTGCATTATGGATACAGGCAGGCCTCTACTTCCTGACTACTTGCTGGGTATATCGTTGGCAGATTATCCAAAGCAGGAAGCATGTGATTGAGAAATATAAAGAGTACAAGAATAAATAATAATTTCAGGAGATTATTATCCATTCTGCAGGACATCTTCTTTCTCCGGAGCAGTAGGCTCCGGCCTCCTTTCAGGGGCAAACGGATCAAAATAATAAATATCTTTGGTATCCAGCCAATGCAGGAAGAAAGGTAAACGTCGCATAAAACGACTATAATCTTTCCGTCCGGCAGGTGTCCAGGCAGCCTCGGCAAGTGCAATAAGACGTGGAAAGACCATAAAATCCAATCGTTTGACATCAGCCACACGTTCTGTCCAAAGTGAATACTGCATACCCATAATCTGGCTTTCGTACCCCTTAAACAGATGTTCTATCGAGCGAGGGAATGAGAAGACATCTTCTATCGGATTATATCCATCCCAGTAACGCCCAACATTGTGTGTGGAATACTGCACAAAGTCGCCATACATCGGACGACGCGGAGTCATAATAACACGATATCCACTTTCGAGAGCTTTCAATAACTGATACCTACGATCATGACGCCACCACATCACTACTGCTTTATCCGGCGATACACCGGCATCCACAATCTCATCCCACCCGATCATCGTTTTACCTTTGGCAGCAATAATATCTGCCACACGGCGCACAAAATATTGCTCCAATCCGGTTTCGTTCATTAATTGTTTATCTTTGATGAACTGCTGTATTTGTGGATCTGTAAACCATTCCTGATTACCGAAATGTACTTCATCACCTCCAATATGAATATAAGGAGAGGGAAACAAAGTGATCAGTTCATCCAGCACATCACTTATGAAACGGAACGTTTCTTCTTTGCACGGGTGAAAAGTAAAATCTTTCCATCGTCCTTCACCCCCACCAGACAATTCCGGATAAGCACGGCAAGCAGCAGTGGCATGTCCGGGCATATCAAATTCCGGCACAATCATTATGTGTCGTGCAGCTGCATAAGCAACAATATCTTTAATATCCTCCTGCGTATAGAAAGCAGCAGGTGCCGACGGATCATGATAATTCCCTTTGGATCCAACCTTTGTCAACAGAGGATACTTCTTTATTTCAATACGCCATCCTGGTTCATCCGTCAGATGCCAATGAAAAACATTCAGGCGAAGAGAAGCCATTATATCAAGCAATTGCTTGACTTTCTCCTTGCCAAAGAAATGACGGCTCTCGTCGAGCATAAAACCCCGCCACGAATAACGGGGAGCATCATTGATTACACAAGCGCTCGTAGTGCCTTTCCCGGAACGCAAAAGTTGCTTCAAAGTTTCTTCTCCCCGGAATGCTCCGGTTACAGTAGCCGATTGAATAAAAACAGAATCGGGAGTTATCTCTAAACGATAAGCCTCATCAGCCCCCGTAGTGCAATCCGGTGCAATACGCTGTACCACTCGTGACGGAAGTACATTATTTGTCTCAAGTGCCTTATTTTCGGCAATAGACAGTACGAACTCTCCTTTTGCCGGGCGATATTGTGCCGGTTCAGGAATCACATTTTGTGCAGAGATAAAGACTGGCAGAAAAAGACTCACTGCCAACAGGTTAATTTTAGTTGTCATCATTGATATATTTTAAAACAATTTCCCATTTCAAATTCCAGTACCCCACCTTTCACGATCTCATCATGCGTTATCCACAAACGGTTCAATTTCTTACCGTTCAATGATACCGACTGGATATAGATGTTCTGAGGCGAGTTATTATGCGCTATGATTTTGAAATTCTTACCGGAGTAAAAATGTGTATCCAGCTTTATCTCTACGCTTTCGAAGACAGGACTGGTAATCTCATAACGGGGATTTCCCGGACAAACCGGATGAATGCCCATAGCGGCCAATACATACCATGCCGACATCTGCCCTACATCTTCGTTTCCGCACAATCCCAGAACATCGTCACCATAAGCTTTATCACAAATCTTTCTCGTCCACTTCTGTGTCAGCCACGGGCAAGAAGAGTAATTGAAAAGGAATGGTACATGATGGTTTGGTTCATTAGGATGATTATAATAATCATTCCACAAAAAATCCTCCGGAACATTGGCAAAGAACTCTTCCAATTCCGCATCAAACTTCTTTTGTCCTCCCATCAGCGCTTTCATTCCGTCAATATCATGAGGGACAAACCAACCTTGCTGGAAAGGATTGCTTTCCGTAGTACCCTGATCTTGTGCCGTACGACCTCGCCAAAGCAACCAGCCTCCCCCTTTCACGCGGGCACGAAACCACTGCACGCTGTCGCACCACACATTCCTGTAAGCTTTGGCACGCTTTTCATATTCAGCTGCTTCTTTCTTTTTGCCCAAGGAACTCATGAGTTGTCCTAAGCACCAATCCGTATAAGCATACTCCAACGTATGGGAAAGACTGCCGGGAGTATATCCCAGGTCTCCATTACCAAACTGCTTCTGTGTATTCGCAGCATATTCAACGGCTTTCTGTACATCATACTCCCGGATCCCCTTTTCATAGGCATCCGCCAGCACCGAGATAGCGGGATTTCCCAACATACAGCCGGAATATGCATTCACTACTTCCCAACGCGGGTAATACTCCTTCCCACTTAATTGCGCAATCTGAATCAAAGAGTTTATCTCATCATTCACCAATCGGGGATTAATCAATGTTTGCAATGGAAACTGGCTACGGAATACATCCCAACCGCTAAATACAGTACGATAAGTAAAATTCCCAGTCTGGTGAATCTTCTTATCCGCACCTATATATCGGCCATCACAATCAGAGAAGCAGCGTGGATCGATCATTGTATGATACAAAGAGGTGTAAAAGATAGTCTTATCCCTTTCGCTTCCCTCAACCTTCACCGAAGAGAGTGCCTGATTCCACAGATTACGTGTATTTTCTTTTACCCGCTCAAAATTCCAGTCCGGAATATCCTGTTCCAGATTGCGCTGGGCACCTTCCATACTGACAAACGATATACCGCACTTCAGTTGCACCTGTTCGTCTTTCCGGGTAGGAAACTCTGTATAAAAGCCCAAGTGCTTTCCCTGTGCTTTCCCAGGAGCAGGTATTATCCGAGCATCCTTAATATAGTTGAAATAGGCCGGATTATCATTGGCATCATTCTTTCTGCTAATACCCTCAGGAATAGAAGCACTCCAAACACCGTATTCCGTCAATGGGCGATCGAAACAGCAATAGAAGTAAACGGTATAATCAGATTTACCCGAGCCATTTCCCCAACCTCCACAAGCGGGCGTGCATTTCATCCATCCCCGAATCGTATATTCGTCTACTTTTTCCACATACTGTTCATCGGATGTGCCACCAATTCTACGGGCCAGATCGATCTGGATACGTGACTTTTCCGACTCCGGATATGTGAAACGCAGAATCCCCGAACGAGGTGCGGATGTCAGTTCCACCTTCACCTGATAATCTTGCAAATATACCGAATAGTATCCGGCCTGTGTAATCTCCGTATCATGGGAATATCTGGAACGGTAACCTTCCTCCAGTTTATTTTCGGTTCCCTTGAATGTCCGTAATGGTCCGGTGGTAGGCATTACCAGAAAGTTTCCGAAATCACCATACCAGCCGATACCGCTTAAATGCGTAAAGCTGAAGCCTTCGATAGTAGAATGATGCCACGAATATCCGGGACCATTATCGCCACCGGTTTTAGTATCCGGACTCAACTGTACAAGTCCGAAAGGAGTACAACTTCCCGGAAAGGTTTTCCCCAATCCATGCCCCGACTTTCCGGCCTCTGCCGAAGTTGAAGCACCAATAATCGTATTGACATAATCCACCGGCTCTTTTTGAGCAAATGACAAAATAGAAAAAGAAATCAATAAAGCCAATAGCCAAGACCTGCCATGTTTCATAGAATAATAAAATAGAAAAAGTTACCGGATATGTTTTTTAATTAACGGATATAATACTTCCGCATAGCGCATAAAGCCCAGATCTGTAAAATGAATACCATCAACAGTAGCCTCACCATCGTGCCCGATGATATCCTTTGAAGAAAGAAGATAGATATTCTTCTCACCCGTTTTCTTCATTGACTGGAAAATAGCCGCAATCGTTTCATTTTTAGCTTTCACTTCCCGAGCAACCCTTTTATCAAAACGGGAATGAGTGAAAATAGGATCTTCTACAAAAAGTATGGGAGTATCGGGATGTTTGCTGCGAACGATAGAGTAAAATTTCTCCGCCCGTTCTTTCATCTGTTCCACTGTGGCGTTAGGAAGGAAATCAAGCACAAACATGGAAGCATCGACCGTAGCTATAAGTTCCGCAATCTCCAGATCGAGCAAAGCATTACCGCTAAACCCTAAATTGATACATTCACGATTGAGCCAACGTTCCAGAATATTTGTATGGGCCATTCCGGGACGGGAAGCACAACCACCCTGCAAAATACTGGTCCCATAAAAAACAACGGGCTTCTCACGTACCGGCAAATCAACAGTAGGCTGGTCAAGCGTAGAAAGGCTATCCACACCGATTGCCAATGAGGTGACCCCGTCATACAAAGAGAGATATAAAAGATATTCCCGTTCTTCAGGATCCATATTCTTCACGATAGTAGCTTCATTTACCTTTCCCTGAGGACGCCCGCTACCGGCAAAAACCCACTTACCATCTTGCAGACAATAAAGATCCAATCCCTTGATTCCGGTAGGAGTCATGTGGTTCATGTTTCTGTTATCCCTCACTTCCCACTTTGCCCCAATGCATGTAGAGTTGGAACGGAAGCGCAAAGCAAGTCCGGCACTATTGCGTCCTAAATCCCAAAGCGGTTTGCGGGAAACTGATTCCAAAGAAGCCGGAAGGCGTTCGTAACGAGTAAGAGTAGCATCCGTTGCCTTGCCCAACAAGGGGAAAATGGAAGCATCGCGATAAAGAAGTTGGGCCTGAGTGGATGCAGCCAGCAACAATCCCAAAATAAAAACTCTGATTCTCATGATTAGTAGATATTAAGATGATTCAAAGGTACACTGAAAAACTGCATTTATAAACAGTTTTACATCAATTAACAGGTAATAGACCTCCTATTATGGCTCCACAGCTCTTTTGAGTGCATTCACACTTATTAACCGTCTGAAGTTTGCTTTATTACGAAATATTCGTAGTTTTGTATCGAATTCATTTTAATACTTTATTTCCATGGAAAAGTTGACTATACAAGAAGAAGAAGCAATGATTTACATTTGGGAACTGGGCAGTTGTTTCGTAAAAGACATTGTTGCCAAATATCCCCAACCGGCACCTCCCTACACTACCGTGGCTTCCATCATTAAAAACCTGGAACGCAAACAGTATGTTACAGCCGCTCGCGTAGGGAATACATATCAATACACACCTGCCATTCGTGAAAGCGAATACAAGCGTACCTTCATGAGCGGCTTCGTGCGTAACTACTTTGAAAATTCTTATAAGGAAATGGTTTCTTTCTTTGCCAAAGAGCAAAAGATTTCAACTAAAGACCTGAAAGATATAATAGATATGATTGAAAAAAGATAAACATAAAAAAGAATCGCATGAAATACTATTTTTCTTTATTAGCTTGTCTGGTAAGTTTCATTGCTCACGCACAGACTACTTACTCCTATAGAGTAGAAGGCGAATTGACAGATAATTCGTTTAATGGAAAAATGTTATACATCATGCGATATGATGACAATCGCTATATTGATAGTACCCGAGTTGAAAATCAGAAGTTTGCATTTGAGGGACGGACTGCAATCCCCTCGTTTTGTCGAATAGATGCAGGACGCAACTATGGCAACTTTATTTTGGACGAAGGAACTATAAAAGTCAATCTATATACTCATCTCCCTACGGGTACAAAACTAAATGAAGCTTTCAACAAGACGATAGCTACAGTCGACAGTATCCGAAAAAAAGGATTCGCACATCTGGTAGAACTTAAAAAAGAAAAGCCGAATGCAGAAGACTGGCAACCGGTATGGGCAGAATATTATGAGCAGAAAATCCGCCCATCACTCCTTGGATATCTAAAACAACAAATTATATCCAACAAGGATAATGGTGTGGGAGAATATGCTTTCAGAGATTATAGTATGGCATGTAATACCGATGAAATGGATGCTCTTCAGACAGAAATAGGCAATTGGCTGAATTCCTTAAAAACAGTACAGGCAATAAAAGCACGTTTCGAAGCACTAAAGAGCACTGCAGTAGGCAAACCATTTGTCGATATAGCCGGTGAAAACACAGAAGGTAAAGAAACACGATTGTCTGATTTTGTAGGCAAAGGTAATTATGTTCTTGTTGATATGTGGGCAAGCTGGTGTGCTCCATGCCGGGAAGAAATACCCAATTTAGCAGAAATCTACAATACATATAAAGACAAAGGCCTGGTTATATTAGGTATTGCAACCTGGGATAAAAAAGACAGAATTATTAAAGCGATAGAAGATCTGAATATGACATGGCCACAGCTACTGGATACCCGACAAAAAGTAATGGAACTTTATGGCGTCAATGGTATCCCGCATATCATTTTATTTGCCCCGGATGGCACTATTGTTGCGCGCAATCTCAGGGGAGATGAAATGAAACAAAAAGTGGCTGAGATTATGAAAGACAAATAATAACAAAACAAATCAAGATGTTAGCTTATTTTCTAAAAATCAATGTAGCCATTGCGCTATTTTATGCGTTCTACCGGCTATTTTTCTATAAAGACACGTTCTTCACGTGGCGCAGAGCCGCTTTGCTCTGTTTCTTTGCCATTTCTGCCGTCTATCCGCTACTGAATATACAGACATGGATCACGGAACAGGAGCCTATGGTAGCCATGGCAGATTTATACGCTGACATCGTTTTACCGGAATTTACGATAACACCGGAACAGGCAACTTCCGACTGGAAAAGCCTCCTGCTCCAAACGGTCGGTTTTGCTTATTGGGGAATGGTAATTGTATTAGCGATCCGCTTTTTCATACAGTTGGCTGGGATTATCCGTTTAGCTTTCCGTTGCCGGAAAGCAAAGATAGGAAATACGAATGTACATCTGCTCAGACAAGCAAGCGGACCTTTTTCCTTCTTCCACTGGATTTTTATCCATCCGACTTCACATACAGAAGATGAACTAAGCGAAATATTAACCCACGAACAAACTCATGCCAACCAATGGCATTCCATTGATGTACTTGTCAGTGAGATTGTATGTATATTTTGCTGGTTCAATCCTTTTGCCTGGCTCATGAAACGGGAAATCCGCACTAATCTGGAATATCTGGCGGACAACCGCGTACTGGAAACCGGACATGACTCTAAAGCCTATCAGTATCACCTGTTAGGATTATCACACCATAAGGCTGCAGCAACTATCTATAACAGTTTTAATGTATTACCTTTAAAAAAACGCATCAAAATGATGAACAAAAAGAGAACCCGAGAAATAGGGAGAACTAAATACCTTATGTTTCTCCCCTTGGCAGCCTTACTTATGATAATCAGCAATATCGAAGCCGTGGCCCGTACCACGAAAGAGATGGCAAAAGATGTCATAGAAGCTGTAGAAGAGAATCTGGCGTCCAATTCAACAACGCCAGAGATGGAAGTTGCTACTGAAGCAATACCGGTGGAAACGCCCATATCACAACAGGATAAGGACAAACTCGTGACCTACAAAGGAAAAGTAGTGGATAAAGACGGAAAGCCGGTGGAAGGCGCCGAACTTCTCATTGATGGTAGCCACAAACTCCCTCAAGATCAATCATTTGTTACAGACAAAAATGGGAATTTCTCTTTCATGGCTTTTGAGAATGCCCATATAGGAGTCATATGGAATAAAAACGATAAATATATGCTGAAAGGAATCCGATACGATCAAAAAGAGAGAACCAATCTAAAGATCGTCATGGATGACCAATGGCAGAATCCGCCTTCCAATGATCCTAACAACCCGGTGTTTGAAGTAGTAGAAATAATGCCTGAATTCCCTGATGGCGGCATGTCAGGACTGATGCAATTCCTGTCGAAAAACATTCAATATCCCATTAATGCACAGAAAAACCATACGCAAGGTCGAGTTACAGTGCAATTTGTCGTCAATAAAGATGGCTCAATTTCTGAACCCAAAATCATTCGTGGAGTCGATCCGGATTTGGATGGTGAAGCTATACGTGTTATCAGTTTAATGCCTAAATGGAAACCCGGCATGCAAAAAGGCCAACCTGTCCGAGTTAAATATACGGTACCTGTTATGTTCCGCTTATCGGATGATGGTCAAAAAGAGGAGTATAAGCCTATACCTAAAATTGATGAAACCGTTGTTGTGGGGTATGCCTCCAAACAAGCTCCTGCAGAGGAAGACCCAGTTTTTGAAGTGGTTGAAAACATGCCTGAATTTGCCGGTGGCATGGGAGGACTGATGCAATATCTGTCTAAGAATATCAAATATCCGGTAGAGGCACAAAAAGCCGGAATCCAAGGACGAGTCATAATGCAAGTCATCATTGATAAGAACGGTAATGTAACCAATCCCAAAGTTACCCAGCCCGTAGACCCCTTATTGGATACAGAAGCAATTCGTGTCACTGCAAGTATGCCTAAATGGAAACCTGGTACACAAAGAGGAATGCCGGTCAACGTAAAATATACATTCCCTATCGTATTCAGATTACAATAAAACAATCTCTTTTCAACATTAATTCTCTCTCACATAAAGATTATCTGCAATGTCCTACTCCTGATTTTTAACAGCACAATCAAGAGTAGGATGCAGATAACCATTTATTTATGCATCTTCACTACTTCTGTCGGTGCCATCTCCACATTCCGCTTATCTACCTGGCGAACCACGCTTGCCGCTAATTGCAGGAAAGCGCGTCCGGTCACGGTATTCTCGTCAAGTGCTACCGGTGTACCCTTATCGCCACTTTCGCAAATGCTTTGTACAATAGGAATTTGCCCCAACAAAGGCACATTCATTTCTTCCGCCAGCTTCTTGGCACCTTCCTTTCCAAAGATATAGTATTTATTCTCCGGAAGTTCGGCAGGTGTAAACCAGGCCATATTCTCTACCAAACCGAGAATAGGCACATTCACCTTATCATTGATAAACATGTTGATACCTTTGCGGGCATCTGCCAATGCCACAGCCTGCGGTGTACTGACTACGATAGCTCCTGTCAGTGCCAATGTCTGAACCACTGTCAGGTGAATATCACTCGTTCCGGGAGGAAGGTCGATTAAGAAATAGTCAAGCTCTCCCCAATTCGCATCCCCTATCAGCTGTTTCAAGGCATTGCTTGCCATGCCGCCACGCCACAACGTAGCCTGATCAGGATCAACGAAGAAACCAATAGAAAGCAATTTGATACCATACTTCTCAACCGGTACAATCAGGTCACGACCGTCTACGTGTTCAGCATAAGGACGCGCATCCTCCACCTGAAACATCTTCGGCATGGATGGTCCGAAAATATCGGCATCCAACAAACCAACCTTGTAACCCAACTTCGCCAAAGATACTGCGAGGTTAGCAGCTACCGTTGATTTACCTACGCCACCCTTACCGGAAGAAACACCGATAATATTCTTTACTTGAGGCAATAATTTGCCTGGTTCGGGACGTGCTGCCTGTTTGCTTTCCGTAGTAATGGTTATTTCTACCTCATCAGATACATACGTATGAATAGCCGCTTCCGCTGCCTTTATTACAGATTTCATGAAAGGATCGGTCGGTTTCTCAAATATCAGTGAGAAACTAACTTTCATCCCGTCAATACGTAAATTATCGGCAATCATTTCCGCCTCAACCAGATTCTTTCCGGTACCGGGATATCGCACTGTGGCCAGTGCATCTAAAATTAGTTTAGGATAAAGTGTCATTACTCTTTTTTTATTTTGAAGTTTGCAGTCCACTCCGCTTACTGCGGTTATAACTGCGATACTCATCTAACTCTATTTCCACATCGGGTTCGTGCAGTTCGCCTTCCTTCGGCAGATGGAACTTGATATACTTGATGTTCAATCCACGGTCCAACCACTGTTGCTCGTAATAGGTTTTGATGCTGAGAATTTCATCAGCCATGCCGGAGTGATACAGATCTTCTGTCAGCACATCCACCGGAAGATGATTTTCCTCGATCATACAACGGGTATAAGTGAACATAAAGTTACTATCTGTCTTGAGATGAACAATACCATCCGGTTTTAGGAATTTACGATAACGTTCCATGAAATAAGTGGAAGTAAGGCGCTTGGTAGCTTTCTTCATTTGCGGATCAGAGAACGTCAACCAGATTTCACTCACTTCATTTTCCGAGAAAAAGCGGTCGATTATTTCAATGTTCGTACGCAAAAAGGCAACATTCTTCATGCCAGCCTGTAATGACTCCGTAGCACCGGACCACATACGGGAACCTTTAATATCCACTCCGATAAAATTCTTATCAGGAAACAATCGTCCCAGCCCGACGGTATATTCACCACGTCCGCAACCTAATTCCAAAACAATGGGACGGTCATTCCCGAAGAATGACTCGTTCCATTTTCCTTTCATCTCAAAGGGCACGTTATCTACTGCTGAATAAGGATATTCGAACACATGCGGATAACTTGCCATATCGGCAAACTTCGCTAACTTACCTTTACTCATGCGTTATTCCACAATGGTTACCCAGCCATGCGTGTCAGGTTCGTCACCATATTGAATACCACGCAATTTGTTGTACAACTTCGTGCAGACAGGTCCCGGTTTGCCATCCTTGGCTATTACATAAGAATGTCCGTTTTCAGGATCATCTATGCGCTCAATCGGGCTAATCACCGCAGCCGTACCACATGCACCGGCTTCCTCGAACGTAGTAAGTTCTTCTTCAGCCACCGGACGACGTTCCACCTTCATGCCCATATCTTCGGCCAACTGCATCAAGCTCTTATTGGTAATGGATGGCAGAATGGAAGTAGACAGAGGAGTAATATAAGTATTATCTTTTATTCCGAAGAAGTTGGCAGCGCCGCACTCGTCGATGTACTTCTTCTCCTTTGCATCCAGATAGAACTCTGCGGAATACCCTGCCGCATGTGCTTCGTGGCTGGCACGCAAGCTAGCTGCATAGTTACCACCGATTTTATAAATACCAGTTCCAAGCGGAGCAGCACGGTCATACTTACGTGTAATGACATAAGGAGTAGCTGCAAAACCGCCTTTAAAGTACGGACCTACCGGAGTAACAAATATCAGGAACATATATTCATTGGAAGGACGCACCCCCACCTGTGCCCCGGTTCCAATCAGCAACGGACGGATATAAAGGGAAGCACCGCTCTCGTAAGGCGGTATAAAGCGTTCGTTCATTTTCACCGCTGTCAGCACAGCTTCTTTGAAACGTTCTGTCGGCAATTCTGCCATCATGATACCACGACACGTAGACTGCAAGCGGGCAGCATTCTCTTCCAAACGGAAAATACGCACCTTACCATCTTTGCCACGGAATGCCTTTAAGCCTTCAAACGCTTCCTGTCCATAATGCAGACAGGTAGCTGCCATGTGCAGATTGATAAGTTCGCTACTGCTGATTTCAAGTTTTCCCCACTCACCTTCGCGGAAATTAATTCTCACATTGTAATCTGTCTTCATGTATCCGAATGACAGATTAGACCAATCTATTTCTTTCATATCTCAAAGTATTAGTAATCTCATTACGTACATTCTGCAACAAATTTAGTCTTTATTCTTCACTTTCCCGCTTCTCCGACAGTAATTTTTCGATTTCCTTGTCAGCTTTGGTCAATTTATCGCTGCAAAACGCAATAATCTCATTCGCTTCCTTTATTTTTTCGGCAAGCGCATCAATTTCCAATTCATTATTGTCTATTTGACGGACAATCTTCTCCAAGCGCTCCATGGCTTGGGAATAGGTTTCTTTTTTCTTTGAAGTAGACATAGGAATATTTTATGATTTATGATTTACGACGGAGGTCACTTCACCCCGATAAAAACGGGTGAGTATTTCATCTTTTTCATTCAAGAGGGCGGCATCTTTCACTACTTTTCCATCTTTCAAAGTAATGCTATAGCCACGGGCAAGCATTTTCTCTGGCGAAGCATCTACAAGACGCTGCCGCAACAAATCCAGGCGATGCTGCTGGCGCGAGAGAGAGGTTGTAACAGCCTGTGAGATATCCTTCCGGGCGGTAAGCAATGCAAGCTTGGCATCAGATACGCGACGGACAACAGCAGAAGGAATACGGTTTCTATACAAGGCCAGCCTTCGATGTTCCTCCGTCAAACGGGAAATCACGCTGTCGTGCAATTGGGTGATAAGCACTTCCAGTTCATCAGCAGCAAGATCCATGCAATTTATAAGATACTCTGCAGCAGCAGTCGGGGTTTTCACACGGGTGTGCGCCACAGAATCGAGTACCGTATCATCTCTTTCATGCCCTATTCCGGTAATTATAGGCAACGGAAATTGGGCACAAGCGGCAGCAAGCAAATACGTATCAAAACCGGAAAGATCGGAAGTTGCTCCACCGCCACGGATGATGACTACGGCATCAAAATCATTCTGACGATTTAAGATTAGATCCAAAGCTGCTAATACAGATTCTTCTACCCTATCGCCTTGCATCAAGGCGGGAAACAATTCTGTATAAAAGAAAAAGTTTCTGGGATTATTCTTTAACTGATGGCAGAAATCACCATAGCCTGCGGCTGTTGGAGAGGATATCACAGCAATGCGTTGCGGCAAAGTTGGCATTTCCAACTCTTTATTCAGCGTCAAGACACCTTCTTCTTCCAGTTGCTTCAGTATTTCCCGACGACGACGTGCCATATCTCCTAACGTATAAGTAGGATCGATATCCTGTACGGTCAGACTATAGCCATAAAGCTCGTGAAAGCTGACAGTAACCTGAACCAGTACCTTAATACCGGAAACAAAAGCCTGCCCTGTCGCTTCTTCAAAATAAGGTTTCAGCAGCCGATAGACATTCGACCAGATAGTACCCCGCGCCTTTGCAACCAGACCATTGCTACGGGGGTCTTTCTGAATAAATTCCAGATAGCAATGCCCGGTACTGTTCGTTCGCACATCACTCAACTCTGCCTGTACCCAATATTCATCAGGCAGGCATTGTTCAAGACTGCGGCGCACCAAGGCATTAAGTTCCAGTAAAGATAATGCTTCCATATTGTTCAGCTACGAGTGACAAGCTACCAGCTACAAGTGACGAACTACGAGTAACAGCTTGTAATCAGTTATTTATTATTTGATTTATAATCATTGTATGCCTTCCACATATCAGGTACTCCATATCCGTAGATATTATCCGGGAAACCGGCACGGTCACCGGATCGGCGCACCAACTCAATCACTTCTTTTGCCGTCAACGTCGGGCAAGCCTGCCACAAACATGTCACCATACCGCACATGATAGGTGAAGAAAAAGAAGTACCGTTAGCCCGTCCCTGGTTACCATCCGTACGGATCACATCCGATCCAACCCCTACCGCAACCACATCCGGCTTCACACGATGATCCGCTGTATTACCTACGGAAGAAAAAGTAGCCAGTACAGCTCTCTTGTCAATCGCTCCTACCGTCAATACATTATCAGCATCTCCCGGAGGAGTGATCTTTTTCCAGGAACCCGCACCGGAGTTGCCGGCACTGCATACCAGTATCATTCCTTTATCTGCAATATGGGAAGCCTGGCGCGACATCAATGCATGACGTCCATCCAGATCGCGATATTTATAATTCTTCGATTTATCATCAAATGAGTAGTATCCCAAAGATGTATTGATTACATCCACTCCCACACTATCGGCAAATTCAACCGCAGCCGACCAATAATCCTGTTCTACCAGGTGTTCCGAATATTCATCCTCACTGCGAAGCAACCAAAAAGAAGCTTCGGGAGCCGTCCCCGTCATTATATCAGGTCGGTTCATACCTATACAGGACAGTACACTCATCCCATGGCTGCTTTCTGCAAAGATATCAGCCTGTTGGTTTACAAAATCCTTTGTACCGAGAATACGGATATTCTGCATAGCAGTAATCTTATCGACATTATGGAATCCGGCATCAATAACCGCAATTGTCATACCCTGCCCTTTGAAGCCCGCTTCGTGTAATTTGTCACCGTTGCTCATCTGAATCTGAGTGATAGCACGCCCATAAATACTATCCGGATGTATCGTCGGTTGGTTCAACACAGAATCACGTTCCGTCGCCATCGATGGTTTGCCGGCACTGGGAGAAATCCAGACTTTCTCTGTTGAAAGCACAAAAGGCAGTGCCGCAATACGATCAATCAGAGTCGTATCGTTGCAGGACACCGTTACAAAATTATCCCATTTCCCCGTTACCACAATCTTCACTCCCTGTTTGCGGATTTCATCTATATATTTACGGCATACCGGGAGATCTGTAGAATCAATCGGAAGGTTCTGCTTCCGGCGGCGCTCAATCGCTTTTGCCGACAAGTATTTCTCCGGTTTTTTTAAAGAATATTCTGTAGCAGCTTTATCTTTTAAACTAATGCGATACTTCAATGTATCTTGTTGTGCCGATGCCCCTGTTGCAAGCAGGGCAATGGCTAAAAAGGATATTAATTTTCTCATTCTATTATTTTATTACTTATTCATTTTCTGAAATAACCAGCCCGATACCCCGTTGGGAAGCAATGAAAGAACCACCTACTACCCGCCTTCCAATATAAAATACAGCCGACTGACCGGGCGCAATAGCCGATGCCTCTGACAGGAAATGTACAAACAACCGCCCATCTTCCAGCCTTTTCACCGTACAGGGAATCGGCTTGCTTCGGTAACGGATGCGTACCGTCAAATCGGAAGCCGAAAAGAATTCCTGCTCATCAATAAGATTATCCTGTTCGGTTAACATATATTCTGTCCGCAATTGTTCGGCATCACCCAGCATCACCGTATTTTTCTGCGGATTTATCTTCAACACATAAGCCGGTTTCCCTAAAGCTATTTCCAGCCCTTTCCGTTGTCCAATGGTATAATAAGGAAAACCTTTATGCTCTCCCAACTTCACTCCTTCGGAACTGACGAACCATCCGGGACCAATCGCACTATCTATTTCAGGAGAATGTTCGCGCAGAAAGTCCCGATAATCACCTTTGATGAAACAAACCTCCATGCTCTCTCCCTCTTCCGCCTTCAGTTGATAACCTTTCTCACGCAGATATTCCCTCACTTGCAACTTCGTATAGGTGCCCAGCGGAAAAACGCAACGCCTCAGCACATCTTGTCCCAGTCGCCAGAGGAAATAAGACTGGTCTTTCTTATCGTCATCTCCGGCCACTATATATATCTTTCCATTCTTTTCTTCCAGACGGCTATAATGCCCGGTAGAGATAAATGCGCAACCTAGTTTGTCTGCCCACTCTGTTAGTATGCGGAATTTAAAGGTAGGATTACACATCACGCAAGGATTTGGAGTCCGCCCCTGACAATATTCATCAATAAAGTTCTGCACAATTACTTTGCGAAAAGCCTCACGTTCATCAGCCACATGGTGTTCGATACCCATACTGCCGGCAAGTTGCCGAGCTTCCACAGGTTCGTCTCCCCACACCCACATGGTCAATCCGACTATCTCATACCCCTGTTCTTTCAACATCAGGCAAGTGGCAGTACTGTCTATACCGCCGCTCATACCCACCAATACTCGCTTATCAGGACTGTTCATTTTTAGATATTCATTCTATTAGCTTACAAAAATAGATGATTTCGGGGAGAAGAAACAGAAAAGGCATACCTTTTTCACATGACTTCACATCATTCTCTTTGTTTCTCCTTACCTTTCCGTGCCTTTGCAGCTACGGAGAACTTACGAGTTGTACAACTGGAGCATCATAAGTTATACAACTGGAGTCGCATGAGTTGTACAACTCGTAAATTCTCCGTAGTAAGCAAAAATAAGAATAGTAATAAGTTCACAGCTTAGAAGTCAGCGTATCTAAAGTCTATTTCATGGCAGACCGCAACTTGCTCAAACGTCTCAAGAAAATAGACTGATATCGCATACCATTGAGCTATTATCTTCCCAAAGAACTGTTGACACCCGAAATTCTGGAAGAAGAAAAAGGATTGAAAGAGGAAGGAATTATATAAGATATATACATAGACTTTAAACAAAATGAGTTTGCCATAAGCATTAATAACTTATGGCAAACTAAAGATTACATCGGCACAATAGTCACTCCCCACCGATACTCTTGGTTAGCAGGAATAAGATATTGTGAATCGGGGATAGCTCCCCAACTGTCATACCCGCCTACTCCCATTTGTTTCATATCAATGCAGACTTCCACAAAATTCTCAGGCGTTATATCATTGATATGAGTCTGGCGCGGTCTCACATTTTTAGCTGCTATAGTGTCATGTTTCAAATCTTCTTCGTTGCGGTTGAGCCATTGATAATCTCGCAGAATGGCCTCTTCACCGTCAAAGTCCTCTATTGAATTGCGCAATGCGGTAAAGCCCATTGTATGGTCAGCATAAATTGTCAGCCCTTTACCATTCTTTTCTTTCAGAGTAAGCCAGCGGGTATCGGTACGGTACCCATTCTCCTGTGGCCGTACATACGGAAAATACATCTGCTCGGCAGTATTTTGGAATAAATCTACAGTTACCCCGGCATTGCGATCTATGTAATTCTCTTCCGGACCACGCCCGAAATAGGTAATTAAGTTCATATCCACGAACAGACGGAAACGCATTCCAATACGTGGTACCACAAGTTCCGATCTTCTTTTCTGAATATCCTCACTACCTAAAGTAAAAGGATCTATTTCTACCTCTGCATCTCCTGTCCGATTGGTTTTCTGTTCCACAGGGGTAAAAGTATAATCAGCCTTTATTACACCGGAAGGATAGATACGATAAGTGGCAATATATCTGTTCCCGGCAGGTAATAAATAGTCAACAGTCAGTACGGCATCTTTACCATCCATTTTTACATTCGCATCTGCAACCTTGAAGTCTTTGCTGGCCTGTTTCCACGTTTGTAATCGTTTAGGCGACTGACTTCCATAATCATTGTCATTGGGTGCACGCCAAAAGTTGGGTTGAAAACCAAAATTATCCGTAAAATATTCAGTGCCGTTCATTCTATAGGAAGTAACCAGTCCTTCTTTCTTGTTAAATACAAAATTGACTTTTGACGATGCTACTTTCAACAATTCGTCTTCTACACTACAACTTAACGCCGGCCCATCAACTTTGTAAATACGCGCCAATGACTCTATTGGTAAACGAATTTGTTCTTTAGCTATTTCATAACCTACAGGAATTAACGCTTCCTGCTGAGTAGTCGTCACACTGAATTCTACAAAATATTCAGTACCCACTTTTGGTTTCAATCCACTCACATTCACGTTCAGTAATTTACTATCCTGAGGTGCAATATCCAAACATACTTTGCCGCTACGAATCGTTTTCGCATTTTCTTTCACCTTATAATGAATCACGTATTTCTTCAGATTCGTAAAATAAAATCGATTCTTGACGATGAATTCACCACGGGCCAGATCTATAGCCTCAACAGCTATATTCTGATGCACATATTTCACTTCGCTATAAGCCGGGTGAGGAGTGCGGTCAGGGTTGACAATGCCATTACAACAAAAGTTACCATCGCTCGGCATGTTTTTCCCAAAATCTCCTCCATAAGCCCAGAATGAACGTCCTTTTTCATCTTGGGTTAGAATCCCCTGGTCCACCCAATCCCAAATATATCCACCTTGCAGATTGGGATACTTATAAATAGCTTTCCACTGATCCCAAAGACTACCGGTAGAATTGCCCATAGCATGTGCATATTCGGATGGAACTACCGGACGGTCACTTCCATTCTTTCCGATGTTTTCCAACCAGCCTGCACTTGGATATTGCGGAACGTACAGGTCTGAGTTCCACTCCCACTGAGCACGTTCATAATTCACCGGACGATCCATAATATCCTTGTCCGCCTGCTTCATCCACAAATAGGTCTGATAAAAATTATAGCCGTTCCCGCCTTCATTTCCCAATGACCAGAACGTTAAAGAAGGATAGTTCTTATTACGTTCGAACATATTAATCGTACGATACATGTGAGGTTTCAACCATTCGGGGTTATTCCCCAATGTACCACCTTTTCGTAAATCATAGCGCATGCCGTGACTTTCGATATTGGCTTCGTCATAAACATAAAAACCATATTCATCACACAATTCGTAAAAACGCCGGTCTTGTGGATAATGGCACAAACGGACTGTATTGATATTGGCACGCCTCATCAACTCAAAATCTTTACGCATCAACTCTTCGGTAAGATAATGCCCGGTTTCCGGATCATGCTCATGAACATTCACACCTTTCAATTTCAACGGTTGTCCATTAATTAACAAAACCGTGTAATTCTTCCCATTAGCAGACTTTTGTTCTATTTCCTTGATTTCAATACGACGGAACCCCACATTAAATGGCACCACCTCGCTTGTTTTACCATTCTCCCTGACAATCATCATCAACTTATACAGATTCGGAACTTCTGAGGTCCAAGTTTCCACATCCGGCAATTGTCGCTCAAAAGTCACCGTGACCATACCTTTCGATTTCATGGACACATTCTTTTCTCCGGTAGCAACCACTCTGCCTGAGTGGCCAATCAATTCATATCCAATAGTCAGATTGGCATTAGTATCCTTATGATTCTTTAAATCAAGGGCCAAACGGAAAATCCCATTCCTGTAACTGTCATCTAAAGTAGAAGTTATGCGGAAATCTTTTATGGAAGCTTTGGGCTGCGAATAAAGAAACACGTCACGCTCAATCCCGCTCATACGCCAAAAGTCCTGACACTCCAGATAAGAACCGGTACTCCAACGAAATATTTTCAATACAAGTGTATTTTCGCCTGATTTCAGATATCTATTAATCAGATATTCCGCCGGATTCTTTGAGTCCTCGCTATACCCTACCTCATACCCGTTTATATACACATAGCATCCCGACTTAGCACCTGCAATATGCAAATAAACGTCACGCCCTTCCCAATCGGTTGGCAGAGTGAACTCCTTACGATAAACACCCACCGGATTTTCTTCCGGCAATTGAGGTGGCTGCGGATTACTTGATTGAAACTCATAACACTGATTAGTATAGATGGCGGTTCCATACCCCTGTATCTCCCAATTTCCAGGCACCTTGATACTCTTCCATCCGACCACAGCAGCCGTAGTATCCACAATATCAGCCGGAAGCTTCTTATAGGAATCCACATAATAGAATTTCCAAATACCATTCAAAAGTTTATAATACGGGCTTTCTTCATACCGCCCGGTCATAGCCTGCGCACGGTTGGCATACGTCATAAAAGAAGTTCGGGGATCTTCCGTATTTACAGAAGTCGTCTGAATATCTTTCCAATAAGGCAGATGCGAGTACTTGAATGAACGCGAAGGCACTCTTCCACGTCCTTTCACAAGAATAGAATCTCGAGTAATTTCTACTGTGGAGTATGCATTTTGCGTTTCCGTCTCTATCATGCCTTCCTGGGTAATCATCGGGATTCCTTTGTAATATCCAAATGCCCCGGCATGATGATGTCCTGAGAATACAGCTTTTACACATGGATATTTCGAAATCGTATTCAAAATTTCCATATTGTTTAAAGCAGTAAATTCACTCTGCGGATAAAGTGGATGATGTGTAAAGATCAGTACATTGTTATGATTTCTTTCACATTTTCCCAACAAGTCATCCAGCCATTTCATCTGCTTTCTGCTGATTCCTCCATTCCATCTGTAGGCTTGTTTTCCTCCAGTTTGTTTTATTTGCTCCAGCATCTCAGCCAATTCCTGTTCTTTTTCAGTTCCCGTTACATTAGCATAAGCTGACACTTCATTGGTGTTCAACATGATGAAAACCCAATTTTGCTTCTTGAACGAATAATATTCGGAAGGCATACTCAACTGTCGATAGAGAACAGAATTATCTGTCACTTCTTTATAATCATGGTTACCCGTAATATGATAAATCTCATTATTAAGATGAACGAGAGAGGACATTATCTTTTTTAAATCACTGTTCTTTCTGTCAATAATATCCCCCAGATTAATAGTAAACTGAACATTCTGCTGATTGAAATAATTGATGCAAGTATCCAGCTTCTGCAATGCCTGCCTATAAAATCGTGCATTTTCCGAGGTGCAATCTGCATACTGCGTATCGGCAAATAGTCCAAATTTAAGGATAGGAGAAATATCCTGCGCTAATGCACTGCCTCCCAGAAAGAACAAGCATGTAAATAGTCTGATAAACATTTTCATGGTAATTCATTTTATAGTTATAAACAAAACGAAGAATCTGTATACATAAACTTGAATGCTTACAGATTCTTCTACTTGTTCAGTATGAGAATACAATCAGGAAATTCCTGCATTTATAATCTCATTACCTAAAACCTATTGATTCAATTGGTTATATCTAAGTTACTCAATACTCCTTTATACAATTTAGCGTATACAATCTTTCCAATGAAAGGATTTTGTATTGAAGGAGTAGCCGTATCACGATAATCGCCACCAATTCCTAACAGATAATCAGGTGCTTGGTCTTTCTTTGGGAAATTAAATGTTCCGGAGACCTTGACTTCTTTCACTTTAGCACCATTAATATACATCCTAAAAGTTGTTTTATCGTATGTAACAACAGCATGGTAATAAATATCTTTTCCTAATTGAATGGGAGTCTGAAAATTATTATTTGGCAATACCCACTTATTATTTGCCCTATAATAAAACGCCAGTTGGCTACCGCTGGTAATTTCATACCCCAATCCACCGCTTTCCATTGAGGAGAATGGGTTTACTCCTCCATCAGGAGAAAATAGGATTTCCATAGAAAACATCCCTTTCATAGCCTTACCAATAGCATCTTCTTTACTATAAGGAATATAGAAGAAATTACTTCCATCAAAAACGGCTTCATATTTCTCATACGAACTATTCCAACGTGTTTCTATGGCATTCGTCGTTCCTTCTACAACGGGCAAAGAAGATATTTCTTCATTCATATTAGTAGCTATCCCCTTATCTGCAAATTGTACATCCATGATTAATTTCGGAATTTCTTCATTAGGAAAACCTATTATGAGAACGGTCAAATGACTGTATTTCTTTATTTTTTCATAAATGTCCGGTTCATTATAATAGATTCTATAATTCCACGAATATTGTCTTACGGGCCTGTTATTAACTTGCGCATTCTCAAAATTCGTTTTCATAGCCTGATAAACGTCAGAATCAAAACTTATTCCATCAACATTATTATCCTGCATAGATTTCAGCCAACCATCACAAATTTCCTTTTGCTCTTGTTCGGTTTTTCCTACCAAACTGCTCCAGGTTGAGTAAAAACTTACATGCCATCCATCATTTGCAAATGAGGTCAGATGCGTAATATAACGACTTTCAACCAAAACACGATGCTTTATATTATATTTGCTGTCTAAGCGATACAAGGTTTCACGAATAATCGCTTCATTCTCATCCGTACTCAAATCCTTAAAATCAAGCCATAAAAAATTAAAATCAGGTTTCATCACAAGGAGATCATCCATATATTCCTCAAAAGTTTGGCCTGTTGAAGTTTCCAATTCATGCCCAATCATCAAAACAGGAATACCACTCTCTCTGGAAACATGAATATCCACTTCAAAATTGCTTATTCCATAATCAACAGCATCCTGTAGCTTAACAACATCATTGCACTTATGAGCTCCCAAAATCATTGTTTGACCAAAATCGTCAGTAGAAAGAAGACTTCTGGTCATAGGACCATCAACGTTAGTATTCAATAAATCAGAAGAACATGATGTCAATATCATCGTTCCTAATAATAAACCAAATAACATCTTTAACTTTTTCATAAACATATATTTTTAGTTCAATTATTAATTCCACCCCGGATTATTAGGTTTCAAATCTGGATTCCTTTCAATTTCCACTCCCGGTACGGGCCACAACAAATCTTTCTCTGTGAATACGCGAGTTACCAGCCTCCGCCCGGTTATTCCGTATACATCTCCCGGCAATACCTCCAAGGCAATACCCCAGCGACGAAGATCGAACCAACGATGTCCTTCTGCAATAAGCTCAACGGCTCTTTCGTGTTTGATACGTGTCAATACCTCTTCTTTAGAAGAAGCTTTCAGCCATGCAGGGCCACTGTTAATAGCAGGCATATTGGTAGAAGGGCGTTGGCGCACTTTATTAATATATTCTACTGCCGTAGCTTGGTCATTCAACTCATTCTTGCACTCTGCATACATTAGGTACACATCTGCCAGACGGAGTATCGGAAAGTTAATAGGAGTATGTTCTCTATTATTTATCTCTCCATTCATATTACCTTCGGGTACAAATTTCCGGAAAATGTACGACTCTGTTCTAGCAGGGCTCAATCGAATAAAGCCGTTTGTTTCATTCGGAGCTATGTTCCGGGCAATTATAAACTCACAAGTCTTAGGCTGATTGTTTACCCATCCCGGATAAGTAGTATAAGGCATAATGATGGTTTCATTCATTCTCGGGTCACGTTTCGAATACATTTCAAGTAACTTATCTTTGTATTCGGGATAAGACGCAACCGTTTTACCTCCTTCTGCAAGTACCGATACAAAGGTTCTATCCTTCACGTCCGTACTGCTGAATCCTGGAATAACTTCTTCCCAATCAAAAGGTTTGCCATCTTTATACTCGTACATGCCTACCAGCGTGGCGGACGGTAGCACGACATTCCAGCAACTGCCATACGTAGCACGGCTGCCCATATAGAAAGTCATTGGCATACCATAATCTTTGCCTACACCTCCTGAGTTCTGAATAGCGAAAATCATTTCATCACTTTGATCGCCTTCCGGAGTGAATAACTTAGCATAATCAGCATACAAAGAGTAATTATATCCTTTGCCCGACGGATCCAATATAATTTCCTCGAAATCCTTGGCAGCTTTTGCATACTCTTTTGTATATAAATATACTTTTCCACGCAATGCATAAGCGGCTCCCAATGTCACGCGTCCATAGTCATCTTGTATCCTTTTTACAGGAAGATTGCTATTGACTGCGGCATCCAGGTCAGCAAGAATGAACTGTACGACTTGCTCTTCAGAGCTTCTGGGCTTCTTCAAGTCATTATAGTCTGTACTCAAGTTCACACTTTCGTCATACAGTGGCAATGCTCCATAAAAATTATAAAGTTCGAAATAATACAAGGCACGCAAAAATCTAGCTTCTGCCAAATACTGGGTTTTAAGTTCTTCACTCATACTTTCTATCCCAGGTACCTTCTGTAGCACCAGATTGGCTCTCATCACCCCGTCATAAAGCGACTTCCATTTATCCTCCACTAAGGCATGCCGATCACTATAAGTACCTAAGATAACCGGTCCAAAGCCCTGAGAATCATACCCCACACCTATATCCGACATACAATCATAGGCAAATCTCATCCCAAAAGCATTATCTTCTCTAAGAGCCGCATATACTCCCATTATCCCTTGTTTGGCATGGGTTTCCGTCTGCCAGAAAATGCCATCGCTTATTTGGTCAGCCGGATACCTATCCAGCTCATAACAACTATTCAAGCACATTGATGCAACAAATGCACCTAATAATATTCTATACTTTTTCATAAAACATCAAATTAAAATGAAAGATTAACTCCAATAACAGCCTGTCTCATAGAAGGGTAGTCAACGCCAGACACTTCCGGATCGAGACCATCGTATTTAGTGAACGTAAAAAAATTCTCTAAGCTACCGTAGATTCTCACACGCTCTATAGGTAGAGATGGAAATGCCGTTCTCGTAAAGGTGTATCCTAACTGGATATTCTTAATTTTAAGGAATGATCTGTTCTGAATCCAGAAGTCACTAATCAATGTATTCCTGTTATCACTGAATTCCAGTAGGCGGGGATAGCGGGCTGAGCCCTGAATGCCTTCATACCAACGCCCATCTGCTATCTTCTTGTTGAGCTGATAACTGTGGCGAACAACCGGACGAAAATAATTATCCAACCAATAAGTTTCCACTCCGGTGACTCCCTGCAAAAGAACAGAGAAATCGAAACCTTTATAAGCCCCTCCCAAGTTCACACCAAAAGTACACTTCGGAGTGGCTCCATTACCGATAATCGTACGGTCATCATCATTAATCACACCGTCACCATTCAAATCTTTATATAGTAAGTCTCCCAGTTCCGGGCGATTAGAAGGAAATGTTTTTTTAGGCTTGCCTGTACTTGGATCAATCGGAGTATTATCCACTAACTGCTGCACAAAGTCCAAATCCTGCTGTGTCTGCACAATGCGATCAACAACATAGCCATACTGAACATTTATCGAATAACCTTCTTTAATCATATCAGCATTAGTAATAGCACTTTCATTACCCTTGAACTTGGTTACCTTGTTGTTTATAAAAGTGATATTACCATTCACGAAATAAGAGAAATCCTTTATCTTATCTTGCCAGCCCAAACTAATTTCCACACCTTTGTTCACCACTATGCCTGCATTTTGTCTTGGGATAGTTGCATTCCCGTTCACAAGCGGAGCCGGAAGATCGATCAGGATATCTTCCGTCTTTTTATGAAAATATTCGACCGTACCGGTAAAACGGTTATTTGCCAAACCGAAATCCACCCCTACATTAAAGATTTTCGTCTTTTCCCAAGTCAGGTTTCCATTAGGAATAGCCTGCATAGCTACTCCGGTAGCTATATTATTATTTAGGATATAGTTGGATGCCGAATATAAAGATTGGGCATCATAATTACCTTCAATATCTGCATTTTTACTTCTCAACGCATTGTTACCCAACACACCATACGAAGCACGCAGTTTCAGATTACTCAACGTCAATCTTTCTGAAAAATCTTTCACGAAAGGTTCTTCACTGATTCTCCAGGCAGCGGAAGCTGAAGGGAAATATCCCCAACGATTACCCTCCATAAAACGGGAAGAACCATCGGCGCGGAGATTCACTTCAAACAGATATTTGTTATCCCAGTTCAATTTCAGTCGACTGAAGTAAGAACGCATCACCCATTCCACTGTATTACCAGAAGACGAAGCAGCTCCGGTAGCGCCATCAATCACTCCCAGTCCCGGATCCAGTAAGTCCTGCTTGGTTGTCTTGAACCATTTATAGCGGAACAGTTCCTGACTGGCTCCCACCATAACGCTATAGTCCAGTTTGGAAACCTTATTCTGATAAGCAGCCGTCACATCCATCAGATAGTCATTCCATTTGTAATCACTGTTCATGATGTGAGTTTTACCAATGCCAGTAGAAGCCACCACATCGTTCAGAAAATTCCATTGCTCCAGAAATACCGGTTGAGAATCATCCGTCTTATTACGATGCATATAATTGAATGATCCAGTCAGCGTAAATCCTTTAAAAGGAGTCAATGTTCCGTAAAAACGACTTTTCACATACCGTTCTTGGATATCTCCCGCAGTATTATATAAACGATAAATAGGATTATTGGCTGCATTCTGAGCATCGTCCTGGTCATTATTGACAGAACCCAACCGACCATCAGGAGCGCGAAACACCATACCCGGAGAAGTAGCGGCAGCGTAAGTGAAGACATCTTCCATCTTATTCGTACCCTGCTCCGTAAAAGATACATATCCATTAATATTAGTTCCGACCTTCAACCAGGAAGTTACGTCAATGTCCAGATTAACGCGTGCTTGCGTTTTTTTATAACCAGAATTATCCATCACCCCCGGTGAATGCAGGAAGCCAAAAGAAGTATAAAACTTGACTTTATCCGAACCACCGCTAATTGAAACACTATGGTTGTTACTCAAAGATGTTTTAAACAACTCATCCATCAGACTTGTATTTGGATATTTCAACGCATCTTTTCCTTCATTGGCACGCCACAATTTGATGGCATCATCCGAGTATTTGGTTGGCAAGTTTGAATTGGAAAAACCTTCATTTATCAATTCCATATAATCAGCATAGTTAGACACTAAATCAAAGGTTTTTCCTACAGACTCCCAAGAGAGATAGCCATTGTAATCAACTTTTGTCTTACCCTGCTTGCCACTGCGTGTAGTAATCAAAATGACACCATTAGCTGCTCTCGAACCATAAATAGCTGCTGATGCAGCATCTTTCAAAACCGATAGATTCTCAATATCCTGAGGTTGTACGCTGTTTAATGAACCTTCTACTCCATCAATAATGACAAGTGGCGCTGAATTATTCAGGGTTCCTTGACCACGAATCATTATAGACGCCGTATTATCACCCGGTTTATTTGAACTGGAAGTAACCTGCACACCGGCAGCCATACCCGCCAATCCCTGTGATACATCTGTAATCGGACGACTTTCACTCATTTCCGCCATATTGATATTGGCGACAGAGCCCGTCAGGTTTACCTTCTTTTCAGAACCATATCCTACAACTACGACTTCATCCAGTGACTGCGCATCTTCCGTCAAAGCTATTTTCAGTTCCGTAGTATTGCCGGTAATTTTAACTTCTTTAGTCAGATATCCAATATAAGAAATCTGAATAACACTGCCGACCTGTACATTGTCAAGCGTGAAATTTCCATCAATATCTGTAATGACTCCATTGCTTGTACCTTTTATAATTACATTAGCACCGATAATCGATTCACCCTGTACATCCAGTACTTTGCCTTTAATCGTTTTTTGTTGTGTGATACTCTCTACTATATCAGTATGGAGTGACGTTGAACTGGCTCTTGTCGCCCATAATGATCCGGTAGCAATTAAAGCTAGTGATGCCCCCAATACCATTCTTTTGGGGAGAGAACTGCAATGTTTGAGTTTTCTTTTCATAAGTATTAAAAATTAGTTGTTATTAACGCTACAAGTTTACGCCTTTTCACTTTATAGGCATTATCTAAATCGTCCAAAGAAACGATGAAAATTATCCGTGGACATTTTTAATAGGATTCAGGAAAATTTTCATAGGTATACATACCATTCCTATTTCAATGTCACATCTTTGTAAAAATCATCCCCGACAATAATCATATATATTCCGTACAATAACTACAATCCTGTTTTATTTAATAGCACTAATATTGCAGCAATAATATTTCAAAAAAGAAGCAAACTATTAAAAGCAATTATTATATATGAAAACAAGAATTATCCTCTTAGTCGTCTTTTCTTTCTGCCTCTTGGGAGACACATTTGCAAAAAGAAAAGTGGAAGAACCTCCAAGCGACAGACAACAATGGGCTGACCTCTGTTATAAGATAGCACAACCCATTTTGGAAAACATGAGTAAAGGTGAACTGCAAAAGAATATGCAGTTGGAACTTAGCCCCACATGGGATGGACGTGATAAACGCGTAGCCTACATGGAGGCCTTTGGACGGCTAATGGCAGGCATCTCTCCCTGGTTATCTCTCCCTGCAGATAATACAGCTGAAGGGCAGCAACGCCGCCAATTGCAGGAGTGGGCACTACAAGCATACAAGAATGCTGTAGATCCCCAAAGCCCGGATTACTTGTTGTGGGAAGGACCAACCCAAATTCTGGTAGACGCAGCCTACATCGCCGAAAGTTTTCTTCGTGCACCAGATGCCACCTGGAAGTTGTTGGATGAAGTCACCCGGCAACGTTACATCCAATGTTTCAAAGGATTGCGTATCATCCGTCCTGCTTACAATAACTGGCTGTTGTTCCGTGCCATGACCGAAGCTTTTTTACTCTCGATTGGCGAGGAAGCTGACCGGTTTGCACTTACTGTGGCAGTGAACAAACTCAACGAGTGGTATTTAAGTGACGGCTGGTATTCAGACGGGCCGGAATTTGCTTTAGATTATTACAATTCTTATGTCATTCATCCCATGTATGTGGAAATATTAGAAGTTTGCAAAGCAAAAAAATTTCTGACTCCCGTCAGCACTGTACTGGCTATTTGCCGTATGCAACGGTTCAATGTTTTCATCGAACGCCTGATTTCACCGGAAGGAACTTATCCTGCCTTCGGACGTTCAGTGATATATCGCATGGGAGCTTTCCAGACGTTGGCATTAGCTAGCTGGAAATATGGATTACCAGAAGGGCTAAGTAACGGGCAGGTGCGTAGTGCACTGAGTACAGTTATGCGGAATATGTTTAGTATAGAAGGAAATTTCGATGATAAAAATTTCCTCAGGCTGGGTTTTGCCGGACACCAGCCAGAACTGGCTAACTACTACACCAATAATGGTAGTCTCTATATGACTGCATTGGTATTTATGCCATTAGCTCTGCCTGTTACCCATCCCTTCTGGAGTGATCAAGCAGCAGAGTGGACTTCCCAGAAAGCATGGAGTGGTAAACCATTCCCAATCGACGGACATCACTCACTACGTAACGAGAAATAAAAAGAATTCAAACAAATCACTAAAAATAAATATTATGAAAAAACTTTCATCTTTATTACTTTTGTTAGCCTTATCCATCTGCTGGAGCTATGCGCAACAAGCTAAATATGTATTCTACTTTATTGGCGACGGAATGGGCGTCAACCAAGTGCAAGGTACAGAAATCTATCGGGCAGAACTGGAAGGAAAAATGGGAATTACTCCTTTGCTATTTACTCAGTTCCCCTATTCTACCGTTGCAATTACCAATTCTGCCACAAACAGGGTTACAGACTCGGCTGCCGCAGGTACAGCACTTGCCACCGGCCGTAAGACCAAAAACAGCGCAATTGGTGTACTGAAGGATCAGGAAACCCCAATTAACAGTGTAGCTGTATGGGCGAAGAATAAGGGTTGCCGGGTGGGCATTGCCACCAGCGTCACCGTCAACCATGCAACTCCCGGAGCTTTTTACGCACATGCCGCTAAGCGTACCCTTTATCACGAGATCGGAAAAGACTTATATAAGACCGGCTTCGATTTCTATGCCGGTTCCGACTTCCGGGATGCAACAGACAAGAACAATCCCACGACTGACAACTTATATGAGATGGCTGGCAAAAACGGATATACCATCGCACGCGGTTATAAAGATTATCTGAAACAGAGCAAAAAAGCTGATAAGATGCTCCTACTGCAAACTGAAGAAGCCTCTAAACGTGAATTTGTAGCCATTCCTTATGCTATCGACCGTAAAAAGGGAGAGATGACTCTTCAGGATATCACCCGTTCCGCCATCAATTTCTTGTCGAAAGATTTATCCAAAGGCTTTTTCCTGATGGTAGAAGGGGGGAAAATTGACTGGGCCTGCCACAGCAATGATGCTGCAACCACATTTCATGAAATAATAGACTTCGATAATGCCATCAAGATAGCTTATGAGTTTTATTCGCAACATCCGGATGAAACACTGATAGTTGTCACTGCCGATCACGAAACCGGAGGCTTTGTACTGGGTACAGGCACTTATGACCTGAATCTGCAGGTATTGAAAAATCAAAAAGTTAGCGAAAACGGTTTCACCCGCATCGTCAACAAAATGCGCGCCAAGACCAGCAATCAAGTGAGTTGGGAAGCCATCCGAGAGGCCTTGAAGGACAATTTCGGTTTCTGGGATAAGATAGAACTAACTGCCGAACAGGAAGCCCGATTGAAAACAGTTCATGAAAAAAGCCTGATGCATCAGGAGATGAAGCTGGAAAAGAGCGAATATGCACAAGACGAACCGATAGCATCGGAAGCTAAACGTATCATCAATGAAATAGCTCTTGTAGGCTGGACCAGCGGAGGACATTCAGCCGGTTATGTTCCAGTATTTGCCATTGGAGCCGGAGCAGATCTGTTTCAAGGCCGTATAGACAACACAGAGATACCTATAAAAATCGCTCAGGCTGCCGGATACCCTATAGATTTCTAAATGATTATGAATTTATCTTAGGCGCGGATTAATCCGTGCCTAAACCTCCGAATCTTTTCTTTTCTGATAACTCTGTGGCGTACATCCGTACTGATTTTTGAAACAACGGCTGAAATACACCGGCGAACTGAATCCACAGCGATCGCTTACCTCCGCAATCGGCAAATCAGAATATCGGCGAAGAAGAGTTGCAGCATGTTTCAAGCGATAATTGAGCACAAAGTTATTAGGAGTCATGCCCGTCAAAGCTTTAAATTTGGAATACAGCAAAGAGCGACCTATACCAACTTCCTTACACAATTCCGGTATATCAAAATCAGGATCATCAATATGTTTCTCAATAATTTGTGACGTTTTGCGCAACATCTCCTGATCCAGAGGGTTGATGCTGGTCAAATCAATTTCCGACAGAGGTTTCTTACGAAGCTGATGTTGTATCAGCAATCTGTTCCTTACCAGATTATTAGCTCTTGCCAAAAGCAACTGTGCATTGAAAGGTTTGCTTATATAGTCATCCGCCCCACGATTCAACCCCTCAATACTCTGCTCCGTATTGTTGAGCGCAGTAAGCAGAATAATAGGAATATGGCACAAATCAACATTATTCTTTATTTGCAGGCACATTTCAATTCCAGTCATTTCAGGCATCATAATATCTGATATAATCAGATTCGGCTTATGCTCGTAGGCTTGAGCAAGCCCTTCTTTTCCATTATTTGCCAGGTAGACTTGATAGAAAGGTTCAAAAAGCTGTTTCAAGATTTGCAGCAGTTCTTTATTATCTTCCACCAACAACAGTTTCCTGTCGTTCTCCTTTGCCGTTTCCTGCGATAGTGAGTCTACAGGAACTTCATAAAAAGAGGCTATTTTCTCGCCTAACAATGGTCCTGTAGTAGTCATCATATCAGATACACTATCAACAAACTGAATATGTTCGTCTTCCTGATAGATACTCATGTTAAGCGATAAAGCAATTGTAAAAGTGCTACCCTTCCCGACCTCACTTTCTACAGAAATTGCCCCATGATGTTTTTCTACGATGCTTTTGGTCAAAGCCAAACCGATGCCCGTACCTGGAGATTGTTCGTTTCCCTTCTGATTCCCGCCTTGATAAAAGCGGTCGAAAATATGGGCGGAATCCAAATCTGAGATGCCACTACCGGTATCGCAAATCTGTATCTTCACATTACCGTTATCAGTAGCAATTATCATACCTATTTTCCCTCCGTCAGGGGTATATTTAAAGGCATTTGAAAGCAAATTAAAAAATACTTTCTCCAATTGCTTAGCATCAAACCAGCACACTATCTCCACCGGATTGCACTGAAAATCATAGCAAATGTTACGTTGATGTGCAAAGTCACTGAACGAAAGAAATATCTCTTTCAGGAATTTCCCTATATCCCGCTTCTCTATTTGCAATATAAAGCGGTTCTGGGTAAATCGTCTGAAGTCCAAAAGTTCAGAAACCAAATTAGTCATCTGCTGTGCACTCTGCTTTATTTTCAATATCTTGTTGTATACTTGCGGAGGAAGCAGCTGATTCTGCAACAAAGTATCAATATGGCTGACAATCAGTGTCAATGGAGTACGGAATTCGTGACTCACATTAGTAAAAAATACCAGCTTGGCATGATTCATTTCTTCTATATGCTGTTTTTCGATACGCTCTTTTTCCAGCGATTGCGCCAAAGCCTGTTTTACGAATCGGTTTCGGGCATAGTAAGTGATGCCCGAAACAATTGTAATCATATAGAATATCCATGCCCACCAGGTGGCATACCAAGGAGTGGCAATATGAATAGCCAATTGAATAGGAAGCTGACCGGAAGCATACGCCATACGTACATAAAGTGTATAATCGCCCGGATCGAGGTTTGTATATCTGGCCTCCGGAGTCGGAGTAAATGTCCAGACTTTATCCAATCCTTCCAATTTATATTCAAAGCCTTGCTGCGCATATTTGTTCTGATAATCAGAATGGGCAAACTTGATAAGCAGGTTATTGTCCTCAGTATCCAGCATTAGCCTCTTCGTAAAAGGAAGCGCTGCAGTGAGTATTTTATTTTCAGGCGACGGTTTTATCAACCGATTGTTAACATGAAGAGTAGAGAAATAAAGAGAACTTATCTCTACCTGGGAAGCATGAAATTCTTCTTCCGCCAAAAGAGTAACCCCTTTGGTATCTCCAATATAGATTTTATTGTCCGAAGAGACATAAATCCCGCAATCCCGAATGATCGGAGCCTTGAGATAGACTTCTTTCTGTCCCAAGCTGGTAAATGACTGCTCTTTCGGATCAAAAAGTATGATTCCCCGGTCTCCGGTAAGGATAAACTTATTGCTGGCAGTCTGTTTCACATTGTAGCAATAATTGCCGGGCAATGTGCTGTTCTCCGCATTATAAACAATCATTTTCTTGGTATTCCGGTCGTAAAACAGCAATCCGCTTCCTAACGTACAGATATATACACCGTCTTTCGTCACCCGTACATGCGATATGCTGCCCTTATAGCCCATATCCTGCAGTTTGAGAGTACTTCTTTGAGTAACATCAGAAAGAGGGACGATCACAACTTTGTCTGCTTGGTTAGCATAGAAGTTTCCTTCTGCATCAATATCAAAATTTATACAGTAAGACTCCGGTTTGAACAGAAACGTAAAGTGATTAGTCACCGGATCGAGTTGAAAAACACCTTCACGGGAAGAAAGATAAAGTTTACCATTCCACATCTTGACCTGATAGATGAAATGGCGCGGAGCCGGAGTATTTTCCAACTGATGTTCCAGGTAATTATAAAAGCTTTTTTCCTGAAAATCATAACGTGACAATCCTCCTAAGTGGGTTCCGATATACAGATAGTCATTCTCCCGGTCATAGCAGATACTCTTTACATTGTTATGCGGAATAGAGTTCAGTCCCCCTGCCGTAAATTGATGTACCAGTTCCCAGTTTTCATTTATGCAACCTAAACCTCCTCCGTCAGTACTGACCCAAAGATTTCCATGTTTATCAGCCGTCATCTCACCAATGTATGAATAATATAGGTTGGAAAGATTTCCGGCCTGGTAGTCATAATGTACAAATCCACTGCGGTCGGGAGTAAAATAGTTCACTCCTCCATAGAAACTGCCGATCCAGATAGTTCCCTGCCGATCGGTGTAAAGAGAAAAAATAGAAGGATGATTCAAGCCCCCCACATACTGAGGTATCTGTATCAGTGTATAGGTTTGCTTCCGGACATCATACTTTTGTAAACCAACGAAAGTTCCAAACCAAATATTATGCTCATCATCCTCGACAAAGGCACGTATCTGCATATTGCGGATTCCAGCACTTCCGGTAAGTGCATAAGGAACTTTTTGCAATACATTATCCTTGAGCCGATACAATCCTTGCATGCGAGTGCCTATCCACACTTCTTCGTCCGAACTCTCGAAAATACAATATACATCTATATTTTCCAGTAAAAACCGGGATGGCTGGAGTGTGTTTTGAGGAATGATATACATTCCTTCCATCATGCCGACATATATATTGGTTTCGCTAATTGCCAGCGTGTTTACGGTATAAGGAGGAAGTTTCACTTTCGACCGGACGGTATGCTGTCGGCAATCGTAAGCGAAAAGAGAATCTTTCCGGGCATACCATATTTCATTCTGATAGACAGCCAAAGCAGTAGTAGCATTGTCTGTCGTATATTGCTTAAATGTGGAGGTATGAATGTCATAGCCAAACAAATTATTATCAGCTATGAAGAAAATATCGCCATCGATATCATGAACAATGAAAGGTACATAATTACCAATCCAAAGCTTTTCCCCATCCGCATTTGTAATTTCGCCCTTGACATAAGTAATTTGCTCTCCATCATACATATTAATGCCTTCCTGCGTTCCAAACCACATTCGCCCCAATCCATCCTGGGCAATACTCAAAACCGAAGGTTGTGATAGTCCATTTTGTAAGCCCAAATTACGGAAATATTCGGCAGTTGCCGGAAGTGTGCTAAATAGCAAAAGAAATAGAGATATGATTCTGTTTTTCATTAGTATGGTTTCCGCATTTTATTATGAATGCAAAAATAAGGAAAAAAGAATATAGCTCCTACTAAAACAAAGTTTATTGTTGAAAGAACTGCCCCCAAAAGTTAGACACAAAACTTTAAGAGTGCAGTTCATATCCAACTTTTGAGGGACTTCATGTTTCTCTTTATAAAGCTATACCCTTATTTGAAAAGTAACTGTGCCATGTGATACAAACTCCTGCGCCAAGTCAGGAATTCATGGGCCGTATCGGGAGAAACGAAAGACGTTGCCTTAAAACCGGCTGCCTTGAGGTCATTCACGGCTTTAGTCACACCATCCGGATTCTCCTTGCTTCCGCAACTGATGAAAATGGATGCCACCTGCTTTTTATCCGTGATGTCGTCCGGTGCATAAGTCCCACCGCTCAACAGTCCATAGTAATTGAATACTTCCGGACGGCGCAGAGTAATCAGTTTCGTCTCAAAGCCACCCATAGAAAGTCCTGCCATAGCACGGTGCTTCTTGTCGGCCTGTGTACGGAAGTTACTATCAATATAAGGTATCAGTTCGTCTACCAGCACCGTTTCAAACTCCTTAGCCGTGAACTCTTTGATATGTCCAAATTTCACATCATTCGTCATACCATACGTCATTACAATGATGAACGGTTCAATCTTGCCTTCAGCAATCAGATTGTCCATAATCAAATTCGCATGTCCCTGGTTGGACCATGCCGTTTCATCTTCTCCCCATCCGTGCTGCAAATAGAGAACCGGATATTTCTTCTTATCCTTTCCGTAAGTGGGCGGTGTATAAACAAATGCACGACGATGGGTATCTGTGCTCTTGGAATAAAAATAAACCTGTTGAACATTTCCATGAGGCACTTGCTTCATAGCATAGAAATCCTCATCATGAGCCGGAATTTCAATACCACTTTCCCATCGGCAAGAGCCGTAATAATTCTTAGTACCCGGATCATTAAACACACCACCATCGATAGTCAGGTGATAATAATGGAATCCCTCATCCATGGGGCCATCTGTAGTACCTACCCATACACCTTCTTTATCTTTGCGGAGAACTGTGCCACCACGACCGCCTAATCCAAGACTGACAATGACTGATTTGGCATCAGGAGCAGCTACACGGAAGCGGGCGTATCCTTGCGAATTGACCATAGGATATTGCTGTCCGGGCTGATTAAGTACAGAAGGACGGAAATCCTCTTTCACTACAGCAGTATCGCTTGCCGGATCAAAATCCTTAATGATACTATAGACACGTTTCGCCTTATTATTTTCATCGTAAGGCAACGGATAGTTACGTGCACCGAGCCATGAATCGCGGTCGGAAAGATTCCAGAAAGTAACATTGTCTACCACATCCTTATGTTTGCGAAGTACTTTAAACAAGCGAGCATACTGATCTTCCTGAAGCGTTTTTACTACCTGACTGATGTTGCCGCCGTCACGACTGAAATTGAGCTGTCCTCCCATCTCCTGATTGGCACGAATATCCAACTCAGTAATATGGATATGTTTCACTATCGTAGAATATTTCGTCAGGGCAGCATCTACATCTTCCATGCTCGGACCATAGACATTGTAATGTCCCTGCATGCCAATACCATCAATGGGCACACCTTCTTCCTTCATGGATTTCACCATATTATAGATGCGATCGCGTTTTCCAGGATCAGCAGCATTATAGTCATTGTAGAAAAGGAGTACATTAGGATCGGCCTCACGGGCATAAATAAAGGCTTTCTTAATAAACTCGTCACCGGCAATCTGATAAAGAGGGGAATTGCGATACGGACTTGGGTGTTCTCCCATGCCTCGCCGGCCACCTTGCCAGCCACCATCGGAGATTGCTTCATTCACAACGTCCCACGCATACACCACATCCTTATAGCGTTCTACAATGGCTGTAATGTGATGTTTCATATTTTGAAAAAGTTTCTCTTTCGACACTAAATCCCCTTTTTCATCTTTATACATCCATTCTCCTATCTGGGCATGCCACATCAGACAGTGCCCGCGTAACTTGATTCCGTTGCTACGGCAAAAATTGGCGATCTTATCGGCATTCTCCCAATTGAACTGTCCGTAGGCAGGCTCGGTGGGTTGCGGCTTCATGTCGTTTTCTGCCGTAATACTGTTGAAGTCTTTTTTGATAATGGCAATCTGTTCGGGATTCGAGATGTTACGCATATTAACAGCCACGCCAATAGAGAAGTAATCTTTATAGGCATCCTTCAGCCCCGTTTCTCCGCTTTGTGCGAATCCGGTATTTGCGCTCATGGTCAATGCCAATGCGCAAAGGGAAAATTTGAATAAATGTTTCATCTGATAATTATTTAAAAGGTTTTCATAGTATATCTATTATCTACCATGTATTTGTACATGCATATCACTCACTAATTGGAAACGGTTACAAAAGAACGCTTTTTCCAGAAAGATTCTTCATATTTGTGTAACACGTTTTTTCGCTTATGTTACCTCCTTTAGTAAAAGTGAAAGAAAATGGATTCTCAAGGTCAGTACCGCCACTGAAGTAAAGAGAAAAAGATGTTTGTAACCAAAACGAAACATACATGACACAAAAATATAACACACATGTCTGAACTTTGCCGCCATAAATTAATCGACTACAACTAATGATTATGAAGAAAAGCGCATTCATGCTGCTCATCATCCTGCTGTCACTGACAGCAAACGCTCAGACTCCGTACCACAACGAGGACGGAAAGAAGATTGATAAAGAAGAGTTGGAAACAAAGGATTACCTGCCGGAAATACACGGTACTATCCGTACTAAGTTTGAGTATCAGACAGAAATGGCTGCCAGTCGTTTCGAAGTACGCAATGCACGCATCAGCATTACCGGAAATGTATTGCCCATCGTAGCTTATAAGGCGGAAATTGATCTCTCCGATGAAGGACAAATCAAAATGCTGGATGCCTACGCCCGCCTTTTCCCAATAAAAGACCTGACCGTCACCGCAGGACAAATGCGAGTACCATTTACAATCGACGCCCACCGCTCTCCACATCAGCAATATTTCGCTAACCGTTCGTTTATTGCGAAACAAGTTGGTAATGTGCGTGACGTTGGCGTTACATTGGGATATAAATTCGGCACTGGAATACCTGTAACCTTAGAAGGCGGACTCTACAATGGTTCGGGACTGACTAATCAAAAAGAATGGCACAAAGAAGTAAACTATTCCGCCAAAGCACAATTCCTTTTCGCCAAAAAACTGAATCTGGCTTTAAGCATACAGAGCATCCAGCCACAAGAGGTAAGGATAAACTCGTATGACATCGGTGCTTTCTATGAATTCGGACGCTTCCATATTGAAGGAGAGTATTTGTACAAAACTTATGCAGACAATGCCTATGACAACGTGCATGCCGTAAATAGTTTTATCAATTACGACCTCCCCTTACAAAAAGTATTCAGCAAGATGTCCTTTCTGGCACGCTATGATATGATGACCAGTCAAAGCGATGGTAAAGCCATCAACGAAGAAACCGGAGCCTTGACTACCACCGACTACAAACGCCACCGTATAACCGGAGGTATCACTTTCAGTCTCAGCAAGGCATTCCGCACAGATCTCCGGCTGAACTACGAAAAGTATTTCTATGCCAAAAACAGTATTGCCAAAGAGTCTGAACAAGATAAGATTGTATTGGAACTGATGGTTCGGTTCTAACACCTCACATGCACCTGCCAACAACAGGTGCATCGTCCGGTAAGTACTCTTTGACTCTCTCATTCATCCTACTTAAACCGTTTCAAATCCTTCTTCTCAAACACCCATTCCGGAGTGTAGAGCTTACCTTCATCATTGTCAGACAGCTCATACCAAGGCGATAATCCACGGTTAGCGGGATTCACCAATATGTGAATCTGTTGAGCCAGCATATAGCTCTGTGCCAGCAGGAACACTTTCTTTCCTGTTTGAGGGTAAATCGCCACATCCACTACAATGACTGCGTGCCCCGGTGATCCGCCTTTGATAAACACATCTCCGGGTTGTAAAGATGTATAAGGAACATAAACACCAGGTTTTAAATACCTCCAGAAGCATCTGTGACGTATCAAAGCCGTACCTGCTCCGTACCCGCTCCGTACTTTCTTCGTGTAGAAGTACCTTTGACCGAAGAATGTACGGAGCAAGTACAGCCCTGATACGGTTCGGGTACGGTGCAGATACAAAAAAGACACATCATAACGAAAGTATGAATTGTATAAAAAAGAGATTAACAGTCATCCTTTTCATGACCAACAAATAATACAAATTCAATTATTTTATTGAATATACATTATCTCTTCCTAAACTTTTCCATACAAAACTTGATTATTTACACGAAAAATCGTATATTTGAGTAAATAACTCAGAGCTTATGGCAAATCCGATTCTTCCTGGTATATCAGAAGCTGAACAAGAACTGTTGTACAAGAAACTAAATGAATACAATCAGGGAAGAACCTCTTACAAAGAGGCAGGTGCTTATCTGGTTGTAGTGCCCCGTCCGGAATCTCCCCGCTACTCCTTATGGGTGTATTCTCCTCTTCCCGAACGCCAGTCCATTTTTTACGTCCAGGACCTTTCTACAGACATCCATGAAAGTCTGCGAGCGGCAAGCAGCCTATGTTATTATTCTCCACGTTGCATTCTGTTGGTAGAATATAATGCCAAACGCATGCAGAGTAAGGGAGACGACATTATCTCTTTCGGAAAGTATCATGGACATTTCCTGCACGAAATCTTCCGTATCGATCCGGCATACGTGAGTTGGATTGCTTATAAGTTTACTCCACGTATACCTAAACAGGAACGCTTCGTACAAATAGCACAGGTGTATCATTCCGTCCATCTGGATATTCAGAAGCGGCAGGCACATCAGAAATATTCTACCAGCCGTTTTCTGGGGAAAGAAGGAGATAAAGTGAAAGAACTGACACTGAAAGTACTCCGTGTCCGGCTGGAAGACGATCCTTACAAAACCACCGTGAAAGGAACGACTCCTTATTTCTATGTCCGGCAGATACTGACTTTGGAAGATCCTATCGGCAATCTCGTCACTTTCCGGACCAACTCGCGTACGGCAAGCCGGGAATCGTGCCAGGTGCCCGCTACGGAACATGCCTTCGAGCCCGGAGAATCGGTATATATTGCCTCGGCACGCATCTCTTGTACCTTTACTTCGGGAAACAAACAATACACCCGCCTCAATTATGTCAAGTTTAAATAAACTTAAAAGATAGAGCGGTATTATTCCTATTAAAAACATTCGTCCTTTCTTTGTCGGCAGAAAAGGGGGTGCTATAAAAATAGCTGAGATTATACCCAATGAACCTGATACGGTTAGTACCGTCGAAGGGAATTTTCTTTCTATATTCTACTATTCGTTTATACTACTATCCCTTTCTGTAAGTATAATTTCTAAATTCAGAGTTTGAATGTTTGACGTACAATTCATTACGCATTTTACGGCATCCATTTCTTATTCGGACTCCGCACGCATAGCCCTTGAAGGGGGATGCCGCTGGGTTCAGCTTCGGATGAAGGATGCTTCTTCAGAAGAGCTGAAAGCCACAGCCGTGCAAGTGCAGGAACTCTGCCGCCAATACGGAGCCACGTTCATCATTGATGACCACGTGGAACTGGTGAAACAGATTGGCGCGGACGGTGTCCACTTAGGAAAACTGGATATGCCGATAAAAGAAGCAAGGGAAAGACTGGGCAAAGATTTCATTATTGGCGGAACAGCCAACACGTTCGAGGACATCCGGCAACATGCCACTGATGGCGCCGACTACATCGGTTGCGGTCCTTTCCGCTTCACAACTACCAAACAAAAGTTATCACCCATTCTGGGGCTGGAAGGTTATCATTCCATCCTGACGCAAATGCGCGAAGAAGGAATAACAATTCCTGTCGTTGCCATCGGTGGAATCACACGTGAGGACATCCCATCCCTGAAAGCATCAGGACTGAGCGGAATAGCATTGAGCGGCGGTATTCTGAAAGCTGAGAATCCGGTACGTGAAATGGAAACAATTATACGACTGACCCAATAGAAATCAATTAGTGAACCATGGAAGATAAAACAAAAATTACTTATCCCGAATCCGAGAAAGTCTATATGCAGGGGCAACTCCATCCTTATCTGAAAGTTGGGATGCGAAAAGTGAACCTTACCCCTACCGTAGTAGTGGAAAACGGGAAAAAAGTTATGACGGAGAATGCGCCCGTCTACATATATGATACAAGCGGCGCATACAGTGATCCGGAACAGAAGGTAGATTTAAAGAAAGGTTTGCCACGCCTCCGCGAACCGTGGATACAGGAACGGGATGTAGAACGGTTGACGGAAATCAGCTCCGAATATGGAAAGATGCGTCTGGCAGACAAAAGTCTTGACTCCCTGCGTTTTGATCATATCACTTTGCCTTATCGTGCCAAAGCAGGCAAGCAGATTACGCAGATGTACTATGCCAAACAGGGTATCGTAACACCGGAAATGGAATATGTAGCCATCCGTGAGAATATGAACTGCCAACAGTTGGGTATAGAAACTTACATCACACCGGAGTTTGTGCGTGATGAAATTGCGGCAGGACGTGCTGCCTTACCCGCCAACATCAACCATCCCGAAGCTGAACCTATGATTATCGGTTCAAAGTTCCTCGTAAAGATTAATACGAATATCGGAAATTCAGCTACCTCTTCCACGATTGAAGAAGAAGTGGAAAAGGCCGTCTGGAGTTGTAAATGGGGTGGAGATACGCTGATGGACTTATCTACAGGAGAAAATATTCACGAGACACGGGAATGGATTATCCGGAATTGTCCTGTTCCGGTAGGTACTGTTCCCATGTATCAGGCAATGGAGAAAGTACACGGAAAGGCGGAAAACCTTACCTGGGAGCTATTTAAAGATACACTGATCGAACAATGTGAGCAAGGGGTAGATTATTTTACAATCCACTGTGGTATCCGCCTGAAAAATATTCATTATGCCAATGACCGCCTTTGCGGAATGGTGAGCCGGGGAGGAAGCATTATCTCCCAATGGTGTAAAATCCATCAGAAAGAGAGTTTCCTGTATGAGCATTTCGATGATATATGCGATATATGCGCACAATATGATGTGGCACTTTCATTAGGTGATGGTTTGCGTCCGGGAGCTATCCGTGATGCGAACGACCGGGCACAGTTTGCGGAACTGGATACGATGGGAGAACTGGTAGAACGCGCCTGGGCAAAAAATGTACAGGCATTCATCGAAGGTCCGGGACACGTACCCATGCATAAGATCAGGGAAAATATGGACCGGCAGATTGAGAAATGCCACGGAGCACCGTTCTATACTCTCGGTCCGCTGGTTACAGATATTGCACCGGGATATGATCACATCACAAGTGCCATTGGCGCAGCACAAATCGGTTGGTACGGAACAGCGATGCTTTGCTATGTGACACCCAAAGAACATCTTGCATTACCGCAGAAAGAAGATGTACGCATAGGAGTGGTAACTTACAAAATTGCCGCACACGCCGCAGACCTTGCCAAAGGCCATCCGGGTGCCGAAGTACGTGACGATGCCTTAAGCAAAGCCCGCTATGAATTCCGCTGGAAAGACCAGTTCAATCTGAGTCTCGATCCGGAACGCGCCTTGCAATATTACAAGGAAGCCAACCACCTGAACGGGAAGTATTGCACCATGTGCGGGCCCAACTTCTGTGCCATGCGCATCAGTCAACGACTGAAAGATTGTGATTATGATGCAGAAATAGAAAATACAGAGAACGAATAACTTTTTAAACTTATAAGAAAATGATTGAAACAAAAGTATCCAAAGGTATCATCAGTACCTATTTTGAGAAATTAGAGAGGAATCTTGATCTGGACGTTGCCATTGTAGGTGGTGGTCCGTCGGGCATAGTAGCCGCTTATTATCTGGCAAAGGCCGGATTGAAAGTAGCGCAGTTCGACCGTAAGCTTGCTCCCGGCGGCGGTATGTGGGGCGGTGCCATGATGTTCAACCAGATTGTGATTCAGGAAGAAGCGATTGACATTGTAAAGGAATTCAATATCAACCACGAGAAATATGAGGACGGCTTATATGTGATGGACTCTGTAGAGAGTACCTCTGCATTGCTTTATCATGCCGTACATGCCGGAGCCACCGTATTCAACTGCTATTCCGTAGAAGATGTTATCTTCAAGAATAATACGGTAAGCGGAGTAGTGGTAAACTGGACTCCTGTATTGCGCGAAGGTATGCACGTGGACCCGCTGAACATCCTTGCAAAGATAGTAATAGACGGAACAGGCCATGACAGCGAAATAGCCGCTACCGTAGCCCGCAAGAATGGCAGCCGCCTGGCTACCGAAACCGGTGGTGTAATTGGCGAACGTTCACTGGATGTAATTGCAGGAGAGGAAGAGGTTGTAAACGGTACGAAGGAAATCTATCCGGGACTTTACGTTTGCGGTATGGCTGCTTCCGCCGTTTCGGGCACTCCACGTATGGGACCGATCTTTGGAGGAATGTTGATGTCCGGTAAAAAGGTAGCTGAGGAAATTATAGCGAAGCTGAAGAAGTAATCTCTCAGAAGCCACTATTTATCAAGGTGGACAATTTTTTCACCACAGATTACACAGATTTTCACAGATTATAAATATTGAGAACCAATTCCTTTTTCTTTTTATCTGTGAAAATCTGTGTAATCTGTGGTGATCTTCGGCATACTCTTGTATAGACTTATCCTGCAATCTTTTTCAGCCTCCTGAAATGAGCAAGCAACTCTTCGGCATCTTTCCACGTATGGTAACGGTTCCAGATATCTCCTAATAAAGCTGCACCGCCAAAGCCAAGAGACTTTATTTCCGCAAGGTTCACCTCACTTATTCCGCCTAAGGCTACTACCTTTTCATGGATGACTCCGCTTTCCTGTGCTTGTTTCAACTCATCCTTTGAATATCCCGAACGATATCCCTGTTTGGAAATGCTATCGTAAACAGGACTCATAAGCACATAATTGAACAGGGAGACTGTAGTTTCCACTTCTTCCAAGCTATGGCAGGCACGACTCAGTATTCCCTCATAATTTGCTGGTGCCTCCGGATGACGGGAATTCAAGTGAATTCCGCCTAAAAGATACTTATCTTTTAAAGAGAAGAAATCATGAATGACAATCCGGGTTCTATATTCCGGAGCAATACCTTGCAGCAGATTTTCTACCGCATGAACATCCGCATCCGGTTTGCGTACATGCAGCAAGTCCAGTCCGGCTTTAAATAATTCAGTGACGATGCGTGCTTCATCCGGAATAAAATCCGGAGAGGTGATAATAATCAGTTTCATTTTTCTATCCTTCATTTACCGGAGGCGTCGGAAACGGGAAATGCCACAAAGGACCATTCCCCTGCCCTATACGTAAATTCTTCCCGGCTTCAATAGCACAGGAAATGTATTCTTTGGCCTGTTCCACTGCTTCATACAAGGATGATCCTTGCGCCAGAAAAGTGGCAATGGCGGATGAAAGCGTACATCCCGTACCGTGCAGGTTGGCGGAATGAATACGCCTGCCACCAAAAATATTCAGTTCTTTTCCGTCATAAAGTACATCGCACATTTCATGACCGGTCAGATGACCTCCTTTAATAAGAAAAGCACAGTTATATTTTTCGAATAACCGGCATGCGGCATCCTCCATTTCATCAATCGTCTGAACCGGTTGTTGCAACAATACTTCTGTTTCGTGCAGATTAGGAGTTACGAGAGTTACTTTCGGAATCAACTTAGTACGAATGGCTTCCAATGCCTCATCCGTCATCAGACTATGCCCGCTGGTAGAAACCATCACCGGATCGAAAACCACTTTCCGGGGAGAATAGCGACGTAGTATCCGTACTATTTCATAGATAATCTCTACGTTTCCAGTCATACCTATTTTAATGGCATCCGGTTGCAAGTCTTCCATCACCGCCTGCATCTGTTGGCCTACCAGCTCTGCCGCAACAGGATGAACAGCTTGCACACCCAATGTATTCTGCACTGTAATGGCTGTGATAGCAGTAGCTGCATAACCTCCAAGTGCCGAGATAGCTTTTATATCTGCCTGTATGCCCGCGCCACCGGAACTGTCGGAACCGGCAACGGAAAGGACGATTGCTTTCTTATCCATAAGCCAAATTACAACTTTATAACATTCCCTGTACGGCTACTCTCCCATGCCGCCTCAATCAGGCGGATAACGCCAAGCACTCCGCACGCATCACTTTGCAACACCGCTCCATTCCGGATATGCTGATAAATATTCTCATAAAAAGCAGCGTAGTTTCCGGGAAGGGTAGGATAAGGTTTCCGCACCACATTACCATCTGTTTCCGTATGGAGTATTCCCCATTGGGATTCATCCTCTTCTCCCCAATGCGGAGTATCCGGCAACACACCTTTAGTCAGATCCGCCTCTTGAGGATCAAGACCATACTTCACATAAGAGCCTTCCGTTCCATGAAGAACAAAGCGAGGCTCATTCTCACACATCAGATAGCTGGCTTTCAAGGTGATTTTCACTTCCGGCATCCGGGCAGGTTTCATCAGATGGATGATAAAATAATCATCTACTTTACCACCGGTACGTAAAGTTGCAATATCAGCAAATACAGCTTCGGGCATACCAAATAGTTGAACAGCCTGGTCGATGACATGGGCACCCAGATTATAAGTCAGACCACCACCATTCTCGCCGGTTTCTTTCCAGGTATTCGGCTTGATGAAATTCCGGTAGCGGGGAAAAGTTGATTCAAATTCGACCAGACGGCCCAACAATCCCTGAGCCAATATTTCTTTCACGGTCAGGAAATCACAATCCCAACGACGATTCTGGTAAACACTTAAGGTCAGTTCTTTTTCCGCAGCAAGGGCTACGAGTTCTTCACCTTCCTCTACAGTAGTGGTGAAAGGTTTTTCAACGATAACATGTTTTCCGGCTTCGAGAGCACGACGGGCATATTCGTAATGGGAACTGTCAGGGGTATTCACTACCACTAACTCCAGTTCTTCCATCCCTATCAACTCATCAAAACTACGCACAATACGGGATTGCGGATACTTCGCCCGTGACAATTCTTTACTACGCTCAGTGACAGCAGTCAACTCAAAATGAGGATTTGTGGAAATAAAAGGAGCATGAAATACTTGTCCCGACATTCCAAAGGCAGCCAATCCGGTTCTTATCTTATCCATATCTTTCATTTTTTCTTTCGGCAAAATTAATGAATTTATCGCTGATGTACCACACATGAAGGAATAAGGTTTTACGAAGAAAAATAATTTAATCCTTCGGAAGCTCCTTTTTCAGTACAATGAGAGCCTGATTCATCTCCACCGCCTTATTCCATATCTGCTGCAACTGTCCATAATATTCGGAAGGCACGACCGAGGAAGACAAAATGAATGTATAATTCACAATGACGTTGTTCCTGTTTCTTTGGATTACATATTTGCATTGCAGCTTGCCGTCTTCAGTCTTTATCACTTGCGTGTGGGGGATTTCTTCCACCTCATAGCCTTCAGGAAGCGTCAGCGCACAAGAGAGAGTGACTTTTGACGGATAAGGGAACTCTACCGGAAGGATCCGCTCCGATTGTATAAACGGGTTCTTTGTCAATTGCGGAAAAAGAATCGGATTAATATATATATAATCATCCAACTTTTCCGCCTCAAGTACAAAATCAAATTCTTCCTGTATAGTTGTGAAGTCATCTTCCTTATCTGTTAACTTCAGATTGGTAACCGTCAGTTTTTCTTTCATCAAATCCTGTTTATTCACAAGAGAGTCTTTCGCCTGGTTCTCTTTCCGGTGTTCTAAAGCTTGATGTCCCTTCAGAATGGTAGTCCGACGTCCGGTTATCAGATTCTCCCGAGCATTAGCACTGATTTTCATGAAAACTTGATTGGTAGATATTTCCTGCAAGTTCACCCACTTTTGTTTTTCCGGTATATCGGCAGAAAGCATACGTGCTTTGGTCACCGACAATTCAATGGGCAGCACATTGAGAGCCGGTACCTCCATCGAACTATCCAGATAAACATACTTTCCTCTTGCCTCATCATAAATAGCCACTACGAAAGTGTTCAATTTCTGAAGAGAGGGAAAGTTAGACGGCAACATTCCCCCGGAACGCCGGCTCATAACCACAGGATAGGCCTTGATGCCGTAGCTTCTGAGCATACTGATAAAAATAAAATTCAAATCGGCATTACTGCCTGTTCCGGCTTTAAGTACCTTCTCCAGATTCTCACTGTAAAGTTTATACTCTCCATTCCAAGACAACTTTTGCTTCAGCAATTGGAAAACACCTATAACTTTTTGATTAAAAGTCAAATTGCCCGATTGGTTGAGTTGCCGAATCTCTTCAAGGTACGGACTTTTCCACAACAAGTGTTTACCAAAGCCTTCGTTCTCCTCCCGGGTCAGTTGTTTATCCACATCCTCCCAGTTCTGGCTGTAAGGTTTGTAGCCTTCATCCGGATAATTGGTTCCTTGCAAATCGAAACTAACCTGTATTCTATAATCTTCCGGACACCAGCAAAAAGATTCATCCTGGCGGATGGCAGGCAGATTTTGGGAAGTAAACGTAAGCTTCTGTGCCGAAATAGTAAAGTCATGCGACACTCTCGCTACGCCACTTGTTGTATGTTGTGCGGCTTGTACCGAACCTTTCTCTTCCAGAACATCTATATATTGGCGCCCTCTAAACTCTATGTTATATACAAATACATGAGGAATAGTTATTTCGTATTGATTGTATACTACGGGAATTTCTTCCTGCATCATCCAGTTGTCTATGTGTACGGAATAGTCGGAAGTCATTTTATAGTGATATTCGATAACTGTCCCGACCTTGACAGCAGGCAATGAAAACTTCAGTACTCTGTGATAGGTATTCAGCCTCTCATCGGAAACGAGCTCCCGCTTCAGACGGGTTTTAACAAGTTTCCCATTTTCCAGATTATAGGAACATCCGTCCAGATCGGAGATGCGGTCTTTCTCCTTATCTCTGTCAGAAGGCGCATAATAAGGAATGGCTACATCAGCTTGTGAAACACCTTGCGGCTTCAATATCTTGATGCGTACCCAATGTTCCGTATACAATTCAAATTTATCATTATAAGTAAAACCACTCTTGCCTTTATGAAACAGATAAACTGCCACTGCGGTAGTGTCAGGAGCGTATGTCTCCAGTGATAGTTCCTCCTTGGAGGGTTTGCCATACTTCAGGTCAGGCTTAATTACAGTAGTAGCTTGTTGTGAAAAAGCCATCGGGAAGCATAAAGAAATAAGCATGCAGAAAATAAATAGCCCGTGTTTCATGATTTGACTTTTTAAGATTACCAATTGTACAAAAATAATAATTAATACAATACAGCGGCGTTGATCTTACAAAAAAAACAGGTATTTTTGCCACACACATTATTTATATTGAATACCATGAAGAAATTAGCTTTTTTAGCCTGTCTACTCCCCATTCTATGGGCGGCATGTAGCAGCACTGCAACTACCCGCAAAGAATCCGGTGAATGGGCAAAAGTTCCCGAAATCCTGAAGAACATTGTTCCGCCTACTTTTCCGGACAGTATATATGACGTAACTGCCTACGGGGCAAAAAGCGATACGAGTTTTGACAGCCGACCTGCCATATTGGAAGCCATCAATCAATGTAATACAAATGGTGGCGGCACCGTTCTCATCCCTGCCGGAAACTATTTCAGCAAAGGCACCATCTTGCTGAAAAGCAATGTAAACCTGCACGTTGCAGATGGCGCACGTCTGGAATTCTCGACCGTGGCCTCTGACTATCTCCCCATGGTATTGACCAAATGGGAAGGAACGGAATGTTTCAACTACTCCCCTTTCATCTATGCCTACCAGTGCACCAATGTCGCCCTAACCGGCAAAGGCACGATTGACGGCAACGGGGCTGTAACTTTCAATGGTTGGCACGCCCTGCAAGGTCCCGCCCTGGATCGCTTGCGCCAGATGGGTATCGATTCCATCCCGGTATACGAACGCGTATTCGGAGAGGGATATTACCTGCGCCCATGCATGATACAATTCTACGGCTGCAAGAATGTACTTGTAGAAGATGTACAGATCTACGATTCTCCATTCTGGATTATCCATCCTGTATTCTGCGACAATGTCACCGTACGCAATGTATATATAGACAGTAACAACTACAACAACGATGGTTGTGATCCGGAATCAAGCACGAACGTACTGATTGAGAACATGGACTTCAATGTGGGAGATGATGGTATCGCCATAAAATCAGGACGCGACCAGGATGGCTGGCGCATCGGCCAAGCCACGGAAAATGTGATTATCCGTAACTGCCACTTCGCCCGGTGGGCCATTACCATCGGTAGTGAAATGTCCGGTGGCGTACGGAACATCTTTATCGAGGATTGCAAGATAGACAGTTGCCGCAACGGTATTTACTTCAAATCAAATCTGGACCGTGGCGGTTACTTTGAAAATCTAAACATGCGCCGGATAGAAGCGGACGTCTGCCTGTGGGGAGTGATTAATTTCCGTACGAACTACCACGGATACCGCGGTGGAAATCATCCGACACTCTTCCGCAATATCTGCATAGAAGATGTAACTTGCAACCGCGTGGACAGCGTAGCACTCATGGCAAACGGATTACCAGAAGCTAAACTTTATAATATCACCCTGCGGAACATAAAGGTAAAACAGGCACCGAAAGCCATACAGATGGACAATGTAGTGAACTTAACGCTCGACAACGTAGAGGTGAACGGTAAGCGGATTACTTCCGCAGAACAAACTGATTAACAGCAGAAAGGATTATGTCCCCATGTCCGGAACATGGGGATATTTCATTTATTCTTATTCAACTTAATAAACTCACTCGGAGTAATTCCAAACTGCTTCATGAAACATGAGGTAAAATATGAAGTGGTAGAAAATCCTAAACTCTCAGCAACTTCATTGATCCGAAGATCACCTTTAGCCAACATTTCAGCAGCTTTCTTTAATCGGCATAAACGGATAAAGTCATTAGGCGCCAAAGAAGTGATAGCTTTCACTTTTCTATAAAGTGTCGATACGCTCATATTCATATATTCAGCCAGGCTTTCAACCGATAAACAGGAATCAGACAAATTATTCATCACATAGTCATTCATCTTTCCAATAAATTTCTCATCTATACTGTTAGACGCAACACTTATAAGATGCGCATGAGGTGAACGGACAAATGTAGAACGGATAAGCTCTCTGTTAGCTAAAAGATTTGAAACCTGAGCCAGTAAATGCTCTGTAGAGAACGGCTTCTCTATATAAGCATCAGCTTTCGATTCCAATACATCAATATGGGCCTGTAAAGAAACTTTAGCTGTTAATACAATAATAGGAATATGACAATATTTTATATTTGTTTTGACAGACTTACACAATTCAATTCCATCCATCACCGGCATCATCAAATCACTAATAATCAGCGATACTACATGACTTTCCAATATTTCCAATGCTTGTTTCCCATTATCGGCAACCAACACATTATATTGTGGGGTTAGTTCTTCACAAACAAACTGACGCAATTCCACTTCATCATCAACCACCAGTACATTATACATACTCTTATGCATATAGTCTTTATTTCCTTCTACAGAAGAGGTTTCCTTATAAAAAGGAGAATGTTCCGGCTCTGCAACATCATGCTGTTCCAAGGGTAAATCAAGCACAAAGGAATTCATCTCAGTAATGGAATTATCAAGATAAAAAGCGCCATTATGCATCTCGGCCAGTGATTTAGCTAAAGGTAACCCTAATCCGGAACCTTTTGCCGGTACTCTTGCATCTTCTCCGAAATACTGAAAAAAAGGTTTAAAGATGTCTGTTGTCACATCTTTAGGGATTCTTTCTCCATCATTGTTCACCCTAATCCGAACAATAGAATTGTCTTCTTTCTGTATACTCACTAAAGATACCTCAACAATATGGTCACAGAATTTAATCGCATTGTTCAACATATTACTTAATATCTTTATCAAAGCCTCTTTATCAGCTATTATTTCACATCCCTCATCAGGCATGGAAAAATGAAAATCAATGCATCTGGTTTGAGCTATCGGAGTAAAACGGCTATAAGTCTCTTCAAGTAGTTGTTTGATATCCAGTTTTACAAAACTCATCAAGAAGGTAGAAGATTCTATCTTTCTGAAATCAAGTAGCTGATTTACCAGATCGAGCAAACGCTGAGTATTCTTACTCATAACAGCTATATTTTCATTCTCAGCAAGTTTCTTTTCTCCCGACTTTATTATACGGTTCAGTGACCCCATTATCAATGTCAAAGGGGTTCTTATTTCATGAGTAATATTTGTAAAGAAACTAATCTTAGCCTGAAGTATTTCCTTATACTTCTCGTTCTGTAACATTTCTATCTGATGTCGTTCCTTCTCTTTGAGTTTTCTTCTGTATCTGATGAAAAAACAAGTAAATGTAGTAAAGATAATAAGAACATACAAGAAATACGCAAACGGCATACTCCAGAAGGGAGGTTTTACAATGATAGCCAATGAAGAAGCTTCGCCAGTCCATGTTCCGCTTTCTCTTGAAGCTTGTACACGAAGAATGTATTTCCCCGGTGGTAACTTTGTATAATACAATTTCTTAGGCCCTTGACTAACAATCCATTCATGATCTAACCCTTCAAGCTTATATCTATACCATACATCCTGAGAAATAGAATAAGTAGGTATAGCAAAATCAATACTAAAAGTAGACTGATCATAACGCAATGTTATTTTATCTGTAAAAATAATCGATTGTTTCAAAGGAGAATCCGGTTGATAGGTCTCTATTTCTTTATTAAATAACTGAAAACCTGTAAAGAATACTTTTAATGGTTCTGATGCCTTTATAAAATTCTCAGGCGAGAAAGCTATCATTCCTTTCAATGAGCCAAAATAAATATTACCGATTCGATCCTGATAGCCGGAATTATAATTAAATTGATCTATCGGTAATCCATTCAACGTTGTAAACCTGCTTAAAGCTTTCTGCTCAGGATCATAATGCAATAAACCATTCGAAGTAGTTACCCATAACATTCCTGTGGCATCCTCTATAATCTGATAAATAATTTGTCCGGAATAATCCAGTTTAGATAAAGTCTGAGTAAATGTCCCATCTGTCCTGTCATAAAGAAAAAGCCCGTTTCCTTCAGTACCAATCCATAAACGCTTCCGGGAATCTTCGAAGATAGTAGTGATATAGTTACTTATGAATGGCATTGTCTTAACCGTTATCTTCTCATGTATCCCATTATATTTGAATGTAAACAATCCTCTCCCCATTGTAACAACCCATAAAGTATGATCTAAATCCTCATAAATGGAATGTACAAGTCCCCAGTCCAGTTGCGGAACAATTTCAAATCTATTCTTTGACTCTACATAGCGGTATAACCCTCCCATTGTACCAACCAATATTTCATTAAAAGAAGTCTTCCTGAAACAAACGATTCCATTAACCAATAATCCGGAAGCAGTATTCTCACTACAGAAATGATTGATTATATTTTGCGACTTCAAATCAAACAGGTAGATACCACTATCAAAAGTTCCAATCCATATCATATTCTTATCAACCAGCAAGCATTGTATATTTTTGGATATGGGACGTCCATCCCATTTCAAATTAGTCAACGCCCTGAATACTTTTGTCTTGGTATCAAAATAGCATAACCCTCCATCTTCAGTTCCTACCCATAAATTTCCTTCCACATCCGGATGAATTTCACGAATAACATTTGCCTTTATACTTCCTTTTTCATCTTTCGGCAGATACTTATCAAACAATGTATTATTATTCGACAAGTAATTCACACCACCAAAAAAAGTCCCTACCCAAATACCTTCTTCACGGTCTTTCAACAACATATGAACAGCATTATCAGAAAGCGAATAAGCATCATTATACGACTTCTGTAAATGATCAATAAATCCCAAGTCCAATTGATAGATATGAATGCCTGACTCTGTACCAAACCAGAATTCATCTTTATTCCGTTGAATAGCCGTATGGATATAAATAGGATTATTCTGAGAATCATTGCTAAACAAGACTTTAACTTCACCATTGTTAGGGGAAAAACGTCTGGCCCCAATACGATCTGTAGTCACAACCAAGTCTCCATTACTACATTCCAGAATCCGATAAAGTAGAATATGTTTTGTTTTCTCTTCTTTTGTCAATATAGGATAAAACGAAAACTCCATACGTTGAGGGTTAAACAAATAGATATTACCATCCAGACCTAATACCCATACACTACCGGACTGAGTCACTGTTATCCCTGTAGGCACAAAGAAATCAGATGCAGAAAAAAACTTATGATTTCCATTTTTTACATCCAAGCAATATATGCCCTTGGAATTTATAACCCAAAGGTTTCCCTGCTTGTCAAAAACTAAATTATCTATTAAACCTTCAATTGTCAGGTCAGCACTGACAAACGGAGCAAAAGTATCCTTCTCCGGATTGTAAATACATAAACCATCTGAAGTTCCTAACCAAAGAGAACCATCCGGTGCTTCCGCCAGAGCAAGAACTGTATTGTTGGGAAGAGAATTGGGCTGTTCCGGATCGGCCACATAGTTCTTAAACTTTGTACCATCGAACCGATTCAGACCAACTTTCGTGCCAAACCACAGGAAACCTCTACGATCCTGAACTGCACAGAAAACAGTTTGCTGAGAAAGCCCATTCTCTTTGTCATATCGCTTAAAATAATAGTTTTCGGCAAAAAGGTTAGTTACTACCAAAGAGAGAAAAATTAGTAATAACGCTATTTCTTTTTTCTTTATGAGCATAACTATACAATATGATTCATTGAAAGTGATCTACAAATATAATAAAAACAGGCTACTCCCTCAGCAACAGATGGTTCTTTTCCGATCATATATCAAACCAAAGCCATTCTATCTATGGAGAGGTTTTCCACCTACTCCATAGATTGTCAATCTACTACGAAGTTCAGGTAAACTCATATCAATCTGAGATAGATCTTTTTTTCCGAAAGCTTCTTCCAGATTAACAATCGGCTCAATGTTCGCAATGCTTGCCCATGGAAGCCATAAGGATACAGACCTGAAAGCTAAATCAGCAACATTAGTTGCTTCCGGCATAAATGCACGATATTTATAATTCATTCTACCGTCAAAGTCTGTATTCAGTTTCGTATTATTCTGTAAGAGTTTTGCCATATGTAAATAGAGTTCATTTCCGGTTTTGATATACAATTTATACATTTCATAAAACATATAAGCTATAAAATTATCAGCACCCGAATGTCCTGTAGCAATAATAGAAAACCCTGTAATGCCTCCTTTAACAAAAGGATTCTTTTTGGCATCCATTGCATCTCGGTTAGGAATGGCAAAATCATAACAATATGTCCAGCTCATAGCACAATTTGCAGCATGTTCTGCCGCTTTCAGATATTTCAGATCCCCTGTCAGTTCATGTATGGCATTGAATCCGTAGAGAGCAAATATAGCTGCCTCTTTATCAACAGTATTAGGATTGTCCGGAGTTCCACCTACATATTTCCCTAATTTCAAATACAGTTCATTATAAGAGAAATCAGCAGCTTTGATTGCAGCTTCTTTATATTTAGTCTCTCCGGTATGTTCAAACATCTTCACCAGGAATCTAATAGCCACCGGAGTATTCAATTTAGAAGTACCATGAGTATTCCTATCTCCTCCCGTCTCAACATCACCATTCGTCTTATATGCCCTATAAAAAGAGCCGTCTTCATTTTGTTTCTTCACCAAATTAGAAGCAACCCTTTTAAGAGCTTGATTCCACGCTTCCTGAGGCTCATTGTGAGCCACAGAAATACGATAGGCATCCAGTAATCCCTCCATGCCATCCACAAAACATCGAAGAAAACTTGGATATTCCCGCCTTTGTCCGGCTGTGGCATTATCAGCAGGATCCCACCATACAGTGGGGAAATAAGTTTTCATGATGGCATCAGAAACCCAGAAATCAACCATTGATTTACCCTTTTCCCTAGTCTCTGAATCATGATGATCCAGCCCATAACGATACATGTGATATCCAACGGCTATTTGTTGTCCCACAAAACCCATTTGAAAAGATATCCCTTCAGTGTTTGTACCATCAGGTAAATCAAGTGACCATGGTAAACCTGCCGCTTTTATGTTTCCCTTTCCAAACATCCGATATTCAGCTTTAAAAAGTTCTATATTCTGTCGGTAAATTTCATCCATATTCATATCCACGATTGTCGGTTCTTCCGTTTTATAGCCCATACCAAACGCATACATCATAGCTTCATTATAATTATCCTTTTTATCAGGAATCAAGGCTACAGAATAGCTATGTATATTACCCTCTTTCACCGAATGGTATCTTTTGGACCATATAGTCTTTGCATCCCTTTTTCTTCCGGCAACTTCATACGTTCTGGGCCCTTCTGCACACGGATAATGAAAATCCACCGACAATGAAGGATATATAGAGTAACCTATTGAACCATATTGTAACGCATCATTCACCTCATAGAATGTTCCACCACCAGGATTTTGTCCGACATCTATCCTAGGATTATAATGCATGAGGGTTAAAGTAGTTCCTGTTATCTTTTCCCGAAGCATAGCCAGCGGCAGTCCCGTACGCGTTTCTTTTACATACATCCGATCAGTATTCAGGTCAGCAGCAACCGCATCCTCTCTTACTTCAGAGGTATTTCTATATAAAACAGAAGGAATAAAATACTCGAAATCATTGTTATCAGACGAACGAAGCCCGGTTTGAAATGAAATTGTACTGGCAAATCCGACATCCTCTGCCCGCGCTTCTTTCACCTTCACATCTCTATATATCCCAAATACTCCATCCTTTAATAAAGTATACTTATCTTCTACAATAAATACAGACCCTTTTTCCGTGTTGACACTGGCTGTAGCACAAAAGCCATATTTCTTTCTTATGACCTGATGATAAGGTTGCTTATAATCAGTTTCGATATATTCCCCCGTTGGTAAAGTATCACTTCCCCGGACAGTGATCCATGCAGGCAGTTCTTGGCTTCCTACTATCTCTTTACCATTCTGTAAAAATACAGCAAAACCTTCATCCCCTTCTCTTAGTATAAGGGAATAATCACCATTTTTAATGATTTTCTCTGTATCACTTTCTTCTATACATTCCTGAGAAATAGTTTTCAAATCACTTTTCCCGATAATCGCATGATAATGGCAGGATATGCCCAATAGACAAAATCCTGATATCACCAGTATCCGGAATACAACCTTTCTTATTCTTCTATCTTTTTCCATAAGCTCCTGAATTAATATATTATTCCCTGATGTGCAGCATATACCGCATCTTTCTGTCTCAATGTAGATAAAGATTCTGTTCCTATACGTTCTATATCCATATCTCCATAAGCATCCCGTATCTTGAACAATGGATCTAAAGCAGATGCAGTAACCCAGGGTAACCACAAATTAACCCCATCTCCCCAACGGGTGACCAATCTTAAGGCTTCCGTCTGCAATCCTCGATAAGCATACCCCAACGTACCATCATAATCCATAGTCTGTTTCGTATTTTTCTCCAATAGCCGGGCAATATGCAAGAAATACTCATCGCCTGTCAAAACATAGAGTCTCAAGTATTCAAAAGAATTATATGAAAGCCCACAATCTGCTCCGGAATGTCCGGTGGAAATGATTGTAATTCCAACAGTAGTCTTTTTGCTATCCCAAGCCATGAGGTTATTTCCTCCGGCCGCCGGAATATTCCAAGCATACATATAGGTTACAGTGTAATAAGCCGCTTGGGATGCTCCTTCAAGCCATTTTTCATCTTCGGTTAAATCGTACAAACAAAGGAAAGCCTCAATAATCTTTTGCCCGGACTCACGGTCTTTTACATACGGATTATCAATTACACTTCCCACATATTTATAGGGTTCATGAATCTCGCGATAGCAAAATTCTCCGGCCTTAACAGCAGCTGTCTTATAGCATTCTTCCTTAGTAACTATATACATGTAAGTAAGAAAACGGATCAGATTGGAAGTAAGTAGTTTACCCGAATCTATAGAAGTTCCGCCATTGTCAAAAGCTTTGTCCCAGCTACCGTCGGCATATTGTCGGCTCACCATCCAGTCAGCTGACCGCCGGCAATAATCCAACCAATTAGTTTTACTTCCGGGAAAATGTTTTTCTGCATGGGACCATGCTAAAATCATAGCCTCCAATCCACCTTGCATATTACGTAAGTCATTATGATTACGAAAGAAATTCCAAGGAGATATATCCCACCATATCCGTGGCATCCCATTAGGCGCCGAACTGTTCTCCGCCCAGAAATCAAGTATCTGCTCTCCCTTATCCGTATAGATGGAATTATTGGTTTCCAAACCTTTCCGGTAAAGATAATATGCGCAAGGAATCTGCATCCCCACAAATCCCATAGAATAGGAAATCTCATTCACTTCTCCACTTGGAAGATGTACGGAGAAAGGGAAACCGGGGGCATCATTATCCTTCAGCCAATAATGATCTAAAACCTCCAGACTGTAATTCATTACATCTTCGTTATCCACCTCCAATACTTCAGGATTGTACTGATTGAACGTCGCTTTCCAGTGTTCCTCAAGCGCTTTTGGAAAAGCTGCTTCTTTTTTAAATTGCAATTCCAGCATATAGGCATGCTCTACACCAACCCGTACAGGATGACTCCGACGCGCCCACCGTCTTTCACGACTTCCACCTCCATCTGCATAAGTATGCTCACCTTCAGAACCAGGAAAACAATATACTAATGCAGGACTTTGGCTTGCCAAATAAAAACCCAATGAGCCGAAATGCATATCCGCATTTACCAGATGATCCATTCCCACCTCTTCCTTAAAAGTAACCGGATTGAGATTATAGTCTGCCAAAGCAACAGATACCTCCGAACTTTTATTTCTGAACATGGCCAGAGGTAATCCCATACGTTCCTCACGAGCCAGTATCCAATCATGAGTAAAATCTGCTCCTATGGAGGATTCACTTAAATTAGATTCATCTTTATATATGAGAGAAGGTATGAAATATTCGCATCCGGTAATAGCTTGCTGTACTTCATTCCGCACCATAAAGTAAGAGTTGAACGCATGATCCTTACCGGAAGCTTTCATGACATCTACTACTCTCGACAAGCGTAATCTATCTTCATTCTCCGCCACGGTATATATATCCGTCACTTCAAAATCAGAACCGGAGTCTGTGATTATCCTGGCTTTACAAACCAATCGATCATTTTGTTTTTCTGCTTCCTGATACGCTGCCCTGTACCATTTAGACGACTGTACACCTACTGGGAATACCTCTAAACACACAATCGCTTCATCGACAGGTATATATTTCTGCCCCCATCCTGCTATTGTTACTGTATAACCTGTATTCTCTTTCCAGGCGAGTATAAGTTCCGGATTACCGGAACCTATACTAATATTTTCATTATGAACCGGGCCTGGAGGCTCCTCTGTTAAATCATCATTATCTGAACATCCTGCATTCAGCATCAGGCAAAAAACAACTGCTATAATTTTCATTATTTTATTGTCCATATTCTAAATTGCATAGATAGTAAATGCTGTAAATGATAATGCATTCGTTTCTCCACCCGGAAAATTGACTACATATCCCATACTAACTTCCGTTTCTTGTTCCAAAGTTATATTAAGTGGCATGGAAACACGACTTGCAGGATCTCCACAATCACTCTGGGCTATAATACTCGGACTTTTCCATTCAATTCCTTTACCTTTTGCTACAACAAAGAAAGCACGGTCTTTTCCACCTTCATTTTCAATATCCCACCAATTGAAACCACGGGTAGCTATAAACAGGTATTTTCCTGCAGGCAAAGTGAATGTCTGATAAACAGCTCCCTGTAAGGCAGTAGGATTCCCCCAGTTCTCAGCACACATAAACAAGCGGTCACTCCAACCGTCATACATTGTATACTGTACGGCTGCGTTAGATGTTAACCAGTCTGAAAGGATACCACGACGAGAATCCGGGAAATAGGAAACAACATTAAACGGCTGTCTATAATTCTTTAAATATTGATTCGTAATATCATCAAACTCTTCCGGAATTCCAGTAATTTCTTTCGTTTCTGAGAAAAGATAATAATCAGGAATGTTCTCCAACTCAAGTGCCACACGATAAAAAGCATTGTCCCTGTAATTCTCTTTATAGCCGGTACGATATTTTATCGCATCTATAGACACCGTCAGTTCTCCGTCACCGCTAAAATTAGCTTCCACTTCCTGTTCGGCAACAACCGGACTTTTACTGTTTACAAAGTGGTTAATACCTAAATAAATACGAGCTTTCACTATACGTGGAGCAGGCTTACTTGTTCCGGAAACTTTCTTCACCTTAAACTTGGCAACAATGTTAATGCCTTCTAATTTTGCATCCAAATCAGATATCTCATAATAAGGTGTGATGTGAAAATCCTGACGTACATCCTTTTTCAGATCATAATAAATAGAATCATATCCTACTGTCCCAGCTGGAAACTCATTTATTTCGAACGGATACTTTACATTCCCTAAAGTTAGTTTATATTCTCCGGAATGTAGCAATTGCTGGTATGAACCATCAGCCAAAGTGTGCATTTTCGTTCCCCAGTCTACCTTACCAAACCCTTCCTGGAAAAAGAGAAATATATCACGCGCATCATTACCATCACATAGAAATGGTTTATCATTATAGAGTAATTGCCCAGAGAAAGTTACGCTCGGCGCATCATAATTATCATACTCACAAGCAGTAAACAATATCGTAGCCAATAATAATATAATAATCTTCTTCATAATCAATTTACTATTAATAGGTTTTAGTGTTTCGGATTCTTCTCAATATACGGATTACCTTCTGTCATCGGATATTCTGCATAATACATATCTTGTCCAAATCGGATAGGTAATCCCTTCTCATTATCATTACCACGATGCTCAATATACACCCTTCGGAAAAGCCACTTTCCATCTTCCGGCTGTCCCGGAGCATACACTTTATAAGGCCACAAGCCAGTCATCCGGGCTGTCGAAGTATTCCAGTCACCCGACCATATCTGATCAGCAATACGCCACCTCTTCAGATCATAAAAACGATGATCCTCAAAAGCCAACTCTATCTTACGCTCATTCTGCAAAAGTGCAAGTGTCAAATCCGAACTTTCAATACGGAAAGCGGTACCTCCGGCACGTTCTCTTACTTCATTCAGACAATCAGAAGACAACTGTAATGTATTGCTGCCTTTATAATTAGCAACACCAAGTTGATTAAGATAATAAGCAGCCTCAGCCGCATTAAGCAGAATTTCTCCATATCGGAAAATGATATACGGTACTGCGCTCTTTCCTGATGCTTCGGAACCAGTAACCGGATCTATATATTTACGCAACAAGAAACCTGTATGGCTGGTATAATAACTATTACGGATAGGACCGTCAATGCTGGTCAGTTGCTGCCCATTATAAAAGTTTTTGTCCGGATCGTATACATTCTCGATTAAATCCAGCATTTTCAAATCATAACCGGAAGCAGTTTTCACAGCCAGCCCTGCCTGTAATTGAATCTCTTTTCCTCTGAAATCCGCACCAGGCAGAATTACGGTTCCCCACAAACGCGGATCACGTCCTTCGAAAATACCCATCGGAGAATCATAAAGAACATAGTTATAAGCGGAAGTTTCATTTCCCATTGATTCGATAATCTCATTACCCACATAAGCATTCAACTGTGATGAACCGGAATTTATAGTTTCAAAACTCTCGACCAAGTTTAATGTCGGGTTCACATGGCCACCAAAATTAGCAGTTGAACGTTGAGAACGAGGAATATTCCACACTGTAAAATTGTTTGGGAAATCAGTACTTCCATCATAATCACGAATGAGAATAAGTTCCGGGTTATTCGTCTTGGATACAAACACATTATTAAAGTTCTCACCCAGACTGCTTCCAGTACCTTTTAGCAAAGAATACCGTCCTATTTCCTTTAGTTCCAGATAGGCATCAATACAACTTTGCAGATATTCTGTTGCTTTATTCTTAGAGATTCCGACTGCTCCGCTTGTCAAGGTCAATCCCATTGTTTTACTTTTATCCTCATTGTAGGCTAAAGTACCTGCATATAACATTGCACGTGACTTGAGTGCCAATGCAGAAGCCTTAGTGGCACGTGTGAGTAAGCTACTTCCCTGCGGAGCAATATCAAGCGCCTCTTTCACTTCATCCATTTCTGTCGCAACAAACTCATATACGGCTGCCTCTGTATCACGGGGTTTAGCATATTCTATCGGAGTAGTACTATAATCGTACACTTCTGTAATTAAAGGTACACCTCCCAGATTTTTCACCATATTGAAGTAAGTAAATGCTCTTAGAAAACGTGCTTCACCAAGAAAATAAGCACGTTGATTTTCAGGCAAATGTGAGGTTTTCTCTGACAAATTCCTGATATGAATATTGATATCCCTTATCAGATTATAATCATAGTAATTACGGTAGGTACGACCAACATTACTCGAAAATTGCCAATAATAACTATTACTGGTAGCCTCATCCCACCTGCATATATCATAAGATTCATTATCCGAAGCAAAGTTCTGGTCCAACTTGATGCGCTCGTATAAATTTGCAGCAATACTACTGATACTGGCAACAGATGAATATGCTTGATCCTCGGATAATTCTTTGGGATCATTCTGACTCAACCAGTCTTCACACGAGGTAAAGCTCAACAAAGCGACACATGCATATACTAATATTTTTGTTTTCATATTTATGCTCTTCTTTTAAAATTTAACGTTAACACCTAATGTCAATACCTTATGTTGCGGATAGTCCTGACCATTCACTGTTGAAATTTCAGGATCAAAACCATAATCATGCAACGAACTCAGACAGAAAAGATTGGTTCCTTGGAAATATATGCGGCATTGTTCCATACCTACCTTTCTTATCCAGTTTTTGGGTAAAGAATAGCCAACTACAAGATTACGGAGACGCAGGTAATTAACTTCTCTCGTATAGAAACTGTTCCACCAACGCCCCGAATGACTTTCCTGTCCACGCAAGGCCGGGAATTTCCCTGGAATCCAAGGAGACTTCGGATCAAAAATATCTTCATGCCTCCATACGTCAATATTGTTATAGTAATATCCATTCACGCTGCGCGTTACACCCCACTTCAAATCCCAGTCAGCAACAAATGTATTTTTAAAACCACCGGCAAAGTCAGCAGCCACATCAAATCCTTTCCATTCAAAGCCTAAATTAATGCCCATTGAAATCAACGGATTCTTATTGGATGTGCTTGAATCCCAGGGCCAGTCAGCCGATGCATAGGCTTGAGGACGTTCGTCAAAATCATTGATAATTCCATCACCATTGACGTCACGAAGTATTACGTCACCTGGACGAACAGTAGCATTATTTTGACCGTCCTGATCAACCGGATAACTATCAATCTGTTCCTGTGTTTCAAAACGACCGATAACTTCCCACATCCATACACCTCCGGCATTACCCTGATCTGTATTGAGCACTACATTGGACCAGCGATTGGATTGTGCCCAACGATATTTATCCCATGCATTACCGAATATTTCTCCATGACGTTTACCATTTTTCTGTCGGGCAAATGTTATATTAGCCCCAACACTATACTTTAAATCTCCAACTTTATCATTCCATTTCACAAATGCATCGAATCCTACCGTCATATCTGAATTCATATTCTCAGGTAAAGCACTCAAACCTGTCTCCAACGGAAACATAATATCACTCGGTGTACCCGGAATACCATCACGCATACGTTTAAAGAGGTCAAACTCTCCTGTAAGCCGATTATCAAAGAAGCCAAAATCAATACCGACATTCATCAATTTAATTTTCATCCATGAAATGGTGGTTACAGGAATTCCCTTAGGTGCCGAGCCTATTACTTTTTTACTTTTCACAGAACTGAACGGGTCATCAGGCATAAGTGACTGACCTTTGTAATAAGTATACCCGGAAAGGTATGCAAAGTCAGGATACAAACCGCCCAGATTATCATCTCCCATCATACCATACGACGCTCTCAACTTCAGATTCGAAAACCAGCTACTTATAGATGAATTCTTAAAAAAATTCTCTTCCGAAATACGCCATGCCGCACTAACTGAGGGGAAAAAGCCCCATCGGTTGCCTTTCGGGAATTTCCATGAACCATCATAACGGGCCGATAAATCAAGAATATAACGGTTTTCATAATCATAACCTGCACGGAATACCCAGCTGGCTGTAGAAGTTATAGCTTTATTCTCGCTTACCAAGTTGTTATCATTAGTTGATATAAGATCTATAAATTCATTTTCAACTGGATGTTGCTGTACATTCAGCGAATGATAATCCCGTTTGGTAAACTCAAAACCACCTACACCTGTTACATGATGTTTACCAAACATATTGTCATAATTTAGCAGAAACTGTCCGGAAAACTCTTTGATAGTCGTATCAAATCTTTCCATCCAAGTTTCATTAGCAGCTGATTTATCATAGGCTACAATGTATTCATCCGCAGCCCTGTCATAAGTATACTCTTTCCAACCTTTCTCCAGATTATTCACCTTATTCTGAGAGGTCCAATAGGAGAAAATGCCTTTCCCCGTCAGCCCCTTAATGGGTGTTTTCCACTCCATATCCCAATCAATCTGTACCACGGTAGTATTGTTATCTGATTTACCTGCATTATCAGTAGTTAGTGCAGCCAGGTTAAGACCAGAAGCACCGGGTACATTATTCAAATAGTTGGGGTTATCATTTGCATAAGGACGATAAATGGGCGGAAGATTAAAAACCGCCTGACGGGCATTTGCATAATCATCACTACCCGGAAGAGCTGGATTAGTACGATTCTCCAAACGTCCGTTCAACCGGAAACCCAACTTCAGTTTCTCACTGATATCAATATTGAAATTAGACTGAATATTAGTACGTTGAAAATTATAATCCTTGAAAACCGCATCCTGGTCAATATTACTGATTGATAAATAATAGGTGGTCTTATTTCCACCACCACTCAGGTTTGCATGTATGTATGATTGAGGTGCTGCATTACTAACATAGTTATCTCCCCAATCAAATCCACGATAGTCTTCACCAGTTTCTGGATTATAATATCCCGTACGCCATTTTTCCAACTCAGCTCTAGCCACATCCGGAGAAACTGACAGGGTACCCAGATTAGCCTCCTTCATATAATTAGCATATTGCCATTCATACGCATTCAACATCCTGGGATAAGAAGTCCATGATTGCCAACTGTAATTGAAGTCCAAAGTTACGGCTGCCTTTTGGTTCTTAGAACCATTTTTTGTAGTAACCAGTACGACTCCATTCGCTGCTTTTACTCCATAGATGGCAGCTGCTCCATCTTTCAGTATAGAAATGTTCTCAATATCATTTACATCCAGATTATTAAACTGTGCCTCATCTTTTATAATACCATCTATCACAAAGAGAGGAGTACCCATATTTCTGATCTGAATAGAAGTACCGCTACCCGGCTGTCCCGACTTCTGTCGGGTAGTGATACCGGCTATTTTACCAACCAATGCTCCAGAAACAGTCGAAGAAGTAGTACGGGCGATATCTTCTGTACCAATAGTAGTGACTGCCGCAGCAATACTCCCTTTACGTTTAGTTCCATATCCCACCACAACAATCTCATCCAGAATTTCCTGATCTTCTTTCAATATAACAGAAAGAAATGGTTTATTTCCAGCTATAACTTTTACAGTTTTATAGCCTACGTAAGAAAATTCCAAAACGTCGGTACCAGCAACGTTCAACTGAAACATTCCATCAGAGTCAGTAACAGTACCTGCACTCGTACCGGCAACCCGCACTGACACCCCTATCAAAGGTTCATCATTGTCATCGGTAACTTTCCCTTTTACTGTTTTCTCTTGCTGAGTAATAACAACAGACTTTGTCGTTGCATAGCCTTCTGATATGAAGAAATTTCCTAAGGCTATTGATAAGAGAATAAATTTCAACAAGCGAAGCTTGTTACTAAAGAAATCGTTCATCATCTTATTAGTTTTAAAGATTAATAAAACAGGTTCAATAAAAACATTAACGAGGGTTAACAACATCGTAATGCAAAGATATCCCCCTCATTCAAATACCAGTGAAAATAAGCCGTCATTAAGTATCAATAATCTGTTATTTCAGGCGTTTGAATGATTTCTAGTATTTTTTGAATGATTACTTTTGAGTGTTATATGTATGTTTGCAGCGGTTAACAACACTCCCGTATTATTATAAATCTATTAATTCAACCATTATGAAAAAGTATAATTTATTATTTGCTTCTCTCTTATTCCTATTTCCCAATGAGACGATTGCTCAAGAAAGAGCAATTATAAAAATAGACACAGATCGCGTAATTGACCAGATCAATCCTCATCTATACGGAAACTTTTCGGAACATCTGGGACAAGGTATATATGGAGGTATTTATGACCCGAAGTCTATTCAGGCAGATGAAGATGGCTTTCGCAAAGACGTCATCGAACAGACAAAAGAGTTAAAAGTTTCCATCTTACGATGGCCCGGAGGGAATTTCGTTTCAGGTTACCATTGGGAAGATGGTATCGGAGATCGTAGCAAACGCCCTACTCGGATTGACCTGGCTTGGGGAGGTAAAGAAAGTAATATGATAGGAACAGATGAATTCATTCAATTTGCCCGCAAAGCAAAAGTGGAACCTTATTTCTGTGTCAATCTGGGAACCGGTTCATTGGATGAAGCACGAAATTGGGTGGAATACTGCAATGTGGAGAAAGGAACATACTACTCAGACCTTCGCCGTAAAAATGGATTTGAAAAACCGCATAAAGTAACGTATTGGGGGTTAGGCAATGAAGTAGACGGTCCGTGGCAAATGGGACACAAATCACCCGAAGATTATTCTAAAATGGCAATAGAAACAGCAAAATTAATGCGCTGGATTGATAAAGACATCAAGCTCATTGCCAGCGGTTCAAGCAATTACGATGCCGACTGGAATAAATGGAACCGGACAATACTGGACGAAATGTATAACTACATCGATTACATCTCTCTTCATCATTATTCGCACAACACCTCAGATTACTACACATATCTGACAAATACTATTGAAGTAGAGAACTACATCCGTATTGTAGAACAACAGATAAAGGAAGCGAAAATGAAGAATCGTTCTTCCAAAGATGTTTTTATAGCTTTCGACGAATGGAATGCATGGACTCGGACATTCGGAGGTACTGACAATACCCTATCGGAAATATATGATTTACAGGACGCTCTTATTGTAGCGCAATACCTTAATATATTCTTACGTACTTGCGACATTGTCAAGATGGCCAATATGGCGCAATTAGTAAATGTCATTGCTCCGATGCGTGTTGACAATGACAAATTATGGAAGCAAACCACTTATTACCCACTCTATCTTTTTGCCAATAATTGCCGTGGAAAAGCACTGGACATATACATAAAAAGTCCGGCATATTCTACTGATAAATATAAAGAAGTTCCTTATCTGGACGTTTCATCCACTTATGAACCTTCACGGAACGAAGTAGTGATCAATGTCGTTAACCGTAATAAAGACAAAGCTATTACAGCTGATATCCTTTCTCAAACCGGCTCTTTCGATAAAAAAGCGACAGCCAATATTGTATCAGGAGCAAATACAAATATTACAAACTCTGTAAACGAACAGAACGTTGATATAAAGAAAGAAGAAATAAAAACTTCCGGTGAGAAAATAACATATTCATTTGCTCCGCGATCATTCACACAGATTATTGTAAAAGTAAAGTAATCCTCTTTCATAAAATGACATCATTCTTTATAAGATTGTCATAACATACAAAGGCTGAATCAAACTAGGATTTTTGATTCAGCCTCAACTATTTGAATATATACTTTCCTTGCTGTATTACTCCGTAACCAACGGACGTTTACGCCAGTCATCCTTCACATAGCTGTCGGGATAGACTGTTTTATCTTTTAACTCACCACCTTTCAGGCGTATCCAGGAAGTAAAGGTACGTTCCCCCTCCTTCAACACAATTACGCGTGCACCGTTAGATAAATGGTTATATTCCGTATTACCACCTGTGAAACGTCCATAAGCCAGTACGATGCCTTTCCACATGACTGAATAGTCATTATCATGGTCATGTCCGACAAAAGTACCCATTACATCACCTGCTTCCTTCATAGCGGCAAACATACCGGTATTAATAGCAGCTGAACAAGCTTTCTCCATACGCGTACCATAAAGGATGGCGTTCTCATCAGAAGCTGCTTCGTTGTATTCGGACAGCGGGATGTGGAAGAATGCCAAAGCAGGCAAAGGCTTTCCGTTATTCTTAGCGGTAAAAGCTGCACTTTGTTGACGATACCAGTTCACCTGATCAAAGGTAAGCCAGTCATACCCTTTCACATCCGGTAATTTGGAGTACGAGTGAGAATCCAGGCAATAGAGCACTGAAGCATCTTTCTTACCATCCGAAGATTTCACGGTGAGGACGTAGTCGGGAGACTCAACGCTACCACGGTCGGGCTGGATGTTGTAAGGCATGGAACGGATTATATCGTATAATTCGGCACGTGTTTTACCTTGTTCGTTATCATGGTTACCGAAAGTCACGACAAAAGGTATCTTACGGGAGGAAGCACAATCAAGTACGGCTCGCATGGCTGTATCAGCAGGCGGTGCATAAACTACATCTCCGGTAAAAACAATCAAATCGGGACGTTCGGCATCCAGAACTTCATTGATACGCTTCAAGGCAATGGCTGAAGCTGGATTGTGATACTGAAAATGGATGTCGGTAAACTGGACGATTTTAAACTCTCCGTTCTTGTTAAACTTTAAGGGGGCAACCTGTGCCTGGCAGAACAGAACTGTCAGAAAAGCCAGACAAAGGGTTAAAGAAATTCTCTTCATGTTGTTAGTAATTAGTTTTTAGGTAGTTTATTAGGTTGAAATCAGTATTATTCTTTGGTTATCAAAACTGTTGCATAAGCTGAGATACCTTCTTCGCGACCGGTAAAACCAAGTTTTTCCGTAGTAGTGGCTTTGATGGAAATTTCGTCATCATCTATTCCCATTACTTTGGCAAGCGTCTGCTGCATGGCGGGAATATGGGATTTCAGTTTGGGGCGTTCTGCACAGATGGTTGCATCAATGTTGCCCACGGAATAGCCTTTGGTTGCAATCAGTTCTACGGTTTTCTTCAGTAATATTTTGCTGTCTATGTCCTTGAACTCTCCTGCGGTATCGGGAAAATGATAACCGATATCACGCATATTGGCGGCTCCCAGCAAGGCATCGCAAATGGTATGAATCAGCACGTCGGCATCCGAATGTCCGAGTAATCCTTTCTCATGCTCCAGGCGGATACCGCCTAACCAGAGTTCACGTCCTGCCACCAACTGGTGTACATCGAAGCCAAAGCCTACACGTATTTTCATATCGTTCTTCTTTTATTTTATTGGATGAATGCACGAAAGTACGGAAAAAAAAGCAAGTGGGGAATAAAGACAGAACGCAAATTACACAAATTACGCAATTTTTCGTCTTATATAAGGCAACCGATAGGGGCCTGAAAGAAATTGCGTAACCTGTGTAATTTGCGTTCTATTCCGTATTCCTTATGATTTACGGTCTATCCGGCAGTTGGGACAGCAGGTCTTTGTAGAATGCCCTGACGTCCTTCCAGTGATAGAAAGGAGCGATGTCGGTCTTCACCGGGATACTCACTTCTTTCTCGTTCAGCATGAACTTCACGATGATATCGTCTGCACTGCCTTTCTTACGGAAGAAAACAATCTGCACATTGGCAGCCATAGGCACCATTTTGAAGTTACACCATGCCTGATAGAATTTGGCCGGATCGGACTCTTCATTATAACAGTTCTCCAGTCTCAGCAAGCCTACCAGAGGAATAACATTACCGTCGTGTCCGAAGCGGAAAGTGGCCGAATTTGTACCGGAGGCAATCGCCGCGTCTGCTGAGTCCATGATATTCTCAACCAGAGATTTAGCGTTTGCCAGCATCAGTCCGTTCGTCATGGGCGAAGGGCCGTCGCATACATAGTTCTTATAGTTATGTATCTGCCAGATATCAAATAATTCCTGCTTCTCAAAGATATCATAAAAACAAACCTCCGGTTCCACGTTCTGCATATCAGAAGCAACCCAATACAGACCGCGCATCAGTTCTTCAGGATTCACATTCTTACGAATATACTCTTTGCTATTGAACAGTGTATTCATCAGACGTTCCGGACGGACATGTTCTTCTTCGAACTTACGGAATTCCTCATACCAAGGCCCTTTGCGTGAAGTAAACTTCATAGCTTCCTGTGTATGGAAATTTAGGTAATCCATATATTTATTGCTGGATTCGCGCTCAATCCGCATCTTCGGGTTGAATTCCTTCAGGCGTTCGCAGAATGCATCCATGCTGAGCACGCAACGGATAACTACGGTAGAGCGGGCAGACATTTGCGGTTCGCCTTTAAATACTTCAGGGAATGCCTGATACATACGTTCAGCAATGCCTCGTTGTTGCTTCACTCCTACCGGACTGAGGTCGCCGCCGTGTCCTTTGGCATCTGCCCAGACAATGTCCAGACGTTTACGGACATCTTCGCCCAAATCGGTTAATGCTCCGGCTGCATGGGCTTTCTCAAAGACTTCCATCACGCGGACGTAGTCTTCATCCGCAATTAGCCAGCGGGAACCATGACGGCCATAGTGACTGATATAGAATGGTTCATAACCTTTCGGAGCCTTGGTCTGGACGCCCGAAGGACCGGGGTAAGCGTAATATACACCACCTGTCGTTGCAATATCATTGAAGATTTCTTCGCGTGTAGCTTGTGCATATAAGCCTTGCACAGCCAAAGCGGCTAACAGGACGATTGAAAAAAGAGTTCGTTTCATTCTCATAAACAAGTTGTTATTTTTAATGTATTTATTATTGTATGAGTAAAAAGGAATGGTAATGAATCAACCTTCATCCTTATTTCTGATAATCCGGATTCTGTGTCAGATACGGGTTCGTGGTAAACTCATCCTGCGGAATGGGATACAATTTGTACTTATCGTTCACATCTTTACCCACATACGTACCAACTTCACCGTCGCTGCTACCTTTCCAGTCCCAGTTATATCCTTTTGTGAATTTGCCAAAGCGGATCAGGTCTGTGCGACGCACCAACTCCATATTCATCTCACGGGCTCTTTCATCTAGAATGAAGTCCAGATTCAACTGGCCGTCGGTAATACGACCGGATACCCCGTCACCATAGTTACCGGACATATAAGCACGGTCTCTGATTTCATTTACATAACCCAGCGCCTCAGCACGCGTGCCTTCCGCAGCCCCGCGAAGAATAGCCTCAGCAGCCATCAGGTAAGCATCTGCCGTACGGAACATCGGGAGGTCTACAGACGAATACTTAGTACCGCCATCTACCAATTCCTTACGGTCCTTGGTTACATTTCTCCATTTGATGCACGCATAACCATTCTCAAAAGTCTTCTGGAAAGCCTTACCTTCTACCCAGGTTTCCTTTGTATGACCGATAGTAAAGAACTGTGCACGCTTATCTTTCTTATTATCTCCCCAAGGATCATTTTCATAGAAGGTTTGGTCAGCCTCATCAAACTTATCTACAAGCGCCACCTTCACACGGGCATTACCCCAACCACGGCTACCTACTCCGGTTTTTACATAGCTATCCATCGGACCATTCATCAATGCTTTAATCAGAAAGTTGGTTCCGGCACTGCTCTGTGCATAGTCAGCATCCTGCACCAAAGGCCAGATGATTTCGGAGCAAGTATTGTTATCTGCCAGGAAGATGTGACGGTAATCAGAAGCCAACGGATAATTACCTTCCGTAATCACTTTCTTGGCATATTTATAAGCATTGGTATATTCATTCTTGCCTACCCATGTTTCTGCATTTAGATAAACACGTGCCAGGAGAAACCAAGCCGATACACGATCCACACGACCATATTCATTCCGCTTCGGTTCTTTCAGCAAGGTTGTCAGTTCTTCCGTTTCGGAAATCACATAGTCGTAGATTTCCTGGCGGGTCTTCTGATGAGGAATCGTACCTACATCCATCGTTTCATCAATGAAAGGACCCGAACCGTACAAGTCGCAAATCATGCTGTAGCAATAAGCACGGATGAAGCGTGCTTCAGCACGGTAATAAGGCATTTCAGCCTGCAAAGCATCGTATACGCCACGGTCTTTCAATTTCCCTTCCGTACTTTCGCGCAAGAACTCATTACAGTAGTTAATGGCCATATACAGACGATAATATGAATAGCAAATAATCTTTGTCGAAGGGTCCCAGTTCATATACAACAGTGACAAACTTCCATGACTGCCACCGGAATGGAAAACGATCTCATCCGTACAAGCCTCTTGCAAATAGAACAGGGCACGTGTATAACCACTATAACCTTCATCAATACCCGGCACGTCACCGTTTCCGCCATCACCACCCTTTTGTCCGGTCTGGATAAGGCTGGCGTAACACTTTGCCAATACTCCGATGTATCCCTCAGGCGTAGAATAAACCTTCTCGCCCACCAATTCATTATCGTCCAAAGGCAATGTATCCAAATCTCCCAGACAAGAAGAAAGAAGGAAGAGAGATACCAGACATATACTTGCTAACTTGAAATATTTCGTTTTCATTGTTTTCTGATTTTTCATGAATTAAAAATTAAGATTTACTCCCAGCATGAACATACGCGGGCGCTGATAGATGTTCTTATCGATACCGCTATAAATTTCCGGGTCAAGACCGCTATAGCCTGTCAGTGTACATACATTCTGCACGGTGAAAGAGAGACGAAGAGAGGTCTTTTCGTTCCACAACTTATCGAAGGTATGTCCTAACGTAATGTTGTCGATACGGAAGAAGTCGCCTTTCTCCAGGAAGTAATCGGTATAGATGCGATCCTGCGTAAATCCGGTTTCAAGGGTAGAACGCAGAATATTGCTGGAAACGCCGGTTCCGCCATAAAGTCCGTCCAAAGAATCGGAGGCTTTCACATAGTTATAAACATAAGCACCGAAGCTTCCATGTCCGTTGATACCCAAATCCCAGTTCTTGTATGTCAGACGGGTAGAAAGACCGCAGTAGTAAGGAGCTTTGGAGCTTTTGCCGGTCACGTACTTGTTGGCATCTTCTTCGCTGCTGGTGACGGAACCATCTTTTGCGATATATTTGCCATCCAGCGGCTTACCATTATCGTCATAAGCCTGTTGCAACAGGTAGAAAGTATTCGGAGTTTCGCCTACCATGTGGACTTGCAGATATTTACCCGTACCACCGGCATTACCTGTCTTCACATAGTTGTCTTCACGGTCAATGGTGTTCAGCTTTGTAATTTCGGAAGTATTCCAGGTAAAATTACCGCTGACAGTCCATTCCCAATCCTTATTCTTCACGGGAATCACGTTGATACCGATTTCCAGACCTTTACTCTTCATATTACCGATATTGGTTTCAATCATATTGGTAAAGTTGCTTCCGGCAGGAACGAATATCTTATTCAGCAGGTCTTTGGTAGTACGCCAGTAGTAGTCAATCGTACCGGAGATGCGGTTGTTCAGGAAACCATAGTCGATACCGATATTATAAGTTTCGGTAGTCTCCCACTTGATGTTGGCATCGTAGCCATTGGGACGGTAAGTAGTGTACCATTGATCACCGAAGTAATAGCGGGATTCGTCATAAGATGCCGTATAAGTCGGCAGGTGCTGATAGTATGAACCGATGGATTGCTGACCGGTCTGGCCGTAGCTCAAACGGAGTTTCAAATCGGACAAGGCTTTGAAGTTAGAGAGGAAAGCCTCTTCGTTCACACGCCAGGCTGCCGCAACTGAAGGGAAATACCCCCAACGGTTATCGGGAGAAAAACGTGAAGAAGCATCTGCACGCAGAGTAGCCGTCAACATGTAGCGTTGTTTCCAGGAGTAGTTTACACGTCCATAGAAAGAAAGCAGGTAAAGTTCAGCTTCGGCATGCTGGGGGGTAGCCAGTTCTTTGCCTTCGGTGTCGGTGGTTACACTATTATTCTTATACCAGAAACGTTGCCAGCCATAACCACCCATGACATTGATGTGATGATCTTTCAGTTCCTTATCGTAATTGGCATAGAAATCGAGCAAGGTGTTGCGCTTGGTCTGATGGTATTTATAGCGTTTGCCCGTACCGTCATTCTGATTACCAGTGTACATGGAGGGAGCAAGATCGGGCACATTTTCACGATTGTCATTCTTCTGGATGTCATAGCCCATATTCAGATTGAAGCGCAGGTCTTCCAATCCGTGCACCTTGTAGTCGAGGGCAATGTTACCGATAGAACGTTTTGTTTTTTCGAGTTTGTCAGCCAGTTCCAGATCGGCAACCGGATTCGCAGCGGCCAGCGTGATGGGTTTACCGCCATTCATCCATGTATAATATCCCAGACCTACATTACCTTCATAGTCTTCGTAAACAGGACGGGTAGGATCAAAAGAGATGGCACTGCCAATCACGCCTGTTGAAACCGGTTGATTATTCTCAATACTTCCCTTGACGTTAATATCTACAGAAAGATGTTTATCAAAGAACTTCGGAGACAGACCTACACTGGCGTTGATACGCTCGTAGTTATTATTCTTCAATGTACCATTCTGGTTAGTATATCCTACGGATACACGGTAAGGCATATTCTTCAAAGCTCCGGTCATGGACAAGTTATGATCCGTACCCAGTGCCACGCGATAGATTTCTTTCTGCCAGTCTACATCTGCATTGCCCAGCTTGAAAGCCTCCGGAGCATTGGCATGCTCGGCAAAAGCCTGACGGAATTCTTCAGTAGACAGTACATCCATATACTGATATACATTGCTTACTGTCATGTTTCCGTTATAGTTGAAGGAAGGACGGGAGGTACCGTCGGCACTTCCCTTCTTGGTAGTGATGATGATGACACCATTGGAAGCACGCGAACCGTAAATAGCTGTGGCAGAAGCATCCTTCAATACTGTAAAGGAAGCAATGTCGTTCGGATTGATGGCACTGATAGAAGTATTGCTTACGGGTACTCCATCGATAACAATCAGCGGATCATTATCTGCCGACAAAGAGGCTCCCATACGGATACGGATGGTACCGCCGCTACCCGGTGCACCATTGCCCGGCACGATATTCACACCGGCAACTTTACCCACCAGAGCATCTTCAGCAGTCAATTGCTTACCTTTGTTCAGCTCATCCGGTTTCACGGTCAGCAAAGATCCGGTCACGTCGCCTTTCTTCACCTGTCCGTAGCCGATGACTACAACTTCGTCCAGCAACTCGCTGTCTTCCTGCATGGTAACTACAATGAGAGGTTTGTCTGTCACGGTGATTTCCTGTCCTTTATAACCGATACAGGTGACGGTAAGTACATTTCCGGTAGCCGCCTTCAGTGTAAAATTGCCGTCCACATCGGAAATAGTACCTATAGAAGTACCTTTAATAAGAATGTTAGCTCCGATAACCGATTCACCGGTAGCGTCCTTCACATGCCCTTTCACCACGATGTCTTGTGCTGAAAGCGACAGGGATAGTAGTAATCCCAACAAAGGGAGAAGTCCCTTGACAAGTCTAAAAATGTTTTTCATAAGGTTATTATTATAATTAATAAAAAAAATAATTTTCTCTTACCTCTGTACCTGTAGGGGCGAATCTCTGTTCGCCCACACACGGCACAGACTTTTTTTCTATAATCCTCGTGTAACCTGTTTACCCGATAAAAACCAATACCCAAAGAAAATCTATTGTTAACTTTAATTTCTACGGCAAAGGTAGAGCATAACTTTCCGGATAAGAGAGCTGAGTAGATACGTAAAGTAGATATAAGTAGACGCTTTAAAATGATAAGTAATTGAAATACAATACAAAGCCACTTCCCTACATGAGTCAGGAAAGTAGATTTAAGTAGACATTTGAGGAAAAAAGAAAGAGGTTTTATTAGCCTATTTGCTGCACAGCTTCCATAAAATCATCCTTGGAAAGCAAAGATTTGTTCCGCACTTTCAGACGATAGTTGTACACCGTCTGGGCAGAATAATGAAGGAAGTTCGCAATCTTCCCACTATCTGTAATACCCAATCTGATCAGAGCAAAGACGCGCAACTCGGGGGTCAGCAATTCACCTTCCTTCGGACAGATGCGTTCATCTTCCTGAAGTAAAGTATTGAACTGTTCTATGAACTTAGGATAGAGTTTCAGGAACACACTATCGAACGTGTAGAAGAATTCTTTCAACTCATTGGCAACAAAAGAAGAGGAATTGACAGTCTTATACAAATCATCCAATTGCCCGGTCTTGATTTTACGGGCAAGCATTTTCCGTTGTTCTTCCTGCTTGTTGATATATAGAGAGCACATATTGAATACATAGCCGATATATTCTTCCTTCACCTGATTGGATTCCTGCAACTTATCATTCAGTGTATGCAGATCGGAATTGATATGTTTAAGTTCCTCATTCATAGTGTTCACCGCTTTCCGGGCTACATTCAGCCGCTTCATCTGATAGAAAATGAACATCAGAGCAATCAGCAATATGATCAGCAGGACAGATGTCAGAATGACCAGGGCAACCATTTGTGTTTTCTCCTCCTTCAACTTGTTTTCGTACGTCCGACTGATAACGGGAAGCAGTTCCGAAATCTCCTGCGTACGATAGCGTGCATTGCAGAAGGTGGCATCTTGCATAGAACATTCTATATAAGTATAAGCACGTTTTATATCTCCTTCCTGAAACAGAAGGTTCGCTAACTTCCACAAGGAGATGTATTCCTTCGTTGCCGCCTGAATATCGGCAATAGCCGAAATAGCCAGATATTTCTTCTGCAATTCGGTATTGCCCATAAAGGCATAAGCATTGGCGAGGCCGATAGAAGGAATGGCAACACTGTACCCCTTCTCTTCATGTGTCTTGTAGCAACTTTTCAGTATCTCTATGGCCTCATCATACTTTTCTTCATACAGCAATTTCTCACTCATCATCAACAGATAACCCTGTGAACCGGGACGGCGCATACTGATAATAGAATCTTTATATTGGTATGCCAACCCCCGGTAATGTTCTTTCATCTGATCAGAGAAAGCATAATCCGCCATCAGCGTATAAACCTGGTGATACTGATAATAATAATAGGAAACGCCTGAAGCGTCCAGATCAGCGGACTTGATTCCATCCAGTATTTCCAGCCCTTCCTTATACATGGCCACTCCTATCATTACTTCGGCTATATTCAGTTCAGCCGAACGAATGTAAAGGGGATTCTTCATGCGCTTGGCAAGTTCTACACGCTGATTGGCCACCCATAGAGCCGAGTCCATACGGTAAGAGCGATATTTGCCGAATAATTCGCGGTAAAGATCATAACGCTCCTGATCGGAATGAGACAGCCGGAGTTTTCGTTGCAAGGCATCTATTTGTTCCTGGCGTTTCAGGGTATATTGAGGACGGTTTCTGATAGACATATCAAGTTCACGAAGCAAAGAATCAATTTCACTGGGATGGATATGCAGGGATAGGGATGCTAACAAGACTGCCAAAAACACCTTTAGTTTCCTCATACGGATTTCTTTCTCGGTTTAACAATAGATCTTCACGGACAAAAATACGGAATAAATATCTGAAATGGAAAGTTTCATGAGGCTTTTGGCAGGAATTCACCGGAAACGTTGACGTACGGTTCTGAATAAAATGAACCATCATCCGACATCCTCTATTTTTGAAAAAAACTCTTCCCGTTCTTTCAGTTCTCACTGACTCCCCCTATTCATCGGCATTCCGGCTGAAACTTCCAGCTTTATAGCTGTTTCAGGTATATTTCAGCCGGAATGCCGATGAACAGGGAGTTTGAGATAAGCTGAAAGACTGAAAGAAGAAAAAACACTCAATGTATTGAATAACATCTGAAAACAAGCAGTCTTATGATCCAGAATAAGCAATGTTATGAATGATTAGATTGCTTATTATCATCCACAACAAGCAATCTAATTTCAGGCAAGTCCGATTCCTCTTTTAGCATCTATATATCGGTAACGTTGGATATATAGATACTACACATCCGATATATAGGTGCAACGCATCCGGTATATAGATGCTGCGCGTCCGATATATACAGCTAATAATACACTACACACCACTCCCCCCTTCTGCCGCAAGGCACTTGTAGCCCGTAACGCGTAGCTCGTAGCTGATTCATCTTCTGCGACGTCCGAACAAGTCCTTTATCCCATCCAGATCAAAACCTAACGTAAAACGAAGTGTCTGGTCGAGCGGATTGCTCTGTGCCGTAGATACCAGATAAGCAGCATCTAACGAGAATACACTCATCTTGAATCCTGCACCAAAAGAAAAATATTTGCGGTTTCCTTTGTTCTCATGTTCCCAATGATAGCCACCACGAATGGAAAACTGTTCGTGATAAGTATATTCCAACCCCAAAGACCACTGTATCTCCTGCAATTCTTCCTTGAAGCCGCCGGGGGCATCACTGAAAGATTTGAAAATACCCTTAATGGGAGAAATATCATTATAATCACGGTCCAAACGCTCTTCATACTCTTCCTGCGACTCATCTTCTCCACGAACAGGACGGGTAGGAACCATATACTTATTGGCATCAAAACTAACTCCGATTGTATTATAATCATCTATCGGGAATAACAGGGAAGCACCCAAACGTAAGTTGGTAGGCAAGAACTGGCTGGTATTACCACTATCATAAGAAATCTTCGTACCGATATTGGAAGCATTCAGTCCGAAAGAAAGCATACACTCCCGTTGGGCAAGTATGACGTAATTCGTATAATAGAAGGCAATATCGGCAGCAAAAGCAGAGCCTGCGGAAACTTCTTCATCTTCCCTGTATGCCAGGTCGGAATAAATGTATCGCAAGGCAACCGCAGCAGAGAAATGTTCGGAAAGCATGCGGGAGTACGCCACATCCACCGCCATTTCATAAGGTTTAATGGTATATCCGGGAGAATTTTCATCCTGATATGCTACGGGCACTTCACCCAAAGAGAAATAACGCAAAGAACCGCTGACAGCCTGATAATCTCCGATACGGTAGTAGCCTGCCAGATATGCCAGATCAATATCATTCACCAACTTGCGCAACCAAGGTGTATAGGAAACCGCTACTCCGGCACGGCTGATCGTAAACGGATACTTAGCCGGATTCCAGTATTGAGAGTTTACGTCCGGATCTGTAGCCGCACCCACATCTCCCATACCACCGCCACGGGAGTCAGGGGCAATACCCAAAGAGTTAACACCAGTATTAACGGGATTAAACTGATTCTTGTCCTGGGCAAGAAGGTGTACGGACAAGAAAGCTATGAGTAATAGCAAGATGTATTTCTTCATACGATATTATTTATAATACGATCTCAAATATAAAAAACAAAATCTAACTAAATTCCCCTCCTTTTGGGAGGAGGAGAATTTAGTTACTCCTTTCAATTGAGATACTTATGATTTCTAATAACAATACTAATAAAACAGAGAATCCCCCTGTTTATTGTGACAGGATAATGATTTTCTGTGATTTCGTACTTTCGCGACTACCGTCGGAGACAATAGATGCACGATACAGATAAACACCCGGTGCCAGACGTTGCCCGCCATTACTGCACAAGTCCCATTCCACATAATAAGTTTGTCCTTCGGATACTCCCTTCTCCAGATGTGTCCACATTTCCCGTCCGGCAAAATCGTATACGGACATACGGACCGCAAGCGTGGAACCGGGGCGATTGTGAGAAAGAACGAATGTAGTACTTTCACGGGCAGGGCTTTGTGTACAAATAACAGAGAACAGACCGGGACGCAATCCGCGAACCACCTCAAACTCCAAAGTCTTTGTAGAGGAATTATTCAGCAAATCCCAGGCACGGAACGACAACGTATGTTTGCCCTCAGTGAGTTCGGGCACAGAAAAGTATACCGTTCCCCGGGTATAGTCTCCCGCTACCGGAGTATAATAATCATTCAGATTATAAGTCAGCACCGCACTGCCGTCGATACAAAGCGAAAGATCATGCCCGATACCATTGCCAACCGTATTGATGCCATCCGCATCTTCCAATTCCGCCACAAACAACGGGGTGATATTGGTTTGTCCACCAGGACTAAAGTCCGGCGTATTCAGATAAACGGTTATCTTAGGTCCTAATGTGTCCGTCAGAGAAACACCATCATCCGTTCCATCCACCAGGAAGCGGTCGAAAGCTCCGCCGGCTTCATGAGAATGAACGGCATCCAGAGCATAAAGGCTCAATAAACCTTCCTCATCGGAATAGTTGATATCCAACGGCACGGGAAAAGTAAATTCAAACCGTCCCTGACGAACCGAGTCACTACCGGAGAAAAGAGTTTTGCTGCGCTCAGTATAAGTGAAAGCTCCCTCATCACGATTATCAAGAGTTGTCACTTCTTCCTTACTATCCAGCACAGTAGGATGCACTGTACCGGTAAAGTCTTCAGCCAAAGCTCCTTCGGGAGTCAGGATACGTCCTTTTACTGTAATCTTGCTACCGGCTTTCACCTGCGGATAGACGCTCGTTTCTTCTGCCACATTCACCCCCGCAAATTCGTCTACCTGCACCTGGTAATCGGGATATGCCAAAGTCAGGGCAGGATCGCCAATCAGAGAGAAGTTCAGTTTATTCCTATCGTTAGCCAAAGATTCATCGCACTTGGAAAGCCGCATGATGTCTCCAAGACGCAAACGTTTACCTTCGGGACGCGAAAAAATATGACGGAGGAAAGCCTGATTCAACGTGGAGTTTTGCGAAGCATATACCACCCGCGATGTAGTGAGTAAAGCTATAGCACCACCTTTAGTATTCAGGAAAGCCTGCTCTCCGGCAGAAGTTTGTATATCATCAAAACGGGTAAAGTCACAGGTGGCGGTAATCCATAGAGGAAGGCGGGGAGACGTCATTTTAGTGATGTCAGCCATCGTCAGCAGATTCTCTGCCGCCCATGCAGAAGTACTTCCATGACCTGTATAGTTGACTACCAACATTCCCCTGTTAAATAACTGCAAGAGGCGTTTCGTAGCATCAGGATAAGTTTCTCCGGTAGCGGAAGATTCACGATGGAAAGCATCGGCATAGATCCGGTTGACAAGCAGGGAAGGATAGTTTCTCTCGGTGTAACTTGCCAATAATTCAGATTGAGAAGCATGCAGATTCTTATCTCCGTCATCAGCTACATAGCAAACTGTATGTTTCCACGGACCCGCCTGTTTATTTTCCATATAGGCAATTGTCTTATCTACAGCAGCTTTTGCCTCAGCCGCTGTACGAACGGGGAAACGTCCGATGCCAATATCCAACATACCGGCTGTAAGATCATCCCCTTCTTCATCATCAAGAAAACCGAAGTAATCGTCAGTTACATAGGAAGAAGTCTCTTCCAGAGAAGCTTCCGATTGGTAAGACAGCAGAAAGTTTTCAGGCCGGTAACTCTTCCAGGAAGAAGTCAACATACGATTATCGTAACTGCAATCTCCGAAGAATAACAAGTATTTGGGACGTTCTGCTTCATTCGGGAAGCGATCATACAACATCTTCATCAGACGGCGATAAGCCGTTCCATCTGGTGTACCGGAGGAAAACTCATTGTAGATTTGCGGAGCGGTAAGGACAAGGACGGACAATCCGTCTTTCTCACGATGGGCTTGTGCCAGTCGTTCCGCCTGTGCCAGCAGGTCTTTCCGGTCGGGAGCAATGATAATCATATCCGTAGCTTCCAGAGAATGCAGATTCTGGTTCGCAACCCCACCTACGTTTTCCACTGTATCAAAGCCTCCCGCTTCGGGAGTGATGGCAACAAACTCACGCAACTCTCCTGCGGGAATAGTAAATGTATAGGTGCCATCGGCAAAACTGCCTTCTATTCTACCAATGTTTGCAGGATTGGTGACATCCCACACAACAGTAGAAGCTGTGGCACCGGAAAGAACGAACGTTGTCTCCTTATGAATGGAAGCCAAAGAGCGAAAAGTAAGATAAGGAGTGTTCAACGTAAGTGCACGCATGTAGTTTAAGGCAATGTAATCCAGACGCCCCGATGTACCCGAAGGGCGGGTATGGGTGATGGTTACAACCGTATTTTCCGACTTAGTCCCTTGCCAGGAAGCATTTATCGTTGCAGATGTAGCTCTGGTATAATATTGATTATCGGAATCAATGGATGCCAGTGTGATATTGCCTTTCGGTTCACCATTCACTGAAACAGAGTAGCTGGTAGACGCATCAATGGAGCGGGCGGCAAAGACAGTAGTCAACCATCCGGCAACTTCCGGCACAATGCCCGGCAAGTTCAATGTATAACTTTTCGTATTTCCGGCCACATAGTCATAATCTTCATAAAGCTGCCTACCGGTACCTGCCCAACTATATGCATCTTTTTCATAGATAGCAAAGGAATTGAAAGTCGTCAGTCTGTTGGCCGAAGTTTCTTTCAACGAAGAAAAAATTTCAGTTTCCATTTCCGGAATATCCTCCCGATCAGTCAGGAAGTAATACCCTTCATCAGAGTAAAAGTTGCGCTCGCGAACAAAGTAAGTATTTTGGCTATCCGGTGTCCAGGATACAGTGCCACGACCATAAAACAACACACCATCTGACAAACGCAACAAAGGAACTTCGGGCAAGTCAGCTGCCGGATGTTCATTGAAACGTTGGGACAGCAAATAACCGCCATAACCAAATACGCGGACTTTTTCGGGTCTTGAGAATCCCATCTTTTTTAATTCGGCATTCGTGATTTTAAAGACTCCGGTATTTCTCACACTTATCTTCGTCCAACGGCCGGAAGCAAGAAGTGATGTTGTACAATCCTTTAGAGATACTTCGGATAAAGTTGTTTTCAGATTTCGGGTAGCTGTTTCCTCCCCTATTCTATCTTTCTTAAGAAAAGAATTCACGGATAGTTTGAAAGAATTCAGCCGTTGATAACTTCCTTCACGAAAAACAACAGGAACAAAGCTTATGGAGAGAAAACCACGATGTGCGGAAACTTTAATGAAAGAGTTTATCTGTGGAGATGCCGGCAAGCCTTCCCGGAAAGCCACATTTTCATTGGGTAGCTGACGTAAACTGTCGAGTCGCATCTCTAATGCCGCCACCTCACTCCGGTTTAACTTCTGATATTCCGGAAACTCTATTTCCACCTGATAGGTGAAGGCACGGAAGTCTTTCCCCAAAGGGAGTTCACGCGTCACTACGGGAAGCGCCTGTGCAGAAGACAATTCCTGCCAGTTCAGCGTAATGAATTCCTGCGCTGAAACCGGAAGAAGAAAAGCGATAAAGCAACAAAGCAACCAGCAACGTTTGATAAACATATCGTAATAAATTGACTCAACGAATATAAAAGTCGAGCAACTTATCTTCTCCGAGGTATCCTTCCAAATGCTGTCCTATCTGTACCGGACCTACGCCTGCGGGAGTTCCCGTAAACAACAGGTCGCCTATTTTCAGCGTCATAAAGCGGCTGACGTATGCAATGATCTCATCCACTTTGAAAAGCATATCCGAGGTATTGCCATGCTGCACTTCCTTGCCGTCTATTTCCAGACGGAAATCAAGCCGCTGCAAATCGCCTCCTGCCTGCTCCAAAGGAACAAAAGTTCCGATAGCTGCCGAATGATCGAATCCTTTGCAAAGTTCCCAGGGATTACCCGCTTCACGGAACTTACGTTGCAAGTCGCGTGCCGTAAAGTCGATGCCTACAGTCACTGCGTCATAATAACGATTGGCAAAGCGCGGCGCAATATTTTTTCCCAAACGGCAAATACGTACCACCACCTCAGTTTCGTAATGAACCTCATCCGAAAAATCGGGAATAAAGAAAGGCTTTCCGTCTTTCAATATAGCCGAGTCGGGCTTCATGAAGATAACCGGCTCTTTATTAACTAACGTATGCCCCAGCTCTTTATTGTGCAGTGCATAGTTCATTCCGACAGCAATAATCTTCATTATTCGATTTCGTTAAAATTCAGGCGGTTGAACATCACCGCCAAATGAGCATATAGAGAAGTATTCTGAACAACGATATTTTCCGGCACACGGATACGGAACGGGGTAAAGTTCCATACAGCTTTGATGCCACCCGCTATCATGGTATCCGTAATGCATTGGGCTATCTCGATAGGTACAGTCAGCACACCGATGTTCACATCATATTCGCGCATCTTCTGCTCGAATTCACTGGAATGGAAGATCGGTATTCCGTTCAATGTAGTGTCTACCAATTCCGGGGTCACATCAAATGCTGCTACAATTTCCAGCCCGAAGTGCTTCAAACCGGAGTCGCGCAACAATGCACCACCCAGACTACCTACTCCAAACAGAAATGCTTTATGCATATCGGTAAATCCGAGGAAGTCTTCCAGTACGGCTATCAGCGTATCGACTTCGTAGCCTACACGCGTACGCCCGGAGATGTTGACATACGACAAATCCTTGGCTATCTGTGAAGCATCTATATTGATTTCTTTAGATATCTGTGTAGAAGAGACGTACCGTTCGCCCCGCTGCTTGAGCAGCTTAACATTCGACAAGTACCACGGCAACCTGCGCAAAGTAGGCTCCGGCACTTTCATGCTATCCTTATATTGAATTGCCTGGTTCGTGGTCATTTTCTTCATTTCTTTCGGTTACGGGTGGACAAAAATACGCTTTTTTTGGAAAAGAATACTCCAACAGAAGAAAGTTAACATAATTTCCACAAAAGTTTTACTTGTCAGCAAAGAGGGATAACGGCAAACTAAGGGAAACTCCCACCGAATGGAACTTCAGGCAATCGAAACCGGCAAAGACTCCTATCCGTGCCATATCGGAAAACCCGATCGAATATCCAATCTCCGTATAAGGGCGCCCACCATATATCACGATGGAACGAAGATGCAAAGCTTCATCAAATGCTTTTCTTGACAGAAAAGGAAGATGTTTCAAAAGCAGATATGGAGTATACCAGGAGACATTAGCCTGTGCCCAGCGGGTATTAGTGGACAAAACGTAGTTGTCCAGTAAACTAAACCCGGTATCGAAAGAACGTTCCGTAACCAATATGCGGGTAGAAGCGAAATGCTTAAAGTCGGGGAACTGAAGATTCTTTGCATCAAAGAATGAACCTGCATTCACTGACCAATGCAGGCGATTGAACATTCCGAATTCGATTTTCTGTTTAGCTGAGAACTGCATCAGGTGGTATGAGGTAAGATAACGGCTTCCGCTCATAGGGAAAGCTCTGTCATATTTCAAGGCAAATGTAGGATAACGGGAAGCTTCATACACTTTTTTACCTTGCGACATGTGATAGTAGTGAGCCGGAGTGTACTCCAACTCAAAAGAAGCTTTCAGGATATCATTCTCCGGCATTGGTCGGAAAGCAGTGTTTTCCGGAATATTCGGTTCGGCATCTCTTTTGAACCAACTTTTATGGATATGGTTATCCAGCATCTTCCTGCGTTGCCAGGAAAGTGAGGAAGAAAAAAGTAATCCGTTAGCCGGCTCTATCGCATGGTCAACTGTGAAGAAAGTATTCTCGTAAAGCTTCAGATGGTTATGACCGAACAGCGAGCTGGACATACTGTTAATCAAACGGGATTCTCCACTTTCCGAATTATAATCAGCGGACAGAAGACCTCCGGAAAGAGATAAATAACCACGGTTCCGGGGAGCATAATCCAATGTCAGTTCTCCTTGTCCAATCCAGTTTTTGCGGGCAGTGGTATAATAGAAAGAAGGCACAAAACGCAGTGTAGAAGATTCTGATAACTTCACTCCTGTCTTTAGCTTAACTCCTAACCAGAAGCCATCCACAAAATTATATTCGGGAATATAAGCGGAAAGACCAGGTAAAGTTAACCATGCATTTTTATTGGAAGTTCTGAAAGTCTTTCCCCACATAATGGTATTCAGTACTTGCCCGACCGCTGTTTTCTTCTCGGATTTTTCTCCGGGTGACAAATCTTTCAGCGCAATCTTTTCTTCTTTATATTGATAACTCTGCACTTCTTCCAATCGCAACGGCACGCTACGGATAGTGGTCCAATAAAGAGAATCCCGCTTATCGGCAAGCGAATCAACCTGAGTATCTTTGCGTCCGATCCGTGCCGGACGTTCAAATTTATGTTTCTTTGGCTGCGCTACTGCATTGGCAGTTACAGGTTTTGTCGTTTTATCCGTACTGGTCTCCGGCTGGATATCCGTTTTTACCTCTCTATAGTGTATTGCTGCCAGATAAGAAGCCTCTGCCTTGAAACCCATTATATCAATGGTAGAAGAGGTCGTAATAGAAACCGGCAGAAAAACAGAAGACTGTACTTCCTTGCAAGTGATCTTAATCTTTGCTTTCAACCCGGTAGCGCGAACATTGACATCAGCAGCTGATATACACCATAAATCTTCTACAATGAACAGGTCCCCTTCCAGCAAACGGCTATCGTCTTTCTTGGGAATCACACGGATCTTATTTATCATTTGTCCTTCTTCCACAAAGCAAGCGTCAAGTTTGAAACGATAGTACGAGAAAGCATTTTTATTTAACGGGGAAACTTTACCGAAAAGCTCGGGGGTATAGAGATTAATCGTAGTTATACCCATGTCCACCCCTATTTCTTCTGGAAAAGAGTTCTTATTGGCTAATACCTTATTATTCCAGACATTGGGGGCAGTAAAGTTCACAATCTGCTGTTGCTCCAAGACAAACAGCTTTCCAAGCCATTCTTTTGCATCTTTCCGCACCTCTTTGGATAGTTTCAGGACAGCGGGAATAGCGGTCCCTTTACCGGTTCCCTTCAGATACGTGCCGGCAGTGTAGCTTTTTATCTGAGTGCGATAATAAGGAGCACGTGCTATCGCTTTACGCATCACTGCATAGGCCGGATCTTCATTTCCCTTGGTGATGTTTACTTCCGGCAGGCTATAGGTACGTTCGGCAAGCACTATATCCTTCTCATAATCACGATTCAGCATTTGAAAAGTAAAGGTCTGGGATATGAATCCTAAAGAAGAAACCTCACAGGTATATTGTCCGGCAGATAATTTCGTTTGAAACCGCCCATGCTCATCGGTAGTTAAACCGGACTTCATTTCTCTCAGATAGAGAGCGGCATAAGGAACCGGCTTTCCGTCAGTATCTGTAACAGTACCCTTGAAAGATTGTGCAAAAGATAGTATAGTAACCAAAGACAATAAGAATAGCCAGATGATTCTTTTCATATTTCGTATATTTGAAGCTAAATAGCGTTTTCTATTAGACGACAAAAGTCCAAAAAGATTGCAAAGTTCCACGCAAAATATTACTTTTGGTTCTTAAAACAGAACGAATATGAAGAATAATGATTGGAAAGAACGGTTGAATGTTGTTTATTCTACCAATCCGGACTATAGTTATGAAATGGAAGATGATGGGGAACAGGTTACCCCGGAAGCTTCCAGGCAGAAGTTGCGTGTTCAGTTGGATCGCAAGAATCGAGGAGGAAAAGTAGTCACACTTGTCACGGGTTTCGTAGGTACGGAAAATGACCTGAAGGAGTTAGGTAAATTACTGAAGTCTAAATGTGGCGTAGGTGGAAGTGCCAAAGACGGAGAAATCATCGTACAGGGAGATTTCAAACAGAAAGTACTGGAACTACTTAAGAAAGAGGGATATACGCAGACTAAACCGGTCGGATAATCCAGTCCATCTGTTTTCAGTAGGTATATCACTTCTTTCAAAAACAGCAAATATGCATAAAAAAACGACCGCTACGGAAACTCCGTGCGGTCGTTTTTTTATATATATTGAGTTGAATTATTCAGCTTTCAAAGTGAAACGCTTGAAGTCTACAATCTTCAATTCAGGGTCAGCTGCTGCCAACACTTCTCTTACGGTCTTCTTAGAGTCCATGATATTTTCTTGGTTCAGCAAGCAAACTTCTTTCAAGAACTTAGCCAAACGACCTTTAGCAATGTTCTGAATCATTTGTTCGGGCAGATGTGCAGCCTTCTCAGCAGAAACAGTAGCAATGATTTCTTTTGCTTTTGCTATATCTTCAGCTGTAATCCAACCTTTAGCCATGTTGCTCTCCATGTGATCTTCGCTGTCCACGTGAGTCGGGTTGATACCTGCTTTCTTCAAAGCAGCCTCAACAGCCTTCTGTACCTGTTCTGCTTTGGTCTTCTCGATAGCAACTTCAATTTCTTTCTGCTTCACTTCTTCAGAAACACCATCCTCGTCAATTGCAATCGGGTTCATGGCAGCAATCTGCATAGCCACTTCCTTAGCCAACTGCTCTTCAACTTCTTTATTGAAAGCAACGATAGTGCAGAGACCATTTCTATTCATATGATTGTAAACAACAGTACTTGCACCCTCTACAGTCATGTAGCCGTCAAGTTCCATTTTCTCGCCTGTAATACCGCTACGGTCAGTCACTGCATCCTGTACAGTACCGTTACCCATCGGCAATGCTTTCACTTCATCCAAAGTTTTGCAGTTGTTAGCTACAGCAAGATCAAGAATATCCTGAGTCAATTTTATGAAATCAGCATTCTGAGCTACGAAGTCAGTTTCACACTTCAACGCAATGATTACGGCAAAGTTACCGGTAGTTTTAGCCAAAACACAACCTTCAGAAGCTTCACGGTCTGAACGCTTAGCGGCAACAGCCTGTCCCTTCTTGCGGATTATTTCTATTGCCTTGTCGAAATCGCCTTCAGCTTCCGTCAATGCATTCTTACAGTCCATCATACCTGCTCCGGTCATTTTACGGAGTTTGGTAATATCAGCCATTGTTACAGCCATAATATATTTTCTTTTTATAATTAATATTCTAAATGATAAAATGGTAAGATGATAGGATGGTAAGACGATATTATCATCTTATCATTTTACCATCTTACCATTCAATTATGATTAAGCCTCTTCGTCTTCCTTCAGGAAAGCAGCAGCTTTAGCTGCATTGATTGCTTCCTCGTCAGATTTGTCGAGTCTTGCTTTTGTAGCTTTCTTCTTGCCTTTATTGGCAGGAGCTTCACCAGCTGCTTCCATGTCTACTTTTTCAGCTTTTCTTTCTTCTAAACCTTCCTGCATAGCAGCGCAGCAAGCATCCAGAATTACTTCTATTGATTTAGTAGCATCATCATTAGCCGGGATAACGAAATCAATGTTAGAAGGATCAGAGTTCGTATCAACGATACCGAATACGGGGATACCCAAACGGTTAGCTTCGCGAACTGCAATATTTTCTTTCATAACATCAATAACGAACAGTGCAGACGGCAGACGAGTCAGGTCAGCAATAGAACCCAAAGTCTTGTCCAACTTAGCACGTTGACGTGAAATCTGCAGTACTTCTCTCTTAGACAGATTAGAATACGTACCGTCATTCGTCAATTTATCGATGGTAGCCATCTTCTTAACAGCCTTGCGGATTGTGGGGAAATTAGTTAACATACCGCCCGGCCAGCGCTCGATTACATAAGGCATATTTACAGCAGAAGCTTTGTCAGCAACCACTTGTTTAGCTTGTTTTTTAGTAGCAACGAACAGGACTTTCTTTCCTGATTTAGCAATTTGCTTCAAAGCTTCAGCAGCTTCGTCTACTTTAGCAACTGTTTTGTGGAGGTCAATGATGTGGATACCATTGCGTTCCATGAAAATATAAGGAGCCATTGCAGGATTCCACTTTCTTTTGAGGTGACCAAAGTGGCAACCGGCTTCCAATAATGTATCAAAATTTGTTCTTGACATCTTGTTTTTTCTTTAAATCGTTTACTTTCTTTTTTGTTTTTTCTAAACCAACCGCCGGGTAGTCTATGAGCAGAGTCCCAGTAGTTTAGATACTAAACATATTCCTCGGTCAGGCAGCACATTAACGCTTGCTGAACTGGAATCTTCTACGAGCTTTCGGCTGTCCCGGTTTCTTACGCTCAACAGAACGCGGGTCACGAGTCATAAAGCCTTCTGCACGAAGAGCTGCTTTATCTTCAGCGTTGATTTTAACCAATGCACGGGCAATTGCTAAACGCAAAGCCTGAGACTGACCTGTGAAACCACCACCACACAAGTTTACTTTGATGTCATACTTCTCAGCAGCACCAATCTTGTTCAATGGTTGTTTTACAACATACTGAAGAATAGTTGATGGAAAGTACTCTGCAAGGTCTCTCTTGTTAATAGTAATCTTTCCTGTACCTTCGCTTACGAATACACGTGCAATTGCACGTTTACGTCTGCCTAATGCATTTACTACTTCCATTATATCTTATTTATATGAATTAATATCAATCATTTTCGGGTTCTGAGCTGCTTGTTTGTGTTCGCTACCAGCGTAAACATACAAGTTATTCAGCAATTTAGCTCCCAGGATATTCTTAGGAAGCATGCCCTTCACTACTTTTTTCAGTAATCTCTCTTCACCGTTCGGTTTTGTAATCAAACGGGCAGGAGTCATTTCTCTCTGACCACCAGGATAACCTGTATATGACAAATAAACTCTGTCATTCCATTTGTTACCAGTCAGTTTTACTTTGTCTGCATTGATGATGATAACGTTATCACCGCAGTCTACGTGAGGAGTAAAGTTTGGTTTGTACTTTCCTCTCAGCAATTTTGCAACTTTTGCTCCCAGACGGCCTAATGTTTGGTCTGTAGCGTCAACGATAACCCATTCTTTGGTTACAGTCGCTTTGTTTGCAGAAATGGTCTTGTAACTTAAAGTATCCACTCTAATTTTGTTTTTTAAATGTTACTACTAAAAATATTCTTCACCACTTATTAGTCTTCCCCGGACAAAGGACGACTAACTTGCTATGAATTAATCTCTTATCATTTTGTGATAATAATCGGCTTGCAAAAGTACGGCTTTTCTTTGAATTGGCAAACTATTTTTGTATATTTTTCCAGTCGCCTATTCTATTGAGAGGCTTCTCAATACCCGTTATTATTCATTCCATTGAGTTTCGGATTACTTTGTATCTCTTTCAGAGGGATAGGGAAAAGTTCATGTTTACCCTCCGTAAAATTCCGGTAAGCCGGATATGGTTTGTTCTCTTTCTGATTGACGGAACTGATCTCACCAAACAGTTTCAGAGCCTTTCCCAACACTCCCCAACGTATCAGATCATATTTGCGTTGTCCTTCAAAAGCCAGTTCAAAGCCACGTTCCCAGTAGAGAGCCGTACGGAACTTTCCTTCCGGTGTAGAGTCGTCAATGAAAGTCAGGTTATGTGTCTTTTTCCGTGCGCTCATCATTTCATCATAATTCGCTTCTGTAATAGAAGTTGCTTCAGCACGTGTACGTACGCTATTCAACAAATCCCATGCTTTTTGTCTATCTGTTCCTGTTTCATTATACGCTTCGGCAGCCATCAATACCACATCAGCATAACGCAAAGGGCAATAGTTCACATCCGCATAATTGATATTCTTGTTCCATGACTCTTTCGGCATCCATTCCCGGCGCCATTTTCCTACATACCAGCTACCTGTACTTCTTTCTTCTTTTACATGCTCTTTTTTAGTACCATTCCAGGTATAACGATAGGTGCAAATAGCAACATCACGGCGTTTATCGCTCGCTTCGAAGAAGTTACGCCATTCGGGAACGACTATAAAGAAACCATTGGCACGTCCCATATACTGACTTGATTCAGATGCAGAAACTCCGGTAGGTTCCGCTACCTGCGGACCATTATAAATTCCCCATGCTCCACCGTTACGACGTCCTTGTGAATGATAGAAAGCAATCTCCCAAAGACTCTCCTTATTATTCAGTACCCCCTGCGAGTAGCTTTTAAAGAGTGCCTCATAACCACCATCATAAAAATCATGGTACCCTTTCTTTTCAAAAGCCTCCCACTCTTTTATCACTGCATCGAAATATTCCATCCGCTTACTGTCCTCCGGACGTTTCAACTGTCCATTCGACTGAAGGCTATATCCTGCACGTTGCAAATATACACGCATCAGCAATGCACGGGCAGCCCCTTGCGTCACCCGTTCGGGACTGGAAGAAGCAGTTGCCCAATCCAGATTGTTCTTAGCGAAAGTAAGGTCAGATATAATCTCGTCATAAATCACTTCCCTGTCCACACGTTCACCAAAAGCAGATTCGTAGGATGATGAATAAGATGTTTTGAAAGGCACATCTCCCCAATATCTCACCAAATCAAATGCGAGGAAAGCACGCAGAAAGCGAGCTTCCGCTTCCAATGCTTTCAGACGGGTATTTTCTGCGTATCCTGTCATGCCACAGATTCCGTCAATGGTGAGGTTAGCCCGGTCGATTCCCTCATATTTCAGTTTCCAGATACTTTCAATCCACGTATTCGTGGAGTTTAGCTGATAATGTGCAATATCGTGAACCTGATTGTCAGACTGCGTACGAGCCGTATAATAGGTATCGTCTGATGCAGGAGAAGCCATTTCGTACCAACCGTAATGATTAAAGTCCGACAATGAACTATATATTCCCATCACTGCCATTTCCGCTTTATCTTCCGAATCGAAATAGCGGTCCCGGTCATATTTTGAGTTAGGTTCTTCCGTTAGCAAATCCTCGCAAGAGGTAAGCCCTGTAAATAACAAGGCGAATACGGCATATAATAGATGTATATTTTTCATGATTACTATGTATTTAAAGAATTAAAATGCTACGTTGAGACCAAAAATAAAAGAACGGCTAAGCGGATACGCTCCAAAGTCAACACCCGGTGTCAAACCGCTTTTCATCGTAGAGACTTCCGGATCGAAACCTGAATACTTGGTCCAAGTCAAGAGATTATTACCGGTGGCATACAAACGCAAGTTCTTCAATCCTACCCTTGCAATCAGGTTTTTAGGGAATGTATATCCCAAAGTCACATTACTTAGTTTCAAATAGGAAGCATCCTCCACTGCCCATGAATGAATATAATTGTCTCCTTGTTGAGCATCATGATAAGCAGCTACGGTTTTACCAGCATTCAAAGCAGCCAGTTCTCCGGGATCTGTCACTTTCTGTCCATCCGAATTGATAGTCATCCAGCGATTAGAGCTATTCATCACGTCCAATGCGTTGTAGTTCAGGCTACCCACCTTACTGGTAACCAGTTTGGTCGCATTCAGCACTTCGTTGCCATAGCTGAAAGTCAGGAATATACTTAAATCAAATCCTTTGTAAGTGAAAGAGTTGTTCAATCCTCCGTAGAATTTCGGTTGAGCGTTACCAATGACCGTTTTATCATTTTCATCAATCACATTATCATCTCCGGTCAAGTTCTTAAACTTCCACATACCCGGACGAATCTGCCCTTTATCACCATGATAAGGTACTCCATCTTTTAATGTATAAGTCTGCGTAGAAGCATCATAATTGAAATCATCTACCTGATACAGGCCCTCGGTGATGTAACCATAAAACTGTCCTAATGGTTCTCCGACAGCAATACGATGGGTATTTTGGTTAAAACCGAACCTAGCTTCATAGAGTTGTACCGCCTCACCAGTCAATGCTTTCACGGAATTTTTATTGTGAGACAGCGTCAGTGTAGTATTCCAACTAAACTTCTTTGTAGAGAAATTCACTGTATTCACAGTCAGTTCCACACCTACATTCTTCGTTTCTCCGGCATTAATCAACATGGTCTGATAACCGGAAGAATAAGGCAGTTGGGCGTTAAGCAGCAAATTACTACTCCTATTTATATAGAATTCGGGCGAAACAGTGATGCGTTGATTCAGAAATCCTAAATCGACCCCCATATTAAAAGTCTTGTTCGCTTCCCACTTCAGATCGGGATTCGGTATCTGCTTGGAAGCATAACCGGGAGTAAGCTGATCTCCCATAGCTGTGATGATGGAAGACATCAAAGCAAGGCTGTTATAGCTACCGATCCTGTTGTTACCCGCCAAACCGTATCCGATACGGAATTTCAAGTCGGAGAAAACATTCAGTTTCTTTATAAAATCCTCTTCACCCACACGCCAGGCTGCCGATACGGCAGGAAAATATCCCCATTTATTATTCTTACCAAATTTAGAAGAGCCATCCGCACGGAAAGTTGCGGAAAACAAATACTTATCGGTAAAGTCATAGTTGAGACGAGCGAAGAAAGAGAGCAGATTATCATCATAGTTTTCATCGGACGAAGCAACGGATGGAGTACCCAGACTCATATCTCCCAAAATGAACTCATCGGTAGGCAACCCACTGACACCGGATTCGAGTACACGAGTCCAGCGTTTTACAAATTCCTGTCCCAATTGTACCACCACTTTATGCTTCTTCTGAAAACGTTTGTCATAAGTCAGGACGTTAGAAGTCTGAAAACTTCCGGTCTCCGTATTTCTGATAGAGCCGTAAATACCGTTACGTCTTCCCATTATAGATTGGTCGCCATAGAAAAGTTCCCGGCGGTAAAGCTGATAACGCATACCCGTATTGTTGCGGAAGGTCAATCCTTTGATGATTTTGAAAGTCAGTCCGCCATTGGCTTGCAAAGTACGTGTTTCCTTATTATCCTTTTCTTCAGCGGCGGCAATCAACGGGTTCTGCATCACGTTTCCGTCCGCATCGCTTAATACAGGGTCTTCTCCTGCCAACAAATCCGAGTCATTGCCACGTATACCAATGGTAGGACGGTATTGCAAAATCTGAACCATTTTATTAAACTTTGCATCTACATTACTTCCGCCTTCATTCGTACCGTTTCCGGCAACACCTGCTCCATACACTTTCAGATAATCGAAGTTGATACGTCCTGTAACGGAGAGCCGCTTATTCACTTCGCTTTTCACGCTAAGCGCAATATTATGTTTGTCGCTGCCGCTATATACCATCGCACCTTCATCCTTGAAGTAACCATAAGACATATTGTAGTTCAACTTATCATTGCCACCGTTGACGCCTACCCGGTAATTTTGCGTAACGGTAGTGCGTCCCATCGTACGGTCCAGCCAGTCGATACCTTTACGATTGCCGTAGTTCTCATGAAGATCGACAAAACCACCATAACGATTCTGCCATGACCGCATACTTTCCTCGGGATCAGTAGCATCTCCTAATGTTCTTTCATAATCCGCCAACACAAATTCCTCCACACTTAATACATCTAACCGCTTGGCAAGCGTACGCACACCGACATAAGAATCGAAAGTAAGAGTCGCTTTCCCTTCACTTTTCGCACCGCTTTTGGTGGTGATTACCACTACGCCATTCGCTCCCCGGGCGCCGTAGATGGCTGTTGCCGAAGCATCTTTCAACACGTCGATACTTTCAATATCGGCAGGATCAAGGCTGGACATGCCATCTTCCGTCGGAAATCCGTCGATAATATAAAGCGGCTCGTTGCTTTGCGTAATTGATATACCGCCACGAACACGCACTGACATCGTAGCACCGGGCTGACCGTCTGTCTGTATGATCTGCACACCTGCCATACGTCCCGCTAAAGCCTGGGTTACATCAGACGAAGGAACTTTGAGCAAATCGTCGCTTCTCACAGAAGCCACGGAACCGGTCAGGTCTTTACGCTTTACTGTTGCATAACCGATAGCTACCACCTCATCCAACAATACCGACGCAGCTTTCATGGTCACATCAATCTGTTTTCTTCCTTTCACGGGTACTTCCATATTTTCCAATCCGATAAAAGAGAAAACCAAGACATCTTTCTGCGGATCACTAACGGTAATGGTGTATTTACCATTGATATCGGTAATGGTACCCGTGTTTTGTTTTCCTTTCACGGTTACATTTCCTCCAATCACTTCCAAGCCTTCGTTGTCCACCACCTTACCGGTAACGGTCAAACTCTGGGCATAAATGCCGGATGCACCGACAAGAAGCAACAAAATGCAAATAATTCTACTTTTCATCATATTCTGTTTGTTATTTATATTCACTATGTTTCATTGTTTATCATTGATTTACTACCCGGGTAGATATAGGACTCCGGTCGGTCATTTCAACCACCCGATAAGCCCCGTCTATCTCATCGTAAAGCAACGAGGAACCCGTATATTGTCGAGAGTAAAAATTGCCATTCAATGCAGGATTGTCTGTTCCATAACTAAATACCGCCTGTTCGGTACGATGACTCACAGTCAGTTCCGGCGCCTTAGAAGCATCCAAAACGGCTTTGATCGTCCAGTCGCCTACGTTAAAGGTATCACCATCACGGTTAATAATAGAAACAGCCTCATCTCCTACCTGAATAATAGCCAGGAAACGGGTGGCAGAACAACCGTCAACCCGTGCAGTCAAGTGCCACTGGTTAGGATACTCCGCTCCGGTGATGGCGGACGGCACTACGAAACGGTCCGTTTGAGACAGCGTAAAAACATGTCCTCCAAACAGTTGCGTCACTGCCACCCATCCTTTGGTTTTATTATTTGTAGACAACGTTTTCTTTGTTACATCCATCTTAAATTCCGTAGGACTATGCAATAACCACTCCCAGCGGACAGCTTCCGAAGCCTCCAGTTCATCATACACAATCACCGTATGAGGATGAAGCATCAACACATGCCGGCGGTATTTAGTCAACGGGGTGGCACCGAATCCATTTTCCGGTGTCTGCTCAATACCTGCCTGCTTGAAGTAGCCAACCCACATCGGGTCATTGCTGATACCTCTGTAAGCATGTGAAGCATCCCCCAAACAGTAACTGATATGCTGTCCGCCCATAGCACGCATCACACTGCCATAACCTTCGGTAGAATAAGGTTGTCCGATGCCGTTTACCAACAGTGAATTATGCGCCCTCGTATGGCGATAGGACATCAGATTATGAGCATCGCTGAAATTCTGATAATAGCCCGTACTGCGATACACATCGACACCTTTATACAACAGGTTAAAAGCATTCTGACTGGCAGTAGTGTGACTGCCGGACCCGAATGTACTGGAACGGAACGAGAGCGCAAGATCCTTTCCCGTATCTTCCGGAGCACTGTGCATGGCTACTTCACCAGCGTCTTTATACCATACCATTTTATCAGCCCCGGCAGGAAAAGCAGTGTTGTAATCCTGATCGGTGCACATCCGGTAAAGACGCAATTCATAATCCCGACGCAACAGGTCCCGACATTCTCCGGCATACCATCCGGCATAGGAATTACCCGTTTCACACACCAGATAGTCAGCAAAGGCAGCAACCAAACGGTTGGGTTCACTCCCCTTTTCACTACTGTCACCAAAGCCGTTGCTTTTCGATCCCGGCGGGCAAGTATAAACCAACGAACGTCCGGCATTCTGATACCACGGATGTGATAGAAAATCGTACCGACTGATAAATGAAAGAAGAGACGGCATATACGCCAAAGTCAATATATTGGCACTGAAATAACCGGTACCATTGTGCCATATACCGTCGCGATTGAACCCGGAGGCAGGAGCGCGGGCTGTCCATAATTCGTAATAATACTCCATCATGGGCAGCACTTCGGAAGAATAAGCCGGTTTGTCGTAAAGCGACAAAGCCACTTGAAAGAGGACACGCATATTCTGCTGCCAAAAATGATTATCAAAGAGATGGTTTTCCTGAAAACCGCAATTTACCTTGTAATAGTAACGTGCCACACGCATCATCAGTTCTTCGGCAGCAGTACGATCGAAAGCAGACAAGTTATTATAAAGCAGATCGTAGGCTGCAACAAGACACCATGCGATGTTGCTGGCAGTAAAGTTGGATGCAAAAAGCTGTCCGTCAGCAGGGGGAGCGGCAATCAACGCTTCGAGAAGCTGGCGTAACTTTTCGGCATAAATTTCTTTTTGGGTTAAATGATAGGCCTGATAAAGATAAGTGGCATGTTGCCGGAGCTCTTCTGCACGGCTATATAAATCAGTCATTCCGGTGTATTCGGCTTTCAATGCCTGTGAAGCACGACTTTGTAATTCTGCATATTCAGGATGTGAAGTGACACGGTTACGAGCCTCTCCAATACGGTCGTCTAAAAAACAGTAAATACGAGGATGCAGACGGGGAGCATTTGCTAAGAATGTCTGAAAAGGAGGTGTTACAAATTCCGGTGTATCATTCTTTACTTCGAAACGATAGATAGCACTCCATTCACCGGGCGTAGTTCCATTAAGATTGGTGGAACGAAAGCGCCAATACCATGTGCCGACCTCCAAACGACGATGAAGATTATACATACACCATTCCTGCGGTTCGGAAAGTAGCGTTTCGGAACTGCTGAAATCTTCAGTACGTGAAAGGGAAAATTGCAGTCTTTCGCCCGTCTTCATGGCTTGAGGAACAATAAGAGGAGCAGGATTCAGATACAATTCATTATCTGCTTTGGGATAAGGTTGCGTTCGTATTTTATCCTGATAGGCATCGGGAATTCCGGCAGGCGTCTCTGGCTGCGTACTGTCCGGTTCGGGCAGCGAGTCAGATGTACAGCTACAGAACAGCTGTACCATGAACAAAAGAAAAACCGATAGGCGAAATGTGGTGTGCATATTATTTTCTTTTCTTGGTATAAGATTAGAGGGCTATTTTCAAAAGTTTCAATGTAAGAAGAAGGTAAAGCGGGATGGGGGATCCCACTTTCCTTGAACTTCTATTGAGTAAGGTCGAATATTCAGTGACTATTTAAAGATTGTAATCATCGGACGGCAAAGAGCTTGTTGGTTAGCAGCTGTTTTAACAGCAATACCCGCTTCTTGTGCATTAGTTACGGCACTACTGGCCACATTAATACGTACACCAGAAACATTACCTTGGTTATTGATAGTACTGGAAGCATAATTTACCGTAGCAATCGGTTCTCTATCAAACATTTTACCATTGACAAACTCAAACTCCGGCATGTTTCTAAAATCCTCACTACCAGTAGCAGGTACCTCTTTCATAGTAAACAATGTACCCATAAACGCACTCAATTGCGACAATGTAGGAATATACCATGCACTCAAATTCTCACTAACAGGAGCATGTTCTCCCACCCATTTTTCATAAGTTGTTTTAAACGCAACGTCTCCAAGACTTGTTAACAACACCTCCGTAATCTGTGTTCCATTAGTCATACTTGCTGCTGTCTCAACCAGATTTGTTAACACACCGTCAGGATTAAGAGATTGACGACCAGTCGCCACATTTTCAATCGCTACTGCATATCCAGCAATTGTCTTACCTTGAAGTGCTACAGGATAATTAGCCGGCACATCACTACCGATAGCCTCCATTTTGAAAACAATACCGACAGCATCTGCTGCATCACGCACCACTTTACCTTCAGCATTGATATAACTACCAACCTTCATTTCCAATGCTTCATAATCCGGGTCTACTCCTACTTCAATGTCAAAGTTGCCATCTCCGATTTCAAATTTAGCCATAATCTGCATATTAGCATCCAAAGGTAATGTATTTGCCGGTATTTTAATCTCTTTACTATATCCGCCACTCAATGCCATGGTTATTTCTTCTGTAAATTTACCTACATTTGAAGGAGCAAAAAAGAAATTAGCGAACCAATTGCCATCCGCAGAAGCAAAACCTGCATTTGTATAAGTCACAGGAGTCGTAGCAGAACATTTACCCTCTAAAATATCATATCCGCTCAAAGCGTTATATTTTATTTCCAGTTTATTAGCTGCCGCAGCTACTTCCGGATTCTTCGGTTTTACGCTCACATTGGCAAACGGCCGCTTCAATGTCACACTGGCATTAGCAATCGTTTCCAATTTTCCGCAGAAAGCGTCGCAGGCTGCCATCAACGCATCATTTGTCAGATCGAATGATGCAGTATTATATCCTACTGCTCTCAAATCAGCAGTGTTATATACTTTATTAGCGGCACCGCTTTCCGGTACATATTCAGCCCAAAACAATGCTTTCGACACTTCTTTTTGTTCATCTACGGAAATAGTGAAAGATACCTTACCGTCTGTAATCGGTTTAGTTACCTGATCGCCTATCTTATTGCCATCAGCATTCAGTAATTGCATGATACATTGCATCGTATAACCGTCAGGAATGGTAACCGCACGGCTAAAGACGTTATTTACAGGAGCCTGTACAGAAATAGTAACAGGAGCATTGATTTCTGTTCCGTTGTCCGAAACGATTTCTTCTTGTCCACAGGATACGAAAAGCACTACGAACAAAGCCATTAGCGAATAAAATAAGTTCTTTTTCATGATCTTAATTGTTTTATGGTTAAGCAATTCTTAATTGATTTATCTATTTTATAATTCTCCAAGGTCTACCTCCAGATCACCGTCATAATCGGGGTCGATCCCTATTCCTCCATTGGCATCGGAAGTCAGGAAGTTACCGCGTACCGTTGTGTTTTTGCCCCGTTCACAAGGAATACGGAAAGCAGTACGTGCCAGCACTTCATTCTTCTCATTCAAAATTTCGAGCTCTACAGGGATGGAAACGGTTTCTCCGGCATCGGTCAACACATAGTCGAATCCCAGTTTCAGTTCTTTCGTACCATCGGCAGGGCGTTCAAAGGCCACTTTATATTCCATGTACATGAGCGAGTTCTTGGGTACATCGTCCCACAAATTGTAGCCGGTAGGCAAATAATCACTGTACTTCACACGAGCGGTAAAACTTTCACCTTTCAGTCCGCCTGTGGACAGTTTATTGAGAAACGTTGCCACATCTTTAGCCACCAGTTCATAGCGTGCTACGGGGCGATACAGTTCAACGTCAAGACTTGTTTCAGCTCCCCAATGATTGCGGAAAGAAGTCAGGTCTGCCATAGCAGAAGCAGCAAAAACATCTTTATAGCGGCTATTCCCTATATACTTTCCGGCAGGAAGGATAAAAGCCAGATTCTTGGCATCGTAAACAAGTCCCTGTTCCGGTGTCTCCGCATTCACATAATCGGCCCACACCAGGATGCGGTAATTACGGGCGTGCAGCTTCATACTAACAGACAGACTGGCACGGTTAAAATCCTCTTCATATACCGTTTGCCGTGCCGCCACCTGTCTATCCAGATAGGCTTCTACGATGAAACGACGCAGATAGTTGGTTTCCGACGCACGGGTGATGGTCACCGGTGCTCTTTCTGCCAAACTTAGATTCATTGCCAGATTAAGGTTGAGTGTTACAGCTGTCGGGTCCACTCCCAGTTCTCCTTCGGGAGTCATTTCCGGTTCTTCGTGCAGGCTGCATCCATTCACCAGCAGGGTGATGAACAACAAGAAAGTGCACTGTGCCAGTATATATAAATTTCTTCTCATATTGTTATCTTATTTATATGTATGTTCCTATCTAAGGTTAGAAGCGGTAGACCAACGATGCTCCCACACGGGTTATCCCCCAGTAATGACGGACACGCGTATCCAGCTGTGCGCCGTTGTCTACATTATAATAGGTGTTATACTTCATGTTGGCATATCCCACTCCCAGATTAAATTCCGCTCCCCAGTGTCTGGAAAGAGGGAGTTTGTAACCGTAGCTTATTCCGGCTCCCAACAGCGGACGATCAGTATCTTGATAACGGTCATCGTTCCACTTCACGTTAAACCATGCCACGTGGGCGTGCAGTCCGACAAAGTGTCCCCGTCCTGTTTCATTTCCTATCCACCAGCGGGCTTCAGGTTGCAATGCTACCGTACGCACGCCGTGCTTATCCCCCAAGTCCCACAAACTGCAAGTCAACGGCAACTCTACCGTGATCTTTTTATGCACCTGCATTTCCACGGCAAGGTTCAGCAAAGCACAAGCATCATATATTACATTCGTTTTCAATGCCAGATAGCGTTGACCATCAAAGGCAGCCGCTTTCTTTCCTACATTCTCTTTGCCGGATTGGCGTTTATCCTCCTCCTTTTTTGAAGAAGTCGCAACTGCTGTTTCCTGCTTTTTCCCGCCGGGCTTGTAGACCGTAGTTTCCTCCGGAGTTGCCGAAGTCTGTACACGGGGTTTACCGGGAGTCTGTGCCGACAAGACGGTTATGCCCGATAATGCAGCCAACAGACATATAGTTCTCATATTAAAAGTAGAGTGTCTCATATATTCGTATCTTTCATGTTCATTGATCAGATTTCCAGTTCGGGCACTGTATCCCTCATTACCGTTTCGTACCCATCCTCATTGATGACAGTAGCTTCACCTTTATAAGTGATATTCACCTTCTCTTGAGTGCTGCGGATAAAGAATGAAGGAGCACCGTCGGATTTCAGGTTAACACTGATCAGCCATCCGCCCACTTTGATACGTCCGTCGGACAAGATTTCGGGATCTTTGGCAGGATATTTCAGTGCATGTGTATTGATGACAGTGGCAAAACGATATACTTGTGCCTTTTCCGATGTAGCGGTGAAATGCCAGTGATTAGGATACTTCTTGAACACCCCTTTGTCATCAGCACGTAGCCAGTTGACTGCCGGATAGAAAAAACGGCTCGTCGTATCTGTCTGCAATGTTCCGGTGGAGAAAAGATAAGCGTCTGATGCTCCTCCGCGGTTCGTGGCTTGAATATGCACGAAGCGATGATTCGATTGATCCACTGTCATGGGATTTTCTGTGGTATGCAGCAAAAAACTCCAGTTTACAGGTTCGTCTGCCACGAGTTCGTCATAGATAAAGATGAGTCCAGTCTTTCCCAAATTGACAATATGACGGCGGAAAGTTTTCACATGGTTCTCATCCCAGCCATTTTCGGGCGTATAATGCACCTCCGACTGTTCGCCGCGTGTCAGCCAAAGCGGTGAAATCACTTTTCCGTAAGCATTGGAAGCATCGCCTAGCACATAACCGATCTTCTCGCTGGCATAATAACGGGGAATCCATCCATATCCTTCCGTACCGATACGTTGTCCCATACCGTTCACCAGAATTGTATTGTGAGCACGCGTGGCACGATGGCACAACATACTATGTACGTCGGTAAACTCAATGTGGTGTCCGCTACTGTAAAATAATGGTTTTCCACCATAGAACGTATTGAAAGCATTCTGATTGGCAAGTGCATGAGAGGTAGAACCATAAGGGCTTGACCGGAAACTCCACATCGCATTTCCACCTACTCTGTCCCAGTTCGTTTGGAAAGAGGCAAGTCCTGTTGCGGGGAAGACGTATCCTGCAGGGAGTGCTGTCAATCCTTCACCTTCCGGCAGAGGTTTATCACATTGCAGGCGAAACCAAGCCAGATCACCGGGCTTACTCAATAAGGCTTTCTTCATATAATCCGGTTCCACCTTCAATGTGCGGCGTACGAAATCAGCGGCATAAGTGTTTCCGGTAAGGCGTGCCAGCGCATCCAAATAACCTATACGGATACTGTTTGGACGTGCCACATTCTGATGCGAACTTCCGTTTCCTCCGGATTTGGAAAAAGGAGGCTGCTGGAAGATGGTATACATGATATTTCCCTGATACCAAGGATCGGAAAAGAAGTCGTAACCGGTCAGTTTGCTATAATAGTAAGGTACTTCTACTAATGTACGGGTATTGACCGTAAAGTAAGAATCGCCATTGTGCCAGCCACCGTCTTTGTTCAATCCGGGAAAACGTGCCAACCAGACGTTATAGCAGTAATCCACCCATGTGTTGGCTTCGGGCAGATCGCCATATACACTGAATGCCGCCATTGTAAGGATGCGAAGTGTCATTTGCCACACATGATTGTCGGCGATATGGTTCTCCATCCGGTTATTAAAGTTCTCATACATTTCACCACCTTTATTTTTGATGGCTTCCAGCAATGCTTTCTTTTGTGATGTATTCAACCGGTCGTAGAAAGAATCATAAGCCATAGAGCAGAGAGACAATAAGCTAGAAGCATTAAAATCTCCTTTCACATTCTTATCTTTATCCCAGTCGGCCATAATAAATACCCGTTTGATGGCTTCGTCAGCATATTTAGTATCCTGCGTCAGCAACCAGGCCCGTATCAATGCTTCGGTATTTCCCTCTTCCGCATCGATGATGCGCCGGCTCTCACGAGTGAGGTATGAATTTATCTGCATCTCGTTCTTCAGGTTCTTCACCTGCGAGACATTAATATCTTTCACTGATTTCATTGGAGTCTGAAGTACCTGATCTGCACGCTCAAGATACCATTGCCTTTCTGCCTTTTGTTTGCTGTGATTTATAAAGTCCTTCCATTCGTTCTTCATGATCCACACACGCGGATGGTCGGCAGGTAGTTTTGCCAACACTGTTTTCAATGAAGGCGGACAGAATTTGCCCGGACGATCTTCTACGGTGACTTGCTGTGTGCTTCCCCAAGTCACTTGTCCGTTTTCTACATAACCGAACTGCCAGTACCATACACCCGGCGCAAGCGGTTGTTCCGGATTATAGAACGGCCAGCGAGTTTCCACCTGAACAACTCCCGACTTCAATCCGGCATCTTGTGAATAACGTAACTGATAGGTAATCTTTGTTTTATCTACCTTCTTTACTTTGTGTTCAAATCCATCCAGCGGGCTACCCTGGGAATTCATGTCCGAACGGAGCGGCCACTGAAAAGAAACCGCGCGATCATTTACCACCGCTTTGTCGAGGGGAGAAGGAGTGGCACGCATTTCGTGCATCAATGTCGTCTCCGTCAGCTTGATGACTGCTTGCTTTTGCGCATGTGTCATTTGTACAGCCGCAGATAAGATTGCAAATGAAATCAATACTATTTTTCTCATGATATCAAATAATTGGTTTTTCTGTAGGCAAATGTAGGTAAACTGTCCGAAACAGGACTTTCAATTCATTTCTTCCTTCTCTGATACTGTCTAACAGAACTTTGTTTTCGTTCATTTCAACTTAAAATTCGTCCAATACAAGCGTTACAGGAGGCTACAAAGAGGGTAAAAGGGTAAAATAGCCCCAAAACGGAATGATTGAAACTGATAGAAAAATGAAGGTAATTAGTCCTTGTTTAGTTCCTTTTTATACGGTTTTCACCACAGAGGACACGGAGGACACAGAGGTGAATTTGTTTTATGACTTACGGTTGTGACCCTAATTTTAATGCGTAATCCTCCTCTATAAAGTTGAAAAAACATGAAAACATCTGCCACCTGCAACCAAACGCATGTAATACAGTAGTTAATAAGTAGTTAGAACGTGGCAGATACCTGTGGCAGATAGGTTGCAGATAAAGTATCTGCAACACGTTATATAA